>Ga0182745_1000011_pt1 | contig 518386 bp, 451 predicted proteins | sample eDN3rd30CKraftBY_FD_128523 | JGI IMG/M metagenome (GOLD analysis project Ga0182745, IMG submission 128523) | Enriched backyard soil microbial communities from Emeryville, California, USA - eDNA 3rd pass 30_C Kraft BY (version 2) (version 2) | ecosystem: Environmental > Terrestrial > Soil >... | reverse complement strand
ATAATTTTTTGTGGAGAATAGCGGGGTCGAACCGCTGACCTCTTCCCCGAAAGCATTCGGGGCATGCAAGCGCATCCTCTCACTCCAATAAAAAAGCCCTCCGGTCGGGAAGGCTTTTAATGTTTTTTGTGGAGAATAGCGGGGTCGAACCGCTGACCTCTTGCATGCCATGCAAGCGCTCTACCAACTGAGCTAATTCCCCGAAAGGGAGGCAAAAATAAGGGATTTGGTATTATTTCAACGAAGCGGGTGAGTTTTTTTTCACTTGAAAAAATGCAGAACCTTTTCTACCTTACAACTCAATCCGGTTATCTATGAAACGAATTAATTTCTTCCTCTTTTGCCTCGCCCTCATTTTTATTCTGCAATCCTGCCACCGTGCCATGTCGCCTTACGAAGCGGCCAATCACCCGCGTGGTAAAAAGTGCAGAACAATCCGCTGATCGCTTAGTTGGAACCAAAGAGGTTACCTACTGCGCCTTCCAGCATCGGGAATTTTTCCACTACGTAGTTTTTTACGGCTTCGATGGCTTGTTTCGCCTGTTCGTCGGTGAGCCCGGCTTCCGCCTTGAGCTTTTCAATAAGTTCCTGCATGAGTATTAATTAAAAATTCAAAAGTCAAAAATCAAAATTCAAAAGCACAATCAGCGAATAGTATTGACTTATTCACTGATTGACTTATTGTGCAGCTTAAGCCACTTTCAATAGGCTGAGCTTGCTCTTATCAAACTTACGTTTGGCATATTCCAGGGTAAGGGTGAAGGTCGTTTCCTTGGAAGACGGCAGCTCAAACATGGCGTCGGTCAGTATGCCCTCGCAGATGCTGCGCAGCCCACGGGCTCCCAGTTTGTATTCGAGTGCTTTTTCCACCATAAAATCAAGCGTATCTTCTTCGATCTGCAGGTGAATGCCTTCGAGTTCGAAGAGGCGTTTGTATTGCTTGATCAGTGCATTCTTCGGTTCGGTGAGGATAGCGCGCAGGGTAGGCGCATCCAGCGGATCGAGATGCGTGGTGACCGGCAGACGTCCCAGCAATTCGGGGATCAGGCCAAATGTTTTCAGATCCTGTGCATTTACATAACGCAGCAGGTTCTTTTTCATATTCTCCTGGAGGTCTTTGTCTACATTGAAGCCGATCGTGTTGGTCTGCACACGGCGGGCAATGATCTTGTCGATGCCGTCGAATGCACCACCGCAGATAAAGAGAATATTCTGCGTGTTGATCTTGATGAGTTTCTGCTCGGGGTGTTTGCGGCCTCCCTGTGGTGGCACCAGTACGTCGGTACCTTCCAGGAGTTTCAGCATACCCTGCTGCACACCCTCACCACTCACATCGCGGGTGATCGAAGGGTTGTCGCCTTTGCGGGCGATCTTGTCGATTTCATCGATGTAAACAATACCGCGCTCTGCTGCATGCACATCATAGTTACATACCTGCAATAAACGGGTAAGAATACTTTCCACGTCTTCGCCTACATAACCTGCTTCGGTGAACACGGTTGCATCCACGATCGCGAAGGGTACGTTGAGCATGCGGGCAATACTTTTGGCCAGCAGGGTTTTACCCGTGCCGGTTTCTCCCACCATCACGATATTGCTTTTTTCAATTTCGATTTCAGAGCCGGTGTTCTCACTTTTCTGCTGAAGACGTTTGTAGTGATTGTAAACAGCCACTGACAATACTTTCTTTGCTTCATCCTGGCCGATCACATATTCGTCCAGGAATTTTTTGATCTCCATTGGTTTCTTCACCGTGAGTTTGAACGATGAAGGCGCGGTTTTTTCGTCCCGTACCATCAGTTCCTGTTCAATGATCTCGCGGGCATGCTCCACACAATTTTCACAGATATGCCCTTCCTGTCCCGCGATCAGGATTTTAACCTCATCCCGGTTGCGGCCACAGAAAGAACAGTGTAAAGGGTTTTTTGCCATGAATTTCTCCTCGTGCTTTACTTTTTAGGTCAGCAAAGTGCTGACTGCAAAATTAAAAAACCCCTCTGACAGAGGAGTTTTTATTTTATTATCCATCAACCGGTAAATCATTGAGATTTTACCAGGCTAATTTTCAGGAATTTAGAGTTTGTCAACGATCTGATCCGCAATGCCATATTCGATAGCTTCTTTGGCGTCCATCCAGTAATCACGGTCAAAATCCCGGTATATCTGTTCGATCGTTTTGCCGCAATTCTCAGCGAGAATGCGCGCGCCGATCTCTTTTACGCGGGCTGTCTGACGTGCCTGGATTTCCAGATCCGAGCTTACTCCCTGGATATAACCGCCGAGAGAAGGCTGGTGGATCATCACCTCACCATGCGGATAGATGAAGCGTTTTCCTTTGACACCACCACTGAGCAAAATGCTGCCCATGGAGGCGGCCAGCCCCATACAAATAGTGTTCACCGGGCTCGAGATCATGCGCATGGTATCGTAGATTACCATACCACTGGTGACCACACCGCCGGGGCTGTTGATGTAAAAATTAATTTCTTTTCCGGGATTATCAGCTTCGAGCAACAGGAGCTTGGTGGTTACTTCACGGGCAGATTTATCATCTACAACGCCCCAGAGGTAAACGGCTCTTTTTTCGAAGAACAGCCGCTCCAGTTTTTTATTCAGCATGACAAGGTCGTCGCGTTTGTCCTCTCTTTCCTGTACTTCCTCATCATCCATACGCCAGTCGTTATTGTGATATCGCATATTCGTTTGTATTAATTTTTTGAAAATGGATTAGCTGTCCTTGCGTTCTTTGCGGGGATTCAGCAGAAGTACTTCGTCTACCAGGCCGTATTCTTTGGCTTCGGTGGCTGTCATCCAGTGGTCACGCTCAAAGTCGCGCTGGATTTCTTCGATCGATTTGCCGGAATGGTAGTGCATGATGTCGTAAAGTTCTCTTTTGAGTTTACGGATTTCATTCACGGTGATCTCGATGTCGCTTGCCTGTCCGCCGATAGCGCCGCTTGGCTGGTGCATCATCACGCGGGCGTGACGGAGTGCAGCACGTTTGCCTTTGGTGCCGGCTGCGAGCAGTACAGCACCCATGGAAGCTGCCATGCCGATACAGATGGTGGCCACGTCGGGACTTACATATTGCATGGTGTCATAAACACCGAGGCCTGCATAAACGCTTCCGCCCGGACTGTTTACATACATATTGATATCGCGTGTGCGGTCGGTAGAGTCGAGGAACAGCAACTGGGCCGTGATAATGTTGGCCACTTCGTCGTTGATAGGATAGCCCAGGAAAATGATCCGGTCCATCATCAGACGGCTGTAAACGTCCATGACAGCCACATTCATCGGACGCTCTTCAATGATATTCGGCGTCAGGGCCGTCACCATATGCGAAGCATAACTATGAAGTGTGTTGCTGGATAATCCGCGATGCTTGACCGCGTATTTTTCGAATTCGGAATTTAAGCCCATAATAAATGAATAAAGCTGTTTTTTAAATCGTTTGGGTCAGGTACTACCGTTCTAACAAGAAAGCCAACCAATAGTTGATCAGACAGTTGCAAGCGGATTACGCGGACCAGTCTACTTTTATCAAATATCCGTCCAAATGCCAAAACCACAAAATTGGTGACAGTATATCATTTTAAGCGGGTAAAACCAGGTAAAAATGCTTCCGCGCACGCTAATCTGGCAGGGCCGGCAGGACAGAACATGAAAAAAGCTGACCCGGAGGTCAGCTTTTAGTAAATATTTTGGAAAACGAAATGATTAATGGTGGCTGTGCTGGTGTGCCGATACCATTTCAGTAAATTCTTCCGCACCGATCGCTTTGTCGGCAGGGTTTACCTTCGTTTCCGCCCATTCGAATATTTTCTGCGCCTGTATGCGGTTGTAAGCATCTTCCACGTACTTGCGGTCTTTCATCATTTTCTCCACGTAATCATTTACCCAGGGCTGATCTTCCATGCCGTTTGCACCAGCGCCCATGTTGCTCATGTAACCAAACAATTGCTGTTTGGCAAATGAACGCAGCTCATCGGGCTGCACCTGGATGCCATTGTCGTTGACAATCTTGTCGGAGATCAGTGTCCACTTCAACTGATTGCGGAAAGTGGGGAATTCTTTTTCTACTTCTTCTTCCGTTTTGGGAGCGCCGCCTTCTGCTTCCGGCTGTGTGCGCAGCCATTTTTTCAGGAAAGTTTCAGGGAAGTCCACAGAGGTGTGGTCTACCAGTTGGTGAAATACCTGGTCGTGGATCTGGTTGCGCGACTGACCTGCCCAATAGGCTTCGATTTCTTCGCGGATCTTGTTGCGGAAATCGCTTTCAGTTTTTACTTCCTGACCGGGATAGAGTTGCTCAAAGAAACCTTCTTCCAGTTCTTTCTTTTCCAGGAGGCCAACTTTAGTGATGCGGATGCTGAACTCTTTGCCGGCATCTTCTTTGGTCAGACCCAGATCGCCCAGGATTACTTCCAGTTCTTTATCGTCGAATGCTTTTTCCAGTTGTACCGTTACTTCATCGCCGGCTTTCTTGCCTTGCAGTGAAGGACGGAAGCTTTCGCTGAAATATTTTACAAGCAGTGAATTTTCTTTGTTTACACCGCCTTCTTTTTCTGCGCCTTTTTCTGTTTCAACGAAGGTCACGTTCAGCACATTATCGTCGGAGTTAACGGTTTCTTCGTCTTTCATGTTGCCGTAACGGTTCTGCAGACGGGTAATTTCGTTGTCGATCATTTCGTCGGTTACAGTCACCTTATAGTTGGTGATAGCTACCTTGGATAGTTCGGGCAGTTGAAACTCGGGTTTCAGTCCCACTTCAAAATGGAAAGTATAATCGCCCGGATTATTCACGTCGAGCTGGCTGATATCGGTGTCGAGGGGCAATGGCTGAGCGAAGATTTCTACTTTGTCCTGCTGAAGGTGACCTACGAGCTCGCGGTCAACGGAGCGCAGTACTTCGTCGGTGAACAAAGAAGGGCCGTACATCTTTTTGATCAGACCGGCGGGCACCATTCCCTTACGGAAACCGGGAATGTTTGCTTTTTTACTGTATTCCTTAAGCGCCTTCTCAAAAGAAGGGAGGTAATCAGATTTCTCCAGCTTTACGGAGATCTTTTCGTGTAATGGGCCAATGCTCTCTTTCGTGATCGTTGCCATAAAATAATTTATATAAATGTAACAGCCCCCTGAAGGGAACTGTTTTTCCTGTCCGGATGGAGGGACTCGAACCCCCACACCTTGCGGCATCAGATCCTAAGTCTGACGTGTCTACCAATTCCACCACATCCGGGAAACGGGCTGCAAATGTAGGATTTTTGCGGGGAACAACCTTTTTCCGGCTAAATGGCTTTCATTTTTTTTATGAGAGTAAAAAATTTTCAACAAAACCTAACAATAAGTTAAAAAGTTGTAGGTTTAGGTCAAGCCATCAGAAAACGCAGGATACCGTTCACACAACTGCCTTCTACCTCCGAAGAGAAATCCTATCCCGGAAAACCGCTGACTTATAGCGTTTTAATTTAATACACACACTGCACATGAGAAAAGTAACTTTACTCCTGGCCGTCATTTGTATTGTCGTGACGGCAAAATCACAAAACCCGGCTACCGTTTTTTCCATTGCCAATGACACCGTGCGCGTCCCCTGTGGTGCCACTTGTGCCACCATCAGTTTCCAGGTTCCGCACATCAAACAGACCACTACGTACACCGTTACCAACCCCAGTTATCTGCCTTACGCGTACAAAACCACTACCGGTACTGAACTGACAGCGCTGTACACCGATGACCGCTTCAGTGCGGCCATTCCTTTTCCGATTGGTTTCAGTTTTTGCTTCTATGGCATTGATTACAGTTCTGCTGTGGTCGGTTCTAATTCCATTATCACTTTCAATGCCAGCCACGCCGGGCAGACCAATGCATGGCCGCTGGCCACCAATTCCGGAAATGGCACACCGATACCTATTCCTTATGCCGGAGGTTCATCGAATACAGCGTCTCCCGCTTACTATCCGGGCGCCAGTATTATGGGACCTTACCATGATGTTTATCCCACCAATACCTACGGGGGCGAGCGAAAAATTGAATGGCGTGTAGAAGGCACAGCGCCCAAACGCCGCTTTATCGCCAGCTACAACCAGGTGCCTTTGTTCGATTGCGAGGATATTACGGCTACCAGCCAGATGGTTATTTATGAAAATACAGGGATCGTTGAAGTATACATAAAAGATAAACCGGTTTGTGCCGGTTGGAATTCGGGACTTGCCATTCTTGGTGTACAGAATGCAACGCGCGACAATGCCGTGACGGCCCCCGGTAAAAATGCCACTGTATGGGGACGTGCAGGCATGGATTCCTGTTTCCGCTTCGTGCCGTCAGGCGGCACGCCCATGTTCAAAAGAGCAGAACTCCTGCTCAACAACGTTGTCATTGCCACCAATACCACCGACACTTCCTCTGCCGCAGGAGCCATGCTCAATGTCAATTTTGCCAATGTATGTCCCACTGCCGACAGTACTGCTTACGGTGTGCGGGTGGTATATGCTTCCTGCAGCAATCCCAACATCGAAGTTTCATTTCTCGATACTATCTACGTCAAGAAAAGCGTACCCATCGTAGCCAATGTAACCCCGGTGAATCCAACCTGTACCGCAGGCGGCTCCATCACTGTTCAGGCGAGCGGTGGCGCACCTCCGCTTGCCTACAGCATCAACAACGGCACCACTACCCAGTCCGGTAACGTGTTCACCAACTTGCAGGCGGGCACTTACAATGTGGTGGTAACCGATGCGGCGGGCTTCTGCCGTTTCACGCAAGCCGCAACCCTTACGTTGCAAGGGGCGGTTACGGTAAATGCCGGAGCTGATACCACAATATGTACCGGTGCTTCTTTTACACGTGGCGCCGTATCCAATGCCACCACTTACAGTTGGTCGCCAACCACCGGTGTAAGTGCTCCCGGTTCGGCGGCACCCGTATTTTCTCCAACGCAAACAACCACCTATACCGTAACCGCGAGTACTGCTAACTGTACCGCCACCGATGCATTTGTTGTGACCGTCGCACCTGGTGCTACGATCAATGCCGGTCCGGATGCCTTTGTTATTACGGGGCAGCAGTACACGATGCAGGCCAGTGGGTCCGCCGGTTCTTATTTATGGTCGCCTTCCGGGGGATTGAGTTCCGCCACGGTATTGAATCCAACCGTTTCCATTAACCAAACCACTACGTATACATTGGAAGTAACCACGCCGCAGGGATGTAAGGCAACAGACCAGGTAACACTTACGCTGCTACCCAACTGTCTGCGCCCGATGGAAGCATTTACCCCCAATGGTGATGGCGTGAATGATCTGTGGCTGGTGACAACCGGCTCCTGCCTGAAGATCGCAGACGTGCAGGTATTCAACCGTTATGGCGCCAAAGTGTATGAATCCAGGGACTACCGGAATACATGGGACGGAACCTACAAAGGCAAACCGCTGGCTGACGGAACTTACTATTTCGTGATCAGCTATGAGCTTGTCAACGGTAAAAAAGAGCATCTTAAAGGAAACCTCACCATTCTCCGCTAACCCTATTGTCAACCAAGCAAAACACAGGACATGAAACGTTTTATCGCAATATTATCAGTGCTGATGCTGGGTGTTTCCGCTACCCGTGCGCAGCAGATCGCCACTTCATCTCTTTACGATATGCAGGGCGTATTTCACAATCCATCCGTGGCAGGTGTAAATAAATACGGTTCTATCGGCGCTACTTACCGCAGCATGTGGAGCGGCATCGATGGCAGTCCCAAAACAACAACTGTATTTGGTTCAGCTTACCTGCCTTCCGTAAAACTCGGATTGGGCGGTTATCTCTACAATGATGTGACGGGACCCACGCGGCGGACGGGTTTGCAAATGGCCTATGCCTATCACGTGCCTTTGCAGAACGACGCGAGTTTTTCTCTGGGTATTGAAGGCCGTTTCCAGCAATACAGCATCGACAAAGGGAAGCTGAGTGAATCGCTTGGCGCCAATGACCCGGTGCTGGCGGGCGCGGGCAACCGTTTTTCTGCAGATGCGGGTTTTGGCCTCAGCTATACTTCCCGCAAATTTCAGGCAGGAGCGTCGGTGGCCAACCTGATCCAATCCAAACTTGATTTTTATTCCGGCGATCTGTCGCGCTCGGAGACGGGACGGCTTTACCGCCACTATTATTTCCATAGCCGCTATAACTGGGATGTGGATGGAAATACGGTGATCACGCCAAATATTTTATTTATTTATCTGCCGAATGCACCGCTGGAATTCCAGGGCGGGGCAAGGGTGGAGCACCGTGAAGTATTCTGGTGGGGCGTGAGTATGCGTTTGCGCCAGAGCTGGATGCTCTCTGCCGGTGTGAAAGTCAAGAAAAAACTGGTACTGGGTTATTCCTTCGATATCTACAGCACACCGCTCAGCATTTATGACCGCGGCAGCAGTGCACATGAGATACTGCTGAGGTATGATTTTTTGAAGTGAGGTTGAAAGCGTAGACACCGTCAATAAGTCAATCAGTGAATAGGTGAATAAATCGGGGCCGCATGCAGATGCGGCCCTTTTTTTGCCTTTTACCTTTTTGAATTTTATTCACTCATTGACTTATTCACTGATTGCCGTAAATTCGTAGTTGATGGAAACTGTTGCCCAAGTCCCCCGCTATAACCTCAATGAAGAACAGGAGAGAAAGCTGATTCTGAGGGAATACCGTTCACTGTTGCGCTCGCTGAAGCTGAAATTAAAGCCCGGCGACAAAGACCTGCTACGCGTTGCTTTTGAAATGGCTGCCGATGCCCACCGGACCATGCGCCGCAAAAGCGGTGAACCTTATATCCTGCACCCGCTGGCCGTTTCCAAAATATGTGTGGAAGAAATAGGGTTGGGGGTACGTTCCTCCATCTGTGCATTGCTGCACGATACAGTGGAAGATACAGATGTTACCCTCGAAGATGTGGAACGCGAATTTGGCAACGAGATCGCCAGGATCGTTGACGGTCTTACCAAAATTTCCAATGTCATCGATGTCAACGCTTCGGCGCAGGCAGAAAATTTCAAGAAGATTCTGCTAACCCTCACCGATGATCCGCGGGTGATCCTGATCAAACTGGCCGACCGCCTGCACAATATGCGTACTCTCGAAAGCATGAAGCGCGAAAAACAACTCAAGATCGCTTCAGAGACCGTGTACGTATACGCACCGCTCGCCCACCGGATGGGGTTGTACAACATCAAAACGGAAATGGAAGATCTGGCCATGAAATACATGGAGCCGGAAACTTATAAGGAAATTGCCCGCAAGCTGGCCGAAACCAAACGCGAGCGCACCAAATACATCAATGAATTTATCCGGCCTATCAAAGAAAAACTGGAGAAAGGAAATTTCAATTTTGAGATACAGGGTCGTCCTAAAAGTATTCATTCCATTTCCAATAAAATAAAAAAGAAAGGCGTCAGCTTCGAAGAGGTATACGATCTCTTTGCTATCCGTATCATTCTCGATTCTCCTCCGGAAAAAGAAAAAGAGGATTGCTGGAAAGTGTACTCGATGATCACGGATGAATATACACCATCACCGGAGCGACTGCGCGACTGGCTGAGCAATCCGAAGTCAAACGGCTATGAAGCTTTGCACACAACGGTGATGGGACCGCAGGGCAGATGGGTGGAAGTGCAGATCCGCACCAAGCGGATGAATGAGATCGCCGAAAAAGGCCTGGCTGCCCACTGGAAATACAAAGAAGGTGCAGCCGACGAAAGCCGCTTCGATAAATGGTTTCAGCAGATCCGCGAAATGATCGGCAACCAGGAAACGGACAGCATTGATTTTCTGCAGGACTTCAAAACAAGTTTTCTTGCCGAAGAGATATATGTGTACACACCGAAAGGGGATGTAAAAATGTTGCCGGTTGACAGCACAGCGCTGGACTTTGCCTTCTCGATCCACAGTGCGATTGGTGTGAAAACCATCGGCGCCAAGGTGAATCATAAACTGGTGCCCATCAGTCACAAACTGCGCAGTGGCGACCAGGTGGAGATCATCACCAGCAGCAAACAACAACCCTCGGAAGACTGGTTGTCATTTGTGGTAACGGCCAAAGCAAGAGGGCGGATCAAAGACGCGCTCAAAGAGGAAAAAAAGAAAGTAGCCGACGAAGGTAAATACACACTGCAACGCAAACTCGAAGGTGTTGGCGCCAGCATGCAGCAATCCAATATCGACGAGCTCGTGCAGCACTACAAACTGTCATCGAACCTCGAACTGTTTTACCAGATAGCGATCAAGAACATCGACCTGAAAGAGCTGAAGGATTTTAAAGTGACCGGCGACCGGATAGAAGCGCCGAAGCCGCTGAAACCGGTGACCGAACATAAACACGATAATCTTCCTTCGCAGCTCGCTCATACCAATAACAAAAAAGATGCGGAGCTGATCATCTTCGGCGAAAGCAGTGACAAGATCGTCTATAACCTTGCCAATTGCTGTAAGCCTATTCCGGGGGATGATGTATTTGGATTTGTCACTACCGGCAAAGGACTTACTATTCACCGGACCAATTGCCCCAATGCCACCAAGCTCTTGTCGAACTACGGACATCGCGTAGTGAAAACGAAATGGGCGAAGAATAAGGAGATATCCTTCCTCACGGGCGTGAAGATCGTAGGAATGGATGATGTGGGCGTGGTGAATAAGATCACGATGCTGATATCGGGAGAACTGCGCGTGAACATTGCTGCGCTTACGATTGAGGCTCGCGAAGGTCTTTTCGAAGGTAATATCCGCTTATACGTGCATGATAAGGAAGAGCTGGATCAACTGGTACAAAGCCTGCGGGCGCTGCCAGGGATCGAGTCAGTGGAACGATATGATACAGAAGATATTCCAAATTAAAAGAATACAAAACCAGTTTTCAACTTAACGACCTAACGATCAGGTCGTTATTTTTTGCCCCTGTGTAAAGCCCGTAAAATGGGTAAAAAAAAAATATAACCTTTTCTTTACAAATCAGGCGGGTATTGAGGTGTAGTAATAACTTTTCCTTAACTTCAGAACTCCTTTAGGGGGCTGAAAAATACACGAAATACACACACTACACATCGCTGCTATGAGATTGAACCTGGTAAGGCTAACCATGACTATTCTCTTTTTGACAGGTCTGGCTAGTCAATCTTCTTCACAAAATTGCTTTAATACCGGCCTAAACAATACAGTTGTCAACCTGCCATGCGGGCAAAACTGTGTAAATGTTCCGGTACGGATTCCTCACCTCAAAGCGACAACGGATTATAGCGTCGCACCAAGGCCATATACTCCTTATGCCTATGTAACACCGGGAGGAAATGTGCCAGCAGAAACTTATGTGGATGACCAGTTCAGCCACCTGCTTTCGCTGCCTTTTAATTTTTGTTTTTATGGCAATACGTATAATCAGTTCGTAATCGGCTCCAATGGCGTAGTAACGTTTGATGCCACTAAAGCGGATTGTAAAAACGACTGGGATATCCGCACCAATCCGATTCCATTTATCGGAACGGGAACATGTGGAAGCCAGAGTGATAAACAATATCCGCCGCTGGCGATTTTCGGCGTTTTTCATGATATTGACCCCAACAGCGACCCGCCCCCAGGCCGCAAGATCGAATGGCGGGTGGAAGGATCAGCTCCCTGCCGCCGCCTGATCGTAAGTTTCAATGAAGTACCCCTCTTCGGTGATGAAGATTCCATTCACACCTCCCAGATCGTGATGTATGAATCTACCGGTGTAATCGATGTATTCATCAAGGATAAGCCAACCGATCCGGGCGACTGGAATGATAACCTGGCCATTCTCGGTGTACAGAAGGATGCAACGCTGGCGACAGCCGCTCCCGGTAAAAATGCAACTGTATGGAACGAACATAATACTGCCTACACTTTTGTTCCGTCAGGCGGCGCATCGCGTTTTGTACGATGTGAAGTACTCGATATCAACCACAATTTTATAGCGCTTGGCGATACCACTACCACGATACAAGGCATGCTGGATGTGACCTTTCCCTCTTTTTGTCCGACTGCCAATACGGAACGTTTTGTGATCCGCACTACATTCGCCGCCTGCGACGGTCCGGGCACGCAACTCGTAAGCCTGGATACGATTACGGTAAACAAAAGCACCCTGCTGGCCTCCGCCACCATGACGCAAACGGCTTGTGGCGCAACGGGCACCGGCACCATCACGGTTACCGTGCCTCCTGTTTCCGGCACAGGCCCCTTTATCTACACCCTTGATGGCGGCACACCCGTAACCGGACCATCTCCCTATACTTTCACCGGATTACTCGGTGGTCCGCATACCATTCTTGTAACCAATGCAGACGGATCATGCAGCAGCACAGTCACCATCACGGTTACTTCAACAGGCGTATTGGCTACAACGGTTACACCTACTGCTACCAATTGTGTGGGTTCGCCGTCGGGAACCGTTACGGTGAGTGCACCCAATTCCATTGCACCGCTTACTTATACACTTACACCTGAAGCCACGCCAACCGCGCCGGTGGTACAAACGGGCAATAACGTCTTTACAGGTCTCGCTCCCGGTAACTATTTCGTTTCGGTGGTGGATGCAGCAGGATGCCGCGCCACCAATATCCCGGTAACAGTAGCACAGGGTCCTGCATTGCAGGTGACGGCTACTCCTTATGCAACATCCTGCACAGGTGCCAACAATGGCCGCATTGAAATAAGTGTTCCCGGTGGTACACCTACCATTGAGTACCGCATCAACTTCGGTGCCTGGCAGACCAGTAATATCTTCACCGGTCTCGCTCCCGGCACCTACTTCATCGATGTACGCGACGGGGCAGGCTGTACGGCCAGCTTTATCCCGGTAACTGTTGATGCAGGCACGGGAACTGTAACAGGTACGGCTGTTGCCACCGCAACATCTTGTGCGGGTGTCAACAACGGAACGATTACAGTAACACCCACGAATGGAAGCGGACCTTATGAATACAATATCAACGGAGGAGCCTGGCAAAGCAGCAACGTGTTTACAGGTCTTGCACCAGGTAACTACACCGTACTCATCCGTGAAAACGGCCTTTGTACTTCGGTAAATATTTCAGTAACGGTTACGGCAGGTAGCGGCCTTACGGCAACACTGACACCCACAGGTACAACCTGTGCAGGTGTGAGCAATGGACAGATCGTGGTAAATGTTACGAGTACAAACGGTACGGCACCGTATACTTATACGCTGGATGGCGGCACACCCGTTACGGGTCAGCCTTCGCCTTATACATTTACCGGTGTTGCCTCGGGCAGTCATTCGGTAACGGTGCGTGATGCCAACGGTTGTACCACCACCGCAGCAGTAACCACTAACGTGGCCGCGGGTGCGGGATTGACTGCTACACTTACACCCACCGGCACCACCTGTGCAGGCGTGAGCAATGGGCAGATCGTGGTGAATGTTACGAGCACAAACGGTACGGCACCGTATACTTATACGCTGGATGGCGGTACACCGGTTACGGGTCAGCCTTCACCTTATACATTTACCGGTGTTGCCTCGGGCAGTCATTCGGTAACGGTTCGTGATGCCAATGGTTGTACCACCACCGCAGCAGTAACCACTACCGTGGCCGCAGGTGCGGGATTAACTGCTACATTGACACCCACCGGCACCACCTGTGCAGGCGTGAGCAATGGGCAGATCGTGGTGAATGTTACGAGCACAAACGGTACGGCGCCTTACACCTATACATTAGACGGCGGCACACCGGTTACGGGTCAGCCTTCGCCTTATACATTTACCGGTGTTGCCTCGGGCAGTCATTCGGTAACGGTGCGTGATGCCAATGGTTGTACCACCACCGCAGCAGTAACCACTACCGTGGCCGCGGGTGCGGGGTTGACCGCTACCATCACACCCACCGGCACCACCTGCGCGGGCGTTAACAATGGTCAGATTGCAGTGGCCGTAACGGGCACGAATGGTACAGCACCTTATTCTTATACGCTGGACGGGGGCACGCCTGTTACGGGTCAGCCTGCCAACTATACCTTTACGAACGTATCATCAGGCAGCCATACAGTTGTAGTAAGAGATGCCAATGGCTGTTCTACGTCTGCAGCACTCACTGCCAACGTGGCCTCAGGTGCCGGTCTTGCCGCTACACTTACACCAACCGGTACCACCTGTCCGGGTGTTAACAATGGTCAGATTGCAGTGACCGTAACGGGTACGAATGGTACAGCGCCTTATTCTTATACGCTGGATGGTGGTACGCCTGTTACGGGTCAGCCTGCCAGTTATACATTTACGAACGTAGCCGCAGGCAGCCACTCGGTGACCATCACCGATGCTAATGGTTGTGCCACCGCAGCAGCTATCACTACCACCGTGGCAACAGGCACGGGTTATACAGCTACCGTTACGCCAAGTCCTACAGGATGTGCGGGCGTTAACAATGGTCAGATTACTGTGCAACCACAGGCACCGGGCACTGCACCATTTACGTTTGAATTGAATCCGGGCGCGGTAATACAAACCGGCAACAACGCCACTTTTACCGGTCTGGCACCGGCCACTAACTATGTAGTGACTGTAAGGGATGCCAATGGATGTACTTATACTTCATCGGCTGTTACCGTTACTTCCGGTACAGGGCTGATTGCTTCGGCTACCACGCAGGCTACTTCCTGTTCGGGTATCAGCAACGGCCAGATCACTGTTACCACCAATGGTACGGCTCCGTTCAGTTTTGTGCTGGATGGCGGCACACCGGTGACCGGCAATTCACCTTATACCTTTACCGGTCTCGCTGCCGGCCCACACACTATTTCCATCACCGATGGAAGCGGATGTATTACCACTACGCCTGTGAATGCCACGATAGCAACGGGCACAGGGTTCACTGCTACATCGGCTGTGAGCAATGTTTCCTGTGCGGGTGGTAACGACGGAAGCATTACCGTAACAATCGGTACCGCGGGTACGGCGCCGTATACTTATCTGCTGAATGGTACTGTGGCACCCGGTGGTACTACGGCAACGAGCGCTACCTTCAGCGGACTGGCAGCAAGTACCAACAACTATGTGGTGATCACTGACAATGCAGGATGTACCTTCCGTATTGATAATATCAATGTTACACAACCACCGGTACTTGCGGCAACAACAGCTACGCAGGCGGTGAAATGTAACGGTGCTGCTGACGGCCAGATCACGGTTACCGCAACGGGTGGTACCACGCCGTATGAATATTCTCTCAACAGCACAACATGGCAACCGGGAAATACATTCACGGTAGCTTCAGGAGGGCATACTGTTTATGTGCGCGATGCAAAAGGATGTATTTTTTCTGTAGCAAACGTAACGGTAACGCAGCCGAATGTACTCAATGCAACTGTATCGGCCGTTACTCCTGCAACCTGTGCAGGCGGTGCAGACGGTACTATCGAGGTGGCGGCTACCGGCGGTACGGCTCCTTATCAATATGCGATCGGAAGCGGAACGCTGCAAAGTTCCAACACATTGAATGCAGCGCAAGGCACTTACACCATCAATGTGCGTGATGCCAATGGCTGTACCTTCCAGATCACCGGTGTAACGGTGGGATTGAATGACAACCTTACGTATACACCAATGGTTGATCCGGCTCCGATCTGTGAAGGCCAGCAAGTACAGCTTTCACTTACGTCCAATGCCACACAATTTGCATGGACACCGACGAATAAACTGAGCAGTGCAAGTATATCTAGTCCAATAGCTAATCCTACTACCACCACCACTTATTCAGTGACCATGACCCTGGGCGTTTGTACCCGCACAGATGATGTGGTGGTGACCGTATGGCCCGCACCGGTTCCGAATGCCGGCGCAGATGGTGAGATATGTTTTGGCCAGGACTTCCAATTGAATGGTTCAGGCGGAGCCACCTATACCTGGACGCCATCCGATTACCTGAGCTCCACAACTGATCCTAATCCGCGCGTGGTGCATCCTGACAAAACAATCACTTATACACTGAATGTAACAGACGCGAACGGCTGTCCGTCGCTGGTCAGCGATCAGGTCAAACTGACGGTAACGCCTCCGTTCCAGGTGCTCACTTATCCACGCGATACCGTGGTATATGACAACGTGCGCGTGCCATTGCTGGCCGTGGCTTACGATCCTTCGCCCACCTTTGATGCATCAACCGTGAGTTATAACTGGTCGCCGGGTACTGGCCTGAACAATCCCGGTATTGCTGATCCGGAGGCTACCAGTTCGGCTATCGGCGACGAGATTACCTATACCGTGTCGGCTTCCACACCGGCGGGTTGCCAGGGCAAGGGTTTTGTGACGATCAAAGTATACAAAGGGCCGGAACTGTATACGCCCACAGGCTTTACGCCAAATAATGATGGACGCAACGATACATTCTTCCCATTCCCGGTTGGCGTGAAAACACTTAACTACTTCAGGGTGTACAACCGCTGGGGACAAGTGATGTTCTCCACCACCACGCTCAACAAAGGCTGGGATGGTAAATTCGGGGGAGTTGATCAGCCTACGGGCGTATATGTCTGGATGGCAGAAGGTGTGACCCTCGACGGGCAGAAAATCACGAGAAAGGGCTCCGTAACGCTTATTCGTTAGCAGAATTAATTTTTTCTGTAAATATTTAAGAAGCCACCGATTTTATTCGGTGGCTTTTTGCTGATCGCCTATTTTTGCGCCGGAACAGCAATGTATTCCAAACTCCGAACTGTACCGGCCGTTAATGTCGTACGGCTCATAAATATATCAACATGGTAGACGTAATTCTCGGCCTCCAGTGGGGCGATGAAGGAAAAGGAAAGATTGTAGATTATTTCGCGAAAGACTACGACGTGGTCGCTCGTTTTCAGGGAGGTCCGAATGCCGGCCACACCCTGTATGTGCAGGACAAAAAAGTGGTCCTGCACCAGATTCCTTCCGGTGTTTTTCACGCCAACAAGCTGAACCTTATCGGCAACGGCGTAGTGCTGGACCCGGTTACCCTGCGTAGAGAATGCGCTACTGTGTCTTCTTTTGGTATTGATCTGAAGAAAAACCTGTTTATTTCTGAACGCACGCACCTGATTCTGCCCACACACCGCGCACTCGACAAAGCAGCGGAACTGGCAAAAGGCAACGATAAGATCGGTTCCACGCTGAAAGGTATCGGCCCAACCTATATGGACAAGACAGGACGCAACGGTCTGCGTGTCGGCGATCTGCTGGATAAAAATTTTACCACGCAATACATCAAACTGCGCCTGAAACACCAGAAGTTGCTGGATAACTTCCAGTTCAACGAGGATATTTCGAGCTGGGAAGAGGAATTTTTCGAAGCACTTGAGTTTCTGCGCGAACTGAATATTGTAAACGGAGAATATTTCATCAACGAGCAACTCGCCAATGGCAAAAGAGTATTGGCAGAGGGTGCACAGGGCAGTATGCTGGATATTGACTTCGGTACATTCCCCTTCGTTACCTCTTCCAACACCGTGTCTGCAGGCGTTTGCAGCGGCCTTGGTGTGGCCCCGCAAAAAATCCGCGACGTATTTGGTGTAACCAAAGCTTATTGCACACGTGTAGGCAGCGGACCGTTCCCTACGGAACTGGAAGATGAAACAGGTGAGCGCCTGCGCAAGATTGGCAACGAATTTGGGGCAACTACAGGCCGTCCGCGCCGTTGTGGCTGGATCGACCTGGTGGCGCTGAATTTCGCCTGCATGATCAACGGCGTGACGAAAATTGTAATGACCAAAGCAGACGTACTCGACGCATTTGAAGAATTACAGGTGTGCACCTCTTACGATCTGAATGGAAAACAGTCAAAGCAGATTCCTTTCCGTCTCGAAAAACAAAAGCTGACACCCGTATACGAGCAATTCAAAGGCTGGAACACACCTACCAGCGAAGTAAGAGATTTCGGATCATTGCCGCAGACCATGAAAGAATATGTTGCGTTCATCAACCAATACCTGGGTGTAGACGTTCATTTTATTTCCAATGGCCCCGGGCGGGATCAATTGATCGCTATCTGACCTGAAAAGGGGATAAACTCCTGAGAATGATCAAATAAATTGCGGGGAAACGGCAAAACTGCGATTGCGGAAAAGTTGATTTCCCTGCGGTAAAAAATAGAAAAAATCTGTTTTAAAAATTTGGCGGATTAAAAACTTCGCTGAAATTTTACATCAAACTATATTTGGCCATGGCAAAGGCAAAAAAAGCGACAGAACAATCAGAGGCTGGTAAAGAACCGGTAAAGAAAGCATCTTCCAAACCCAAGAAAGAGCGGGAAGAGGAATTGGAAGACGATGAATTGCTGGATGATGAAGACGATGTAGAAGTGCCAAAGAAAGGTGCAAAAGCTTCTTCGAAAAAATCGGGTGACGAGGAGGACGAGGACGATGAGGACGTCGATGACGACAAAGACGATTGGGAAAAAGTAGAAGAAGAAGATAGCTGGGATCCAGACTTTGATGAATTCGATATTCCGAAATCAAAAGGCAAGAAAGCAGCCGGTGGTGGCGGTAGTCGTAAAGAAGAAGAGGAGGATGATTTCAAAATTGACGACGAATTCAAAGATCTCTTCAACGACTCCGACGATTTTGACGACAACGAAGATGATGACTTTTAACCGGCGACGTTAACCGTTGCGCGAGCATCATTTCTATAAATGTATTCAGTCAAACAATTTTCCGCCGGTGACTTCCGGCAAACGAAACAGAAGGTGCTGAACTGGCTTCAACAGTTCGGCACCTTCTGCTTTCTGGATAGTCATCATTATAAAATAACACCGCATACGCAGGAATGTCTTGCCGGTGCAGGCATACGACGCGAGTTATCCGCGCCGGCCGGACATGCATTGGAAGCCCTTACACATTTTTTAAAAGAAAAAGCAAACGATGCCTGGCTGTTCGGACATCTTTCCTACGATATAAAAAATGAACTCGCGCCGCTTCGCAGCGTTTATGCAGACAAAAGCGGCTTCCCGGATCTGTATTTTTTTGAACCGGCTGTTGTTGTCAAACTCACCGGCGAAGCAATATGGATATATGCCGATGACCCGGATGATATCTACAGAGAGATAGAGGAGCAACCTGCAGCACTTGCGTCCACACACGAGCCGCTCCGGCTTTCGCAGCGATTGAGCCGCGAAGAGTATGTGCGCACCGTGCAGCAGTTGCAGGGGCATATCCGCAGGGGCGATTGTTACGAAATCAATTTCTGCCAGGAATTTTATGCGGAGAAAAAAGGGCTGGATCCATTGCATCTTTATAAACGCCTGGGGGAAATATCACCCAGTCCCTTTTCTGCCTTTTACCGCCACCGCGATGCATGGCTGATGAGTGCCAGTCCTGAACGCTTTCTGCTACGTCAGGGTGACCGGCTCATTGCGCAGCCCATAAAAGGCACGGCACCGCGTGTTGCTGGTGATGCAATAGCCGATGAACAAAGCCGCGAAACATTGCGCAACAGTGAAAAAGACAAAGCGGAAAATGTAATGATCGTAGACCTGATGCGCAACGATCTGTCACGTGTGTGTGAACAGGGCTCGGTAGGCGTAGATGAATTATTTGGTATTTATTCTTATCCCCAGGTGCACCAAATGATTTCGACCATCAGCGGAAAGATCGATAGCAAAAAGAGTTTCACTGATATTATCCGCGCCTGTTTCCCGATGGGCTCCATGACCGGTGCTCCAAAACAACGCGTGATGGAACTGATCGATCAGTACGAGACCATGCGCCGCGGAATATTTTCGGGAGCAGTTGGTTATATGGCGCCGGGTGGTGATTTCGATTTCAATGTGGTAATCCGCAGTTTACTTTACAATGCCCATACGGGATACCTGTCGGCTCCTGCCGGCTCTGCCATTACTTTTTACAGTGATGCGGATAATGAATGGGAAGAATGTCTGCTTAAGGTCAAAGGGCTGAACGCCGTTTTGTCTTAGAGCTTGTAATCGGGATTCAACAGCATTTGTACAGAGGCCTGAAGAATATCATTCTTGCGGGCAAGGAACAATTCCATTTTTTCTTCGGGGAGGCGCATCTGGTAATTGGTGGAACTGCCCAGTGTTCTGTCGAGCGTGGGGTTCAGGCGGTTGAAAGCCTGCTCATCCATTTCCACGTACTTGGCAATTGCGCGGGAATTGTAACGGCCACTGATGTTTTGTGTTTTCAGGTTGGTATCGTCATTTGCTGAAGTCTTGAATACGGCCTGCGTTGCTGCCATATCGGTGTTGCCTCCGCCGGCAAGCCATTCGCCTGCTTCCGCTTTGGTAAGCGTGGTGATGCCACCCTGGCCTTCCATGATATAATGTGTGGCGATGAATTTCTTTACGTGATTGCGCGATTCGGCTGGCAGGTATTGCTGCAGCATCCAGAAATCGCGGCTGCCGCTTTTGGCAATTGCTGAATTTACTTTACCAGGACCTCCGTTGTAGGCGGCAATGACCAGCAACCAGTCGCCATACATCTCGTAGAGTTTGGTAAGGTATTTAGACGCGGCATGTGTGCTTTTCTGGTAATCGCGGCGCTCGTCATATTTTTTGGAAACGTGTAATCCCATGTTGCGGGCGGTTGCCGGCATAAACTGCCAGGGGCCTACCGCACCGGCCCAGGAGCGGGCATTGGACTTGAGCTGCGATTCGATGACAGCAAGGTATTTCAGTTCGATGGGAAGGCCGTATTGCGCGAGAATCCCATCCATCATATCTAAATAAGGTTTTCCCCAGCCTTTCATTTCTTCCAGGCTTTCACCGAAACGGTCCACGTAATCTTCCACGAAGTTTACGGCGAGGGGATTGAGCTGCATAGTATTGACACCAACGGCAGCAGTGCTATTGATAAAAAGATTGGAAAAACCTTTTTTAGGATCCTGCAGTGCATGCACGGCAGGGAGAGAATCGTTTATGCCCGCTGTATCGGAAAGATGAATACTGTCTTCTATAACAGTAATGTCTCTTGTATCAAGTCCTTTTGCGTTTGAAAAAGAAGCGAACAAAACGGTAAAAACAGCCGAAACTGCTATTCTTTTGAACATGCCTTCGAAAATTTAATTTTTTAGATTAATCTCTTAAATGCGATGTCGCAGATGCGCTTGGTCAGTTTTCCCGGTTCGTCAGTAACTCATGGGAAAAGCGCAGCAAAGATAACTCATTCTGCCGGCTTGCCATAGCCTGCAGGCCGAACCGCATGCCATTATTATGCCGGAAAAGGGGCAGTGAAATGGCCGGAATGCCGGCAAGATTGGCCATAACTGTATAAATGTCAGCCAGGTACATGGCTATCGGGTCCTCCGTTTTCTCGCCGCGGCGAAAAGCGGTGGTAGGAGCTGTTGGAAGGATGATGAAGTCGAAGTCGTTGAAAATCAACTCTATCTTAGATGTTAAAAGTTTCCTTACTTTTTGTGCACGTGTGAAGTAGGCATCGTAGTAACCGGCACTGAGGACGAAGGTGCCCAACATGATGCGGCGTTTCACCTCTTTACCGAACCCTTCGGACCGGGTTTTCTTATAGAAATCCACCAGATCGGTTACCGGTTTTTCTGTCCGGTGGCCGTAACGAACACCGTCATAGCGGGATAAATTAGAGGACGCTTCGGCGGTAGTGAGCACGTAGTAGGAGGGGACGATATAATCCATGAGATCGAAACTCACCGGTTGCACCTGGTGTCCTTCGTTTTTCAGGGATTCAAGACGTTTATAAATCGCGTCTCTTATTTCGGGATCGAGGCTGGGATGATCAAGAGCTTCGGGGAAATAAGCGATGCGGTAGGTTGTTTTGGGTATGTCGAGCTCTTTGGAATAAGCTTCGGGTTGCTGGCGGCTGGCGGTACTGTCGGCTATGTCCGGACCGGCCATGATCTCGAGAAGCAGAGCGGTGTCGGGAATATTAGTAGAAAAAATACCGATCTGATCGAAGGAGGAGGCATAAGCGATCAATCCATAGCGGGAAATGCGTCCGTAGCCCGGTTTAAAGCCCACTATGCCACAGAAATCTGCAGGCTGGCGTACGGAACCTCCGGTATCGCTGCCCAGGGAAGCCATACAGAGGCCCGCCTGGACGGCAACGGCGCTTCCGCCTGAAGAGCCGCCGGGGACGCGGGATTCGTCGTCGGCATTGAGCACAGGTCCGTAAATGGTATGTTCGTTGGTAGAGCCCATCGCAAACTCATCGCAGTTGAGGCTGCCGATGATAATGGCTTCTTCATCCAGTAATTTTTTGATGGCAGTGGCGGAATAAATGGCTTCGAAGCCCTGGAGAATACCTGATGCTGCAGTGAGGGGATGGCCTTCGTGGGAGATAACATCTTTTACCCCGATCACTACGCCGTGGAGGCGTCCTGTAGCTTTTCCTTCTTTGCGTGATGCATCGAGTTCTTTCGCCCGCGCAAGAGCCTCCGCTTCATACACTGCCACGTAAGCATTTAAATGCCGGGTAGCCGCTATCTGGCGGAGGTAATGCTCGACCGCTTCGACACAGGTCGTGTGACCCTGTGTGAGTTGGGATTGGTAGTGGGAAATGGAAGAATAAACGAACAAAAACCTAAGCGTTTACGCCGAAGAGGATTATTTAACTTCTGTGCTGTTACGGATGTCGTTAGAGCTTTCCTCAATTTCTTTCTTCACATTTGTCTTGGCGTCATTGAATTCACGCACACCCTTACCCAGACCGCGCATCAGCTCGGGAATTTTGCGACCTCCGAACAACAGCAGTACGATGATGAGGATGATGATGATTTCATTGGTGCCTAATACACCGAGGAGATTAAACTGTGCCATAATTTCCAAATTAGAGCCCAAAGATACTAAGAGGTTTAATTATCGGGGGATATATTTTGCTCCTGGCTTTTGGGGTTTGTTTAAAGGATAGTTATACGTTTTAAGTAATAGGTTGTAGGTGTAAGGCTTAAGGTATAAGGTGAACAGCCGTTATCGGTTTTAAATTCAATATTCTATTCACGATTGACTATTCACCATTCACCCCGATTTTGATTTTTGAATTCTTCTAACATATACGTCAGCTTTACAGTTTAAGTTTTAAATAAAAAAAATCCCCGCAATAAATGCGGGGACCTTGTATTCGTTGGGTGTGTAGCTGAATTATTTCGCAACAGTAGCAACAGCCATGCGCTTTTCACGGATACGTGCGCTTTTACCGCTTCTTTTACGCTGGTAGAACAGCTTGGCGCGGCGAACGTGGCCTGTTTTATTCAGTACAACTGATTCAACATTCGGAGAGTAGAAAGGAAATACACGCTCAACACCGATTCCGTCAGAAATCTTACGAACGGTGAAGCTCGCTGTAGCACCAGTTCCTTGCTTTTTGATAACGTCACCTTTGAAAGACTGGATACGTTCCTTGCTTCCTTCGATGATTTTATAGTTTACAGTTACGTTGTCACCTGCTTTAAAGCGGGGGAATTCTTTCTTTCCGGTTAACTGCTCGTGTACGTATGCTACAGCGCTCATGATGCTTATTTTTAAGGATGGCAAAGGTAGGGGAAAAGATTTAAAAAACTAAAATCATTTTGCCGTCCTTTCTGTTTTTTGTTTGATGTTATTTGACTGCCAGCAACTTATCTGGCAACGTTTACTGCTCTTTTTTCACGGATCACCGTTACTTTGATCTGACCCGGGAATGTCATTTCGGTCTGGATCTTCTGCGCTATTTCAAAAGACAGGCGGTCGGAATCCTGGTCGCTTACTTTTTCTGATTCTACGATTACCCGCAGTTCGCGGCCGGCCTGGATGGCGTAAGCTTTCTCCACACCATTGTAGCTCATGGCCAGGTTTTCGAGGTCTTTGATCCGCTGCAGGTATTGCTGCATGATCTCTCGGCGGGCACCGGGACGGGCGCCGCTGATGGCATCACAGGCCTGTACGATGGGGGAAATCACATACTGCATTTCCATTTCGTCGTGGTGGGCGCCAATGGCATTTACCACAGCAGGGTTTTCACCATATTTTTCTGCCAGCCTGGCTCCCAGGAGTGCGTGGCTCAGTTCACTTTCTTCATCCGGTACTTTACCGATATCGTGCAGGAGACCGGCTCTTTTCGCCAGTTTCACATTCAATCCGAGTTCAGAAGCCATGATGGCACAGAGGTTCGCTGTTTCGCGGCTGTGCATCAGCAGGTTTTGTCCGTAAGAGGAGCGGAAACGCATCCGTCCCACCATGCGCACCAGTTCTTTGTGCATGCCATGGATGCCGAGTTCGATCACGGTTCTTTCTCCGATTTCCATTACCTGCTCTTCGATCTGCTTGCGGGTTTTTTCCACCACTTCCTCGATACGGGCAGGGTGAATACGGCCGTCGGTTACCAGGCGCTGAAGGCTGAGACGGGCAATCTCGCGGCGCAGCGGGTCAAAACAGGACAGCAGGATCGCTTCGGGGGTATCGTCTACAATCAGGTCTACGCCCGTAGCGGCTTCGAGCGCACGGATATTACGTCCTTCGCGGCCGATGATCTGACCTTTTACCTCATCGCTTTCCAGGTTGAAAACGGTAATGGAGTTTTCGATGGCCTGTTCTGCAGCGGTACGCTGGATCGTTTGGATAATGATCTTGCGGGCTTCTTTATTGGCCTTTTGTTTGGCGTCGTCAATAATTTCCTGTTGAATGCCAATAGCTTGCGTATGCGCTTCATTGCGCAGGCTTTCAACGATCTGGTTTTTGGCCTCTTCGGCCGTAAGACCGGCAATCTTTTCAAGGCGGCGGATATGCTCTTCCTGGTGCTTTTCGAGTTCGGTACGTTTGTTATTGACTACCTCGATCTGGCGGTTCAGGTTTTCCTTGATGGTGTCGTTTTCCTTGAGCTGTTTTTCCAGGTTGGCTTCTTTCTGGTTGAGTGTCTGCTCTTTCTGGCGGATCCGGTTTTCAGAATCGTTTATTTTCCGGTTACGTTCGGTTACTTCTTTCTCGTGGGCGGCTTTCAGCTGAACAAACTTCTCTTTCGCTTCTAATTCTTTCTCTTTCCGGATGTTCTCAGCTTTGAGCTGGGCTTCTTTGGTAATATTTTGTGCGTGTAATTCAGCCTCTTCTATTTTTTGTTGGGTGTTTTTGGCAAAAATGACTTTACCCGCAACAACGCCCACCACCAGGGCGATTACTCCAATGATGAGGGATATGACGATTGGGTCCATGAATCTGTTGTTTAATTTGTTCCAAAATGATAGTGTTTATTCTGCAATTCATTCTAACGCAGATGCTTGTCCCTGACGAACAGGCAATGTAGCGAAGATAAGAGACTAATTCGAAAAAAGGAGGGACAAATATGCGTGAACACAGATATGTAAACGAATACCAACCCGGTTGCCGGCAAAGCGGGATAAACAACCGGGTCGGTATCAATAGGATCAGCGACGGCTGTAGTTCGGCGATTCTTTGGTGATTTCCACGTCGTGTGCGTGGCTTTCGCGCATACCGGCGTTGGTGATCTTGATAAACTGGGCGTTTTTCAGATCGGTAATACTGGCTGCTCCGCAATATCCCATACCGGCGCGCAGGCCGCCAACATATTGGTAAACGATTTCTTTCAAAGTGCCTTTGTAGGCAACCCGGCCTTCGATGCCTTCAGGAACGAATTTCTTCACATCATCTTCCGGGTCCTGGAAGTAACGGTCGCTGCTGCCGGTAGCCATGGCTCCCAGCGAACCCATTCCGCGGTATTCCTTGAATTTCCTTCCTTCATATATAATGGTTTCGCCGGGACTTTCCTCGGTGCCGGCGAAAATACTGCCCATCATTACGCAGTTGGCACCTGCGGCAAGGGCTTTGACCATGTCGCCGGTATAACGGATACCCCCATCGGCGATGATCGGAATATTTTTCGCTTTCAGCACGGAATAAGCTTCCATGATGGCGGTGAGTTGCGGTACACCTGCACCGGCCACGATGCGTGTGGTACAAATGGAACCCGGACCGATGCCCACTTTCACGGCGTCGGCTCCCGCGTCGGCCAGCGCTTTGGCACCTGCGGCCGTACCCACGTTGCCGGCAATGACATTAATATTTTTAAATGTTTTCTTGACCTTTTTCAGTGCGTCGATCACGCCTCTGCTGTGGCCGTGTGCACTGTCGAGCGCAATTACGTCTACGCCTGTATGTTGCAAGGCCGCTACACGGTCCATCAGATCGCTGGTAATGCCCACGCCGGCACCAACGAGGAGGCGCCCGAACGAATCTTTCAATGCGTTGGGAAAACTTTGTAATTGCAGAATATCGCGGTAGGTGATCAGTCCGATCAGTTTGCGGGAACGGTTGACTACCGGAAGTTTTTCGATTTTATAATTGCGTAAAATGTTTTCGGCTTTCTTAAGATCGGTGCCTTCGGGTGCGGTGATCAGGTTTTCACTGGTCATCACCTCGCGGATTTTGCGGCTTTTGTTTTCTTCGAAGCGCAGGTCGCGGTTGGTGAGGATACCTGCCAGCCGTCCGGCTTTATCCACAATAGGAATGCCGCCGATCCTGTTTTCCTTCATCAATCGCAGGGCATCTCCGATGGTGGCATTTTCGTCGAGCGTTATAGGGTCGAGGATCATTCCGCTTTCGCTGCGTTTTACCCGGCGGACCTGCTCCGCCTGTTTTTCAATGGTCATGTTTTTGTGCAATATGCCGAGACCACCTTCCCGGGCCAGTGCCATGGCCAGTCCGGCTTCGGTAACCGTGTCCATTGCAGCAGACAGAATGGGCACTTTCAGGGTAATATCGCGGGTCAGTTTACTGTGGATATTGACGTCGCGGGGCAGCACCTGGCTGTAGCCGGGAACCAGCAATACATCGTCAAATGTTAAACCTTCGCCTAATACTTTGGGGGATTTGCTTGCGGAAGCAGAAGAAATTCTTGTTGCCATGTGCAAAGATAGTGTGACACCCCGTTATGCGCCAAATTTTTTGATGGAGAGAACACGTTCGCCTGCGGCGAAATGTGCAAATATGAAAATGTGTAAATGATTAGAAGCCGATAGAAAACGTCTGTTTTACTAATTGATATTTCACATTTGCACACGGACCTGCTGCAGGCGGGCACATTTTCACATTTTGCCGAAGGCAAGAGGGGTGAAAAAACGGGTGTATTTGCCAGAAAATACGCCTTGTCTCTTGTTGCAAATTGCCGCAATTTTACTACCGCTTCATCACTGTTTTGGTAATAACGATGGACGGACGGCTCCTTAATCCACGCCCTTGGGTCACCTCACTAGCTGAGGTGACTTTTTTTTATCACCTGATCAAAGTGGTTGTTCCCTTCTGTGATACTTTCTGACGCGTATCGCGGTGAATATATTCGAGCATCCATACATACACACCGGTCGGCTGAAGCAAACCATTGATGCGGCCATCCCATTTCTTCGTCCAGTCGCGCGACTCGAATACTACTTGTCCCCAACGGTTGTATACACGGAAGTGAAGATTATCTGCTTTAAATGCATTCAACGGATAAAAGTAATCGTTCAGCCCGTCTCCGTTTGGCGTGAATCCGGTCGGCACCGCAATCAGGCAACTGCTGAGAATCTGCACGGGTTTGGATACACTCGCACGGCAACCTGCCGCATTGGAAACGGTTAGTGTTACCGTATAATTGATTTCCGTTCCGGTAAGCGGATAGGTTACAGGACGTGGCTGTTGCAACGTGCTGTTCATACCGTTGCCGAAATTCCATTCCCAGTTATCGATCGGTCCTGTACTGGTGTTGACAACTCTCACGCTGTCGTCAGGGCAAGCCGTGGGATCGATTGTGAAATTGGCTGTCACTTTATTGTCGAGCACGATTTGTTCGGTATGCGTGGCTGTACATCCGGGGTTCGATACGGTGAGTACTACGGTATTGGTGCTGGAAGCAGAAAGCGTAGTGGTAAACGATGCCGCTGTTGACGCAGTCGTCCCATTCAATTGCCATGACCAATTATTTACCTGATGCGCGCCATCATGCGTAAAGTTGAGTTGATCTTGTTCGCAATCATACGCGATTGAATAGGTAAACCGCGCCGATACGGTATCCCATGCCACAAAGTTTACAGAGGCACCTGCCGGTGTGGGACGATAACATTCACTCAGGATTGTATTGCCATCAGAGCCTGTAGTGAGTTGTACGCTGTAATTGCCGCCAAGTACGATTGGCGCTGATAACTGAAGATTTACTTCTTTGGTCAGGCCGGCCGCATCGCAGGTAGCGCTCGCTCCGGTGATGGTGACGCCGGGAGGGCCGTTGAGCATAAAGTCTGATCCGTTTGCGGCAACAGATGCACAACGGATATTATCATCGAAGATCAATCGCAATGAAGTCGGCGCACAGGTGATCGGCGCAATGCTGTTCATCTGAACCGGTGGAACAACAGGGATGTTGAAATTAAGTGTGCTGCCGGGAGGGACAGTACGCATACACGGTCCAACCAATGTGTTGCCATCTGTGCCTGTTACAAATTCAAGCTGGTAGGTGCCGGGCGTCGATACCGGACCGTCGAGTGTCAGTGTGATGATTTGTGTAGTGGCGACACCCGTGCAGACATTCGTTACATCGGTGATCGTTACGGGTGCAGGGCCTGTTATCTGGAAATCACTGACGTCGATGGAACCGCAGTTAACGGGTTCGGGCAGGTTGATCGTCAATGTTGTCGGTGCGCAGGAAACCGGAGCCAGCGTTCCCACAGGGAGCGGAGGTTGTGGCGCAACGGTGAAGGAAGTCGAACTGCCTGCCGGAATGCGTCGGTTGCAGGCTCCGATCAACGTATTACCATCTGTTCCGTTGGCGATAATAAGATTATATGTTCCGCTTGTGAGAATATTCCCTGAGAGTTGAATGGTGATCGATGAAGTAGTCGCATTGCAATTGCCGGTGGCGCTGACAATGGTAACGGCGGTAGGCCCGGTAATCTGGAAATCTGAACCATCTGTTGCTATAGAAGCGCAAAGCAATGGATCGGTAAAATTTATAGTGATGAAATTGGGCGCGCAACCTGGATCGGATATAGTTCCCATTGGAAGCGGAGGTTGTGGCGCAACAGTAAATGAAGTAGTCTGGCCCGCTGTCACCGATCTGTTGCAGGCGCCTGTCAGCGTATTGCCATCGGAACCAACAGCCATGGCGATTTGATAAGTGCCGGGTGTAAGAACGGGGCCGCTGAATGTAAGCTGCACGCTTTGTGATTCACCGGCACCGTTGCAGGTTACAGTGGCACCGGTAATGGTCACCGCTTCGGGACCTGTTACCACAAAATCAGATCCGTTTGCGGCCAGTGTGCTGCAAAGGAATGCTTCGGGAAACTGTATGATGATGGCGGACGGTATGCAGTCGGTAGGAGCATCGGCGGTTCCCATAGGCAGCGGTGTTTGCGCAGCCACAGCAAAGGAGGTTGTTTCTCCTGCGGTTATGCTTCTGCTGCAGGCTCCGAGCAGCGTATTGCCATCGGTACCGGTTGCCATACTGATCTGATAAGTGCCGGACGCTGCAGCAGGTGCATTGAATTGCAGCGTCACCGTTTGTGTTTCCCCTGAAGCATTACAAGTGGCTGTTGCCCCGGTGATGCTGATTGCCTGGGGGCCGGTAATGGTAAAGTCTGAACCATTTGCCGCGAGTGTATTACATCGGATTGGTTCAGGAAACTGCAAGGTGATTGATGACGGTACACAATTGCCCGGCGCATTAGCCGTACCCATTGGCAAAGGGGAATTGGCTGTTACGGTAAAACCGGCACTTTCTCCCGCAGGAATTTCACGGGAGCAGTTATCCTGTATGGTGTTGCCATCCGAGCCGGTAGCCATTACCACATTATAATTGCCGGGGGCAAGTGGTGCGGAGAAAGTAAGGAGCACGGAGTCCATGTCAAATGCGCTGGAACAACCAAATCCTGTAACACCGGTAATGGTGGCTCCGGCTACTGTGAAATCAGAGCCGTTTGCCGCGAGTGAGTTGCAACGCATTTTTTTATTGAAACGGACGGTGGCCTGTGTGCCATCGCAGTTAATACTGGCCGTAGTAAGATGCGGATCCAGCGGATCGGTAATCACGGCCGTGCCACCGTTGAAATTAAGTGTGTAGCCAAACGTAGAAGCAGTAAAATAACTGACCATCAAGAGGTATTCATGACCCACAACGAGATTCGGCATGGAGTTGAAAAGCGGAATACCACCGCCTGCACAGTTGGTACTTCTCGTGCCAGCCGCTGAAGCGCCGGTATTGCCAACTTCCCCGGACCAGTTTTCTGAAATAACCCAACTGCGATTGGTATAAATATTACTGGGGTTCCGGTTGGTAATATCATAGAGCACCCAGTCATAGTCGTCGTTTGCGTTAACGGGGGATATTGTGAAAGCCAGCGTACCGGCTGTATAGCAGGTAAAGCGATAATAAAAAGGATTGACGTCTTCGAACGTATTATTGGTACAATTGACTTGTAATGTACGGCCGTTACAGATCGGTACTCTGTTCTGAACAAATGTGGTGGTGCCGCATACGGGGAAGGCTGTTGCCGGTGTCTGGCCGAGAGCCGAACAGGTCTGCGCTTCCGACATGTTCACAATCGATAGCAGCAATATGAAAAGAAAGCAGTGTTTTAAACGCATACAGTTTTATTTGGCTGGTGTTCCGGTCAGCGCCACTCAATTTCGGTAAAATTGAGGACAGCGCAAAGAACCGTGGCTTTGGCTTTAGCAAATACCGGGCAAAACTGTCGCTATAAACAAATTATCTGATAAGCGTTGATGTGCCCTTTTGCAGGATTTTTTCACCGGTATCCCTGTGCGTATAGCTGAGAAACCACACGTATACACCGGCTGGCTGTGGCTGTCCGTTGACGCGGCCATCCCATTTTTCCTGCCAGTTAGCGGTGGAGAATACCATCTGTCCCCAGCGGTTGAAAATACTAAAGCGCATGTTCTGGGCTTTGAGGGCATTATTGGGAAACAGGTAATCGTTAAGTCCGTCACCGTTTGGCGTAAAACCTGTAGGCACCGCGATATAACAGTTGTTCAGCACGCGGAGGTTCTTCCGTATTTCGTCAGAGCATCCCAGGGCGATATTGTTCACTCTCAGCCTGATAGTATAAGAACGCTCGCGGTTGTCCTGGATAAATGTGAGCGGGGCAGGTGTTTGGGCACTGCTGCTGCCCAGAGTGCCAAAGTCCCAGTTATAAATATCGATCAATCCTTTGCTGGTATTGACAAGTGCGAGTTTGTCTTCGGGGCAGATATCGGGAGGCATCTGGAAGTCGGCCTTTACTTCGTTGTCGAGCACCACTGTTTGGGTAACTGAATCGGAGCAAACACCATTATGCACCACGAGTTTGACATCCTGTGAACTACTTGCCGGCAGCACCACCGTATAATTCTGTGTATTGCTTTTTTCAATATTACCGAACAACCAGCGCCAACTGTTTACATCATGGGCGCCGTTGTGTGAAAAGGTAAGCGTATCAAAGCGGCAACCCATGCGGTTGGTGAATGTATAATTGGCATTGACGGTGTCGGCCGTGTTGAATGTAACGGGATTCGGCTGTATGATCTGCCCGCATTCATCCTGTACGGCACCGCCACCGGGACTCAGCCTCGGAGTAAGAGTATAGGTCCCTTTCGTATAAAACGGTGAGCTGACGGTAACGACAATGCCATCAGACAATCCGTTCTGGCAGAGTGTACCTGCAGCACTGATCACATTAACAGTAGTAGGACCGGTAATGGTAAAATTGCTACCATCGGCTGCGATGGTGGCACAGTTTATCTTTTTATCGAAATAGAAAAGTATGCGCGTTGCTTTGCAAGCAGGTACTTCCACTCTTTGAATGGGAATAGGTTGTGGCGTCGTGTACGTGAAGGATACCTGTTCGCCGACGGGTATCTGCCTGTCGCAGGCATCGGCCAGGGTAGTGCCGTCGGTTCCGGCGCCGATCACTAACTGATAAGCCGTGCCGGGCAATGGATTGCTGAGTGTAAGTTCTATTTCGTCCATATCGAAACCTGTCGCGCAGGTGCGGGTGGTGGCGCTTACGATGGTAGCGTTGGCGGGTACCAGGCTGAACTCGGATCCGGATCCTGTGAGGGAGGCACACTTCATTTTTTTATTCAGCTTGAGTGTGATTTTGGTGCCGTCACAACTGGCGGATGCTTTGTCGAGGTGCGGGTCTTTGGGATCGGTGATGACGGCGCTGCCTCCTCCGAAAGAAAGATCGTATCCACTTTGAGAATTGGTATAGTGGCTGACCAGCAGAATGTATTCATGTCCAACGATCAGGTTTGGGGAACGGGAAAAGGTGGGTTTGCCTTCGCTTGGATCGGAGGCGCATTGAATACCGTTAAAACCCGATGGCGATGCACCGGTATTGCCCGGAGTGGCAGACCAGTTACCTGCTACAATGATATTGCGGTTGGTATATACCTCATCGGGATTGAGCCCTGTTATGTCATAGAGCTGCCAGTCATAATCATCATTTGGATTGGCAGGAGAGATAATGAAATTAAGTGTGCCCGCCTGGTAACAGGTGAATTTGTACCAGAAGGGATTTTTATTTTCATAATCAGCATTACCGGAACCTGAACAACCGGGGACAAACAGATCGTTGGAGCTGCAGATAGGAACATTGTTCTGGTGAAAAGTGGTGGTGCCGCAAACCGGAAAGGCTGTTGACGGATTCTGACCGAGTGTGGTACAGCCTTGCGCGATGGCCTGTTGGCCAATAACAATGAGTATAAAGAGTAAAGCAGTAGTTCGGAACAGTTTCATTTTATCTGGTATAACTCTGTCTGACAATCACAACGGTCGTTTCGTTGCCTTCAGGACAGACGGTAACGCTTGCCGGGTAAAGATAATACCCTGTTTTGCAGTTCCAATGTTAAAATGGCGCCCGCAACCCGTGAAAAATCCAGCCCGGTCATGAAACTGATTTCATGGACCTGCAGCAAAGGTTTTTCGCGCAGCAGGTTTATGACCGCCAGTTCGTCCGGGCCGGGGTCAGGAAAAAGGCAGGGTGTTGCCGGTGGCGAGCCGGTGGCCGCATCCCAGCCGATGATATGGCACAAGGTGTCAGTGTCTGTATATAAATGGGCTTTATTGGAACGGATGAGTTCGTTGCAACCGGCGCTCCGTTTATCGGTGATGCGCCCGGGTACCGCAAATATCTCCCGGTGATAATCCCAGGCAAGATCGGCAGTGATCATGCTGCCTCCGCGCAGGGCCGTTTCTATAACGACTGTAGCATCCGTTAATCCGGCAACAACCCGGTTGCGCTGCGGAAAGTTATAGCGATCGGGCAGGGTATTACTGGGAAATTCGGTGAGCAGCCCGCCGCCATTGGCCAGCATATCGCGGGCCAGCCCGGCATGCACACCCGGATATATCCGGTCCAGACCGTGCGCCAGTACGGCTACCGTCGGCAATCCGTGAACAAGGGCTTCGCGATGCGCAAGTGCGTCGATGCCATAGGCCAACCCGCTTACAATAAGTGTTGGCTCCCCGGCCAGGTTGTGGATAAGCTCTTTAGTAACCTGCTGCCCATATTCCGTCACTCTCCGCGATCCTACGATTGACAGGGATTTGCTGCTGTTAAGATTTGCAGTGCCTTTGTAATAAAGCAGGAGCGGTGCATCATAACAATGAAGAAGCCTCTGTGGGTAGTCCTGATCGGTAAAAAATAATGGACGGATGCGATGCCGTTCCATAAAAAGTAACTCGGCTTCCACCTCTGCAAACTGACGAAACTGGCAAATACTCGCGGCCCTGACCCTGCCGATGCCTTCAATCTTTTCTAATACGTGGACACCTGCCGTAAATAGTTCCCGCAGGGATAATCTCGCCAATAAAAGACGGGCCTGCACCGGACCAATCTGCGGGATACGTGTAAGTGCTATCTGGTAAACAATATCTGGATACATTGCAAACAGGATGAATGCAATGATAACATCGAGGGGAAACGATAGCCGGATGAAAACCGGGTAATTTTATTTTTAAAGGGAAGTAATTTTTAATTCAGTCCGACGGTTGCGTGCGCGACCTTCTTCCGTTGCGTTATCCGATACCGGTTTTGTTTCGCCAAATCCTTTTGCCAGCAATCTCGTTGCCGCAATACCTTTTCCTTTTATGTAAGCGACCACTGCCGCAGCCCGGTTGTTACTCAATTGCAGATTGTCGGCCGGTTTACCCGCATTGTCGGTATGCCCTTCGATCTGGATTTTAAGTCCGGGATTTTCTTTCAGCAATTGCACCACCTTATCCAGTTCCAATTGCGATTCAGGCCGGAGCTCCGTTTTATTTACATCGAAGAAAATATTCTTCAGCACAATGTTGGCATTCACTTCCAGGGGCTGCAACGGTATGTCTTTCCGATATGTTGAATCCGGTGCTAATTCACGCAGTAAAAATTGATCGGAATAGAATAAATATCCACGGCGGTTAACGGTAAACGAGTAGTCACGGCCCAGCGGCAGGGTTACCAGGTAATTGCCCTGCTCATCCGTTTGTACATGCGATACCGTTTCGCGTGTTGATAAATCCGTCAGTTCGATTGACGAAGGCAATCCTTTACCCGTTTTTTTATCGGACACTTTGCCTTTCACCCACAAGGTGCGTACCGGCCGGATATCTTCTCTCAACTCAAAGCTGTAGATATCCAGGCCACCGCGGCTATCGGAGCGGTCGCTCGCATAATAAGCTGTTCTTCCATCGGCTGTCACAAACAGGGTTCCTTCGTGTTTGATCGTATTGATCGGGTAGCCAAGATTCAGCGCTTTGGTCCAGCCGCCCCCCGGTTTTTTGCGCGTAAGAAAAATATCGTCCTCTCCATATCCGGGCCAGTAGTTCGAGGTGAAATATAAGGTCTGGTTATCCGCATGTATAAAAGGACATTGCTCGTCGCCGGTTGTGTTTATTTCAGGACCGAGATTCTCGGGCTCGCTCCATTTACCATTTTCCCGCAGATGTGATACATATATATCGATACCTCCGTATCCGCCCGGACGGCGGCTTGCGAAATAAAGATCTTTTTTATCAGGTGAAAGGCATGGCTGCGATTCCCATTGATCGGAGTTGATGAACCCGCCCAGGTTGATTGCTTCACTCCAGCCCTCTGCTGTGCGATAAGATATGTAGAGGTCGCAATTGCCGAATCCATCGGTACGATTGCAAGCCGTGAACACCAGCCATTCACCATCTTGTGATATATTCTGTGCGCCCTCGTTGTCAGGTGTGTTCACGTTACCACGTGCCGGTTGTGCGTTGGTCCATTCTCCCTCTTTTTTCTGTGAGGAAAAAAAATCTTCATTGCGGCCATTTAGCCGTCTTGTAAAAATAAGTTCCTGCTGATCAATGGTTAAAGAAGGAAAGTATTCAGATTCTTTCGTATTGATGGCCGGTCCTGCATTGACCGGGGCAAAATTGTATTGCCCCATCGGATGTTTTTGTGCGTAGTCAACTGCAAAGGCAAAACAACGTTGCCGGTATTGTGCAGCTTTAAGCGAATTGGGATTGCGCGGCGGACGTTTGGTGAGCAGATCATTGATGGCATTCAACGCTTTTTCGAACTGACCGAGTGCTGCAACATTAATGGAGTAGGGAAGTTTATAGTCGAGCGTATACGAACTGTCTTTTGCAAAAGCTTCTTCATAATAACGCACGCTTTGTCCGTGATCTTTCAATTCAGCATATACGCCTGCGATGGAAAGATAGGCATCGACATAATTTTTATCGAGCGCAATGCATTGCTGCAATAATGCGATGGCATTGGGATAGGCGCCGTCGGTGGCCCGTTCAATTGCCTGGTCATATAAAGCTTTTGCTTTTTTATTAACGCGACTGGGGTCATATCCCTGTGCAGACACAACAAGAGATAGGAACAGGCAAGCGATGAACAGACAGTGTTTTTTCATGAACAGGGTATTATCGGGTAACGAATCTAACCATTATTTATTTTAGTCAGCATCCGGCGCCTGTGTTCATGTAGCTACGGAACGTTAATGTATTTATGGATCTGGAGACTGAGCTCCCACCGGGGATTTGTTTTAATATAGTCTACGATCTGTGGCGTCATCTGGTCGGCGCGGCTCCATTCCGGCTGAAGATAAAGACGGCAGGATGGTTTTACACCGGCGGCAAATTTTTCTCCCCAGGCAAAATCGGTTTTGTTATAAATGATCACCTTTAATTCATCGGCAGCCGCTACTACTTCAGGTAATGGGGCTTTGAATTTTTTGGGCGACAAACATATCCAGTTCCAATGTCCGCTGAGGGGTGAAGAACCGGAGGTTTCAATATTTGTTTGAATGCCTGCGGCCTGAAGGGCCATGGTCAGTTCATCCAGGTTATGCATAAGCGGCTCTCCGCCGGTGATCACTGCGCGTGGGGTGCCGGAGTTTTTGGTCAGTGTCACCAGCTCTTCCACCGATTGATGGGGGTGAGCGGCCGCATCCCAGCTTTCTTTAACATCACACCATACACATCCGACATCGCAACCTCCCAGCCGTATGAAATAGGCGGCTGCTCCCTGGTAATAACCTTCTCCCTGGAGCGTGTAAAATTGCTCCATCACAGGATAAGTAATTGCGGAAACGTTTAAATCAGGTGTTGTTGTCATTTCATTAATTCTTTGTCGCACAAGCCAGGAACGTATTTTTCATCAGGGCAGCAATGGTCATGGGGCCTACACCGCCGGGAACGGGCGTAATAAAGGAACTCTTCAACGATACCTCCGTGAAATCGACATCGCCTTTAAGACGAAATCCGCTTTTACGGGTTGCATCTTCCACCCGAGTAATACCCACATCGATCACTACTGCTCCTTCTTTTACCATGTCGGCTTTCACAAATTCCGGAATGCCGATGGCGGCTACGATGATATCTGCCTGGAGACAGATTTCTTTCAGGTTAACGGTATGCGAATGGCAGACGGTTACGGTACAGTTACCGGGGTTGCTGTTGCCGCTCAGGAGAATACTGATCGGCCTGCCGACAATGTTGCTGCGTCCGAGCACTACCGCGTGTTTACCTTTGGTGTCGATCTTATAATGTTGCAGCAGGAGCATGATGCCGTAAGGTGTGGCCGGCACAAATGTCGGCAGTCCTTCCACCATTTTCCCCACGCTCACCGGATGGAAGCCATCCACATCTTTCGAAGGAACGATGGCATTGATTACTTTTTTATCGTCAATATGTTTCGGCAAAGGCAGTTGTACCAGTATGCCGTCGATATCAGGGTCGAGGTTGAGTTCGTCTATTTTTTCCAGCAGTTCGGATTCGGAAGTATCTCCTTCAAAGCGGATGAGGGTGGATTTGAAACCGGTTTCTTCGCAAGCCTTGACTTTTGCGGCCACATATGTTTCACTGGCTCCGTTATTGCCTACTAAAATGGCGGCGAGGTGTGGGATTTTCTTGCCTTCGTTCACACGTTGGGCCACATCGATTTTCAAAACATCGCGAATAGCCTGGGCGGCTTTCTTACCGTCTAAAATTTCCATGCGCAAACCTACACAAAGTTTTTTTAACGTCTTTATCTGCGTGGTTTTCTAAGCCCGAATATTTTGAATCGGGCACCTGCCGACTGTATTTTGGGAGAAATGGCAAGTATGATAAAAAGGGTCTTTCTTTTCGCAGGATTTTTTCTGACAGGTTGGGTAAGCCGTTGTCAGTCATTGGTGCTGCCGCCGGCGATATTGCAGTCACTACCAATGGTGGTGGCCAGCGACGGACCGGATATATGGACGTCCTCATCGCAGCCCGCCGCGTTGGCCGGGCATAACAGATGGCAGGCTGGTGTGTCAGGCGAACAGCGTTTCGGTATGGCTGCGTTAACCGATTATCTCGGCGGTGTAATTGTGCCTGCGGGAAACGGCAGTTTCGCACTTCAATGGCGAATGCAGGGCCGGGCATTGTTCAACTGGCAGCAGACATGTCTTGCTTACGGCCGGTCTTTGGGCAGAGGAATCGATGTCGGTGCCGGATTTCGTTACAGCCGTATGCGCATACAGGACCATGGCCGTGCGGGTGTGGCAGATGTCATGCTCGGGATGTTCTTCAGGCTTTCAGAAAAAGTGAACAGCGACATCTACGTATCCTATGTGCCGGCTGGTTCGGAGAATACTGTATTGATACGGTCTGTCTACCGGTTGGGAATGGCCTACAAAGTAACGGACGAAGCGGCATTCGGCTGTGTGATGCAGGCGGTGGATGGTATGAAACCGGATCTGTTGACAGCGCTTGACTACTGCATAAAAAAGCATCTGCGGTTACGTTTTTCCTTTTCTGTTTTGCGTGGAAGCTGGGGTTTGAGTATGGCCTGGAACATGGGTGCCTGCAGGCTGGATGTCTTTGCATCACAGCATATGCGTCTCGGTTTATCCCCGGGGGTTGCCATTACTTATCAGGAAAAATCAACTATTGAGAAATGAAAAAATTGTTGTTTACAGCATGTTTGATAGGCGGATACCTGGTCGGTTACGGGCAGGATCTGCCGGCTAATATGTCAAATCAATTAGAACAGATGGCCGAAGCAGATGAAAGTTTGCTGGCAGATGCGGACGGTTTGTTGTTGCAATGGCAATATTACCAGCGGCACCCGTTAAACCTCAACGCATCGGGAGCTGCGGAGTGGCGCGAATTGCAGGTGTTGAATGAAAAAGAAATTCAGCAGGTGTTGCGTTACCGGCAATTAATGGGAGATTTTATCAGTGTGTATGAGTTGCTGGCGGTTCCCGGTTTGGAACGTGAAAAGATCCGGCAATTGCTTCCATTGATTTGTGTGCGTCCGGTATTTACGCGGCCATCTTTTACCGCCGGACAACATTTGATCGTGTTGCAGGCGGCAGGAGCGTTGTCCATGACCAGTGCGCAACAGAAAGAGCAAGCCTCCTACCTGGGAAGTCCGTTGCGCCTGGTAGTAAGATACAGATATACGGATGCGGGGTGGCAATGGGGGCTGACCGGCGAGAAGGATAGCGGGGAACAATTTTTCCGGGGAAAACAAAAAAGAGGATTTGATTTTTACTCTTTTCATGTATTCAAAAAAGGTAACGGACTGCTGTCCGGCTTTGCACTTGGCGACTATTCCGTCAGCATGGGGCAGGGGCTGATTCATTGGCAAGGTATCGGTTGGGGTAAAGGGGCATCGGCAGCGCCGGTGGCGAAGCGCAATACGATGGTCCGGGCATATACGGGTACAGGAGAAGCCAGGTTTATGCGGGGTGCAGCGGCCCTGCTGAGAAAGGGAAATTGTGAAGCTGCGGTATTTGCATCGATGCGATCTTTAGATGCAAGTATTACCGGTGATACAATGGGCTTTTCCTCCTTTATCACTTCAGGCTATCATCGTACAGCAAGGGAATTGCTGAATAAGGGAAATCTCCGTCAACTTTCTGCCGGCATGATAATGCGCTATCAATTGCCTTCGTTGCAGATAGGTGTTAACGCGATCGGCCATCTTTATAATCGTGCATTGCAAAAACGTGATGTACCCTACAATCTTTACGCGCAGACAGGAGACCGCTGGTACAATCTGAGCATCGATCATGCAGGGACCATAAAAAACATACACTACTATGGCGAGTTGGCCATGGATCCGCAGGGTGATTTTGCATTGTTGCAAGGCTTGCTTGTCAGTGTAGGACGGGAAATGGATTTTTCGTTTGTATACAGGCGGATTGCCCCGGGTTATCAGGCACCGGGCGGGCAGGCTTTTACGGAGAGCAGCACCGTGAGCAATGAAACCGGGTTATTTGGTGGTGTGGTATTGAAACCTTCACCGGGTTGGAAGATGGAATGCTATGCTGACGTCTTCCGGTTTCCATGGTTGAAATACAATGTGCATGCACCGTCTGCCGGCAAAGATTTTTTTGTTCAGCTTACACATACACCGGCTAAAGGGATAGAGCATTATCTGCGATTCAGAGCGCAGGCAATCGAAAGAGATTTTTCATCTTTCTCCGGAACGCGAACGATGTTGACGCGGTATACACTGCGTTGCCACCTTGCATTAACGGTAAATAAACTGTTACAGCTTCGCCAGCGTTCGGAAATGTTGTGGTATGATCCGGGTGGGGCGGCTGCAGAAACGGGTTATGCTGTTTTTGTTGAAGCACTGCTTCGTCCCAAAATGAAACCCTGGTCGCTGAGCGTTCGTCTGCAATACTATCAGACCGAAGGATACAACTCCCGCATCTATGCTTACGAACAGGATCTTCCTTACAACTATGGAATACCAGCGGTATATGGAAGTGGGTATCGCTGGAATGTGGTGACGGACTATGACCTGACGAAACAGTTGTCAGTGGCGGTAAGATGCGCCGGGCATTTGCGGGCAGGACCAGTTGCCGGAACAGCGACCGGGCCGCTTCCGGTGACGATGGCTTTGCAGGCCCGTGGAAGATTTTAGTATATAATGTCAAGGGGTATCTGCGGGTACATGTTGTGCGCGCAAATGTGTGAGATAAAGATGAATAAAAAAGAAGCTATGAAAGCGTTAACCGCAGTGCCTGATGCGATTAACGCATGGGAAGAGGTGAACAGGCTTCTTAAAGGTAAGTAGCGATGCAGAAACTTATAGAAAGCATTAACGCAGCCCACAGACCATAGCGCCCCTTTTTTTGTATATTTATAGCAAAATATGAAATCATGCGTTTAGGCTTTTTATTGGCAGGTGTGTTCTTGGTACAGTGTGCACAGGGACAGACTCCCACTGCGACCGGAGGTGGTAATAATGCAACGTCGGTATCTGAGCTCAACCGGATCGTCAATGGCCGGCCCCCCTCTGTGTTAGATAGAACCGATGTAGACGGAAGTCCCTATCTGTTCAACGACTATTCGGAAGGATTTGTAAAAGTTCGCGGTGGTCAGACCTATCAATCGGTGAAGTTGCGTTTTGAAGTCATGAACAACGAATTGCAGTTTATGCAGGATGGTAAGGAAATGGTGATGCCTGATGTTGATTCCGCAGCTTACCTGGCGGTAGCAGAGGGTGGTGCAAAAATTTCAACCGTATTGAAAAGTGGTTATCCTGCTATTGACGGTCATACAACAAACTCATTGTATGAAATATTGGCTTCAGGGCCTAAAGTTCATTTGCTGAAATTCCACAGATGTTACATTACAGAACAAAAAAGAATGGGTGTACCAGATAAGAAAGAATTTGTGAAAGATGCCGACTACTACATTTATATTCCGGCAACAGGTTCAATTAAAAAGGTGAAGCTGAGTAAAAAAGATTTCGAGGAAGCACTGAAAGATGTTCCGGAAGCAGCGAAAACTGCAGAAGAGCAGAAAACGAATTTCAAAAAAGAAATCAGTGTGCGTAGCTACATCGCAATGCTGAACGGAAAGTAACGTTGTATCGTTGGGTTTAAAACTAGGTAACACGCGCTGGTTGGCCTAACTTTGAAAAAAAATGTTATGACAGATCAGCAACAGCCCAATCAGCTCAACATAGAGATATCGGAAGAAACGGCGGAAGGAACTTATGCCAACCTGGCAATTATTACGCATTCGCATGCGGAGTTTGTAATCGACTTTGTGAACGTGATGCCGGGAACTCCGAAAAGTAAAGTGAAGTCCCGTATCATCTTCACTCCACAGCATGCCAAGCGGTTCATGAAAGCGATGATTGAGAACATCAACAAGTATGAATCGGTGAATGGCACGATCAAAGACCTGGAAGAAATTCAGGTGCCGTTGAACTTCGGCGGTCCTACTGCACAAGCCTGACAAATTTTACGGACAGTATTACACTGATAAAAACACAACCCCGTCAAAAAACGACGGGGTTGTGTTTTAAGACGTAGTCATGTGATTAGTTCTTCACGTCAGATCAATCCTTCATCTGCAAAGCTGTAATAACCGGAATCGCTGACGATCAGGTGATCGAGTACACGGATATCCAATAATCCTGCGGCCTGTACCAGTTTTCGTGTCAGTTCTTCATCTGCCCGGCTTGGTTTCAGGTTGCCGGAGGGATGATTATGACAAAGGATGATACTGGTGGCGTTGTCTGTCAGCGCTTTTTTAAAAATAACTCTTGGATCGGCGATGGTGGCAGTGATCCCTCCTTCGCTGACTATTTCGAAGCGGATGATTTTGTTGGCACGGTTAAGCAGCAGCAGTCCGAATACCTCGTTTGTGAGGTCTTTCAGTTTGATTTGCAGCCAGTCCGCCGCATCCCTGCTGCTCTTCACCCGTTTTTTTTCACCCGGTTCCAGTTCTGCTACCTGTCGCCTTCGTCCGAGTTCCAGGGCGGCTATCAGGCTGATGGCCGCTACCTGGCCCAATCCGGTGGCGTGGGTAATATCGTTGATAGTCAGCTTGCCCAAACCTGCAACATTGTCCTTTGCCAGTCGCATGACGTCCTGAGCCAGCTCGAGGGCATTTTTTTGCCGGTTTCCTTTGCGGATGAGAATAGCCAGTAACTCGGCATTACTTAACCGCGGAGCTCCTAAGGTTAGTAATTTTTCTCTTGGCCGATCGTCTTTTGCCCAGTCTTTTATTGCGTATTTCTGCTCTTGCATGAAACTAAATTAGGCTCTACTTTTACTCTTTCAATGGTCTTTACACCACCATTATTCACGATTTTCCTTTTTTGAAAAACCAAATATCCAGATCATGAAAAATCGCGCTTTCCCCGCCATGGGTGCTTTCCACCCGCTGTTTTTTTTCGTTACCGTTTATGTGGTAGCCTTGTTTCTGTCTATTTTTATCTGTTCCTCCATCTTCTACAGTCTGCAGGATGAAAATGGTCAGGCTCAGACTTCATCGCATTCAGCACCTTCGATGATGATCAAAAAAGAGCTGCCTTTACAGGCCAGCAATGCGGCTGTAGCCCTCCGGTAATCTTTTTCTCGATTTTCCGTACATCCGGGAAGGCGGATTGGGCTGATAGTAATATCTTCGCCCCCCAAAGGGGCAAACCCCGCATACATTGTTTTCCCATGGAATCAGCCAAAATTTTTGCCGGAACCGGCTCTCAACACCTGGCCGCGGAAATCTGTAAACGTTACGGAACCCAGCCTGGAAAAGTCCATGTACAGCGCTTCAGCGATGGAGAAATTTCTCCGAGTTTTCTTGAAAGTGTCCGCGGTGACTATGTTTTCCTGGTACAGAGTACCTATTCACCGGCCGAGAACTTTATGGAATTGTTGCTGATGATCGATGCAGCCCGCCGCGCATCTGCTTACAAGGTTATCGCTGTGATCCCTTATTATGGTTATGCCCGCCAGGACCGGAAGGACCGGCCCAGGGTAGCCATCGGTAGTAAACTGGTAGCCAATATGTTAACTGCTGCCGGAGCGGATCGGGTCATTACAATGGACCTCCATGCTCCCCAGATTCAGGGCTATTTCGACATTCCGGTGGATCACCTCGACAGCCATGCAGTTTTTATCCCCTACGTAGAGAATTTAAAGCTGGAAAACCTTACCTTTGCGGCCCCCGATGTGGGCGCTACCAACCGTATCCGTGAGATAGCAAGCTACTTCGGATCGGAAATGGTGATCTGTGATAAGCACCGCAAACGTGCCAACGAGATCGCCAGCATGGTGGTAATCGGTGATGTAGCCGGCAAAGACATCGTTATAATCGACGATATCTGCGATACCGGTGGCACATTGGCAAAAAGCGCGGCATTGCTTAAGGAAAAAGGAGCACGCAGCGTAAGGGCCCTGATCACCCACCCCGTGTTGAGTGGCAAGGCATACGAGAATATCGAAAACAGTGTGCTCGAAGAACTGGTAGTGTGTGATACCATTCCGGTTCAGCCTGAAAAAGGCAGCAAGATTAAAGTGATTTCCGTGGCAGAACTTTTTGCAGTAGCTATCCGGAACGCTTTTGAAAATAAAAGTATCACCAGCCTGTTTGTGCATTCGCAACGCCGCCAGAGCCTGTAACAACACAATTTTTTATTTATAATAGCCTGCGGTAATTTTTTACGGCAGGGCAAAACAAACAACAATGAGAACAATTACTATCGAAGGACAACTGAGGACCGCCTTTGGCAAAGGAGCCACCCGCCAACTGCGCTCTCAGGATCTGGTGCCTGGTGTAATTTACGGGGGTGCGGCTGAAGTGAATTTCACTGCTCCGGCTGCTGCGTTTAAAAACCTGGTGTACACACCCAGCTTCCAGATTGCAGAGGTTACCGTTGACGGTAAAACTTACCGCACGATCCTGAAAGATCTTCAGTTCGACAAAGTAACTGACCGTTTGATCCACATCGATCTGCTGGAACTGGTAGAAGACAAAAAAGTTGTCGCTACTATTCCGCTGAACTTCGTGGGTACTTCCAAAGGTGTGAAAGAAGGCGGCCGTTTCGTGGCTAAATTCAAGTCACTGAAAGTGAAAACCTATCCCAAGTTCCTGCAGGAGCAGATTGAAGTTCCCATCGACGACCTGGAACTGAACGGCAACATCCGTGTAGAAGACGTGAAAGCTGACAACTACGAAGTTCTGAACTCTCCCCGTATTCCTATCGCTTCTGTGGTGATGACCCGCCAGTTGAAGCAGGAAGAAGCCGCTGCAGAGAAAGGAAAAAAATAAACTGCAATAGCAAAGAAGCCCCGCCCAACCGGCGGGGTTTTTTTATGCCGGATTTCCCAATTAACTTGCAAGCGGTTTCAGTTTTTAAAATTAACCCATGAAGTTTCTTCTGATCGGGTTGGGTAATATCGGAAATGAATATGCCCACACCCGGCACAATATAGGTTTTGATGTAGTCAATGCTTTTGTCCAGAAACATGGCGGAAGCTTCCGGTCAGACCGGCTGGCATATGTCGCCGATGTAAAATGGAAAGGCAAAATATTTATCTGCATTTGTCCCACTACGTATATGAATCTCAGCGGCAAAGCCGTTAAATATTGGGTAGATAAAGAAAAGATAGCCTTGGAAAACACACTGACCATTGTGGACGACCTGGCACTTCCGCTCTCCCGTATGCGGTTGAGGGCGGATGGCAGCGATGCCGGACATAATGGCCTTCGCAGTATGCAGGAATTGCTGGGTACTACGGCCTATCCGCGGCTGCGTTTCGGGATAGGAAACGACTATCCTAAAGGCATGCAGGCCGACTTTGTGTTAGGGAAATGGAAGAAAGAAGAGGAGCCCCTCGTCCTGCATAAAATAGGGAAGTCGGTTGAAACGATCGAAACTTTTGCCACCAGGGGAATAACGGCTGCTATGAATGAAATAAACCATAAGGATTTTTCATTATGAGATGTCCCGGCGATTGCTTAATTTAGCGCCCCCGTCTGTTTCCGGAAATCCAGTAGCAATAATGATGAACTAGCAAGAGAAGAGGTGAAAGCGCCTTTGCCGTGGTATGCGAGTATTTTTACCAATAAGCACCTTTTATTATGAAGATTTTTTGTGTAGGCCGAAATTATTCAGATCATGCTAAAGAGCTGAATAATGCTATCCCGGATGAGCCGGTCATCTTTATGAAGCCGAAAAGCGCTTTGCTCCAGGCTCATACGCCGTTCTATTACCCCGAATTTACCAATGAACTGCACTATGAGTGTGAGTTGGTACTTCGTATATGTAAGAACGGAAAATACATTCAGGACAAATTTGCCAACAAATATTATGATGCCATCTCCGCCGGCATCGACTTTACCGCGCGTGACATCCAGAATGAACTCAAAGCAAAAGGCCTTCCCTGGGAAAAAGCCAAAGCATGGGACAATTCTGCCGTGATCGGTAAATGGCTGCCCGTTACCGGGTTGAAAAACAAAAGAGAAATTGATTTCAGCCTCAATAAAAACCAGGAGACTGTTCAAAAAGGCAATTCTGCCGATATGTTGTACGATTTCGACAGCCTGGTTTCCTATATCTCCAATTATTTTTCCCTCAACATTGGTGATGTCATCTTCACAGGTACTCCGGCGGGCGTAGGCGAAGTAGTGGTAGGGGATGAACTCGAAGGTTTTGTGGAGAAAGAAAGCGTATTCAAACTCGAAGTAAAATAAGCATGAACTAACGTTGGTTTTTGCGGCAGGCTTTACCTTAAATTTGCAGTTTTCCAGCTTGCTCTTCCAATGAATGATCATTCCCTTTTCCGCAAGGCCTATCTCCTGATGATGCAGGCCCGCTTTATGGCCGATACGTACGAAGCCAACCGGCAGGTTTGCAAATATGTGCATTCTACTTCCCGTGGCCATGAAGCCATACAACTGGCTACCGCTTTTCATCTGCAACCGCAGGATTTTGTCAGCCCCTATTACCGCGACGAGAGTATTATGCTCGGACTGGGCTTCCGTCCGTACGAACTTATGCTGCAGCTGCTGGCAAAAGGCGATGACCCTTTTACCGGAGGCCGTGCCTATTATTCCCATCCTAATTTCCGGTCGGCCGATAAGCCAGTTATCATTCATCAAAGCAGCGCTACCGGTATGCAGGTGATACCTGCCACAGGTATTGCGCAGGGTTTGTTGTACCGTCATCAGAATAAGATGCCGGCTTTGCACGAAGGGAAAATGGACGGGCTGGTAGTATGTTCGCTTGGCGATGCCAGCATGACGGAAGGAGAAGTGAGCGAAGCTTTGCAATTTGCCGTATTGAAAAAACTGCCCATCATTTACCTGGTGCAGGACAATAACTGGGGCATCAGCGTAACCGCGCAGGAAGCGCGTGTAATGGATGCCTACACATTTGCAGGAGGGTTTCCCGGCCTGGGACGTGTGCGTGTGGATGGCACCGATTTCAAAGAATCTTATCGTGTGATGGGTGAGGTATGCGAACAGGTGCGTGGCAAACAAGGTCCCTTCCTTGTTCAGGCCAATGTTCCATTGCTGGGTCATCATACGTCCGGTGTACGCCGTGAATTTTATCGTTCTGAAGAAGATCTTACCAGTCACCGCCGGCAGGATCCGGGTCCGCTGCTGCGAAAATATTTATTGGAAAATGGCATAACGGAAGATGAGCTGCAGGCTATCGAAGAAGAGGCCCGCGTTACCGTGGAAAAAGATTTTGCCGAAGCTATGGATGCTGCAGAACCTGATCCGGCTACCGTTGCTACACACGTTTTTGCGCCAACGCCGGTAACCGAAGAAAAAGGTGAGCGCTCGCCTGCCGGGCGGGAGAAAATAGTGATGGTGGATGCGGCTTTGTTTGCCATCCGTGAAATCATGGCGCAACATCCGGAAGCCCTGGTATACGGCCAGGATGTAGGGCGCAGGCTGGGTGGTGTTTTCCGCGAAGCAGCCACCCTGGCCGAACAATTCGGCGACCATCGCGTATTCAACACTGCCATACAGGAAGCCTACATCGTAGGATCTACCGCGGGCATGAGTGCCACCGGACTGAAGCCGATCGTGGAGGTGCAATTTGCTGACTATATCTATCCCGCGCTTAACCAACTGGTGACGGAGGTAGCCAAATCATCCTACCTGAGTTGTGGCAAATTTCCCGTGTCGATGATCCTGCGGGTGCCTACAGGCGCGTATGGTGGGGGCGGGCCTTATCACAGCGGATCGGTGGAGTCTACGCTGCTTTCCATCAAAGGCATCAAGATCGCTTATCCTTCTACCGCAGCAGATATGAAGGGATTGATGAAGGCGGCCTATTATGATCCCAATCCCGTAATCATGCTGGAGCACAAAGGACTTTACTGGAGCAAAGTGCCCGGTACGGAGGGAGCCAAAACCCCCGAGCCGGATGCAGACTATATTTTACCCTTCGGAAAAGGACGGATCGTCAAAGAAGCGGATGCTTCGGCGCTGGAAGCGGGTGAATCCTGTGCGGTAATCACCTACGGCATGGGTGTGTACTGGGCATTGGAGGCGGCTGAAAAAATGGGAGGAAAAGTGGAGATCATCGATCTCAGGACACTTTATCCGCTGGATGAAGAGCTGGTGTTCGAAACGGTTAAACGTCATGGACGGTGCCTGGTGCTGACCGAAGAACAACAAAATAATTCATTTGCAGAGGCGTTGGCCGGAAGGATTGCGTCAAACTGCTTCAGATACCTCGACGCTCCGGTGAAAGTATTGGGAGCATTGAATTTACCGGCGGTGCCCATGAACATGGGACTCGAGAAGGCAATGCTTCCCGGTCCCGTGCAGGTGCAGAAAATGCTGGAAGAGCTGATGGCTTATTAATCAGGCGGCGAGAAAGGTGCGGAGTACATTCAGATTTTTGCTTGCGCGAAGCTGGCTCAGGGCTTTGTCGCGGATCTGGCGTACACGTTCGGTTGAGATTTCATACTTCTTACCCAGGTCTTCGAGACTCATCGGGTGGTCTACTCCAATTCCAAAATAAGAACAGAGCATTTGCTGGTGGCGTTCATTCAGGGAGGCTAGCGAACGGCTCAATTCAAGTTTCAGTGATTCGCGGTGGTCGAGATTACCGTCGGTGCTTTCGGATCCGGTATTTTCAAGGGTGTCCAGGAGGCTGCCGTCTTCCTCATCGCTGAACGGCGCATCAAGGCTCATGTGGTATTCGCTGTGGCCGAGGATTTCTTTGATATCATCGGTGTCGGCGTTGAGTGCTTCGGCCAGTTCGTCTTCGGTGGGCTGACGGTCAAGTTGCTGCTCGAGGCTGGCCATGGCTTTCGAGAGCTGGTTTTTCAGGACAATTTTATTCTGTGGCAGGCGGATCATGCGGGACTGCTGACCGATAGCCTGCAGGATGTTTTGACGAATCCACCATACGGCAAAAGAGATGAATTTAAACCCGCGGGTATGGTCGAAACGGCTGGCTGCTGTCAGCAGGCCGATATTGCCTTCGTTGATCAGGTCGGGGAGGGGAAGACCATGACCCTGGTATTGTTTGGCAACCGACACAACGAAACGCAGGTTGGCTCTCACCAATTTATCGATGGCCCGGCGATCACCTTTTTTCACGCGTTCAGAGAGATACACTTCTTCTTCTGTACTAAGCATTTTTTCCTTTCCGATCTCCAGCAGGTATTTGGTCAGGCTGGGAGATTCGCGATTGGTGATGGAGGTTGAAATTTTCAGTTGTCGCATGGGGTTGAATTTATACAGCAAAGTAACGGCGGCGCCAGGCCGCCGGAAATAGACAACGATGTGATTCATTTGTCAAAACACCGCTTGTACCCTTGTAGAAGTTTAGCAGGTAAACAATATGTGAAAACACTTAATCTGGTTTTTTTCACGTTTTGATTTAAAGGAAAATCTGCCTGTACGGATTATTGACAACTTGCTGCGCTTGCGTACCTTTGGCGCATGCTTACAATTTCAGACCGCGGGCAGCAGATGCCTGCTTCTCCTATCCGGAAACTGGTGCCATTTGCAGAGGCCGCCAAAAAGAAAGGTACCCGTGTGTATCACCTGAATATCGGTCAGCCCGATATCGAAACGCCGGCTCCGATCCTGGATGCGGTAAAACATGCAGATATTAAAGTGTTGGAATACAGCCACAGTGCGGGTAATGAAAGCTATCGCCGCAAACTGGTGGAATATTATAAAAGGGTAGGTATCGAGGTAACGCATGACCAGATCATGATCACGACCGGCGGATCAGAAGCGATTCTCTTCGGGTTTTTTACCTGTCTCAATCCTGGTGACGAAGTGATCATTCCCGAGCCGTTTTATGCGAATTATAATGGTTTTGCCTGCACGGCGAGTGTAACCGTAGTACCGATCACATCCCGGATCGAGACCGGCTTCGCCCTTCCTCCGATAGCCGAATTTGAAAAAGTGATCACGCCGCGCACCCGTGCGATCGTGGTATGCAATCCCAATAATCCGACCGGTTATTTATACAGCCGTGAAGAAATGGAAGCGCTGCGCGAAATATGCCTGAAGCATGATCTCTATTTGTTCAGCGATGAAGCTTACCGTGAATTTTGTTATGATGGCGAATACATCAGTGCCATGCAACTGAAAGGGTTAGAAGAAAATGTGGTATTGATGGATACGATCAGCAAACGATACAGCGCCTGTGGTGCGCGTATCGGGGCGTTGGTTACCAAAAACAAAAAGGTGTATGATGCTGCCATGAAATTTGCGCAGGCGAGGCTGAGTCCTCCCGGTCTGGCGCAGATTATGGGCGAAGCGGCGGTAGATCTTCCGGATAGTTATTTCGACGAACCGAAGGCAGAATACCAGCGTCGCCGCGACAAGCTGGTGAGCAGGCTGAATGCGATGCCGGGCGTTTTCTGTCCCAATCCGGGCGGGGCATTTTATGCGATTGCCCGTTTGCCGATTGACGACAGTGATAAATTTTGTCAGTGGTTGCTCGAGGAGTTTGAATATAATAATCAGACGGTGATGCTGGCGCCGGCGACAGGGTTTTATGGCACTCCGGGGCTGGGTAAAGACGAAGTGCGGCTGGCGTATGTATTGAACCTGGAAGCGATCGATGCGGCGATGGATTGCCTGGAAAAAGCGTTGGAAGTGTATCCTGGTCGTGTGGAGAAGGTTGCGGTTGCGGCGGAGCGTGTGGCGGGTTAAAAAAGCAGGAATAATCTAAAAATCTTTTCAGAATTCAGCTTCATATAGCTATTTTTGCACCCCGCCAACCGAGGTTGGCGATGGATGCCGGGGTAGCTCAGCTGGTTAGAGCATCGGATTCATAACCCGAAGGTCGGCAGTTCAAGTCTGCTCTCCGGTACAAGATTGAAAGTCCCTTCCTTTTTGGAGGGGATTTTTGTTTGTCGGGTCGGCAGCCCCGAGTTCTCGGGGTCGGCTATCATTATAACAAGTAATGCGTTATTGCTTTCAATAATTCTCCTCCATCTCCGGACCAGCCTTTCCCATCGTCAACGCCTCCAGCTCCAACCGGGCATAAACGTCCGCAGCTTCTGGATGAGCAATAGCTATTTTTACAGAAGAAAAGGAGAATTCATGATCGATCTCGCGGAGTGTTTTGAAGAGATCTTCTTTTTTTAGATTAACCGGTCCTGTTACCGGTTGAAATATGGCATGCATGGTAATCGTTTTATTGTAATCCATTACTGAAAATTACAGGCCATTTTTTAGGCATTGATCATCAATCCCCTGATTTCACAAAAGGATAATGCATGCGCGGTTTTTCCCCATTTCGGGAAGTAGTTGGTGAAATAGCCGGTAATAAGTAATGAGTTAGAAATATTAAGTAAACAGTCGGTGGAGGTGCAGGTAGAAGGCGTAAGGCCAAAGTCATGATCAATCAGGTCGAATACCGGGGCTGTTATTCACTATTGCCCATTCACTATTCACCATTTTGAATTTTGACTTTTTACTTTTGAATTAAAAAAAATCCCCGCCTTGCGGCAGGGACTTTCTTCGGTTAAAAATCAGTTGAACTGATTACTTATTCTTAGAACCTTTGGCAGCTGCATCAAATGCTTCAGCCGTTACTACCTCACCTGTGATACGAACAACTTTAGGTTGATCGATACCGGCAAATTTGATAGTGATTTCTTTATTGATAGGTCCCAATGCAGCAGCATTGTATACAACTTTCACTTTGTCTGATTTACCAGGCATGATTGGCTCTTTCGGCTTCTCAGGCACCGTGCAACCACAGCTCGCAGATGCATTCTCCACCACCAGCGGCTTGGTTCCTACGTTCTTGATCTCAAAATAGTAAGTAGCAGGATTGTTCTGCTTTACTTTACCGAAGTCGTGTTTTTCGGTGTTGAATTTTGCTACGTCGTCAGACTTGCTTTGCGCCATTGCGGCTACGCTGAATACAAAGGCTGCAGTTAATAGTGCCAGTTTTTTCATGATGAAATTTTTAGAGCGTTTGTTTTTTTAAGAATTGTACAGAGGAGTTGGCCGGAGCAGGTCCTTCAGGCGCCCGCCATACCGTGCCTTTAATTTTTAATTGTTTCATTTGACCCGCCACATTGATGGTAATCGGCTTTTCAAAGTAGCCTTCTGCCATCGCATTATAACCAACCCTGATGGTAGCAGTTGCTCCCGGAGCAATGGGGTCGCGGCTCCATTCAGGAGTAGTACATCCGCAGCTCGCGTGAATATCGTCCAGTACAAGCGGCGTAGTGCCGGCGTTGATTACTTCAAAATTGTAATAAACAGGCTTGCCCTGCGGGATTTTGCCGAAATCATGCTCGGCTTCTTTGAGGGTCAGTACTTCAGGTGTTGCAGCAGGAGTGGCCGGTAGTTGCTGGGCCCGGGCAGCGCCGAAAGCCAGCATTACAACCAATAGGGTAAATATCTTTTGCATACCGTGGGGTTTGAAGCCGTCAAATTTAGTTAAAAGATGAGACCCGGCCAATGAGGGTTGCAGGCATTTCTGATTTTTTTTAACATTTCCTGTCATTCTTTCCCTATCCGAATGCCCTGTTTTGCAGGATTTTGCGGTATTCGGGGTCACATATTTTTTATCCCTATTTTTGCCGCATGGAAAATACAAATCCAGCAACGATGCCTGCCACTTCCGAACTATCGTTTGAACGGTTTAGAGAAGAGGTGCTCAACGACTACCGCGTAGCTTGTATTAGCCGCGAAGCAAGTTTACTTGCCCGTAAAGAAGTACTGACCGGTAAAGCCAAGTTTGGCATTTTCGGCGACGGTAAAGAAATCGCGCAGATTGCCATGGCCAAGTTTTTTCAGCCCGGCGATTTCCGCAGCGGCTATTACCGCGACCAGACCTTCATGTTCGCAACCGGACTCGCTACTGTTGAACAGTTTTTTGCCCAATTATATGCCGACCCCAATTCGGAGAATGAACCCTTCAGCGCCGGACGACAGATGAACTGTCATTTTGCGACGCCACTGACCGATGAAGCGGGAGAGTGGCTGCCGCTGGCTGAACGTAAAAACATCGCGTCGGATATGGCGCCAACCGCCGCACAAATGCCGCGTTCCCTCGGCCTAGCTTATGCATCCCGCGCTTTTCGCCATATACCTTCCCTGCAATCGTTGAAACATCTTTCCGATAATGGCAATGAAGTTTGCTTCTGCACCATCGGTGATGCTTCGACCAGCGAAGGACATTTCTGGGAGACCATCAACGCCGCAGGTGTGCTGCAGGTGCCACTCGCTGTTTTTGTGTGGGATGATGGATACGGTATTTCCGTGCCCAAAAAATACCAGACCACCAAAGGTTCTATTTCCACTGCCCTCAGGGGGATGGAAAAAGAGGAAGATACCAACGGCATCCGCATTGTGAAAGTAAAAGGATGGGATTATGCCGGCATGTGCGAAGCGTTTGAACAAGGTATCCGCCTGACCCGCGAAACACATGTGCCTGTTCTTTTCCACGTGGAAGAGATCACACAACCACAAGGTCACTCCACTTCCGGCAGCCACGAACGTTATAAAACACCCGAACGCCTCGATTGGGAGCGCGAGTGGGATGGCTTACGCAAAATGAAAGAGTGGGTAGTGGCCAACGCACTTGCCGATAACGAGGAACTGGAGCGCATAGAAGCAGAAGCCAAGAATTTTGTAAAAGATAGCAAGAACAGTGCGTGGCAAAATTTCCTGACGCCTGTTAAAGCACAGGTGAACCGTGCCACGGAACTGATCACGGCCATGGCCAATGCATTACCTGACCAGGCAACAGGGCTTAAAAAGATCGTGGCCGGTTTGCAGGCCAACCGCGAACCGCTGCGCCGCTCCGTGATGAAAGCCCTGCACAATGCTTTACAGATCGCAGGCACACACGACAGCGCCTTCTGGACCCGCGATTATTACGAAGAGTTACGCAAAGAGAATGCGCGTTACTATAATTCCCAACTCTATAACGAAGGTGAGAAGAGCGCACTCAAAGTGAAAGAAGTGAAAGCGCGTTTCGACAATGAAATGCCTTTACTGAATGGCTACGAGTTGCTCAATCGTTATTTCGACCAGCTGTTTACGGAAAACAGCAAAGTACTTGCCTTCGGTGAAGACCTTGGCCAGATAGGAGACGTAAACCAGGGCTTTGCAGGCTTACAGGAAAAACACGGCAAAGACCGCATTTTTGATACGGGTATCCGCGAACTTACGATCATGGGACAAGGCATCGGTCTTGCCCTGCGTGGTCTGCGCCCGATTGCTGAAATTCAATACCTCGATTATCTTTTATATGGTCTCCAACCGCTGAGTGATGATGTGGCTACGCTGCATTACCGCACGGCGGGCCAGCAAAGCTGTCCGCTGATTGTACGTACACGCGGTCACCGTCTCGAAGGAATCTGGCACAGCGGTTCACCCATGGGCATGATCATTAACTCGCTTCGTGGTATGCATGTATGTGTGCCGCGCAACATGGCACAAGCTGCAGGTATGTATAACACACTGCTGAAAGCGAATGATCCGGCCATTGTTATCGAGTGCCTCAACGGCTATCGCCTCAAAGAAAAAGTACCGGCTAATCTCACCGAATTTACCGTGCCGCTCGGTATTCCTGAAATACTCAAAGAAGGAACCGATATTACCATTGTTGGTTATGGTTCTACCTTACGCATAGTACAGGAAGCGGTTGTCAGCCTTGAACAACAAGGCATCAGTTGCGAGATTGTGGACGTGCAGACTTTATTGCCTTTCGACATCAATCATGTGATCCTGGAATCGCTGAAGAAAACCAACCGTATCGTTTTTGTTGACGAAGACGTACCGGGTGGTGCAGCGGCTTACATGTTTAACAAGGTGATGGAAGAGCAGGGAGGTTATCGCTACCTCGATGTATCGCCGCGTACGATTACCGGAAAAGCGCATCGTCCTGCTTATGGAAGCGATGGTGATTACTTCAGCAAACCGAATGCGGAAGAGATCGAAGACGTGATCCGGCAGATGATGGCCGAATAAAAGGAGAGCTGTCTATACCATGCCAACCAATTTTCTAACCCTGATCGATATACTGGGCACTTTTGCTTTTGCTGTGTCGGGAGCCTTCCTGGCTATGCAGAAAAAACTGGACCCGTTCGGTGTGCTGGTGCTCGCTTTTGTAACGGCCATCGGTGGGGGTACCCTCCGCGATATCATGATCGGACAGATGCCGGTGAGCTGGTTGCAAAATGAAACGGCGGCATTGGTGATTTTCTTTGCCGCCATCGCCGCCATGCTGTTTGGCCGTTACCTGCGACAACTTACCACTACTTTATTTCTTTTCGATGCATTAGGACTCGGACTGTTTACCGTGATCGGTATTGAAATGGGACTGACGAAAGAATTAGGTATCGGCGCCTGTATCGCGTTGGGTACGATCACGGCATGTTTTGGTGGGGTGATCAGGGATGTATTGCTGAATAATGTACCCTTACTTTTTCGCCGCGAGATCTATGCCATGGCCTGTATCGCCGGTGGTATCCTGTACTTCCTTCTTCATCTTACCGTGCTCGATCCGCTTCTTACCCGGATACTTTGCATATTGTTTATTTTTGTGGTAAGGGTAGTGGCATTCCGGTATAAGTTGTCGCTTCCCCGTTTTTATCCCGACAAACACAACGTATGAAGCTTAGTCTTTACCAGGTAGATGCTTTTGCAAAAGAAGTATTCAAAGGCAATCCTGCAGCCGTTATTCCGCTGAATGAATGGATCGATGAGACACTGATGCAGCAATTGGCTTTGGAGAATAATCTTTCCGAGACTGTTTTTTTTGTCCCTTCGGGAAATGATTACGCAATACGCTGGTTTACGCCGGAAGCGGAGATCAATCTTTGCGGGCATGCTACATTGGCCAGCGCTTATGTGTTGTATGAACTGTTGGGTTACGACCGGCCGCAGATCATCTTTCATTCGCAGAGTGGTCCGCTCACGGTTACACGCGAACAGGACGGGCTGATCAAAATGGATTTTCCTTCCTGGAAACCGGAGCGATTAGAGGAAATGCCGGATGGCCTGGCGGAGATGCTGGGTGTAAATGAAATAGTGGGTGTTTATCAATACAGGGATTTGCTGGTTGAATTGCCAACGGAAAACGATGTGCGTAAGGCGAATCCTGATTTCACGCGCATCAAAGCAACCGGCCTGAAAATAATCATTACAGCGCCGGGTAAGGAGCATGATTTCGTGTCGCGTTTTTTTGCGCCTGGCGTTGGCGTAAACGAAGATCCGGTTACAGGTTCCGCGCATGCACAACTGATCCCGTTCTGGAGCGATAAACTTGGAAAGAAAAAAATGAAAGCGGCGCAGCTTTCTCACCGCGGTGGTGAATTATTCGTAGAACAATTACAGGACCGCGTATCGCTCGGCGGGCATTGTGTCTTTTATATGAAAGGCGAGATCAAGCTCTGATCAGTCAAGAAATCTGCTTTTGACATCAGGGGTAGGTATCATACATGTTTCTTTTTTCCCAAAAAAACGATAGCGGTTTTTTGCAATCCATTTATAAAAAGGATTGCGGATGAAGCGCGGAAGGATGATGAAACCGTAAAGGATTTTAGCCGGCCAGTCGAGGTAACGAGCTATGCCCAGCGCGGCGTCTGAGTGCAGCATCACTTTTCCCTGGTCAATAAAAACTACGCTGTCGGTGTCTGCCGGAAGCTGGTATTGTTGAAGGAGTGCTTTGCCGGTGTCAGATTGAAGGGGTGCAAATTGCAAACGCGCGTTCTTATCATGGCGGATGGCGAAGTTGACCATGAAATTGCAATAGTTGCAAACGCCGTCGAATAGTATAACGGGTTTCATGCAGCAAAGTTAGGACAAAAAAATGCACCCCATCCGGAGTGCATTCCAATACATGAATAACAGGGATCAACCCATGTTATGAAATACTTTTTGTACGTCATCGTCCTGTTCGAGTCGTTCGATCAGTTTACTCACATCTTCAGCCTGTTCGTCGGATACGGGAACGGTTGTGGAGGGAATCCATTCCACTTCGGCACTGATAGGCGTGAGGCCTTTTTCTTCCAGCGCTTTCTGCATGTTACCGAAGTCAGTAAAGCCCACGCGGATGATCAGGATGTCTTCACCATTTTCGCCGGTTCCTTCACCCAGTTCTTCCAGACCGAAATCGATGAGTTCCAGTTCGAGGTCGTCGGTATTTAATCCTTCTGGCTTCAGTTTGAATACCCCCATTTTTTTAAACTGAAAAGATACGCTGCCGCTGTTGCCCATGGCGCCGTGGCCTTTGGTAAAATGGCTTTTAACGTTGGCAACAGTCCGTACGTGGTTGTCGGTAGCGGTTTCCACGAGGATGGCTACACCGTGTGGTGCATATCCTTCGTACAGGATTTCGTCGTAGTTGATGAGTTCTTTACCCTGCGCGCGTTTGATAGCGGCTTCCACGCGGTCTTTGGGCATGCCTACGCTGCGTGCGTTCTGGATGCAACGGCGGAGAGCGGCGTTGCTGTTGGGGTCAGTGCCGCCGGCTTTTACGGCGATCACGATTTCTTTACCGATACGGGTAAATTGTTTGGCCATCCGGTCCCAGCGGGCAAACATGGTGGCTTTACGTACTTCAAATATGCGTCCCATAGTAATTCAAAAGTAAAAATTCAAAAGTCAAAAGCGTGAATAGTGAATGGTCAATCGTCAATAGTGAATAGTCAATGGTCAATAAAATGGCTTTTAGGTTCGATCAAATTGATCATGCCTTATACCTTACACCACTGGCCTTTTACCTTCTCACAGGCGCAAATGTAGTAAAACACGCGCTTTTTCCGTGCATCAGCTATAACGAACTGCGGTGCCGCTGGCTATTACCATCATCATATTGCCGCCGTGGCCTACAGTTTCTAAATCGAGTTTTACGCCTACTACCGCATTGGCACCCATTTGCTGGGCTTTCTGCGACAGTTCGCTGAGCGCGGTATTGCGCGCTTCCTCGAATACTCTTTCATAAGTGTTGCTGCGTCCGCCGAAAAAATCGCGCAGACCACCCATGAAATCTTTGATCACGTTGGCACCGATGATCACTTCGGCAGAGATCACGCCCATGTATTGTTCGATGGTTCTGCCTTCAATATTGCCGGTTGTTGTCTGGATCATATTTTTTGATTGTAGGCTAAAATTACTGGTCAATCGGGAGAATAAAAAAAGCGTCCGTGATGGACGCTTTTTTCCGTTGTTGAACGGTGGTTATTTTGTCACTTTGCCTATTCTGGCGCCGAACAACACAAGGTGCACGGCCGCAAAGATGATAGAGATATACAACAGTGTCTTGTCGGTTTCAAATCCTACCGTGTATTGGTGCAGGAAACCGGCTACTACCAGCAACAGGCAGAGACCGATGCCAACGATATGTGCCATTTTCATACCCTTACGCTGCGTGGTACCATTGCCGAGGTGGCTGTTTTTGGCGCCATAAGCGAGGTAAATGTCCATGCCGATCAGCATCCACACCAGCAGGCGTATCCAGGTATCCATTGGCAGGAACACCATCATGAACAGACACACAAAGATGCCAAGGATGGGAACCAGCGGTACCAGTGGTGTGCGGAACGAGCGGGGGATCTCCGGCATTTTACGACGCATGACCCATACACCGATACATACCAGGATAAAGGCGAACAGGGTGCCGATACTGGTCATTTCCCCTACCACACGTGCCGGTACGAATGCCGCGAACAGGCTCACGAAAAGCATGAACAGCAGGTTGCTCTTGGCCGGTGTTTGTGTAACAGGATTTACAGTAGAGAATATTCTGGGGATCAGTCCATCTTTACTCATGCTGAAGAATACGCGGCTTTGTCCCATCAGCATTACAAGGATTACCGATGCATAACCTGCCAGGATCGCTACCACGATGGCGCGGTTCAGCCAGGGATAATCGGGTTGCACCATACCCGTTGCGTCGGGAGTGCCCATTTTTTCGATGGCAAGGGCCACTGGTGCAATTCCATCTTTACCGGCGAAGGTGGTGTAGTTGGTTACACCTGTCATTACGTGCGCAAAGAGGATGTACAACAGCGTACAGATTGCCAGTGAACCGAGAATACCGATCGGCATGTCGCGCTTGGGATTTTTGGCTTCCTGTGCCGCGGTACTCACCGCATCGAAACCGATATAGGCAAAGAACACAATGGCTGCAGCACGGATGATGCCGCTGAAACCAAAGTCACCGAATTTACCGGTGTTATCGGGGATGTAAGGGTTGTAATTGGCGGTGTTGATGTATTTCCAGCCGAGTATGATGAAGATCAGTACTACTGCAATCTTCAGCGCTACGATGATGGCATTGACAAAGGCGCTTTCCTTGGTGCCTTTGATGAGCAGGAGGCTCATGAGTACAATGATAAATACGGCAGGCAGGTTTACGATACCTCCGTCCCAGGGACCAACGGTAAGGTCATGGGGAAGATGTACGTCGAAACCCTCCAGGAATTTAACGAGATAGCGGCTCCAACTGATACCAACCGTGGCGGCACCTACGGCATATTCCAGCACGAGGTCCCATCCGATGATCCAGGCGATAAATTCGCCCATGGTGGCGTACGAATAAGTATACGCACTACCCGCAACGGGGATCATGGACGCAAACTCGGCATAACAAAGCCCTGCGAAAAGACATCCCAGGGCCGCAACAATAAAGGAAATGGTAATGGCAGGACCAGCATGATTTGCTGCTGCCATACCGGTAATCGAGAAAAGGCCTGCGCCGATAATGGCTCCGATACCCAGCGCGACCAGCCCCCAGGCTCCCAGGGTACGTTTAAGTGTGTGACTTCCCGTTTCCCCAGCTTCGTTAAGCAGTGAGCCGATAGGCTTTCGGACAAATAAACTCATAAGTGCTTTGATTGTATTTGAGAATATGCAGTTTTATCAAAAACAGCCTGAAAAATAGTGATTTCTGTCAAATGGCAGACAAAAGTTTTACAAACTTTTGCTTGTCTTGTGATTAAGTTCGTTTTTTGGCTTTATTTCACCCGAATCCCCTAGTTTTGAAACCCTACTTAGTTTGATATTATGAACAAACGCATTGCCGGACTGCTTTCTCTCGCGCTTTTTACGCTTGTGGCCCTGCTGCATTTGGTATACCTTAATAAATGGGCGGCCATTTCACCAACTGTTGCTATGACTTCACGCTGGGTGTTGGTAGCCAGCCTTGTCGTTTTTGCCATCTATAAAAGATCGCTTACTACCTGGATCCTGGTGGCAATGGCCATCGGTATTGAAATAGGGTTGGACTTCCGCGATTTTTCCCAAAACCTGCAATTCCTCAGTAAAATATTCCTGCGACTGGTAAAAACAATCGTAGCGCCGTTATTATTTGCCACCCTGGTGGTGGGTATAGCCAGCCATTCCAATCTCAAACAGGTAGGGCGCATGGGTTGGAAATCGCTTGTTTACTTTGAAATCATTACCACGCTCGCGTTGGTGATCGGTCTGGTGTTTATCAACGTAACGCGCGCCGGTGATGGTATTGTGGTGCCTGAAAAACTGGAGCTGCCCAAATCTTCGGAGAAACAGTTGCAGCAGAAAATGATCTCTGTCCTCGATAGCGCGGGCGTGGATGTGCCGCCGCACCTGATTGACCGGCTGCCCGATGCGCCCGGCAAAGGATGGCAGGATCATATCATTGATATTTTCCCGGAAAATATTGTCAAGTCTATTTACGAAGGCAACGTGCTGCCGATCGTGGTATTCAGTGTCATCTTTGGTATTGCACTGGCCTTGTTGTCGGAAAAACGGAAGCGGCCGATGCTGGATTTTGCCGAAAGCCTGGCGGAAACGATGTTCCGGTTTACGAACATCATCATGTATTTCGCTCCTTTTGGGGTTGGAGCCGCTATTGCCGTAACGGTCGGTCACCTTGGAATCGATGTGCTCAAGAACCTGGCCCTGCTGTTGATCACGCTTTACCTCGCGCTGTTTGCCTTTATATTATTCGTGCTTTTGCCGGTTGCCTTGTTCATTGCCCGCATCCCGATTAAACAATTCATCAAAGCCATCCGCGAGCCGGTGTCGATTGCTTTTGCCACCACCAGTTCCGATTCGGCCTTGCCCAAGGCGCTGGAGAATATGGAAAAATTTGGCGTGCCGCGTAAGATTGTTTCATTTGTTATTCCCACAGGTTATACGTTTAACCTCGACGGTACTACTTTATATCTTTCCCTGGCATCCATTTTTGTGGCGCAGGCGGCAGGTATCGATCTTTCGATCGGCGAACAATTATTGATCGGCCTGACCCTCATGCTTACCAGTAAAGGGGTGGCGGCTGTGCCGCGGGCTTCGCTTGTGATCCTGATTGCCACAGCCGATTCATTCAAATTCCCTATTTGGCCGATCATGGCGATCTACGGTATTGACGAGTTGATGGACATGGCCCGTACATCAGTGAATGTGATCGGCAATACACTTGCCAGTTGCGTGATCGCACGCTGGGAAGGAGAGTTCGATGATGAAAAAGCCCTCGCCTTCGATGAACAAAAAGCCGATGCGATTGTTGGCTAAATCACGACTGTCACTAAAACTTCCGAATTAAAAGTTTAAAGAATGTTTCATTTATTGCTCGATGCAGGATTTCACTGGACACAATTGTTGCAGCCTCAATGGTATGTTGAGAATGGTGGGTTGTGGCTCCTGCTTTTTGTGGTGTTTGCAGAAACCGGGTTATTTGCCGGCTTCTTTCTTCCCGGCGATACGTTACTTTTTGTTGCCGGTATTTATGCTCATAAACTGGACAACGGAGAACCCGGATTGACGCACCAGTTCCTGAAGCATGTGGGCATGGGCAACGTGCACAATGAATGGGTTGACCTGTTTGTATTGTGGGGGTTGATCTCTTTGTGTGGTATTGTCGGAAATGCAGTGGGTTACTGGACGGGGCGCAAAGTTGGTCCTTCGATGTATACCTGGAGGGAAAACTTCTTCTTCAAGCGCCGGTACCTGCATCAGGCACACGACTTTTATGAAAAGAACGGAGGCGGAGCGATCATCGTTGCGCGTTTCCTGCCCTTCATCAGAACCTTTGCACCGATCATTGCCGGTATTGTAAAAATGGAACGGAAGAAGTTCATGTTTTATAATATTGTTGGTTGTCTGGCCTGGGTATTCAGTATGGTCTTCGCGGGACACTTCTTGCAGAAATGGATACTTTCTTCCTTCGGCTTTGATCTGAAAGAACACCTGGAGATCATCATCATTGGTATTGTGCTGATCACAACGGCACCTGTACTGATCAAGCTGTTTGGCGGAAAGAAGAAGTTTGATCCGCCTGTTCCTCCGGCACCCGGAACGCCGGATACAGATAAAGCCTCCTGACAACTATGCAACCGCTTGCCCCTTCTAACAAAACTTCTGTCTTCAATATTGCCGTTGTGGTAGCGGCACTGGGCTATCTTGTAGATATCTACGATCTGCTTTTGTTTACCATCGTACGTGGCCCGAGTCTCCGCGATCTGGGTGTGCCGATGGATGATTTAAAAGCGGTGCAGGCCGCAAGTGCCAAGATCATCAACTGGCAGATGGTAGGATTGTTAATAGGAGGGATATGCTGGGGCATCATGGGCGATAAAAGAGGACGGCTCTCGGTCTTGTTCGGTTCTATCGTATTATACTCTATCGCCAATTTTCTGACCGGCTTTGTACAGAATACCGATCAATATGCATGGGCACGTTTTGCGGCCGGTATTGGTCTGGCAGGCGAACTCGGCGCTGGTATCACGTTGGTCAGTGAATTATTACCCAAAAATAAAAGAGGCATTGGCACGTCGCTGGTGGCGGGAATCGGCCTGTTCGGAGCCGTGTTTGCCTATTTTACCTTTCAATATACGCAGGACTGGCGTTTGTGTTACAAGATAGGCGGTGGGCTGGGCGTTGGTTTATTATTATTGCGTATCAGTGTGGCAGAGAGCGGGATGTTTCACCAGGTAAAACAAACGAATGTAAAGCGGGGCAACCTGCTCATGTTTTTTCAAAACAGGCATCGTTTCCGTAAATATATTCTTGCGATACTGATTGGTTTGCCGACATGGTTCGTGATTGGTGTATTGGTCAACTTCAGTAATATTTTTGCCAAAGCTTTTTATGGCGATAACAAGGTGGACTCGGGCCGTGCTATCATGTATGCCTATGCAGCAATTGCAGTAGGCGATATCCTGGTAGGGTTGGTGAGCCAATATTTTAAAAGCAGGAAAAAGGCATTATACCTGTTTTATTTGTTCACGATTCTCTCCGGCATCTTCTTTTTCAGCGGGGCTGTACGATCAGACTCCACGATGTACTTGGCCTGCGCGATGCTGGGTTTCAGTACGGGCTTCTGGGCGATTTTTGTAACCATGGGAGCGGAACAATTCGGAACCAATCTTCGCGCCACAGCCGCTACTACTATCCCGAATATGGTGCGTGGTGCATTACCGCTGATCAATATGCTTTATCTCGATGTGCTGCAGAAGAACTGGGGCTGGTCGGTGATCAACAGTGCTATTACCACGGGAGTGCTGGTGATGAGCATAACGCTGGTGGCGGCTTATTTTACCGAGGAAACGTTTCATAAGGATCTGAATTACGTGGAGGAGTGAGGCGTAAGGCATAAGGCGTGAGGCGTAAGACGTAAGGCATAAGGCGTAAGGCATAAGGCATAAGGCGTAGGTTTAAGGTATCGGGTAATCGTATAACCCGTTATTGGTGATTCACTATTGACTTATTCACTTATTGACGATTGACGATTGACTTATTATGCTACTTTTGCTGCATGCAGATCAACGACGCCGTTGCTATTTTTCAGCAAAGTATAAGTGACTATCACGTTGCCGATTCCGTGGACACACCGGTGAACAATCCTTTTGCCTCCAGCACACTGGAGCATCTTCTCTATCTCAAAAACTGGGTGGATACCGTGCAGTGGCACCTCGAAGATATTATCCGCAACCCGGCCATCGATCCCGCAGAAGCATTGCTTCTCAAACGCCGTATCGACGCCTCCAATCAACACCGTACCGACCTGGTCGAATACATCGATAGCTGGTTCCTGGAAAAATACAATACCGTTGTTCCCGCAGCCGATGCACGGTTCAATACCGAAAGTCCCGCCTGGGCCATCGACCGTCTTTCTATCCTCGAACTCAAGATTTATCATATGCAGGTGGAAGCCGGACGCACCGACGCTTCCTCTGAACACCGGCAGAATTGTCAGACCAAACTCGATGTACTCCTCACGCAACGGCAGGATCTTACGCAGGCCATCGATGAACTTATCGAAGACATTGCCGCCGGACGCAAATACATGAAAGTGTATAAGCAGATGAAGATGTACAACGATGAAAGCCTGAACCCGGTATTGTATCAGCAGAAAAATAATTGATGGCGGCACCCCGGCATATCCTGGTATTCCGTTTCTCCGCATTGGGCGATATCGCCATGACCGTTCCCGTGCTGCGCTGTCTGCTGCAGCAACACGAAGACCTCACCATTACGATGGTCTCCGTTCCTTTTGTAAAACCATTGTTCGACAATATTCCGCGGTTGCATTTTATCGGTGCGGATATTCGCAATGAATACAAAGGAATCCGCGGATTGTGGCGCCTTTCCCGCAGGTTAAAAAAAGAAGTGGCTTACGATGCCATTGCCGATCTGCACGATGTGCTGCGCACAAAACTACTTCGCGGGTTCTGCCGCCGCGGACCCTTAGCGGTAGTTGATAAAGGCCGCGAAGAGAAGAAAGAATTGACAAGAGCGCACAACAAATTACTGCGCCAGTTGCCGACTATGTTTGAACGGCATGCAAAAGTTTTCGCCGCACTGCGCCGTCCGGTTGAGTTAATCATCCGGGAGGGAATAAACCCGGTTATCAAAACGGATTCATCAGTAAAAACAGTGGGTATTGCACCTTTTGCCAAACATGTGGCGAAGATGTATCCGCTGGATGATATGAAAGAAGTGGTGAAAAGAATTGCAGGTTTTCCTGATACAAAAGTGTTGTTATTCGGAAGCAAGCAGGAAGCTGCTTTACTGGAAGATTGGGCAGCGGAAATTCCGGGTGTGAAATCGTTGGCGGGTAAAATAAGTTTTGCCGAAGAACTCAACATCATTGCCCAACTGAAAACAATGGTAAGCATGGACTCGGCCAATATGCATCTGGCTTCTTTATTTGGTGTGCCGGTTGTTTCAATCTGGGGTGGCACGCATCCTTATCTTGGCTTCTATGGTTGGGGACAGGATCCTTCACTGGCTCTACAAATAGAACATCCTTCCAGGCCCAGTTCCGTATTCGGCAACAAGCCCTGTGAAGGATGCATGGAAGGCATTACTCCTGCCCTGATCGCAGAACGCGTTTACACCATTATTTGAAACGATCGGTTAGCTGATCCCACCACGATTTCTGTTGTGGATACAATAAAGGGTACGCTGTTTCTGCCTTGATCTCATTCAGGATTTCTTCTCCGATCTGGTGTTTTTCTTGTTCGGACGCAACGGCCGTTGTTTTATCCACTAACGCCAGCCAGTTCTGAATCTGGCGTGTTTCCGCAGGCTTCGCTTCACCTTCGAGGTAACGGGATAATTTTTTATGTAAGATTTCTTTTTTCATAAGTAGGGGATTAGAAGTTCATCATCATTTGAAGTGCTTTTCGCAAGTGACGGAATCCGAAAGAAGACTCTTCAGGTCTAAGGGAAAAGAGAATGGGGCGCACAACAGTGTCTTCACGTTCGCGTGTTTTTACCGGAGCCGCAACAGGTCTGCGTGCCTGCTGCAATGCCTGCGTGGCAAACGTGGGAAGAATTTCTTCTTCTACCACAGTGCCTTCATCGAGCTGATGATGCAAGGCCGCAATAACGGCGCTGCGGACACAGCTATATAAATGACGGTTCACCGAGAAGTCAACCGGAATTGTAAATCTGTTTTCCCACAGGTCAACAAATATTTTCTTTACGATGTTGCGGGCTTCTTCCTGGCGGTGAAGCTTGCCACAGCAATAATTGTAAAGCGCAAACCAATAACGATGATAGATTTCTTCGAATGCAGCCGTATCGTTGGTTTGCATTCTGTCGATCAGTTGGTTGTCTGTTGAATAATCCCTGTTCATACGCATAACATTTATTTAAAACAATAATCCAGGGATATTGGGATTTTACGGGTTAGTGAAAACAGTTGTTTTCATCATCACTCATGCAAAGGCAAACGGAATGCCGGGAGACCGGATACAGGTATCCGGAAAGTACAGTTGGAACATTATGAGAACGTTAGCGTACAAAAAAGCCTGATCGTGTCGCGCGATCAGGCTGTATCAATTGTGGTGATTTTTTTCCCACTTCTTGTATTTACATTGTCACTTTCCGTCCAATTCGCTGAGTTCGAGCCAACGCATTTCCTTTTCATCCAGTTGACTGCTTATTGTACCGATTTCTGTGGATAACCGGTGCATTTCTTCAAAAGGTGTATTGCTGTCGTTCAGGAGCGCAGTTACACGCTCTTTCTCCGCGGTGAGCCTTGCAATGTCTTTATCGAGGTTTTCCAACTCATGTTTTTCCTTGAAGGAAAGGCGGCGTTGTGGTGCCGGCGCGGCGGCTGGTTTTGTTTCGGCAACCGGCGCTGGTGTTTGCTGCACTGCTGCTTTTGCGGCAGCAGGCTTGAGTTCTTCCGCCCTGTATTGCGAATAGTTCCCCGGGAAGTCCCTGATAACGCCGTCACCTTCGAATACAAAAAGGTGATCCACCAGTCTGTCCATAAAATAACGGTCGTGCGATACAATTAACAAACAACCCGGAAAGTCCGACAGGAAATTTTCCAATACACTCAGTGTTGGAAGATCCAGGTCATTCGTTGGCTCGTCGAGAACCAGGAAGTTGGGGTTTCTGAACAGGATGGTCAGCAAATGCAAACGTCTTTTTTCACCGCCGCTGAGTTTGCTGATAAACGTGTATTGTTTGTCCGGTTCAAAAAGAAAGAGTTGCAGGAATTGTGCGGCACTCATCGTAGAGCCGTCGGCCAGCGGAAAATGTTCGGCTATGTTTTTTACGTATTCAATTACCCGAACATCTTCTTTTATCACCAGTCCCTGCTGCGAGTAGTTGCCGAATATCACGGTATCACCGATGTTGATCTTTCCGCTGTCGGGTTCTTCGAGGTGCTGCAAAAGATTGATGAAGGTGGATTTGCCTGCGCCGTTTTTACCTACGATGCCAATACGTTCTCCTTTGGAAAATGTATAGTCGAAGCCTTTAAGGATGGTTTTTTCGCCGAAACTTTTATATACTTTTTTCATCTCGGCCACCTTACCCCCGAGGCGGCTCATCTTCATTTGCAATTCCAGCCGCTGGTCTTCCAATTGTTGTTTGGCTTTTTTTTCTATTTCGTAGAAGTTGTCCTGGCGGCTTTTTGATTTGGTAGTACGGGCGCGCGGTTGTTTGCGCATCCATTCCAGTTCTTTGCGGTAGGTGTTGCGCGCTTTGTCGATGCTGGCCACTTCACTTTCCTGGCGGGCAGCTTTCTTTTCGAGGTAGTTTGCGTAATCGCCTTTGTGTTCATACAGATTGCTGCCTTCCATTTCCCATATTTCATCACATACCGCATCGAGGAAATAGCGGTCGTGCGTCACCAACAGCAGCGTCACGCCTTCTTTATCGAAATAATGTTCGAGCCATTCCACCATTTCCACATCAAGGTGGTTGGTGGGTTCGTCCATGATCAGCAGCACGTGTTTATGTTCGAAGCCGATATCGATCAGCGTTTTAGCCAGTGCTATGCGTTTGCGCTGTCCGCCACTGAGCGTAGATACCTTTTGATTAAGATGTGGCTGAATGTTCAACCGGCCGAGGATTTGTTTCACCCTGGCATCAAAATCCCAGGCTCCCAGTTCGTCCATTTTTAAAATGGCAGCGGTCAGTTTTTCCTCGTCATTGGCTTCGCTCAGCCGCTCAAACTCACGGATTGCGTTGATCACCGGGTGATTATGGAAGAAAATATTGTCGAGTGCTGTTTTTCCTTCGTCGAATTGAGGCTCCTGTTCAAAGAGAACCACGTCTACGTCTTTGTGTATCCACACTTTACCACTGTCGGCGGTTTCCTTACCGGCCAGTATTTTCAGGAGGGTGGATTTGCCCGAGCCATTGCGCGCCACCAGGGCAATTTTATCACCTTCTTCAATGTGAAAGGAAATATCGCTGAACAAAGGCTGGATGCCATAAGATTTGGAGAGATTCTCAACCGATACATAATGCATGGCGCAAAGATAACGAAGGACTTACGGTTTCCGGCATACCAGGTTTGTGGCACAGTTTTTTTATTATATATATTCTAAACCATTTGTTATGGCAACACATCTTATTCAAACGATACAGGAAACGCTGGGATATGCACCGCTGCATAAGATCAGTCCCAACAGCCAGGAGACCAAAGAAAAATGGCACCAGACGGTTGGTGAAAATCTTGCTCAGGCGGCGTTACCCGCTGTTCTTACAGGAATCTTCAAGTTTACACGTAATCATGAAAATTGTCAAAGCCTGCTTCAAAGCGGTACAGATGAAGACTGGCTGCATATACTTTACGATGGACGGGAGAAGCAAGCTGTAGAAAAAGTGGCGAATTATGCCGGCGCAAGCGCCGATGAAACTGAACGGCACATGGAAAATATTGCCGATGAAGCAATCAGTGAGATCAAGAAAAAGCTGGGAGAAAAAGCGACGCCGGATAATGTAAAAGATCTCCTGAACGGCGAACGTCACGATATATTAGCCCATTTGCCCGCGGCCTTACAGCTCGGCACCGTATTAAAAGATGAAACGCTGGACGACCGTACCAACAAGATGGAAGGCCCGGTTTCCAACATTATGCACAAGATCGGTAATACGTTGTCGGGAAGCGATGAATAATCACACAGAAGCCACCAGCCAGATCAGCAGACTTACCAGTGCGGTGACGAGAAGGATGCCTGCCACGCGGAACTTCGCCCAGCGATGATCCTGCAAAGCGCTCGCAGTTTGCTTGTCGACTGATAAGCGGATACGTGAAGATACCAGCAGTTTTGAGAGAGGAGCGGTAGCTTCATTGATTACGGGCCAGGGTATACGCGCCGTAATGCGGAGAATTAAATCGCCGATGGTATCGTTGATCTGCCTGTCATTAAAATCGTTCAGTCTTTCGATAATATCAGAAGTAAGCAGTTGCTGTATGCGGCTGCTTATTTCTTTTGCCTGATGCGGAGCCATTTCCATGCCTCCCGCATTTTTTTCCAGTTTGATGAATTGCTGCAGAATATATTCCGGTGTGATGATGGTTACTTCGGGCTGTCGGCCGGTACTTTTTTCGTACCAGCGCTGCTGCAGGTAGTCTTGTTTCTTATGCGGATCGGTTAACGTTTCGTAAGCCTCTTTTACCGCATAAAAATAAGCACGTGCATAGGGATCATCACCGTTTTTATCCGGATGATATTTCTGCGCCATTTTCCTGTAAGCTTTTTTGACATCATCCAGCGTCACAGGCGGCTGCAGCTCCAGGATTTTATAATGATCCATCAGCGGTTGCATACGCAAATATAACCCGACCCTGTTTCTCAGGCGAGATAACGCTCAAAAAAGGCCAGGGTGCGCGACCAGGCGAGTTTGGCGGCCGCTTCATTATAGCGTGTGGGAGCCGTATCGTTATGAAAAGCGTGGTTCACATCGGGATACACATATTGTTCGTAGTTGATCTTGTGTTCCTTTAGTGCTTTTTCATAGGCTTCCATACCTTCGTTGACGCGGGTATCGAGTCCGGCATAATGCAACTGAACGGCCGCTTTTATTTTCCCTGCATCGGCTGTTGCCGGCTGGCGACCGTAGAATGCCACTGCAGCGAGCAGGCCTTCCGCCTGTCTTACTGCCAGTGTATTGGCCATGGCACCTCCCCAGCAAAAACCTACGCAACCAGCTTTGCCGTTGTAATCTTTTCTTGTTTTTAAATAGGGAAATGCGAGCAGGAAATTTTCAATGCTTTCGTTTTGCCCCAGATCCTGGAAAAGTTTTCTTGCGTCATCTTCGTTCGCCGGCGTTCCGCCCAGTACCGCCAATGCGTTGGGTGCAACGGCCAGGTAGCCAGCCTGTGCGGCCCTGCGTGCTACATCTTCGATGTGCGCATTGAGGCCGCGGTTTTCATGTATAACAATAACTGCGGGATAACGTTTTTCTTCTTTGGGTCTTGCCACGTAGGCTTCCATTTGCCCGTTTACGCCTTTGTAACTGATGCGTTCGGTAAAAAGATCCGCATCAGGGGTTATGCGGGCAGTGGCGGCATTTACTTCAATGCGGGGCAATAAGGCGAGTGCGGCTGTCATGCCACCGGCCAGCAGGGCCAGGCGGCGTAGGAATTCCGGCCGCGTCAGCGGACGATGGGTATATTCGTCATAGAGGTCGATAATACGCTGATCCATGCTATTATTTTAACCTTTTAATGAAAAGTGTTAACAAATCGTTGGACTTAAAGTTACCACATTCAGGCTGTTAAAAAAATTAGCCAAAAGTTTTGCTAACACTTGTTACTGGATGTTTTACGTGCAACCGCATGGCATAATAATAGCTCTTTTTACTGCAACGATGCCTGCCGGCGACCCCGGTGATTTTAAACAAATAAATTTTTAACCATGAAACGCGTACTTGCAACACTCACGCTCGCTTTGGCCTTTTTGCTGGCAGGATCTGTCAGGCAGCAGGCGAATGCCCAGGTAGGTGTCAGCGTAACTTACCAGACGTTCTACGATGAGCTGAGTCCTCACGGACGCTGGATCGATTATCCGGATTACGGATATGTGTGGATGCCCAATATGGGACCCGAGTTCCAGCCTTACAGCACGGGCGGGCACTGGGTATGGACAGATGAATATGAGTGGATGTGGGTGTCTGATTATGATTGGGGATGGGCGCCTTTCCATTATGGCCGCTGGTTCTTTGATGCCGGTTATGGTGGCTGGATGTGGATGCCGGGGTATGAATGGTCTCCCGCCTGGGTTGCCTGGCGCGATGGCGGTGATTACTACGGCTGGGCTCCGCTTCGTCCGGGTATCAGCATCAGCGTAGGGTTTGGCGGATATAATCCTCCTTCCTCTTACTGGTGTTTTGCCCCGCGCCGTTATATTTCTTCCCCACGCATTTATGACTATTGTGTACCGCGCAGCCGCAACGTAACGATCATTAATAATACAACGATCATCAATAACTACAATCGCCGTTCGAATGTATTTATTTCCGGTGGTCCGGGCAGAAGAGATGCCGAGCGTTATGCGGGCACCATCCGCCCCGCACGTTTCCGTGATGCAGACCGTCCCGGCCGCGCAGGGTTCCGCAATAACCAGGTATCTGTCTACAGACCTTCGGTGAACCGCGACAACAACCGCAATTTTGCACCACAACGTTTCGATCGCTACGACCGCAATGATCGCACAGCCGGTAACAATCGTGGTAACACATTCGGCAGACCTGATCGTACCAACAACGACAGAAACGAAAGAGCGAATGGCAATGATCGTCCGGGCCGCAGCAATGTATTTGACCGTCCCAACCGTGACGTGAATAATAACAACGATCGCAGTAACAACAACAACGATCGTCCCAACCGTTTTGACCGGGGTAACAGAAATGAAAACAACACACCTGCTACTCCCGATCGCGGCAACCCGCCAAGACGGAATGTATTTGACAGGGGAAATAACAATAACAATAATAATAATACGCCGGAACGCACTGTTCCTCCGCGGCGTGAACAGACGGATAATAACCGGCCCGCAGAAAGGCCCAATGTATTTGACCGTCCTAACCGCGGCAATCGGCAGGAGAATGCAACACCGCAGCGTAACAATACAGTTGATCGCCCGCAGCAACAACCGCCGCGCCGCGAAATCAGAACAGAACAGCCGCGTCAACCCCAGCAGCAATCGCGCCCGCAGTTCGAACGTCGTGAACAACCACGCATGGAGAACCGTAGTGGTGGTGGCGAACGGAGAAGTAATGACGGAGGCGGCGGACGCCGCTTCGGAAGAGGCTAATGGTTTTCAGCTTTGGTAAGGCCGTCCTGTTCAGGGCGGCTTTTTTTGTACCTTTAATCGGGATGAATGTATTAAGCGTGAGCGAGACAATAAGTGAATAAGTCAATAAGTGAATGACGGATCATCTGACTTTGAAATTGACCTATTTACTAGCTGTCGCTGTCCTGTTGTTGGTGTTAATATCGACAACGGTGACATTCACCTATTGACTTATTCACCTATTCACCATTCACAATTGACTTTTGAAAACACTCTGGCATTATCTCCGCCCGCAAAGGGCTCTCATCATTTGGTCGCTGTTGCTGGCCGGGCTGGCGCAATTGCTCACGCTGGTTGATCCGCTTATCTTCGGAAAGATCATCGATGAATACGCCCTGCATCCCGGCGACAGACCCGAAAATGAACTCGTGAAAGGGGTGTTGTTCTGGCTGATCGTGGCAGTAGGGATTGCCTTGCTTGCACGATTAGCAAAAACATTCCAGGAATACGTGATGCGGCTGGCCGTGCAACGTTTCGGTTTGCAAATCTTTAATGATGGACTGAAACAAACACTGCGTCTTTCTTTCCAGGAATTTGAGAACCAGCGCAGCGGTGAAACCTTGTCGATGCTGCAGAAAGTGCGCACCGATACCGAACGTTTTATCAGCGCTTTCATCAACGTACTGTTCTCTTCCCTGATCGGTATAGGTTTCCTGATCTGGTATGCCGTTACCAAACACTGGCTGCTGATTCCCGTATTCGTCATCGGCGTACTGGTGCTTGGCGGATTAACGGGATTGCTTAGTAAAAAAATAAAAACGATCCAGCGCTCCATCAACCGCGAAACAAACCAGATGTCCGGTGCAATTACCGAATCACTGCGCAATATTGAACTGGTAAAAAGCCTGGGACTTACTTATCCCGAAGTAAAAAGATTGCGGTTGCAAACACAGAAGATCTTCGATCTGGAGATGACGAAAGTAAGAAAGGTTCGCACGCTGAGTTTCCTGCAAAGTTCTGCGCTTACCTTACTCCGGCAATCGATCTTGTTTATCCTGTTGTGGCTCATTTTCCGTCATGTATTGACCACCGGTGAACTGATCAGTATGCAGTTTATTTCCACCACTATCTTCGGGCCTTTGCAGGATCTGGGGACGATCATTCTTACTTACCGCGAAGCGGAAGCATCGGTGATGAATTTTGATAAACTGATGAACAAACCCGTAGAAGCGCGCCCTGCGGAACCGCTGCAATTGGGAGAATTGGAAACGTTGGAATTCAAAGATGTGGTGTTTCGCCACCAGAGCTCGCATCAGAATGCCATCGACGGGTTGTCATTTAAAATAAAAAAAGGAGAGACCATTGCATTTGTCGGTCCGTCAGGCTCGGGCAAATCGACGCTGGTAAAATTGCTGGTAGGTTTGTATCTGCCGGTTGAAGGACATATTTATTTCAATGACCTGCCGTCTGATGGTATCCGTTACAACGATATGCGCCGCCAGATCGGATTTGTAACGCAGGAGACACAATTATTTTTTGGAACGATAAGAGACAACCTGCTTTTTGTAAAACCGTCGGCAACGGAAGAAGAAATGATAGAAGCGCTTCACCGCGCATCCTGTGACGGTTTGTTAAGCCGCTCCGGTCGCGGGCTGGATACATTATTGGGAGAAGGGGGAATGAAATTGAGCGGCGGAGAAAAACAACGTATCGCTATCGCAAGAGCATTGCTGCGTCATCCGCGCTTATTAATTTTTGACGAAGCCACGTCTGCCCTGGACTCGTTGACAGAACAAGCTATCACCGAAACCGTCAGGACTATTTCCAGTCAGCGTGACCCGATGACCATACTCATTGCTCACCGGTTGTCAACTATCCTGCATGCCGACAAGATCATTGTATTGGAAAAAGGAAAGATTGCGGAGCAAGGCACCCATGCTGAACTGGTGGAACAGAAAGGCCTTTATTATGCCATGTGGCGGCAACAGATCGGGGAACGTCGTGACGAAGTGGTGGCGGGATAACGGCAAGTTATTTGTGGTAAAAAAGTTATGAAAAACTTCTTGCCATTCCTCCTGTTGTTTTGCCTTTTCGCCTGTCGCGATAAAGGGCAATCCAATACAACGGTTCCCGATCCCGAGGGAGTTACTGCCATGAAACCTCTTCATGATACAAGTTTTACGGTAGTATTAACTCCCGATACCGCGGTCGGTCCAATCTACGGGTATCTCGACAGCGGTAAGGTGGTCAGTTGCTACCTGCGGGTAGACAAGCCTGTTCATCTCGAAGCCGAACTGGTCGCCCTCACACCGGACCTCAATCTTCGCTTCAATCAATTGTTTATACCCGACAGCACGGCCGACGGTCCGTTCGGCAACACGCTTACCTATCAGTTGGTAAAAACCGGCACCTACAGGCTGGTATTGGCGCCCAATCTGATGGCCGAAGGACAAACCACGGGTGAATACCTGGTACGGTTTAATACACAATGATCAGGTGAGCACCTGCTGAATAACCCAGAACCACCCCGCAGTAGTGATAAACGCCAATAAAATACCAATGCCGATTACCAGGTTGGCCAATCTCGGATGCAGGTTGTATTGATCGGCAATGATGCCGGAAGATAGAAGGGTAGGCATAGCCGCTTCGAACACGGTTACCTGCGCAATCACTCCTTTCATCTGTAAAAAGAAAGCGATCAGCAATATGATCAGCGGTGCAGCAATCAGTTTATATAATAACGTAAATGCTATCGGGTGAACTTCTTTTCGCCAACCCTGAAAATTCAATTGTAATCCGATAGAGAAAAGAGCCAGCGGCCCCACTGTAGCGGCCAATGTATTGAACAGCGGGTCGAGCGGTTGCAGATTAAAAAAATGCGGCAGGATCAATGCTGCTACACAACCGATCAACGGCGGAAATCTGATCAGCTTTTGTATCAGGATCTTCGGCTGCAACGTATGCGATTCGGAAGAATTCATTGCAACGATGATGCCGGCAGTTGATAAGAGAATAAATGTCACCTGGTCGCAAATGATGGCTGTTCCCAATTCGTGTTCGCCAAACCAGGCCGTTACCAACGGGAAGCCGACAAAAGAAGTATTGGCCAATCCGGCGGTCAGCTTTAATCCGCCTTCGGCGGGTTTGGATAAACGGCGTTGTGATGCATATACCCTAACCCATAACCAGCCTGCCAGCCAGATGATCAACGGGCTTACCGCTGGAAAAATCAATTCAGGGCTCCAGTGGATATGCGGTAAATATTTAAAAGACACAGCGGGCAGCGCGAGATAAATGATCCACACATTGATACTCTTGTGGGAGCCCTCCGGCAACAGCCCCGAGCGGCGGAACAGGAATCCCGCCAGAATACAAATACCGATCAGGATAAAAGCTGCCATATCAGTTGAGCTGTCTTTTTGCCGCAGCCTGCGCCAGTATACTGGCCGCTATCAACTGCAGTGCATGATAAAACATAAGTGGTAATAACAAGATACCCGTTGCCGCGCTTCCTGCAAACAATACGTTCGCCATTACCGTTCCGTGTACCAGTGATTTTTTAGAACCACAGAAGATAACCGTAATGCGATCGGCCGGTGAAAAACCAAGCAACTGCGAAATGCCATAGACAATGCCCATTACCGCCAGAAAAAGGGTGAGCATACCAACACCCAGCAACAGCAATCCGCCTGCGGTAAAATTGTCAAACAAATGAAGGTAAAAAGAATGACAGAAGGAGGTATAAATGATGAGCAGGATCACGGTCTGATCAAAAAGTTTCAGTTTCTTTTTATGCCTTTCTGCAAAGGAACCCCAATAACGGTGCAGCAGTAATCCTAGTACTACAGGTAATAAGACCTGTAATAAAAGTTTACCAACAATCTGGCTCGTGTCCGCATGTACTTCACTGTTGGAAGTAATAAATAGCCCTGTCCATAGAGGCGTGAATACAAGGCCGAGCAACGATGAAATGCCGGCATTGAAAATAGCAGCAGGAATATTACCGCGTGCGATCGATACCATTACCACAGACGAGGACACGGTGGAAGGCAACGCTGCTAAAAAGAAGATAGCCTGCCATAGCAGTACACCGTCTTCGGAATGAAAAAAAGGTTTTACGGACAATGCCAGTATGGGGAAAAAGATAAAAGTGGTGACCTGTATCAGCACATGCATTTTCCAATTGGCCAGTCCTTCGCGCATGGCTTTGGGGCTAAGCCGCAGACCATAAAAAAAGAAAATGACCGATACCCCGTAGTTGGCTGCTTCTTCGAGTGAAAAAGGTTCTTTGGCGAGGCCGGGCCCGGGCACCAGGTAAGCCAGTATGATCATGGCAATGATCGCCAGCAGAAAACCATCAATGCCCCATCTTGCGAGTGTGCTCTTCAATACGCTTTTATTTTTTCAGGAATGCCTTCAAAGATGCGATAATTTTTTCATACGCTTCTATATGCGGGAGATGGCCGATGCCTTCGATTTCCACCAGTGTGGAGCCCTTGATCAGGGCCGCTGTTTTTTTACCCAGTACAGGATAGTTTCCCAATTGCCCGCGTACACCGGCCGGCGCTTTGTTCTTGCCCAGGGCTGTGCGGTCGCGCTGGCCGATGATCAGCAGCACCGGCATGCGCAGTTGATCAAATTCATAACATACAGGTTGCGTAAAGATCATGTCATACAGCAAAGCCGAGTTCCAGGCAATGCGTGGATAATCGATGTTGGTGGTCCAACCGGCAAGCATATTTACCCAACGGTCGTAGGCCGGTTTCCATTTATTATCATAGTAAAATGTCAGTTGGTATTGGCGGATGCTTTCGTATGTCTGCTTTAGTTCTTCCTGGTACCATTCTTCCACCGGCATATAAGGCACGTATTGGCGCCAGTCTTCTAATCCAATCGGATTTTCGAGTATCAGTTTTTCCGTCATTGCAGGGTACATCAGGGCAAATCTCGTTGCCAGCATGCCGCCCATTGAATGTCCCAATACAATCGTCTTCGTCACTTTTAATGTATCTAGCAATGTTTTTGTTTGCGAAGCCAGCAAGGGAAAGCTATATTGAATACGATCAGGTTTGGATGATTTGCCAAAGCCGATCTGATCGGGAATGATGACGCGGTAACCTTCCTGCTGCAGATCGCGTGCCGTCTGCTCCCAATAGGCGCCATTGAAATTTTTTCCGTGTAAAAGTAAAATAGTACGACCATTCGGGTTTGCAGGTTTTACATCCATATAGGCCATGCGAAGCGGTTCGCCCTGCACATTCAGCGACAGGTAATGTACATCGAAAGGGTAGGATACATTTTCGAGATTGGTGCCGTTAACCGGAGGTATTGATTGTTGTGCTTTGCTGGCTATTCCCATTGTCAACAACCATAATACGATAACATTACGCATAGCAGGCATTTTAATAAGGTGATCAAATACAGGCTATCCCGGTTGTCAGTCGTTCAACACTTTCAGTTTTGATACGAGCAAGGCAATAGTAAACCCGGCGAGACCAATAACGGCAAACGACCAGCGGAGGCTGGCGAGTTCAGCGATATACCCGATCAGCGGCGGTCCCATCAGGAATCCGAGATAACTGATACTCGAAACAGATGCAAGTGCTATGCCGGGAGAAACATTGGATACTTTTCCTGCACTGCTATACACCATGGGCACTATGGATGATACACCCAGCCCTACAATGATAAAACCCAGTGACGCGGTGGCGAGGTAAGGAAACAGTACGGAAATAAATAAACCTGTCGAGACCATGATGCCGCTGACACGCAATACTTTTTTACGTCCGTAACGGGTAAGCAGGTTGCCGCCGAGGAAGCGGCCAGTTGCCATAGTCGCCATGAAGCCCAGGTAACCCAGCAATACAAATGAGTTGGGGGCATGTACTACCTGCTTGAAGTAAACACCGCTCCAATCGAACATGGCTCCTTCGCTGGCCATGCTGCAAAAGCCGATTATGCCGAGCTGTGTCAATGCTTTATTGGGGAAAGAAAAGAAACGCCTTTTTTCCGCTGTGGCACTGGCGCTGCGGCCTGGTGTAAGATAATTTTGTGCGATCATCACTGTGCAGATCACAAAACCGGCCACGATCCAGAAGTGAACATGCGGCGTTACCCGAAGCGACATCATCAGCATACCGATCAATGCGCCGGTAAGTCCCGCAGCGCTCCAGGTGCCGTGAAAAGAAGTCATGATGGTACGGCCATACATTTTTTCCGCACCGATCGCTTGTGTGTTGACAGAAATATTAGCCATGTTGCCAAACACACCAAACAAATACAGTCCAAGACCCAGTTGCCAGGCAGAAGAGGCATAACCGATATTGGTCAATGCCAGTACATACAACACGAGGAATATGCGCATGATCTTTTTGCTGCCGAAATGGGTGACCAGTTTGCCGGAAAAAGGCATGGCGGAAAGTTGTCCGGCAGGTAGCAACAACAACAGGCTGCCCAATGCGGCGTCGGTCAGTTGCAGGTTGTATTTGATATCGGGAATGCGGCTGGCCCAGGAAGCGAAACTGATTCCCTGGCAAAAGAAAAAAGCGGATACGGCAATGCGTATCTGCAGGCGTGTATGTTTTTGCGGAATCTCTTTTTCATCCGTTGCCGGCTGGGTCACCGAGGCGACCACGGGTGCGAGTAAACGTTGATAAACACGGGAAACAAATCCGGTAGCGGTTTTCATATTAATAAGTTGCCTTTACGGTAAATATGGCGAGCAACTTGCTGAGGTAAATTGAGTCGCGAAGATACGAAATCCTGCTATTTGAGCGGGCGCTTTGCCCGCACATACTGCGCCGGCCATTCGATCTCATCCCCAAGTTGTTGTGCCGCTTCCAGCGGGAAATAAGGATTGCGCAGCAGTTCCCTTGCCATGAAGATGAGGTCGGCTTTTCCTTCCTCCAAAATGGCTTCAGCCTGGGCAGCCGTTACGATAATACCAACGGCACCGGTAGGTATACCGGCTTCTTTACGAATACTTTCCGCAAAACCCACCTGGTAGCCCGGACCAGCGGGAATAACGGCATTCGGTGCCAATCCGCCTGAAGAGCAATCTACCAGGTCAACTTCTTTTTCTTTCAGAAGAGCGGCCAATTTAACAGAACTTTCCAGATCCCATCCGCCTTCTACCCAATCGGTAGCGGAAATGCGGACAAACAACGGCAATTCATCCGGCCATACTTTGCGCACGGCATCAACGATGCGCAGTAAAAAGCGCGTGCGGTTCTCAAATGATCCGCCCCATTGGTCGGTGCGTTGATTGCTGAGCGGCGAAAGAAACTCGTGGATCAGGTAACCATGCGCCGCATGAATTTCCACCAGTTTATAGCCGGCCTTCAGTGCGCGTGAAGCTGCACTGGCAAACGCTTTAATGAGGTCTTCAATAGCGTCTTCACTCAATGCGTGCGGGGCAATATCCTTTTCATAAAAAGGAATGGCAGAAGGAGCCACGCTTGTCCAGCCACCCGCTTCCGTATCCAGTTGTTTGCCGCCTTCCCAGGGACGCGCCGTACTGGCTTTGCGGCCGGCATGGGCGAGTTGAATGCCCGCAATCGCGCCCTGACTATGAATAAAACCGGTGATCGATTTCAGTTTATCAATATGTTCATCTTTCCAGATACCCAGGTCCTGCGGAGAAATCCTTCCTTCCGCTGTTACAGCAGTTGCTTCCTGGATCACCAGTGCGGCGCCGCCGCTGGCCCGTGTTCCGAGATGTACAAGATGCCAGTCATTGGCAAATCCATCTTCACCGGAATATTGGCACATGGGCGAAACGACGATGCGGTTGCGTAATGTAAGCGAGCGCAATGTATAAGGGGAAAAAAGCAAACTCATTTTTTACAAATTATCTTTAAGGATTGTCCGACAGAAAGCGACGATCTACGGAATAATAATTATATCGTTCAACAAAAATCAGTAGCAGCGCACAAAAGCCGGCATGTAGCAATTGCGAGGGGATGGCCGACCAGTCTTCGATCAGGCAACATCCGCCGATCAATACAATCATGAGAATGGCACCACCGGTCAATGCCGATCGGGTGAATAAACCGATGATCAATAACAGGCCAATGCCGAATTCGATCCAGGGCAATACATAACCAAATGTACCTACAACAGGAGCGGGCAGCCAATTCTTTTCGAAACGGTCACGCATCCATTCGCTGAAAGCACCGGCTTTAGGCAAACGCACAACACCATGTCCGAACAGGCTTATGCCTACCGCCACGCGTGCCAGCAGGAAGGCCAGGTTTTCGTTGTGATTTTTTGAGGACATAGAGGTGTGGGTTGTAGGTAATTCTTTGCGTCGCTGCTCCTTATGCGTCTCTGCGTGAACCCGGCGTTACTTTTCACGCGAAGGCGCAAAGTAATTAAGGCGCAAAGACAATTTATTTAGTATGCACTTGCATCCGTCAGTTGTTGCAAACTCTCATCATCGAGTTGCAATTTTGCCGCTTCGGTCAGTGTCTTCAGTTGTTGCAGGCTGGTAGCACTTGAAATGGGCGCGGTAACGCCGGGTTGTGCGATCAGCCACGCCAATGCAACGGTAGCGGGCGTTACGGAATAACGGGCTGCTACCTCATCCAAAGCATCAAGTATACGGAAACCTCGTGGCGTGAAATATTTATCCATGCCATCACCTCTTTTGCTTTTATGCAGATCGGCCTCGCCGCGGTATTTACCGGTGAGAAATCCTGCCGCTAAGGAGAAGTAAGTGATGACCCCAATATTTTCACGGATACATAGTTGCTGCAATTCACCTTCGAAGTTGTCGCGATCGTAAAGATTGTATTGCGGTTGAAAGGATTCGTAACGCGGCAAGCCCTTTTCCCTGGCAGCTTTCAGTGAGTCACTCAATCGGCCGGGTTTGAGGTTGGACGCACCGATGTAACGCACTTTTCCCTCGCGGATCAGTTGGTCATAAGCGGCCAGTGTTTCTTCTACCGGCGTAGTGTTATCGTCGAAATGGGTTTGATAGAGATCGATCGTGTCGGTCTGCAAACGACGCAATGAATCTTCAGCGGCGCGGATGATATAATCTTTTGTCAAATCGATTTTGCCCTGTCCCATGTCGCTGCCAACTTTCGTGGCAATGATCACCTCTTTGCGTTTACCACTTTTTCGCAGCCAGTTGCCAATGATGGTTTCGGATTCGCCGCCTTTGTTTCCTTCACCCCACCGGGAGTAAACATCGGCAGTGTCAATAAAACTAAAACCTTCTCCGGTGAATACATCCAGCAATTCAAACGCAGAAGGTTCGTCAACGGTCCATCCGAACACATTGGTGCCAAAAGCAAGCGGGAACAGCTCCAGCGAAGACTGGCCAAGTTTTCTTTTTTCCATAGTTGATTATTTTAAAAGGCCGGCAATCGTCAGCAGCTTAATGCTCTCAGGCTTTATTGAGCGAAGCAATATCTATCACGAAACGGTAGCGCACATCGTTTTTCAGCATGCGTTCGTAAGCTTCGTTGATCTGGTCGATGTTGATGAGTTCGATATCGGAGGTAATACCATGCTCTGCACAATAGATCAGCATCTCCTGTGTTTCGCGTATACCACCGATCATGGAACCGGCAAGTGAACGGCGTTTGCCGATCACGTTGAATGCATTGACGGTTGAAGGTTTCGGTGGGATGCCTACTACTACCAGCGTGCCGTTTAGTTTCAACAGTTGCAGGTAGTCGTTGTAATCATGTTCTGCGGAAACGGTATCGAGGATGAAATCGAACCCGCCGCGGAGTTTGCGCATCTGCGCGCTGTCTTTGCTTACGGCGAAGTGGTGTGCGCCGAGTTTGCGTGCGTCGTCTTCTTTGCTGGCAGAGGTACTGATCACGGTTACTTCTGCGCCGAAGGAAGCAGCGAATTTTACGCCCATGTGTCCCAGGCCACCGAGCCCCACAATGGCTACTTTAGAACCTTTGCCCACTTTCCAGTGGCGCAGAGGTGAATAGGTGGTGATGCCTGCGCAAAGCAATGGAGCAACAGCTTCGAGTGGCAATTTATCGGAAACGTGAAGCGTATATTTTTCATCTACCACGATATGTGTGGAGTAGCCGCCATAAGTGGGAGTGCGGCCATCGCGTTCGTAGCTGTTGTAAGTGCCGGTCATGCCGTTATCGCAATATTGTTCTTCGCCTGCGGCGCAACTGGGGCAGGTACGGCAGGAGTCTACGAAACAGCCGATACCTGCGAGATCGCCGACTTTGAAGTTGGTAACATCGCTACCGGTTTCGATAATGCGGCCTACGATCTCGTGACCTGGAACCATCGGGAAAATGGAGCCACCCCATTCATCTCTTACCTGGTGAATATCTGAGTGGCACACGCCACAGTAAAGTATCTCGATTTTAACATCTTTGGGGCCGGTATTGCGACGGTTGAATTGGAAAGGGGCAAGAGCCGCTCCCGCGGCTGGTGCTGCATAGGCGTTGGTAGGAGTCATTTCTCAGTTAATTTATCTGATAAAAAAGGTACAACAAAATTAGCCCCCGATAGTTCGGGGGCCGGTTAATTTTTTGAGACGGTTTACTGCCGTGTATTGATGTCGTCTTCTTTGTCGTCGCTTAAGCTGTAAGAGCTGTTTTCTTCATCACTATCATCTTCCGTTCCCCGCTCCTGATCGTCGTCGTCGGGTACGTCGAGGTCTTCTCCGGTGAGGTCTTCGGAATTTTCATTGAGCGGTTCTCCGTCTTCGTCGGTGTCATCGAGGCGGGCATCTTTGAGTTGCTGATCGTCTTCGGAACCGGTTGAGTTGGCAGCGTCATCCAGTAGTTCTTTTTCTTCTTTGGTGACGGTTGAATTTTTATCGGGAGTCTGGTTCTTTTCCATATCGGTTTTTTTTAAGTGTCAATTGTGAATCGTGAATCGTCAGTCGTGAATCGTCAATCGTGAATGATCATATAATGAGGTTCCTGAGGTTCTCGAAGGAAGGTTCCTGAGCCCGAAATATCGGGCCGATATTTCGGGCCTCGAAGGGACATTTACCCGGTTGCAACTAACTTCAGCAAAGCCTCAATCTTCTGCCTGATTAGCTTGACCGACGTTTCATCGGTCAATTTACTATTTTTATCAAACTTTTCCTGCGCCTTTGCTATCAGTACTTCGGGTTGTTGCACCACTTTCATGTCCATGAACTGGAATACGGGTAAAAAAGCCAGCTGCATTTTGGCCGTGCCCCACAATCCCTGTGTAGCGCCCATCACGGCAACGGGTTTTTTGAGCAGGGGAGAATCTTTTCCACGCGAAGCCCAGTCGATTGCATTCTTAAGCAATCCGGGAATGGAAAAGTTGTATTCAGGCGACACGATGATCAGTCCGTCCGCTGCTGCAAGTGCGTCCCTGAATTGTTGCACAGCGGCGGGACGCTCTTTTGCTTCGGGAATATCGAGGTCTGCGTTGTAGAGCGGGAGGTCAATGGATAAAATATCCATCGATACATTTTCAGGGAGCAGGTCGACGACATTTTTCAATAAACGTGTATTGAATGAATCGCGACGGAGGCTGCCCGAAATGCCCGCCAGGCTGATTTTTTTCATCTTTTATTTTTTTGCACGTCCCACAATCCAGAGTATAAGCACGATGGCCAGCGCTACAAGAAAAAATGCCCACCACATGCCTGCTTTAAAAACAGTTTCTACTACGCCGCAGCTACTCAGGAATACGAGTGTAAATAAAAAGAGAAAGAGTATAGAATGTACTTTCATAATGTTTGGTGTTTAAGTGTGAAATCCAACTATTGTACCATAAGTCAGGTGCCGGGCAACTTGATGCCGGCTTCCCGCAGGTCTTTCAGTATTTTTTCCTGTAATGCTATTTTTGAATCGATGAAGCCATGCGCGGATGTCCAGGCATTTACGCTGAGTGTGTATTTATCTGCCTCAAGAAGGGTGATGCCAATACGTACTTTAGGTTGGGAGAGAATATCTTTTGAATCCTGCAGGGTTTTCTCTATTACTTTTTTCACTTCATTTTCGTCGATGCCATAACTGAATTTGAGATCGATATCGATACGGCGGTTGCCTTCTTTGCTAAGGTTCACAACCACGTTGTTGGAGAGTTGGCCGTTGGGTATAGTGATGGTTTTGTTGTCGTAGGTGAGCACGGTTGTATAAAACATTTGTATGGCCGTTACTTTACCTTCCTGTCCCTGTGTGCTGATATTGTCACCCACGCGATAAGGTTTCAACATAAGGATTAAAATGCCGCTTACGAAATTCTGCAATGTGCCGGATAATGCAAGACCGGCGGCCACACTGAAACCCGCGATGATGGCCGTAAGGAAGGTAAGTTGAATGCCAACGATCTGTGTGGCCATCAGGATTAATACAATCTGCAGGGAAATGGCCGTAAGGTTGAGCAGGAAATACCTGAGCGACGGATTGAAATTTCTGCGTTCCAGCCCTTTGCGCATCCATCCGATGAATACGCGGATCAGCCAGAGTCCGATAAGCAGCAATGCTACGGCAATGATCAGCCGTGGCCCGGTGGTCAGTATCCAGTTGTAAGCGCGGTCATAAAATTTTTCCCAATCCCATTTCATAAAGCCTTTTTACAGGAATAGGAGAAAAACTATGCCGTTCCCTTTAGTCGCGGAATTCCTGGCTGATCATCAGGCCATAAAATCCACCGTCGAGTACACCTATTCCTACGCGGCCGAAGGCCGGATTCATGATATTGGCACGGTGACCGGGAGAGTTCATGAGGTTGGTATGAGCAATTTCGAGTGTTTGTGCAAGTGCAAGATTTTCCCCGGCTGTGCGGAATTTTACCTTCGCCGCTTCCATTCTGTCGAAAGGATCCTGGCCATCGGGATTGTTGTGGGCAAAATAGCCCCGGGCAAACATATCTTTTGAGTGAGCCCTGGCAACGGCTGCCATTTCCGGATCGGCCTGGAGCGGTTTCAGTCCTTCTTTCGCCCGTTCTTCATTCATCATCTCCAGCATTTTGGCTTCGAGAAACGGGCGTGTTTTCGGGTTATTGTAAGTAAAATGAAGCTGGATGGTTTTGTGTGAGGAAGGCTGAACTGTCAACCCATTCATCGTTTGTCGCACTGCCTGATCGAATACGGGCGCCAGTTTTTTGTTGGCCCATTCGGATTGCATGCCGAGTGTAACGGCCAGTTTGCTGTCGCGTGTTTCCTGCGTAACGCCGTCTTTGAGTGGTAATGCCAGCAGGAGGGCGGAAAGCACCACGGTGCAGATCCATCCGTTGACCGCGCCCGGCAGAATGCCCAGTAATTTATTAACGCCTGTATTCATCGTAGAATGAGGGATCAACCGCACTACTTTATGGGCAATCACGCCCAGCAATACACGCACAATCACCAGCGTGGAAAGAAAGGCAGCCGGTAACAGCCATGCCCCCAAACGGGGAAACCAATCCTCAAACCAGGAAGAAGTGTGCGGATAGCCGATGTAGGCAACCAGAAAACTTCCCACCCATACGACCAGGTCCAGCGTACCGAGAATAAATCCCCGGTGCCAGCCCGCCCACACAGCGACAAGAAATACGGCCACTAGCAACAGGTCTATCCAGTTCATCCGGTGAAAGTTTGGTAATAAGAGGGCAAATAATATGCCTTAGGAAATTCAAAAGTCAAAAATCAAAAGTTAAAAAATCGTCAATGGTTCCCGAGGTATCGGGACGAAGTATCGGGACGAGGTATCGGGACGAAGTATCGGGACGAACTCTACGGAGTGAATGGCAAAGAATTGCAAACAAAAAAGCCGCGGTGCCCTTCGCAATTCAGGAAGCACCGCGGCTTTAAACTTAAAATCTAAAACTTATAACTTAATATGTCCCCTTCGGCCCGAGGCTTCGGCCCGAAGGGGACACAATCACTGACCCTAAACCTCAAACCTTACGCCTCACACCTTCTACCTTACGCCTCACACCTTCTACCTTACGCCTCACTTTCCATATAGCTCTCCACCGGCTCGCAGGTACAGATAAGATTTCTGTCACCAACGGTATTATTCACCCGTGCAACGCTGGGCCAGAATTTATTCTCGCTTACATATTGCAGCGGGAATGCGGCCTGCTCGCGTGAATAAGCATGTTCCCAGTTGGAAGAACAGATCACGGCCTGTGTATGCGGTGCATTTTTGAGCGGATTGTCTTTTTTGTCGGCCTTGCCTTCTTCAATCGCTTCGATTTCTTCACGGATAGACAACAGCGCATTACAGAAACGGTCAAGTTCTGCTTTGTCTTCACTTTCCGTAGGTTCGATCATGATGGTGCCGGGAACGGGGAAACTCATCGTGGGCGCATGGAAGCCGTAATCCATCAGACGTTTGGCAACATCTTCAGCTTCCACTTCAGCGGTTTTTTTGAACGGCCGCAGGTCAACAATGAATTCGTGTGCACATTGTCCCTGGTGATTGGTATAAAGAATATCGTACTTGGAAGCGAGGCGCGCACGCATGTAGTTGGCATTGAGAATCGCATAGCGCGTGGCATCGGTAAGACCTTGCGCGCCGAGCATGCGGATATAACCGTAAGAGATCAGCAGGATGGAGGCACTGCCATAGGGAGCAGCAGATACGGCACCTCGGCCTTCACTCATCGATACCACTCCTTTTTCACCCGCCAGTGATACGTGACCGGGCAGGTGCGGTGCCAGATGTGCTTTTACACAAATAGGGCCCATGCCGGGACCACCACCGCCATGCGGAATAGCAAAGGTCTTGTGCAGGTTGAGGTGACAAACGTCTGCACCTATCAAACCGGGAGCCGTTAAGCCAACCTGTGCATTCATGTTTGCGCCATCCATGTATACCTGTCCGCCATGCTGGTGAATGACGTCGGTGATTTCCTTCACTGTTTCCTCATACACACCATAAGTGCTGGGATACGTGATCATGATACCCGACAATTGATTGGAATATTGTGCTGCTTTCGCTTTCAGGTCTTCGATGTCGATATAACCGTTTTCCAATGCTTTTACTACTACTACTTTCATTCCGCACATAACGGCTGAGGCAGGGTTGGTGCCGTGCGCAGAGATCGGGATCAGCATAACGTTGCGGTGATGGTCGCCATTGGCCTCGTGATAGGCTTTGATCGTCAGCAAACCGGCATACTCGCCTTGGGCACCGCTGTTGGGTTGCAAACTGCACGCATCGAATGCCGTGATGTTGCACAGGTAGCGGGACAGCTCATCTACGATATATTGATAACCGCCGGCCTGATCCAGTGGTGCAAACGGGTGCATACGCGCCCAATGCGACCAGCTCAATGGCATCATTTCCGTAGCCGCATTCAGTTTCATGGTGCAACTGCCGAGAGAGATCATCGATGTATTGAGCGAGAGGTCTTTGTTTTCGAGCGACTTGATGTAGCGCATCATCTGGCTTTCGCTATGATGACTGTTGAACACCGGATGTGTGAGGAAATCGGAACTGCGTTGCAGTGCAGCAGGCAGGTGCAGAAGTTCCGCATCCTGGGCGATATCGAATGTTACGGGGTCTGTATCGTTTTCAAAACAATTGATCAGGTCATACAGGTCTTCGGGCAATGTGGTTTCGTCGAGGGAGATACCGATATGCTGATGATCGATGTAGCGCAGGTTGATCTGCTGACGATCTGCTTTTTCGCGGATGATGTTTGCATCCTTAACGCGTACGACGATGGTGTCGAAGAATGCGTTGGAAACTAATTCAAATCCGCGTTCGGCAATCGCTTCACCAACGGTTTGCGCGAGCAGTGCCACGCGGCGGGCGATATTACGGAGTCCTTCGGGGCCGTGATATACCGCATACATGGCAGCCATGTTGGCCAGCAGTGCCTGTGCCGTACAAATGTTAGAGGTTGCTTTTTCGCGTTTGATGTGTTGCTCACGTGTCTGCAGGGCCATGCGTAATGCGCGGTTGCCTTGTGCGTCCACGCTTACCCCGATCAGGCGCCCCGGAATGCTGCGTTTGAAATCATCTTTGGTAGCAAAGAAGGCTGCGTGCGGTCCGCCATAACCCAGCGGCACGCCGAAGCGTTGTGCGGAACCGACTGCTACATCGGCGCCGAGCTCGCCCGGAGGCGTGAGCAGCGTAAGAGCCAGCAGGTCGGTTGCCATTACCACATAAGCGCCGGCGGCATGAAAAGCTTCGGTAAATGCACGGTAATCTTCTACGGCGCCTTTGTCGTTGGGGTATTGTACAATGGCACCAAAGAAGCTGCCATCCGGTGTAAATGTTTTGTAATCGCCTTCTGTGAGTTCGATGCCGAGCGGCAGCGCTCTTGTGCGGATCACGTCTTTGGTTTGCGCGAAAATTTCCTTATCGATAAAGAAACGCGGGCGTTCAGGTTTTTCCTGTTTGTTGAGCGTATGGAAAAACATGCTCATGGCTTCCGCGGCGGCTGTTGCTTCATCGAGCAGGGAAGCGTTGGAAATGGGCAGCCCCGTAAGATCGCTGACCATGGTCTGGAAGTTCAGCAGGCTTTCAAGGCGGCCTTGAGAAATCTCAGCCTGGTAAGGTGTGTATTGGGTATACCATCCCGGGTTTTCAAAAATATTCCGGAGGATCACCGAAGGGGTGATGGTATCGTAATATCCCTGACCGATATAATTGGTGAACAGTTTATTTTTTAGTGAAACTTCTTTGATATGCCGCAGGTATTCATGTTCGCTGAGGGTGGGAGGGATGTCCAGCGGAGATTGCATGCGGATAGCGGCAGGAACGGTCTGGTCGATGAGTTCATCCAGGCTGGCGGAGCCGATGGCGCGCAACATGGCGCGGGAGTCTCCTTCCCTCGGACCGATATGGCGGGAACGGAATTCATTGGATTGTTGTTCGAACAAGCTCATTTAATTGGCGATTTTTAAGATCTACGGGAAAGGTCAGCGCGTCGACCGACGGGCTGGCGAAAAGCGCTGCAAAGTTACGATGCTGTCAGCACAAAAAATAGCGTTTGTTCGTACCGGCTGGGAATGTGGATAAGGCGGTAGTAAGTAATAAGTTGTAAGTTTTAAGTTAACAGCCGATTTAGGTAAAAGGTGAAAGGAAAAGGTGAAAGGCGTAAGGCGTAAGGTATTAGGTATAAGGTATAAGGTGCCGTCCCGGAGATTACTCAAAGGCGGTTCCTGAGCCCGAAGGGTAGATTTTCCAATTAAACGAACCATTGACGATTCACGACTGACGATTGACCATTCACTTATTCACCTATTGCCTACCTTCGCGCCATGGCGGGAGATCTGTTGAACAACTGGCAAAAAAAATCGGGCGAACGGCGAAAATTGTACAAACAATTTCTCGCCAGGGCCGACAAAAATAAAACCTTAAAGCAACTGCCTGATCTTCACGAAGAAGCATTCGAAAAAGTAGATTGCCTGGCCTGTGCCCGCTGCTGCAAAAGCTTTTCTCCCCGCTTCAAAACCCCCGATGTAAAACGGATCGCCAAAGTAATGGGCATGCGCGAAAGCGTGTTTATCGAAACCTATCTCCGCGTGGATGAGGAAGGAGATTTTGTAGTAAAATCTACTCCCTGCCCTTTCCTCGGTGCCGACAACCACTGCTCCATATACGAAGACCGCCCATCCGATTGCCGCCGTTTTCCCTACACGGATGAAGACGTGCTGATCAAACGGCCGGTGCTGACCTTGAAGAACACGGAATTTTGTCCCATTACTTACTATGTAATAGAAAAACTGATGGCCGCGCAGCGATGAGAATTTCCCTATTTTAGTACGTCATCAACCGATTACCTCATGAATCTGCTTCGTTCCTCTGCAGTACGTTATCTGATTCGTAAATTAAGACTGCCTGCCGACGAAGAAAATGTACAATCCACTCTTGACAATATACGTGGCGGAACCGAGTTCAGCGGGCCTAGCGTATGGATTCTTGTTGCGGCTATTTTTATTGCCTCGCTCGGTCTTAATATGAATTCCCCGGCCGTGATTATTGGCGCAATGCTTATTTCCCCGCTCATGGGACCGATTTCAGGTTTTGGACTTGGCCTGGGAATCAACGATATATTATTAGTCAAAAAAGCTGTGCGTAATTTTGCCGTCATGGTGGGAGTGAGTGTGCTTACTTCTACTGTCTATTTTGCAATAAGTCCTGTGAAGGAAGCCGGTTCCGAATTGCTGGCCCGCACTTCACCCACCGTTTATGATGTGCTTATCGCTTTTGTCGGCGGCGTTGCGGGTATTATAGCAGGGGCCAGCAAATTGCGGAGAAGTAATGTGGTTCCGGGTGTAGCTATTGCCACAGCACTGATGCCGCCGCTTTGCACAATAGGATTCGGCCTGAGCAACTTCAACTGGAGCTACGTGATCGGTGCATTTTATCTGTTCATGATCAACAGTGTGCTGATTGCCATTTCCACTTTTTTAGTGGTAACCTTATTGGGGTATCCAAAAGTAACCGAACGCGAAAAAAGTAAGCAGAAACGCATTACCTGGATCATATCTGCACTTATTCTGTGCACAATAGCTCCCAGCATTTATCTCACGTTTCATATTATAAAAAAGTCTGTTTTTCAACAGCAGGCGACGCGTTTCGTTCGCGAGGAGATACAAGATCGCACGCATATAGTAGTGACCAGCCAACTTTTGTATAAGCCCTCCGGGTCAAGGCTTGAAGTTGTATTGATGGGAGATGTAATTGACAGCTCAGGCGTTAAATCGTTGGAAAACCGACTAAGTTATTACGGACTTCAGGACTGTCAGTTACACCTCTACCAGGGTCCTGATGCACAGGCTGCGGCGCGGACAATGTTCGACGACCTTAATCAGGACGTTCAGTTGCAGAGTTTGTCGATAAAAGATATCTATGTAAAAATGGATAGCCTGCAGCGGGCGCTCCGTTCTGATTCCAGATCAGACTCGCTCCAACAGCAGTTAGCTAAAGAAATGTATGCACTGGACTCGTCCCTGAAAGAAGTGTCTGTAAAATCTGAGCGCGTGTTTAGTCCTGCATCCAACAGGTATGACACCGTTTGGGCAATAACAGCGTCGTTTGCCAACCCGGTTTCACCCGCGGAACAACGCAAAAGGCTTGCCTGGTTGCAGCAACGCCTGAAGTCCGGTGCGATAAGATTTACCACTTATTGATCAGTATTCAAATTTCCGGAGCTTGGGTGCCTTGAACCAGGCAATGATAAAAATAAGTAAGGTCATACATCCACCAAAGGCTACGGATGGCACAATACCGAGAGACCGTGCAGCGAGACCGCTTTCAAATTGTCCCAATTCATTGCTGGAATTCACAAACATCGAACTTACACTGCCTACACGTCCACGCATGTGGTCCGGCGTTTTCAATTGCATCACTGTTCCGCGTATCACCACACTTACACCATCGAGCATACCCGCCACCATCAATACGAGAAACGATAACAGGAACCATTTGGAAAAGGCGAAAATGATGATGCAGATGCCGAAACCTCCTACTGCCAGTAACAGTTTTTTTCCCTGCGCTCTGCGCATGGGCACCAGCGTAAGCAATGCCACAATGATCGCAGAACCGATATCGGAAGCTGCATTCAGCCACCCAAATCCCATAGGGCCGATGTGTAAAATGTCTTTAGCATAAACCGGCACCATGGCCACCGCTCCGCCAAACAATACCGCAAACATATCCAGCGCCATGGCGCCCAGTAGTTCCTTTGTGCGGAATACAAACTGCAATCCTTCCTGCATGCTGCGTAAGGAGTTCTGTTGTTTTCTCTCCGGCGAAGGTGGCTTTGGATGCAGGCGGAATAAAAAGATAAGCGAGGAGGTCATCAGGCAAACAATTACGATGAAGGTGCCCGTAATGCCAACGAATGCAATGAGAAATCCGCCCAGCGCATGCCCCGTAACGGAGGCGGAAAGCCAGCTCGCCTGCGTCCACGTTGTTGCATTTTGCAGATACTGACGCGGAACGATGTTGGCGATCATCGAAGAAAAGGTAGGACCGGCAAAAGCGCGGATGATACCCGTGCAGAAAAAAACGCCATATATACACCAGGAAATCTGCCTTCCCGAGAAATGTTCACCAAAAAAAGAAGTGGAGAAAAAGAGCAGCAAAGTTGCGGCCACCACATAACAGGAGATAGCCTTGAGCAGTAGCTTTCGTTTTTCACTCTGATCGATAATATGCCCCGAAGGCAAAGCCATACACAGCGCGGGAATAACTTCTGATAATCCCACCAGGCCAATGGCAAGCGGATCATTCGTGAGATGATAGATCCACCATGCCACGAGTGTGGTCATCATCCTGATGCCCATAACGAAGCAGAAGCGTCCTGAGAGGAGAAATCTGTATTCGGGAATCCGCACTGCGGCGAAAGGGTCGTTTGTAACCTGCGTTACCGGTGCTTTGTCGTCCATTGGTTAACGCAAATTTACTGAAACCCGTTAATTCAGGGAAGCGAGATATAATGAATACCCGGCTCGTATTCCTTGTCCAGCGCATCGTAGATAATCTGTCTATGCTTTTCATTACCCAGGAAATCGGCATTGGAAGCATCTACAAACAAGGTACGCGGATTTTGCTGACGGATGTAGTTGGTATACGTTTCCTGGATGTTGAATAAATAATCATCCGGAATCTGCTGTTCGTAAGAGCGGTTACGTTTGCGGATATTAGCCTGCAGTTTATCTACCGGCGCATGCAGATAGATCAGCAGCTCAGGTTGTACCAGTTGCTGGTGAATAATCTCGAACAGCCGTTGATAAAGACGGTATTCATCTTCCGGCAGATTCACCTTGGCGAACAGCAGGCATTTGGTGAACAAGTAGTCGGAAACAGTCAGTTCCTGAAACATATCCTGTTGTTGTAACAGTTCTTTCAGTTGTTTGAACCGTTCGGCCATGAAGAACAATTCCAGCGGAAAAGCGAACTGCTGGGGATTTTCATAAAATTTTGGCAGGAACGGGTTGTCTGCAAACTCTTCGAGTATCAGCCGGGCATTGTAATGCTTGCTCAATATATGAGCCAGGGTGGTCTTGCCGGCTCCTATGTTTCCTTCTATCGTAATAAAGTTGTAACGCATAAAGCAGCCCGCAAGGTAAAAGAAATACGTTTTACGGAAAAAGCGAGATGAATAGTTTGTGGAAAAATCAATGCAGCTTCACCACCGGCAGCGGATCTTCACAGGCATCGAGCAGTTGCCGGATGGTGAGATGTAGTACCGGATGTAGTCGTTCACCGGCTATTTCGGCCAGCGGCGTCAATACAAAACGACGCTGCGGCAGGCGCGGATGAGGGATATCGAGGTGCTCATCGTGATAATGGAGGTCGTTGAAGAGGAGGATGTCGATATCGATCAGGCGGGGCGCATATTTCTCCGACCGCACCCGGCCGATTTCCGCTTCAATAGCCAGCAAAGCCGCCAGCAGTTTTCGTGGCGTAAGACTGGTTTCGAGCGCCAGCACCTGGTTGAGAAAAGCGGGCTGATCGGTTTTGCCCCAGGCTGCCGTTTCATAAATAGCGGAAACACGGACAAGCCGGCCGCAACGCCGGGATATGAGCTCCCGGGCCTGTGATAGATTGAGTTCCCGGTTGCCCAGGTTGCCACCGGTCAGTAAATAAGCCTTATTCATATAGTAATCTGCACGAACGCCCCAAATATCTTTATTTTTGACCCTCTGCCCAAAATGTTGACGGGCAGTGGACCGGATTATCGGTCGGAGCCTAAATTATTTTTTACCATGCGCAGTTTTTTCAAGGTATTCTTTGCCTGTTTACTTGCTCTCATCATTTTTACCCTGATAGGAGTATTCCTGCTGGCCGGAACGGTTGGCAAGATCGCCCGCAATCAGGTGCCGAAAGTGAACAAAGGCACGGTGCTGGTGCTGGATCTTTCCCAGCATTTTGCCGAACAAAAGCAGGATAAAATGTTTGGACTTGGCGGAGAAGGCAACGAAGATGTGCCTGGTTTATATGATGTGGTCCGATTGCTGCACCGCGCACGTACCGATAAAGATGTGTCCGGACTTTATATCAAAGCCAACGGCAGTGGAAATGGTTTTGCCGCAGGCGAAGAACTCCGCACTGCCATCCGCGATTTCAAAGCGAGCGGAAAATTTGTGATCGCCTTCGGCGACCGCATGTCACAAAAAGCTTATTCCATTGCTACGGCCGCCGATAAAATTTACCTGAGCCCGCACGGATCATTGGAATGGTCGGGTTATAGCGTGGATTACCTGTTCCTGAAAGGAACATTGGATATGTTGCAGATCAGGCCGCAGATTTTTTATGCAGGGAAATTCAAAAGTGCTACGGAACCTTTCCGATCCGATCGCATGACCGATGCCAACCGTTTGCAGACAACCATCTGGCTGAATGATCTGTACAATGATCTGCTGGCAACCGTTTCGGCAGCCCGGAGCATCGATACCGCTACGCTGCGCAATCTCGCTACAACCGGCGCTATCCGCTATGCAGAAGATGCCGTGACCGCCAAATTGGTGGATGACGTAAAATATGACGACGAGATCAAAGACGAAATCAAAAGCAAACTCGATATCGATAAACTGGAAAAAATCAATTTCCTTTCTATCGGCACCTACCGCGAAGCAACATCATCACTTGCCAGCAGCAGTCGCGGCAACATTGCCCTGATCTATGCCGAAGGTGATATCATCGACGGCAAAAGTGGTGAAGGAAATATCGGTGGAGAAACCTATCGCAACCTCATCCGCAAGGCCAGGCTGGATCAGAACATCAAAGCCATCGTACTGCGTGTAAACTCCGGTGGAGGCAGCGCCATGGCCAGTGAAGATATCTGGCGCGAGTTGTCACTTGCCCGTAAAGACAAAAAACCTGTAGTGGTGAGTTTCGGTGACGTGGCCGCCTCAGGTGGTTATTATATTTCCTGCATAGCAGACAGCATATTTGCCCTGCCCAACACCATCACCGGATCGATCGGTGTCTTCAGCGTTTATCCCGATATGGAACAATTCTTCCGCAACAAACTCGGCGTTACTTTTGACGGAGTAAAAACGGGACCGTTCGCGAATACCGGCAGCATAAGCCGCCCGATGACGGAAGAAGAAAAACAACGCACACAACATGATGTGGAGCGGATTTATGCCATGTTCAAAAGCCGCGTAGCCGAAGGCCGCAAAAAAGATACAGCCGCTATCGAAGAAATTGCCCAGGGCCGTGTATGGACCGGCTACCGCGCTAAGGAAATAGGATTGGTAGACCGTTTTGGCGGTCTGCAGCAGGCAATCGAATGTGCGGCACGTATGGCCAAACTGGACGATTATACCGTTCGCGAATTGCCGGAAACCTATGGTTTCTTTGAAAAATTATTTGGTCGCAAAGATCCTGCTGCTTCTTATACTTCAGTCATGCGTGAGCAACTTGGCGACGATTATTTCCGGGTGTACGAACAATTGCAGAAAGTGCGCAGAATGAGTGAAGCCATACAGGCGCGGATGCCATTTGAAATGGTGATCCGTTAAGCAGCACTGTACAATCGTTTTCGCTACATTTGTGGCCAATTCCTTCTATGTCACGAACCTATAGTCAGTCCCGTGCACTGTGGGCCATCACCCGGGCAAGCTTTAAAGCAATTTTCAGCCAGCCGATGTCGGTGATCTTCAGTCTGCTGTTTCCCATCATCTTTATCCTGATATTCGGCGCTTTTGGCAATGGCGGTCCGGGACGGCAATCGCTGGCAGTGGCACCTGGTTCAGATACGACCAATGCCTTGTTCGACAGCATCCGCAACAGTCCTTTGCTGCGTATTGTTGAGTATCCCGATACGGCGAAGATGAACGAAGCTGTGGAGAAGGGAAAACTGACAGCCATTCTCGATATACGTAAGCAACCACAAGCCGATAGTACGGCTCCGCATTACAATGTGTTGGTGCATTCTTCTTCGGCAAGCGGTTCCAATTTATATGTGTTGCTGCAGGTACTCGATCATTTGCGGTTGAAAACGGAACTGGCGAGGGTCACCAATCTTGAACGCAGTTATGCAGTACAACCAGTGGTGACCGAAGGCAAGCGCTATCGCCAGATAGATTTTGTGTTGCCCGGCCAGCTTGGCTTTTCCATCTTGTTCTCTACGCTGTTTGGCATAGCGGTGGTGTTCTTCAGCCTGCGTGAGCAACTGGTACTGAAAAGATTTTATGCCTCACCGGTGAAGCGGATCAATATATTACTGGGCATTGGCATGAGCCGGTTGTTCTTTCAGTTGATCAACGTGGTGGTGTTGATCCTGTTTGGTCATTTCTTTTTGAACTTCACGCTGGTCAATGGTGCGTTGACTTTTGTAGAAATGGTGTTGTTATCGGTTTACATGTTGTTTTTATTGATGGGCATCGGATTGATCATTGCAAGCCTGGCAAAAAACGATACCACCATTCCGTTAATGATCAACCTGTTTGGTTTTCCGCAGATGTTATTGTCCGGCACATTTTTCCCGATAGAAGTATTTCCCAAGTGGTTGCAGGACCTTTGTCAGATCTTACCGCTCACGCAATTCAATACGGCGATGCGTAAAATCTCTTTTGAAGGGCTGCATCTTACCGACTGCTGGAAGGAGATAGGTATTATGGGTATCTGGCTGGTGGTGGGTTATGCCGTAGCCTCGAGGATCATGAAATGGGAGTGATTAATTTGATAATTTGAAGATTTGAAAATCAGGCAATAAGTGAGTCGTGAATGGAATAGCCGTGGCTGTTTACGGGTGAGAGGCTCCGTCCCGAAACTTCGGGACTTATAACTTACTACTTAGCGCCTATTACTTCGGCTGTTTAACTTATTACTTAATACTTATTACTCACAACTTAATACTTCCCTCCGTGCGACTGCTCCGTCTGGCCTTCTTCAGTTTTCTTTTTCTGTTTATCCTGGTAACGGGAATATCGCTATTTATTCCTTCGCATGTGCGCATATCGCGGGCAACGAACCTGGGTGCTCCGCCTTCGGCCATTATGCCGGTGCTGCAGGATCCGGCGCGCTGGAAAGAATGGTATCCCGGCCTCGACTCGGCCGCGCTTTATTATGAAAATGGTATAGCGAAAGGGGTGAACATGAGCCCGGATGGTAAAGTGAGCCTTGTATTGCGGGAAAAGAAAGGCTCGGAAGTGATCACCGAATTCCGCAGCAGCATGCGTCCGGTTGTCAATGGCTGGAACGTGATCTCACATCCCGGCAGCGACTCTACTACCGTGCAATGGTACATGGATTTCCATCTCCGCTGGTATCCCTGGGAGAAATTCACCAGTATCCTGTTTGACCGCTGGTACGGCCCCAAAATGGAAAAAGGACTGGAAAATCTCCGTCACCTCACTGATAGCAGCCGTTTATCCAAATAGAACAAACCTTCTGGCTTGTTATTTGTAATTTTTCGGTACTAAAAAAACATAATAACATGCGCTCATTCTTATTTACCGCACTGGCCATCGTTACTACCATGGTGGCATCTGCACAGGATCAGGACAAATCAAAACGCCCCAGCCCGCCGGCTACTGTTACGCAGGCATTGGCAGGTGGGACGGAAGTAACCATTAATTATAGTCAGCCTTCGGTTAAAGGCCGCACCATTGGTAAAGACCTCGAGCCAAAAGCCGGAGAAGTATGGCGCACCGGTGCCAATGAAGCCACTACGTTTGAAGTAACCAAAGACGTAAAAATCGAAGGCAAAACACTGCCTGCAGGTAAATATTCCCTGTTCACCATCGCCGGTACCAACGAATGGACCATCATCTTCAATAAGACCTGGAATCAGTGGGGCGCTTACAAATACAAGCAGGACGAAGACGCGCTGCGTGTAAAGGTAAAACCCGGCAAAGCCGCACAATTCGCTGAAAAGATGACTTTTACAATTGATGAAAAAGGAACGGTTACAATCTGGTGGGGTAATTTGCAGGTGCCTTTTAAAGTACAGGGATGAGGCTTAAGGCTCAAGGAATAAGGTGTAGGGTTAAACCAGTCATAGCCATTACATATTTAGGTAATAAGTTATAAAGTATAAACAGCCGTGATGAAATCTGAGTTCATCGCGGCTGTTTTATTGACGATTCACAATTCACGATTCACGTCCGGCCTTTTTAATTTGTCCGCGCAACGAAACTACATTTTTGGGTGTCACAGCATCACCGGTATGATAGACGAGCGTAAACTGGTTAGGGAATGCCTTAAAGGCAAAATGCAGGCGCAACAACAGTTGTATGACCTGTATTCCGCCACTATGCTCGGTATTTGCTACCGTTATACCCGTTCCATGCGGGATGCTGAAGATGTTCTCCAGGAAGGGTTTGTCAAGGTTTATTCCAAATTGGATCAATACAAGTTTGAAGGCGAACTGGGAGCCTGGATCCGCCGGATCATGGTCACGTCCTCCCTCAATTTTCTCAAACGCAACAAACGCTACCGCGATGAAATGTTTTTCACGGAGGAATATATGCATCCGGTGGAAAAAGAAGATCCTGTCGTAAAATTGCAGGCAAAAGAGATCGCAGACCTCGTTCGCCAACTGCCGCAGGGTTACCAGGTGATCTTCAACCTGCACGCCGTTGAAGGTTTTTCGCATGTGGAAATAGGTGAGATACTGGGCATCAGTGACAGTACCTCGCGTTCGCAATATGCAAGGGCGCGCAACCTGCTGATCAGTTGGATCCGCAATGTTTCTGTACCGTCTAAAAAAGTGAACTATGCCGGTAAATGATTTTGAAAGGGACATACAAAACAGGCTGGAAGAGCTGAAGCTCCGCCCGTCTGCCGAAGTATGGCAGCGGGTAGCGGCCGACATCCGGAAGAAAAAACGCCGCCGTGTACTGGCTTTCTTTTTATTCTTCTTCCTGCTGCTGACCGGCGGTTATGCCGGCATACAATTCTTCTCCGGTAACGGCGAAGCCATTGATCACAATACCCTTACCCAGTCCCCATCCGTTAACCAAACAGAAAAGCGTTCCGATACAGCCATCTCTGCACAAAAAAATATCACCACAACCAATCAGCCTGAAACCGTTACTACTGCGGCTGATAATCAGCAATACGCATCCGCGGCAACGGCCCTGACAACGGACGGTACCGGTAAAGGAAAAAACATCCAACCTGCGGTGGCGGCACAACAAACGAAAACAACATCAACTGACAGCAACGATCAGCCTGCCGATAGCAATGATCAGGTTATTATCCAGCCTGTCACAACTGATAATAGTAATAAGTTGCCTGCCATAGAGCCGGCTGCTACAGCCGGAACAGCACCCGGTCTGAGTGCCACGCCTGCCGATACAAGTGCCGCTGCAACCGCGCCCGAAGCTTTAACCGAAACACCTGCAGACAGCCTCGCAACAGCCGCCACTCCGGATGCTCAAGCGAAGACTAAAAAGAAAAAGTCATGGCGCTTCGGCATCGACGGAGGTATTGGCGTGTCGGGCGTTTTGGCAGCGCCCCTCTCGATGAAAGCTGTGGAGCCCGGACAAAATGTATTGAGCAACGGCTTTACGCAACAGGCCAATGTACTGGTTCCCGGTACCGTTACTTACCTGCCTACTGCCTCTAATCCTTATATAGCCTGGAACCTCGGCGCCGTAGTGGAAAAACAACTCACCCGACGCAGCTCCTTCTCTGCCGGACTCCGCTATTCCTACCTGAGCACCATTCAGAAAGCGGGTGAATACAACCCTGCCTTCCGCGCCAACGTAGGAGAACCTGACAACGATTACGTTAATAGTTTCCATTTTATAGCTATACCGGTTGCTTATCACTGGCAGATCAACCAGGCACGAAAAATGCCGCCTGTAACCTTCGATATCGGCTTCACCGCCAGCCGCCTGTTGCATACAAATGCATTGCTGTACAATGTGGGACAAGGAGGTATTTATTATAAAGACAAAGACCTTTTCAATAAAAATCATTTCGACCTTACTACCGGATTTTCCGTGCGTCTCAATGCCGGTGGCCGCTGGCAATGGTCGATCGGTCCTCAGGCAGGCTTCGATCTCACTAACCTCTACCTCGATAAAGCCGGACAGGATAAAGAGTTTCTTTATTACGGAGGATTGAAACTGCGTTTACTGCTGCCTCAACGATAATTTAACATCGGTGCAACGCCGGATGAAGTTTGAGTTGTCAGTCCTGTACTAAACTATCGCGTTATGAGAAGTACACTTGCCGTTACTGCCAGACTTATGCTTCTTTCGCTGTTCGCACTCTTGTTTGCCGGTTGCGCTAAAGATAACTGTCAGCAGGTACGTACCTACACTATTTACAAACCTGTCTTCAGGACCAAAGATTCCGTGCGCAATAATATTCATAGTAATGTTGCGCGGGCCATCGAACGACCTGGCAAAATTTACATCAAAGGCAATTATATTTTTCTGAATGAAATAGATAAGGGTATTCATGTTATCGATAACACCAATCCGGCCGCACCAATCAATAAAGCATTTATCGATGTGCCCGGTAATATCGATATCGCCGTCAAAGGCAATGTGCTCTATGCCGATCTTTATACGGATATGGTAGCGATCGATATTACCAATCCGCTCCAGGTATCGGTGAAAAAAATAATCGATAACCTTTTCCCTTATCGGTTATATGGTAATGGATTTAATCCGGATGGAAACGCCTCTGGTCAGATCATCGTGGACTGGGAAAAAAAAGACACCTCTGTTGTTGAAGATTGTACGCAACCTTTCTTCGAAATGGATGGCGGTGTTTTTATTGCAACCAGTGGTAGCAACGGTGTCAAAAGTTCTCCCTTCGGCACAGGCGGCTCGATGGCGCGCTTTGCCATTGCCGGTGACCGCCTTTATACTGTTTCCCGCTCCGACCTTGAGGTGATCGATATCAGCGTACTCGAGAACCCTGTCGTACGCGCAACGGTTAGTCTAGGCTGGAATATTGAAACCATTTTTCCATTCCGTAATCAGTTGTTCATCGGATCTTCAACGGGCATGTTTGTGTACAATATTTCCAATCCGGATCAGCCACAGGTGGCCGGACGTTTCAGCCATGTAGAAAGTTGCGATCCCGTGATTGCAGATGACAACTATGCCTATGTTACACTTCGTTCCGGTACTGCCTGCAACACTACGATCAATCAATTGGAAGTGCTTCGGTTGTCTTCCGGCAGCAGCGCCGATCCGCAATTGGTAAAGACCTATCCAATGGCCAATCCGCATGGTTTGTCCAAAGACAACGACCTGCTTTTTATTTGTGATGGCATAGCAGGGCTGAAAATGTATAATGCGGCGGATGTGCAGAATCTTGTATTGCTGAAAACCATTAATGTGAATGCGTACGATGTGATCGCTTCAGGCAACCATGCACTTCTCATCGGACAGGATGGGCTCTATCAATATGATTACACCGATCGCAATAATATCAGGTTACTGAGCAGGATCGAAGTGAAAGTTCCCTGACCGCTATTTTTCCTGAATAAAGCGCAGGTTGCGTCGTATACCGTTATACTTCGAACGTTTGAGAGGAGAGTGACGGAATACCTCACGGAATTGCTGTTCTGTCAGGTTTTCCCAATCACGCGTGGAGAGATTGAGTATTTCAGGGATCGGAGAGAAGGCGGGTTCGTGATGAGGTTTGCTGAAACGGTTCCACGGGCAAACATCCTGGCAGGTATCACAACCAAACATCCAGTTGTTGAATTGCCCTTTCTGTTCTTCGGGAATCAGTTCAGCTTTTAGTTCAATGGTGAAATAAGAAATGCATTTGCTGCCGTCCACCACTTTGTCAGGCAGAATCGCCTGCGTCGGACATGCATCTATACAGCGGCGGCAGGATCCGCAATAATCTTTTGCTACCGGATCATCGTATTCGAGCTCCAGATCGGTAATAAGCGTAGCGATAAAAAAGAAGGAACCACTGCTGCGCGTGATCAGGTTGCCATTGCGACCTATCCATCCCAGTCCGCTCTGCTGTGCCCAGCTTCTTTCCAGCACGGGAGCAGAATCCACAAAACCTCGTCCCTGTATTTCACCGATCTCTGCAGAAAGCTTTTCCAGCAATTGCCGCAGTTGAGCCCGGATTACATCGTGGTAATCATTGCCGTATGCATATTTGGCAATGCCGGGTGTATCGTTTTGCTGCTGTTGTTCGGGGTAATAGTTTTTTAATAAAGTGATGACGGACTTCGCGCCGGGAACAAGTTTAGTGGGGTCGATGCGCAGGTCAAAATGATTTTCCATGTATTGCATGGAGCCGTGAAAGCCCTTGTTGAGCCATTCTTCCAGGCGGTGTGCATCGTCGTCGAGACGGCGCGCACGGGCTATACCACAAAAATCAAATCCCAGTTCCCGGACCGCTTCCCGTACCAGGCGGGTATTGTACGACACATTTTTCACTACAAAACAAAGATAAGTCTAATGTATCAACCCCTCCGGTGCGGCAACGTAAAAAGCCGGACCGGAAAATACTTTTTAAGGTACATTTGCGTTTTCAAGACAACCGAGCCACTAATTATGATTTTTAACCGTTCCGCCATTCTCCTGCTGGCCACCTTGTTATGTGCCTTGCCAGCCTTCTCGCAGGATGCCCCCAAGTTCAAATTCGGTAAAGTAGATGCCGAAGAGTTCCAGAAAAAATTTTATTCCGTAGACAGCAGCGCCAATGCCGTGATACTTTCCGAAATCGGCATATCGCGTTTTATTGGTAACAATTCCGGAGGCTTTACACTCGAATTCAAAGTATACCGCCGCGCCCACATCCTCAACAAAAACGGTTATGGAGTTGCCGACGTTACCATTCCGCTTTACGCCGGTTCACAAAGCGAAGAGAAGCTGATTAACCTGCGTGCCTCCACCTACAACTTTGAAAACGGGAAAGTAGTTTCCACCAAACTCGAGAAGTCTTCTGTTTTCAAAGACAAGATCAACAAATATTGGATTCACCAGAAGTTCACACTGCCCAACGTTCGTGAAGGTTCGATCATCGAATACGAATACACGATTGAGTCGCCGTTCCTGTTCAATCTGCAACCCTGGTATTTTCAGGGCGAGAACCCGCGCCTCTGGAGCGAGTACCAGGTGGCCATTCCCCAATTTTTCAACTATGTTACCCTGAAGCAGGGCTACCATCCTTTTGTGGTAGAAACTACCAACACCAGGAATGATAATTTCACGCTTTCAGAAAGTCGCAGTGCACAGGCTACCGAGCGTTATTCTTTTCAGGCCAGCATCGCGGAAAGACGCTGGGCGATGAAAGATGTGCCTTCGCTGAAAGAAGAAAGTTTTACCTCGACACTGCGTAATCATATTTCCAAGATCGAGTTCCAGTTGTCCGAACATCGGCCGCCATTGGAGTATCGCCGCATCATGGGCAGTTGGACGGATGTAATGGGTGAACTGCTGAAAGACGAAGGCATCGGCCAGATCAACAGTAACAACGGCTGGCTCGGCGATGCGGTTGATGGAGCGGTGGGCAACAGCACCGACAAACTGCAGCGGGCAAAAAAAATCTATACCTGGGTACGCGACAACCTTACCTGTACCAACAACTATGGCTACCGCACCACGCAGTCCATGAAAGAAGTATTGCGCAAAAAGAATGGCAACGTAGCGGATATCAACCTGCTGCTGATTGCCATGCTGCGCAAAGCAGGAATAGCGGCAGAGGCAGTTATCCTGAGTACGCGTTCGCACGGATATACTTATTCCATGTATCCCCTGCTCGAGCGTTTCGATTATTTGATCGCTGCGATAGGAATAGGGGAAAGCGTTTATTATCTCGATGCGGCCGATCCTTCCATGGGCTTCGGTCACCTGCCGTATAAATGTTACAACGGCCATGCACGCGTGATCAACGCGGAGGCTACACCGCTCGAATTTTCTGCCGACTCACTCACGGAAAGACAACTCGCCTCCGTGTTTATCGTAAACGATTCTGCCGGCAGACTGCTCGGCAGTGTGCAGAAACGGGCCGGCTATTTTGAATCTGCGGGACTGAGAAGATCAATAAAAGAAAAAGGGAAGGAACCCGTGTTCACCGACATAGCCCGGGCTGCCGGCATCGAAATGACTTTCCTTGAGCAATCAATCGACTCGCTGACACAATTGGAAGGACCTGTTGATATAAAATATAAGTTTACCATGCAAACGGGTGACGAAGACCTGATCTACTTCAACCCGATGCTGGATGAGCGTTTCAAAGACAACCCATTTAAATCGGCACAACGACTGTATCCTGTTGAGATGCCTTTTGCCATAGACCAGACTTACCTGTTGCGCATTGAAGTGCCTAAGGGTTACGAGGTAGACGAAATCCCCAAACAGATGGTAGTGAAGCTGAACGAAGAAGGCGATGGGGTATTTGAATACCGCATTTCCCAGAGTGACAATGCCATCGCCCTGCGTTGCAGATTGGTGATCAACCGCACCTTCTTCGCACCGGAAGAATACGAAACACTGCGCGAATTCTTCAACCTGGTAGTAAAAAAACACAGTGAACAAATTGTATTCAAGAAAAAGAAATAAGCTGATGCGTTGTTTTCTGACACTGATAGCTTTTGTACTCGCAATACAGACAAAAGCGGAGGAGCCGTTTTCCGTCACCAATATACCGCAGCAGCTTATAAAGAGCGCTTATGTGATCAAGCGGGTAGAGGATCAGCAGTTCATCCTGCAGAAGGATGGCGAAGCGTTGATCCGTATACACTATGCCTACACCATTATGCATGAGAATGGCGACGACTATGCAACCTTCTCTGAATACTATAACAAATTCCGCGAAATACGTTCGGTAGAAGGCACACTTTACGATGCCCGGGGAAATGTAATCCGCAGGATGAAGAAAAAAGACCTGCAGGACCTCAGCGCGGTAAACGACATCAACCTGATCGACGACAACCGGATAAAACAATTTCAGTTCTATCATCGTTCGTATCCCTATACCGTAGAGTTTGAGTACGAGATCAAACTGAATGGCACCATGTTTTATCCTCCCTGGTTTCCGCAATCAAGTGAACGGGTTTCTGTACAGCAGAGCCGGTTTATCTTTTCCTGTCCGGACAATCAGACCTTCCGTTACAAAGCCTACCAATATGAAAAGGAACCGGTGGTAGTGGCAGAGAAAGGAACGAAGGTGTATACATGGGAGTTGAATAACTATCCCGCTTTTCTCCGTGAACCTTATGCGCCGGCAGCAAGAAGACTTACGCCGATCGTATTATTCGGGCCCGTCAATTTCGAAATGCAGAATTACCGTGGCACGATGCAAAGCTGGCAGGATCTGGGGAAATTTATCTATGCCCTCAAAGCCGGACGTGATGAACTGCCGGGGAATGTAAAAGACCGCGTGCACCAACTGACCGATAATATCGATACCCCGCAGGAGAAAGTGCGGTTGCTATACGAATACATGCAGCAACATACGCGTTACATCAGCATACAACTCGGCATCGGCGGATGGCAGCCTTTCGAGGCGAAATATGTGGCGGATAAAAAATACGGCGATTGTAAGGCGTTGTCCAATTATATGGCAGCCCTGCTCAAAGAAGCGGGTATTCCTTCACTGTATACAGTGATTAATGCGGGCCGCAGCCGCGATGAGTTGTTTGAAGAATTTCCATCGTCACAATTCAATCATGCCATCCTGTGCGTGCCTTTGCAAAAAGATACCATGTGGCTCGAATGTACAAGCCAGACCACACCGGCAGGTTATATGGGTTCCTTCACCGGCAACCGCTATGCATTGGTCGTGGATGAAAGCGGCGGCAAGCTGGTGCGCACACCATCGTATACGATCGAAGACAATACACAAAGCAGGAACATTAAAGCGCGCCTGGACCAGGAAGCCACGCTGCAGATCAATGCTGCCACGCTGTACACCGGCATCGAGCAGGAAGAAGCCAGCGGGTTGATACATCACCTTTCTCCACAGAAAGTAAAAGAACAATTGCAGCAGGAGCTGGACTTCCCGACATTTGAAGTCGATAAGTTCAGTTACCAGGAACACAAAGGCCGTATACCTGCCGTGCAGGAAAATCTCCAGATCACGGTGAGCAACTATGCAACGATTACCGGCAAACGCCTCTTCATCCTTCCGAATATAATGAGCCGCTTCTACCGCAAACCCTTGCCCGATCCCACGCGTAAATATCCGGTTGAACTGAATACGCCTTCCCGTTATATTGATACGGTGGAAATTGATATTCCCGCGGGTTATTCCATTGAATCGGCGCCGAAAGACACCGAGATCAAAACACCTTTTGGCTTGTACCGCAACAAAGTGGTGCTGAAGGATAATAAACTTTATTACTATCGTTTACAGGAGCAATACACCGGCACATTTCCTGCGGGTTCTTATGCAGACCTGGTGAAATTTTACGGAGATATTTATACTGCTGACCGCGCGCGCGTGGTATTGGTAAAAGCGGAAACACCGCTGAAGGCATTCTGATCTATTTTTCCTGTAAATGAAACCTGTGCAGCATGCGATGCAACGCAGGGGCGAGCACGACGCCAATATTGGTGATAAACACCACACCGCTGAACAGGGCATAGAACGAAGAGAACCATTTTCCTGAAACGGTTTTGATCTCAACCACCGGTCCCATGCCGCTGAGGATCATCGACGCGTTGTGCAGGGCATCGAGCCATTCAATATCTGCCGTATAATGATAACCGGCAATGCCGATCAGCAGGCAAACCAACAGGATGCCGCCGGCAAAGAGCACGTTACGGGCCATGCGTTTGTAATACACATGCAATGGCGCCAGCTGTTCGCGGTGACGTTCGTACATACACGGATCATTTACAGGTGGAAGGATAGATGCCGTCGATAATTTTTTTCATATCGAGATGGAGTTCTGCCTTTTCTTCTCCCAGCAGGCTTTTGGTGATCACGAGATAAGCATAACCGCGACACCAGTCTACCATCGGCCAGCTGCCGAATAAACCAGGGCAGGCCAATGCTGTTCCCAATGTTCCCTTTTTTTCAACAACCCAGGCGCCGAGTGCATAGTCAAAGCCTTCTGCGCCTTTGGGTACGTATTTCATGTCCTGCGGCTTTGAATGGATCGTGCGCAGTTGCTTTACGGATGCTTCCGATAAAATGCGTTTGCCCTGATAAACACCATTGTTCAATAGCATTTGCAGAAAATGTATATAGTCATCTGCATTCGACACAGCACCTTCCGACGGGTTGGTCGCGCGCATCATATCCGACTCCGCAAAGCTTGTCTTGCGCATACCGAGTGGCGTAAACAACTTTTGTTTGGCCAGTTGTTCAAACTTTTTTTTACTGACCACTTCCAGCACACGTGCGGCGATGTTGAGGCCGATACCGCCATAGCTAAAATCTTCACCCGCATTTACGCGGATCTCGCGCGCGGCAAAAGCATCTACCTCTTCTTCCAAAGTTTTATACCGGCGTGCGCCGACTATTTTACCAACAACCGTCTCATTCTTTATACCGGTATAGTGGCTAAGGCAATGCCGGATGGTGATATAGTTTTTGTTGTATTTTTCAAATACGGGCAGATATTTTGCTACCTTATCGTCAAGGGATATTTTTCCCTCGTCCACAAACTGCATAACCAATGCCGCGGTCAGCCATTTGCCACAACTGGCGATCGGCGCAACGGTTTTGCTGGTAAAGTCGCCCAGTTCTTTTTTATAAACAATGGAATCGCCTTTTAAGACAAGCACAACGGCATTTTTGCCCAACTTACCCTGGCGTTCGGTTACCAACTGATCGAGCGCCGCCCAGTTCTGCGAGCGGGAAACCTGAAAGAATAGCAGAAAAAAGACTAAGACACTGCATTTCAGGCAGTTTAAACGTGTAATACATGACATAGTTACGGGAATTGAGGGGCTGGATTGGGATTTGTTACCATTGCTGCGGTGCAAGTAAAAAGCCGGGTTAAACCGGCAAAATAGTTGTGCCATATTAAACATAAATAAAAATACACCGGCTGTTGCCGGTCAACATCAACGATATGAATTTAGGAAATTTTACCATCAAAGCAGCCGAAGCCTTTCAGCAGGCACAGCAACTGGCTTTTGACGCTAAAAGCCCCAACATAGAAACCGACCACCTGCTGCAGGCTTTGCTGGACCAGGAGGATTCTCCCGTAGAATACCTGCTGAAGAAAAATAACGTGACCATGAATTTGGTCAATACCCGTCTGGCAGAACTCATCGGCAAACTGCCAAAGACCTCGGGCGATCCGGCGCAGCAGATCAGCCGCGATCTCAACAACGTGGTACTGCGTGCCGGCTCCGCATTGAAGCAATTCAATGACGAATTTGTAACACCCGAGCATTTGTTGCTCGCTATTGTGCAGGGAAATGATGACGCAGCGCGCTTGCTGAAAGATGGCGGCCTTACCGAAAATGGGTTGGTGGCAGCTATCAAAGAATTACGCAAAGGCGATACCGTTACCTCACAAACGCAGACACAGGAATTCAATGCGCTGAATAAATACGCCAAAAACCTCAACGAACTTGCCCGTCAGGGTAAACTCGATCCGGTGATTGGGCGGGATGAAGAGATCCGCCGTACACTGCACATTCTTTCGCGCCGTACCAAGAACAACCCGATCCTGGTAGGTGAACCCGGTGTAGGTAAAACAGCCATAGCAGAAGGCATTGCCCACCGTATAGTTAACGGCGACGTACCCGAAAACCTCAAGTCTAAAATCATTTACGCACTGGACATGGGACTGCTGATCGCGGGTGCCAAATACAAAGGCGAATTCGAAGAAAGATTAAAGTCAGTAGTAAAAGAAGTAAGCAACAGCGATGGCAGTATCATTCTGTTCATCGATGAGATCCACACACTGGTGGGCGCCGGTGGCGGGGAAGGAGCGATGGATGCGGCAAATATCCTGAAGCCGGCGCTCGCCCGCGGTGAACTGCGTGCGGTGGGAGCAACCACGCTGAATGAATACCAGAAATTTTTTGAAAAAGATAAAGCGCTCGAGCGCCGCTTCCAGAAAGTGATGATCGATGAGCCGAGCGTGGAAGATGCCATTTCCATTCTTCGCGGATTAAAAGACCGTTATGAAACGCACCACCATGTGCGTATCAAAGACGAAGCGATCATAGCCGCGGTGGAATTATCCAGCCGTTATATTACCGATCGTTTTCTTCCCGACAAAGCCATCGACCTGATCGATGAAAGTGCGGCCAAGCTCCGCCTGGAAATGAACTCCATGCCCGAAGAACTCGACAGGCTCGAAAGACAGATCCGCCAGTTGGAAATTGAACGCGAAGCCATCAAACGCGAGAATGATGAAATCAAGCTGAAACAACTGAACACGGAGATCGCCAATCTTGCGGTTGAACGCGATACATTCCGCGCCAAATGGAAACAGGAAAAAGAGATCGTGGAGAAATTGCAGAATGGCAAAGCTTCCATCGAACAACTGAAACTCGAAGCGGAAAAAGCGGAACGTGAAGGCGACTACGGAAAAGTAGCGGAGATCCGTTACGGAAAAATAAAAGAGCAGGAAAAACTCATTGACGAATATACCGGTCAGCTTAACCAGATCAGCGAACATTCACGCATCATGAAAGAAGAAGTGGATGCGGATGATATCGCAGAGAGTGTAGCCAAAGCCACAGGTATTCCCGTGACCAAGATGCTGCAAAGCGACCGGGAGAAATTATTGAATCTCGAAGAACACCTGCATGAACGTGTAGTTGGCCAGGATGAAGCCATCACCGCGGTTGCAGACGCAATCCGTCGCAGCCGTGCAGGACTGCAGGATCCAAAGAAGCCCATCGGATCATTTATCTTCCTCGGTACCACCGGTGTGGGTAAAACAGAACTGGCGAAAGCATTGGCAGAATACCTCTTTGATGATGAAAGCATGATGACGCGGATCGATATGAGTGAATACCAGGAAAAACATACTGTGTCACGCCTGGTTGGCGCTCCTCCGGGTTATGTAGGGTATGATGAAGGAGGCCAGTTGACGGAATCGGTGCGCCGCAAACCTTATTCCGTGGTGTTGCTGGACGAGATTGAAAAAGCACACCCGGATGTATGGAACGTGCTGCTGCAGGTATTGGACGATGGAAGATTGACAGATAACAAAGGACGTGTGGTGAACTTCAAGAATACCATCATCATCATGACCAGCAATATCGGTAGTCATCTGATCATGGATGCCTATGAAAATGTGAGCGAAAACAACCTTGAAGAAGTAACGGACAAAGCAAAAACGGATGTAATGAACCTGTTGCGTCAAACCATCCGTCCGGAGTTTCTCAATCGTGTGGACGAAATTATCATGTTCCAGCCGCTGCTCAAAAAGCAGATCATGGGCATAGTGAAAATTCAGTTGGAGTCGTTGAAAAGATTGGTAGCAGAAAGCGGTATCCGTCTGGAGTTCAGTGATTACGCTTTAGAATTCCTGGCAGATCAGGGCTTTGATCCCCAGTTTGGTGCAAGGCCGCTGAAACGGCTCATCCAAAAAGAGATCGTCAACCAGTTGAGCAAGCGCATCCTTGCCGGCGACATAGATAAATCACAACCCGTATTAGTCGATGTGTTTGATAATACAGTGGTGTTCCGGAATGAAACGCCGGAGAAAGTTTAAAAGAAAAAGCGCCCCGCGGGGCGCTTTTTTAGTGGTAAGTTTTAAGTAATAAGTTATAAGTAACACAGCCTGCATCTTCCGTGGTTCGTATATACACCACAACTGTTCGGAAGATATTTATAACCTGTCAATCCGGCCTCACGCCACCGTTTGTCTCCAGACCAACGGACCTGCTCATCCCTGAGTCAGGTACGAAGTGGGCCTTTACCCTGTCAAAGAAACCTGACGCTTGCTTATTGGTCGGGAGACCAACAAGGGCGCTAACTTATACCTCACGCGAGGTCGCTGCACGTCACCTATTCACATATTCACTCATTGACCTATTGAGTTATTGCCTAATTATGCGTCACCGACAAACCATAAATAACCACTTCTCCGTACGCGCTGCACGATTCTGTAGGGCCGGGATTCTTGCCGGGCTGGCAAGATGATTGCGTGTAGGCGCCGGCTTTGAAATAAGCACCGGAATAAGACTGGTTATGCGTATACATCAACGTGCCGTTGTAATAACACTTAGTCTGGTTATTTGATACCACAAATTTTACTTTGAACCGTGTACCGAGCACATAGCTGCTGGTGAGTGTGGGGCCGTCGGTTCCATTGATGTCGATAAACAACTTCGTGCCCTCGAGGCGGAACACGATCACATCATCACTGCCATCGTGGATTTGTCCGGCTACGATATGTTTCTTGACAACAGGCAGGTTGGTAATGGCCTGGTCGATTTCCATGGTATGGGTTCCCGAGCCGGAAGACCAGCTTGCGTTGGTAGCACCATTGGAGGTCATCTCTCTCAATTCGCTGCGCGGGTAATTGGAGCCGCTGGTAGTGGCACCGCCGGTATGGGCGCGGAAGATCACACCATTCTGCGCACTGTTCACTTTAAAATAGGGATCGATGGAATAAGTAGCCAATGCAGGTTGCTTGATTTCGTCGGCATCCGAATTAGCATCCGGTCCATCTTCGGGGATTGTTATTTTCCAATTGGTAAGATCGAGGATCTGTGCAGGCAATGTGCCGCTGGAAGATGGCGTGGTAGCCGAAGCCTCGTTACTATAAGTGCTGTTGCCGGCGGCATTGAAAGCTCTTACGCGATAAAAATAAGTAGTGTTGGCGCTGAGACCTGTTTGGGAATAACTGGTGGTGTTGGCGGCCAGGCTCCCCGCAATGGTGCTCCAGGTACCGCCGCTTCCGATTTTCTGTTGCAACTGAAAGCCTGTTTCATCGCTGCTGTTGTCGTTCCAGGTGATGAGCACTGCGGAACTGCTGCCTGCACTGGCGGATGCACCTGAAGGAGAAGACGGAATAGTTGGTGTGCTGCCGGCTGTTTCCAAAACAAAATCGTCGAAACGACCTTCTCCCGCGTTGTAAGCGCCGTACAAAGTGATGGACGTAGCCGGACCAGAATTGAAATTCACCAATACTTGTGTCCAGGTACTGTAAGTGCCGCCCTGGCTGTTGAGCACGGTGGAACCGGCTTTGGCGCCGATGGTTCCTTTGCCGAGGATCCAGGCGCTGAGTGTGTAATCTGTATTGGCGGTAACAGTTACGGCCTGTTGAATGCGGTCGCCGGAAGCGCTGAGTTTGGCAGACTTGGCGCCGCTTTTTTTGTCGCTGGTAGAAATGGCGAAGGAAGTGCCCCAGCCTGTTTTGTCGGATTCGAAACCGGGGTTTTGAATAGAAACGACGAGCCCGAGCATCTCAGGTTCGTTGCTGCCATCGCCGTTGACCGATGTTGTGAGCAAATCTTTGGTAGACTTTTGACAGCCGATGCTGCCGAGGAGAAGTACGCCGCATGCGAGATGCAGCAAGTTGGTTTTGCGATTTTTCATCTTGACAAGTTTTAAAAGTAAACCCTCCGCGATAGGCGGAGGACAATCGTTCTTTTAAATTGGCGATCAAAACCCGCATAAGTTGGAAACGGCTAATTGAAAGTTTTCTATTTTTTTATAAATAAAAATGGAAAATGAACGAGTCGAAATCGAGGTTGGTAAGAATTTTATCAAGAATAAATCACTGACAACGATACCGGTAACGCTGCCAGTGCGGACACAAAAAATCCCTTCCGGTTGCCGGAAGGGATCACCCTTAGTATGGACGGTTAGGAATTACTTCACTTTGTTCACCACTACATCCTGAACGGTGCGGGTGTTTTTGGTCAGTTCGTAAACAGTTGATTCAAAGTTCTTGCGGTTGATGATCTCGAAACGCAGGGCGTTTTCGTCAACCTCAGAAGTGTTCAACTGGAATTTGCGGCTGATGTTGGTACCTTTTGCTCTTTCAGAGTACAGTACTTCACCGGCGATGTCTTTGATCACGATGGTGTATTCGCCATCTTCAACGTTGTTCAGGTTGAGCTGGTAAACAGGCTGGCTGTTGAGGTTACCGATGAATTTCAGTTCTACGGTAGGGTTCTCGTTACCGGCAAATGCTGGTGCGCTGAAGGCGAAGGTAAACAGGGCTGCAAGGGCAACTACTGCTAAGCGGGGGAATTGGAGTACGTTTTTCATGACTTTACTTTTTTGCTTGATTTGATAAATTAATAAGGCTATACTTTCAACTTCGTTTCTGGGTCACAATCGCCGGGCGGCAAACAAGCGTAGAATGAGATCCGGAGGTGTTATGCTCCTTTGATGATGTAAAAGTAAAGCGGGGAAACCGTGTATGTTAACCAACTTATTGCCGTTTCTAGTGTCTTAAACGGTTGGCATAAAACCGCAACAGACTGACAGTTATTGAGTTGGGTCAAGAAATTTCATGATGTCCAACCGCCGTATATGAAAAAAATATGAATGTTTTTTTCTTGCTTAAAATGTGGAGAAAAGGTATGTTTTCCGATAAGCGGCTGAATCTTAGCTCGTTACTATTTTTTCATTTAAAAAAAAGTGCAATCTTACGCCCGAAACCCGCGTTGTTGGCCGGATGAGGGCTTGCAGCGAACTAAAATTCTAGTATTTTGTTGTATTGACATACCTTTCGCGGGTTAAGATTAAACAGATTTAAAAAGTAAGATAATATGCCACTTAGAAAGGAAGCAGAAGTTATTATAGAACCCAAGGAAATTTTTGTGGGAAGTAAAGATGCTCCTGTCACACTCATGGAATTCGGCGACTACGAAAGTGAAGCCTGTGCACGCGTGAATGAAGTTGTTAAACAAGTATTGGAAGAGTATGATGGTAAGGTGCGGTTTAATTTCCGTCACTTTCCTCAGACCCGTATACATCAGCGCGCCCTGAAAGCCGGTGAAGCCGCGGTTGCGGCTGCGCAGGAGGGCAAGTTCTGGGAAATGCATAATGTATTGTTTGAGAACCGCCACAGCCTGGGCACTACCAGTCTGAAGCTGCACTCGAAAGAAGCCGGTGTTAAAAGCAAGAAATTCCTGGATGACCTGGTCAACGGTACGTTTGGCTGGCAGGTACAGGATGACCTGAAAGAAGGCATCGACCTGGGTGTGAAAGAAGTGCCTGCATTCTTCATCAATGGAGAAATGTTCAAAGGCAAGCCCACCTTCGCTAATCTCAGCGTTGCTATTGATGCAGCGTTGAAGAAGTCGAAGAAGAAAGTTCCGGCACGTCAGCGCGCCTGATATAAGCTGTAATACGCTTCAACAAAATCATAAAGTAAAAGTCCCCGCCTGCGCGGGGACTTTTTTGATTGAGGCCTTGCTGATTGACTAAGCCGGTTGAGCAGCATTATCGGTAATGACTAAGTGACATCCTGCGCAGGCGGTTGCTCCGTGCTGGTGATACCATCTGCAATCTTTGCGGATACCACAGGCGGGTAAATGCAGTTCAATTTCTTCTGCACGGATAAAGTCGGCTACCATATCGCTGATGCTGCAGCCTTTACCATTCCATTGCTGGCAGCCGTTTTTGGCGCAGGTGTTGGCAAACCGGAAACGTTGTTCCGGGGCCCTGCCTTCGAATGCGGCTTCCACAAAATCGCTGGTTACCGGCAGCGGATCTGCGAGCAGGTCAACCGTCCCTTCTTTATTAACGATGCCTATCAGTTGCGCACCTTCGGCGCATACGGCACTCGGGCATAAAAGCGGGCTGGCTTTCATATGCTGATTTGATAACTTGATAAATGATCAGATCATCCATGAAAGATCAGCGGCGTACCTGCCGGTAGTTAAGATTTTTCTTCAGCAGTTCTGGCGTCGAAAATTGTTTAAGCCAGATGCCGATCCATTCTTTGGGAAATTTTACCCGCTGCGCAATCACTCCGTTGTCAATGCGGGCGACGTGTTTCAGTACCAGTGCCTGAATGTCTTTGTTAAGTGCAGATGCCTGCGCTTTCGTAAGCGGTGCATCCACCACTACGTTGAATTTGTTAGCCATAAGAAAAGGTTTAAGGTTATGACTAAAGGTATTGGATTGTTGGATACCGGTCAATTACCGGTTTGTGGTATTTTGAAGAAGGCGGAAGGCGTAAGGCGTAAGGTGTAAGGCGTAAGGTGTAAGGTGGAAGGTATAAGGTGTAAGGCGTAGGGTAGGGGAAACAGCCGCCCGACACTTCGGGCCGACACTTCGGGCCGATACTTCGGGCGAAGTGTAGATAGCTGGAGAAGTAAGAATGGGTAAATGTGCACACTTGACGGCGTGATGTGTAAATTATGGATAGATAAACGGATAGTCCGTATTTCATTTTCACATGGCCCCAGCCGAAGGCGGGGCACATCCTCACATTTACACATTAAAAAAGCCCCGATTTATCGGGGCTTTTTTAAAAGTATTACCAACGGTTGTTGTTAGAGTAAGACGGACGAGCCGGCTTATCTTCTTTAGGACGAGCTTCCATTACTTTAATGGTACGTCCGTCAACTGTTGCGCCATCCAATTCTTCAATCGCTTTCTTTGCAGCAGCGTCATCAGCCATTTCAACGAAACCAAAGCCTTTGCTACGGTTTGTGAATTTGTCCATGATAACTTTGGCTGAACTTACTTCGCCATACTCGGCAAAATAACTTCTCAGGTCTTCGTCAATTACAGCGAAGCTCAGGTTGGAAATGTAAATGTTCATTCGAAAAAATTAATCGATAAAAAATCTTGAGAAGACAGAGGCAGTAAGAAGCGAAATTTATATAAGACAAAAGATGCTTAGCAGAATATCGTCGTTCAGTAACCGGGCTGCAAACTCAAATTAACGATGCAAAGATAGGGCTTTTAATTGGTTGCAGCTATTTTATTGTTTCATCATACTGTTAAATTATTATACCCGTTCCTAATCAGCTATTACCTTAACATCAGGAATCCATTATTTTTATTTCCATTAAGCAACCGATTATGATACGTTTTACCGCCCAATTAAAAAAGTTTGACTCCAAAGGCGAGAAAACCGGATGGACTTATTTCGAAATTCCTCCCGACCTCGCCGAGGAACTGAAACCCGGGTATAAAAAAGCGTTTCGCGTTAAAGGCAAACTCGATCATTACAAAATCGCCGGTGTAGCTACTGTTCCCATGGGTGGCGGGAGCTTCATCATTGCCGTTAATGCCGATATGCGTAAAGGCATCGGCAAAAAACACGGCGCTATGATCGAAGTGCAATTGTCCGAAGATGTCAAAGGCTATGAACTCAATAAGGCCTTTGTGGATTGCCTGGCCGATGATCCCGGGGCAAAACGATTTTTCGACAGCCTTCCTTTAGGTCACCGCAACTATTTCAGTAAATGGATCGATTCCGCAAAAACAGATACCACCCGCACAACCCGCATTGCCAGAGCCGTATCTTCGCTGGCGAAAGGCTGGGGTTATCCCGAAATGATCCGCTTTTACAAACAACACAAATAATTTACTAACGTATATCGTATGATTGAGCTGAATCAATTCAAACGTCCTTTTTTTATCGGTGTGGCCGGTGCAGGCATGAGCGCCATCGCACAATACCTGCAGGGCTCCGGCATGCAGGTGTCCGGCAGCGACCGCTTTTTTCAACCCGGCGTTTTTAATGAAACAAAAGCCAAACTCGAGAAGGAAGGGATTAGTTGTTTCGTGCAGAACGGCGATGGCATCACCGCCGATACCGATCTCGTAGTGGTGTCCACAGCCGTGGAAGATTCTGTTCCCGAAGTAAAAAAAGCGCGTGAACTCAACATACCGGTTTTAAAAAGAGCAGAACTTCTCGCATTGATCGCAGCAAGCCGCAAGACCATCGCTATCGGTGGCACCAGCGGTAAAAGCACCACCACCGGCATGCTCTTCGCCATTCTTCAACACGCGGGCCTTCATCCTGGCATCATCAGCGGCGCCGGGTTGGTAAACCTCATCAAGCAGGGCAAGATCGGCAATGCCGCAGTGGGTAGTGGCGAATGGCTGGTAATCGAGGCGGATGAAAGCGACGGTTCCATCGTACAATACAAACCCGAAATAGGTGTGCTGCTCAACGTAGACAAGGATCACAAAGAGATCGACGTGTTGGTTGATGTGTTTGCTACTTTCCGCAGCAACAGCCGCCACTTTATTGTTAACCGGGGTAATGCTATCGCCCGCGGTCTGTCTGCCGGTGCTTCAAACGATTTTGCTGCTGCAGAACCGGACACCGATGCGGCTTTCAAGGCCACAGGTTTTACACAGCAGGGTTTTGAATCACGCTTCCTGATCAATGATGTGCCGTTTGTTTTGCAACTCGCGGGGCGTCATAATATGGAAAATGCGTTGGCTGCGGCAACGGTAGCGGCAAGGCTGGGTGTTGAATTAACAACAGCAGCAACGGCACTCGCCTCCTACGAAGGAATCTATCGCCGCAACCAGGTATTGGGAAATAAAAACGGTATATGGGTAGTGGATGACTTCGCACACAACCCTGTTAAATGTGCAGCAGCCATCAGCTCCTGCCAGCCCGTTGCTTCAAAAGTAATTGCCTGGTTTCAGCCGCATGGTTATGGGCCTACAAAATTCCTCCGGCACGATTTCGTGGAAGAGATAGGCAAGGCTTTGCGTCCGGGTGATGAAATATGGATGAGTGAAATTTTTTATGCAGGAGGAACGGCCGTAAAAGATATTTCAGCAGAAGACCTGATCAATGATCTGCGGGCAGCGGGACATCAGGCCTTCTTTGTTGCCGACAGAAATAATTTGCTGGACACCATACGTCCGCATTTTACGAAAGATACGGTATTGTTATTGATGGGTGCGCGCGATCCTTCTCTCGAAACGTTTGCCCGCGAGGTTTGGGATCAGTTGTAAATTTTCAGATAGCCGGTTGCCGCAATGCCGCCGGATTAAACAGATACCAGCAAAGGACCATCAACATGCCCGGATCTTCGGTTGAAGAGGCTTTGTCTATACTGCACACGGCGAGTGGACTTGCCGATTGCTGATAGATGGTCAGCTCTTCATTATTATCCTTATTTATTGACCGGATGAAATACCGGTTGTTATCTACATCGATGTAACGCTGGCCACGTTCCATACCAGTGCGTCCCAGCTTAATACCATATTCATTGTAAAGCACGATCCGGTGACGAAACAATCCTTCCCGTCGCAGCAGGAACACACGTCTTTCGTTGTCAAACTCAATGCGCGCGGCATTTGAACGGGGATGGAAGGCAAATGTTAACAGCCGTCTGCCGTTTTTCAGCAAGGCAAAAGCTTTGTCGCCGATACCTGAAGTTATTTTTTCCAATTGCATACAACGGGTATTTTAGGGGAACAATACTCGGGCAAAAGGTAGCACTCTTAACCGGCTCACGGCTTGACAAAAGACAAGAATTAATATTAATTTCATATTGGCTGTATTCTGGTGAATAAACTGTGCGAAACTGGCAGGAAATCCACAGAAATTCAGGATTTTTGCACCGGAAATAAGTCAAAATTCAAAATTCAAAAGTCAAAAGTCAAAAAGTGGAGGGTGCTGGTTTTCACGCAGAGTGGCAAAGGAGCAAAGACGCAAAAGCATATAACCTAAAACCCACCTTAAGCCTTAGGCCGACACTTCGGCCCGAAGTGTCGGGCCTTAAACCTTAAACCTTACGCCTTATGCCTCACTTATTACTTACTACTTAATACTTACTACTCAACATGCTTACCAAAGAACAACAAGTATTTCTCGAACGCGCTATTGAATTGTCCCGGGAAGGAATGGAGAACGGCCATGGCGGACCTTTTGGCTGCGTAGTGGTAAAAGATAATGTGATAGTGGGAGAAGGAAACAACCGCGTTACTTCCTCCAATGATCCCACTGCCCATGCAGAAGTAGTGGCGATCCGCGACGCCTGCAACCGCCTGCAGACCTTTCAATTAAGCGACTGTGATATTTATACCAGTTGCGAACCCTGCCCGATGTGCCTGGGAGCTATCTACTGGGCAAGACCGCGCCGTGTTATCTATGCCAATACACGTGACGAGGCGGCTGCTATCGAATTTGACGATGCATTCATCTACAATGAGATCAATGCCGATATGCAAACGCGCAAAATTCCGTTTGTGCACGTGGCACATCCCGAGGCGCTCGCTGTTTTTGAAGCATGGAAAAAGTGGAAAGACAAAACTTCTTACTGACCGCGCGATTTCATGTAATGAATCACGAAATAGCAGATTACGATCAGGATGATCACGATGATCACTGAGAAGTAAAGCCAGGATTGGTCTTTGAGCTGGAGTTGCTGACGGCGTTTTTTCTTTTTCTCCGTTTTCTTTTTCAGATCGCGGTTCAGCATTTCCACCATGTATTCCATTTTCTTTTTATCGTGCATCTGTTGCAGGCCTTCCACGGCGTCGGCTGCAAACGGATCGTCGATCAATCCTTTTTCTACATGGTGTTGCTGGTCGGCCGACAACTGTTCCTGCAGGTATTGCAACAGCTTCTCCTGATCGATGTCAGTAGACAGGTTAGATAATATGTCTTTTTTATTGTCGGCCATTTCAGCGGTTTGCCTTTTCTTTTAATTTTTTCTCCAGGGTGATCTTCAGGTTTCGTTTGCCGTTCTGGATATGGCTTTTTACCTGCATCAGGCTAAAGCCTTTCTCCTCGCTTATCTGCTGGTAGCTTTTTTTCTCCAGGTAAAACAAAGTTACACATTGCTGCTGCTCGGTATTCAATTCTTCCAGCGCTTCTTCCAGCAGGTCGAGGGTTACATCGTTTAGCAATAAAGCTTCTGTATCGGTCTCTTCAGCAGGCGCATCGGTGAGTTCTACCGGTATTTTGCCCTGCCGGTCGCGGAGTTTCATCAGGCAGTGATTCTTGGCGATCATATAGAGCCACGACTTGAAATAATCTACCTTGTATTTATGCAGCTCCTGGATCACCTTCAGGAATACCTGCTGCACGGCGTCGCGGGCTTCTTCCTCATTTTTCAGATATTTCATACAAACACCCAGCAGCAGAAGCGTATAGCGCTGCAGGAGGATGCCGAGCCATTCGTTGTCATGGTCGCCGTGAAAGCGCTGCAGAAGCTCTTGGTCACTGATATGGTTGTACTTATCCTTGTTCACCCTGTAAAGCTGCTATTTTTTCTTTAGATGCGGCAATCTGATAATTTCATACAAGGATAACATTGTTCCCTGTAATTTCGTTCAAACTTAACGCTTTAGCATGGAGTATGCACTCGTTACCGTACCGGCTGCCCCGGTACGCCGCAAGCCACGTCACCGCGCCGAAATGATTAACCAGTTATTGTTTGGCGAAGCCGTCAAAATCCTCAAGACGAAAGACGCTCATTGGATTAAGGTACGCAGTCTTTACGATAGTTATGAGGGATGGCTTACCTACAACATGATCCGCCCTGTGGCCAAGAACCTGCTGCGCGAACAACCGGTAAAGCTGGCTGGTGAGTTGCTGGCGCCTTTGCAGGCCGGCGACCAGACCATACATATTCCCCTTGGCTCTTCTGTCCGCATCGCAGAAGGCGATAAGGAGGTACAATATCAAGGTACACTCATCGATACCGCAAAGCTGATACCCGGTTCGGAAATGGTGAAGACGATCGCGCTGCGGTGGCTCAATGCACCTTATCTCTGGGGCGGACGCACCTTGCTGGGAGTAGACTGCAGCGGTTTTGTACAGGTCGTATTCAAGCTGATCGGTATATCTCTTCCGCGCGATGCATGGCAGCAGGCGCAGGAAGGCCATCCCGTAAAAAAATTAAAAGATGCACTCACCGGCGATCTGGCCTTCTTTGATGACCGCGACGAGATCGTGCACGTGGGAATGATGATTGGCAATGATCAGATCATTCACGCATCCGGGCAGGTGCGGATCGACAAGATTGACAAGGAAGGAATTATCAATACCGATACCGGCAAACGCACACATCGCCTGCGTGCCGTCAAACGTTACTGGTAATTTTTAATTATAATAGGGGAAAGGGATGCCCGCCTCGTTTTCATAGATCTTTATACGGAAGATCAGTGAAAGCTGCACTTCTTTTTTATCAGGCGTTATTTCCCAGGTAACCGCGAAAGGAGCGAGCCGGTAGCCTGGCGCATAGTAATTATAAATTCCCCCTTCATCACTTAATCCGGCTTGCTGAAAGGTGAGGTATTGTGTTCCTGCGAATAGCTTGCGGTATTTGCGGTGAATGCGTTCCGCCTGCTTTTGCACAGCTTTTACTATGTCCGGTTTATTCTCTGCGGTGGAAGTAAGCGTATAAACAATGATCGTGTCGACGAGCGACAAAGTATCCGATACTCTTACAGGAGTTTCGCGCAGGGATATTTCAATTCTTTTCTGCGGAAAATCAAAGGGTTTGTGCGTGGTGTATTCTCCTCCGAAATAAAAAAGGGAATCACCTGAACGTCTGGTCAGTTGCGTGTTTTTCAATGTGGGGTCGTTGAGCAGATGCGGTACAAACTGGCTGTAGGAATATTTGTACGGGTTTGATCTGAAATATGCACCACAAAGGCGCTCCAGTCCTCCCTGTGCCTGTACGGCAACAGAAAAGAATAAACATAGCAGGAGCAGCAACCGGTTTTTGTTCATGCGTTTGTTTTTAAATTACTTCCTTGATGGTGTTAACACCAACAAGGGCCGTTAATAGGTGTTAACACCATCAAGGGCAGTTAACACCAACAAGGAGTTGTTGAGGGCAATGGCATCTGGTCCCTGAGGCCGATACTTCGGTCTCTCGAAGGGCAGATGCCATGGCCGATCAATTACTTCGAAAATTCTTCTTTGTAAAAATCTATCGCTTCCGATATGATCTTACAGGCCGTGTCTTTGTCCTGGAAGTTATCGATCTCCACTTTTTTATTTTCCAGCACTTTGTATTGTTCAAAGAAGTTGCGCAGTTCCAGCAGGAAGTGGGCAGGCAAATCTTCCATACGATCGTAGTGATTCACGGATGGGTCCTGCGAGGCTACGGCAATGATCTTGTCATCTACCTGCCCGCTATCGATCATCTGCATATTGCCGATCACTTTTGCTTCCAGCAGACAGAGAGATTGAATGGATTGTGAACAGAATACAAGGATGTCCAGCGGATCGCCGTCCTGGCCAAGTGTCTGTGGTATAAACCCATAGTTAACGGGATAATGGAAGGAGGAATAAATAACGCGGTCGAGTTTCAACAGGCCCGTGGCCTTGTCTACTTCGTATTTGGAACGCGAGCCCTGTGGAATTTCGATCAGGGCATTTACTACTTTCGGAGCTTTTTCACCGTAATGTACCCCATGCCAGGGGTGATTCACTGTTAGCATGCAGAATATTTAAGATTGGGTCAAACGAAATGCTGCCAGGGTGGCAACGAGCCCCAAAATTACACTGCAAACAACGTATAACATGAAAAGACCTGTTTTTTCTGCACGTAAAAGTTGAAGACTTTCCATGCTGAATGCCGAAAAGGTGGTGAAGCCACCACAAATGCCGGTCATAAGGAACAACCGCCAGCCTTCATTCATTCCATTTGGCCGGACACTCATTCCCCAGAGTATGCCGATCAGGAAACAACCTGCTATATTGACGATCAACGTACCAAAAGGAAAGCTGTGCGGATAATAGATGGCCATCCATCGCTGGCAGAGATACCGGGCCATGCTGCCAAGCCCGCCACCCAGTCCTATCAGCAACAGGTAACGCATGGTCAGTTTTTGTCAGGAATAGCGGCCAGGAACTTATTGAGCGAGGTGTCGCTGTCGTGGTCGAAAAGGAATTTGAGGTCTACCAGCCATTTGTCACCCTTCTTTACCATTTTCAGCGTATCGCGTTGTTTGAGGTAGGAGTTGGAGTATACGATAACCGTAGTGGAGTCGTTGGCTTCCGCGCGTTTGTGAATGATGATCGATGCGTCGAACAGACCCTGACGATCATCCGCAGTGCGTTGACTGCGGGCGGCAACGTCCATGTAGTCATTGTTCACGGAGTCTTCCAGCATATAGGTGCGTGCAAGATCGAAGTTGCCCTTCAATGCAGCGCGGATAAAGCTGGTGGCGGACACTACATCGTTGTCCATGGAACCAGGTTCCTGTTTTTTACCTTCGTTACAGGCGGCACAAAATAAAAGCAGGGACAAAAAGGAAATAAATTTTCTTTTCATCCCTGCAAAGTACAAAATCTTTGAATGCAGTCTTTATCAGACTGTTTTCTTTATTCCTGCGGAGCTTTGGTATCGAGGTTCTGGGTGATGCTGTCGGTCATGCGGTTCAGTTCCTTGTTAACGCTGTCCGAATTGAGGTTCTCCATATCATCGTGTACACCTTCTGCATCTTTTTCATCGTTGCCCATTTTCATGAGGGTACCCATGCTGAAGTCCACTTTCCATTTGCCGTCTTCTTTTACCAGCGGAATGTCGGACATTTTCTCGCCTTTTTTGCCAACGGGCACATAAGCGGTGTCGCCGGAGATGCGGGCTTCGCCGAATTCCATGTTTTTGAATTCTTCAGCCGGATCTTTCTCTTTTGATTCTTTCGGCATCTTGTCGGCCATTTCCAGGCCTTTTTTCATCATGTCGAGGGTTGACTTGCTGGAAGCAGTTGCATGTTTTGCAGCGCCGTCAACATCTTTTTTGGAAAGTTTTTCGAAGAAAGCTTTTACTACAGCTTTAGGTTCGTTGGCTCCGCCGCTACAGCTGGCGAGTACGATGGTGGCCATAGCTGCCACGGCGAGAAACAGTTGGGTTGTTTTTTTCATTTTTATAAAGTTTTCAATAATAGCAAATGTAGGCGTTTGCCCCGAATGCCGAAATCCCCTAAAAGCGTATTTGATGAATGGTTCTGGCGCCGGGGTGCAAAAAAAGGTCGTCCAGCGAAACGCCGTAAGGCCATCTGTCGCGGCGGATCAGGAACTGCAGGCGGCCTTTCAGCGCCTTGTTGAGGCTTTTGTACACAAATTCGGAGCAATACATTTCATCGTCGCTGAAAAAGTTGAAGAAAAGGTCGAAACGAAGGCCGGCGGCGTAATACTGCTCCACGATTGCTTTCAACCGGCCGGATTCGAGGCTGTCTATTTCGTAACGGAATATGCCGAAACGGTCATTGTCTGCCGGATTGCAGAAGCTGTCGAGCGGTTCGCGTTTCAGCCGCTGGCTGGGATTGTAGTGACCACCGATGGCGTGGTAAACAAAAACGCTGTCGTTTTCGATCATGAGCAGCCCGCAATGCGAATAACTAGTGTCCTTTTCATTCATGCTGCGCGCGGCAGCACTCACTTCATCGGTGCCATTGCGGAAGATGAGATCGCCATCATGTACCAGCTCCGCAGCGGCATGGATAGCCTTGTATTGTTTTGAATAGTCGGGTGCCGCGTGTTGTTTACACGCTGTGAACAAGCAAAAGAAAAGGCAGCCGACCGGCCACCTTTTCCAACAGATATTTTTAAAAAAACGTTGCTGCATGTGACTATTACCGCCAAATGTAAGCAACTAATTGAATTACCTGCGTTCGCGATGTTCGCGTTCCTCCCGTTGTTCTTCCTGCTTCTCGTGCTCCTGGTTGTAGGCGCGGAGAATGGATTTCACCAGGCGGTGACGTACCACGTCTTCTTCGTCCAGTTCTACATGGCCGATGCCGTCGATGTTTTTCAGGATACGCACGGCCGTTTGCAGACCGCTTCGCTGATTGCGCGGAAGGTCTACCTGCGTCATATCACCGGTGATGATCGCTTTGGCATTGGCACCGATACGTGTAAGGAACATTTTCAGCTGAAGATCGGTTGCGTTCTGTGCTTCGTCAAGGATGATGAAAGCGTTATCGAGCGTACGACCGCGCATATAAGCCAGCGGTGCAATCTCGATCGTGCGCGTGCTCATATAGTATCCCAGTTTATCAGCGGGGATCATATCATCGAGCGCATCATAAAGCGGGCGCAGATACGGGTCGATCTTTTCTTTCAGGTCGCCGGGAAGAAAGCCAAGGCTTTCACCTGCTTCCACAGCCGGACGGGTAAGAATGATCTTTTTAACGTTCTTGTTTTTGAGTGCACGTACGGCCATGGCTACTGCAGTGTAGGTTTTACCGGTACCGGCAGGTCCGATGGCAAATACGATGTCGTTCTTTTCACTGATCTGAACCAGCTTTTTCTGGTTCGCGGTCCTAGCGCGGACCGACTTACCGTTGGGCCCAAATACGAGTACTTCATTAGGGTTGCGTTCCACAAAGTGGTCAACGGTTTCGGCATCATCGCCGCCGAGGATCTGTTCAAAATAATTCTCACTCATGTGTCCGTTGCGTTCCAGGTAGGAAACAATGAGGGTAATCTTTTCCCGCGCCACGTCCACCTGTTCGGGAGCGCCGCTGAGTTTGATCTGTGTGCCTCTTGAAAGGATTTTGAGTAGAGGAAATTTCTTTTTTAGCAGGTCCAGTTTACCGTTGTTGACTCCGAAAAACTCGATAGGGTTGACGGTCTCGAGGTTAATGATAGTGTCTGTCAATTCCTTAGGTTTTTAATTGCTCCGGGTGACTAGTTGCCGGCGCTTGTTTGTTCTTAAAACCGGCGAAGGGTTAACCGGGTTACCAGTGCGTCTTCTGCGCATTTGCAGAAGCTTACCCTTCCTTTCCAAATATAATTTATTTGACGTTTAATTTCCCTGTATTACTTATTCACAAGATGTTAATACCTGTTAAAGCATTTCTAAATCCATGCCAGCCTTGGTTAACCATTTTTAAAACCCGGAAGATGGAGGACGCAGGTGCTGATGATTTTACCAGCGTGCTACCAGTTTAAAATTGATCAGGCGCGGGGTAAGCCGGTTGGGCATCAGGTAAGTGGTGTTGGAAAAATCCTTGATGAGCAAATAAGAAATTGTATTGTCCCGGTCGATGATATTGAATACTTCCAGGCTGGCCCAGATGTTATCGAAACCCAGGAAGGGACTATGGCTGCGGCGTTTGCTGCGATCGCTGTCGAGCAGCAAATAACTGAAACCGATATCGGCACGGATATAAGCCGGTATCTCAGCACCGTTGCGGTACTTCACGCTATTGGGAATGTTGTAGGGAAGATTAGTACCGTAAATAAGATTGAGGTACATCTTCATGTTCTTGTTGGTAGCCAGGTAATCCTGGAAGAACATCCCGAAGGTGATCATGCGGTCGGTAGGGCGTCGTACCCAGCCTTTTTCCAGCGTCACGCTGTCGATCGGCTGGTTCTGATCGTCGAGTGTATATTCTTTGTAGGTATCGCCTTTGATGTTTTCGCGCGTGCGCATCAGTCCGATGCTGATCCAGCTTTCGGCATCTTTTACCAGTTCGCCATGGATACGTGTTTCCAAACCGTAAGCATAAGCCCGGGCGCTGTTCTCTCCGAAATAACGGATGCGGACGTTGTCGATGTCGTAGGGCACCACATCGGTCATGTTTTTATAGTAGCCTTCCACGGTCCAGCGCATGGGCCGGCCGAAACCGATAAAGTTATAATCGAATCCGAGCACACCCTGCCAGCTTTTCTGTGCTTTCAGTTCAGTATTGAGTGTGCCGTCGTAGCGGCGCATTTCGCGGTAAAAAGGCGGTTGATGATAAGCACCTGCTGCCGCGCGGAAAATAATATCACGCTTCCAGGATGGTTTCCAGCTTGCGCCTATGCGCGGTGCAAGTAAGAATTCCTTGTTGAGCGAATTGTAATTGAAACGAAGACCTGCCGATAAAGTAAACGAACGAGCCGAATCACCGAACAGGATATTGTCCTGCAGGTAACCGGAAAATTTATTTACCTCCAGCGAAGCGCTCGAATTAATCAATTTGCTCAGCTCGAGTGTATTGGGATTATAGGGAATGGAATAACCCGCGGAGTCCTGGAATTCCCATTCGTGTAAGCGGTCGTTGATCGTGGTACGGTCATAACCTATTCCCCATTGCAGCGCATGACGATCCAGATCGAAATTTCCTTTGTGGGAGTAATTCCAATTGCGGATCGTGAGTTTATTGCGGGCAAAATTGTGAAAGATGCCGGCGCCTAATGGATTGACGATGGTACCGAAGGTTGCCTGGCTCTGATCGAAATCACGTTCGCCAAAAAGATAAGCACCGGCGATGTCGATGTTTTCCTCTTCGTCGTTTTCAAAGCGGGAAGCCAGCCATTTTAACCTTAATCTTTTATTTACCTGGTTGGTCAGCGATGCGCCGATCATGTTGGTGGTGTATTGATCTTTTTCCTGTCCTTCAAAATATACATCTAGCCCTAGGCTTTGTGTGTAGAAAGGTGAGAATACTGAAGTAGTGAGCTGACTATAGGCAGGTTGCAGGAAAAATTTGCTTCGCGAAATATTGCCCAACACTTCCGCCTGCCATTTTTTATTGATTTGATAAGTAAATAATGCCTGCAGATCGGTTGACGAGGGCACGTAGTTGCCCTGCGTTTCCTGACGGCTCAGCAGGTTGCGGTTGCTGCGGTTGCGCACACCAACGAGGTAGGTAAATTTTTCTTTCTGACTGGTGCCTTCGAGTTGCAATCCCTGTTCAAGAATACCGACATAAGCGGAACCACCAAAGCGGCGCGGCTTCTTATATTGAATATCCAGCACGCTGCTCATCTTGTCGCCATACCGTGCCGCAAAACCACCGTTGTAAAAACTGATGTTGCGCACCATTTCCGGGTTGATGAAACTCAGTCCTTCCTGTTGTCCGTTGCGGATGAGGTAAGGACGGAACACTTCAAAGTCGTTTACATAAATAAGGTTTTCGTCGTAGCTGCCACCTCTCACGGTATACTGCGAAGTCAATTCGTTATTGGAGCCGACAAATATTTTGATGAGGCTTTCCACACCGGTGGTAACGGAAGGAAGATTGAGAACGGTTTTGGGATTGGGGCGGATGAGCCCGGCTTCCCGGCGGTCGCGCTGATCACTGATCACTACTTCATTCAGTACTTCGGCACCTTTCTGCAACTGAACGGTAATGGATTCTTCTTCGCCTTCGTTGAGGAGGAAATTCTTTTGTTCAGTATTGAAACCGGTATGGCTGAATACGAGTGCAAAGGCTTTTTCAGGAACAACCTGTATGCGGAACTTTCCGGAGTCATTCGTGCTGACGCCGGTCTGACGGCCAAGGATGGTAATGGAAACGCCTGCGAGCGGTTTATCTTCTTCGTCTACTACGATACCGGAAACAAAAGCGGGGGTTTTCTGCGCGGCCGCAGGCAGCACAAAGCAAAAGGTGAGAAGGACCAGCAGTATGGATCGAAGGATTGGTTGCATTGGTTCAGCAGTACAAGTTACGTGTTTTGGGCTTGCGTTCAACTGGCTTTCAGCTTCGTGATCATGGCCATCGGATCATTGGCGTGGAAAACGGTGCTGCCGGCCACCAGCACATCGGCGCCGGCCGCCACGATCGAACCAGCATTTGCTTCGGTTACGCCACCATCTATCTCGATGAGCGTAGACAGTCCGCGCTCATCGATCATGCTGCGCAACGCTTTGATTTTTTCCAATGTATGCGGGATGAACTGTTGTCCGCCGAAACCGGGATTCACACTCATCATGCACACGAGATCTGTTTCATACAACACATCGGCCAGGGCACTTACGGGTGTATGCGGGTTAATGGCCACACCGGTTTTCATGCCGAGTGAGCGGATCTGCTGCAGGTTGCGGTGAAGATGTGGGCAGGCTTCAAGGTGTACGGTGAGATGATCAGCGCCCGCCTTGCGAAAATCTTCTGCATAACGTCCGGGTTCCTGTATCATCAGGTGTACATCAAATGGTTTTTTGGTCATCGGCCGCATAAACGCGATGAGCATAGGACCAAAACTGATATTGGGAACAAAGTTGCCGTCCATTACATCGAGGTGAAACCAGTCGGCTTCACTTTCATCGAGCAACTGACATGCTTTTTCCAAATGCAAAAAATCAGCGGCCAGCAGTGAGGGAGCAACCAGGGGCATGTAGATCGTTTTGCTTTGCAAGATAAGGTTTAATGCCTGAACGGATGTCAGAGTGCAGCGGCTGCGTCGCGCGCTTCGGTAAAACTCTGGTCGAGGCCGTAAGCTTTCTGGTAATGATCTTTAGCGCCGGCTTTATCGCCACTGGCCTCCAATGCCCGTCCGATCCAATAATATGCATCGGGGAAGGAAGGTTTGATGGTATTGGCCATGCGGAATGTTTTGAGTGCGGCGGCGTTGTTCTTTTGCTCCAGCAATATTTTGCCCTTTTCTATATAGGCGTTGAGGTAATTGTAGTTTTCGCGGATCGTTTCGTCGAAGGCCGCAATGGCTGCAGATTTGTTACCCGTATTGGTATAATAAATGCCTTTTACGTAATAAGGGTCGCCGGTTTTGAGCGTGTCGTATCGTATCAATGTATCAACCAGTGCCAGCGTGCGCGGATTTTTATATTCTGCGAATTGATAGGCCAGCTTGAGGCCGAGTTCCTGGTTCCAGGTGGGCAATTGATTGATTTTTTCCAGCAGGGAATTAGCGGCAGCCGAATCTTTTTTCTTTTGCAGCAATTCTACGTTCATCAGCAGCAACTCCATGTTTTGCGGATTGGCTTCCAGCAATGCGCTGGCTTGCTTCAACGCGAGCTCTGTTTTGCCGGCCGCATCATAGGCGTAGGCCAGCGTTAGCATGGTAAGTGGGCCGTCTTTGAGCCTGGCGCGGGCGGCCTCGAGGAAGGCAACGGCGGAGTCGGGTTTTCTTTCCAGTAAAATATTTCCCACGGCGGCGGCATAGCGGTCGTTACCGGTGAGCTCCCAGGCTTTTTTGAAATCGTCAACAGCCAGTTCGGGGTAATCTGCGTTGAGCAGAGCACCGCGACGGGCATAAAGATCCGGGTCTTCAGGATGAAGCCTGATTCTTTCCGTTAATGTATCGTACGGAGGATGGGACAACAGTATTTCCTGGGGCGTCCGGGCGTCCTTATTATTACAGCTGAAAAAAAGCGCGATCGCTAAAACGGACAGCAGGGCTGGAATAAAACGTTTCATATTGTACAAAACTAGGGAAGAATGGACTATGACAATTCTCTGACAAACCGCGTAGTCAATCAAAATACCTTTGCGGCGCTCATTTAAACGTCAAAAGATGAAAAAACTTGTAGGACAATGGATGCTGCCGCTGGTGGCAGGAATAATGGTATCGCAGACAACAATGGCGCAGTCGCATGGCGGAGGCAAGACCGATACGACGGTGCATTACCCGGAAGAAACGCATCTGCGCAATGTGCAGCAGCTTACTTTCGGCGGCGATAACGCAGAAGCCTATTGGAGTTATGACGGTAAATACCTCGTGTTTCAGCGTACCAACCCCAGGGAAGGATTAAACTGCGACCAGATATTTGTGGGTAAAGTGCCGCAGCAACCGGGAGAGAAGTTTGAATACAAAATGGTCAGCACCGGCAAGGGGCGTACTACCTGTGCCTTCTTTACCAAAGATGGCAAACATATTATTTATGCTTCTACGCACCTGGGAGCAGATTCCTGTCCACCGGTTCCGGACCGCTCCAAATACGGCAATAAATACATCTGGCCGTTGTACAGCAGCTATGATATTTTCATGGCCGATCTCGATGGCAACATTGTAAAACAGCTCACCCATTCCAAAGGATACGATGCCGAAGCCACGCTTTCTCCCGACGGAAAGAGAATGATCTACACCTCCGATAAAGACGGGGATATTGAATTATACATCATGGACCTGAAATCCGGTAAGGAGAAACGCATTACGCATCAATTGGGTTATGACGGTGGCGCGTGGTTCAGCCCTGACGGTAAAAAGATCATCTGGCGTGCTTCCCGTCCTACGACCGAAACGGAAATCAGGGAATACAAAGAATTGTTGGCCGAAGGGCTTGTGGCACCTACCAATATGGAAGTATGGGTAGCGGATGCCGATGGGTCAAACGCCCGCCAGATAACGCGTTTCGGTCAGGCCAACTGGGCACCTTCCTTCATGCCGGACAGCAAACGCATCATCTTCGCCTCCAATCACGAATACAAACGCGGATTTCCTTTCAACCTCTACACCATTGACGGTGACGGTACCAACCTGCATAAAGTAAGCCGTGATAAAGGGTTTGACGCCTTTCCGATGTTTTCGCCCGACGGCAAAAAGATCGTGTTTTCCAGCAACCGCAACAATGGCGGCACAAGGGACACGAATGTCTTTATTGCAGACTGGGTAGAGTAACTTGTTTACCGCGAAGTAGCTTCTACATCCGTACTTTTCTGGCGGCTGAAATATCGCCGGGCGCGGCTGAGTGTTTCCTGTTTTACACCAATGAAGGACGCGATGTCCTGCAAGAGGAACCGGTTGAACACTTCCGGTTTCATTTTCAGCAGGTATTCAAACCTCGAGCGTGTGGGCAATTTCAGCAACTGATTATGTTCATTGATGCTGGACATGATGTCTACCATCACTTTCATAAACATATCGGCGAATGGTTTATTCTGCAGAATGAAGCCCGCAAAATTTTCATGTGATATTTCCAGCACGATGGTGTCTTCGCGGAACCGCATATTCAGCCGGGTAGGTGTACGATGCAGGAAGCTGCGCAAGTCGGTAAAAAAATCTTCTTCCATCAGCAACAGCAAAACCTGTTGTTTATTATCCTGCGTGTAGAATGCTTCTACGGCGCCATTTACGATAAAACCAATGCGGCCGGCGGTATCACCTTCGCGCAGGAACCAGGAATTTTTCCGGTAAATGCGTGGTTCAAACAAGGCCAGCGCCTGTTGGATCTTTTCTTCATCGTCGATGCCAAAGTGGCGGAAAAATTCATTCAGATAGAGCAGACCGTTTTCAACGGGTTTTTCTTTAAGATTAGCGAGACTGGTGGATGGATGGAAATGCTTGAGAAATAAAAAGGACATAGTGGTTTTTTCTGGTTAGTGTAGACAGGATCAGGTGCCTGACTTTCTTTGTGTATGACAGGAAATTAGGGTATTTGCATCGGTGACGGCGTTAGTAAATCACTTTTTGACAATTATCAAAAACGTCTGCGTTCGCAATCGATTGTGCATGTAAAAGTGGCCCAAAGAAGAAGATATTATTTTTTGGTTAGCTTTGTCCGCAAATCAACTCCACATTTATGGATACCGGACTACTCCATCTGCACAATCTTCTCCGTTGGGTCATTTTAATCCTGTTGTTGCTTTCGATCGTTAAGGCGTTTACAGGCTGGCAACAGAAAAGAGCTTTTACCGGCGGTGACCGCCGTGTATGGTTGTTTACCCTGATCGCTGCACATACCACGCTGCTGATCGGCATTGTGCAACTGTTGTGGGGACGTTTCGGTATACTCAAGGTTACCATACCCGAAGGTGAGTCGGTTATGAAAAATTCTTTCTTCCGTTTCTTCTGGGTGGAGCATCCGTTGTTCATGGTGCTTGCAACCATTTTTATCACGCTTGGTTATGGCATGGCTAAAAAGCCTGTGGCCGATAACATAAAATTCAAAAGAGCTTTCTGGTTGTTCTTTATTGCCTTGCTGATGATCCTCGTTGCAGTGCCCTGGCCTTTCCGTGGCGAAGGTATTGCCCGTCCGCTGTTCCCGGGGATGGCAGCCTGATCAGCTTTTTAAAACAGCGGCTACTTTTTCCATTTCTGCAACAGTACCAATGCTGAGGCGTCGCCATGTTGAGCCTTCTTCAAACGAACGTACACCCATGATGTTGTGCGATTCGAGCAGGGCTTTTACATCGCGTGCGTAACCGGCGGTATTGAAATAGACAAAACTCGTTACCGAAGGAATATAGGTCATGCCTGCTTTATCAAGTGCGGCACAGAAAACCGCGCGTGCAGCAGTATTTTCTTTCTTACAAAAACGGACAAACTCTTCATCACCCAGGGATGCCAGCGCACCTGCGAGTGATACGGCTCCTGCACCTGCATTGGCCCACGGCTGCAGATTCTTCAATTTTTCGATGGTCTGCGGATGAGCCAGTGCAAAGCCAACGCGGCCGCCTGCCAGCGCATACATTTTGGAAAATGTTTTTGCTACCACAAGATTGGGACATTCATTTACCAGCCGCGCAAGGGAAGGTTCATTGCTGAATTCGGTATAGGCTTCATCCAGTAATACAATACAGGATGCCGGGATTTTCCGGATATACGCTTCCAGTTCGGATGCGGGAATAACGGTGCCGGTGGGGTTATTGGGATTGCAGATATAGATCAGTCTGGTTTGCGTATCTGTTTTGCCTTTCATGGCTGCGAGGTCGATCTGTTTGGCCTGGTTGAGTGGTACGGTGCGCATTTCCAGGCCGAGATTGCGTGCGGCCGGCACCCAAAGCCGGAAGCTGGGATCGGGAATGACGGCATTGCCTTTTTGCAGGGCGGCCAGCACGGCGGTCAATCCCAGTAATTCAGACGAGCCGGCGCCGATCACCACATTCTCCGCTTTCAGGCTGTACATGCCGGCGATTTTGTCGATGAGCGCGGAGGTCGTGTTCCAGGGATAACGGTTGCTGGTATTAACAGCCTCCATCATGGCTTTGCGGGCAAGGGGAGAAGGGCCGTGCGGATTTTCGTTGGAACCGAGACGGATCATTTCTTCCAGAGGTCCCCGACCGGGATGGTGGAAAGCTTCACGGGCGAACAGATCACGGCTCAGCGTAAAGGCTGCCATGGTGAGGGCTGCCTGACGGAGCATGGTACGTCTTTGCATGGGCGAATAATTGATAAAAGAAAGATACGAAATTATCCGCGGCGTCCGAGTTCCACGATCTGGCAATCGCGCATATCGAGGCCGTCGATGGTGAGTTTAACCAGTGTGCGCACTTTATGCCAGCCTTGCTTGCCGGCAGCTCCCGGATTGATATGGAGGAATGAGCGGCCCTGGTCGTAAATAACTTTCAGGATATGCGAATGTCCGCTGATGAACAATAATGGTTGGTGTTTGTCGAGTGACTGGCGTGTTTCGGGATTGTAGCGTGGTGGTGCGCCGCCGATATGGCGCATCAATACTTTTACTTCTTCGCAGTAAAAAACTATTTCGAGCGGAAAATGATCGCGGATATCGCGGCCGTCAATATTGCCGTATACTCCTTTGAGCGGTTTGAATGCGGCAAGCTGATCGGCGAGTGCGCTATTGCCAAAGTCGCCACCATGCCAGATCTCGTCACAATCTTCGAAATGCCGGAATACATTTTCATCTAAAAAACCATGAGTATCGGAAATAAGTCCTATGCGTTTCATGGAGTCGGGAGTTGTTTAACGATTAATCAACAGTTCTTCTCGGCCCATTCGTAAAGTATTTCCATCGAACAACCAATGCTTGAGCAACAGGTTTTCAGGTGAAAGGCAGGAACCTCAGGTTTATTTCCCCAAAAAGTAATTGTACGCTTACCTGCTTTAACCCAATGATGATGACTGGAAGAAATTCTCGAAGGAGAAAATCCTAAAGACTTAAAAAACCTTTCCCAGCATTTTGTTCGAAGTGGCCTGAAATTCCCCATATCTATGCAGCATGTAATGAAAAACGTTCAACTGAATTGGGTTCAACGTTGAAATTTTGAAGGGAACCGTCAACATCGGCAAATGGATGCGTAAAGCGCTTGTTAAAAAACTTGGCTTTTTTCCACCCTAAACGATTTAACTCTGCGTCCATTTTTTTCTGGGTCAGCGTAGTTAAATGAATAAAGAAATTGTTCATGGACTCTCTTAGCAGAGTCTCGGCCTCTGTTATGTCATCACCATAACCGGAGATATCCAAAGACGGGATATAGATAATTATCTGGTTTGTGTCGCGATCTTTAAATCGAACAGCAGAAACTTGCGCAGACAATTCCCTTCTATGGAGATTAATCCGAATCGAATCTCCATTTGCAGGCGGAGAGTCCATTTTCTTTAATAATATTTCTGTAAGCATATTTAATCAAAAGAGGCCAGCAATATTAAAACAAAATAATTTCAGACGGAACGGGAAATCACGCGTAAATTCAGTGTAAAGTTCCAAGAATGATTATCAGTGCTTTAGTTCCAATAACCATCTTTAATCTTTATCACTGAAATTATAATCAATTTTTCTTCCAAAAGTTTAGTACTCGTAACTTTGAAAGACAACGGTTGACTATGCCATTCCATCGCAATTTTACTTACTACATCGATAAGCGCCGCTGGAAATATTATTTCCTCATGGTGTCGCTGGAACTCATCCGGCGGTGGCAATAAGTCAATAAGTCAATAAGTGAATTGTCAATGGCTGTTAAGAAAATGCGCTCATCATTTTCAAATTTTCAAATCGTCAAATTACATCATTAGCATATGCCTCATTATCATTCACTGGGCAGCATTCCGCACAAGCGGCATACCCAGTTTCGTAAACCCGACGGCGGACTCTATTCAGAACAATTGTTTTCTACGGAAGGTTTTTCCAACGATTACTCCTTATTATATCATATTCATCCGCCCACCCAGATCATCAAAACCGAACCGCAGATCAGTGTGGCGCCGGAAATAGCAGAAGAACGGATGTTGCAGCACCGCAGTTTCGAAGGGTTCAACGTGAAGCCCAAAGCCGATTTCCTGGAAAGCCGGGTGCCGGTGCTGGTGAACAACGATTGCCATATTGTGCTGGCTGCACCGCAGCAGAGTATGCGGGATTATTTCTATAAAAATGCTGATGCCGATGAAATGATCTTCGTACATGAAGGGCAGGGAGTTCTGCGCACCATGTACGGTGAGCTGCCTTTTAGTTATGGCGATTACCTGGTCATTCCGCGGGGTACCATTTACCAGATCGAATTTGCCGATGCCAACAACCGGTTATTCATTGTGGAGTCGTTCAGCCCGATCCGCTATCCAAAGCGCTATTTAAGCAAATATGGCCAGTTGCTGGAGCACGCTCCCTATTGCGAGCGTGATATCCGCCCGCCCCAGAACCTGCCGAGTTTCGACGAAAAAGGCGATTTCCTCATCCGGGCCAAGAAAAAAGGCGTGTTGTATGGCCTGCATTATGGTACACATCCGTTTGACGTGATTGGCTGGGACGGCTGCTGTTATCCTTATGCTTTTTCGATCCATGATTTTGAACCGATTACCGGCCGGGTGCATCAGCCGCCGCCGGTCCATCAGACCTTCGAAGCGCACAATTTCGTGGTTTGTTCGTTCTGTCCGCGTTTGTTCGACTACCATCCGCAGGCGATCCCGGCGCCCTACAATCACAGCAATATCGACAGCGACGAAGTATTATATTATGTTGACGGGGATTTTATGAGCCGGAAAAATGTAACGCGGGGCATGATCACCTTGCACCCGGCGGGCATTCCGCACGGGCCTCACCCGGGTTCAGTGGAGAAAAGTATCGGAGCCAGAGAAACCAAGGAACTCGCGGTAATGGTGGATACTTTCCATCCGCTGATGTTGACCAAAGCAGCCTTGAATATTGAAAATCAGGGATATGTGATGAGTTGGGCAGAATGAACGGGCGTTTGTAAAAAAGTGGAAAAAAGGGCAGGAAACCTGACGTAAATGCAGTAAATTGGGATAAATAAAAACGATAAAGCCATGGTAAAATTATCCGAAATGAAAGCCGGTGATCTGGTGAAGGTGGATGATGAGGGCATAGATCGGCAGGGAATAGTGGTTCGCGTCAGCAACGACGACCACAAGGTTTTGGTAGACAATGGAATCCAGGAGTTCTGGTTTGCGCCTGACAAGTTATTTGCTATTCCGCTGGATGAGGCGCAGTTGGGGCGGCTGGGTTTTGAAAAGGAGCCTTTGGGGGCAGGGATGAAGTACCTGAAAGGGCCTTTCCGGCTGGTTACTCCGGTGAAGGATGATTTTTCCAATGTGGAGATGTGGTACCGCGAAGACAAGCGGCATTTCTCCCGCCCGTTGTCGGTGCACGAGTTGCAAAACCTTCATATGCAGATGACGAAGGTTCCGTTGGATCTCGTACATGCCTGATTTTGATTAAATTATCGCAGAAAGTCTTACATTTGTGGAATAACCCGGAAAAAGAGTCCGGGTTATTTCTTTTTTTATCTATATAGTCATATCTTTGCAGCCCTAAAAATCATATGTCTAAACAAGCCCTTATAAAACAAGATGGTGTGATCCTCGAAGCCCTTTCGAACGCGATGTTCAGGGTGAAGCTGGAGAACGGCCATGAGATCGTGGCGACGATTTCCGGTAAGATGCGAATGCACTATATCCGGATTCTGCCAGGTGATAAAGTGGGCGTCGAGTTGTCGCCATATGATCTGACAAGAGGAAGAATCAACTTCAGATACAAATAATTTGAGTCATGAAAGTAAGAGCATCCATCAAAAAGAGAAGTGCAGACTGCAAGATCGTACGTCGTAAAGGCAAGCTGTACATTATTAACAAAAAGAACCCTCGCTACAAGCAGCGCCAGGGCTAAGATGACCGGTTGTGTCTGCAATTACGGAAGGTCTGTGTGAAGGGCTTTCGGACGGACGACTTTCCGGGATTAATTAAACTAACAACAAACAACAAATAGACTATGGCTCGTATTGCCGGTGTTGACTTACCAAAAAACAAAAGAGGCGAAATCGGTCTGACGTATATCTACGGCATCGGACCCGCTACTGCCAAATACATTCTTGACAAGCACAATATCAGTCGCGACAAGAAAGTAAATGAGTGGAATGACGATGATCTGAATGCTATCCGTACAACCATTACGGAAGAGCTGAAGGTTGAAGGTCAACTGCGTTCTGAGGTACAGATGAGCATCAAGCGTTTGCTGGATATCGCCTGCTACCGTGGTCTGCGTCACCGCAGAGGACTGCCCGTTCGTGGTCAGCGTACCAAAACCAACAGCCGTACACGTAAGGGCAAGCGTAAGACAGTTGCCGGTAAGAAGAAGGCTACAAAGAAGTAATCCAAATAAGTGATTGGCAGTATGCGTTCGCATTACTGCCAATTGCTGTTTAGATATAGCACCTTTTTACGGACTGGATTCGGATGCCCAATGGTGCGGGAGCAGGATTGGTCCGGGCTGGTGATAACGAATCACCGGTGAAACAAACAGAAGATTACCTCCAAAAAACAAAAATGGCAAAAGCACAACAGAACAGCGCGAAAGCCGCTGCCAAGAAAAGAGTAGTGAAAGTGGACGCTTACGGCGATGCACATATCTCTGCTACTTTCAACAACATCATTATTTCACTGACCAACAAGAACGGTCAGGTTATTTCCTGGAGCAGCGCCGGTAAAATGGGCTTCAAAGGTTCCAAGAAAAACACTCCTTATGCCGCTCAGATGGCCGCCAACGATGCAGCTAAAACTGCATTTGATGCTGGTCTGAAGCGTGTAGACGTTTACGTGAAAGGCCCCGGTGCCGGTCGCGAAAGCTCTATCCGTTCACTGTCTCAGTCAGGCATCGAAATTGTAATGATCAAGGACGTAACTCCGCTGCCACACAATGGCTGCCGTCCCCCCAAGAAAAGAAGAGTGTAAGAAGTATTAAGTGATAAGTTTTAAGTAATAGGTTCTTTTGAAACGTTACTTAAAACTTACTACTTACAACTTATTACTCAAGACATATTTGAGCCAGGTTTGGTTTCATTTCCAACAAAGGGTGTACGATTGATTTTTTAAAAGCTTTTTACTGATCGTTGCACCGGTTTCTAAAAAAGCTTAAATGAACAACTACTATGGCACGTTACAAAGGTCCAAAGACCAAGATTTCCCGTATTTTCGGAGAGCCCATTCTGGGCAATGGTAAATGGTTGGGTAAAAACAGCAATCCTCCCGGCCAGCATGGCGAAAAACGCAAGCGTAAAACCCTGGGTGAATACGCGCTTCAGCTGCGTGAAAAGCAGAAAGCGAAGTACACTTATGGTATTCTGGAAAAGCAATTCCGCAAAACTTTTGAAGAGGCATCACGTCGTAAAGGCGTAACTGGTGAAAACCTCATCAAGTTGCTGGAAGCCCGTCTGGACAACACGGTCTACCGCATGGGTATTGCTCCTTCCCGTCCTGCTGCGCGTCAGTTGGTCAGCCACAAACACGTTGAAGTAAACGGCCAGGTAGTGAACATTCCTTCCTACCAATTGAAAGCCGGTGATGTTATCACCATCAAAGAAGGCAGCCGCGAGCGCACTTCCATCACCAGCGTGGTACGTGGTAAGAACCCTAAATTCAGCTGGCTGGATTGGAACGAAACAGAGCTCAAAGGAACTTTCATCACTTATCCAGAGCGTGAAAGTGTTCCTGAAAATATCAAAGAGCAACTGATCGTAGAACTTTACAGCAAGTAATAAAATCTGACGGCCACGTGCCGTCATTTTGCTGCGATTCCCAACATTTAAAAATTAAATCTGAAATATGGCAATTTTGAATTTCCAGAAGCCGGATAAAATCATCCTGCAAAAGGCGACAGATTTCGAAGCTCAGTTTGAGTTCCGTCCGCTGGAGCCTGGTTTTGGCGTCACCATCGGTAATGCACTGCGTCGTGTATTGCTGAGTTCCCTGGAAGGTTATGCAATCGTGGGTGTAAAGATCGAAGGTGTTGACCACGAGTTTGCAACCATGAAAGGTGTAAGCGAAGACGTTGTGGAAATTTTCCTCAATCTGAAGCAGGTTCGCTTCAAGAAAATCGTAGAACACGAAGTGGCCAACGAGAAGATCGTTCTGTCGCTGAAGAATAAAACTGAATTCACTGCCGGTATGATAGGAGAAGGTACACATTCCTTCCAGATCATGAACCCCGAACTGCTGATCTGCACACTCGATTCTTCCGCTAAAATGGATATCGAACTGACAATCGGTAAAGGTCGTGGTTACGTTCCTGCAGAGGAAAACAAACCCAAAGATGCGCCTATCGGTTACATCGCGATCGACTCTATCTTCACGCCGATCAAAAACGTGAAATACAGCATCGAGAATACCCGTGTGGAACAACGCACCGACTATGAGAAACTGATCATGGAAGTATCTACGGATGGTACCATCCATCCGGAAGAAGCGGTGAAGCAGGCTTCCCGTATCCTGATCCAGCATCTCATGATCATTACCGACGAAAACATCACTTTCGACAATAAAGAAGAGAAGAAAGAAGACCTCGTAGACGAGCAAACACTCCAGCTCCGCAAAGTGCTGAAGACTCCGCTCGAAGACCTGGATCTCTCTGTTCGCGCCTTCAACTGTCTGAAAGCTGCAAAAATCAACTCACTGAGCGAACTGGTTCAGTACGAGCAGGAAGACCTGATGAAGTTCCGCAACTTCGGTCAGAAGTCTCTTGCAGAGATCGAACAGGTACTTAGCGAAAGAGGTCTCGGATTCGGCATGGATCTGCAGAAACTCGGCGTTGATAAAGATGAACTTTGATTAATTTGATGATTTGAAGATCAGACAATTAATTTTCAAATTATCAAATCATCAAATTGTCTAATTAAATAGTAAGTAGGTTGTAATTCCTTGACACGGTACAACCGAATTTTTTAAACCTGATTTGATGAAGCGGAGATTTTCAAATTTTCAAATCATCAAATCCTCAAATTAAACGTCATGCGTCACGGAGACAAAATTAACAACCTCGGCCGTACCAAAGCACACCGCGAGGCCCTGCTGTCTAACCTGGCTTGCCAGTTGATCCAGCACAAACGTATCGTTACTACCCTGGCGAAAGCCAAAGCACTGCGCAAGTTCGTAGAGCCATTGATCACCAAGGGTAAAGAAAATACCACGCACCAGCGTCGTATCGTGTTCAGCTACCTGCAGGACAAAGAAGCTATCAAAGAATTGTTCGGCGCTGTCGCTGAAAAAGTTGGTGGTCGTCCCGGTGGCTACACACGTATCCTCAAACTCGGCGCACGTCCTGGTGACAACGCTGAGAAAGCGCTGATCGAATTGGTTGACTTCAACGAAGTATATGGTAAAGGTGCTGATGAAGCGAAAACCGCTACCAAACGTACACGTCGTGCAGGTGGAGCCAAGAAGAAAGCGGAAGAAACTCCCGCTGCTGAAACAGCAGCTCCGGCCGCAGAAGAAACTACCGCAGAGTAATTCTCTATATCAAGGTTTTGACAATGCCCCCGGATTTCCGGGGGCATTTTTTTGATCATTTTTCTGCGCTAACCGTACAGGCGTTTGTCACAAAATGGTTTAACTTCAGGCATCGACGCGCTGCTTGCTTCTTTTTTACGATGCTTTTAAAACACGGTTTACATGGATCACACTTCGTCGCAGTCATTGCAGCAATTCAGGAATCTCGTTGGTATCAGGTTCCAATTGTACAACAGCCTTTTTACTTCGCTTCCTTTTCATAAGATCGAAAAAACAGGCATCCTCCTTTCCCTGCTGTCCAGCAATTGCGAAGACGGCTATAAAAAAAATCAAAGCCCTATACAGATCATTGAAGAGTTCTTCAGCAAACAAACCGCTTATGTAAACGAGCAGGAGAAACTCGATCTGCTTTTCCGTTTTGTACAGTATGCCGAAAGACAGGTGGTACTTTTCGATGCACTCGAAGATTCCGCTTTCCGCGAAGTACATGATATGAACGGCGTGGGCACACTCAAACACCTTGAGTCGGAAATCATACGGACCGATAAACAGGATGAACTGGCAAAGAAACTGGAAGACTTTACCGTAAGGCTGGTACTGACCGCACATCCTACACAGTTCTATCCCGGCCCGGTGCTCGGCATCATTCACGATCTTTCCAAGGCCCTGGCCGATAACAACGCCACGCTCGTTAATACACTGCAACAGCAACTCGGCCGCACCCCTTTTCTCAAAAAAGAAAAGCCAACGCCTTACGACGAAGCTGTCAGCCTGATCTGGTACATGGAAAATGTATTCTATCCGGCCGCCGGCCGCATAATTGCCGCATTGAAAGGTTCTTTCCCTCATGCTGTTGGTACCGAAAATCCGGTATTCCAGATGGGCTTCTGGCCCGGTGGGGATCGCGACGGCAACCCGTTCGTCAATACAGAGACAACGCTGCGTGTGGCGGACTCACTGCGTGGCAGCATCCTTAAATGTTATTACCTCGATGTACGCAAACTGCGCCGCCGCCTTACCTTCCAGGGTATCGAACCACTACTCATCGGACTGGAGAAAAAATTATACGACAACCTTTTCATTCCCGGCTATCGTTCGCATCTTACCAAAGAGGAGATCGTTGACACACTTGAACAAGTGAAGAAAATCATTATTCATGAACACAATGGATTGTTTCAACACCTGGTCGAAAGCCTGTTGAACAAAGTGCATATTTTCGGTGTACACTTTGCTTCACTCGACATCCGCCAGGAGAGTGGTGTGCATACCCATCTCTTCGAAACGATGGCGGAAAGCAATTACATTGTCCCTGCAGAATATCCCGGGTGGCCGGAAGAACAAAAGATCAGTTTTCTTTCCACCATTACAGAAACCGCCGACCCGTCTTTATTCAAAGACGATGTGGAACGCGACACGCTCGAATGTGTGGCCGCGATCAAAACGATCCAGCAATACAATGGTGCAGATGGTTGCAACCGCTATATCATCAGCCAATGTAACAGCGCAGCGAATGCCATGGAAGTATTTGCTTTGTTCCTGCTGGCCGGTTGGAAGAAGGAAGAAATGAACGTAGACATCGTTCCGCTTTTCGAAACGATCGAAGACCTGAAACATGCTGCAGCGGTGATGGAGAAACTATACCGCGACCCTGCCTACCGCGAACACCTCAAAAGAAGACAGAACTTCCAGACGATCATGGTTGGCTTCTCCGATGGTACCAAAGACGGCGGATACCTGATGGCTAACTGGAGTATTTACAAAGCCAAAGAAGAACTGACACGTATCTCCCGGGAGTACGACATCGACGTTATCTTCTTCGATGGACGTGGCGGTCCGCCTTCACGCGGCGGCGGTAAAACACATCGTTTCTATGCATCCATGGGCCGCAATATTTCTAATAAAGAAATACAACTCACCATACAAGGACAAACGGTTAGTTCCAACTTCGGCACCATCGATGCGGCGGAATTCAATATCGGTCAGTTGTTGAATGCGGGCATCAGCAATGATTTATTCGTAAGCCGCAATACGATCCTTTCCGATAAAGAAACGGAACTGCTGCAGCAACTCGCCGAGGCAGGATTCGATTCGTATAAACAATTAAAAGAGCATCCTTACCTGACCGATTACCTGGTGCACGCAAGTCCCTTGCGTTTTTACAGCCAGACCAACATCGGCAGTCGTCCCGCCAAACGTGGAAAAACGTCCGGCATTTCACTCAAAGACCTGCGGGCCATTCCTTTTGCAGGATCCTGGAGCCAATTAAAGCAAAATGTAACCGGATTTTATGGAGTAGGCGCCGCTATGCAGAAACTGGAGAAAGAAGGGCGCTTCGATGAGCTGAAGAAACTTTACAAAGAATCCCTGTTCTTCAAGACTTTACTCGATAACTGTGAGATGGCCATGATGAAATCCTTCTTCCCGCTTACGAGTTATTTATCCCGGCACAAACAATTTGGCGAGATCTGGCAGATGATCTATCATGAATTTGAACTGACGCGTCAATATTTATTTAAACTATCCGGTCATACCGAGTTGATGCAGGATTACCCGATCGATCAACTGTCTATCCAGATGCGCGAGCGCATTGTGATGCCACTGGTAACCATTCAGCAATATGCACTTACGCGAATCCGTGAAATGGAGGAGCAGTTGGTAACATCGCCCCTGCGGCCGGTTTATGAAAAACTGGTAATGCGTTGTTCCTTTGGCATCATCAATGCCGGACGCAATTCAGCCTGATATTATCCCCACTTTGTGTGATAGGCGGCATGCTTGTTTTTTTGTAATTTTCAATAACAAAACAGCAATCATGTCGCCTCTTTTATATACCGGTTATAGCAATATTTATGACGCCGAACGAATGCCCTGGGGAGAAACGGTGGAAGCCAATGGCAACGATTACATTGTGCGCACAGATCTGGGGAACCAGGTGCTGGCCTGGGTTTCGTATGGCGGTTCTCAGGCACAGAATCAATCCTGGTGCCACGGTTTTTCGCTGGGTACTCATGAGCGTTGGGGCTATTCGGTTTATTCGGGGAGGCATGTGGCGCGTGTACTGACCGATGAATACCGCCGGGTCAATCGTTTCCAGGCGCAACCGGGAGATATCATCGCCTGGCGCACATCCAATCCTAACCGCGATCATCCTCACACGGCTATCTTAAAAAAACTGGTGTTGCTTCCCAATGGATGGATTGATTTTGCCCACTCACTGATGGATAGCAAAAATGGTCCTGATCCTGTGCAACGTGATGAACCGATACTGACGATGGTGCGGGTGTATGGGAGTGTGATCATGTTTTACCGGAAGTTGCGGTGAGGCAGGCAATAAGTCAATGAGTGAATAAGTCAATGAGTGAATAAGTCAATGAGTGAATAAGTCAATGAGTGAATAAGCGGTTGTTTATTATCAACCGATTCTAAACGGTTATCACGATAATGATGAAGTGGCTGCGATGTTGTTGATCTTCAGACTATAGCTGTTCGGAACATTTATCTTAAAATGCGTTGACTTTATTTCTAAGGTAATAGTTTCTTGAGGTATAAAACGCCCTTGTTGGTCTCCCGACCAACAAGCAAAGCCAGGCGGGCTTCGACCACACCGTTTGGAAGATCGTAAGAAGAATTGGCGTAAATGAGTCTTTTAGCTATATCTGGGCTTGCCGCAGAGAATGACGGAGTTGTAAAGGCTATCGTTTTACGGTTCTTGTGAAACGCTTTTTTAGGATCTAAACCTTGTGAGTCTCACGTCAAGCGCCGCTGATCTGCAGTTGGCCTGAACATATCGAGGCTACCTGATTCTTGCTTGTTCGTCGGGAGACTAACAAGGGCTTCTCATAGCGCCGTTATATTCGAAATGAAAAGCAACTCCTGGTTAACCGTTCCGAACAGTTATGGTCTTCAGACCAACAGGCAGAAGCTTCGAGCGGCTATTTCCCTATGCCTTAGGCCCCACGCCTTCAACCTCCTTTCTCCTCATGCAAAGGCCTGCAAAATAGAATCTTCTTTTGCTTCCAGGATAGACGCGCCCATCAGGAACTCATCTACCTTGCGCGCGCACTCGCGTCCTTCGCTGATGGCCCACACCACCAGGCTCTGACCGCGGCGCATATCACCCGCACTGAATATTTTGGAGATACTCGTTTTATAATCTTTTTCATTCGCTTTTACATTACCGCGCGCATCCGTGTCCAGGGCCAGTTCGGTGATCATACCGCTGTGCTGGGGATGCACAAAACCCATTGCCAGCAATGCCAGTTCGCAGGGCATCTCTCTTTCGCTGCCCTTTACCTCCGTGAATTGTGCCGGACGCCCATCAGCAGAAGCCGTCCATTCCAGGTCCACGACTTTCAAGGCTTTGAGATTACCGTTTTCATCACCCATAAACTCCTTGGTGGCAACCGCCCAATGACGTTGCGCACCTTCTTCGTGAGAAGTGGTTGTTTTCAGCAACATCGGGTAACTCGGCCAGGGCATATGTTGCGTTCTGCTCTCAGGTGGTTTGGGCATCAATTCGAATTGTGTTACGGATGCGGCACCATGCCGGTTACTCGTGCCTACACAATCACTTCCCGTATCTCCACCGCCGATCACGATCACATTTTTTCCGGTAGCCAATACTTCTTCGGTGAGAATATTACTTTCGATCGCTGCATTGATCAACGGATTTTTTCCGGCTACTCTTTTATTGTTCTGCTTCAGGAAGTCCATTGCAAAATGAACCCCTTTTAATTCGCGGCCAGGTATGGTCAGATCACGCGGCGCGGTGCTTCCACCCGCCAGTACGATAGCATTGTATTCGCGCAGCAGATCATTGATGTTGATGTTTACGCCCACATGTGCGAGGCAACGGAAGGTTACGCCTTCTTCTTCCAGTAAAGCAATACGGCGATCAATCACCCATTTTTCTAATTTGAAATCGGGAATGCCATAGCGCAACAAACCGCCCGGCGCATCGTCACGTTCGAATACCGTTACGAGGTGACCCGCGTAGTTGAGTTGTGCAGCGGCTGCAAGACCCGCCGGGCCACTGCCCACTACCGCCACTTTTTTACCGGTGCGCACCAGCGGACGACGCGGCTTTACAAAGCCTTTTTCAAAAGCAATTTCAATGATGTGTTTTTCTATTTCCTCGATGGCTACCGGCGGCTGGTTGATACCCAACACGCAGGCACTTTCACAAGGGGCAGGACAAATACGTCCGGTGAATTCGGGAAAGTTATTCGTAGAGGCCAGAATACTGTAAGCCTCTTCATAATTCTTATGGAAAACCGCATCGTTGAATTCGGGAATGACATTTCCCAGCGGACAGCCGCTGTGACAAAAAGGAACGCCGCAGTCCATGCAACGCGCCGACTGTTCATTGAGTTTGCTTTCACTGTACCTTTCTACAAACTCGTTATAATGTTTCAGGCGCTCAGCCACGGGCTTCTTGCCGGGCATCTCCCGCGTGAATTCCAGAAATCCTGTTATTTTACCCATATTGCTTTGACATCAATTGTTGAGAAATAAAGTACCCGTCATTACTTCGTCGGGATGTTGACAGTTTGTCCAACCTTACCGGCCAGCACCACTTTTTTATAATCCTTCGGAAATACTTTGATGAAATGTGATAGCTGGTTGTCGAAATCATTCAGCAGGAAACGCGCCACCGTACTTCCTGTGTATTCATAGTGGCGGTTGATCATGTATTTAAGCGTGCAGGCATCTTCTTCGTCCAGCGGATCGAGATCGATCATTTCGGGATTACAGTTGCCGGCAAATTTTCCTTTCACATCGTATACATAAGCAATACCGCCGCTCATGCCTGCTGCAAAGTTGCGTCCCGTATCACCCAGAATAACAGTTATGCCTCCGGTCATGTATTCGCAACCATGATCACCGATGCCTTCCACTACCACCCGTGCACCTGAGTTGCGCACAGCAAAACGTTCGCCCGCTTTACCGCGGATATAGGCTTCGCCCGAGGTGGCTCCATAGAAAGCTACGTTGCCGATAATGATGTTTTCTTCCGGTACAAAACTGGCTTGCTTGTCGGGATAAATGATCAGTTTCGCACCGCTGAGCCCTTTACCGAAGTAGTCATTCGCATCGCCTTCGAGTTCCATCGTTACGCCATGCGTATTGAATGCCGCGAAACTCTGACCAGCCGTTCCTTTCAGTTTAAAATGAATCGTGTCTTCGGGTAATCCCGCTGCGCGGAATTTTTTCGTGATTTCGTTGGAAAGTAATGTTCCTGCCGCCCGGTCGGTGTTGATGATATCGAAGGAGGCTTTCACTTTCTCATCGCGTTCGAGTGCCGGCTTCGCGGCCTCGAGCAGTTTCCAGTCAAGAATCTCCGTCAGCCCGTGATCTTGTTCTTCCTGTTTGTAAAGCCCTACATATTCATTCGCGGGTTCTTTGTACAGCAGCGGAGAAAGATCGAGTTTGCCGTATTTCCAATGCGAGATATTATCGCGTAATTTCAGCGCATCTACCTGGCCGATCATTTCATTGATGGTACGGAAACCTAACTCTGCCATCAGCTCACGCAGGTCTTGCGTAAGGAAACGGAAGAAGTTGACCACATGCTCCGGATCGCCGCTGAAGCGTTTACGTAATTCAGGGTCTTGTGTAGCTACGCCTACCGGACAGGTATTGAGATGGCATTTGCGCATCATGATGCATCCTTCCACCACCAGCGCGGCAGTTGCCACACCCCATTCTTCTGCACCCAGCAATGCGGCAATCACAATATCACGGCCGGTGCGGATTTGTCCGTCGGCCTGTACCGTTACACGACTGCGCAGTTTATTTTTTACCAATGTCTGATGTGTTTCTGCGAGGCCAAGTTCCCACGGTAGTCCCGCGTGTTTGATGGAACTCACAGGCGAGGCGCCGGTGCCGCCATCGAAACCAGCAATGAGCACTACATCGGCTTTGGCTTTTGTGACGCCTGCGGCAATGGTGCCAACGCCGGCCTTGCTGACGAGTTTTACATTGATGCGCGCAGCGCGGTTGGCATTTTTCAGATCGAAGATGAGCTGGGCAAGATCTTCAATGGAATAGATATCGTGGTGTGGAGGAGGGGAGATCAGGCCCACACCCGGCGTGGAGTGACGTGTCTTGCCGATCCAGTCGTCTACTTTGTGTCCGGGCAATTGTCCGCCTTCTCCGGGCTTGGCACCTTGTGCCATTTTGATCTGCAATTCATCCGCTTCGGTGAGGTAAAGACTTGTTACGCCAAAGCGAGCGCTCGCCACCTGTTTGATGGCACTGCGCATGGAATCGCCATTCTCCATTTTCTCATACCGTTGTTCATCCTCTCCGCCTTCGCCTGTATTGCTTTTACCGCCTAAACGGTTCATGGCAATGGCGAGTGTGGTGTGTGCTTCCCAACTGATGGAACCGAAGCTCATCGCTCCTGTTGCAAAACGTTTGTAAATGTTCTCTGCAGATTCCACTTCTTCCAACGGCACGGAAGGCCGGTCGCGTTTGAAGTCGAGCAGGCTGCGAAGGGTAATGGCTTTTTCATTTTGCTCATTGATCAGCTTCGCATATTTTTTGAAGGCAGTATAATCATTCAGTCTGGTGCTGTGTTGCAACAGGTGAATGGTCTGCGGGTTAAAGAGGTGCTCTTCTCCTTTTCTTTTCCACTGGTACACCCCTCCAACGGGCAGACGGTCGACCGGAATTTCCTTTTTGCTGAAGGCGAAATAATGTTTCGCTAATGCTTCACGCGCAATTTCATCAAGGCCCATGCCTTGTATGCGTGAAGTAGCTCCGGTAAAATATGTTTTAACCACTTCGCTGTTGATGCCGATGATCTCAAAGATCTGCGCACCCTGGTAAGATTGCAGCGTGCTGATACCCATTTTCGAGAATACTTTCAGCAAGCCATCATTAACAGCTTTTACATAATTCTTTTTCAATTCGTCTTCTGTCAGCGACGTTTCGATCTTACGGGTTTCTTTCATATCCCGGATAGATGAAAGCGCGAGATAAGGGTTGATAGCTGTGGCGCCAAATCCGAGCAGGCAGGCAAAGTGATGCACTTCCCATACATCGCCGGCTTCTACTACAATGCCTACCTGTCCGCGCATGCCTTTGCGGATAAGATGGTGATGCACGGCGGCCGTTGCCAGCAAGGATGGAATAGGCGCGTGATCACTGTCGATCGCGCGGTCCTGGAGGATCAGTACTTCAAACCCATCGTGTACGGAATCTTCTGCATAACGGCAGAGACGATCCAGTGCCGATTTGAGTGAGCCTGGTTTGCCGTCGGCACGGAAATAACATTGCAATGTCTTCGACTGGAAAATGCCGGTGTCGATGCTGCGCAATGTTTCCAGTTCGAGGTTGTTAAGTACAGGTTGTTTGAGGGCCACCACGTGGCAGTCGAGTTCGTCTTCGACGAGCAGGCTGCCGTTGTTGCCTACGAATGTTGCCAGCGACATTACCATACGTTCACGGATGGGATCGATCGGCGGATTGGTAACCTGGGCAAACAGTTGTTTAAAATAAGAAGACAGGTGTTGCGGTTGGTCACTGAGGATGGCCAGCGGTGTATCGCTTCCCATGGAGCCGATGGGTTCTTTGCCTTCGAGGGCCATCGGAGCGATCAGCGTTTCAAGATCTTCGGTTGAGTAACCAAATGCTTTCTGGTATTTGAAAACCTGGTCGTGCTCGAGATGGGTGAACATCACACGGGGTGCAGGTAATTCGTTGAGGCGAATCTTGTATTTATTCAACCATTCGGCATAAGGCTTCTGGTTGCAGATTTGTTGTTTTACTTCTTCATCGCTGATGATGCGGCCTTGTTCCATGTCTACCACAAACATCTTTCCGGGCTGCAGGCGTCCTTTCTCCTTGATGAGCCGCTGGTCCACCGGCAACGCACCCGTTTCCGATGCCATGATCACGCGATCATCTGTCGTAACGCAATAACGGGAAGGGCGCAGACCATTACGATCGAGCGTGGCGCCGATTATTTTTCCATCGGTGAAAGAGATGGAAGCCGGGCCATCCCAGGGTTCCATCAGGCAGGCATGAAATTCATAGAAAGCAGTTTTAGCTGCATCCATTTCGGCGTTGCCATCCCACGCTTCGGGTATCAGCATCATCATCACATGCGGCAGTGAACGGCCGGTCAGTGTCAGCAATTCGATCATGTTGTCGAGACAGGCAGAGTCGCTCTGGTTATTGGTGACGAGCGGCAACAACATATCCATTTCTTCGTCGGTGAAATACGGTGTTTCAAAACCCGGCTCACTTGTTTTTAACCAATTGAGATTGCCCTGCAAAGTATTGATCTCGCCGTTGTGTGCGATGTAACGGAACGGTTGTGCGAGTTTCCAGGAAGGGAATGTGTTGGTGGCAAAACGTGAGTGAACCAGACCGAATGCGCTTACTACGCGTTTGTTGGTAAGGTCGCTGAAATAGCGGCGTACCTGGGTGCTGGTGAGCTGGCCTTTGTACACAATTGTTTTGTAAGAAAGCGAAGCGATATAAAAACCGATCTCGTCTTCACGCACGGTATTGGCAATGATATGTGAAGCATAATTGCGCAGCACAAACAATTTGCGTTCGAATTCATCGGGATTGGTGATGTGATCGGGGCAGGCGATGAACACCTGTTCGATCTCCGGTTCTACGCTGAGTGCCGTAGGGCCGATATCTGTTGTATCAACGGGTACTTTTCTCCAGCACAATACTTCGAGCCGTAACTTCTCGGCGGCGCGGAGAAAGATCTCGCGGCATTCTTCGCGCAGGCGGATTTCGCGCGGAAAGAAGATCATGCCTACACCGTATCGTTGGAAGCGGGGAAGGGGTACGCCCTGTTTGAGACACTCATCGAAAAAAAATTCGTGCGGTATCTGCAGCATGATGCCTGCGCCATCGCCCGTGTTGGCTTCGCAGCCACAGGCGCCGCGGTGTTCCATATTTTCCAGGATCGTGAGTGCGTCTGCAATCGTCTGGTGATTCTTGTTGCCCTTGATATTGGCCACGAATCCTATACCACACGCATCGTGCTCAAACGCAGGGTTGTATAAACCGGTAGTGCTAGCCATCGGCAAATAGTTGTTTTAGAAAATTTATAATAAAATATGGCAGTGACTATACGTCTGGCAAGCAAGTAGCGTAAATTAAGAAAATTAGTCAACAAAATGGCTGTTATTGTCCACAAATTTTAAAGACTAATTAGCGTTTGTTTAGGTGTTGTTGGTGTGGACACCAACAACGGGGGGCCTTCTACCCGTTGGTGTGAACACCAACGAGGGCACGTGAACACCAACGATGGCACATGAACATCCAACGAAGGTGTAGTGCCGATCTTTAAGTCATCAAATTGTCCAATCAGACAAGGTATCCAAACAAGGTATCATCCTTGTTGAGTTCGGTGTATTGGATCTGCGATTCGTGAAGGTTGCGGATCAGGGTGTCGTAGTCAGCTTTTGCACGCAATTCAATACCCACCAATGCAGGACCATTTTCCTTATTGGTTTTTTGCATGTATTCGAAACGCGTAATGTCATCGGTAGGACCAAGCACTTTGTTGACAAATTCTTTCAAAGCACCGGGCCGTTGTGCGAAGCTGATGAGGAAGTAATGTTTCAATCCTTCATACTGGAGACTGCGTTCTTTGATCTCCTGCATGCGGTCGATGTCGTTGTTGCTGCCACTGATGATGCAGACAATGTTTTTGCCTTTGATTTCATCCGCAAATTCGTCGAGTGCCGCGATAGACATGGCGCCGGCGGGTTCTACCACAATAGCGTCTTCGTTATAGAGGCGGAGAATGGTGGTGCAGATTTTTCCTTCGGGCACCAGCCGCATGTCGTCGAGTACGTCTTTGCAAATGGAAAAGGTAAGGTCACCGATACGTTTAACGGCCGCTCCGTCAACGAAACGTTCGATTTTATCGAGCACAACCGGATGGCCTGCATCGAGGGCCGCTGTCATGGAAGGTGCGCCTTCGGGCTCGAGACCGATGATGCTGGTATTGGGAGAAAAAGTTTTGAGGTATGTTCCCACACCGGCGCAGAGACCTCCGCCACCGACAGGGACAAATACATAATCGATAGCAGAAAGATCTTCCAGCATTTCAGCCGCCACCGTTGCCTGGCCTTCGATGATGCGGATGTCATCAAAAGGAGGAATGAAGGTCATCTGCTGTTGTTCGGTAAAAGCTTTGGCGGCGGCGGCACAATCGTCGAAGGTATCTCCGATGAGTTTTACTTCGATGAAGTTCTCACCAAACATACGTGTCTGATGGATTTTTTGATTGGGTGTGATCACCGGCATGAACACCACGCCTTTCACTCCGAGCTTGCGGCAACTGAAGGCAAAGCCCTGTGCATGGTTGCCTGCACTTGCGCACACTACACCTTTCTGCAGTTGTTCTTCAGGAAGGCTGCTCATCATGTTGTAAGCGCCTCTTAATTTGTAAGAACGTACTACCTGCAAATCTTCACGTTTTAAGTAAACGTTGCATTGATACTTGCGTGAAAGATTGAGATTGAGTTGTAAAGGCGTACGCGTTGCAATACCCTTCAGGCGTGCTGCGGCTTCGGCGAACTGAAAACTGGGAGCTTCCCGGAGGGTTGACATGGTGAATGTTTGAGCAGATGACAAAAAAAGGGGCCGGCCATACACCGGCCCCGGGTTATTTCAGACAGCTTATCCTACGGATTCTGTTTTTTTCGTTTGTTGCAGGAACAATTCTTTGGTAGAAACATCGGTGGCTGGCGCTTCGGATTGCTGGTTTTCCGGACGCAGGCTGCGAACGGTTCTGCCGGCTTGCCACATTTCGCTTTCACGCAGTTCTTTCAATTCTTCTTCCAGCTTCTCGCGGTAATCGGCTTTGCTGTTGCTGTCAATAGAGCGTTGTGATTCTTTACCGGTTGCCACGCTTTCATACAATTCACGGAATACCGGAGCGGTAGCATCGCGGAATTTTTTCCACCAGTCGAGTGCACCACGCTGGGCGGTAGTGGAGCAGTTGGCATACATCCAGTCCATACCATTTTCAGCAACAAGCGGCATGAGTGATTGTGTCAGCTCTTCCACTGTTTCGTTGAATGCTTCGGAAGGAGAGTGTCCTTTATCACGCAGCACCTGGTATTGTGCGGCAAAGATGCCCTGGATTGCGCCCATGAGTGTACCACGTTCGCCGGTAAGATCGCTGTATACTTCTTTTTTGAAATCAGTTTCAAACAGGTAACCGCTTCCTACTGCGATACCCAGTGCCACCACGCGTTCTTTTGCCTTGCCGGTTGCATCCTGGAAGATTGCATAAGAGCTGTTGAGGCCACGACCCTGCAGGAACATACGGCGAAGTGACGTACCGCTTCCTTTAGGTGCTACGAGGAATACGTCCACGTCTTTCGGAGGAACGATGCCGGTTTGTTCGTTGAACGTGATACCAAAGCCATGAGAGAAGTAAAGGGCTTTGCCGGGTGTAAGATGCTTCTGTACGGTGGGCCACAGCGCGATCTGCGCCGCATCACTGAGCAAGTAACAAATGATGGTGCCTCTTTGGAGTGCTTCTTCGATCTCAAACAGGGTTTCGCCGGGAACAAATCCGTCGGCTATAGCCTTATCCCAGGTCTTGGAATTCTTACGCTGGCCAACGATTACGTTGATGCCATTGTCTTTCTGGTTCAGCGCCTGTCCGGGGCCCTGTACACCATAACCGATAACGGCTACGGTTTCATTTTTTAAAACCTCCTGTGCTTTGCTCAGGGGGAATTCATCACGGGTTACCACGTTTTCTTCAACGCCGCCGAAATTTAACTTTGCCATGGGTATTGTTGTTTTTTAGATGATTTATAAATGTTGATAATATAGCCGGTGCTCACATGGTGAACACTTTTTCGTTTTGGTCAAGGAATTCATTTTCGATGGTGTCTTCACCGGGTTCGCGGTATTCAAACTCTTTGAGTTTTTCGTGGAAGCCTTCACTGTCTTTGATAATGGCTACCCGTCCGCTGCGGACAAATTCTATCAGCCCGTAAGGCTCCAGAACTTTGATTAAACGGTCCGTTTCTTCGCGATGGCCGGCTACTTCAAATACGGTGTAGTCTTTACGGATCACTACGGCATTGGCACCGTATTGGCGAAGCAGGCGTTCTACTTTTACTTCAGCCTGTATAACTTCGGTCGGCACTTTGTATAAGGCCAGTTCCTGCCATACGATCTCTTCCGCTGTATTATAATACGCCTTTAGTACTTCCACCTGTTTTTCGATCTGGCGGCAGAGTTTGCGTACCACTTCTTCCGTTTCATTGATCACGATGGTAAACCGGTGAACGCTGTCTACTTCGGAAGGGGAAGTATTCAGGCTGTCGATATTGATTTTTCTCCTGGAAAAAATGATGGCGATACGGTTCAGCAAACCGATCTGATTCTCCGTATAAACCGTGATCGTATATTCTGCTTTTGACATGCTGTTTGTATTAAAATGTTCTCGCTTAAACTTCTTCTCTGGTTAATACGATTTCCGCTACACCGCGACCCTGTGGTACCATCGGAAATACATTGTTTTCTTTTCCGGTCATTACTTCCAGCAGAAAACTGCCGGGATGGTCCAGCATTTCTTTCAAGGCTGTTCTCACTTCTTCTCTTTTCGAGATGCTTTTGCCGGAGATGCCGAATCCCTTTGCCACCTGCACAAAGTCGGGGCTGGTAATGTTTACGAAGGAATAACGGTTCTCGTGGAACAACTGCTGCCATTGACGTACCATGCCGAGGAAGCTGTTATTGAGAATGAGAATTTTTACATTGGGTTTGAACTGCATGATAGTGCCGAGTTCCTGCAAAGTCATCTGGAAACCACCGTCGCCGATGATAGCAACGGTAGTACGTGAAGGATCGCCGTATGCCGCGCCGATGGCTGCGGGTAGTGCATAACCCATTGTGCCCAGTCCACCACTGGTGATATTGCTTTTCGATTGATTGTATTGCGCATAACGGCAGGCTACCATCTGATGCTGTCCTACGTCGGTGACAATGATGGCATCGCCGCCGGTGAGTTCGTTCAGCACGCGGATCACTTCACCCATGGTGAGCACTTCACCGGATGGATTGAGTTCTTCGCGGATCACTTTTTCTTCTTCTTTTTCGCGGCAATCGCGGAAGCGTTGCAGCCATTGCGGATATACTTTTTGTTCGATGAGTTCGGTGAGTGCGGGTAATGTTTCTTTGCAGTCACCCCACACCGGCACCGTTGCTTTCACATTCTTATCGATTTCTGCCGGATCGATGTCGAGATGAATCACTTTTGCCTGCTTGGCATATTTGTCGAGGCGGCCGGTTACACGGTCGTCGAAACGCATGCCTATGGCAATGAGTACATCGCATTCATTGGTGAGCAGGTTGGGGCCGTAGTTGCCATGCATACCCAGCATGCCAACACCCAGCGGATGATCGGTGGGGATGGCGCTCATGCCCATGATGGTCCAGGCAGCGGGAATACCGGCTTTTTCAATAAACTGACGGAATTCTTTTTCTGCTTTTCCCAGTATCACACCCTGACCAAATACAACGAAAGGACGTTCCGCGGCATTGATCAATCTGGCCGCTTCTTCGATGTATTCTTTGCGCACGATCGGTTTGGGTCGATAGCTGCGGATATGATTACAGGGCGTGTAACCTGTATAATCGAACAACTGCATCTGCGCATTTTTGGTAATGTCGATCAAAACCGGGCCGGGCCGGCCGCTGCGTGCGATATAAAATGCTTTCGCCAATACAGAAGGAATTTCAGTGGCATCCGTTACCTGGTAGTTCCACTTGGTTACCGGTGTGGTGATGTTGATCACGTCGGTTTCCTGGAATGCATCGGTGCCGAGCAGGTGTGCGAATACCTGACCCGTGATACATACGAGGGGTGTAGAATCGATCTGTGCATCGGCAAGACCGGTCACGAGGTTGGTGGCACCGGGGCCGCTTGTGGCGAACACTACACCCACTTCACCGGAGGCCCGGGCATAGCCCTGTGCGGCATGAATAGCGCCCTGTTCGTGACGGACCAATATATGACGGAGCTTTTCATTGTAATCATACAGGGCATCATAGATGGGCATGATGGCGCCACCGGGATAACCAAAAATGGTATCCACCTTTTCAGCCAGCAATGCTTCCAATACGGCAACCGATCCGGATACGGATTGAACGGTGCTGTTTGAGGGGGCTTCCTTTGTACTTGCTAACGTTTCCATAATCTGACTTTTTTGTTGTCCTTGCGGACGGGATCATTACAACTCGTCTGTTACGCAACCGGCTGCTGCATTTTTAACGGAGAGCGCATATTTATACAAAACACCTTTATTCACTTTGAGTGGCGGTTGTTTCCAGGCGGCACGGCGGCGTGCGATCTCTTCTTCATCTACTTTCAAAGTGATCGTATTACCCGCCGCATCGATCTCGATTATATCATTGTCCTGTACCAATGCAATCAATCCGCCTTCGTGTGCTTCGGGTGTGATATGTCCTACCACAAAACCGTGTGTGCCGCCGCTGAAACGGCCGTCGGTGATCAGGGCTACTGATTTACCCAAACCGGCACCGATGATAGCTGAGGTAGGTTTCAGCATTTCCGGCATGCCGGGCGCACCTTTAGGGCCTTCGTATTGAATCACCACTACATCGCCGGGTTTGATTACGCCGGACTGAATACCTTCGATCAATTTCTTTTCGCCCTGGAATACACGCGCCGGGCCAACGAAACGTTCTCCTTCTTTACCGGAAATTTTTGCCACGCTGCCGCCTTCGGCGAGATTGCCGTAAAGGATTTGCAGGTGTCCTTTTTCCTTAACAGGATTGGAACGCGGGCGAACGATATCCTGGGTTTCAAAGTTGAGTGGTTCAATACCGGCGAGGTTCTCGGCTACGGTTTTGCCGGTAACAGTGAGACAATCGCCGTGCAGCAAACCCTCGTTGAGCAGGTATTTCATTACAGCAGGAGTGCCGCCGTGCTGATGAAGATCCTGCATCAGGTATTTACCGCTTGGTTTAAAGTCGGCGAGTACGGGGGTTGTGTCGCTCATGCGCTGGAAGTCGTCCTGTGTTATTTCAACACCGACGCTTTTGCCGATAGCGATGAAATGTAAAACCGCATTCGTGCTGCCGCCGAGTACCACGATCACGCGCAGGGCATTTTCAAATGCTTTGCGCGTCATGATATCGGAAGGCTTGATGTCTTTTTCCAAAAGAATGCGGATGTATTTGCCTGCTTCCACACATTCTTCTTCTTTCTCTTTGCTGACAGCAGGATTGGAAGAAGAGTAGGGAAGGCTCATGCCCAATGCCTCGATGGCGCTGGCCATGGTATTGGCGGTGTACATACCACCACAAGCCCCGGCGCCGGGACAGGTATGTTTTACGATATTCTTAAAATCTTCCGGACTCAAAGTACCTGCGATCTTTTGTCCCAATGCTTCAAAGGAAGAAACGATGTTCAGTTCCTGTCCTTTGTAATGACCGGGAGCAATGGTGCCACCATAAACCATGATGGAGGGGCGGTCGAGTCGTCCCATCGCCATAATGGAGCCGGGCATGTTTTTGTCGCAACCCGGGATAGCGATCAATCCGTCGTAATATTGTCCGCCGCAGATTGCTTCGATGGAATCGGCGATGATGTCGCGGCTCACAAGTGAATAGCGCATACCGTCGGTACCGTTGCTCATGCCGTCGCTTACGCCGATGGTGTTGAAGATAAGACCTACAAGATCGGAATCCCATACGCCTTTTTTTACGTGGCGTGCGAGATCGTTGAGGTGCATGTTGCAGGTATTGCCATCATAGCCCATGCTGCAAATACCTACCTGTGCTTTCTGCATGTCCTCATCGGTGAGACCGATTCCATAGAGCATGGCTTGCGCGGCAGGTTGTGTTTCGTCCTGGGTGAAGGTTTTGGAGTATTTGTTTAATTCAGACATTAGTGTGAATTGTCAATTGTGAATAAGTCAATAAGTCAATAGGTCAATGATCAATCTAATTTTCAAATCGTCAAATTTTCAAATTGCACGTGTGGAAGTTCTCTCACACGTGCCCGGTACGCTTTCTGCAGCATCGCGCTCAATGAGTCTTCCCAATCGAGACGGAAAGGCACATCATCGAGAGAGGCGAGGGCTACTATTTCGGCGGCCGTGCCGCAGAAGAAGCCGGCATCGGTACCGCGCATTTCTTCCGGTGTAAATAATTTTTCTTCTACGGGAATATTAAATTCCTGGCAAAGCTCCAGCACGGTAGCGCGGGTGATGCCCGGAAGTATGCTTCCCAATGGCGGCGTATACAATACACCATCGTTTTCATAAAAGATATTGGCGCCGGAACTTTCGGCCACATATCCTTCGCTGTCGAGCACCAGCGCTTCATCATAACCTTTGTCACGCGCTTCCTGGCAGGCCAGTATCGAGTTTACATAGTGTCCGCTCACTTTGGCTTCCACATGAAAAGCTTTCGGATTCGGGCGGGCATAGGAGGAGGTCATGATGCGCATCTTGTTGCTCATGTAGCCATTGGTCCATTCCCATGCTTCGATGGCGAGAAAAGATTCCCTGCCTTTCGATAAGGCCATGTTGGGGGAGCAAAGCAGAATAGGACGTACATACGCATCCGTAAAGCCGTTGCGTGAAAGCGTTTCGTAGGTAAGGTCCACGAGCTGCTGCGTGGTGTAGGCAAACGGCATCTTCATGTATTCCGCTGACCGGCGAAGCCGGTCGTAATGTTCTTCTCCCTTGAACAGGCGTGTGCCACCCGCAACAGGATAAGAACGGATGCCTTCAAAAACAGCATAGCCATAGTGCAGAGACTGGCTGTAGAGGTCGGTCTTTGCTTCTGCCGCTTTTACAAAGCTTCCATTGAAATAGATGATCGTTTGCTCGTTGTAATACATAGTTGTTGATTAAAAACGGGTATAAAAAAAGACCCGCCTTTTGGAGGCGGGTCTTCGTATTTTTTTACATTCTTTATATACTGAGTCCACCTCCGTGCGTTGCAGGAATAATAATCACCACCACAATAATAATGGCATTGATGACAGTGTTAATATTGATTCCGCGTGATTGCATGAAGGATTGTTGTTATGGTAAATGTACAACCTTCATACTATAAAAAGAACTTCCGATTACTTTTTCTAAAAAAAAATCAACGAACGAACAAGCGTTAATGCTTGCTGGTAAAGGGTTTTAGATGATCGTGGATTTTCTCAGCTCGATGTTTTCACTTTTTACCGAGCCCGGAATCCTGCCACTTACATAGTCGCTGATCAGTTCACCGAGGGTAGAGGTAAAATAGAAATTAACGGGATCGATGTCTTTCGTTACAAAGCCATGCGTGAGTGTCCAGTTCACCGCTTCGCGTACGATGGCTGCTTCATCCGTCAATCCGAAATGATCGAGTAACATGGCGGCGGAGAGAATAGAGCCAAGCGGATTGGCAATGTCCTTTCCGGCGGCCTGCGGGTAAGAACCGTGGATCGGTTCAAACAAAGCAGAACCATTACCGATAGATGCCGATGGCAACAAACCAAGTGAACCGGTGATTACGCTGGCTTCATCACTGATGATGTCGCCGAACATATTTTCCGTCAGGATCACGTCAAATTGTTTCGGATTGAGAATGATCTGCATCGCGGCATTGTCGACAAACAGGAAATCGAGTTCCACGTCAGCATATTCCGCAGCAATCTCTTTCACCACTTTGCGCCAGAGACGTGAAGTCTCCAGCACGTTGGCTTTATCAACGAGTGTCAGTTTCTTTCTTCTTTTCTGCGCGGCCTGGAAAGCAAGATGGGCGATTCGGCTGATCTCTTCCGCAGCATAAACGCAGTCGTCGGACGCTTGTGTGCCTTCGGCATTCAATTCTTTTTTACCAAAATAAATTCCGCCGGTCAGCTCGCGGTAGATCACGAAGTCTACGCCTTCTACATTTTTTTGTTTAAGCGGAGAGAGGTGATGCAATGCAGGATAGGTGGTAACCGGACGCAGGTTGGCGAAGAGCTGCAATGATTTCCGCAGACGCAGCAGTCCCTGTTCGGGACGGACTTTGGCCGTGGGGTCATTGTCGTATTTCGGATGTCCGATAGCGCCGAATAAAATGGCGTCGCTCGCAAGACAGACCTCTATCGTTTCATCAGGTAATGGATTGCCTGTTTTGTCGATGGCATCTGCGCCCATGAGGCAATAAGTATAGTCAAATTTGTGATTGTAGGTTTCGGCTATCGCATCTAATACGCGTACAGCCTGTCTGGTTACTTCCGGTCCTATTCCGTCTCCTTCAATGATAGCTATGTTCTTTTCCATAAAGGTTGATTGCTGATTTTTTATTGCTGAGTGATGGCTTGTTGTTGTTGTTGCGAAATGATCTTTTTTATTTTTCCGTTTTCGAGTTCGAGCAGGTTGTTGACCGATGCGGGCACTTCCGCTGCGTAATGACTGATATAAAGCAGCGTTACGTTGGTAGCGGCATGCAATTTTGTTACAAGGGAAAGAAATGCTTCTGATTGCGCGGCATCCAGTCCCTGGCAGGGTTCGTCGAGTGCCAGTACTTTCGGTTGTTTCACCATAGCACGTGCAATCAATACCCAACGTTGCTGGCCGGCCGGTAACGCCGATAAAGGTTGATTGGCTTTTTCTTCCAATCCCAATACCAGCATCCAGCGGAGTACGGCGTCGTTTTGTTCTTTGCTAAGTTGGCGGTACAATCCCATTACATCGAAAAAGCCGGAGCCAATGGCCTGGTAAACCGTGATGCCGGAATTGAAAAATTTATGCAGCTCAGGTGATACGAACCCTACTTGTTTTTTGATATCCCAGATGCTTTCACCCGAACCTCTGCGGCGGCCGAACAGCGTGATGTTTTGCGAGTAGGCTTGCGGATTGTCGGCCGTGATCAAACTCAGCAAAGTCGATTTGCCTGCGCCGTTGTGACCGCGGATCAGCCAGCCTTCACCATTGCGGACTGTCCAGTTGATATGTTGTAGCAATTTCTTTTCACCATATTTGATGGTTACGTCCTGCATATCTATCACGGGTTCTTCGGTATGTGCATGAACGGTGAGTGGCAGAAACTGCGTGGCAAAGACAGGTTTGTTTCCCGTCTTTGGTTGATAGTTTTCGCTGGTTGTCCACTGTTGCAAACGTCCCTCGTTCAGTTCGGCCACCTGCGTAATGAATGAGGGGAGAATATGGTGATCGGTGATAATGACGAGTGTGGTAGTAGCGCTTATCTTTTCCAATACCTCCAGCAATATGTCGCGTGAACCGGTATCGAGACCAGTAAAGGGCTGGTCGATGATCAGCACGTCGGGTTGTTGCAGCAGGTGGCGGATCAGTTGCAGTTTTTTCTGTTCGCCGTTCGAAAGTTGAATCAGCGGGGCGTTGCGGCGATGGGCGAGTTGGAATTGCTCCAGCCAATGATCGATGGCCGCCTGGTCTTTATGATTTTTGCCCAGCGAAACTTCTACTGTTTCCACATCTTCCGCATCGCAACTGTTAAAGCGTTGCTGATAATAAAAATCGGAAACATTGGAGTTATTTTTCCAGGTTTCCGATGGTGGCATATAAGTAATGCGGATCGATGCGGATCGATCCTGCTGCTGGTATTCGATCTTACCCTGGCTGAATAACATCCCGGCCATTACCCGTGCCAGTGCGCTTTTGCCACTACCGCTTTTGCCGGTAATGGCCAGGTGATCGCCCGCATTCAAATGGAAATTGATTCCATCGAGAATGGTGCGGCCCGCCTGTACAACGCGTATATCGGATGCTATGATTACTTCAGGTTTCATTAATGCGTATGCTCGAATGTTTCGATCTGTTGGCGGATGCTGAGCAGGTAATCGATGTCGTCGTAACCATTCAGCAGACAGGTTTTTTTATAACTGTTGATGTCGAAAGAAGCTTTCTTTCCTGATGACAGGATATGAATGAATTGTTCAGCAAGATTTACTTCAATGATCGTATTGGGATCTGCTTCGATGGCGTCGAAGAGTTCTTTTAAATATTCTTCACTCACCGTTACTGGCAGGAGGAAGTTGTTGAGCGCATTGTTTTTGAAAATATCGGCGAAGAAACTGCTCACCACCACATCGAAGCCCGCGTCTTTGATCGCCCAGGCAGCGTGCTCACGTGAAGAACCGCAACCAAAATTTTTTCCGGCAACAAGTATACGTCCGTTGTAAACGGGATTGTTCAAAACGAAATCCTGCTTCGGCTGCGTTTCATCGTCGTTTTCATAGCGCCAATCGCGGAAGAGATTTTTTCCAAATCCTTCACGGCTGGTGGCTTTCAGAAAGCGTGCGGGAATGATCTGATCCGTATCTACGTTTTCCATTTGTAAAGGCACGGCAGGCGACTGGATGATATTGATCTGTTTGCTCATGATGGTACTTAATTTTTTACGGCGATGATGCGCAGTCTTACATAGTCTGCATACCATGTTCCGTTTTGATAATAAACCGGGCGTAATTGTTCGGCCGCGCGGCGGATGACTGCGTCGCGTGTTACCGGGTGTGTGTTGCGGAAGAAAAATGATCCGAACATGTTGATCCAGTTCTGCATGCCTTCTTCTCCTTCGAGTGGCGTCTTGCGGTCGAAGAAAGCCAGGCTGCGGACCGTAAATCCGTGTTTTTCCAATAAGGCACTGTAAGTGGCGGGAGAGGGAAAGAACCAGGACTCGGCAGGTTGTTCCTGCGAACCTGTTTCGATGAGCGCTTGTTTTACTGCGTCTTCAATGTGTTTGATATTTCCCTCGCCGCCCATTTCCAATACAAAACGTCCACCGGGGCGCAGGCTTTTATAAACAGCCTGTAATACGAGGTCTTGTTCCTGTATCCAGTGAAGCGTGGCATTGGAAAAAACAGCATCAAAGTTTCCGGGTAAGGAAAAAAAACGGGCGTCTTGTGTAAAGAAATCTATTTGCGGATAGCCTGCCTTTGCTTTTGCGATCATGTCTTCGGAGGCATCGATACCTGTAACGCGTGCACCGTATTGACTGATCTGCGAGGTCAGTGAGCCGGTGCCGCAACCCAGATCGAGAATACGTTCGCCTTCTTCCGGACGAAGCCAGTTGATCAGGTCTTCGCCGTAGCGCGCCACGAATCCGTGGTTGTTGTCGTACAAGTCAGTATTCCATCCGATAGCAGGCATATAATTAATTTTTCCAGTATTCGCGTACATCGCCTACTTCCCCGGTGATGGCTGCGAGGGCGGCGGTCAACGGGCTTGCGAGAAAAGTGCGTGCATTAGGGCCTTGTCGTCCTTCGAAGTTGCGGTTGCTGGTGCTGATGCAATATTTGCCGGCGGGAATTTTGTCTTCATTCATACCGAGGCAGGCGCTGCAGCCGGGCTGGCGTAAAATAAAACCGGCCGCTTCGAATATTTTATCGATGCCTTCCTCGATGGCTTGTTTTTCCACCTGCTTGCTGCCCGGTACGATCCATACTTCCACACCGGGTGCTTTTTGTTTGCCGTTTACAAAACCTGCAACGAGGCGTAAATCTTCGATGCGTGAATTGGTACAACTTCCGATGAATACATAATCGACTTTGGTGCCTTTGATGGCGGCGCCCGGTTGCAAGCCCATATAGGCGAGTGATTTTTCGAAAGAAGGTTTTTCTTTTTCCTCCACTTCGCCGAGGCCGGGAATATGTCCGCCAACGCCAATGCCCATTCCGGGATTGGTACCGTAGGTGATCATGGGTTCGATGTCTTCGGCTTTGATATTGATCTCCCTGTCGAAGGCCGCTCCTTCATCGCTGTAAAGTGTTTGCCAGTAGGCTACGCTTTTTTTCCAATCTTCTCCCTGCGGTGCAAAACGGCGTCCCTGTATATAATCAAATGTTGTCTGGTCGGGGGCAATCATGCCGCAGCGTGCACCCATTTCGATGCTCATGTTGCAGATGGTCATGCGCGCTTCCATGGAAAGACTGCGGATAGCGGAACCGGCAAACTCTACTGCATAACCGGTGGCGCCGCTGGCGGTGATCTGTGCAAGAATATAAAGTACGATGTCTTTGCTTACAACGCCATCGTTCAACTTACCGTCGATGTTGATGCGCATCAGTTTTGGGCGGCTCTGCATCAGGCATTGTGTAGCCAATACCATTTCCACTTCGCTGGTGCCGATGCCAAAGGCGATGGAACCAAAAGCGCCGTGTGTGGAAGTGTGACTGTCGCCGCAAACGATGGTCATGCCCGGTTGAGTGATGCCGAGTTCGGGGCCGATCACGTGTACGATGCCCTGGAAAGGATGTCCGAGTCCGTACAACTCGATGCCATGTTCGGCACAATTCTTTTTCAACGTGTCTACCTGTATGCGTGAAAGTTCTTCTTTGATGGGAAGATGCTGATCGAGGGTCGGTACGTTGTGATCGGCAGTGGCTACCACCTGGTTGGGACGGAAAACTTTGATGCCTCTCTTGTTGAGCCCGTTGAAGGCCTGGGGGCTGGTTACTTCGTGGATAAAATGCCGGTCTATATAAAGAATGGAAGGACCACCTTCGATGGTCTGCACCACGTGCTTCTCCCAGATCTTTTCAAATAATGTCTTCATAATAATTCAAAAGTCAAAATTCAAAATTCAAAAAAGTCAAAAATTCAAAAGTCAAATTCAAAAGAGGGAAGGTGATTTTTTGAATTTTGACTTAATTAGTTACAGCGGTGGCTTCGTAGGCTTTGGCCATTGCATGCAGATCAGCGTCTTCCACTTCTTTTTTGGTATCGGCTATCTGCAGGAAGTTGGCGTACAACACATCGATATCGTTGCGTGTATATTGGTAACCGATTTTCTGGAAACGGTGTGCCAGTGCGCTGCGGCCGCTGCGGGCAGTCAATACGATTTTGGAACCATCGGCGCCTACTTCTTCGGGCGCAATGATCTCATAGGTCTGTGAATCTTTCAGGAAGCCGTCCTGGTGAATACCGGATGAATGGGAAAAGGCATTGCTTCCCACGATTGCTTTGTTGGCCTGCACCGGCATACGCATGGTATCGGATACGAGGCGGCTCAGCGGATTCAGTTGACGTGTATTGACATTGGTGTAGTAACCGAGGTTGGCATGTTGACGAAGGATCATCACCACTTCTTCGAGTGAAGTATTGCCTGCGCGTTCGCCGAGGCCGTTGATGGTGCATTCGATCTGGCGTGCGCCATTCAATACGCCGGAAATGGAATTGGCCGTGGCCAGGCCCAGGTCGTTGTGGCAATGGCAACTGATGATGGCTTTGTCGATATTGGGCACGTTGTTGATCAGGTAAGCGATCTTTTCGCCGTACTGATGCGGGAGGCAGTAACCGGTTGTGTCGGGAATATTGACCACTGTAGCGCCGGCTTTGATCACTGCTTCGATCACGCGGGCGAGATAATCGTTGTCGGTACGGCCGGCATCTTCTGCATAGAATTCCACATCGTCTACAAAATTCCTGGCCCACTTCACGGCTTGTACGGCTCGTTCGATGATCTCTTCGCGGGTAGAATTAAATTTTGCTTTGATATGATAGTCGGAGGTACCGATGCCGGTATGAATGCGCGGTCTGCGGGCGGGCTTCAGCGCTTCCGCCGCTACTTCAATATCTTTTTGTACGGCACGTGTAAGACCACACACGGTCGTTTCCTTCATCACGCGGGCGATCTGGTTCACGGAGTCGAAGTCGCCGGGGCTGGAGATCGGGAAACCGGCTTCGATAATATCCACACCCAGGCTTTCGAGGGCAAGGGCGAGTTCGATCTTCTCTTTGGTATTGAGTTTGCAACCTGGTACCTGTTCGCCATCGCGGAGTGTGGTATCAAAAATATACACTTTGCCGTCTGCCATAATTAATTGGTATATTAAGGTGAAAAATTCAGGGCTGCTTACTCTATCTTGCAGGAGCAATGAGGAATGGCAACGCTGGTTAATAAAATTACCGTTAAAGACTGCCGGACAGAAACTAAAATTGGCGTGATTTTACGCTGTTGAACGTAAGCCAAATTCGCTGAAACCCTTTACTGTAAAGGATTTTGAAGAAATAAAATTACAATGCCCAACCGTTCTACCGATGCATTATTTCAGCTTGTGAAGTCGCTGGAGAAGAGTGAGAAACGCAATTTCAAACTCTATGTCAGGCGGAACTCGTCCAGCGACAGTCTGAAAACCATACAACTGTTCGATTCGATGGACAAGCTCAGCGACTACGATGAAAAAGCGCTGCTGCGAAATAAGTCCATTACCAAGCAACAGTTGTCAAATATCAAAGCCGCGCTGTACAAACAGATACTTTCCAGCCTCCGCATCATCCGCGACGAAGACAATGTCGATATCCGCCTGCACGAGCAGATGGATTATGCCCGGATACTATATAATAAAGGACTGTATCATCAAAGCCTGAAGATCATTGAGAAATTCAAGGACATGGCGAAGCAGTATAACCAGTATACTTATCTCCAGCAGGCTTTATTCTTCGAGAAAAAGATCGAGGCACTTTATATCACCCGCAGTATCCGCGGCCGGGCAGATGAATTGTCTGCCGAGTCTGATGAAATAAACAAACGTTTGTCTCTGGTCAGCCGCTTGTCCAATCTTTCCCTTCAGTTATACAGTTGGTATATTCAGCACGGGCATGCGCGGAATGAAAATGACCTGAAGAGTATCCGGTTGTATTTTGATACCAGCCTGCCCGCAGAAGCGGCCGGCGCTGCAGGATTTTACGAGCGGTTGTACCTGTATCAGAGTTATGCATGGTATGCGTTTATCCGTCTCGACTTTTTGCAGTATTACCGCTATTGTCAGAAATGGGTCGATCTGTTTAACCGCAACCCGGATATGCTGGCGGTGGAAACGGCCAATTATATCAAGGGCATGCATAACCTGATGAGTGCACACTTCGATCTGCTCAACCATGTGAAGCTTACGGAATGTATCCGGGAACTGAAACATTTCGCACAAACCAAACTGGTAGAGGAGAACGATAACAACCGTATCCTGACGTACGTATACCTGTATACAGCGCGTATTAACCTGCATTTCCTGGAAGGAACCTTTGAAAAAGGGTTGCAGCACGTGCCTTTCCTCGAAAAAATGCTGGTCGAATATGGGTTGTTTCTCGACCGCCACCGGGTGATGGTTTTTTATTACAAGATTGCCTGCCTGTATTTCGGAAGCGGCCACAATGAAAAAGCGATCGATTACCTCAACCGTATCATCAATCAGAAAGACGACCTGCGTACGGACCTGCAATGTTATGCACGCCTGCTGCACCTGATCGCACATTACGAGTTGGGTAATTTCGATTTGCTGGAATACCTGAGTAAATCCGTTTACCGGTATATGGCAAAAATGGAAAACCTCAGTAAAGTAGAGGAGGAAGTGTTTGCGTTCATGCGGCGTTCGTTCAAGGTAGGAGCGCATGCACTAAAACCGGAATTTCAGAAATTGCTGAACAAGCTGCGTAAACATGAAGGGAATCCGCTGGAGACAAGAGCTTTTGCTTATCTCGATATTATATCGTGGCTGGAAAGCAAGATCAATAATATCAATGTGCAGGACATCATCCGCAGTAAATACTTACGGGAAAAAGGAAAGTCCGCAAAACCAAAAACCGCCTCGTAAAAGGCGGTTTTGATATTGATCATTGCAGGAATTATTCTGCGGCGGTTTCTTCTTCTTCGGCTGGTTCAACCGGTTCGTACTTTCTGTCTTTTTCGAGCAGCAGGTTATCTTCCGCATCATAGAGTTCGTAGCTGTAACCCATGGGCAAACGGTCGAGAATATTGTGCAGCACACGGAGGTTGGCCGCTTCCCAGCTCAAATTGCCTGTCATGATCGGGCTGTTTTCTTCTCCTTCGAGATAAAGTTCAGACCAGGCATTCTTCAGATCGTAATGACCGCCGCCTGCTCTGCTTGCGGTCCACGTGTTCATTTCAAAGGCGTCTTTCAGCGCGGTCTTACTGATGAAGGAAAATTTGGCAAAAAAATTATTCTTGTCAGGCATCTTAATTCCTTTGTAGGTTATTAATTAATACAAAAATTGCTTGCTAAAGCTGATTTGCTGCAAATATACGCGCCGGGACGCGTTCGTTGCCGGTTTTTTCGCCCTGGTGAAAAAAAAGCCCGTCGCCGGATAGGGGTAAGCGGTTTTCCGCTTGTCACATAAAAAAAGCCTATTTGATTGTCAGCAGCTATATTTGAGGCTCCTTACAGGATCGCCAACGTGGAATCAACCCATACTGCCATTATTCGCTCCATTGCACCAGTCGGTGCAGAGACCTTTGAACAATTATTCAAAACACATTTCAGAGGTTTGTACGCCTATGCACTTACGATTGTGCAGGACGAGATCATGGCGGAGGAATTGGTTCAGAACATGTTCTGCCGGCTTTGGGAGAAAAAAAGCCAGCTGGAAATCCACACTTCCCTCAAAGCTTATCTGTATAAAACGGTTTATCACGACAGCCTTAACTATCTGAAACACCAGAAAGTGCGGGCGGCTCATGCCCTGTATGTGGTTAAACACGCGGAAACAGGTATCGACAATGCCGCCGACAAAGCCGAGGCGGGACAGCTTGATGCGCAAATACATCAGGCGCTCAGCGAATTGCCCGAGCAATGCCGGACTATTTTCCAACTCAGCCGCTACGAAGGATTGAAGTATCATGAGATCGCACAGACGCTTCAGCTTTCGGTAAAGACGGTTGAAAATCAAATGGGTAAAGCACTTAAACTATTGCGGATCAAATTGCAGGACTATCTGCCGCTGTTGGTGGGATTCCTGCTGCTGACCGTTCTGCCGGTGATCGAAAAGCCGGACAATGACCGTACACCACCTGCATCTTACCACCAAAACTGCTGATATTGGAAAATTCTACACACGATATAATGGACGAACTGCTGGTGAAATACCTGGCAGAGGAAGCCACACCTCCCGAACAGGCACGCGTGGAAGCCTGGCTGGAGGAAGAAGAAGCCAACCGGCATTACTTCCTCCATTTTAAAACGATCTGGGAGCGGGCAGCGGGGCTTGCGCCGGTGGTACCCATCGATGAAAATCTGGCCTGGAAAAAATTCCAGCAACGCGTAACCATTGAACCTGCCCGCCGGAAAACAGCATGGATCCGGATAGCCGCACTTTTTATCATCCTTATCGGTATAGGTATTTTGTCCGCTGTATTTTTAAATGAAGGCCAGCATACGCCGCAACAAATGGCCGTCAATTCCGCCAACCGCGTACTGACAGACACATTGCCCGACGGCTCCATCGCCACGCTCAATAAACATTCAGAACTGAGTTTCCCTGCCGCCTTTCGTGGAAAACAACGTAAAGTTAACCTGAAAGGGGAAGCATTTTTTGCCGTAAAACCCGATAAGGAACATCCTTTTGTGATCGACGTGAACGATGTGGAAGTAACCGTACTCGGTACCTCCTTCAACGTCCGCAGTACGGCAGACAGCACCGAAGTGATCGTGGAAACCGGCCGCGTACAGGTAAAAAAAGACAGTGTGACCGTTATATTGGAAGCCGGAGAACGTGTGACGTTTGGCAAACAGGGACTGGCCCCGGTGAAACTGAAGTCCCCGGACAAACTCTATAACTATTATGTAAGCCGCACATTCGTCTGCGATAATACGCCACTGTGGAAGCTGGTGGAAAAATTGAACCAGGCGTATGAAGTAAATATCGTGATCACGCGGAAAGAGTTGCGTCATCTTCCGCTCAATGTAACTTTCGAAGAGGAGTCCCTCGATATGATCCTCAAAGTGATCAGCCAGACATTGATGGTAAAAGTAACCAAAGAAGAAAACCGCATCGAGATACGGTGATCATGCAACGAATGTTGAGTCTGCGAAATACGATACCGGTGTTCGTTCTTTTGTTTTTGTGCAGTGTACACAAAGTGACGGCGCAAGGGCAATCCATTCTCGACAGGCGTATATCGGTCGATGTCACCCGTCAGCGGCTCGACGATGTGCTGTCGATCATCGGTAACAAAGGCGGCTTCAGTTTTTCCTACAACAGTACTATTCTCAAGCGCGACAGCCTGGTAACGATTTCGGCTGCCAATAAACCCGTGCGAGCCGTGTTGAACCAATTGTTTGCCGGCAACTATGAGTACAAAGAGAGTGGTAGTTATATCATTCTTCGCCGGGTGTCGTTGCAACTGACAACCGTTACCAAAGTAAAGCCCGCTGAAGAGCGTATGTATACCATCTCGGGTTACGTGGTCAACAGCGAAACAGGTGACAAAGTGCCTTATGCCAGTATTTATGAACGTAAGCAACTGGTGTCGGCCTTGTCGGATGCCGACGGATATTTTTCACTTCGCCTGCGGAGCAAACAGGCAAAGGCGGCCATCTCCGTAAGTAAATATTCGTTTGAAGATACCACGCTGACGATCGAACCGAGTTTTGATATGAAACTCGAGATCGCGATCGTGCCGCAGTTGCAACCTGTATATACATCGGTGCCCAACCTGTACGAAAGAGCAGATACGGCTAACAGGATCGGCATGCTTGATAGTATCAAACCGGTGTTGGTTACACATCCCCCGGCGGATAAACGTACCAGTATTGAAAAGACAAGCTTTGGCAACCTGTTGCTTTCGCCGCGTCAAAAAGTAAGCAGTCTGAACCTTCGCAACTTTTTTGCCACACGTCCCTTTCAGTTATCATTGGTACCCCTGTTAAGCACGCAGGGAAAGATGAGCGGGCAGGTAGTGAATAATTTTTCCTTCAACGTATTGGGTGGTTATACCGGTGGGGTGAACGGTGTTGAATTTGGTGGTCTTTTTAATATTAACCGGCGGAATGTACGCTTTCTGCAGATAGCAGGGTTGTTCAATATGACCGGAGGCTCGGTAGATGGCGTACAGTTCAGCGGCCTGAGTAATACGGTGCTGGATTCACTCAACGGCGTGCAGATATCCGGTGTCACCAATTTCACACGGGGCAAATTGAACGGCGTGCAGACGGCAGGCTTTTATAATCATGTAAATGACACCATGCGCGGATTGCAGGTTTCGGGATTTGCCAACTATACACGTAAGAAAATGAGTGGTACACAGATTGCCGGTCTGGCCAACTTTGCTAACCGGTCCATAGAAGGTGTACAGATTGCGCCGGTGTTCAACTATGCGAAGCGAATGAAAGGCGTGCAATTAGGCCTGATTAATATTGCCGATACGATCGACGGTATTGGCCTGGGACTAATCAATATTGTGCTGAAAGGTTATCATAAACTATCAGTGTACGGCAATGAAGTTATCAATCTCAATATGGCTTTCAAAACCGGTCAGCATAAATTCTATAATATCATAGCGGCAGGTGTAAATGTGGATTCGGTGAACCAGGCCACCATAGTGGGTTATGGTATTGGTTCGGAGTTTAAACTGACGAAATGGTTGTGGCTGAATCCCGAATTGACAACGAATATTGTCTATCTCGGCACCTGGGATTATTTCAATTCACTCGAGCGGCTTAATCTGAACCTTAACTTCCGGATCACGCGCTGGCTGACGGTGTTTGGTGGCGCTTCCTATTCGGTGTTCCATCGTACGCAGCCGGAGCAGATAGCGGGTTATAAGTTCGATCTGGCTCCCGAAGGGCATCAGGCGTTTACGATTGGCCGCACGGCGTATACGGGTTGGGGAGGATGGAATGTGGGCGTGAACTTTTTTTAGCGTGAATGGTGAATCGTCAATAGGTCAATAAGTGAATAGGTCAATAAGTAAATGAGTCAATGGTGATTGGGTGATCGCCGTTGTTGGTCTCCCGGCCAACAAGCGTGAACGGTGAATCGTCAATCGTCAATAGGTCAATAAGTGAATAAGTCAATGGTGACTGGGTAATCGCCGTTGTTGGTCTCCCGGCCAACAAGCGTGAACGGTGATTATTGGTAATTGTGAATGAGTCAATAAGTGAATAAGTCAATGGTGATTGGGTGATCGCCGTTGTTGGTCTCCCGACCAACAACCGCGAGCGGTGATTTCTACATTCTCCTGGTTCGTTTCCCCGCGAACCAGCAATCACCGGAATTCTGCTTTTTTTTAACTTACCTAATACATACATTTTTCCATGGAATCGTTGTGAATAACAAACGAACCGTTGGATAACGTTATTGAACTGTATTTCCTTAAACCTTACACTCTATGCCTTCCACCTTTCATCATGTTAAAAAACGTTAAAGCTCCCAGGGTAAGCTGATCATGAGTTGTCACACTTCAAATAATATTTGAAGATCATGAAAGATGTCAGAAACCAATTAACCTTCACTGCGATTTTTCTTTTTTCTTTTTCTTTTTCACTTACTGCTCAGCAGGCACAAACAGTACGCGGCACCATACTGGACGTTTTATTGCAAACGCCTATTGCCGGTGTTACCGTATCGTTGGGTGATCAGCAAACTATTACCGATAACAACGGCTTGTTTCGTTTTACGGAGGTTGCTCCGGGTAATTATGCTATCCGTGCCTTTCATGTTGGATATAATAATTTTCAACTCGAGAATGTGCAGGTGAATGCGGGTAAAGAAACCGTACTCAATATTACTATTGAAGCCCGCGTAAAGTCGGAAGAGGAATTGATTATCCGCTCAGCCGGGAAAAAGAACCGGCCGTTGAATGATATGAGCGTTGTGAGTGCGCGCGCTTTTTCCGTTGATGAAGTACAAAAATATGCGGCATCCGTCAACGATCCGGGACGCATGGCTGTTGGTTTTCCCGGTGTGATGTCTGCCAACGATGGCAGCAATGAAATTGTGATCCGGGGCAATGCTCCTTCCGGGCTCATCTGGCGCATGGAAGGAGTGGACATTCCCAATCCCAATCACTTCGCCATGACGGGCAGCGCAGGTGGCGGCATTTCCATTCTCAATACACAGTTACTTTCCAACTCAGATTTTATCACCGGCGCTTTTGCGGCCGAATATGGCAATGGTTTGAGCGGTGTTTTTGATCTGCGCCTGCGCAAAGGCAATAATGAAAAAAGAGAGTATACTTTACAAGCCGGTGTGATGGGGCTGAACCTCGCGGCGGAAGGTCCTTTCAGCAAATCATACAAAGGTTCTTATCTAGTGAACTATCGCTACTCAACGCTTTCTTTGATGAGCAAGATGGGACTGAATGTTGGTCCCGGTGAAATGAATTTTCATGACCTGTCTTACAATATTTCCCTGCCCGCAGGTAAAGCCGGAAACTTTACTTTGTTTGGTTTCAGCGGTTTCAGTTCACAGTCGATCAAGCCGGAATTTGATTCTTCCAAATGGGAAACCGATTTTGACCGTTATAGCGGCAAGTTTGTTTCCAATACGATTATGAATGGCCTCACGCACAGCATCGGGCTGGGAGCCAAAACAAATCTCCGTACCGTGCTTGGTTATTCTTCGGTAGTCAACCGCAACGATGGACAATACATCGAAACCCTGCCCGACCTGCACACCGAACTCAATAACCGGTTCCGTTTCAGAACGAATAAATTTATTGTTTCATCAGCCCTCAATCACCGGTTCAATACCCGTAATTCACTACGTTCCGGTATCATCGTCAACGCCGTTGATTTTAACTATTATGAACTAAGCAAGGAAAATATCACGGCTCCTTTGACCGAACGCGTTAATGTGCAGGCCAATACTCAAACGCTGCAGGCTTTTTCACAATGGCAGCATAAGTTTTCGGACCGGCTGGTGTTCAATGGCGGCTTACATTATCTGCGGTTATTTTACAACCAGACACAAGCTATCGAACCGCGCGCTTCGCTGCGCTGGACGATCAATAAGGCAAACACCCTTTCTTTCGGTTATGGATTACACAGCCAGTTGCAGGCATACGGTGTTTATTTTGGAAAAGTGTCCACGCCGGCAGGTATTGATATTTACCCTAACCGTAATCTTGACTTCACACGTTCGCATCATTATGTAACCTCTTTTGCGCATTCATTCACCCGTAACCTGCGTTTGAAACTGGAAGTGTATTATCAGCAATTATTTGATGTGCCGGTTGGCAACAGCGATACCAGCACGTTGTCTACGCTTAACCTCGATAACAATTTTGTAACCGATGAAATGGTGAACAAAGGGAAGGGCAAAAACTATGGGGCAGAGTTGTCGCTCGAGCGTTACCTGAACAATCATTTTTATTATACCATCAGCACCGCGCTTTATCAATCCAGATACACGCCGCTCGACGGAATCGAACGCAATACGCGCTTTAATGGTGGCTCACTTGCCAGCATCATGGCCGGTAAAGAATTTTTGACAGGGAAAAAAGGACGTAGCTACAGTGTCGATGTACGCGGACTATATGCAGGTGGTTACCGCACCACTCCGCTCGACGTAACACGGTCCGCTGAAGCAGGTTATACAATATTCAAAGAAAAAGAAGCATTCAGCGAGCAGAATCCCGCTTATTTCCGCGCGGACCTGCGCCTGAGCACCAAATGGAATGCGCGAAAGGCCACACATACGATGTCGCTTGATTTTCAGAATGTGACCAATCGTAAAAATGTTTACAACCAGAGTTATGATGCATGGTCGGGTGAAGTGAAAACGAATTACCAGGTGGGTCTCCTGCTGGTATTCAATTACAAACTTGAATTCTGAAAAAAACGAAGCGTGATAGGGGGAAGACAACTTTGAGTTGTCTTTAAGAAAATATCACGCTTCTGCTAAAATCAATCAAATGAAAAAGATACTTCTGTTACTCCTGCTGCCTCTATTCTTGCTTACTTCCTGCGAAAAAGAAAAAACGATCGACGCTGAAGACCTGCCGGCTTCCGCCAATGGTTTCGTCGATACGCATTTCCCCAACGAAGGCATCACGCAGGTGACACGCGTGTGGGATGACCTGCGGATCTCTTATAAAGTTTACCTGACCAATGGCGCCAGACTGGATTTCAACCGTCAGGGCGACATCATCGAAATGCAATGCCATTCCGGTTTACCGGACACGGTATTTCCGTTGCTGGTACTCGATTATGTACGTACGCACTACCCGGGTGTTTTTATCCGTGGCTGGGAGCGCGATCATGAGATAAGAAAGGTGAAATTATCGAACGGACTTAAACTTGAATTTGATAAACACGGCAACTTTCTGCGGATCGATGATTGACGCAGCAGCCATTAAACTACAACCGACATGCAACGTATTTTTCTTTACAGCACTTTTCTTATGATGGTAATCATGACCGCCACGTCCTGCGTAAAACTGAAGGGTGAAGGACCGCTGGTAACCGAACAATTCAATACCGGAGACTTCAGTGGCGTACGGGTGGCGATCAACGCTGAAACCTACTACACTGTCGGCAGCAACCACCGGGTAGAAATTGAATCCAATCAGAATATTCTCGACGAGATCGATACTTACGTAAATGGCAGCAATGAACTCGAGATTCGCTGGAGACGCAGTGATATCCGTTTGTCGGGCAATATCACCATCCGCATCCGGATCACGGCACCACGCGTGAGGCTGCTGGAAATCTATGGCGCCGGCGACATCAGGGGCGATATGGGTATCACGCCGACACCGTTGAAACTTGGGATCTATGGAAATGGAAATATTGACCTGACCGGCGTATCGGCAACCCATCTGGATGCCTACATCCAGGGATCGGGGCGCATCAACATAACGAACGGGCGTGCGGATGATGTGTTTGCGCGGATCAACGGAAGTGGTATGGTGGATTTTGCAGGTGTGGTGACGCCGGATGCGGAAACGCATATCCAGGGCTCGGGTACGGTGCGCGTGCATACGCAACAGACTTTGCGGGCCACGATCAACGGAAGCGGATCCGTGCGCTACCTTGGAAACCCCGTGATCACTACTTCCATTACGGGCTCGGGTTCTGTATCAAGGTTATAGCAGATAAGTGATGAAAAAAATCCTCCTGCCGAAAGTCAGGGGGATTTTTTGTGCATTTTTCCTGCGGACCGAAAGCATTTTACCGCTACCTTTGCGCAATTTGTTTTTTCAGTCTAAATAACAAAAATGCCTGATTCCAAGATTCCCGCAGTATTGGTGCTTCAAGACGGCACAGTAGCTTATGGTAACGCCTTCGGCGCTATCGGTACTACCACCGGAGAAATTTGTTTTAATACCGGTATGACCGGCTACCAGGAAGTATTTACCGACCCCAGTTATTTCGGTCAGATCCTGATCATGAATACCGCGCATATCGGTAACTACGGTGTGAAGGCTGACGAAGTGGAGTCCGATACCGTAAAGATCAGTGGCCTCATCGGTCGTAACCTGGAAGACCAGTACTCCCGTAAAGTAGCCACCGGTTCATTGGGAGAATACCTTAAGGCCAATAATGTGGTATCCATCGAAGGCATCGATACGCGCGCGCTGGTAGCTCATATCCGTACCAAAGGTGCGATGAACTGCATCATCTCTTCTGAAACCACGGACGTGGAGGCATTGAAAAAACAACTCGCTGAAGTGCCGGACATGGATGGGCTGGAGCTGGCTTCCAAAGTGAGTACCAAAGAAGTATACGAATTGGGAAATACGGATTCCGATATCCGCATCGCTGTAATGGATTACGGGGTGAAGAAAAATATCCTGCAGTGCATGGTAGAGCGTGGCGCATATGTAAAAGTATTTCCGGCACGCACACCGCTGGCAGAAGTAAAACAATTCGAACCACACGGCTATTTTATTTCCAATGGTCCCGGCGATCCGGCGCCCATGGATTACGCAATCGATACGCTGAAACAAATCTTACAGGAAGAAAAGCCGGTGTTCGGTATCTGTCTCGGTCATCAGTTGCTGGCATTGGCCAATGGTATCCCTACTTTTAAAATGCACCACGGCCACCGCGGTCTCAACCATCCGGTGAAGAACCTGGTAACCGGCCGCTCGGAGATCACCACACAAAACCACGGTTTTGGCGTAGATCCGGAAGCGGTGCGTAAGGCAGATCACATCGAGATCACGCACGTGAACCTGAATGACCAGTCAATTGAAGGAATTCGTGTAAAAGGTAAACCGGCATTTTCGGTGCAATATCACCCCGAAGCAACACCGGGACCGCACGACAGCCGTTATCTGTTCGATCAGTTCCTTGACCTGATTCGTAAAAACTGATAAAAAAATCAATCCATAGTAAAGCGGGCATTGCCCGCTTTTTTTATAACAATGCCAGCAAAATAACGAGCGCCATCATGCTGAAAAACGGGATTAGGATGAGGCGGTTCGCTTTCTTTTTTACCGACTCCGGGTAATCTTTATAAGCCGCAACCTGGCGTTGAAAATTGGCTTCGGTGCCCACCGTAAGCAATACCAGGCCATAAACGGCACCAAAGCCTGTTAACGCGATGATCTTGCCTGCGGTACGCGGACCGAAGCCCCGGAGGGGATTTTCAGGCAGAGCAGAAGGGAAATATTTATAAAGAATAACAAAAATCAGGGCGATCAGCAGCAGAAAAAAAATAGTCAGCAACACATTTGCAGCTACCCGGCCTTTGTTGCCGTCTTTGCCTTTGGCCGCGATTTCTTCGTACTGACAACCGTACAGGATCGTGAGAATGTTCATCTCTTTTTTTTATAAAAATAATTGCTGACCGGGTTCTGAACATACCGCGGACACGGTATTCCTGTACCGTTGGCAGAAAATCGTAATTTAGACCTATGAAAATAGCTGTTATCAACGGCCCCAACCTCAACCTGCTGGGCGTGCGCGAGCCGGAAATATATGGACGCGAATCATTTGAAGACTACCTGAACGGATTGAAGGCGCGCTTTCCCGAAACTGAGTTTACTTATTATCAAAGTAATATAGAAGGAGAGATAGTCGACTATATTCAAAAAACCGGATTTGAAGTGGATGGCATCGTACTGAATCCGGCATCTTATACGCACACATCTGTCGCTATCGGTGATGCGGTAGCAGCGGTGCCGGCCCCGGTGGTCGAAGTGCATATTTCCAATGTGCATGCCCGCGAAGAATTCCGCAAGTTGTCGCATGTAAGCGCGCAGGCGTCCGGAACGATTACCGGTCTGGGACTGAAGGGATACGAACTGGCCATCCTGTATCTGCAGTCGTTGAAAAAATAAAAAGAAGGAAAATTCGTTAAATAAGCACTATGAAAATCAGATTTTATATAATGATGTTGGTGATGCTGGTGGCATTGAAGAGCCCGGCGCAGTGGAAAAGCTTTCAGCTCAGCCCGCGTGGTGATACGCTTAACCGCCTGGATATGAAGGGGCAGAAGCAGGGGCCGTGGGTGAGTCATGTAGATGATTTGCGCGGGGAGCGGGGTTATGAAGAACAGGGATATTATGAAAATGACGCCAAAGACGGGCTTTGGAAAAAATTCTCGCTGCAGGGCGTGAAGATTGCGGAAGAAAATTACCGTTGGGGCAAACTAGATGGTAAATGCAAATACTACACTTACAATGGCGGGCTGGAACGCGTGGAATCATGGCGTGCGATAGATCCCTCACGTAAATTCGATACGGTAAGCGTATACGACCTCAAAGATCCTTCTAAGGAACTGCAAAGAGTGGTGGTAAAGAATGAGGGCAGTTCCGTTAAACATGGTACCTGGATTTTTTACGATCCCGTTCAGGGCGTTGAAGAAGCGCGCGAAAACTATGTGCTCGGCAAGCTGGCAGCAGAAGATGGCACCGCCATGGGAGAAGAAGATCCGCTGACGCCCATCGATATGCGGGGGAAAACGGCCAAGACAGATTCTGTAGGTGCGAAGCCGAAGAAGCCTCAAGCCATACTCGATTACGAAAAGAAAAATTCCGGCAAGAAAAAAATCAAGAACCGGGATGGAGCCACAGGGCTTTAAAGCTTTACATTTTTATTGAAAAAGCGGTGGAAGAACAGTAGCTGATAGCTGACTGCATTTCCCCAATAATCCCAATTGTGTGCTCCGCCGCGCTCGATATAATCGTGCGGGATTTTCAGCTTCATCATTTTCTGGTGCAGGGCTTTATTGTCCGCATAGAAAAAATCATCCGTACCACAATCAATAATTACCGCCAGGCTGTCGACCGGGCGTTTTTTTTCAATCACATTCATCACGGAATACTCGTCCCAGTTTTTGCGGTTGTGAAGGGTATCGCCGAGTCTTTTGGCAATATCGAATTTGTTGCGGAACGGATAGAGGTTAACGCCGCCGCTCATGCTGCCGCAGGCGCCGAAAATATCGGGATGACGGAATGCAAGAAATAAGGCGCCGTGTCCACCCATGCTCAATCCGCTGATGGCACGGCCATTTGCCTCGCGGATGGCAGGATAATGTTCTTCAATATAAGCGGGTACTTCTTTTGCTATATACGTTTCATATTTCATTGAGGCATCCACCGGGCTGTCGAAATACCAACTGCTGTAATCGCCGTCGGGACAAACGATGATTAGCTGCCACTCATCTACGTAAGCTTTTAAAGCAGGAACTTTCCTGATCCAGTTGTTGTAGCTGCCGCTGTATCCGTGTAACAAATAAACGGTTGGCCATTTTTTATCGCCGGGTTCTTTGGCTGCATCGGGCCGTATGACCACGCAGTTGATTTTTTTCTGCATGCTGCTGCTGTAAACGACAACGGTGTCGACCCCGGCGGCGCGGATGACAGTGACAAGCAGAAGCGCAAATGGGATAAGTAACAGTTTTTTCATTGAGTGAATAAGTCAATAAGTGAATAGGTCAATAAGTGAGTAATTCAATCAAATTTACAGATTCTTTGGGCGGTTCATTTTCACATTCCGTCCTAAGCGGACGCATTTTCACATTTTTTTGGGCATTGCCAAAACCTGATGTATATTTGATATCAAAATGATATCAAACTAAGCTTATGGAAAAAATTATTAAACCCACTTCTGGTTTTCTGGCGCTGATACTGTTGCTGCTCAGTTTCGCTGCCGGCATCGTCTGTATAGTAAAAGGGGTTCCTGCCAACGAAGGAGAACCGAATGCGCTGCTGTGGATTGGTATTGTCGTGGTCGTATTGTCGCTGTTTCTTATGGCAGGCATTACCACTATCAACCCCAATCATTCGCGTGTTTGTGTATTCTTTGGCAAATATGTAGGTACCATCAAGGACAACGGGCTGAAGTATGTAAATCCGCTGTATAGTAAAATCAAAATCACGCTTCGTGCGCAGAACCTCGAAAGTTCGAAGCTGAAAGTGAATGATAAAATGGGCAACCCCATCGAGATCGGCGCGGTGATCGTATGGCAGGTGAGAGATACTTACAAAGCCGCGTTTGAAGTGGCTAATTACGATCAGTACGTGAAAGTGCAGAGTGAAGCGGCCGTGCGCCACCTGGCCAACAGTTTTCCTTATGACAACCTGGAAGATGAAACTGCCGACATCACCCTGCGCGACGGTGCAGAGAAGGTAAATGAAATCCTGGAAAAAGAATTGAACGCACGTCTGGCTCCGGCCGGTATCTTTATCATCGAAGCGCGCATCAGTCACCTTGCTTATGCCGCAGAGATTGCCGGTGCAATGTTGCAGCGTCAGCAGGCAACTGCGATCGTAGCAGCACGCACCAAGATCGTGGAAGGTGCTGTGGGCATGGTAGAGATGGCTTTGGCACAACTGGCATCCAAACACATCGTTGAGCTGGATGATGAAAAGAAAGCAGCCATGGTCAGCAATCTGATGGTGGTATTGTGTGGCGAAAAAGCGGCCACCCCTGTATTGAACACCGGTACGTTATATCAATAATCCCAACCCGGTAATAACCGATGGCTGATAAGAAATCATTTGTCTTACGCATAGACAGCGAAACCTTCAAAGCGCTCGAGAGATGGGCCGCGGATGAATTCCGCAGTGTCAACGGACAGCTGGAGTGGATATTGCATCAGCAATTGAAGGATGCGGGGCGGCTAAAGGAAACTCCGGCAAAGAAGAACAGGCCGAAGGGCGGTGAATAAGGCAATAAGTCAATGAGTCAATAAGTGAATCAGTCAATAGTGAATGAAAAAAGCCATGGCTCGTGTATACACGAACCATGGCTTTTTTACTTAATACTTAATACTTAATACTTAATACTTAATACTTATTACTTAAAACTCACTTCGCGCGTTGCATCGGATTCACACCCTGGCTTTGGCCGCGGGCCGCATTCATCTTCTGTTTGTAGGCGCGGAAGCGTGAAGGAGCAGGGATTTGCCCCCAGGTGTTATTGCTCTCATCGATGTCGGCCGTTTCGCGAATCGGATCGAGGCGGATAGCCGTTACTTCTTTATCCTTCATAAAAAATTTCACCACCTGTTTTTCGTTGGCTCTCCAGATCTGCGCAGGAATGCGGTCGATCTGTTTGGAACCGTCTTTGAATGTCCATTCAACAATAATCGGCATTACCAGTCCACCTTTGTTGCTGAAGCTGAGTTCGTAAAAATGTTTATTGGCAAATTGTTGTTTGCCTGCCGCATCCAGTTGTTCGTAAGGTATCTGCATCGTTGTGCTGTAAGTGCTGGTATCAACGGAAGCCAGGCCGCGTGCATAACGCCAGTAGAAATCGCGGGCAGCCGTATCGCGGTCGGTATAGAATTGTATTTTCTTGTCTTCGCGGTTGCGCACTTTTGAAATGTCTTCAAAGTCATTCACCAGCGGCTTTTCGATGCGGCGGGTTACGCTGCGACCGTTGGGTAATGCCGCATCTGTATCGGCGCGTGCATATTTTACGGAGTCGAGAGATATGTCGCAGGCATCGGTACTGTAGAACCACCCGCGCCAGAACCAGTCGAGGTTTTCACCGGTGGCATCGTTCATCGTACGGAACAGATCGGCTGGTGTCGGATGCTTGAATGCCCAGCGGCGCGCATATTCTTTAAAGGCGTAGTCAAACAATTCACGGCCTACCACGGTTTCGCGCAGAATATTGAGACCTGTAGCGGGCTTTGCATAAGCGTTGGGGCCAAAGCGTGCAATGTTTTCCGAATTGGTCATGATAGGCTCCAATTCATCTTTGGGCAACTTCATGTAATCGGTGATGCTGTAAGCCGGACCGCGTTTGCTGGGGAATTTATTGTCCCACAGTTCTTCAGTGAGGTATTCAACAAAAGTATTGAGGCCTTCGTCCATCCATGTCCACTGACGTTCATCGCTGTTGATGATCATCGGGAAGAAGTTGTGGCCTACTTCGTGAATAATTACACCGAGCATACCATTCTTGGTGCCTTCACTGTAAGTGCCGTCTTTTTCCGTACGGCCGAAGTTGAAGCAGATCATTGGGTACTCCATACCATTGGATGCTTCAACGCTGATAGCAACCGGGTAAGGATAAGGAATGGTGAAGTCGGAATATGTTTTTACCGTGTGGGCGACAGCTTTGCTGGAGAACTTACGGTACAACCCGTAGGCTTCTTTTCCGTAGTAGCTCATGCACATGATTTTCTTGCCTTGTACATTTTGTGGTACGGCATCCCACACAAATTTGCGGGAACTGGTCCACGCGAAGTCGCGCACGTTATCGGCTTTGTAGATCCATGTTTTTTTGGTCTTGCTTTTTTTGCTTTCCGCTGCTTTGGCTTCCTCAAGCGTTACTACTTCCACGGGTTCGCGGGAAGTTTGTGCTTTCTGCCAGCGGCCGAGTTGTGCAGGAGTCAATACCTGTGCATAGTTCTGGCATTCGCCGGTAGAACCTACCACATGGTCGGACGGAACGGTCATCTGTACTTTAAAGTTGCCGAAGGTGAGAGCGAACTCACCGCGTCCGGTAAACTGGTTGTGCTGCCAGCCCTGGAAATCGCTGTATACGCAGAGACGGGGATACCATTGTGTAATGGTAAAAAGGTAGTTGCCATCTTCGGGGAACAGTTCATAACCGCCACGGCCGCCGCGGCTCATGCGGTCGGTAATAGTGTAGTGCCAGTCTATTTTGAACACGAAGCGTTGTCCGGGTTTGAGAACAGCAGGCAGTTCAAGGCGCATCATTGTTTTGTTGATGGTATACTTGAGTGGTTTGCCCAGTGCATCGGTTACTTTGGTAATCTGGTGGCCGAGTTTGTTATCGGTGCTGCCTTCTTCCAACCGGGCGAGGCCGCGATCGGTGAACACTTCCGGCATCGTGGTTGAATTCTGGTAATTCGCGTTGTTGATGCTGCTGTGCTGGTTTTCGTCCAATTGCAGCCACAGGTAGGTAAGCGGGTCCGGCGAATTGTTGAAGTACGTGATGGTTTCGCTTCCGGTGAGGCGGAGATTTTCTTCATCCAGTTCGCAACGGATATCGTAGTCGGCGCGCTGCTGCCAGTACTTTGGACCGGGGGCACCGCTGGCGGTACGGTATTCATTGGGTGTGGGAAGAATGGTGCCCAGTGCTTCGAACTTGTTACCGTGGTTGCTGCCAGGGTTGTTCTGAATGTTCTGGGCCATGGTTGCTGCAGCTAAAAAGCTGAAACAGGCGACCAGTAAGGATTTTTTCATTTGATGCTGTTTGTGTATACCATAAGAGTCCGCCTGCGGCGGGCTGTGTTGCCGGATTTGTGGCGGTTTAATGGTTAACGGTACTAGATACGTTCCAATACCATCATGGCAGAAAGGCCAAAAACGGCAGCGGAAACAAATATCACATATTCGCGGCGCTCTACCCGGAAAAAATCCAGGATAATCTTGGCAAAAACCAGCAGTACCAGTACTACCACCAGTTGCCCGGCTTCCAATCCCACGTTGAATCCGAATAATCCCCAGCCCAGGCTCTGATCGCTGGCCAGCATCATGCGGATGCTGTTGGCAAAGCCAAGTCCGTGTATCAGACCGAAGAATAAAGCCAGGAAATAATTGATCCTGACCGTCCGGGGGGTGAATTTACGTTGAAACAGGTTGGAAAAAGCGGTGATTACGATGGTAACCGGGATCAAAACTTCCACCAGCTTGCTGTTGATGCGCACAACGTCCAGCACGCTCAGCGCAAGCGTAAGCGAGTGCCCGATGGTGAAAGCGGTGACGAGTATCAGTACCTGCCTCCAATCGCGCAGCGTATAAATGGCGGCCAGGGCAGCAATAAAAAGCTGATGATCCAGTGCGTCGCTACTAATAATGTGTTTCCAGCCTTCTTCGAAATAAAAAACAAAGTCCTGCATCGGCTCGACCTCCCGGTGCGTCTTTTTTACGGATGATAAAAATGATTTGCGTGACGGGCGCTACGCTTCAAAATAAACCAGACTTTTGTAAACGAAAAAATAATTGTGTTAATGGCAACATTGATTTATAAATGGTTAATGCTTTTCTGGCTGCTGCCAGGCACAGCGCAGGAACAGGCAAAAGACGTTCATCCGTTTCACGTAAGCACAACGGAAATACAGCACAATGCAGCAGAAAAGACCCTGGAAATCAGTTGCCGCATTTTCACCGACGATTTTGAAGAAGCGTTGCGCAAGGTTTACAAAGCCAAAGCGGATTTTTCTGCACCTGCGATGAAAACGGCCATGGACGAACTGGTAAAAAAATATGTACCTCGCCATCTTCAGCTCTCGATCGACGGGAAGGCTGCTGCTATTAAGGTGTTGGGCTGGGAAAAAGAAAGCGAAGCCGTGTTTGTGTATATGGAGGTGGACAATGTGCCTTCCGTTAAAAAAGCGGAGATCGTCAACACTGTTCTGTTCGACCTTTTCGACGATCAGATGAACCTGATCCATTTTTTTGTAAACGGGAACCGGAAAAGTATGAAGCTGACATATCCGGAGAAAACGGCGGCATTTGCTTTTTGAGCAAACGAAAGTCAAAAAAGTCTACTCGGAGGCCGAAGCGTTTGAGTGTATAGATGCCGGCTGTTTAATTTCCAAATCTTCAAATTTTCAAATTAACCTATTCTTCCATTTCGTCTCTTATTTCCTTGCTGATTTTGACAAGGATTTTATCAATCCGGTGGCCGTCCATATCAACGATCTCGATTGTAAAGCCATGCCAGTCCACCCTGTCGCCGGTATGCGGGATGCGTTCCAGCTCATGGAGAATAAAACCGCCGAGCGTATCGAACTCCTGTTCACCCTCGTTCATGTACTCCGTCTTTTCAAAACGCGTAAGAAAATCATAGAAGGGGATCTGTGCATCCACGAGGAAGCTGCCGTCTTCGCGTTCCACGATCTCGTAATCGGGAACGTCTGGTTGCGGCATTTCACCGATGATGGCTTCGAGAATGTCGTTGAGCGTGATCATGCCGAGAATGCTGCCGTACTCATCCACGATGAAGCAGGAATGAAGCTGGGATTCTTTGAACTTTTCCATCACCTGGAAGGCCGTGTTGTTTTCCGGTACAAATAATGCGGGGCGCATCAGGTCGCGGAACAGCGCATTGTCCGGGCTTACGTAAAGGTCTTTAATCGATACAACTCCCTTGATATTATCGATATTATTATCGCAAATGGGATAAATGGAATGGGGTTCGGACGTGATCTTTTCCTTGATCGTTTCTTCGGAATCGTTCAGGTTGAACCAGATGATATCGCTGCGGTGCGTCATCAATGAAGTAATGTTGCGGTCGCTCAGGTGAAAAACGCGTTCGATGATCTCCTGCTCGGTTTCTTCGATAGTGCCTTGTTCGGTTCCTTCGCTGATGATCGCTTTGATTTCTTCTTCCGTTACCTGGTTGTCGTTTGGCTTGAGGCTGAAGATGCGTACGATCAGGTTGCTGGATTTGCTCAGCAGCCAGATAAAGGGGTGCGTAATCTGGCTGAGGACGCGCATGGGGCCGGCCACAAATTTCGCGATGCCCTCGGGTTTGGAAAGTCCGAGACGTTTAGGGACGAGTTCGCCAAAAATAATCGTGAAGTAGGTGACAATGATAACGACCATCGTAGTGGCGATGCCTTTGCTGTAAGGAGCGAGGGTTGACCATTTATGAAGAAATGCGGCGAAATCATCGGTTATCTTTTCGCCGGAATAAATACCGGTCATGATACCGATAACGGTGATGCCCATTTGAACGGTGGAAAGAAATGTTTCGGGTTTATGAGCGAGTTTGAGCGCTTCGGCTGCTTTCTTATCTCCGCGGTTGGCCTGTGATTCAAGTCTTGATTTACGCGCCGACACCAGTGCAATTTCGGCCATTGAAAAAAGGCCGTTCAGCAAGATCAGTCCTGCCAATATGAGTATTTCCATTTAAGAAGACAACGTTGGTTGTTTATCGAAGATAGCGAATCCGAAGCGCTTATTGAAAAGCCGGGCGGTAAATGTTCCCACAGCCAGCCCCAGCAGAGTGCCGCCGAGAACGTCACCGGGATAATGGACGCCCACATAGATCTGTGCATAGGAGATGGCGCCTGCCCACAAAAAGGCGATCCACGCGTGCCGGAACACGGGCCGGAACGTAAAATAGAAAAAGCCGGCCACGCCGAAGTGATTGGCAGCGTGATTGGAAGTAAAGCTGAAACCGCCGGAGCAATGGTCTACCAGCAGCCGGACATGGCTCCAAAAATCCGGATCACTGCAGGGGCGCAGGCGTTCAAACCCGGCTTTGATGATCCGGGCGCCGATCATGTCGGTCATGGAAACGGTCACCAGCAGAAAAAGTACCCACCACCAGCCTTTCGCTTTGAAGTTGTGAACGGCCAGCACGATCAGGAAAAGGTATAGCGGCACCCAGTTGAGCGAGTTGCGGAGAAAAGGCATCAGGCTGTCGAAAAAGGGGTTGGTCATCTTGCTATTAATGACCATAAAAAGCCATTGGTCCCAATCTTTGAGCGTATTGAGTATGGTGGATTGCAGTAAAATGAGCATGGCAGCAAAGGTAAGGAGGGAAGGTGGAAGGTAGAAGGCGTAGGGTTATAAGTTGTAAGTAATAAGTTGTAAGTACAGGCAGGTTGGAATTTCAAAGCCTCGTTTGCAAAATGCTGCTGTTGGCAAGGGGGGAAGGCGGAAGGTAGAAGGTAGAAGGTATAAGGTATAAGGCTTATGAAGACTTCGAAACCTGTCACTCCGACATCACGCCACCGTTGGTCTCCAGACCAACGGACCTGCCCTCCTTGAGTTATGCAGGAAGTTGACCTTAACCTATCAAAGAAACCGGACTCTTGCTTGTTGTTCGGGAGACCAACAAGGGACGCTAATTATGCCCCGTCGAGAGGCCGAAGTATCGGCCCAACACTTCGGGCCGATACTTCGGGCCGATACTTCGGCCTCAGGGAGCGGGCAATTCACGATTCACTTATTCACCTATTCACGATTCACGATTCACGATTGACGATTCACCATCGACGATTCACATTCCTTTAACAGCTTTTCATTTTGCTAAAACCCTTAATAATACTACCTTTGCAGCGCAATTGAGCAACCATTAGGTACCTTATTTAGTCAGTGATAGTTCAGAACCACTTCTTTTAACGATTCTTCAGGTTTTTTCTTCGCACTACTTGCTCATCGGGGGGATATTAGTTTAACAAAAAAAAGATTGTAAGATGAAAACAAGTGTATTGCCATCTGTGGTACAGATGGAACCTGCAGTGCTGCAACAATTAGTAGCTGAAGTAAAAGAAACCCTGGCAACGGACCTGCAATTAGCAGCGCCACGCCAACGTCGTTCATTCGGAGCTGTGGATATCTGGAATATCCGCCGTCGTGGTAAAACTGCCACCGGCCGTATCAGAACCGCCAGCTAATCAACGATATTAAGCCCTTGAAAAACACCTGCCCCGTTTTTTCGGGGCTTTTTTTTACCGTTTATCCCGGCTCTGCCGCTTCGCTCCGCGGTTACTTTTGTGAATCCGGGGAAAAAGCATTTTTTTGTGGGCCATTTAACTATGCTGTCCCGGTTCCGGATACCTAAAACCCTGATTTGGGTGACCAACCTGCTGGTCATTTTCTTCCTGATCTTCACTTTGTTCAGGCTGGCCACGTTCTGGGCTTTCCGGCCCAAAACCGTTTCGCTATCCGATGCATTCCCGTCCTTCCTGATGGGCATTCAGTATGACCTTCGCTGGATTGCGATAGTGCTGCTGCCCATTGTCGCCATCAGCACTATTCCGTCGTTGTCGCCTTTTTATTCTGCACGCAACAAAAAATGGTGGACAGGCTATCTCGTTATCGTCACCTTTATCATCTTTACTTTTTTCGGTGCCGACTTTGGCAGCTTTTCCTACAACCAGACACGCCTCGATGCAGGTGCCATGAATTTTGTAGAAGATCCGGGCATCTCCCTGCACATGATGTGGCAAACCTATCCACTGCTATGGATGGTACTCGGACTTTTGGTTGCCGTGGCACTTTTCCGCTGGATGTATTTTAAAAGCCATTGGCATGTTATCAACCGCACCGTGGGATTAGGTATTCCGCATCGCCGGCGTTATTTTATCGTTTCCGCGCTGGTATTGGTATTCCTGATCTATGGAAGAGTGGGCTGGCCACCGCTGGCCTGGAAGGATTCTTTTGCCTTGCGCGATAGTTTCCGCTCTTATCTCGCACTCAACCCGCTGCAGAATTTCTTTGCCACCCTGCGCCTGCGCAATCCCGATTACAACGAACAGAAAGCGCGCGAGGTCTATCCCGTTGTGGCCGAACTTTTACAGTTGCCGCCGGGTCAATCGTTCAACTACCGCAGGGTAATTTCTCCTGGCAGCCGCGCACTCGAAAGCCGCCCCAACGTGGTGCTCGTGATGTGCGAGTCGTTCAGCATGTATAAAAGCACGATGAGCGGCAACCCGCTGAACACAACGCCATATTTCGATTCCATTGCCCGCAGGGGAATATTTTTCGAACGTTGTTTTTCGCCGCATTTCTCAACGGCCAGGGGTTTATTTGCCCTGGTAACAGGTATTCCGGATGCACAGCTATTCAAATTCTCCACGCGCAATCCCGAAGCCATCCGCCAGCATACCATCATCGATAATTTCGAAGGCTACAATAAACATTATTTTCTGGGAGGAAACCCGGGCTTCAACAATTTTGAAGGATTGCTGCAGAATATCGACGGCCTGCAAATGCATACGGAGAAAGATTTTAAATCACCACGGGTGAACGTGTGGGGCATCAGCGACAAGGATCTGTTTCTCGAAGCCAATGCCGTTTTCCGTGAAGAACAGAAACCGTTTTTTGCGATCATTCAAACCTCGGATAATCACCGCCCCTATATGATCCCGGAGGCCGATACGGATTTTGTAAAATTGGATGTGCCCGAGGAAACGCTGCGCAAATACGGGTTTGAATCACTTGATGAGTATAACACTTTCCGCTACTCGGATTATTGTTTCCGCAAATTTTTAGCAGCGGCGGAGAAAGAAAGTTATTTCCATAATACCATTTTTATTTTCGTCGGTGATCACGGAGTGGCGGGTAATGCCGAAGCCGTTTATCCGGCAGCATGGACCACACACCGCCTTACCGACGAGCATGTGCCGTTGTTGTTTTATGCACCTTATATTCTGCAACCGCAGTGGAGAAAAGAAGTAGTGTCGCAGATCGATGTACTGCCTACTGTAGCAGGCATGATCCAGCAACCTTATGTTAATACAACCATGGGGCGCAACCTGCTGGACACTGCCAAAAAACACAACTTCGCTTTTGTAACGAATACGGCGGGACGGATCGGTATCGTAACCGATGATTTTTATTTCGTTAAAAACCTCGATTTTCCCGATGAGCAGCTCGTTCCGGTAAAGTATACGGGCACCAGTTACACACCTGCGCAGCGGGACTCTATTGCCCGGAGGCTATCCGATTATACCACTGCGCTGTTTGAGACGGCGCGTTATATGCTGATGAATAACAAGTTGGATTAGTGAGGATTATCCCCGTTTCAGCAATATTCCGCCCCAAACATTTGGGTTTTCCCGTATTTTTGCGTCCCTAAAGTAGGCTAACCTGGTACTGAACATTAAACAACTTAGCACGTGTCGCTGATCAAGAGTATATCTGGCATCCGGGGTACAATTGGGGGACAACCCGGAGATAATCTTACCCCGATCGATATTGTAAAATTTTCCGCAGCATTCGGCAGCATCATGGCCAATGGCAAAAGCGAAACCCGTATTGTCATCGGCCGCGACGGACGCATCAGCGGTAACATGGTGAACCAACTGGTGGTGAATACGCTGACCGGCCTGGGTATCCAGGTGATCGATCTCGGACTTTCCACTACACCTACGGTAGAGCTTGCGGTAAAAATGGAAAATGCCGACGGCGGCATCATTCTTACTGCCAGTCACAATCCCAAAGAGTGGAACGCCCTGAAACTGCTGAACAGCGAAGGGGAATTTATTTCTGCCGAAACAGGTGCCGAAGTATTGAAACTGGCCGACAGCGGTGAGATCACTTTCGCACCGGTAGATAAATTAGGCTCCGTTACCGAGGACGAATCCTATCTGCAGAAACATATCGATGCGGTGATCAATTACCCGCTTGTAGACCGGGAAGCGATTGCTGCGCGCGGCTTCCGTGTAGTGGTGGATGCCGTGAACTCAACCGGAGCCATTTATGTACCTGCGTTGTTGAAAGCACTGGGAGTGGAAGAAGTGATCGTATTGAATGAAACGGTGAACGGACGATTTGCCCACAATCCCGAGCCATTACCCGAACACCTCACACAATTGAGCAATGAAGTGGTGAAGCAAAAAGCACACCTTGGCATTGCCGTAGATCCCGACGTAGACAGGCTTGCGTTTGTGTGTGAAGACGGAAGCATGTTTGGTGAAGAATATACGCTTGTTGCCGTGGCCGACTATGTATTGTCGCAACGTAAAGGCAATACGGTGAGCAATATGAGCAGTACGCGTGCATTGAAAGATGTAACGCTGAAGCATGGCGGCGAATATTTTCCGTCGGCTGTGGGAGAGGTGAATGTGGTGAACAAAATGAAACAACACAATGCCGTGATCGGTGGCGAAGGCAATGGTGGCATCATTGTGCCGGACTTTCATTATGGCCGCGATGCGCTGATCGGTATCGGTTTATTCCTCACACACCTTGCAGGACATAAGAACGGTATCAAATCACTGCGCAGCCGTTACCCCGATTATTTTATTTCCAAGAATAAAATAGAACTGGCGAAAGGAGTGGATGTAACACCCATTTTTGAAAAAATACGGACCAAGTATAAAAGCCATCCCGTTAACACCGAAGATGGGCTGAAGATCGAATTCGATAATGACTGGGTACACTTACGCACCTCCAATACCGAGCCGATCATCCGCATTTATTCTGAAAGCAGTTTTGAAACAACTGCCAACAATATTGCCCTGCGCCTGATGCAGGATATCAAGGAATTCAGCTAACGCTGGCAATCTCTAACGGATCGTTTGTATGGAAAGAATTTATTTTGACAATGCCGCTACCACAGCGCTGGACCCCGAAGTACTGGAAGCCATGCTCCCTTACATGACTACGCATTTCGGTAATCCGTCTTCCATTTATTCTTATGGACGTGAATCACGTCTGGCAATAGAAACGGCTCGTAAGACCGTGGCGCGTTTACTGAATGCGCATCCGGGTGAAATCTTCTTTACCAGTGGTGGTACCGAAAGCAACAATACGGCCATTCTTTCATCGATCCGTGACCTGGGTTGCCGTCATATTATTTCTTCGCCCATTGAGCACCATGCGGTTTTGCATACGATCGAACACTATGCCTGCGGCGAAAATGTTACCAGCAGTTACGTAAAGCTGCTTCCCGACGGTCATGTGGACCTTGCCGATCTGGAGGAGCAACTGAAAGAACAAAAAGAACGTTGCCTCGTGTCGCTCATGCATGCCAACAACGAGATTGGTAACCTGCTCGACATTGATGCGGTAGGCAATCTCTGCAAACAATACAACGCGATCTTCCATTCCGATTGTGTACAAACGGTAGGTCACTATCCGCTCGACCTGCGAAAAACACCGGTGCATTTTATCTCCGGTGCCGGACATAAATTTCATGGCCCCAAGGGTGTGGGCATTCTGTATGTGAATGATAATATCCGCGTGAAGCCGTTCATCTTTGGCGGAGGCCAGGAACGTAACATGCGGGCAGGCACGGAAAACCTTTATGGTATTGTGGGTTTTGCGAAAGCACTTGAACTGGCCTATGCCCGCGTTGAAGAAGAACATAGTTATATTCTTTCCCTGAAAAATTACATGCGCGAAAAGCTGGTAGCTACAATCCCCAACGTGAGTTTCAATGGTGACAGCGAAGGAAGATGTTTGTATACGGTACTGAGTGTGGCATTTCCAAAAACCGAGAAATCGGAAATGATCCTGTTCAATCTCGACATCAACCAGATCTGCGTGTCGGGTGGCAGTGCGTGCAGCAGCGGAGCCGATCAGGGTTCTCATGTGATCCGCGCCATCAACAACGATCCCAATAAAGTAACGGTAAGATTTTCTTTCAGCCGCCACAACACCCGCGAAGAAGTGGATGCGGTGGTGAGCAAGCTGACCGGGCTGATCTGATTAGAATTTCATTAGAGATAATACCACGGATTCCTGCGTGTGGAACTGATATAATTCCGGATGTTGCGCCAGAAGGCGAGAACCATGTAGAGAATGATCGGTGATCCCATAGTGAGCAGGGACGTGTAGATAAAATACTGGCGAATCCTGCCGGTAGAGATGCCCAGCCGGTTGCCGATGGCACTGCATACGCCAAAGGCGTTCCATTCCACAAAATTCTTGAAGCGGTTCATACCACTAAGATAAAAATATCCGCTGATTTCCCGCAATACCCTGTAAGTGGTAGTTTATTGTGTCATATTCTCTTAAAATCCTTCATAAAGCCCCTGATTTTTCGTAATTTCGCAAGGCTTAGAAAGAGGGGTAGCCTGGTCTGTACCCGGTCTTTTTCTCCCCCTTTCCATTATATTCCACATTTACAAAATTTCTGATATGCCTTTCGATCTCGACCTAATCAAAAAAGTGTATGCTGACCTCCCCGGAAAGGTTGAAGCCGCCAGGAAGCTGGTAGGACGGCCTTTGACCATGGCAGAAAAAATCCTGTATGCCCACCTTTATGCGCCTACCACTACGGCTTATGAACGCGGTAAGGATTATGTTGACTTTGCGCCGGACCGGGTAGCGATGCAGGACGCAACAGCCCAGATGGCGCTGCTGCAGTTCAGCACTTGCGGTCGGGATAAAGTGGCGGTTCCTTCCACGGTACATTGTGATCACCTGATCCAGGCCAAGCAGGGGGCGGTAGCCGACCTGGCCACGGCCAATGAAGTGAACAAAGAAGTATATGACTTCCTGGCCTCTATTTCCAATAAATACGGTATCGGTTTCTGGAAGCCCGGCGCCGGTATCATTCACCAGGTAGTGCTGGAAAACTATGCATTTCCCGGTGGCATGATGATCGGAACAGACTCTCATACTCCCAATGCCGGTGGTCTCGGAATGATCGCCATCGGTGTAGGTGGTGCCGATGCGGTTGACGTAATGGCCGGCCTGCCCTGGGAATTGAAAATGCCCAAACTGATCGGTGTAAAACTGACCGGCAAACTGAATGGCTGGACCAGTGCAAAAGACGTGATCCTGTGGGTAGCAGGTCAGTTGACCGTAAAAGGCGGCACCGGTGCCATCGTTGAATATTTCGGCGAAGGTGCGGACAGCATGAGTGCAACCGGTAAGGGCACAGTATGTAACATGGGTGCTGAGATCGGCGCTACCTGCTCACTGTTTGCCTACGATAAAAAAATGAGCGATTACCTGCGTGCCACAAGCCGTACGGAGATCGCCGATCTGGCCGATGGTGTTCGTGAACACCTGCGTCCTGACGAAGAAGTAGCGAATAATCCCGCTCCTTATTACGATCAGTTGCTCGAACTCGATCTCTCTACACTGGAACCCTACGTAAACGGACCGTTTACACCGGATCTGGCTACGCCGATCTCTCAGATGGCAGAGACTGTGAAAGCAAACGGATGGCCCGAAAAACTGGAAGTAGCGCTGATTGGCAGTTGCACCAACTCTTCTTACGAAGACATCAGCCGCAGTGCCAGCATCGTAAAAGATGCTTTGTCCAAAGGACTGAAAGCAAATTCAGAATTTACCATCACTCCGGGTAGCGAACTGGTTCGTTTTACCATCGAGCGGGATGGCTTTATCAATACATTTGAAAGTGTGGGCGGTGTGGTGCTGGCAAATGCCTGCGGTCCCTGTATTGGTCAGTGGGCGCGTCACATCGACGATCCTAACCGCAAGAATACGATCATCACCTCCTTCAACCGCAACTTCGCCAAGCGCAACGATGGTCTGGCCAGCACACACGCATTTGTGGCCAGTCCCGAAATTGTAACAGCCATGGCGGTTGCCGGACGCATTTCTTTCAACCCGCTCACCGATACACTGGTGAACGAAAAAGGAGAAGAAGTGAAACTCGCAGAGCCTACCGGGCATGAATTACCTCCCAGAGGATTTGATGTGGATGACCCGGGTTACCAGGCACCTGCAGAAGATGGCAGCAGCGTGAAAGTAGTAGTACAACCAGACAGCCAGCGTCTGCAACTGCTCACCGCATTTGCCCCTTGGGAAGGAACCGACCTGCTCGGCCTGAAACTGCTGATCAAAGCAAAAGGTAAGTGTACGACCGACCACATTTCAATGGCCGGCCCATGGCTGAAGTTCCGTGGCCACCTCGACAATATCAGCAACAACATGCTGATCGGTGCGCTCAATTACTTCAACGATAAAACCGACTCGGTTAAAAACCAGTTAACCGGCGAATACGGTCCTGTACCGGCTACGGCCCGTGCTTACAAAGCTGCTAACGTAGGCAGCATTGTGGTAGGTGACGAAAACTATGGAGAAGGTAGCAGCCGTGAACACGCAGCGATGGAACCACGCCACCTCGGTGTACGTGCCATCCTGGTACGCAGCTTTGCCCGTATCCACGAAACCAACCTGAAAAAACAGGGTATGCTCGCGCTGACGTTCGCAAATAAAGAAGACTACGATAAAATACAGGAAGACGATAACATCGATATTCTTGGTCTGACGAGTTTCGCACCCGGCAAGCCGCTGACTGTAGAGTTGAACCATGCCGATGGCACCAAGGATTTGATTGTTGTTAATCATACTTACAATGCGCAGCAGATCGAATGGTTCCGTGCTGGTGGCGCATTGAATGTGATCCGCTCGGAGTTTGCACGCAAGAAGACCGAAGAAGCTGCTGCATCCTGAGAACGGGACATAACGTTTATTACAAAGTCCCGCCAGCGCGGGACTTTGTAATAATGTGCAAATAGGAAAATGAGCATGGAGTTGAAAAGTCATTTTCGTATTTGCACATTATTCACATAAACGCCGCAGGCGTTTACAATTTTTTAACCCGCCAACCTGTCGGTCAGTCAATTGATCCGCAGGCTTCGGCACAGAATTAGTAAATATAAGCGTATGAAAAAGAAGAATATGCTTTTACTCGCAATTGCCGCTGCTGCTGTAACCGCCGGACTGGTAGCCTATTCTGCTGCCCGCCGTACCCGCGCCAACAGACAATTACGCCGTGTATCCGACGAAGGATATGAAACCGCCCACGATGTGCTGTTCCCCGACAAAGGCCATAAAGGCCCGAAACTGCACTATGGTCCCGTGCTTCCATCCTGATCGTCAGCTTCCGGACAATACAAATACACTGACAGCGCTGGTGGTGCCGTTCAATGTGACGCAGTATTCTTCCTGCTTCACACAACAGGGCAGCCACTGTGCGATAAATGGCTTGGCCATTAGTCGCTGAGGTGTGCTCAACATAATGGTGGTGCCAGCCTTTAAAAAGCGCTCCAGCACTATTGAGAGACGGTCAAACGCCGCCGGTTCATAATTTACATCACTCAATAATAGTACCTCTGCCGCAAGATCTGCGGGCAACTCATTCCAATCCAGCAATGCCGTGTTAAAATTGGTGAGGCCGGCTTGGGCTGCTGAACGCCGGCAATAGTTCACTGCACCGGGCGCATAGTCGCTGCACAAGATGGTTTTGGCATAACGCGCTGCATACAGCGAGGGGAGCCCGAGACCGGCCGCGAGTTCGATGACTGTCTTTCCCCTGATAAAACCCGGATGAGCGGCCAGGAAACGGTGCAGGCCCAGGGAGGCCGGCCAGATCTGCGCCCAGTACGGCACAATACCATCGTCGCCTGACAGATGTTTGTTGCGGATAATAGCCGGTTCCGGTACAAAAAGGCATACAGCATCCTCCTGTTCTCCGAAACAAATCCATTGATCGTCCATGCCGTAAAGGTGTTGAAAAAAATCTACACTCCCCCGGGATTGAGCAGGGTTTTCTGGCGGAAGAACCCGGGCGATTCGCTGTAAAATTTCTTAAACATCAGGATGAAACTGCTGCACTTTTCATATCCCAATTGATAGGCTACTTCTTTCACCGCTATCTGTTTTTCTTCCAGCAGGTGTCGTGCATGTTCCATTTTCAATTGCAGGTAATAATCGTAAATACTGCGGCGATAGATTTGGTTAAAATATCTTTTCAAAGTGGATTCACTCAACGATACTTTTTCTGCAATGGTGCGGATACAAGGCAATTGCGACTCCAGGTGCTGACGCAGGATGTCTTCCACTGCGCGGATCTTTTCTTCATAATAGGCTGCAGGAGAATTGTCCAGCGTGGAACGCAGTGACAGACCGTAGAGGAAATCACTCAGCAAGGTAAGTGCTCTTGCTTTGTTATAAAGCCGGTCGCGATTCTCCGAGATAAAATGATTGTGGAACTCCGTAAGCGATTGCTGTAAGGTGAGCGATACCGGTTCATGAAACACAAAAGCTTTTTCTTCGGTTACCATTTTATTGAGGAAACGTGCAAACGATGTGTCGTCTTGTCCGAAGGTATTCATCAACCAGTCGGGATGCAATTGTAATACAAGCACCTTGGCCGCCCTACCTGGTCCGAAAGTATAGGTGAAATCTGCATCACCGGATTCAAAAAGGGTTTCCATGGAAGCATTGAAGCGGAGTTCGCGCGCCATGGAAGGGCCGTCGATATGAAACTGGTCGGGAGTAAGAATAAAATACAACTGGAAAAGACGTGGTTGTCCCGGTATGCGCGCAGGGCGGTTTACTGTAAGTGAATTTTTCAACTGCAGGTCCCAGCAACTGATATGGAACCCGGGTTCTACCTGTGCCTGCTTCAAAGTGCCATCGCCGGATTGAAAGGGCAACGTAATAACATGTCCCGTCAGCTCAACGCCTGAGAAGTTGGCCAATTCCAATAGGGTATAAACGGCGAGGTCATCACCTTTTACAGGATTAGCTTCATTCATAAGAATAGGTTTGATCAAATATAGAAAAACGTGTAATGGATTTCAATAAGAGTTAGGACTTACCATATTGACGCCAATCATTTCCGGTGAGCGGATAGGGGTATTGGTTGAACGTTTCAGGGTATTTCCCTCCCATCATCCTGTCTATCTTGCTACCGGTTCTGACAAATCTTATTAAACATTTTTCATAATGGAGTGGTGGACACACTTCAAGATGGATTGACGGACAGTTTATTCGAATCTCGACCGTTCCCTGCAAGGAGGGAACGGTTTTTTTATTTCATATAGCTGGCACAGGCATTGCAACTTTCAGTTATAAAAAATACATTTATGAATAAGTCTGTTTTGATCACTGCTTTGACATTAGGTGCTGCTGTAGTATATTGTCTCCACCTGCTGACGCGGGAGGGAAACACTGTGCCTAAAATGAAGGCGGTGCCCCACGCGGAGTGACCAATGTGAAGTGAAAAGTTGTTCCTTTGCCCGGCACACTTTCCACGCTGATTTTTCCGCCATCACGTTCGATAATACTACGAATCAGGTACAAACCGATACCGCTTCCTTCTGTAGTGTCAGATGAAAACCTCGAAAAGGGAGTGAAGAGTTTGTCTGCATGACGTACGGCATCAAACCCCTGTCCGTTGTCGGAATAAGTAAAATGAATACCTGTTTCATCCGGCTTCGCTGTTAAATGGATCCGCAGGTCGCGTGAGGGATCGGCATATTTGATGGAATTCGAAAGCAGGTTACGGAAAATACTTCTGAGATAGGTTTCTATAAACTGAATTTCGGCAACAGCCTTTAATTCCGTTTGCAGTTGTATCCTCTTTTCCTCTACTGATTCTGCCAGTTCTTCATATACTTCGCGCAGGATCAGTTCGGGATTGAGCGCGGTAACAATGTCGGTCGACACATGATCGATCCGGATCACCTGGTTCATACTCCTGAGCGTGTTTTCCAGGCTGGTGGCCGAGCGACGGATAATCTGGAGGAGCGAGCGTTCTTGTTCCGGCAATGCAAACGGGTTCATGAGTTCCAGCGAAAGGCCAAGTTTGGTTACTGAATTTTTGAGATCGTGTGAGAGTGCGAAAGTGATGCGTTCCAGATCCCGGTAACCTCTTTCAAGCTCCCGGCGGCTTTTTGCAGCAGGATTATGAGGGTCTTTCAAGCGGCTTTCCGGTATATCCCGCGGAACGGGAAGTGACGCTACGGTATCATTGGCCTGGCTCACACTTAGTAGAAACTGCTCGCTGGGCTGACGAATGGAAAAAATAAGCGGTTCAGTCTGTGGCAATTGAAGTTTGCTTCCATGATCTGTTACCCTTGCTGCAAAGTGGAATTGTTCCTGCAGTGTGGCGCCGGCATGACGTGCCAGCCATACGGCTAATTCATGCGCGTAGAAAATATCAGTCTCAGTGTTAAGCCTTACAAGGCCGACGTCCTTACTCATTCTGATGTCAATGTTAGCCGCTTTAGTCTACCCAAACTATCAGGGAAATCCCTGATTTTCAACTGTAAACTTTCAATAATTGACTCAGGTTCTTACTTTTAACGCAAGAAAAGAACAACTACATGACAGGAAGGATCAAAGTATTTCATCTGGAAGATTACAAGATTATGCGGGATGGCATTAAATTTCTGTTATCGCAGGACCCTCAAATCACGGTGGTAGGCGAGGCCCGTAACGGAGATGAGTTGATACAAATGCTTCCACATGTGGATGTCGATATCCTGTTGCTGGATCTCTATCTGGACGGTTTGGAGGATGTGCGTTCTATGGACGGTTTTGCGATCTCTGAGTATATCCAGAAAAATTTCCCTGATATCAGGATGGTTGCACACTCGGTGTACAATGATGCGGACCGCGTGGCCCGGATCATGAACTCCGGAGCTATGGCTTTTGTATCTAAAAAAGCGGGTTATGAGGAACTGGTACATGCTATTAAATTGGTTCACGGGGGAAAAAAGTATATTTGTACGGAGACTTCCAAGAAGCTGAAAAATATCAATGAATTTTTGGATGGTATCGTGGATACGCTGCGGGGCGAAAAAGACTTCTTCTCTCAGCGCGAAAAGGAAGTTCTCGAATTATTAGGCCGTGGTTACTCGACGAAAGACATCGCCAAAGCCCTTTTTATCACGGAGAAAACAGTTGAGACTCACCGTAAAAACATGGTAGATAAGGCAAAGGTAAAAAACACGGCCGAGCTGGTGGCATTTGCATCTGCACGAGGTTTTTTAAAACATTAAACTTACACGCCGTGTTTGAAGATATCCGTTTGCTGGGAGGTCTCTCGAAGGATGGAGTTTTCGTTTACGATATTCCAACCGAAAAATTTGTATACCTGAATGATGTACTTCCCCGAATTTTCGAAATAAAAAAGGCTGATCTGGTACAACAACCCAGTCTGGTGTTCCCGCTTATCCGTTCCGAAGACGCGTATTACCTGCGTCACCGTTATACCCAACTTTTGCTGGACAAATGTTTAACCAATAATGAATTCCGTTTGCAATTTGCAGATGGAAGGATGCTTCATCTTTCCCTCGACGCCTATCTGATTGCTGAGCATTCTGCGATCGTTGGATTTGTGAAAGACCAGACGCTGGAAAAAGAGCACGAAGATTACATCATTGACTATGGGGCTAAAAAGGATACGCTGCTCGATATGATGACGCACAATCTTTCGGGGCCCTTGCAGCTTACGCAGAATATTCTTCGCTGGATGCAGCAGACTTACAAACATGATGCGCCTGCCGATATACATGCTCAACTACAGCTTATAAAAAACAATACGCAGGAGTGCCTTGATATTGTCAATGACTTTTTGCAGGAAGAACATGTTGAATCGGAAAGAATATTTGTCAGAAAGACGAGGTTTGACCTGCTTGAGCGCATCTACAATACGTTGGAAAAGATTATTGTGCTCAATAAAGACCGGAAATTCAGGATCATTACAGACCTGGAAAACCTGAATATTACTACCGACAGTGTGAAATTTTTCCAGATCGTTCACAACCTGGTATCCAACTCGATTAAGTTTACCCCGGAGAATGGAGAGATTGACATAGTGGTTGAGGAAACGGACAAGACGTTTATTGTGCGGGTACGGGACAATGGAATCGGCATCCCTGAGCGGCTGCACGAATCCCTTTTTGAGCGTCACACGCCGGCTAAACGTTATGGATTGAACAGGGAAGAATCAAAAGGTATGGGCCTGTCGATTGTCAGGAGCCTTACACATTTGCTGGAGGGTGAGGTGAGTTTTGAATCCCAGGAAAATAAGGGCTCTGTTTTTTCTATCGAATTGCCAAAAGACTGAGAGGTTCACTCCTGTAACTCGAAAGATATTTCTTTGGCAGTAATTCCCAGATGACTTTCATGAAAGGTGCAAGTGCCATTACGGATAATAAGTATCTGTGGTGATTCGTGTACAATGTTCATATCTCCGGCAATGCGGTTGGAAATATCCCGGAACCTGATAAGATCGAGAAAATGGTAGTCGGCATTTTCCGGCAGTTTGCTTCCTTCAAGACGTGTCTGTGCCACCTTGCTCACGGAGCACCGCGTTGAATGTTTAAAAACCACTTGCGGCCGTTGCGCCGAAGCGGCCAGGAGTGCTTCCCATTGTTCATTTGATTCCAGTAGTTTCCAGTTCATGTTAGTATAACAAACTTGGGAGTGGAAGGTTTAAGGTGGAGGAGTATTGAGTTATAAGTAGTAGGTCGTAAGTAGGTAATAGGTAGTAAGGAATAAACGCTGATAAATTTGCTGGCTGAGGCTCTCGAAGCCACTGGGATACGAATCAAGGCGGGTTGCTGGCTGAGGCTCTCGAAGCCAGCCGCTGAACAAATCAACTGCCGCCGGGGGTAGTAGAAGCATGTTTCATCTCGGAATCAAAATGCTGTTTTAGCTTGGTCGCTGACTTAATAAAATCCTGTATGGCATTAAACAACATTTCCCTCGGTGTCGAACCTTTAAATTCAAAATCTGCCGGATCAATGTCTATTATGTACATGCCATCAACTTTAGTTTCTTTATAAGCTTTTTTCTTCAAAGACATATTGAATGATTTAGGGTCACAGAATAAAACTGCATATCCTGGAAAATTCGGTTATATTTTCTCTAAGGATTTCCCGGTTTCTTTCAGATTTGATTATTTTTTCTGATCCGGGTATACTACTGGAAAACGTTACGACACCAATGATTTTCCGGTTCGAACGACTATATTTTCTATCAAATGCAAATATTGGCGTACTCGCTACAAAACCATTACCCGAGATCGTTGCTTTTTGTTGTTCCGTAAAATTTAGCTGATCGATTGAGCCCGGGATATCTCTTATTAATGTTCTGCCAGTTGTATAAGCCTTGCCGGTGATGCCTTGTCTCGCTGTAATCCTGAATTGTTTGTTCATCATGTTTCCCGGCGACAACCATACTACATCCAAACGGCGGATGAAAAATCTGGTAATGATTCTGCGGAATACGGAGCTGGTAACCGGCACCGGTTCACGGGTACTGTACAATACCCTTTTCGGCACCATAATATTGGCAACTAACGGAGCGCCTCTGAATATCTCATGATCCAGGTAAGTGGCAATAAGGTTGTCAATAACCGTCCACTTGTTATTTTCCAGCCGTTCATATTTTTTCAGCGGCGCAACAACTGTTATGATATGCATCAGTATAGTCGAACCTCCTAGTATCAACGCAATCAGGAATGGTGCATTGGTATAATGGCTACGCAACCACCGGTCTATTTCCGGCAACCTGACCAGGATAATGACCAGGCTGAGAAGGGGCAACACATATATAAGCGAGATTTTTTCCATTAGTCAGGAGATCATTTTTCTCAAAACTAAGTTGGAGGTGCGGCCGTAGTCGTATAATAAACGGGTAAGTTATATTTTTTATTCCAGCGATCTCAGGAGCCCCAGCGGAATGTATTAATGGCAAAACCCGCCAGGTCGAGTACGCGATCACTGACAGTAGCCGCCACTTCTTCTACTGTTTTGGGAAGACTGTAATAGGAAGGAGTAGCAGGACAAATGATACCGCCGGCCAGTGTTACCGCTTCCATATTGCGGATATGTATCAGGTTGTAGGGTGTGTCACGTACTACGCAGATCAGCTTTCTTCGTTCTTTCAGTATTACATCGGCGGCCCTTGTGATCAGGTCGTTCGACACGCCTGTGGCGATGCGGCCAAGTGTACCCATGGAGCAGGGGATAATGATGAGCGTATCATAGCGTCCGGAGCCAGACGCAAAAGGCGCATTGAAGTCGTTCTTGTTATAAAACCTGAATGGATACTGCGTGTAACTGTCGTTGCCCAATTCAGTCTCCCATACCTGACGCGCATTGTCCGACATCACAATGGCTATATCTGACCATTGCTCAGGAATAGAGGAAAGACGGTTCAGCAGACCTGCCGCGTAGATTGAACCACTGGCTCCGGTAATGGCAACAACAACTTTTCGCATAAATGAGATTTCAAACGTGAAGATACCCCGGCGATGTGAGATTTTTTATGCAAACGTTTGCAAAACGATAACTACATCGTTATAATCTGCAAATCAATGTTTCGACATTGAGATGGATCAAGATTTTCAAAATCAGGGCCTGTTTTTTGAAAAAAAATCATTTAAATATTTTGCGTTAATTCATTATTAACGATATTAGCAGTGAATTTTCATAGGATAAGGTTTAATGGTTAATGGTTTTTGATTAGGGCCCCCCGATTTCCATCGGGGGTTCTTTTTTTTAGTACTCCTCCGTCCCGGGGCCTCAATTTTCCGGTATCGTTGCCGGAACTCCGGCATAAAAAAAGAGCCCGCTTACCGCAGACTCTTTTGATATCTTTCCCGGCACCGGTTATTTCTTCTCGTTGCCCAGGTTCTCCAAAATCCAGTTGGTCATTTTGCTCCACAAATGGAAGCTGGTGTTGTCGGGTCCACCGGAAATGCCGTGGTTCTTATTCGGGTAATAAGCACTTTCAAAATCAACATTGCTTTTCACCAATGCGGTGATCATTTGCGTTGCATTCTGGAAGTGTACGTTGTCATCCGCTGTACCATGAATAATCAGGTATTTGCCTTTAATGTTGTTGGTGAAATTCATTGGTGCGTTATCGTCGTATCCTTTCTGGTTTTCGGCAGGCGTGCGCATATAACGCTCTGTATATATATTATCATAGAATCTCCAGCTTGTAACGGGCGCTACGGCAATAGCAGCGGAAAATACATCTGCTCCTTTGGTGATGGCAAGTGAACTCATAAAGCCACCAAAGCTCCAACCCCAATGTCCGATGCGGCTCTTGTCTACATAGGGCAGGTTGCCTAACCATTTGGCGGCATCGATCTGGTCTTCTATTTCGAGTTTGCCCAATTGCAGGTATGTTTTCTTTTTGAACTCTTCACCTCTGTAACCCGTACCACTGTTATCAACACTTATTACAATGAAACCCTTTTGCGCCAATAATTGATGCCAGAAGCTGATTGCACCGAAGCGGTTGGCTACCTGTTGCGACCCCGGTCCGCCATAGTTGCAGAACAACACGGGATAACGACCTGACGGGTCGAAGTTGGCGGGCTTCAGTATCCAGCTATTAAGTGTATCTCCTTTGCTGTTGGGGATGCGGATGAATTCGCCTTTGGCAAGGTCATATTCTGCCATTTTCTCACGCAGCTTGCCGCTTTCGTTCACGGTCTTTATCACCTGCGCGCGGTATCCTTTTTTATCCGCGATGATAGACTGCAGGGTTACCACCTGGGGCGTGTTGATATCGGACCGGTAGTCGTAGAACTGGGTAAACTTATCGTTTAATACTATACGGTTCCAACCCGCACCTGTAGTGAGCGCCGTACTTTTTTTGCCCGAAAAATCCGCCACAAAGAAGTTGCGATCCATCGGACGCGGGTAAGCCACCTGGTAGTATACACGTTTATTGATCTCATCTACGCCATTGATCTCCGTTACATCATAATTGCCGGAAGATAATTGCAGTTGGGTTTTGCCGTCGAGGCTGTAAAGCCAGATCTGGTTGTAACCGCTTTTTTCGCTGGTGAAAAGAAAATGTTTACCGTCGCGCAGGAAGTACCAGTCGTCGTGAATATCGATGTAATATTTATTTTTCTCTTCATAGAGCAGGCTTGATTTTCCGCTGGCCGCTTCTGTCAGCAGCAGACGGAGATTGTCCTGGTGGCGGTTGAGCCAGAAGATAACCAGGCGGCTGTCGTCCTGCGTCCACTTGATACGCGGGATATAGATATCTCCCTGTGCGTAATCGGCTTTTACTTTGCGGCCGGTGCGTACATCATAGATATGTATTTCTACTTTTGAGTTGTCATCACCGGCTTTGGGGTATTTGTAACGGTAGTCCTGGTTGTATCCATTGTTGTAAATGGTCATGTTGTATTCTTTCACCTGCGATTCATCGAAGCGGTAATAGGCGAGGTAGTTGCCTTTCGGGCTCCACTGATAGGCCTGGGTAAAACTGAATTCTTCTTCATATACCCAGTCGCAGTTACCGTTGATGATGAAATTCCATTTTCCGTCGGTGGTAATAGCGGTTGCCTTAGCCGAAGCGATGTCGTAGATGTAAAGATTGTTGTCTTTTACATACGCCACTTTACTGCCATCGGGGGAGAAGGTGGGATGTAATACTTTTTCATTCTCCAGTTTGGTTATATTACCGGTGCCACGGTGATACAGGTATACGATGGCTTTGGAAGAATGGCGGTAGATCGGCTCCGCATCGATGCGGATAAGCGCGAGGGAAGTATCGGCCGCATTTACGATCACTTCAGAAGCGCGGCCGAGTGCCTTTCCTGTTTCATCTTTCAGACCATCGGTATTGATCTCTGAAGAACGGGTACCAAAGTCGGCGGGAACAAATTCTCCGCGGAAGGTTCCTTTCTTATAAAGATCTTCCAGGGTAATCGCCTTTTTCTGGGCCTGGCCAAGCAGGGGCAGGAACAGCAGGGCTACAATGAGTTTACGCATGTTATCCATTTTTTTCAAGCTATAAATGTAAAGGTTTTAAGTAATAAGTTTTAAGTAATAAGTGATGGAAGGCTTAAGGCCCGATACTTCGGGCCGAAGCTTCGGCGTAAGGAGTAAGGAGTAAGGAGTAAGGCGTAAGGTATAGGGCATAAGTTGTAAGGCCCGATACTTCGGGCCGAAGCTTCGGCCATACGTTATAAGTAGTGGGTTTTAAGCAAAACAGCCAAGGAAAGGCATACGGTAATAAGTTGATTCAAAAAAAGCCTCCCGAAGGAGGCTTCTATCATTCATTATCAAATTTTCAAATCATCAAATTTCCAAATTAGTCTGCCATATCCGGGATGGCTTCGGCTTTGTAAGCCCCTGCGTCCAGTTTTTCTTTGGTAGCGGAGAAAGCCTGCAGCGTTTCCTCGATGTCCGCATCGGTATGTGTGGCCGTAGGGATGAGGCGGTAGATGATATGTCCTTTTGGAATAACGGGGTATACTACGATAGAGCAGAAAATGCGGTAATTCTCGCGCAGGTCCATTACCATGGCTGTTGCTTCTTCTACACCTCCTTTCATATATACAGGCGTTACCACTGAATCGGTATTACCGATATCGAAGCCGCGCTCTTTCAATCCTGCCTGCAGTTTAAGGGCGTTGCTCCAGAGTTTCTCGCGCAGTTCGGGTTGCGTGCGCAACAGATCGAGACGCTTGAGGTTACCAATTACGAGTGGCATCGGAAGGCTCTTGGCAAAGATCTGGCTACGGATGTTGTAACGGATATAGTCGATGATCTTGCGATCGCCGGCAACGAATGCGCCGATTGACGCCATTGACTTAGCGAATGTGGAGAAGTAAAGGTCGATTTTGTCCTGCACACCTTGCGCTTCACCGGCACCGGCGCCGGTTGCACCCAGTGTACCGAATCCGTGCGCATCGTCCACGAGTAAACGGAAATCATATTGATCTTTCAATGCGGCGATCTCCGTCAGTTTGCCCTGGTCGCCTGCCATGCCGAATACACCTTCCGTAATTACAAGCACACCACCGGCATTTTGTTTGTTCACGAGGGCCGTAGCGCGTTGCAATTGTTTTTCCAGGTCGGCAAGGTCGTTGTGTTTGTACACATAGCGGTGACCGGGATGCAAACGCAAACCGTCGATAATGCAGGCGTGGCTTTCTGCGTCGTATACGATCACATCATGACGGCTGCAAAGCACGTCGATGATGCTCACCATTCCCTGGTAGCCGAAGTTGAGCAGGGCGGCATCTTCTTTCATTACAAAAGCAGCCAGTTCGGCTTCGAGTTGTTCATGATAATCACTGTTGCCGCTCATCATACGCGCACCCATCGGCAGAGCCAGGCCAAAACGCGCGGCACCGTCTGCATCAGCCTTACGTACTTCCGGATGATTGGCGAGACCGAGATAGTTGTTGAGACTCCATACGATCATTTCTTTTCCGCGGAATTTCATGCGGCTTGAAATGTCTCCTTCCAGTTTGGGAAATGCGAAATAACCATGTGCTCTTTCGCGGTGTTGGCCAATAGGACCATAATTTTTAAGCAGACGCTCAAAGATGTCAGCCATATGTTTATGAAGATTTTAGGTGAGGCCCCGCTCATGCCCGGGGCAGATGCTTTCCAAAAAAGCGATGCAAAGGTAAGGTTTTGTCAGCAAAAAGCCCCGGCAAACTGCCGGGGCTAAGTTATTGAATAGAAGTGCTTTAGTTCTCTTTTTTACCGAATAGTTTCTTGAAAAGCCCTTTTTTCTTCCGGGGCTCGTCGGCGGAACCGATCGGTTTGCTGTTCGGATCTTTTTTGGTATCCTTTTTCTGCGTACTGTCTTTTTTAGGTGTATTTGCCGGTGCATCCGGGTCCTGGAACGGACGTGATTCAGCCGGGAGGTCATATCCTTCTTCTGTACCCACACCTACGTCTTCCTGCTGCGCGCCCGGTTCAATATCCGAGTCGATCAGGAGCGCATCTGCACTGAACATTTCATTGTCCATTTGTGCTGGCTGCACAAATTTGGCGTCGCGTTCGATGCCGAGTTTTTTATCAGCATATACTTTTTTGAAGAAGTTTTCCCAGATAGGTCTTGCGGCAGCACCACCAAAACCGCCACTGCCTTCGTTGCGGATGAAGCGGTCGTCGCAACCAACCCATACGCCACCGAGCAACTGCGGGGTATAACCCATGAACCAGGCATCCGAGTTATCGTTGGTTGTACCGGTTTTGCCGGCCATTTCAGCAGCGCCCAGGCGTCCGCGTAATCCGGCGGCGGTACCTTTGTCTACGGTTCCCTGCATCATGCGGGCCATTTTATAAGCTGTAATCTCGCTGATCACTTCCTTGCGGTTGGCGCTGTAATCAAAGCGTTTGATGACGTTGCCGTTGCGGTCTTCAATACGGCTGATGAAATAAGGCCTGGTTGAAAAACCTCTTCCTGCAAAAATGGTATAACCCCACATCATTTCGAAAAGTGAAAGTTCACAGGAGCCAAGTGCGATAGAGGGGAAGGCTTCTACTTTTGTCGGGATATTCAATCGTGCTATGAAATCGGCAAATTCTTTTACTCCCACCTGTTTCATTATATAGGCCGTAGCACAGTTTTTCGACCAGGCAAGCGCGTTGGCCATCGTCATGGTGCGGCCGGAGCAGGAGCGGCTTGTTGCCGGCACCAGTTGACCATTACCAAATGATTGCTGCTGATCCACCACCTCTGTTTCCGGCGTGAAGCCGCGTTCTTCCATTGCCTGTGTATACAGCAGCGGCTTTATTGAAGAACCAACCTGGCGTTTGGTGTTGAGGTTGGCGTGGTCGAGTTTGTAGGTTTTAAAGTTGATGCCGCCCACCCATGCTTTTACCTCACCTGTTACAGGGTCCATTACCATAAAGGCGGATTGCACCATGGTGCGGTGGTATTTGATGGAATCGTAAGGCGTCATCACGGTATCCTTTTCCCATTGTTTATTCCAGGCAAATACTTTCATTGGTGTTTTCACAAAGAAGCTTGCTTTAATCTCTTTGTCGCTCAGGTTATCTTCTACACCATTTTTCCATCGATCGCTGCGTTTCATTTCCCGTTCGAGTACATTCTCGTGGTCTTTCCAGATAGAACCATTTTTGACTTTGCCTTGTGCCAGCAATGCTTTTTGCAGGTTGGGCACCTGCGAAGCCATCGCTTCCTCGGCGTATTCCTGCATACGCGGATTGATGGTGGTATAGATCTTCAACCCGTCTTCATAAATATTATAAGAACTGCCGTCCGGCTTTTTCAGTTTTTTCAGTTCGTTCTTTACTTCTTCGCGCAGTATTTCGCGGAAGTAGGGCGCATAACCGGTGTTTTCATCCAGCTTGCGGTAGTTCAGTTTGATCGGCATGGCGCGGTAACGGGTGGCTTCGGCAGCTGTTATATTTCCATTCTCTTCCATGCGTGTCAATACCAGGTTGCGGCGATCGCGGGCGGGAACAGGATTGCGTCGCGGGTTGTAGACCCCGGGGCCGTTGATCATGCCTACCAGCAAAGCGGCTTCCTCAACAGTGAGCACATCGGGCTCTTTCTGGAAAAAAGTACGGGAAGCATTGCGGATACCGAACACATTATCAGAAAAAGGAACGGCATTCAGGTATAAAGCAATAATCTCTTCTTTGGTAAAGTTGCGTTCCAGTTTTACGGAAATGATCCATTCTTTCAGCTTCTGCATCATACGTTGTGCCTTGTTGGTGGCACGCCGGTTGAAGAGGGCAAGCGCCAATTGCTGCGTGATGGTACTGCCACCGCCTTTACTGCCCAGTAGCAGCACGGCCCGCATGGTGCCTTTCAGATCGATACCGGAGTGATCATAAAAACGCTTGTCCTCGGTGGCAATGAGAGCATTGACCACATGCGGGGAAATATCGCGGTATTTCACCACGCTGCGGTTTCCCTCCGGCAGATAATATTTTCCCATCAGCGTTCCGTCCTCGGCATATACTTCGGAGGATTGCAGGATGGAAGGATTTTCCAATTCTTTCATGGAAGGCATTTCTCCGAATACACCGAAGTTGGCCATCAGCACCAGCAGGACAAACCCGAGGAAGCCAAAAAGGAAAATGCGCCAGAAAATGCGGACTGATTTTTTCATTCGTTTCCGTTTTTAAGGGCATGAACAGAGTGGGTTCATGCAAACCGTTCGAAATTAGCAAAAACCCAGCCGCGGATTGAGCGTACCGGGTTTAATTTTTTCCCAAAAAAGATCAGAATTTGCCAGGCAGTTTGTTCTGGAGGAATTGCTGGTATTTTCCAAGTTCTTTATTGGTTTTCAGCAGTTCAAGGTTGGCCTGGCTGATGATCAGGAAGCTGTACTTGCCACCTTTCAGCCACGGAACGATCTGTGTGCTCGTTTTCGGCTGGTTCACGCTCACATATTCCAGCGCTTCTTCCGCATTCTTAAACGGACTCATCAGCAGCAGGCGGTTATCCGCATCGATCGTTACTAATTCGGACGTAAGCGTTTTGCTGCGGTAGTTCTGCTGGTTGTGCAGGTTGAATGCATTCTGCGCTTCGCGGATGAATACCGGATCTACTTTATTCAGCACCACTACCACGTAATGCGGTACGTCGGCGTTGTAGTTAAAGGCATTCGGGTCTGCAGGTGGCGTCACAGGTTTAGGCGCAGGAGCTTTTACCACGGTATCCGGGCGCGGTGTTGCAGGTGCGGTTACCACCGGCGGTTTAATAGCCACAGTATCCTTCGGAACAGGTGTAACGGCTACCGTATCAAGTGCCTGCACGGGCGGCGCTTTGGTAATGAGTGAATCGACGGATTTGGTTACCACGGTGTCTTTTGCAGGTGGTATCACTACCGGTGGCTTCGCGGCCACGGTGTCCTTTATCACAGGTGGTTTCGCTGCAACCGTGTCTTTCGCAGGCGGTGGCGTTACCGCAACCGGTGGTTTGGCAGCCACTGTATCTTTCACTACCGGTGGTTGTGGTTTGGGCACAACAGCCACCGGCGGTTGGGTAACAACGGCATTACTGTCTTCCGCAGGTCTTTCGATTACCAGGTTGCGAAGTTCTTCTTCGATTTCAGCGCGGCGGTTCAACACATTGAGCAGGTTGGTGGCCTTGGCCGCCATGGGAGTCTGGTCAAAACGGGATATGATATTATTCAACACGCCTTTGGCCACACTGTCTTCGCGTTGACGGATATAATAAACTGCCTCGATGTAGAGCAACTGAGGTGTCCAGTAGCTGTTGCCATAAATGCTGTCCGCGGTTTTCTTGCGGGCAACGGCTTCCTGGAATTGTCCTTCGATGAACAGGTCATAAATTTCTTCGTAGGTGCGTGTGGCAGCGGTATTCGATTTTTGATCTTTCGGATTTTTTCCGGTGGTGACGATCGCGGTCAGGTTGCTATTTGGAAATTGTTGCGACAACTGATTTTTTACCACAGTGGCTTTGGCCATTTCTCCATTACGCTGGTAACAATAATAGAGATTGAACAAAATGTCTTCCATCTGCGGATGTTGCGGGAAGCGTGTGCGTACGGCTTCCAGGGTTTCGGTTCCCGCGGGGCAATCTTCCAGGTCCTGGATATAAATTTTGCCCAGTTCGTATTGGGCGGTTTGCAGGGAGTCGTTAGATTTCTGCAGGCTTTCCGGGGTCAGCGGCAGCCGGTTATAAAGTACATCGTAAGTGCTTTCGCCGCCGGTTGCAAGATTCTGGTTGGGATTGGAAGGGTCGGGTGCCAGCAGGTTGTTGTTGTTCTGGATCTGGTTCATGAGCGATGCACTCCGACGCCAGTTGTCTACGTTGGGACGTTTGCCCCAGCGTGCACGGAAATCATTTTCTCCTTTCTGACGTAATGTGGAATTATAGAAATACCAATCTCCTTTCTGTGTATTGCCGCCGAACAATGGCGGTGCCTGGTTATTACCGGGTAATGGAATACCGGTAGTGATGGTGCCTTCGTCTTTCAGCCCTTGTGCTTTGCGAAGCTGGCGGGCAAGCTTGCGCACGAGTTCTTTGCGTTCGTCTTCCGGAAGTGCGGCAATATGTTGCAGGCTGTCCTGCCGTTCGATAATGTCGAGGTTGGTTACGATTTTACCAAGGATGGTTTTACGTGCGGTAATGAGATCGGGATCTTTCAATGCAGGATCGCTCATGTTGAGGCTGTCGTAAAAACGGTGTGCATCGCGGTAAACGCGCTTACGGAAAGAGAGTTCTGCCAGTTGGAGGAAAGCACGGTTGCGTTGTGATGCGTTGTTGGAGGCATAACGGGTGCTTTTCAGCAAAAGTGCAAGTGCCGCATCGGTATCGTCGCGTTCGAGTTCCATTTGCGCAGCCATATAATAAATGATGTCGCGGTAATCGGCGTACTTATCGCGGCGAGCCATTTTAAGCAGGGTGGAAATATTTTTCTCGATATAGTTTTCTCCGCCGTCTTTGTTTACGCGGATGCTGGACAGGCGTGCATAGATCTCGAGAATGGGGTCATTGGCGTGGCTGATGGCTTTGCCATAATATTTTTCCGCTTCAGCGTAGTTGTTGCTCATTTCAAACAACTGACCGGCGAGGTATTCCCAGCGGGCTCTTTCCTGCCTGTTGGTGGCATTGTCGAGCGCTTCCACCAGGTGTACGGCGGCGCTGTCCCAGTTATTTTGTTTGTAAAACATAAATGCCTGCACTTCTTCGAGGTCACTGCGAAGGCGTGAAGGAAATTGCGGATCATCTCTTAATACCACAATGAGGCTGGAGGCTTCGGCAAACTGGTCCATCATCAGGTGGTTGCGGATTTGCCAGATGAAAGCGTCGTTGCGGCTGGGTGGTTCGGAGAAAACTTTCTTCAGTACGTTTCTTTTCTCTTTGGTGGCAATGCTGTTGGCGGCGTTGCCATCGATGCGGCTGCCGATGGTTTTATAATAACCATCTTTTTCGCGGGGAGCAAAAGCGTAATTAATGAACTGAAACATCAGGTAGGCCGAGTCGTGCTGTTGTTTGAGGTAATAAGTGGCCCCCCATAATAAATACATATTGTCGATCCAGTCGTTGCGAAGATCATGGATGGCGATGCCGGTCTGTGTTTTATAACTGACCGAATCGAGTTGTGTGCTGTCGGCGGCTGTGGTAGCTAAAGAATAGTTGTAAAAAGAAAGTAACTGCGAGTAATCATCGCGGTAGGCCTGTTTGGCGCGGTCGATGATTTCGTTGAGTTTATTATTGGCGTTAAAATACCAGTTGTAATGGGTAACGGTATTCTGGGTGAAGCGGCGGAAGCCGGGAATTTTTTTATCGGTGGATTTTTCGGAGGCGAGTTCGCGGTTTTCGTATTCTTTGGGTTTGGCAAACTGGTAGGAAATACCCATCTGCCCGAAACATGGTACGAGGAACAGGCACAGAATAAGACTAAAACCCAGGGAAGCAGTATTTCTTTGGACTCGCATTGGCCGGCGCAAACTAAGTTCTTAATAACTGGAATTCAAACAATTTAGTATAAAAGTAGGGCAATTTTTTTTGCCGGTGCATGGTGCTGGCCGAAGGCTCTGATAATCATGGACGAATGCCTTGCCTGTATGGCTGTTGTCGGGCATCCGGTTATCTTTTTGCCTTTTGGGTTTTGCCTTTTGAATTTTGCCTTACTTTTATCCGAGTTAATAATTCCTGATTATGGCAAAACTGGATCCCGGATCTACGCTCAAGCGGCTGCGCAACCGTTACCGGATGGTGGTGATGAATGATGATACGTATGAGGAGGTGGTAACGTTTAAGTTGTCCAGATTCAGCGTTTATGTGGGGTTGAGCACAGTTTTTGTGCTGCTCGTGGGCCTTACGGTGGCACTGATCATCTTTACGCCGTTGCGTTATTACATACCGGGAGCGGCCAACCAGCAGTCTTCCGGTCGTGAGTTGCGCGAAGTAAAGATCGGGGTGGATTCGGTGAGCCGCCAGATGGGCTACCAGGAAAAATACCTTGAAAACATCCGCATGGTGCTCCGCGGTGATATTCCGGTAAACCGGGATACGACCACCCTGGAGTTGCCGAAGGATGAATTCAGTGACGACTGATCCCTCATTTAATCCAGGATAACTATGTTCAATAATCCCAAAAAAGCCGACATGCAGGAAAAAAGCATTTCCGGGGGCGCTACGCTGGTAAGCGCCGGCACCACCTTCAAAGGCGATATCAGCAGCACCAGCGATCTCCGTATCGATGGTAAAGTGGTTGGCAATATCCAGAGCACTGCGCGTGTAGTGATTGGTGCAAACGGAGAAGTGGAAGGAGATATCGCCGGCAACCAGGCTGATATTGTTGGTAAGGTATCCGGTAATATCCGCGCTAAGGAGTTACTGCAACTGCGTGGCGACTGTGTAGTAACCGGTAATCTTTATGCCGGCAAATTACAGGTAGAGCCGACTGCCACCTTCAACGGTCATTGTCACATGGGTAATAATGTAGTGGAAATGGCCAATAAAGAACTTCCCGCACTTGCAAAATAAACGTGTTCCCAACTGGATGAATTACCTGGGGCTGGGTATGCAGCTCCTGGTGTTGCTTGCATTGGGCCTTTGGGGTGGAATGGAGCTGGACAAACGTTTCAATATGTCGCCGTTCCTGACGCTTACCTTACCTTTGCTTGTCCTGATCATGACTCTTTACCGGGTGATCAGGGAAACCTCGAAACGAAAGAACAAAGATGAGTGAAACCAAAGGCATCGGCCACTTCAAGATTCCCGTATTGATATTTGTTATAATCACGGCCGGCATTCTGCTGGCACAGCAACCCCTGCAGAAAGCGGATGTGGACTACAGGGTATTGCTGGGTGGCAACCTGATTCTTTTCCTGGTATCTGTAGCTACCGGCGCCATGGCGCGGAAAGCCCTGGGCAATACCAATCCCCACGCATTTACGCGTGCCGTATACGCCGGATTTGTACTTCGCCTGTTTGTGTGCGCCATTGCCGCAGGAGTATATATTATAGCTTCCGGTGATCGGCTCAACAAATACGGACTCTTCGGCAGTCTTCTTTTTTATTTCGTTTACACATTTATTGAAATCACTTCTTTGCAGCGCCTGCTGAAGCAAAAAAAGAATGCCTAAGAAAGACGTTCCGATCAATACACTAGAGCGGTTCCTTCCGGACAATACCTACGCACCTGTGCTGGCTTATCTCAATCAGTACAAGGTTCACCTGACCGTTACGCGCGAAAGGAAATCCATTTTGGGTGATTACCGCCACCGCACACGGCAGGACACGCACCGCATCAGTGTAAATGGTACGCTCAATAAATATGCATTTCTCGTAACCTTATTGCATGAGCTCGCGCACCTGCTGACTTTCGAGCAATTCAGCAACCGCGTGATGGCACATGGCAAAGAATGGAAAGCCATTTACGGTCAGTTGCTGCATCAATTTCTCGAACACAAAGTATTTCCGGATGACATCGCGTCGGAGTTGCAGCAGACATTGCGCAATCCGGCGGCGTCGAGCTGTGCCGAAGAGGGCTTGTTGCGGGTATTGCGTCGTTATGATCAGCGGCCGGCGGAAGTGAAGCTGGTGGAAGAACTGCCGGATGGAACATTATTCCGCACAACGGATGGTCGCATTTTCCGCAAAGGCCCGCGTTTACGAAAACGCTTTAAGTGTGAAGAAGTAGGAACAGGGAAACAATATTTGTTCAGCCCGGTGTATGAGGTGGTGACTGTTGCAAGTTAACAGCCGTTGTAAGTAATAATTATTAAGTGATAGGTATTAAGTGAAATGGGAAATGGAGTTGTGTCAGGGATTAGCACTGATAATTCACATTCGGCACTTCCTGCTCACAGGATAATAACGCGTTTGCTGTTTTCTTTTTCATCTGCCTGCGAAAAGCCATTATCTCCCGAGGCCGGAACAGCGCGTTCTCTTCCCCATGCTCTGATGGATTCGATCTTCTCGGGTGCTGTTTTACTTAGCGGAACAATATTGTTAAAGCATTTTATGTAAAGTTCGTCCGTGACGATCTCGTCGCCATAGATCACCGCTTGCACGGCCACATCGCGCACAGCTCCTTCGAGGTCGGCCCCCGAAAAACCTTCTGCCAGCGACAGAATCGATTTCCACCCTTCAGCGGAGGGCGCTTTGAGCAGGTTTCTTGCAACGTATAACTCAATAATAGCTTTTCGTTCTTCCAATACCGGCAGGTCGACAAAAAATAATTCATCGAAGCGGCCGCGTCGCAGTAGTTCGGGTGGAAGCTGACTTACGTCATTAGCGGTGGCCACAACAAACACACGTGCGGTACTTTCCTGGAGCCAGAAAAGAAATTGGCCAATCAACCTTTGAGAGGTACCTCCATCCTGGCCTGCAGACAAACCTTTTTCAATTTCATCGATCCATAAAACACAGGGAGCTGCATTTTCTGCGGAGGCCAACGCTTCCTTCAGGCGGTTTTCCGACTGGCCAAGGTATTGGCCGTGAATAGAAGCGAAGTCGAGGCGGTAGAGGGGCAATTTCCAGGTAGTGGCCACAAATTTTGCCGACAATGATTTGCCACATCCGGGTACGCCAACAAGTAACAGTCCTCGTGGTGCTCTCAGCTTTCTTGGCTTAAGGTCTACTGCCAGCAATTGATGCTGATAGTTGAGCCATTGTTGAAGCCCGCTGAGTCCGGCCACGCCAGGCATTGATTCGTTGGTCCGCACTTTTTCAAGCCCGGAAATATCGCTGAACAATTTATCTTTCGCCGTAGCGAGTTCTGTCAGGTCTTCTTTTTCCAGGCTGCCTTTTGCCAGTAGTGTAGCCAAAACGTTCTCCGCTTCTATTTTAGTCATGTTGGCCAATGTGGAAGCGGCAATGCGAAATTCCTGTTCTTGCCAGTTGATCCGGATAGCTCCGGTGTAGGGCTGAATACATTCTTTAACGATCTCCAGCATTTCTTCCTCATTCGGCGGGTTCAGTGTAATAGTCATGCCCAGCCGCTGTAGTTGGGGCCAGATGGATTTTGAACTGATCACACAAACACTTCCGCCGCGTTCGATGGCCTGCAACACGCCATCATAAATATGGCGGGATAAAAGATTGTCGTCTTCGATATCGCTTACTTCGGTGAATACAAACGTTACGTTCTGCCGCTGACTTATCTGCTGCACCGCAAATTCTAATCCTCCCGAAACCGACCGGTCTTCGTGAACTGTTTTTTTATTCTTTATATCGAGCGTTCCTTGTGAAAGACTGTGAACGTACATCGGAATATTGATCTCTTCCGCGAGCGAGTGAATAACTTCCAGCACACGTGCACGTTCTATGCTGCGGATAGAAATAAAAGGGATTCGTGCTCTGAACATCCGGAGCAGGCTGTTTCTGAAAGTGAGTTTATCGGACATGTCAAAAAATGATTTTTCGGATGGAAGAATCTGGCGGTGTGCTTAAAGGCGTATGATATGCCTGCTGCAGTACTTGCGGAGAAATGGTTTTGCTTAACAGTAATCGCATTTGATCCCCCGAACCGCTTACCGGCAGCCGCTTTTTCCAATCGGATTGTAACTGCTCTGCGAATTGCAGCAGATCCTGACGGAGTACGGTTTTTAATTGTTCCGGGAAAAACGGAATATGGCAAAAACGATACAATAATGCAAGATCGCGGCGGAGGTGACTCAATTGAATCTCCAGTTCGCTGATGGTCCGGATAGTTTCAACGAATGTTTTGTTGCCGAGCTTGTCGAGCCAGATTTTTTTCCGGAGCCGATAGGCTTCTTCTGCAATATTGCACAGGTGCGGCGCTGTGCCCGCATCTGCTTTAAAGACGGAAGATTCAAGCTGGCTTACAACAACATCATTTCCCTTGCCGAACTGTTGCATAAGATCGTGACAAGCAGCGTAAGTCAGCATGGTCAGTTTTTCTTTTTTACACGGATGTTGGGAACGATAACAGGTGGGAGAATGTCCCATGTGGGAAATGGACCGGCCATGCCAAATACGGGTTTGTTGTCTGTTGCCTGGTTTTGGGAAACTGCCTGGTTGCCATTGATCTCCGGCTTGGTAAAAGGGTTAGATGTCATGTCAGTTGGTTAAAATAGTTCGGGAGGTATCGCGTGAGGAGCCAGCGTATTCTGAGGCCTGAAGTGAAGTGAGAAAATTGCGCAGGCCGGTAGCGTGCTCATCTTTTTGCGCATAGTTGTGCCGGTAATGAGTGGCTTCGGCCAGACAACCTCTCAATACCTCTGATGCTTTTTGACGTTGACCGGCAATGTCTTCCACGATTTTCTTTTTCTTTTTTCCATGTGAATCGATGCTGTTCCAGCAGATCAATACTGCAACGATGGAAAGAATGCAACACACTAGCGGCTGATGATTAACCAATGCCCAGATACCGCCGCCAGCAACAACTATTGCTGTTATGATTTCCATGTAAGGAAAATCGAGTGCTCTGAGCCTTGATGCACGCAGATTATCATAATAAAGTTCTTGTGTCACCAGCAGTTCCTGCTCATTTTCTCCACCGCGTGTCTGGCATTTGAAACCATCAATCGACAGGTTGATCTCCAGTGGTACCGATTGACGGTTGATGGCAACAAACGTATCGAACTCTTCGGTAATCCACGATTGGCTTGTTGCAACAGCCAATGCCTGGGTAGCACGATTTACCCCGGCCAGTTCGGGATTGAAGGCCGCGTTGGTGAGTAGTTGCAGAAAGTCTACCTGTTCCTGGAAAATATTTTTCTCCGCGTCTGCTTTCACTCTCGCAACGGCCACGTTCCCGTCTTCTTCAATGATGCATTCATTCAGGCGTAATTGTTCACGAAGAGGTAACTCTTCGTCGTCAAACTCGGTGACAAGTTTGTTCAGCAGAATATCCAGTTGTTCTGCAACAGAGGAATAATGATCGGATGATTTGAATATTTCTGCGAAATGTGTTTGTAACAATTCGTAGGAGGCGGCATTCTGTTCGCCTTCTCGCAGGAGTGACCAGTTGTCTGCATGTTTCTCCAGCAGGGGATAAGCCGGATGGTGGCGGCCACTCATTGCCAGGAAGAAAAGCCGCCATTGACGTTTTTGTTCTTCTACAAACTGATCGCCGTTGGTTAAGGCGGCCATCCATTCTTTGATATAGTTATCCATCAGTTGCCGCGAGGCGGGCGAAAATATACCGAGCGTGATTCCTTCAAGAATCACAATGAACTCTCTGTTGAGTGCATGCGGACTTTGATGCAGGAAATAACGCTCAAGCCATTTCAGGCTTGCTTCCCGGCGGTCGAGCCTGCGCATGATAAGCATAAAGAAGAGAGTTGTTTTATAGTCATTGCGCCGGATGGCTTCTGCCAGTGCCTTTTCGGTAACAGCCGTATCATTGCGCAGCCAGCCGGCTATTACGATCAATGCAGGTGCCAGCCAGTATCCCGGTGCTTTGATCATTACTTCTTCAGTGGTCAGTTGTAACGAAGTATCACTCACTATCCCGGTGTCTGCACCTTGCAGAATGCCTGTTGCCATTTTTCTGACATCGGCATAATAACCAAAACGGATTTGCAGTTCCTGCCGGAAATTTCCTACACGTGTTTCGGCAAGTTGCAACGCTTTGTGTCTGGTATCATTGGCTACAAAATCTGAAAATTCGGCGTACAACCTGGCAAGTTCATTTTCAAAGTTGTCCTGGTTTTGTTGCAGGACTCCGATCTCTTTATGTGCAACTTTTACATTATTGTTGATAGAAACGAGCGTTGTCTGAATTGCGGCGAGCTGTGTAAAGGAGATGGCTTGATTTGACATGGCAGGGTATTTAGAGTTTGATGGCAGAGCCGTCGTCGTTAATGACAATTAGTTGGTCTGTATATACTTCCACGATCGAATATGCATGGTGAAGGGCCAGGGAGCGTGCTTTTTCGATATAAGTGGGAAGTGGTTCGCTTCTTTTATAGTGATGAATAATCATTTGCGCTCCAAGATCGAGTGTATGCACTTCATAAGGTGCTCCGAGATAACATTTGGCAATAATCGCGAGCGGCAGTGACTGTAGTCCGGCTGTGCCGAATTCTTCTTCAATCACTTTCATCAATTCCTCCATTCCGCCTGTGCTATTGAGCTTACCGTGGTCCATAGATATAAAAAGGTCAAGGTATTTTTTACTCCGTTTTTTCTTCAATACCACAGATGTAACGTTGCCTGACAGCTTTGTGGCTTCTTTAAACGACGCGTTTTTTTGTCCCGGAAGAATGATCTTTTTCATGATAAGTCAGTTGCGTTGGTAAAACTTCCGGTTTTTTATCATCTGTCCAACTTATATGGTTAAAAAGGGGATTTTTCCGGTAGAAGCCCGAAATCGGTGTAAGGCTTAGCAGTTGAGGTATAACAGCCCTCTGCAACTAAGCATTTCCTCTTTAATGGCGGCGTGAGGGATGAGTTGGCTCTTGCTTGTTGGTCGGGAGACCAACAAGCAAGAGCCAGGTTAATTTGCCAGGTTAAGATCAACTTTGTACATGCCTCAGGGATGAGCAGGTCCGTTGGTCTGGAGACCAACGGTGGCGTGATGCCGGATTGACAGATTTTAAATTCTTCCGAACAGTTGTGGTGAAAACACGAACCAAGGCGGCGTTATTCTTTTTTAAGCCCTTCGCTACTACCATGGCCTCTTTTTTTTGACTTTTGAATTTATCGCCCTACTACAAATTCAGTATTTCACACGCATTATCTCCCGGCTACTTTTACGTCATTCCTAATCAAAAACGGCTGACATGAAAAAGTATGTCTTTATTCTGCTGCTGACGGTATTGTCGGCTTCTGCTTATGCACAAGTAAGTTTCGGTCCTAAACTAGGATTGAATATTTCCAAAATTTCTTTTACGGAAGATGATTTTAAAACCGGCTTCCGGCCCGGCTTTGCCATAGGTGGCGTAGTAAATTACCAGGTGATGGCCAAACTTTCGATGCAGGCCGAATTGTTTTATTCTATGGAAAGTACTTCTGAAAAACGCATCAGCAACGATGCCAAGGGCCACATCAACATGAGCTTTTTGCACCTGCCCATACTGGTGCAGTATGCTGTTTTCAAAGGACTTTATGCAGAGGCCGGGCCACAGATCGGTTTTCTGCTTTCTGCAAAAGAATCTTATGGCAGTCAGGACGCAGAAGATATCAAGCAATATTATAAAAAAACAGATATCCGGTTTCCCATCGGCGTCGGTTACAACCTGCCCATCGAAGGGTTGAGCGCTGGTATCCGTTATTCTTTCAGTCTTTCAAAACTGAATACAGTTGAAGTAGGCGGCGGTAACCTGAAATTTCACACGATCTGCCTTAGCGCTGCTTATCGCTTCTGACTCATTACAAGTCACGGATCATCCAGTGACTGCAACCAAAATGACCACTATTACCCAACGGGGCTTCCAGGTAACGGAACCCCGTTTTTTCATATAAACCCAGGGCATTGGTTAGTTCGGGCATCGTTTCGAGGTAGACTTTTTCATAGCCCATTTCCTTAGCGGTGATCAGGCAGTGTTGAATCAGTTGTTTGCCAATTCCTTTGCCGCGCCCCTGCGGCAACAAATACATTTTCACCAGCTCACAGGTGTTGTCCGGCAGCCCTTCCGTGGGAAACAGCCCAGCGCCACCCAGCACAACCTCATTTTCCTCCACTATAAAATAACAGGAACCAGCCTCGCGGAACAGTTCATACAGCGAATCAGTGCTTGCATCATAATAAACCGTACCGGGATGATTGGCGCCGAATTCTTTCAGCGTATCGCGAACGATGCGGGCAATGACAGGATTATCTCTTTGCTCAATGGGGCGTATAACAGGTGCGCTCATGCGGCAAAGTTACTGATCAGCGGATATGCACCAGTTTCCAGTTTACCTGGTAAGGATAGGGCTCGTAAAAGGAGTTGTCTTCGTTGACCGTATAGCCGTCCAGGAAGTCCTGCTTTGCTTCGCGGATAAGGAGGAGACCTTCTTCTTCGCGATTCAATAACAACAAACATTTTCCTTTAAAATATTTGGCGTCGGAAAAACGCGGATAGACCGCCAGGCTGCGGTCCAATGCCTTGATGGCATCCTTGTATTGTTGGAGTTCATAATAAGCAATGCCAAGATAAAACAGCTCCAGTTGATGTTGTGATGGACCGGAGGGGTCGGTTTGCTTTTGAAATAATGTCAGCGCTTCCTTGAAGCGGTTCAGTTGCAGATAGCAAAGCCCGGTGTAGAAATCAAAACCGTGGTCCATCACGCTGCTGTTGCCCCATTTCTTCCGGCTGAGCGCGAAGTCTGATAACGCAGCTTCATAGGTTTTGGCAAAGATGCATTTGATAAAAGCGCGATAGGGAAGCAGCGTAGTATCGCATTCAACACCTTTGTCAAGATAAGCCATGCCCGCTTCATATTTTCTTTGTTTGAAATAAGGCATTGCCCGCATTTGCCAGAGATAGCCGATGCGGGGATTTTCCTTTAATCCTTTGTCGATCCATTCACCCCATTCGGGTGAAAAGATGCCGTGTAATGCTGCGCCACGGGTAAAATACCTGGCAACGGTGCTGTCGGCAGGAATAGCTGGTTGTGCATTTGATAGCCGCGTCATCAAAAGCAAAAGCAGCAGGCAGTTGATCCGGTTCATGGCGTGGTTTTGTCCGGAGCAGACGGCCTGCCGCAGTTACAGGTTGCATCAGTTCTCCGGCGGGGCTTCGTAATGCACGAAATCAATGCCGATGCCGTTGGGGTCCACAACCGCAAAATGCGTATCACCCCAGGCTTCTTTCTTGAGATCGATTGCCATCGGCAGGCCACGGCTTTTCAGCGTTGCATACAAGTTGTGTACATCTGCCACTTCGATGGTGAGAAATACACCCTGTCCCTGGAAAGCCGGCCGGAATATAGGCGACTGGTTGTCAAGTTCCGGTTGCAGGAAGGCAAGATCCTGACTGCCGTCCGGCGTATGTAATAATAAATACCATTCGTTTTTGAAGCGTACACCAAAACCCAATTGTTCCGTGTAAAATTTTTCCGTTTCCGCCAGGTGTGGCGTGATTATGCCTGCATTGAGTTTCATAATAAATGCGTTTATTTTTGAAAAGAATCCCGCGGGTTAACGATACAAAGTTGGGATAAGTACCAGCCGGAACCTTGTAAAAAAAGGACAAATCAACGGAAAGCTGCCGCCGGTGTAGTGCCGAAAAGTGTTTTGAATTCTTTGATGAAATGCGCCTGGTCGTAATAGCCGGCGGTAAAGAAGAGTTTGTTTTTACGAAGGCTTTCGGCGGATGGTTTTGCCTGGAGAATATGTTGAAAGCGTACGATCTTACTGAATGTTTTAGGACTGTCGCCAATGTATTCATCGAACAATCTTCGCAGTTGGCGGGGGCTGACGCCGGTGCCCAGGTTGTGGTTGAGGGTGGTGGTGCCCTGTGCACGCAATATGAGGTCAACAGCTTCGTAAAACCGTTTATCGGGTTGCCGCACCGGATTGGCCAAAGCAGTGAGAAAGAGTTGGTCAAAAATGGAAGACGCCTGATCGAGACCGGCCGTTACCACATTCAGCGAGGCGATGCTTTTGCTTAAGGCAGGTACCACATTGCCCAGTGCTTCAAAACGGTTGGTCAGTTCCGCCGCTTTGATCCCATATAAAAGCGGGAACGCACCCGGTAGAAATCTTACGCCGATATAATGAAAGACGTTCGGCAGTGGAAATTCCGTGTAAGTACTCGAGAAGCCCATGATATAAGGCTGCTCCGGATGTGCGGTCTCGAAAAAAATATCCATGCAACCGTCGGCGACCACGCGGTAATGAAACGCGTCATTGAGCGGACCGATCGTTTTCAATTCCCAATAACAATAGATCCAGTTTTGCAGGTCTTTCGCCGGCATAACTTCGCGATAGGATACTTGTCCCTCCGATCCGCGCGTGGTGGGTTGCAGCGGGCGGAATAGCGTACGTATATCCGGAAGCGGCGACAACATCAGGCGGTTGTTTGTTGCAGCAACAGATCACTGTAGGAAACACGGATATAATCTTCGGGCCGGATACCGAAAAAGTTGATGTAATGATCGCACTGTGCTTTCAGTTTTTCAATGCCGATCGATCCGTCCTGGTCAATGGCTTCGGCCTCGATGAAGGTGCCGAGTCCGTTTACGGTATCGAAATGAAACTTCACATTTTCCACGAAATAAATACGGCGGCGTTTCTCCACGATCACCTTGATGCCGTGTACTTTTTCCAGTATGGCCTTCAATGATTCATCGGGTTGGTGTTTGTAGAGCAGGATATTCGCCTGTTTGGCACCTGCTTCATCCGGACGGTCGTACCAGATAAGGGCATTTTCAATATTGCCTTCACGCAGTTTGAGCCGCCCCGTTGTTACGTTGTAATAGGTATCCTTTTGCAGGTCTTCACCGGCAAAACGCGGAGCGAGTGTTTGCAGTCTGGCTTCGTGAACAGTTGTGTCGTTTACCCGGGCCTTGAATTCAATATTCGTAATGGACATAATTGCGGTATTTGTTCCGCAAAGGTACAGATTACCCATTTTTTCAGAGGCCTGCCAGAAAGTTATCTGTGATGTAATCCACTACCGACGACAGGTTGCGTGTTTCTTCAAATACGGCCAGTTGCCTGTCGGCACCGGTCCCGTTTTCGAGGATCTTATGTACATTCTCCACGCGATGGCGGCTGCCGAGATGGTCCAGTACCGGGTCAATGAAGTCGAGCAGTTCATAGATCAGGGCGCGCGTGTTTACTTCTTCTTCTTTACCAAAGTCGATCAGGTAACCGTCGATGCCGTAGCGGCTTGCGCGCCATTTATTTTCATTGATCAACGGACGCGAGTACTGGATGAAGTTGAGGTTTTTGTGCCGCAGCATATAGATGCGTGCGCACACGGCCTGGAACAGGGCCGCCATGGAAATGGTTTCGTCCACAGTCATCGGTATATCGCAGATGCGGAACTCTACGGTATTGAAGAACGGATGTACGCGCAGGTCCCACCAGATCTTTTTCGCATTGTCGATACAATTCGTTTTGATCAGCATCTTCACGTAATTGTCATACGCTTCAATGCTTTCGAACGCATCGGGGATGCCGGTGCGGGGAAATTTATCAAACACTTTGGTGCGGAAAGATTTGTAGCCGGTGGTGCGTCCCTCCCAGAAAGGGGAGTTGGTACTGAGCGCATAGATATGCGGCAGGAAGTAACGGGTGGAATTGGCAATGTGATTGGCCATTTCGCGTGTTTCCATGCCTACGTGTACGTGCAGGCCAAAAATGAGATTGCTGCGTGCGGCCTCCTGCAATTCATTGACGATCTCGCTGTACCGGATGTGATCGGTTATCAGTTGGCTTTCCCAGTGGCTGAAGGGATGCGTACCCGATGCGCCCATCTTCAGGTCGAGTGATTCCGCGATACCGGAAATGGTTTTGCGGAGCAACGCCACATCGTTGTAGGCTTCGTCCACGTCCATGCAGATATCGGTACCCACTTCCACCACGGCCTGGTGCATTTCTGCTTTTACCTTGTCCTTGATCACTTTTTGCCCTTCATGCACGATTCGCTGTTCATGGCTTTTAAGCTCACGGGTCACGGGATCAAGCACCATGTATTCCTCTTCAACGCCGAGGGTAAAGCTTTTATAGTTAAGCACCATTGGTGGTAAGTATTGTGTTTTTCTGCAAACAGTTGTTTTCTGTGATTAAACGAGCGACAGTTTATTGCTGCTGCGTTTTACGTATTGACCCCAGGTAAGGTTGTCTTTACCTTCTTCCGCGGTCTGCGCTTTTTCGATGGCATAATTGGCGGCGGTTTCTACTACCCATTCGAAATTTTCTTCGCCTACGCTTGTTCGCTCGGCGTCCGGCGCGGGGTTGCAGAAGTCGATGGCATAAGGCACTCCATTCCGCAGGGCTAATTCTACGGTATTGAAATCATATCCCAGGTATTGGTTGATGCGCAGCACGATGTCGGTCATTTCCTGCAATTTCTCGGGGGTGGGAGAGAAGTCGGCTACATAACGCAGATGATGCGGGTTGCGCGGCTCATAAGGCATGATGCGAACGTGCTTGCCGCCGATACAATAGCAGCGGTAGTATTCTTCAAAAACGATTTCTTCCTGCAACAGCATTACCAGTTGGCCCGTTTCGCTGTGTTTTTGGAAAAAATCATCCGCGCTGTCGAGCCGGTATACGTGTTTCCAACCGCCGCCGGCAAAGGGTTTCATGTAAGCGGGGAAGCCGACATATTTAAAAATGGAATCCCAATCGAGCGGGTAAGCAAGGTTGCTGAAAGACTCGTTGCTGGTATCATCCGGCAGGTCGCGGGAAGGAATGATGGCGGTTTTAGGAACCGGCACTCCCACCTGTGTCATCAGGCAGTTGTTGAAATATTTATCATCGGCGCTCCACCAGAAGGGGTTGTTGATAACGGCAGTGCCCGTAACGGCGGCATTTTTCAGCCAGGTGCGGTAAAAGGGAACATCCTGTGAAATGCGGTCAATGATCACGCTGTAACCGCTGTGCACACCCTGCATCGCTTTATCGATGCGGACCGGCTCGGCAGTAATACCTGCTATATTTTTGCTGTTTACACGTGCTACGAAGGCTTCGGGGAAAGAACGTTCTTTGCCATGTAGAATTCCAATTTTCTTCATGAGATTGTTTTAAGGTAGTTGGTAAGATATTTTTCGCTCCCGAAGGGCGCGTAGTCAAGGGCTTTCCAAATATATTTTTTCAGCGTCAAAAAAACAAATAAGCTTCTGTGCTATTCGGTTGATTTTGACTGATCAGAGGCATCAATTCCTTATTTTTGGCGCCATGCAACCTGAAAAAGTTTCCGGCGTACTGATAGAGCAACATATTATTCATTCGGATTATCTTGGAAAAGACCTGACTGTTGATTTTTTTCTTCCGCGTAATGTGGCGGAACCCGAGAGCATGAGCCTGCTGCTGCTCAATGACGGGCAGCAATCGGAAGAACTTGGATTGGAAGCGATCTTCAACGAAGGCTACGCTTCCCGGTCGATAAGACCGGTACTGTGCGCGGCCATTCATACCGATAAAGACCGCAAATTTGATTACGGCGTGGCCGGCCACCCCGACTACCTCGACCGGGGCAATAAAGCCGCTCTTTATACCTCCTTTATAACAGAGGAGTTGCTGCGGTTTATCAGCGATACCTATAAAGTATACAAATTCCGCGAGCGGGCCTTTGCGGGCTTTTCGCTCGGCGGACTTACGGCGCTCGATATTGTCTGGAACCATCCTGAGCTTTTCAGCACGGCGGGTGTATTCTCCGGGTCGCTCTGGTGGCGCAGCCTGGATCAGGAAGATCCTGATTACAGTGATGACAAACACCGCATTATGCACCAGGTGATCCGCGCCGGCACTTATCATCCGGGCCAGCGTTTTTTCTTTCAATGCGGCATATTGGATGAAACGATGGACCGCAACAACAACGGCATCATCGATTCCATCGACGACACCCAGGATCTGATCCGCGAATTGGAGAGCAAAGGCTTCGACCGCGAAAAAGATATTTTTTATATGGAAATGGCCGATGGTAAACATGATATCCCCACCTGGAGCCGGGCCTTGCCGGTTTTCCTGGCATGGTGGAGTCGGCTGCCAGCGTGAATGAGTGAATGAGTGAATAAGTGAATAAGTGAATAAGTGAATGAGTGAATAAGTGAATAAGTGAATATTATTCCGCTATTGACCTATTCACTTATTGCCTTATTGGTCCCACTTTTGACTTTTGAATTTTGACTTTTGAATTAGTAAAATAATCCATCAAGATAGTAAAACCTGCCATTGAACACCCTGGCGCACCAGACTAATTTAAAGTTTTGGTTTTGAGACCCTTTTCCGTCTTTTTTGTCACTAACGATTGTAAAGGAAAAATATGCACAGGGACAGCAATTTGCCATTTGAAATGCCCGCCATTGCCGGACATCTTCCGGTCTGTTCGGCAGCCGATCCGGCTTTTCTTCCCGTTCGTATTATTCGTTTACTCGATCATCAGGGCGGTATGTCTTTTCCCGGCTTACAAGGGCCTCCCGTTTTTCATGATCACATTAACCGATAAACGAACTGCACCTTAGCCTATGTTTGTCCGAAAGTATTTTGAAGCGTTTGAAGTGGGTGAACAACGCCGTACCACCGGCCGTACCATCACCGAAACAGATATTGTTGTGCATGCCGGCCAATCCGGCGATTTCTTTCCTCATCACATGGATGAAGAATGGTGCAAGACACAGCCGTTTGGCAAAAGAATAGCCCATGGCACATTGATCTTCACCGTAGCCGTCGGCCTCACCGCCGATCACATCAACGAAGTATCCATGACTTACGGTTACGAACGCCTGCGTTTCGTTAAACCCGTTTTTATCGGCGACACCATTCGTGTAACCGTTACCATTAAGGATAAAAAAGACCACAAGAAACCTGCATACGGATTGGTTACCGAGCTCGTTGAATGTTTTAATCAGCATGGCGACCTCGTAATGCTTTGTGAACATTTATTGCTGGTCAGCCGGCAAAATACACCGGTCGCATGAGTAAGATTCAGTTAAAAGGAATTACCTGGGGACACAGCCGTGGCATTACGCCGCTGCTGGCCCTGGCGCAGCGCTACAATGAACTGCATCCCGATGTGGAAATAGCCTGGCACAAGCGCACCCTGCAGGAGTTCGCCGATTTCCCTATAGAAAAACTGACCGAAGAGTATGACCTGCTGATCATCGATCATCCCTGGGTGGGATGCGCTGCGGCCACCAATTGCGTACTCGATCTTTCACAACATCTTTCCAAAGCTTACCTCGACGAACAGGAAAAACATTCCGTAGGGTATTCTCATCTCAGTTATGCTTACGGCGGTGGTCAATGGGCCCTCGCTATCGACGCGGCCACGCCGGTTGCCAGTTACCGGGCCGATTTGATTGATACCGCTATTCCAAAAAGCTGGGAAGACGTATTGGTATTGGCAAGAAAAGGGAAAGTAGCCGTGGCCGCTATTCCCATAGATATACTGATGAATTTTTACACCTTCTGCATCGCTCTGGGAGAAAAACCTTTTCAACGCAAAGACGAAGTGGTGAGTGAAGCCATCGGTAAACAGGCCATCGAAACAATGAAAGAATTGTACGGTGTTATTGATCGCCGTCTTTTCAGGTTTAATCCTATTGCCGTGGCCGAATGGATGAGCTCTTCCAATGAAATATGGTATTGCCCCTTTGCTTATGGCTATTCCAATTATTCACGCAGCGGGTATGCAAAATATTTACTGCATTATACCGATGTTGTCAGCTTTAATGATAACCCTTTACTGACAACGGTTGGTGGCACGGGCTTATCCGTTTCTGCATTCAGTCAGCATAAAGAAGCGGCACTTGATTTTGCACAGTGGGCCGTATCGCCGCTTTGTCAGCAGACGATGTATGTACAGCACGGGGGCCAGCCCGGACATTTGCTGGCATGGCAGGATCCGCTGGCCAATCAGTTGACACACGACTATTTCATCAATACATTGCCAGCCTTGCAACGCGGTTATATCCGCCCGCGCTACAATGGTTATTTGCATTTCCAGGACCATGCCGGCGATCCGCTGCAGCAATGCTTATTGCACAATGGTAATCCCACAGATGCATTGGAGAAGATGAACAATATTTACCGCGAAAGTTTAAAAGCCGAGAAACAATTAATATGAACGCGCGACCCTTAGAAGGACTTGTTGTACTGGAATTCAGCCAGTATCTGTCGGCGCCCTCCGCGGGGCTCCGCCTGGCTGATCTTGGCGCAAGGGTAATAAAGATAGAACGCCCCGGTACCGGTGACGCAGGCCGCAAACTGGCCATTAAAAATTTATGGGCAGATGACAATTCCCTGCTTTTTCACACCATCAACCGCAACAAAGAAAGTTTTACCGCCAACCTCAAAGATCCCGAAGAACTGGCGCTGGTACAAAAGCTGATACAAAAGGCTGATGTACTTATTCATAATTTCCGTCCGGGTGTAATGGAAAAAACAGGACTGGGGTATGATGCTTTGTCCGCATTAAACCCGCGGCTCATTTATGCAGAAATTTCCGGGTACGGTAACGCCGGTCCCTGGAAAAACAAACCCGGTCAGGATTTATTATTACAATCGCTCACAGGACTCACCTATACAACAGGCGATGCAGATCAGCAACCGGTGCCGTTTGGAATCGCCATTGCCGATATTCTGTGTGGTGCACAACTCGTGCAGGGAGTTCTTGCGGCACTCATTCGCCGGCAGAAGAATGGACAGGGCGCGCTGATACAGGCAAGCCTGATGGAGTCATTACTCGATTTTCAATTTGAATTACTCACCACTTATTATGCAGATGGCCGTCAGCCACAAAGAAGTGCTGTGAACAACGGACATACCTTATTAAGTGCGCCTTATGGTTTATACCGTACTGCAGACGGTTACCTGGCTTTGGCCATGATGGACATCCAGGTAATGGGAGAGGCACTGAACTACCCGTCGTTGCTGCGTTTCAACGGCGACCAGGTTTTCAGCGAAAGAGATAGTATCAAGCAGGAGATTGCCACACTACTGGAAACAAAACCCACCGCATACTGGCTGCAAAAATTGCAGGCACGCGGCCTGTGGGCAATGGAAGTGCTCAACTGGCAACAGATGCGTGAACACGATGCTTACAAGGCATTGCAGATGGAACAAACCGTGCATGCATTGGGAAAAGATTTTGTAACCACGCGTTGTCCTGTGCGCATCGACGGTCAGCGTTTTACCTCTTCGCGTCCCGCTCCGCAATTGGGAGAACACCGCGAACGCATTATTGAAGAACTGATTAATCCGTCATAATCTATGCAACTGCTACAGGACATATTAGTTGTTGATTTCAGCCAGTTCCTCTCCGGCCCCTCGGCAAGTCTGCGACTGGCCGATATGGGAGCCGAAGTGATAAAAATCGAGCGGCCCGACGGCGGTGATATCTGCCGCCAGCTCTACGTTTCGGATGTAAAAATCGAAGGCGAATCAACCATTTTTCACGCCATCAACCGCAATAAAAAAAGTCTCGCGGCCGATCTCAAAAATCCGCGTGATCTTGAAAAAATAAAAGAACTGATCCGCCAGGCCGACGTGGTGATGCATAATTTCAGACCCGGTGTTATGGAACGTATCGGCCTGGATTATGCGACCGTTCGCCAATTAAATCCTACCGTGGTGTATGCCGAGGTGAACGGCTATGGCGAAGAAGGTCCGTGGAAAGACCTGCCCGGCCAGGATCTGCTGCTCCAGGCCGTTTCAGGACTGGCCTGGTTGAGCAACGACCAGCAACGTCCTCCTACACCAATGGGTGTGGCGGTGGTGGATATTATGGCGGGTACGCACCTCACACAGGGTATTCTTACAGCGCTTTATCGCCGTGGCGTCAGCGGCGAAGGCGGACTGGTACAGGTAAGCATGTTTGAAAGCATTCTTGATTTTCAATTTGAAGTACTCACCTGCCACTACAACGATGGACATGAATTACCTGTCCGCAGCGCTGTTAACAGCGGACATGCTTATATTGCGGCCCCTTATGGTATTTACCGGACGGCCGATGGCTATCTGGCATTAGCAATGGGAAATATATTGTTGCTGGGAGAATTGCTCGGATGTACGCCACTCGCCGCCTTCACGGACTCGCGCGACTGGTTTAACAAGCGGGATGCCATCAAACAATTGCTCGCGGATCATCTGCAAACGGGTACAACGGCCACGTGGCTTGCGATCCTTGAAAAAGCAGATATCTGGTGCGCACCGGTAATCAACTATGATGAACTGGTAAAGCAGGATGGTTACAAATTATTGGAGATGGAGATAACCGTGCAAACCTCCAACGGCCTGGCGATTCGTACCACCCGTTGCCCGATCCGCGTGGATGGCATGCGCCTTACGGCAACACAGGGCGCACCGATGCTCGGAGAACACACCGACGAAATAGAACACCAATACGGATTGACACCAAAACTACAGTCTGTTATTAAATAAGATGAGCGAACGCATTATCGATACACACCTGCATATCTGGGACCTGCAACGCGCAGCGTATCCCTGGCTATCCGGTGATACGTCGATATTAAACCGTTCGTATGCGATAGAAGAATTAAGCAGGGAACGAGAAGAGGCGGGCGTAACAGAAGCCATATTGGTACAGGCTTCGGGTAACGCGGAAGATACTGCGTTGATGTTTGAAGTGGCCGCTGCCACTGATTGGATCACCGGCGTGGTGGCCTGGTTGCCCTTGCAGCAACCTGAAGAGACCGCCGCTCAATTGGAATTGTACCGAAAGAATCCCTTGTTTAAAGGTGTTCGCCATCAAATACACGATGAGCAGGATCCGCAATGGTTGCTGCAACCTGCGGTGATCGAAAGTCTGCAACTACTGGCGAAAGAAAATATTCCCTATGACCTGGTCGGAGTCAGCGTTGAACATATCAGAACAGCATTGGACTTAGCCGGGCGCGTACCCGGCCTGCGGATGATCTTTGATCATTTGAATCAGCCACCGGTCGCAAAAGGAGAAAAGTTCGGCGAGTGGGGACAATTGATGAGCCAGGCAGCGGCACTCCCACAGTTTCACGCCAAGATATCAGGACTGGGTACCACCACCGGCCGTGGCAAAGACTGGTCAGCCGGGGATATCCGTCCTTACGTTGCCTTTATATTAGATCATTTTGGTACCAGCCGTTGCATGCTGGGAGGAGATTGGCCGGTTGCATTGCTGGCTGGTTCTTATGCGCATACATGGACGGCTTACCGCAAGTTGATAAATGAATTGTTGCCCGCACAGGAAGCAACAAAAATTTTCAGTACAAATGCAGTCGCTTTTTATGGGCTGTAAAATTGTTTGTTTAGCTATATGGAAGTAATGAATGGCATACTGTATCATGCGGTGGGCGCATCGAGCGCTTCATTGTGTTATACACCACAGAAAAAAGTAAGACAGTGGTCCTGGCAGACTTACTGGCTGGCACAGGCCGCTATTTGCTGGCTGGTGTTGCCTGTTGTGGTGGCATTCCTTACCATTCCCCATCTCTCTGCTGTATTGGCTGAAGCTCCTTCATCAGCCATGTATCGTTCCTTTTTTCTGGGCATGGCTTACGGCATTGGAGGCACCGCATTCGGTATCGCTATCCGTTATGTTGGGTTTTCTCTTACCTATGCTATTTCAGTGGGTATCAGTTGCGTTTTAGGTACGCTGATACCACCCATCATGAACGGGTCTTTTTCGCAGGTGATGGAAAGTAATGGTGCTGCCAGCATTTTCAGTGGCGTAGCGATGGGCGCTCTGGGTATTGCGCTTTGTGGTATTGCCGGTCGCGGCAAGGAAAAAGACATAGAGAAAAAACAATCCGTTAAATCAGATTTTTCATTGGCCAAAGGATTGCCGCTTTGTCTGCTGGCGGGCGTTCTATCCGCATTCTATAGTTTTTCACTCGATCAGGCAACTCCTATTGCCACCATTGCAGAACAACATGGTGCAGGCGGACTGAAGGAAAATGTCAAATATCTTTTTTCCAACACAGGTGCATTTGTCACAACGTTGCTGTATTGTGTTTACCTGCACATACGCAATCGTACCTGGAAGGAGTATCGTTCCGCAGGCAGCGGATTGGGAAAAAATTATGTCATGGCTATCCTGACCGGTGTGTTGTGGTATGGCCAGTTCTTTTTTTATGGATTGGGGCATGTGCGCATGGAAGCAGGAGGTTATGGTTTTTCCAGTTGGGCTATTCACATGATCATGCTGGTATTGTTCAGTTCCGTTGCGGGATTATTATTACGAGAATGGAAAGGATGCAGCACCCGCACCATCCGTTTGCTGATGCTGGCATTGGTGGTATTGGTTGCGGCGGTATTGCTGCTAACATACGGTAATTATGAGGCCAGCCAGGCTAATTGATTTGTAATGTCGTCAATCAAAGATATAACGTATTCGATCCCTGTTTTTATAATAGGAGCCGGCGGCATCGTCAATGATGCACACCTGCCTGCTTATAGGAAAGCCGGTTTTACCGTTGCCGGTATTTATGATATTGATAGCGAAAAAGCAAAAACAACCGCGGATCGGTTTTCCATCCAACATGTATATGCCAGTATCGGAGAAATGGTGATCGCTGCCAGTGGGCAGAAGGTGGTGTTTGATGTGGCAGTGCCCGGTAATGCCGTGTTGAAAGTGTTGGAGCAATTGCCTGATGGCGCGGCGGTACTGATACAAAAACCAATGGGCGAAACATTTGCCCAGGCATTATCTATTCGTGAGTTGTGCCGGCGAAAAAATCTGGCGGCTGCCGTCAATTTTCAATTGCGCTATGCACCGTTTGTGACGGAAGTGCGTGAACGTATCAATGAAGGCAAATTCGGTACATTAACCGATATCGAAATCAATATCAATGTCTACACGCCCTGGGACCTGTGGGGTTTTTTGTCCGGTGCGCCGCGTGTCGAAATACTCTATCACAGTATTCATTACATCGATCTGATCAGGAGTTTTCTCGGTAACCCGCGTTCCGTTTACGCCCGCACTACGCGGCATCCATCGCAACCCTCGCTCGCGGCCGTGCGAAGCGATATCATCCTGGATTATGGCGACTGGATCAGGGCGAGCATACATACCAATCATCAACATATTTATGGCGCGGAAGAACAGCAGTCTTATATAAAATGGGAGGGAACCGGCGGCGCTGCGAAGGTGGAATTGGGGGTATTGAAAAATTATCCCAATGGCGAACCGGACCGGTTGCGCGTCACAGACGGCCGGGATGGTCAGCCCAAAGAATGGAAGGATATTGCAACGGGAAGCTGGTTTCCCGACGCGTTTGCCGGTAGTATGGCGGAGTTGATGAAAGTGGTGATGGGCGAAAAAGACAGACCGGATCATTCCGTGGAAGATTGTATTCATACGATGGCCTGCGTCGAAGCGGCCTATCAGTCAAGTGACGCGGGAGGTATTCCTCCGCGTGTCGAATAAACCTGTAGACCTTAACCTTTTTGAAAATGTTTTCATCGCTTGCTTGGTAAAGCGGATGTTTTGCACATCCGGAAGGTTCTTATTTTCTTAAAAAAAAATGCCAGATGAAAAAACGATGCTCACTGCTTCGCACAGCCGTACTTGCCCTCGTACTGCTGATGACGCTTTCCGTCGCCTCCGCCCAGGAGCGAACGGTTTCAGGTACAGTTATTGACAGCGCCTCCGGGCAACCCATCCAGGGTGTCAATGTAACTGTCAAGGGTACAAACACCACTGTTACAACGAATCCAAACGGTGCCTTCTCCATCGTTGTACCATCCACACAATCAGTATTGTCGTTTTCTTATGTGGGTTATTCCGCCACAGAAATGCCGGTTGGTACCAACACATTATTGGCGGTGGCCATGTCCGGTGCTTCCGGCAGCCTCAATGAAGTGGTGGTGATTGGTTACGGTTCGGTACGTAAACGGGACCTGACCGGTGCCGTTACCTCACTCAAAGGCGATGTGATTACTCAAACACCCACCCACAACCCGCTCGAAGCGATCCAGGGACGTGCCGCCGGTATCGACCTTGTGCGTGCTTCCGGCGCGGCCGGCGCAGGCGTCAACATCAACGTCCGCGGTTTTAAATCCATTGCCGCCACGCGTTCAGACATGGACAAACGCAATGCTCCGCTCGTGATCATTGATGGTTTCCAGGGTGGCGACCTCTCTACGCTCAATGCCAACGACATCGAATCAATTGAAATCCTCCGCGATGCTTCATCGACGGCGATCTATGGTTCTCAGGGTGGCAACGGTGTTATCCTCGTTACCACTAAAAGAGGTGCGGCCGGCAAGATCAAAGTAAACTACGATGCTTATTATGGCATCAGCACCTTCATGTATCCCAAACCCAGAACAGGGGAGGATTACATCAACCTGCGCAGACAGGCGTTCCGCACCACCGGCGACTGGGCCAGCCCCACAGATGATCCGGTTCTTTTTGCCAATCTCGCAGGTGAGTATGCCGCATACCAGGCGGGTGACTGGGTAGACTGGATCGATCTGGTGAGCCGCGATGGCGCACAGCAAAGCCACAATATTTCCATGACCAGCGGCACAGACAAAACCAAGTTCTATGCTGCCGGCGGATACTTCAATGAAAAAGGGATGCTGCGTGGCAACGATTTCAAACGCTACAACATGCGCCTGAACGTTGATCAGACTTTGTCGAAAATTGCAAAGGCCGGTGTTACTTCACAGATCACTTACACCAATCTCAACAGCCGCCGCGATCCGCTAGGCACGGCCATGACCCTGCCTCCGCTCGGAAAACCTTTCAACGACGACGGTACTATCCGCCAGTTTCCGCTTGACAACGATACACGCATCAGCCCGCTGGCCGATGAAAAGAACGAATTCATTTCCCGCGACAACCTGATCCGTACCAACGTGGTTGCCGGCGCTTATGTAGAACTCACACCCATCAAAGGTTTGAGCATCCGCAGTAACCTCGGCACTACCTTCAACTTCAGCCGCCGCGGTACTTACAACGATAAAACATCGCTGGCGCAAAAAGATAACCAGGTATCCATCGCATCGCAGACCACCGGCTTCAGCCGCTTCCTTAACTGGGACAATGTGATCACGTATAATAAAAAGTTAAACGATCATGCTTTTACCCTCACCGGGATCACCAGCTATCTGCGCAGCGACGAAGATCAGTTGACAGCTACCGGGCGTGGACAGATACTGGCTTCACAGATCTATTATGGTCTGGCCTCCAGCAGCACCGCATTTGTGAGAGATATATCCTCACCATTTGCCCGTTGGGAAAACATGGCTTATGCCGCCCGTCTCAATTATAGCTTCCGTGGTAAATACATTCTTTATTTGTCCGGTCGTTATGATGGTGCATCCCGCCTTTCTCCCGGCAATAAATGGGCGTTCTTCCCTGCGGCCGGTCTGTCATGGAACGTAAGCGATGAAGCTTTCATAGAACGCATCAGTGTAATCTCCAATCTTAAGCTGCGCGCCACTTACGGTGTGAGCGGTAACTATAACATCGACGTATACGGTACGCAAAGCGGTCTTACTTATTCTTCACGTATGTCATTCGGTGAAGTGCCTGCCCCTGCTTACCTGTTCAATGCAACAGTCGGCAACCCCGATCTTGGCTGGGAAAAAACAGCTACCACCAATATCGGTCTTGACTTCGGTCTGTTTAAAAACCGGATCAACGGTTCGATCGACGTGTTCGATGCCCGCACAACCGAGATTCTTTACAAACGCGTACTGCCACAGTCTTCCGGCGTAACGGATGTGTATGAAAACATTGCGGCTACCCGTAACCGTGGTATTGAAGTAATGATCAACACCGAGAACATCAGCCGTAAAGACTTTAACTGGACATCCACGCTTACATTCAGCAAAATCAAGCAGGAGATTTCCGATGTAATCGATGGAAGAAATATTATTCATCCGACAAATTCCGAGCGCGAATCGCTGCTGATCGGACGTCCCATCACTTCTTTCTACACCTTTGTGAAAGATGGTATCTGGCAGGCGGACGAAGCGCAACAGGCCGCAGCACTGCGCTATGGCAGCGCAACAGGTAACACATTCAAACCCGGTGATATCAAGCTGCGCGACATTTCCGGTCCCAACGGGGTGCCCGATGGTATCATCGATGCTACTTATGACCGCATGTACGTTGGCTCAACAGTGCCTGACTGGGTAGTGGGGCTGCAGAATACGTTCCGTTATAAAAACCTCGATCTCGGTGTATTTCTCTTCATGCGTTGGGGACAAACGATCGACGCGGAATTCCTCGGACGTTATAACCCCGCAGGTACCGGTAACGGTCCCGCTATGATCAACTACTGGACACCGGAAAATCCAACCAACGATTTTCCCCGTCCAAGCCGCGGGGCCAACCTGATCAACTATGCCGGTTACCAGGCACTGACATTTGTAGACGGATCGTTCTTCAAAATCAAGAATGTGACACTCGGGTACACCCTGCCCGCCGCCTGGACAAACAGCATCAAGATGGAGCGCATCCGCGTATATGCTACGGCATCGAACCTGGCCGTTTTTGCCAAGAGTCACCTGATCAAAGAGTATGACCCCGAGCGTGGAGGAGCAGAATCCAATCCGATCGGCCGTCAATTCGTATTTGGTGTTAACGTAGGTTTTTAACGAAAAAAAATGTCAACAATGAAACGTTTTAAATATCTGCTGCCGGTCTCAGCCTTTGCGCTGGCTTGCTTCGCAGCTCCTTCCTGCAATAAACTGGAAGAATACAACCCGTCCAATGCAACAGCCGACGCCACCTGGAACACACCGGAAGGGTTCGTCACAGCCGTGAATGCCGCCTATTCCGAACAACGGTCCTGGTACGGAAAAGAAGATGGTGCTTTCATGTCCGAATCCGGTACCGATCTCTGGTACAACCGCGATAAGAACACGTATGCACGTCAGCTTACACAGTATGATGGTCTCACCGCAGCCGACGGCAACCCGCACAAAGCTGCCTGGGTACTGTTGTGGAAAGCGATCAACCAGGCCAATGCCGGCATCAACCGTATAGATGGTGCAGGGTTTACCAACGACGCCGAAAAGAACAGAAGGCTCGGTGAACTCCGTTTTCTGCGCGGCTTTTACTACTGGCATGTGGTGGAAACGTGGGGTGGTGTGATGCTGCGTACCACAGAAACACAGTCTCCCGTTCTCACTGCAGTACGTAGCACAGTTGCACAATTCTATGATCAGATTTTTGCCGACCTGCAATTTGCGGCCGACAACCTGCCAAATGAATGGCTGGTGAATGCGAGCACCAATGAATACAGCCGGGCTACCAAAAAATCTGCTTTAGGATTTCTGGCGCGCGCTTATTTATCCCGCGCTTACTATTCAACCGGTGCCGAAGCACAAGGCTTTTTTACCAAGGCCCGTGATGTGGCCAATGATGTAATCGCACGCCAGGCGGAGTTGAAGATCAGTCTCTGGCCAAGCTATGCCGACTTGTTCAATCCTGCCCGTAACAAAGACATGGGCAAGGCCGGTGGTGAAGCTTTATACGTGGTGAGCAATTCCGTTAATCCTGGTCTTAATTATGATGACAACGGCAACCGTTTGTTCCATGTGTACCAGGCTTCTTATATGGGCAAACCCGGATTGATCCAAAGCCTTGCTTATGGCTATGAAAACAACCGTCGCCTGATGCCTTCATTGAGTCTGTTGAATTATTACAACGAAAATATCGACTCGCGTTACGAAGCCTCATTCCAGGAAGTATGGCTGGCGAATGCCACTACTACGTTCACGTGGACGGCTGCACTGGCCACTACGTATCAGAAAGATGCAAGCGTGATAGGCAAGACTATCGCCCCGGGCGATACCGCCATGCTGATCACCAAACAGGTAATCGCTGATAAAGCAACACGCAAATATGTGGTGTATGACCGCAACGATGTATATAATGCGGACGGTACTATCAAGACCGGTAACAACTATGTATCGTTGCGCAAATTCCGCGATCCGGATCGCAGTGCGCCCAACGTACAGGCCGGAACAAAAGACGTGATCGTAATGCGCCTGGCAGAAATGTACCTGATCTCAGCAGAAGCAGAATTTCAGTTGAACAGTCCCGGTACAGCGGCTACGCGCATCAACGTATTGCGTACGCGTGCGGCCAAACCCGGACAAGTAGCGGCCATGCAGGTGACTGCCGGCGACATCACCATCGATTTCATTCTCGAAGAAAGAGCCAGGGAACTCGCAGGTGAAAATATCCGCTGGTTTGATGTAAAGCGCATCAAAAACGGACAAAATGGTGCGGAAGCATTTTCAGCTTACATCAAAAGAAAAAATCCCGATGTCAATAAAGTCCAGGACTTCCACCGTCTTCGTCCTATTCCCATTGCGGAAATGCAGGCATTGCAAAATGCAGCGGAGTTCGGTCAAAACCCCGGATACCAGTAAAATCTTCATTTTTTTAGAGCAATCGTTTATTTCCGAGGGGCCTTTCCAGGCCCCTTTTTCCATTGATAAATCAGCGGAAAAGAGAAACGAAGGAGTAAATAGTAAAATCCTCCATGCCCGCAGTTATTTTTTACCTTTTTATCGGGTGCATCTTCCCGTACTTTTATTGCGTCCTTATTACCCGTATCGCTTTGCGGGAGAGATTGTTTGACCATAAATTACCCGGATGAATAGTTGCCGCCGTTTCGCGTTCGTTTTCCTGTTACTGATCACAGTTGCCCATGTTACTCACGCCGGTTCGAATCCAATCCGGATCATGCTTCTTATGGAGAACAATGCAGCTCCCCGCGTGGCATTTGGCGTAGAAAAACTCACCGAAGCGTTGCAACAACATGGATACATCGTTGTAAAAGCAAAAGCGGGACAAAAAACACGCGACCGCATCATCCAGGTAACGCTCGCTTCTTCGGATAAGAAAGAAAGCTTTTCGATCAAAACGGATGGCAAAGGCAAATTGGTCATAACCGGCGCCGACGCATCCGGTCTGCTTTACGGATGTCTCGAACTCGCAGACAGAATCCGCAGCCAGGGTAAACTGCCCGACGACATTAATTTTACCGATGCGCCTGAAATGGTGCTGCGCGGTGCCTGTATCGGCGTACAAAAGCCTTACTATCTTCCCGGCCGCACCGTATATGAATATCCGTATACACCCGAAACATTTCCCTGGTTGTACGACAAGGAACATTGGGTGCGCTACCTCGATACACTCGTCACCAACCGCATGAATTCCCTGTATCTGTGGAATGGTCATCCGTTTGCATCATTGGTGCGGCTGAAGGATTATCCTTATGCGGTGGAAGTGGACGATGCCACTTTTCGTAAGAACGAGGAAATGTATAAGTTCCTTACCACTGAAGCAGATAAAAGAGGGATATGGGTGATACAAATGTTTTACAACATCATTGTATCAAAACCATTTGCCGAAAAACATAACATAAAGACGCAGGAGCGCGAACGTCCGATTATTCCTGTGATCGCCGACTACACGCGCAAATCCATTGCAGCATTCGTAGAAAAATATCCCAACGTAGGACTGATGGTTTGTTTAGGTGAAGCGATGGAAGGTGTGGGTAACGATGATATTGAATGGTTTACTAAAACTATTATTGCCGGCGTAAAGGATGGATTGGCCGCATTGGGAAAAACCGAAGAACCGCCGATCGTGCTTCGTGCACACGATACCGACGCACCTGCAGTCATGCGCGCCTCCTTGCCTTTATACAAAAATCTGTATACCGAAGCCAAGTTCAACGGCGAGGCGCTCACGACACCCGAGCCGCGCGGACAATGGGCTGCATTGCACCGCGAACTCAGCGGACTGGGATCCGTACAGATAGAAAACATTCACATCCTCGCCAACCTCGAACCTTTCCGTTATGGTTCCGCAGACTTTATTCAACGATCAGTTATCGGCATGCACGACAGCATGGGCGGCAATGGTCTTCACCTTTATCCGCAGGCATCTTACTGGGACTGGCCCTATTCCGCGGATAGTGTCAAAGGTGGTAAACGCCTGTTGCAGATCGAACGGGATTGGATATGGTACCGTGCGTGGAGCCGTTATGCCTGGCATGCCCGCCGCGACCGCAAAGAAGAAATTAACTATTGGAGTGGTTTGCTGGCAGCGCGTTTCGGGTGCGCACCCGAAAACGGAAAACAGCTTCTCGAAGCGTACGAACAGTCAGGGGAGATCGCACCAAAATTGCTGCGCCGCTTCGGCATTACCGATGGCAACAGGCAAACTCTGACTTTGGGTATGCTCATGACGCAACTGATCAATCCTTTCCGTTACGGACTGTTCACTTTACTGTACGACAGTGAAAGCCCGGAAGGAGAAATGCTGATCCAATACGCGGAAAAGGAATGGAAAAAAGAAAAACATATTGGTGAAACGCCCGTGCAGATCATTGCAGAAGTAAAAGAGCATGCGCGCAAAGCCGTGGCGGCCGCTGAAGCCGCTGCTGCAGGCATCACCCAAAACAAAGAAGAATTTGAGCGGCTGAAGAATGATATGTACTGCTACCAGGCGTTGGCCTTTCATTTTGCGTACAAAGCAGAAGCGGCATTATCCGTATTACGTTACAAATATTCCAACGATGTAACGGACCTGGAAAAAGCATTGCCGCTATTGGAGAAAAGTGTTGACTACTATCGCGAGCTGGCAAAGCTGACCAGCAGTTCTTACCTGTATGCCAATAGTATGCAGACGGGTCAGCGAAAAATTCCGATCCGCGGAACCGATGGCAAGATGAAAACATGGACGGAAGTATTGGTGCCGTTTGAAGCAGAGCTCACACATTTCCGGCATGCGGTTGATTCATTAAAAAACAAACCGGCAACGGGAGCCAGGATCGTGGAAGTGCGTCCTGCTACGGTGAAGCTGGCCGATGCGGGGCTGAAAAGATTCAAACTTGCTGCCGGACAATCAGCTTTCAGCGATACAGTTGCGCTTACCGGTAAGTTTACACCCGAGCTGGCGCGGATGGAAGGCGTACAACTCAACTGGCAAAAACAGGTAGAGCAGGGAACACAACTCACTTTTACCACCGATAAACCGGTAAAGGTGTTGGTTGGTTATTTCAAAAAACGGCAGGCGGCCTTCAGCGGACCCTCGGTGTACCTGAAAGCGCCCGAACTGGAAACGAACGCAAGCGCCAATGACTACGGCCAGGCGGATATCCGGATAGCCAATGCATTGGTGGTAAAAGGACAGCCACCGGTGAATATTCACACTTATAGCTTTCCGGCGGGTACGCACACATTAAAACTGGCGAAAGGCGTTTGCATGATCGTTGGTTTTGCCGAAGGCACAAGTGAAGTGCCGGTGTTTGATGCAGGGCTTACGGAGAATGGCAGCAGCCGCGAGATCGATTGGCTTTTTGAATAAATGAAAATTCAAAAGTCAAAATTCAAAAGTCAAAAAATGGTACCAATCGGGAATCGTCAATCGTCATCCCGAAGCCTCGGGAGTGAATGGTGAATAACCCTAAACTCATAACTTACTACTTACCACTTAATACTCACTACCTACTACTCAAATGAAACGACTTCTCTTTATCGCCATAACACTTCTCCTCGCGAACATCGTGCATGCGCAGGGCTGGTACGATGTGACCAAATATGGAGCGAAGCGCGACAGTTCGGCGAAAGCGACCGCCGCCATCGCCAAAGCTATTGCTGCGGCATCCAGGGCAGGCGGCGGTACGGTTTATTTTCCCGCAGGGAAATATCTCACCGGTCCCATACACCTGAAAAGCAATATCACCATCCATATCGATGCGGGCGCCGAATTACATTTCAGCGATAACTTCGACGATTACCTGCCAATGGTAGAGACGCGGTATGAAGGGGTGGACGTTACCAGCTTTTCTCCGCTCTTCTACGCTTACAAAGCAGAGAACATAACCATTACCGGACGTGGACTGATTGATGGACACGGAAAGAAATGGTGGGATTTTGTAGAAGGATATAAAAATGATCAGCCCCGTTCGCGCTGGCAGATTCTGTTCGATAGTTTGAATAAAAATATCCTGCTGCCGGATGATCCGAAACAAATGAAACGCGGTTTTCTAAGGCCGCCTTTCATACAACCAATGTTTTGTAAAAATGTATCGATCGAAGGGATCAGCATCCGCAATTCTCCTTTCTGGACCGTCAATCCGCAGTTCTGCGAAAATGTAACGGTGAAAGGTGTAACGATCAACAATCCGCCCTCGCCCAACACGGACGGTATTAATCCGGAGTCTTGCAAATATGTACATATTTCCGACTGCCATATCAGCGTGGGCGACGATTGCATTACCATTAAATCGGGAAAAGATATTCCCGGCAGAACGAAAGCCGCACCGGCCCAGAATTATACCATTACCAACTGCACTATGCTTTCAGGACACGGCGGCGTGGTGATCGGAAGTGAAATGAGCGGCGGTGTTAAAAATATTGTCATCAGTAATTGTGTATTTGATGGCACCGATCGCGGTATCCGTATCAAGACCACCCGCGGCCGCGGCGGCGTAGTGGAAGATATCCGCGTCGATAATATCATCATGAAAAATATCCGGGAACAGGCAATCGTGCTGGACATGGCCTACTCCAAAACTACACCGGAGCCTGTTTCCGAACGCACGCCGAAATTCCGCAACATCCGGTTGAGCAATATCACGGCTTATACAAAGGAAGCTATCTTTATCAACGGACTGGAGGAAATGCCGGTACAGGAATTCAGTGTACAGGATGCGTACTTCGAAGCAGAAACCGGTATCATCATCCGCAAGGCAAAAGATATCGAGCTGAAAAATGTACGTATTACCACAACGCGTGGTGCTGCCATCGATGTAAGCGAAACTGAGCGCATCGATATAGATGGGCTCAGTTCGGTGCAGTTGCGCGACAGCCTGCCGCTGATCCGGTTGAATGATGTGAAGCAGGCATTGATCCGCAACAGTTGGCCGCAACAGGGCTCCACACATTTTGCCGAAGTGAAAGGTGCAAAAACAGCACAGGTTATTTTCCATAATAATATTTTACCGCAGGCCTCACCCGGTATAAGGATCAATGGAGAGGTGCCTGCAAAAGCCGTTACTATTTCTTCATCCGTTAATTGATTGGGTATGCTTCGCCGGTGGAATATATGTATATTGCTGATGCTGCTTTCGCAGTGGACGAATGCACAGGATAACCTGTCGCTGTGGTATAAACAACCGGCCAGCCGCTGGACCGACGCTTTGCCTTTAGGGAATGGCCGTATAGGCGCCATGGTCTTCGGCGGTGTAAATGAAGACCGCATTCAATTTAACGAAGAAACTTTATGGACCGGTGAACCGCGCGATTACACGCGTCCGGGCGCTGCGCGATACCTGGATACCCTCCGCAGGTTGATCGCACACGGAAAACAAAAAGAAGCAGAGGCATTGGCTGAACTACATTTCATGGGGAGCAAATCCACAGAAGGTAAAACGGCGGAATGGAAAGAGAAAATACTATCGCGCCGGGGATTGAAAGACAACCCGGCTTTGCCTGGTTATGATGACGCAAAATGGAAGACTATGCCGGTGCCATCCTATGAAGGATGGGAGAGTGCTGGTTTCGAAGGATTAGACGGAGCTGTATGGGTGCGTACCCGCTTTTCTGTTCCCGATCAATGGCTGAAGCAGGAAACAACACTCGATCTCAACCGTGTGCGTGGCGACGACTATGTTTACATCAACGGTCAGGCGGTAATGCGTAACGATCAATACAAATACAAGATACCTGCGGGACTTTTGACAAAAGGAAACAACACGATCTCCGTATTGGTGCTGAATTATTTTGACAAAGGCGGCATTGCCGGTTATAAGGATACCACCAAAAAGATCGGCATTTATCCGGCTGACACCAATGGCAATGATCGTCTTGTATTGAACGGCAACTGGAAATATTTTATCCAGGATGATAATCCGCCGCCGGCACCACGTTACCAGGCCGATTATCAGCCCTTCGGTGATCTGTGGCTGCATTTCTTTCATAATGAAAATACGGTAACCGGTTACCGGCGCAGCCTTGATATCAGCAAGGCCATTTCTTATACAACTTATAAGTCTGGTGATACCACTTTTCGCCGCGAATACCTGGTGAGCCAGCCGGATCAATTGCTGGCAGTAAAACTGGATGCAGATCGCCCGCGGTCGGTGAGTCTGCAGATCGCCTTATCCAGTCCGCATAAAATTGCTGAAGTACGTACCCGCCCGGATGGTTCCATCACATTAAAAGTACAGGTCCGTAATGGCGCATTGAAAGGTCAGGCCGATTTGCAGGTAAAAATCCGTAACGGGAAATTGTCGGTCAAAGACAAAAATATTGTTATTGAAAAAGCCGATGAGGTCAGTATCTATCTTACAGCTGCCACCAATTATCGCAACTACAAAGATGTATCGGCTGATCCCGCTAAGTTATCCGCTGCTGTGATGCAGCGACATAGCAGGCGGTCATTTGAACAGGTAAAGACGGCGCATCTCGCAGAGTATAGGGCTTATTACGATCGCTTCTTTGTGCAGTTTGGTAAATCCTTTAATGATACCAAGCCAACGGATGAACGGCTGGCAAATTTTGCAAAAACGCCCGATCCCTCTTTTGCCGCATTGTACATGCAATATGGCCGTTACCTGCTTATTGCTTCTTCAAGACCGGGTACGCGCCCGGCAAACTTGCAAGGCATCTGGAACGACCTGTTGCAGCCGCCGTGGGGAAGCAAGTACACCACCAATATCAATCTCGAAATGAATTACTGGCCGGCAGAGTTGCTGAATCTTTCTCCGCTGCATGAGCCGTTGTTCAACATGATAACGGAACTCGCGGAGACGGGAAGCCACACTGCTAAAGTTCACTATAATATGCCGGGATGGGTGTTGCATCACAATACCGATCTCTGGCGGGGAACGGCTCCAATCAATGCTTCCAATCATGGCATATGGGTTACGGGCGGTGCCTGGTTGTGCGATCATTTGTGGGAACATTATCTTTATACCAAAGACACAGATTTTCTTTCGCAAAAAGCCTATCCGCTTATGAAAGAAGCGGCGCTTTTCTTTCAGCATTTCCTGGTGCGTGATCCAAAGACAGGCTGGCTGATCAGCACACCTTCCAATTCTCCCGAACACGGCGGATTGGTTGCGGGTCCTGCCATGGATCACCAGCTCATCCGCAATCTTTTCCGCCAGGTAATTAACGCCTCTGAAATATTGAATAAAGATGCAGGCTTCCGCGATAGTTTGAAAAAGCAACTGACGCAGATTGCTCCTGATCAGATCGGTCGCTTCGGGCAATTGCAGGAATGGCTGGAAGACAAGGACGATAAAAATGATAAACACCGCCACGTATCTCACCTGTGGGCGGTGTATCCGGGCTCGGAGATCAATGCAGACGAGCAGCCTGCTTTATGGAAGGCGGCGCAGCAGTCTTTACTGTTCCGTGGTGATGAAGCCACAGGTTGGAGCCTCGGCTGGAAGATCAATCTCTGGGCGCGTTTTCTCGACGGCAATCATTCTTTCAAATTGGTAAAAATGTTATTGAGTCCTGCCGGAAATGGTGCAGGCAGTTACACTAATCTTTTCGATGCGCATCCGCCTTTCCAGATCGATGGTAATTTCGGTGGCGCGGCAGGGATCGCGGAAATGTTGCTCCAAAGTCATACAAAGTACATCGACATTCTTCCCGCGCTACCGGCTGAATTGCCGGAAGGCACCATCCGCGGGCTTTGTGCACGCGGGGGCTTTGTTATAGATATTGATTGGAAAAATGGTGCGCTGGTTCAGGTGAAGATTGTATCAAATGCAGCAGATACACTTCGTCTGCGTTATAAAGGACAGGTAAAAGAAATGCCAACCACAAAGGGCAGTGTTTATATTTTTGATGGTAATCTGAAGAAGACAAATTAATGAAGATCTGGTTTTGCTTTTTGTTTACTTGTTTGTGCTGTGCTTCGATAGAAGCGCAACGGGTCTCCACGCGACTGGACGATAACTGGCTTACGATTGCGGGCGACATGCACACGCTTCCCGCTTCACAATACGCGGCGGCTTCTGTTGAAACAAAGCATTGGAAAAAAGTTTCGGTGCCGCATAACTGGGATGCTTACGAAGGTTACCGGAGATTGCTGCATGGCAACCGGCACGGCGAAGCCTGGTATCGCCGGTCACTTCGTATCGGCCAATCCCTGAAGAACAAAAGAGCTTTGTTGTTTTTTGAAGGTGCCGGTTCTTATGCAACGGTTTATCTCAATGGCAAACAAATCGGTTATCATGCGGGCGGCCGCACGAGTTTTACTATCGATATTACGGATATGGTTAAAAAGGATAACCAGGAAAATATACTGACCGTTTATACCGGGCATCCTGCAAACATCCGCGATCTGCCCTGGGTTTGTGGTGGTTGTTCTGACGAGCGGGGCTTTTCCGAAGGTTCCCAACCTATGGGCATTTTCCGTCCGGTTCACCTGGTCATTACATCCGACATTGCATTTACTCCCTTTGGTATTCATGCCTGGAGCGGTGATGAAGTGAATAAAGAAAAGGCTGTTTTACGGGTACGTACTTCGTTTAAGAATAAAGCGGCAGCCAACAGGAAGGTCACACTGGTTACGCGTCTCGTTAACCGGGAAGGTAAGACCGTTACAACGCTCTCTTCTCAACATTCAGTAAAACCGCTGGATTCGATAGATGTGGATCAGCAACCAGTGACAGTAACTGCACCACACCTGTGGTCACCGGCTGATCCTTATTTGTATAAAATTATTTCCGAACTCCGCGATGAAAAAGGCGTACTCGATAAAATAGAAACTGACTATGGTTTCCGCAAAATAAAATGGGACAGCAACAGTCATCGTTTTTTTATAAATGACCAGCCGTTGTTCATCAATGGTGTAGCGGAGTACGAACACATCATCGGGCAAAGCCATGCGTTCAGCGATCTGCAGGTTGAAGCCCGCATGCGCTGGTTGCAAAGTGCCGGCTTCAATGCTTTCCGCGACGGGCACCAGCCGCACAACCTGCGCTATGGTCAGTGGTGCAACCGCATGGGCGTGCTCTGGTGGACGCAGTTATCCGCGCATGTCTGGTTTGACTCTCCCGCATTCCGTGAAAATTTTAAAACCTTGTTGAAAGAATGGGTGATCGAAAGAAGGAACGATCCCGCGGTTATTCTCTGGGGTTTGCAGAACGAGAGCAAATTACCCGAAGATTTCGCACGCGAGTGTACCCAACTCATTCGTTCACTCGATCCCACCGCTTCCGTACAACGGCTGGTAACTACCTGCAATGGCGGTAGCGGCACCGACTGGGATGTGCCTCAAAACTGGACCGGTACTTATGGCGGCGATCCGGCTACCTACGCCAACGATCTGAAACGACAGGTATTGGTGGGCGAATACGGCGCCTGGAGAACAATCGACTTGCATACCGAAGGTCCGTTTGTACAAAATGGTCCGCTGAGCGAAGACCGCATGACGCAATTGATGGAACAGAAAGTCCGCCTGGCGGAATCTGCGAAAGACAGTCTCGCTGGTCATTTTTTCTGGCTGCTCACGTCGCATGATAACCCGGGCCGGGTGCAGGGCGGTGAAGGATGGCGGGAATTGGATCGTATCGGCCCCGTAAACTATAAAGGATTATTGACCCCATGGGAGGAGCCGTTGGACGTTTACTACATGTATCGCAGCAACTACGCTGATCCGGTTACTCAACCGATGGTATATATCGTGTCGCATACATGGCCCGGCAGATGGACAACAGCAGGTATTAAAAATGGCATTACGGTTTATTCAAATTGTACAGAGGTAGAACTTTTCAATGATCTCGGCGGTGCATCGTTAGGGAAACGTAAGCGTGATGGCATCGGTACGCATTTTACCTGGGATAAAATAGATATTCAGTACAACGTTTTATATGCGATAGGTTATCGCGATGGCCGGCCGGTTGCCAGAGACACGATTGTATTACATCATCTTCCGCAGGCACCCGGATTGAAAAAATTTTATGAAAAACAACCGGACATCACCACACCACAGAAAGGGTATTATTACTGGTACCGGGTGAATGCCGGTGGTCCCGCCTACATCGACCGACTGGGACAACGCTGGATAGCTGACCAGGTTTGGGATGGCAAAGGTATATGGGGCTCGCAATCGTGGACGAAACAATTTCCGGGACTGCCTGATTTTTTTGCCAGCCAAAGAAGAACCTTTGCGCCACTGAAAGGAACAAAAGATCCTGAGCTGTTCAGCACCTTCCGTTATGGAAGAGACGAGCTGACCTATCGTTTTCCTGCTCCTGCCGGAGAATACAGCATCGAACTTTATTTCACCGAACCCTGGCTGGGCATCGGCGGAGGCAAAGATCTAAAAGGAATGCGTGTGTTTGATGTGGCAGTCAATGGCAAAGTAGTATTGAAAGATCTTGATATCTGGAAAGAGGCTGGCAGTAATAAAGTGTTGAAGAAGATCATCACTGCGCAATCGGCCAATGCAGAATTGGTCATTGGCTTTCCGCGGTTAAATGCTGGTCAGGCCGTGATCTCCGCGATTGCGGTTGCAGCAAAAAAGCCGCTGAACCTGGCGGTAAGAGAACTTTCACTCGCGAGGATTCATGCTCCATCAAACGTAACTACCGAACACTGGCTGGATATCGGGCAGCAGGTTTTTGCGAATACATCCACTGCATTCAGTGCATTACCTCCGGCTGTCTTTGGTGCTCAATGGATAAAACCTGCATCACCTGATCCGCAGCGTTATCATTTTTCCGTAACAAAATCAACCGACGTGTACGTGGCTATCGATACGTTAAAAATGGTAAAGGAGGAATGGAAAGAATTTGAAAACACGCAGACATTTTTGGAAACGGATGAAAACGGCGGTAAGTCGTACACCTTATACCGGCGAAGGTTGGAACCTACGCGCATGCTGGAGTTGAGCAACGTTACCGGTCCGGTGATCCTGGTGCAGGTGTCGACCATGCAACCGGCTTTCGATTTGAAAAAGACAATACCTTATCGCGCCGAAAAAGCAATCCTTTCCCCGGGTGTAACGATGGAAACGTTCGGTGGCCGTAATTGCGCTGTCATAAAAAGCAATGATCCGGTGAAAATAGAGTGGACCATTGAAACCGGCGTTGCCGATGTATATGCATTAACATTTAAATATTATTCACCACAGGAAAAAAATATCAGGGGACGTATGGAGATAAGAGATGCAGGCAACACGCTGCTGGTTGACAAAGAAGTGGAGCTTGATTTTACACGCCCCGGCAAATGGAACCAGTTTACGTTTGATACGGGTACGCAGATCAATGCAGGAAGTTATAAAGTGATCTTTCATACATCCGGTGCAGCGGGCATAGCTGTCTCGGGAATTGAAATACAATGATGAGGTATATAATCAGTTTGTTCGCATTTTCCCTGTTCTTCTTTTCTGCAACGAAAAGAATAGCGGCGCAATCATTGTCGGTGAAAGCCCTGCAATGCGAATACCTGATTGAGCCGCTTGGTATCGAGACGGTAAAACCCGGGTTAAGCTGGCAGATCAGCTCATCTGCTCAGCAGGTAATGCAGACTGCTTACCGCATTCTCGTCAGCGATGACTCGCTCGCGCTGGCAAGTAACAAGGGAACAATATGGGATTCAGGGAAAATACCGTCGGATCAATCACTGATGGTTGGGTACAAAGGCAAACCATTGAAAGCCGCTACGAAATATTTCTGGAAGGTAATGGTGTGGGATAATAAAGGCCACCGCTCCGCATGGAGCGCGGTGGCGAGCTGGCGCATGGGATTGCTGACCCGGGCCGATTGGAAAGGCGCATCATGGATCGCTTATGATGTTTTGCCCGATTCCTCCGTGATCGTGCCGTTGGCACATGGCCGTGGAAAAAAGGAGTGGGGTACAAGACGCGACGTACTTCCTTTATTCAGAAAGACATTCACCATCAATAAAAAAATAAAAAGCGCTACGGCTTTCGTAACCGGCCTGGGGCAGTTTGAATTTTTTGTCAACGGGACAAAAGCGGGTGATCATTTTCTCGATCCCGGATGGACACAATACAGCAAACATGCATTGTATGTGCCATTTGATATAACCGGTCAGTTGAAACAGGGAGAGAATGTGTTGGGTGCCATGCTGGGCAATGGATTTTATTATATTCCCGGTGAACGTTACCGCAAACTAACCGGTGGGTATGGTTATCCTAAAATGATTGCGAATATCGTTATTGAATATGCAGATGGGAGCACCGTGAACATCATCACTGATCAGTCATGGAAAACGGCACCTTCACCGGTTTATTTTTCCAGCATCTATGGTGGAGAAGATTATGATGCGACGCTTGAACAAAATGGTTGGGATAAAACAGGGTTTAATGACAATGATTGGCAAACGGTGAAGATCACGGATGGCCCGCCCGAACTGGATGCGCAATTGACGTATGCGGTGAAAGTGATGCAACGGTTTACTGCTGTCAAAACGACAACCCTCCGGCCCGATGTACAAGTAGCCGATCTCGGACAAAATGCTTCCGGCATTCCCTTCATCCGTGTACGTGGTAGAAAAGGAGATACTGTGAGGGTAATACCGGCAGAACTGATCAACCAAGACGGTTCGGCCAACCAAAAGTCAACCGGAAGCCCGGTATATTATACGTATGTATTAAAAGGCGAAGGGGAAGAAAGCTGGCAGCCACGTTTCGCTTATTATGGGTTTCGTTACCTCCAGGTTGAAGCTATTGCCGGAAACAGCCGCAAGCAGGCACCCACATTATTGAGTGTCGAAGGGCTGCACATCCGGAATGCCGCTCCGCAAAACGGAACTTTTCAATCATCGAGTGTTTTGTTTAACCAGACCCATGAACTGATCCGCTGGGCGGTTAACAGCAATATGGTGAGTGTATTCACCGATTGCCCGCACCGCGAAAAGTTGGGCTGGCTGGAGCAGACACATCTCGTGGGAAGTTCGGTCCGTTATATTTACGACATTGCTGCATTGGGCCGCAAAGTGGTGCGCGACATGATGAATTCGCAAACACCGGATGGATTAATACCGGAGATCTCGCCTGAGTTTCATCAGTTCGTCGATCCGTTCCGCGATTCACCGGAGTGGGGCAGTGCAGGTATTATCCTTCCCTGGTATTTGTATCAATGGTATGGCGATAAACAAATTGTGGCGGAAGCTTATCCGATGATGCAACGTTATATTACTTATTTGCGCGGCAAAGCCAATAATCATATTCTCACACAAGGCCTGAGCGACTGGTATGATCTCGGTCCTGAGCGGCCGGGCTTCTGCCAGTTGACAACACCAGGCATTACCGCAACGGCCATCTATTATTACGATCTTTGCATTCTCGAAAAGATCGCAGCCATGCTTGACAAAACCGCCGATGCAGCGGATTATAGAAAACAGGCGCAGGAAGTAAGAAAAGCCTTCAATAATAAATTCTTCAACCAGCAAACAAAACAGTACGGCACAGGAAGTCAGACATCCAATGCGATGGCGCTTTACATGGACCTGGTAGAACCGGCTAATCGCAAAGAGGTGTTGAATAACCTCGTAAATGATATACGTACCCGTGATTACGCGTTAACGGCCGGTGATATCGGTTACCGTTATGTGTTGAAGGCATTAGAAGAAGGTGGCTACTCAGATGTGATCGTAAAAATGAATAGCCGGACCGACGTTCCCGGTTATGGTTATCAACTGGCGAAAGGCGCCACTGCACTTACCGAATCATGGTCGGCACTGCCCGTTGTTTCCAATAACCATTTCATGTTGGGACATTTGATGGAGTGGTTCTATGCCGGCCTTTGTGGTTTGAAAACAGAGAGAGGGAGTGTGGCTTTTAAGCAAATTCACATTGCACCGCAGGTGACGGGCGACATCAACAGTGCATCTGCACGTTACGAATCGCCCTATGGGACGGTATCCGTAAACTGGGAGCGTAAGGGAAAACAGTTCAGGATGAAAGTGGTTATTCCTCCGAATACTACGGCTACCATCGAATTGCCTGCGAACAACAAATACAAAACACCGGTCAAAACAGGTTCGGGTGAACATGTTTATGAAGTGACCTTACAATAATTGAGTGACATGAAGCAGAAAATCGTATTACTGGCTTTGATAACAATGGCGTTGCTTCCTTTTCAATCAGGTGCGCAATCCGCCGTACGCATTATCAGCGACTTTGACAAAGGATGGAAGTTTAAGCTGGGTGATGATAGCATGGCTTCGCAACGGATCTATGCCGATGCAAAATGGCGAAAGCTGGATTTGCCGCACGATTGGAGCATCGAAGGGAATTTTAGCCAAACGTATCCAACCACCACACAAGGCGGCGCGTTGCCCACGGGTACGGGCTGGTACAGAAAAGATTTTTTAATTCCGGCGACATGGAATAAAAAAAAGGTATCGGTGGAATTCGATGGCGTTTATTGCAACAGCGAGGTTTGGATCAATGGCCATTATCTCGACAAACGTCCCTATGGCTATAGCTCATTCAGCTATGATCTTACTTCATACATTAATCCCGGCAAAACAAATACGATCGCGGTACGAGTAGACAATAGCCGCCAGCCGAATTCACGCTGGTATACGGGGTCAGGTATTTACCGGCATGTAAGATTGGTGGCTACCTCGCCGGTGGCTGTTGAGCAATGGGGCGTGGCTGTTACCACCGCGGTAAAAGGAAATAAAGCGACGGTCAATATTGCCACTTCCATTAATTTTCCGCACGACCGCAGGTCGATGATCTATGTATACAGCACCATTTACAACAGGCAGGGAAAAGTGGTGGCAAAAAGTAAAGGCAGAACCCACCAGCTGGCGGCTATTCCCGGCGCCTTTCACGAAACGCTGACGATGACGAATCCTGTTCTGTGGTCGATCGAAAATCCTTATCTGTATAAAGTTGTAACCCGGGTGTATGAGAACGGACAATTAACCGATGAATATGAATCGCCGCTGGGAATAAGATATTTTCATTTCGACAAAGACAAAGGGTTTTTCCTGAACGGGCAATGGCTGAAAATAAAAGGGGTGTGCAATCACCACGATCTTGGTGCGCTCGGTGCCGCTGTCAATACACGCGCCATGGAGCGCCAGTTACAAATCCTAAAAAAAATGGGCTGCAACGCCATCCGCACGGCACACAACCCTCCCGCTCCCGAACTGCTCGACCTTTGCGATAAAATGGGATTTCTGGTAATGGATGAATCCTTCGACATGTGGAAGAAAAAGAAAAACAAGCACGATTACAGTGAAGATTTTTCTGCCTGGTATAAAAGAGACCTGGCAGACATGGTGCTGCGTGATCGCAATCACCCTTCTGTTTTCATGTGGAGCATTGGCAACGAAATCCGCGAGCAGTTCGATAGTACGGGCATCAGTTTTTCCCGGGAAATGGTGGCGATTGTCAAAGCGCTCGATTCCACACGTCCGGTGATGGCTGCATTGAGTGAATGGAATCCGGAGAAAAATTTCATGTATAAATCGGGAGCTTTCGATGTAACCGGATTGAATTATCACCACGAGGTGTATGAGGATTTTCAAAAATATTATCCCGGACAGATCTTTATCGGTGCGGAAAATATGTCGGCCTTCGCTACGCGTGGCCATTATGATCAACCTTCGGATACGATCATGTTCTGGCCGGCACGTTCGCCTTTGAAGACGGTAGAAAAAGGCAATCCGGATTTCACCGTCTCGGCTTATGACCAGGTGTCGGCCTATTGGGGAAGCACACACGAAAAGACCTGGGGCATCATAAAAAAACATCCGTATTTGTCGGGCTTGTTTGTATGGAGCGGCTTTGATTTTTTGGGTGAACCGATCCCTTATCCCTGGCCTGCACGCAGTTCGTATTATGGCATCATCGACCTCGCAGGTTTTCCGAAGGATGTATACTATATGTACCAAAGCGAATGGACCAACCAACCTGTATTGCATTTGTTTCCACACTGGAACTGGCAAAAAGGACAAACCGTTGATGTGTGGGCCTACTACAGCCAGGCCGATGAAGTGGAATTATTTATCAATGGAAAATCGCTGGGTATAAAGTCCAAACCCGATGATACAACGTTTCATGTGATGTGGCGCGTGCCTTTTGAACCGGGACAATTGGTGGCCGTATCGAAAAAAGAAGGTAAGGAAGTATTGCGCAAAGTGATCAATACGGCAGGCATTCCGGCAAAACTGGTGCTGCTGGCGGACCGCGACAGCCTGCAAAACGATGGTCGTGACCTGAGTTTTATCCGCGCATCCATCGTCGATGCAAGCGGCAACCTGGTGCCGGATGCAGACAAAGAAATTACGTTTACCGTAAAAGGGCCGGGATTCATTGCCGGCACCGATAACGGATACCAGGCAGATACGGTTTCATTGAAATCGCCGGTTCGCAAGACCTGGAAAGGGCTGGCGCTGGCGATAGTGGGCAGTACGGAACAAACCGGTATCATAGAAGTGCAGGCGAATGCTCCGGGATTGCCACCGGTCAAACTACTGTTGAAAAACAATAAAATAGCGCAAAAAAGAGCCCCGGTCTGGTAAAACTCCGTTATCCACATAGTAAAATCTTCCATCATTATAGCAAAACCTTACATTGTTGCCGCTTAAGGCCACGTGTACCTTTAGTTCCGGCTGATGAATATAAATTGTCGTTTTGACAATCATTCGCCCTAACGATTAAAAGGATTTGCATGAAACTGTCCAGGATTGCCATGATACTTCTCTTACGGAGGACCTCCGTTGCGTTTACCTTTTCATTATGGGCTCTCACTGGACTTACCAATAGTGCTCATGCACAGGAAGCAGATACCGTTGCTTATAGAAAAGTAGTCACAGAACGCTCTGCCAAAATTGTACAAACGCTTTCCATCAAAGATTCTGCTGCATATTATCGCGTGGTAAACAAGATCGCGGATCAATACATTGCTTTAAATAAGGTACACGATGGCAGCAAAGCCGCAGTGTCTTCGCTGAAGCAACAAAATCTTTCCAAAGAAGAGCTGGCAACGGCCGTAAAAAAAGAAGAGGAAAATAAAAATGCCTCTTTACGTCTGTTGCATACAGCATTTATTAAACTGCTGAGTGCCGATCTTAATGCTGCACAAGTGGAAAAAGTAAAGGACGGGATGACCTATGGTGTGTTGCCGCTTACCTGGACTGCTTACCAGGATATGTTACCCAATCTTACCAAACAACAGAAAGAACAGATCTACGCTTACCTCGTGGAAGCACGTGAACTGGCGATGGATGAAGGTACTTCTGACAACAAGCACAAAGTGTTTGGAAAGTACAAGGGAAAAATCAACAATTATTTGTCTGCTGCCGGTTATGATATGAAGAAGGAAGGAGAGGAGTGGCAGAAAAGGATCAAAGAACGGGAGCAGGCCAAAGCTCCCAAAAGTTAGAGAGAATTTTACAACTGCTATATTTTGTATTTGCCTAACGTTCAACTAAAACTAAGCCATATGAATTGTCTGCGACCATCCAAGTTACTGCTGCTTTTCATGCTCCTGGGCTGCTCACTGCTTGCATTCGCTCAGGATAAGTCTGTTACCGGCCGTGTAACGGACCTGAAAACCGGCAACCCGATGGGAAATGTGAGTGTCCGTGTGAAGAACGGAACTCAAACCACCCGAACCGATAGCTCGGGCCTCTTTACGATCAATGTACCTTCCGAAGAATCTATTCTTTCGTTTTCACACGTTGGTTATTCCATTTATGAAACCAAAGCCGGCTCCGGCTCGCTGAGCATCGCCATGAACTCTACCGAGAGCCAGATGGACGATGTGATCGTGGTTGGTTACGGCACCAAGAAACGTGCAAATGTACTCGGCTCCGTAGGTTCCATGAATCCCAAAGAAATTGAAGACATACCGTTTACCAATCTCTCTACCGGTCTCGTGAATAAAGTGCCCGGTGTAAGTGTTAACCAGACATCCGGTAAACCCGGTGCTACTACCAACCTGCGTATCAGGAACCCAACAACCTTCGGTAACTCGGGTAGTGTGGAACCGCTTTACGTGATCGATGGAATTGCTTACAACAACCCCGAGGGTAAAGAGTTCTTCGATAACCTCGATGCAACGATGGTGGACAATATTTCTTTCCTGAAAGATGCGGCCGCTTCCGTTTACGGAGCGCGTGGTGCTAACGGCGTAATTCTCGTTACTACCAAAAAAGGTAAACCCGGTCGCCCGCGTGTGAGCTATTCGGGTTCTTATGGTGTGTCAGATGCGGTGAATGTACCACAGACCCTTACCGCTTATGAGCACGTAAGCCTGCTCAATAATAAGTACCGCGCCAATCCTAACTGGAACACTTTCGTGTATGACCAGTCTGAACTGGATTATGCAAAAGGTTTGAAAAATAGCTGGTTTGACGATACATGGGAAGCTTCCAGTATACAGCGTCACACGGTCAACATCAGTGGCGGTTCAGATAAGATCACTTTCTTTGGTGGCGCCAACTACCTGAAAGAAACCGGCAACCTGCAGGATCTCTATGCTAATAAATACGGCTTTCGTATCGGTGCAACGGCTAAGATCACCAATGAACTGACTGCTGACATCTCGTTCAGCAATGACAATTCGATCTTGGACCGGCCCACTCCAAAGGGTATTACCAGTTTCGCCGGTCAGTCTTCCGACCAAACCGATCAGATGAATGCTACTATGGCGGCGTTGCTGCTGATTCCGAAATGGGTACCGATGTATGTTGATGGTAAACCGGTTTATACCACCGCTCCTCAATGGCATCCGAAAGAATTGCAGAATACTAATTCATATGCGCGCACCAACTCAAGGGGTAATAACATTACTGCGAGCATGAATTATAAAGTTCCTTTTATCGAAGGTCTTTCACTCCGCGTGTCTTACGGACAAAACTCCCGTACTTCTCTGGGTAAAGAATATTATGTTTCGTACAGCCTGTACGATTTCGAACGTACCGGTACGTCTACTTATCCTTCCTCTCCCGGCAAACAGCGTATCATTTATACTAATACACCCACGGCAACCAACTCCGTTCGTTCTATCAAGAATGGTAACTCGCTTCGCATGAGCAACGATAACTCCAAGAGTTATCAGTTCAACCAGGCGATCAACTACCAGCGTACTTTCGGCAAGCACGATATTGATGTATTGCTGCTGGCAGAACAAAGTGAGTCTTCTGCAGAAGGTTTCTTTTCCAGTGTGGAAGGACAGGTTATTCCTGGTGTGGACGAATTGTGGGGCTTTACACAGGACCGTACCTTCTACGATCATGCGAGTTCCCGTTCAGAGATTGGCCGCGCCAGCTACCTGGCTCGTCTGAACTATGCATTCATGGACCGTTACCTGCTTGAAGGTTCTTTCCGCGCGGATGCTTCTCCTAACTTCCCTCCGGGCTCACGTTGGGGTTATTTCCCTTCAGTAGCTGTGGGTTGGAAAATTTCACAGGAAAATTTCTTCCGCAATATCACTTTCGTGGATGATCTGAAACTGCGTATGCAGGTTGGTCTCACCGGCAGCGACGCGGTAAGAAATTATCAATACCTCGAGCGTTACACACAAACCACCGGTATGCTGTTTGGCAATACCATGACCAATGGTCTGAATCCTAACGCGATTCCTAACCCCGACATCACCTGGGAAAAAGCACTCTATACCAACTTTGGTATCGATGGTAGCTTCCTGAAAGGAAAATTCAACGCCTCGATCGATGTATACCGCCGTTACAATACCGACATGCTGGAAACGCCTACCTCTACGGTGCCTTCAACATTCGGTGCTACCATTGCCGACCGCAACTACTCCCGTATGAAGTCATGGGGTGTGGAAGGTGCACTGGGCTATAACGGAAAAATTTCAAAAGATTTCGGCTTCAACGTACAGGTGAACCTTGGCTGGACGGACAACAAAGTACTCCGCCGTTACTACAACGTGAACTCTGATACAGGTTATAAAAATCCGATCGGTGTACGTACCGACCGTGGTATCGAAGGTTATATTGCAACAGGTATTCTGCGTACACAAGCGGATGTGGATGCATTGCTGGCAAAGTATCCCAACTGGAGAATTGACGGACAAGTACCACAGGTTGGCTTCATGAATTACCAGGATCTGAACGGCGACGGTGTGATCACAGATGCTGACCGTACACGTATCGCTGAACGTTCCGGTAACATCTTCGGAATTGGTCTTAATCTCGGCTTCTCCTGGAAAGGATTGCGTCTGAGTGTGAATAGCAGCCTGGGTATCGGTGGTAAACGTTCTTACGACAACTCCGCCCGCCGTGCTCCGACAGAAAGCCAGAACGGCCTTTCTATCTGGAAAGATTCCTGGTCTCCTGAAAATCCGAACGCGAAATATCCCGTGATCAACAGTCCGCTGATCGGCGATATATCTACGTTCTGGCTCACGGATGCAACAACTTGGCGCATCAACAATGCCCAGCTCTCTTATTCACTGCCTGCTGCATTGAAGACGCGTTATAAAATTCCTGAAATGCGCCTTTTCGTGGTGGCAACCAACCTGGGTGCGATCATCAATCCCCAGCCGTATAAGGATGTGAACGCTAACATAGCGATCGATTATCCTACACTGCGTACTGTAACATTTGGTGCCAACATTTCTTTATAATCTGACAAACGATTACTACCATGAAAAAAGCAATTATATATTCTCTCCTCGCTGCGGCCACTCTTACCGGTTGCACGAAGAAAATACTGGACAAACGCGACCTAACTGGTCTGGGTGACGAAACCTGGAGCAATGAATCAACTGCTACCCTGTATCTCAACCGCTGTTATGCAGTGATCATGCCCGGCTTTCCTGCCAACAACGGTACCTCGTTGCTTCCGTACGCCCTGCATGACGTGAGTGATGAGTCTAATACTACTCGTACGACCGCAATGTTACTTGGCAATCTTGCCGATAATGCCGTTACGGATTTTGGTAATAGCCCGACTTCCAACACCAGCACGTACGCCAATATCCGCAGATGTAATATCCTGATCCAGGAGATTGATAAGGGAACTCTTTCGGAAGATATCCGCACACGACTCAAAGCAGAAGCTTACTTTCTGCGCGCATGGAACTATTTCAACATGGTGAAGCTGTACGGTGGTGTACCTTATGTAACTACCGCACAGGAGTGGGACGAGAACGTGATCAATGTGCCGCGCAACAAGACTTCGGAGTGTATTGATTCGCTCGTAAGAGATTTGAATATGGCGGCAGCGGGTTGTGCTAAAACAACGATAGCTTCCCAAACCACTGGTAACCGCGGACGTATCACGCGCGGTGCGGCGCTGGCCATGAAAGGCCGCGTATTGCTCACATGGGCAAGCGCACAATTCAATCCAACCAATAATGCGGCGCGCTGGGAAGAAGCCTATAAAGCTAACAAGGCGGCCTATGATTCACTTATACTCGATGGTCACGCATTGTTTGGCACATTTGCCAACGTGCTGACTGATGAGACCTCTTCCAATAAAGAAGTAATCATGATCCGTTCTTATAACGGCACTGATGGCTGGTCAAATTCTTACGAAAACTCTGCGCGTCCACGCTCTGAAGGAGCCGGCGGCCAGTATCAGCCTACCTGGGACCTGGTGAAAGCTTTCCCCATGAAAAATGGTAAAGCGATCGATGAAGCCGGTTCCGGTTACGATGCCACTTATTATTGGAAAGACCGCGATCCACGCTTTGCTGCTACCGTTGCTTATAACGGTGTTGTATGGGGATTGAGCGCACAGCCTACGCGCAAACAATGGACCTATATCGGTACACCTAACCCGGAAGCTACCGTTACCACCACAGGTTTCTACAGCCGCAAAGGTGTTAACCTGAATACACTCGCTCTTAACGCAGCACTGGGAACTACCGACTGGGTGGAAATCCGTCTGGCTGAAGTGATGCTCAACCTCGCTGAGTGTGCCAACGCAACCAACCGCCAGGCTGAAGCGTATGATATGCTGAAAAAAATCCGCCAGCGTGCAGGGATTACTGCCGGCTCAGACAACCTTTATGGTTTAAAAGCGTCTATGACTACAACCGAGATGTTCAACGCGATCATGAACGAACGTCGCATCGAACTCGCTTTTGAAAATAAACGTTATGACGATCTTCGCCGTACAAAAATGTGGAGCACTGCTTTGAACGGCACAAAACGTCAACGCCTGGAGATAGCAGTGAAAGCGCCTTACACGGCAACGATCCTGAACAACTTCATTGCCGGTTCAACTACCGTACGTGTACGCGATACCATCAATGTAGACGGACCAAGCTACACCCAGTTCTTTACCGCTACTGTTAAAGATCTTGATGCACAGCCGATCAACTACCTGGATAAATATTATTTCTATGGTATACCGAATACGCATCTGAGCCGCAGTCCGTTGATCAAAAATACGAATGGATGGACCGGTGGCACATTCGATCCACTGCAGTAAACCGATCTGGTAAAAGGAGCCTCAAAAACTCCTTTTACTTTTTTACATCATATATGTATTAACAAAACCTTAAACTGCGATCCTGAAAGTATTTGTCATTTAATTAATCGTTATCACTCATGAATCGTAACCGGAACATTTTTTTTGCTGTTGCAGTTAGTTTAGGTTTTACCATTCCCGCGGCAGGCCAGTATCCGACTATTACGCCGGAAGTAAAAAAGGCATCCGACTCGCTGATGCGGGCTGCAGAAGAACATTCTGAAAAGGCCTGGGCCATCGCCTATCCCATCATACGGGAACAGGCACGCAATGGCCGTCCTTATATTCCCTGGGCTTCCAAACCCGATGATCTTCCGCAGGCAGATATCCCCGCATTTCCCGGCGCGGAAGGCGGTGGCAAGTTTACCATCGGCGGACGTGGCGGAAAAGTGTATGTGGTCACCAACCTGAACGACGACGGTCCCGGTAGCCTTCGCTGGGCTTGTGAACAAGGTGGTGCGCGCACGGTGGTGTTCAACGTAGCCGGTATCATTCGTCTCAAAACACCATTGATCATCCGCGCTCCTTATATCACGATTGCCGGACAAACTGCACCCGGTGATGGTGTATGTGTGGCCGGTGAATCAGTTTGGATCAATACCCACGATGTAATCGTTCGATTCATGCGTTTTCGTCGTGGTGAAACATGGGTAGGCCGTCGTGATGACGCCATCGGAGGCAACCCGATCGGCAATATCATGATCGACCACGTGTCGGCCAGTTGGGGATTGGATGAGAACATGAGCATGTATCGTCACATGTACAACGACAGCACCGGCAAACCGGCAGAAGACAAATTGCCAACGGTGAACATCACCATTCAGAATTCTATTTTCTCCGAAGCACTTGATACCTGGAATCACGCGTTTGGCAGTACACTCGGTGGCGAAAACTGCACCTTCATGCGCAACCTTTGGGCCAATAACGCCGGACGTAACCCGTCTATCGGCTGGTATGGGATCTTCAATTTTGTCAACAATGTAGTGTTCAACTGGGTACACCGCTCTATCGACGGAGGTGATTACCGCGCACAGTATAACATCATCAACAACTATTTCCAACCCGGACCTGCCACACCGAAAAATGCAGTAGGGCATCGCATTCTCAAACCGGAGTCCGGCCGCAGCAAACTAAAATACCTGACATTCGGCCGTGCTTACGTTAATGGTAATATCATGGAAGGTTATCCTGCCATTACGAAAGACAACTGGAACGGTGGCGTGCAGGTAGAAGACCGTGCTGATGCCGGTCAATACAGAGACGATATCAAATGGGATAAACCTTTGCCCATGGCTCCGCTCACCATTCTCAAAGCCGAAGACGCGCGTAAATTTGTATTGGCCAATGCCGGCGCAACCCTGCCAAAAAGAGATCCGGTTGATACGCGTATTGCCGAAGAAGTGCGTTCCGGTAAGATTACGGCATTACCCAATGTGCAGTTACCCGATTCTCAATTCAAACACCGTCGCGCACCGATCGATTCTTATAAAATCGGTATCATCACTGATGTAAGCCAGGTTGGCGGATATCCCGAATACAAAGGGACTCCTTACAAAGACAGTGACAACGACGGTATTCCCGACGAATGGGAACGCAAAAATGGATTGAATCCAAATAATCCGGATGATGCGTCTCAATATTCCAAAAGCAAATCCGGTTACACCAACATCGAAGAGTATCTCAACAGTGTAGTACCTGTGCAACAGGTTCGGCCTGCTGTCAGCAGCAAATAATAAGTAAACATACCGTTGCCACAGGTGGAAGTTTAACTCCTGCCTGTGGCAATTGGTTTTTATGAATTAATTCTACCTTTCCGCTTTAATCAGGAAAGCCGGTGAAGATGCAGACATACCATATCTTTTTCAGTAAAAATTATTTCCGGTTCTGCGCTACAGCAATGCTGGTGGCGGCGTTACTGCTGTCGGAAAGTAAGGCACAGAAAAAAGAAAAACCTGCCCCTCCGCTGGCGTATAAAAATGGTCAGTTGATCTATACGCCCGATTCACTCGGCAACCGTCTTCCCGATTTTTCTTATTGCGGTTACAAAGGTGGTGATGAGGTTATTCCCGACCTGCCGGTCAAAGTCATTGTACCATCATCGACCGGCGATGCAACAGCCCGTATACAGGCGGCTATTGATTTTGTAAGCAGGCAAAACGCCGATGCCAGGGGATTCCGCGGTGTAGTATTCCTTCAGCCGGGAACCTATCTCGTGGAAGGCTCTCTCCGTTTGCGTACCTCAGGTGTTGTATTGCGGGGAAGTGGAATAGCTAAAACCATTCTTCGCGGTACGGGTCTCAGCCGCGCCACGCTGATCGAAATAAATGGAACAGATGACCGCATCAGCGGTGACACTATTTCCATACAAACGAATTATGTGCCGGTGAATGCCACTTCCTTTGAAGTGATCAGCACGAAAGGGTTGAAAGAAGGGCAGGAGCTGCAAATCATCCGCCCTTCCGTTCAGCAATGGATACAACTACTTAAAACCGATCATTTCGGCGGCGGCATTACCTCACTCGGATGGAAGCCCGGGCAACGCGATATCCGCTGGACACGCACCATTACGGCTATCAAAGGAAACCAGGTTACCATCGATGTACCGCTGACAACAGCTTTGGATATTAATTACGGTGGAGGGAAAATTGTTCCCTTTACCTGGAAAGGCCGTATCAGTGAATGTGGGGTGGAAGAGCTGACGCTCGAATCTGATTTCAATAAAGCGAACGCAAAAGACGAGGATCATCGCTGGATGGCCATCACCATCGATGATGCGAAAGATTGTTGGGTGCGTCGTGTACAGTTCAATCATTTTGCGGGATCGGCTGTGGCGGTTTATGAAAATGCCGCACGTATTACCGCTGAAGATTGCATCGCTCAAAAACCTGTTTCGGAAATAGGTGGTGAACGCCGCAATGTATTTTTTACCGCAGGCCAGCAAACACTTTTCCAACGCTGCTTTTCGGAGGAAGGCATACATGATTTTACCACGGGGTTTTGCGCGCCCGGTCCGAATGCTTTTGTGCAATGCGAAGCGAAGAACGCTTATGGTTTCAGCGGCGGCATCGACAGTTGGGCATCAGGTGTTTTGTTTGATATCGTAAACGTTGATGGCAATGCCATTTCTTTTTTTAATCGCGGACAGGATGGACAGGGAGCGGGATGGAATATCGCGAACAGTGTGTTGTGGAATTGCAGCGCAGCGAGGATCGATTGTTATCAACCACCCGGAGCACAGAACTGGTCGTTCGGTGCCTGGAGCCAGTTTTCCGGTGACGGCTACTGGGGCGAATCGAACAACAGTATCGAGCCGCGTAGTTTGTATTACGCGCAGTTGCGGGAGCGGCTCGGCAAAAAGACAGACTCACGCCCACAGGTAATGAATATCCAGACCGATGCCAGCAGCAGTCCTTCTGTTGCCACGGCGGCTGAACTTACTTCACTGGCCAAAGAACCCGCGCAAACATTGGTACAGTTTATTTACACAACGATCAGTTCCAACCCGGTCATCTCTGATGTCCGTGGAGTGAAAACGATTGATCAGATTGGTGTGCCGGCGCCGCCACGCTATCACGTGCTGCCTGCATTGGAAGTGAAAAATGGCTGGTTGCAAAGACAGGATGCTGTTGTAGCCGGTAATCGCCTCAGCGTTCCCTGGTGGAACGGCAGCGCACGTCCTTATGGCGCGGCAAAAGCAGGAATGGCCATTACAAGATTTGTTCCGGGCCGTACCGGCACAGGAGTGACGGATGATCTTGATGCTGTTGCCGACACCATGCGGTCCCGCAATATCCTGGCTATCGAACAGAATTATGGTTTGTGGTACGAGCGTCGCCGCGACGATCATGAACGTATCCGCAGGATGGACGGAGAGGTATGGGCACCGTTTTATGAATTGCCGTTTGCACGCAGCGGGCAAGGCACGGCATGGGACGGCCTTAGTAAATACGATCTCACCAAATACAATACATGGTACTGGAATCGCCTTCGCCGGTTTGCCGACCTGGCAGATCAAAAAGGATTGATTCTCGTTCACCAGAATTATTTTCAACACAACATTATCGAAGCAGGCGCTCATTATGCAGACTTTCCCTGGCGCCCCGCCAACAATATCAACAATACCGGCTTTCCGGAACCCGTGCCCTATGCAGGCGATAAACGCATCTTCATGGCCGAACAATTTTATGATGAAACACATCCGGTCCGTCGTCCCCTGCATATTGCTTATATACGTCAATGCCTCGATAACTTCCGCGGCAACGGCAGCGTGATCCATACCATCAGCGAAGAATTTACCGGTCCTTTACATTTTGTAAAATTCTGGACAGGCGTGATTGCGGAGTGGGAAAAGGAAAAAGGCGAGCATCCGATGATCGCGTTGAGTGCGACCAAAGATGTGCAGGACTCCCTGCTCGCCGATCCGCAGCATGCTGCGGTGATCGATGTCATCGATATCCGTTACTGGCATTACCAGGCTGATGGAAGCGTGTACGCACCCGCAGGGGGACAAAACCTCGCGCCCCGCCAGCACGCGCGTTTGCTGAAACCAAAACGTTCTTCCTTCGAACAAGTATATCGCGCCGTGCGTGAGTACCGCGAAAAATATCCGCAGAAAGCGGTGATCTATTCGGCAGATAGCGATAACCTCGGCTGGGCCGTGTTTATGGCAGGCGGCTCGATGGCGCAATTACCACGACTTCCGGAAGGAATGCTGCATGATGCAACGCGCATGCGGCCGCTTCCGATAAAGGACAAACAATATATTTTATCCGATGGTTCCGGCAACTTCATTGCTTATGGTGAATCGGGTCCCGACCTGAAATCCGAACTCTCCGGCAAACCCGCAACGGCTACCTGGATCGATCCGCGCAAAGGCACCATTCTTAAGAAAGAACAAATCCGGAATAATAAAACCGCAAGCCTCACTCCGCCATCGGGCAGTTGGGTGCTTTGGGTAAAAGTCAACGAATGATGAGAATAATAATTGCAGTTTTAATAGTAGTACTGTTCATGAGTGGCTGCAGCGAACCGCTGAAATCCGGCGTGGAAGGCATGCAGGCGCTTAAAATCGGAGAAGACAAGCGCAGTATCGTTACGGCAGATGGCAAACCTTTTTTCTGGCTGGGTGATACCGGCTGGCTGCTGTTTGTAAAACTTAACCGCGAAGAAATTGCACAGTACATGGCCATCCGGAAAGAACAGGGCTTTAACGTGGTGCAGGTAATGACAATTCATGATGTAAACAATGCCGTTAACGTGTATGGTGACAGCGCATTGGTTAATAAAAATATTGCGCAACCACGTACGACGGAGGGAGCGGATTACAAAGACAGTTCCCAATACGATTTCTGGGATCATGTGGATTATGCGATTGATGAAGCGGCCCGTAACGGAATATATATGGCATTGGTGCCGGTATGGGGTTCTAATGTGAAAGGCGGGAACATAAACCAGGAACAGGCGCGCACCTATGCAGGTTTTCTGGCGGAGCGTTATAAAAATAAACCAAACATCATCTGGCTCAACGGAGGCGATATCAAAGGAAGCGATTCACTGGAAGTGTGGAAAGTATTGGGATCAACATTAAAACAAAAAGATTCTGCGCACCTGATGACCTTTCATCCACGCGGCCGCACCTCTTCTTCGGATTGGTTTCACAACGAACCCTGGCTCGATTTCAACATGTTCCAGAGCGGACATAAAACCTACGCGCAGGATACCAACAGCAATGAAACGCGGCACTACGGAGAAGATAATTGGCGTTATGTCGTGGAAGATTTCAACCGGCAACCGGCAAAACCAACAATTGATGGTGAACCTTCCTACGAACACATTCCCTATGGCCTGCACGATTCATTGCAGCCCCGGTGGAATGATGCCGATCTGCGCCGCTATGCCTACTGGAGCGTGTTTGCCGGAGGATTCGGGTTTACTTATGGTAACAATGCTGTTATGCAGTTTCACCACAAAGGTGACAAAGATGCCAATTTCGGCGTGCGCGAAGAATGGGAAGAAGATATTAACGCGGCAGGTGCTATTCAGATGGCGCACCTGCGCAAACTGATGGAAACTTATCCGGGTACACGCAGTCCGGCGCAAGACCTGATAGCTGACAATACCGGCAAACAATACAAATACATCCTCGCCACGCGCGGTGATAAATTCCTGCTAGCCTACACGTACACAGGAGCACCAATAAAACTGGATCGTGCAAAACTGGGATGGGAAAAAATAAAAACCGGCTGGTTCAATCCGCGCACCGGTGAATTTACCAAATGGATAAAGTCGGGTGCCGCCGATATTCTGTTCGCACCCATAGTACCGGAAGAAAAAAATGGCAACGATTGGGTATTGGTAGTAGAACCAAATTGATTGATATGAAACGTACACCTTTCACGATACTGTCCGGCTTTCTTTTGATGATACTTTTTAGTTCCTGTTCATCAAAAGCCTACCTGTTCACGTCTTTTCACGAACCGGCCGATCAGGGATTGCGGATGTTGTACAGCTACGACGGTTACAAATGGAAAGACCTCGATACTGTTTTATTAAAACCCGGAATTGGTCAGCAAAAGGTAATGCGCGATCCTTCGATGGTACAGGGACCCGACGGCACTTTTCATCTCGTATGGACCAGCAGTTGGCGCGGTGACAAAGGTTTTGGTTATTCCTCTTCCAAAGATCTTGTTCACTGGACACCACAACGTTTCATTTCCGTAATGGAGCAGGAGCCCACAACCGTGAATGTATGGGCACCCGAATTGTTTTATGACGAAGACAATCAACAATACCTGATCATCTGGGCATCCACCATTCCCGGACGTTTTGAACGCGGACAGGAAGCCGACAGCAACAACCATCGGATGTACATTACGTCCACACCGGATTTTAAAACGTTCAGCAAAACGCAATTGTTTCTCGACCCGGGATTCAGCGTGATCGATGCACAGATCGTAAAGAGAGCCAAAGACAATTATGTATTGGTGTTGAAAGACAATACGCGTCCCGAACGAAATATCAAAGTGGCTTTTGCAAATAAACCTGCAGGGCCTTACAAAAATGTATCCGCACCTTTCACCGAGCCTTTTACGGAAGGCCCCAATGTAGTGAAGGTGAAAAATAAATGGCTGATCTATTTCGATTCTTATCGCAACAAGACCTATGAAGCGGTAAGCACTACCGACTTTGTCCATTTTGAAAATATCAATCAACAGATTCAGATCCCGCCGGGACACAAACACGGAACGATTGTTCCGGTAAAAAAGAAAACGGTCAGAAAGCTGCTGAAGCAACTTGGCCGCTAACAGGTATTTACGACATGAAGACAACAAAAAAAATAACGTACTGGCTTGGCGCAGCCATACTGATCGCAGCGCCGTTTGCATTACGGGCACAGGATACTGCGCGTTACAAGGGTAACACGCTTTCCAATGTAGATTATCATCATGGACAACTCAGTCCCGCGCTGGGTGTGCACAACATCCAGACGATGCGGGCCAATCGCGCAGATACGGCTAACAGTTGGACCTACAACCACGCGCCCATGCTGGCTTACTGGAAAGGAAAATTTTACCTGCATTATCTCAGCGATCCTGTCGGCGAACACGTGCCGCCCGGGCAAACATGGTTTCAGCAATCACCGGATGGGATCAACTGGACAAAGCCTGTTCCGCTTTTCCCCGTATACAAAATACCGGATGGATTTACGAAACCGGGAAGAGCGGACGCGGCCAATAATACCTACGCAGTAATGCACCAGCGGATCGGCTTTTATACTTCGAAACAAAACCGTTTGTTTGCCCTGGGGTACTATGGTATTGTGTTAGGGAAAAAAGATGACCCCAATGACGGCAATGGTATCGGCCGTGTAATCCGTGAGGTTAAGGCCGACGGTAGTTTCGGACCAATTTACTTCCTGCGTTACAACCATAATTTCAACGAAAAGAATACGAGCTACCCTTTTTACACTTCGTCAAAAGACAAGGGGCTGATTGCTGCATGTAAGGAAATTCTCGATTCGCCACTGTTGATGCAACAAATGGTGGAAGAGGCCGACCGCAATGATCCGCTCATTCCGTTGAAGAAAGATTTTAAAGCATTCAGTTACTACCGTTTGCCTGATCAGCGTGTGGTTGGATTCTGGAAATATGCACTGACAAGTATAAGTGCCGATGGAGGCAGAACCTGGCAATACAATCCCGTGCGCGCTCCCGGATTTGTAAATGCCAATGCTAAAATATGGGGACAACGCACCGCTGATGGCCGGTACGCGACCGTTTACAATCCTTCCGAATTCCGCTGGCCGCTGGCGGTGAGTGTGAGCAACGACGGATTGCGTTATCATAATTTGTTACTGGTAAATGGCGAGATCACTTCCATGCGCTATGGGGGAGAATACAAAAGCTACGGCCCGCAATATGTACGTGGTATTCTGGAGATGAATGGCGTACCTCAGGATAGCGCCATGTGGGTGACTTACAGCATGAACAAAGAAGATATCTGGGTCAGCCGTATTCCCGTGCCGGTGACCGATAAGGAAACCGGTAACGTAAACGATGTTTTCACAAATTTGCCTGCCGGAAAGGAACTTGATCGCTGGAATCTCTACAGTCCGCTTTGGTGCAGGACGGAAATTGGCAGAGAGGGAAATGAAAAAGTCCTGAGCCTGCACGATAGCGATCCCTTCGATTATGCAAAGGCCGAGAGACTATTTCCTGCATCAACAACCGTGATAACCGAATTTGCCATCACGCCAAAACAAGCGGACAATGGCCATCTCGATATCGAAATCGTTGACGAAAAAGGAACAGCTTGTTTGCGGTTATCATTGGATTCAACCGGAACCGTCTATACCAAAGCAGGCTACCGCAATCGTTCCATCGGCACTTATAAAGCCGGAGAAAAGTTGACTGTGAAGATTGAATTGAATGCCGCCACCCGCTTTTACACAGTGACGCTGAACAACGGCAAGCCGGTGAACAATATTTGCTTTGCGCCAATCGCTAAAGCGCAACGTATCGTATTCCGCACGGGCGGTGTACGTCGCTTTCCCGACGCGGATACGCCAACCGACCAGGACTATGATCTGCCGGGTGCTGACAGCCGGTTGAAAGAAGCCGTTTACCAGCTTCATTATCTGAAGACCCAAACATTTTAACCATGCGTCGAATCTGCATCATCAGTTTTTTATGTCTATTTGGTTTGTGTGCGCAAGCGCAAAAACTAAAGCCTGCTATATTGAAACCTGCCGCGTTCCGCCATTACGTTGATTATTTCAACGGTATGGAAGACGAAAATATCCGTCAGGCTATTCCCAATGACAGCGCCTGGAACTGGATGCAGCAGAATATTCCTTTGTTTGAATGTCCGCAACAGAATTTCGAAGAGATGTTTTATTACCGTTGGTGGACATTGCGCAAACACATCAAAAAAACAGAGCAGGGGTATGTATTCACGGAGTTTTTGGTGCAACGCAGCTATGCCGATAAATACAATATGATCAGCAGTGGTCTTGGTCATCATATATACGAAGCGCGCTGGTTGCATGATCAGCAATACCTGGACGACTATATACGCATCTGGTATCGCGGCAATAATGGTGGGCCGATGAAGAAATTGCGTTTCTACAGTAGTTGGAACATCGATGCGATCTATAGCCGTTATAAAGTAAACGGAGATAGAAAAATATTGCTGGACTTACTACCCGATCTCGAAGCTGATTATAAGGCCTGGGAGCAGGAGCGTAAAGGTGGCGACGGACTTTTCTGGCAATACGATGTGCGTGATGCGATGGAAGAAACGATCAGCGGTGGCCGCAAGGAAAAAAATCCGCGGCCTTCCATCAACAGCTACATGTACGGAAATGCAAAAGCGTTACACTATATCGCCAATCTTGCCTGGCAATCGGAGAAAGCAAAATTATATAAGGCAAAAGCGGATACGCTAAAGAAACTGGTGCAGGAAAAATTATGGAGCAGCGAGGACGATTTTTTTGAAGTAAGAAAAGAAAAAGGCGACACACTGGCCCGCGTGCGTGAGGCAATAGGCTTTGTTCCCTGGTATTTTAACCTGCCCGATGCAAAATATAATATTGCCTGGAAATATGCACTTGATGATAAACATTTTTGCGCACCATTCGGTTTAACAACTGCCGATCGCAGTCATCCGCAGTTCCGTACACACGGTTGCTGCAATTGCGAATGGGACGGTGCCGTATGGCCTTTCGCTACTTCACAAACGTTGACCGGTATGGCCAATTTACTGAACAGCGGCAACCAGGACCTTGTTTCCGATTCGGCTTATTTCGATTTGCTGGAAACCTATGTGGAATCGCAGTATTATCGCGGCCGCCCTTATATCGGGGAATACCTCGATGAAAAAACCGGTTACTGGCTCAAAGGCGATCAGGAGCGCAGCCGCTATTACAATCATTCTACTTTCAACGATCTTATTATAACCGGATTGATCGGTCTTCGTCCGCAAGAGAATAATATAGTCGATGTTCGTCCGTTATTGCCCGCCAACAAATGGGACTGGTTTTGCCTGGACAATGTTTTATACAAAGGAAAGATCATTACCATACTTTGGGACAAGACCGGAATGCATTATAAAAAAGGAAAAGGATTAAGTGTATGGGTCAACGGAAAAAAGCAGGGAAGCCGCGAAGATCTGGGGCGTTTGTCTGTACCGTTCGGAAAATAAATGCGCATGAAATTGATTCGTTATATAATTGGCTTGAGTTGTTTGCTCGCGGGTATTGCTGTCGATGCACAGCAAACGGAAAGACAATATCTGTCGGGTACGGGAAATGATAACACGGTTAATTGGGATTTCTTTGTAACCGGGGGAATGAATGCCGGCAAATGGAGCGCGATAGCCGTGCCATCTTGCTGGGAATTACAAGGGTTTGGAAAATACGATTACGGCTTTGCCAAAGACAGCATCCGCGGAAAGGAAGAAGGCCGTTATCGTTATAAGTTCTCCGTTCCGGCTGCATGGAAAAATAAAAAGCTATTCCTTGTATTCGAAGGCGTGATGACCGATGCCACAGTAAAAGTAAATGGCAAACCGGCCGGACCCATTCACCAGGGCGCGTTTTATGCTTTTCGCTACGATGTCAGTTCCTTATTAAAAGCGGGAAGAGAAAACCTGCTTGAAGTCACGGTGTCCAAACATTCCGCCAATCAGTCTGTAAATGAAGCCGAACGTAAAGCCGACTTCTGGATTTTCGGGGGCATTTTTCGTCCTGTTTATCTCGAAGCACATCCGCAACAATTTATCGATCATGTTGCCATCGATGCAAAAGCCGATGGCAGTTTCACGGTTATGGCGGAAGTAGCGGGAAAAAGGTCAGGCAATCTGCAGGTACAGTTATATACATCGGCCAATCAGAAAGTTGGGGAGCCTTTTTCCGCCCCGGTAAATGAAGCAGTCACCGGGTTGAAAACTCGTATCGCCAACGTGTTGCAATGGACGCCGGAAACCCCTTATCTCTATTATGCGGTCGTACAGTGGTGGGATAAAAATAAACTGCTTCATGAAAAGAAAGTCCGTTTTGGTTTTCGTACCGTGGAGTTGAAACAGCGGGATGGTATTTATGTAAATGGGGTAAAAGTAAAAATGAAAGGGGTGAACCGTCATTCCTTCTGGCCCACCAGCGGGCGCACCACCAGCCGCGGGATCAGCATCAAAGACGTGTTGCTGATGAAAGAGATGAACATGAATGCCGTTCGCATGGCACACTATCCGCCCGACGATCATTTCCTCGAAGTCTGCGATTCACTCGGCTTGTTTGTGATGGACGAATTGGCAGGCTGGCACGGACACTACGATACACCGACGGGCACACGTTTGCTCGAACAAATGATCCGTCACGATGTAAATCACCCTTCCATTATATTCTGGGCCAATGGCAATGAAGGCGGTCACAATACAGAGCTGGATAAGTTCTTTACGCAGTTTGATATTCAACAACGTCCGGTTGTCCATCCCTGGCAGTTGTTCAACGGAATAGAGACACAACATTACCGTGAATATAATTATGGTATCGGCAACTATGAAAATGGCCGCGAAATCGTAATGCCTACGGAATTTTTACACGGTATGTATGATGGCGGGCATGGCGCCGGTCTCGAAGATTACTGGAAGGCCATGTGGCAGAATCCGCTGTCGGCGGGTGGTTTCCTTTGGGATTTCGCCGATCAGGGCGTAGTACGCAGGGATAAGAACGATTCTATCGATACGGATAAAAACAGAGGCGCTGATGGCATCGTGGGACCTTATCACGAAAAAGAAGGAAGTTTCTATACGATCAAAGAAGTATGGAGCCCGGTATTTTTTGAAAGAAAAGAGATTACACCGGCATTCGACGGTAAACTGCGCATCGAGAACCGTTATCATTTTACCAATATTTCGCAATGCAGTTTCTCCTGGAAGCTGGTGAAGTTTGCAAACGGAAGAACAGATTCCGGAGCGGCCAAAGCTCCCTCAGTTGCTCCCGGCGAAAAAGGATGGATACATCTGAACCTTCCTGCCGGCTGGAGCAATAACGATGTTTTGTATGTAACAGCCAATGATCCGTTTGGGCGCGAACTGTTTACCTGGAGCTTTCCTGTTGTTCGTCCCGCTTCAACGCTTAATCAACTATGGACACCCGGTAAAGCCGCGCGACCCGCCGTGATCCAGCAGGACACTGTTTACCTGATAAGCGCAAACGATCTGCAGTTGCGCATACATCGGGGTAGCGGCTTATTGCTGGACGTAAAGAATAAGGACGGCGTGATACCAATCAACAATGGTCCGGTAATCGAACAGGGCGTCAATAATTTTGGTACAACCGGTTTTGCGTATGACGGGGATACCCTGATCATCCGCTCATCTTACGATCGCAAACAACATTACAATACGCTGGAATGGAAAGTTTATCCGGACGGCATGGTCCGTCTCGGTGTCAGCTATTTCCCCGGAGAATATTTTACCTTATTTGCTGGTATCAATTTTGATTTTCCCGAATCACAAATACGCGGTATCGATTACATGGGCAGCGGTCCTTACCGCGTATGGAAAAACCGGCTGAAAGGAAATCGTTTCGGTGTATGGCACAAGGATTACAACGATACGGAAACCGGCGAGAGCTGGGTCTATCCTGAGTTCAAGGGCTATCATGCCAACTTATATTGGTGCCGTTTCCTTACCACCGGTCCATCTTTTACGGTGCTCACCGACCAGGAAGATATTTTCTTCCGTCTGTTCACTCCTGCGTTTAAAGATGATCAGTGGCAGAACTACCAGCTCATTTTCCCAAAGGGAGATATTTCTTTCCTGAATGGAATAGGAGCGATTGGTACAAAAACGCAAAGGGCCGAGAATACGGGACCGATGGGGCGTAAGAACATTTTATATGATTATGAAAAAGACCCCACACGTGCTTTACACCTGAATCTATATTTTGATTTCCGGTCTTCACAGGTCCGGTAGATATACTATTGTTGTATGAAGAAATTATTCATTCTTGGTTGCTGGTTATTCACGGCACTGTTTACTTCGGCGCAGGTGCGTATCCATTCATTGCGATGCGAACAATTGTCGGATCCGGCAGGAGTAGATGAGGTACAGCCACGCTTCTCCTGGAATCTTGAATCGGGGGCAGCTAACGTTGTACAGCAAGGCTATCAACTGCTGGTGGCTTCTTCCCGTGCATTGCTGGATAAGAACCAGGGCGATATCTGGAATTCGGAAAAGGTACAAAGCCCGCATTCCATCCTCATTCCTTTTGCAGGCAAGGCCTTGCAAAGCCGACACGAATATTTCTGGAAAGTAAAAGCGTTTACCAACAAAGGTGAAACTGCCTGGAGCGAGCATGGAAAATGGAGCATGGGCCTGCTGCAAAAAACAGATTGGAAGGCCCGCTGGATTGGTTATGAAAAACCTTCCAAATGGGACAGCATCAGCCAATGGTCGAGGTTGTCTGCCAGGTATTTCAGAAAAACATTCAACAACGCCCGTGCTGTCAAACGCGCTACGGCTTATATCAGCGGTCTCGGGTTGTATGAACTGTATATAAACAATCAACGTATCGGCGACCAGGTGCTGGCACCTGTTCCAACGGACTACCGCAAAACGGTGTTGTACAATACTTATGATGTAACGCAGCAGGTAAAGAAGGGGCAGAATGTAGTAGGTGTGGTGCTGGGTAACGGCCGGTTCTTTACCATGCGGCAAAATTACAAACCGCAAAAGATCAACAATTTTGGTTATCCAAGATTATTACTTCAACTGGAAATTGAATACACGGACGGGAAAAAGGAAACGATCGTAACCGACCCTTCCTGGAAAATACAAACCGATGGCCCTATCCGCACCAATAACGAATACGATGGGGAAGAGTACGACGCAACCCGCGAACTTACCGGCTGGCTTACTCCGGCTTATGCGGGCACGGGTTGGATGAATGCGGAATCCGTTCCTGCTCCCCAGGGAAAACTTCGCGCACAGATGACGCCGCCGATGCGCGTGATGCAAACCATCAAACCGGTGTCGCTGAAACAGCTGAAACCGGGTACGTACATCATGGACATGGGCCAGAATTTCTCCGGCTGGGTAAAGATGCAGGTTTCGGGAAAAAGAGGCCAGACCGTTCAATTACGTTTTGCTGAAAGTCTTCAACCTTCAGGCGAACTATATGTCGCCAACCTGCGCGATGCACGTGTTACCGATAAGTATACGTTGAAAGGCGAAGGCATAGAAGCATGGGAGCCCCGTTTTGTTTACCATGGTTTCCGTTATGTAGAGATCACCGGTTTCCCGGGCGAGCCAAAGCTGACCGATTTCGAAGGAAAATTTGTTTATGATGATATGCAGAACACCGGACGTTTTGTATCGTCTGATACGATCATGAATAAATTGTTCCGCAATGCCTGGTGGGGAATAGCTTCCAATTACAAAGGCATGCCGGTTGATTGTCCGCAACGCAACGAAAGGCAGCCATGGCTGGGAGACCGTGCCACCGGGTCATTGGGTGAAAGTTATTTGTTTGACAATGCTTCGCTCTATGCCAAATGGATGCAGGATATAGAAGATGCGCAAACAGCCGAAGGTGCCATTCCGGATGTAGCACCCGCTTTCTGGAATTATTACAGTGATAACGTCACCTGGCCGGGTACGTATCTCATGACTGCACGTATGTTGTATCGCCAATTCGGTGACAGCAGAAGCATTACGCGGCATTATCCTTCCATGAAAAAATGGATGGACTACATGAAAGGCCGTTACCTGAAAGACGACCTTATCACCAAAGACAAATACGGTGATTGGTGCGTGCCGCCCGAATCACTCGAACTTATCCGCTCGCGCGACAGCATGCGCAATACCGATGGGCAATTGATTGCTTCGGCTTACTATTATTTGCTGCTTGGCTACATGCAGGAGTTTGCCGGGGCGTCGGGAAATCAAAAAGATATTCCAGCTTACCGGGAACTGGCAGACCGGATCCGTATCGCGTTTAATAAAAAATACCTCAACCGCCAGAAGAATTATTACGCCAATAATACGGTCACCGCAAACCTGCTGCCTTTGTATTTTGATATGGTGCCGGATTCTTTGCGGGAAGCGGTTTTCAATAATATTTATAATAAAATAAAAATTGAGAACCACATGCACATCAGTACCGGCGTAATTGGTACGCAGTGGCTGATGCGTTGTCTCACGGAGTTTCAGCGTTCGGATATTGCCTTTACGCTTGCCTCCAACAAAACCTATCCTAGCTGGGGTTACATGACGGAGAACGGCGCTACGACTATCTGGGAGTTGTGGAACGGCAATACTGCCAATCCGCAAATGAATTCGCAGAACCACGTGATGTTACTTGGTGATCTGCTCGTGTGGTATTACGAACATGCCGCAGGCATTAAGCAGGCACCGGGATCAACGGCATTCCGTCAGCTGGAAATGAAACCGGAATTGATAGATGACCTCGATTCGGTCAATGCCAGTTATCGCACACCTTATGGCGTGGTAACTAGCCATTGGAAAAATGAAAATGATCAATTCACCTGGCTGATCAGGATTCCGGCCAATACCACCGCACGTATCTGGCTGCCGGCTGCATCAACAGAGGGGATTACCATCAACGGGACTCCTTTAAGCGAAGTAAAAGAAGTAAGGTTGGAAAAAACCGATGGACGTTACCTGGTATTTGCCATCGGATCGGGCACCTATTCGTTTGTTGCGCCGAAATCTTTCCGCAAAGGCATCGTGAAAGATGAGTTCATTTTTGATCGGGCTTCTTTCCCGGAAAGTCATGCCGCCACCATTGCTGAAACACCGGAAGGATTGATCGCTTCCTGGTTTGGTGGTACAAAAGAAGGCAACAAAGATGTTTGTATCTGGGTCAGTCATCTGAAAAACGATAAATGGTCGGAGCCACAGAAAGTAGCGGAAGGCATCCTTAATGATACAACCCGCTATGCCTGCTATAACCCGGTATTGTACCAGGTGCCCGGCGGCGACTTGTTGCTTTTTTATAAAATCGGTCCCAATGTAGCCGGATGGACGGGCTGGATGATCCGTTCATCGGATAACGGTCATACCTGGAGCAAACGCGAAGCATTGCCGGATGGATTTTTAGGTCCGATTAAAAACAAGCCGGTTATGGTCGGCAATCAGCTCGTTTGTCCGAGCAGCACGGAGAAAGGCGGATGGCGTGCACATTTGGAAATGACTTCCGACCATGGACGCACCTGGACCAAAACCGGTCCGCTTAACGATGGCACCGTCTTCAGTGCCATTCAACCTTCGATTCTTTTTTATAAGGATGGAAGTATGCAGATTCTTTGCCGCAGCAAGAACCGCACGCTCAATGAATCGTGGAGCAAAGATGGCGGCAGGACCTGGAGCGCCATGCAGGCTTCGCCTTTACCCAACAATAACTCCGGTACGGATGCTGTCACTTTGCAGGACGGGCGTCAGTTGCTCGTGTATAATCATGTGAAGCCCGCGCCGGAACTCAAAAATGGGAAAGGTCCGCGCACGCCGCTCAATGTAGCCGTAACCGTTGATGGCAAACAATGGATGGCCGCGCTGGTATTGGAAGATTCGCCGGTAAGTCAATATTCTTATCCATCCGTTATTCAGGGTAAGGATGGTATGGTACACATTGTATATACGTGGAGAAGAGAACGCATAAAGTACGTGAAGGTGGATCCATCAAAGTTACAACTGATGCCAATTGAAAATGAACAATGGCCCGGCTCCAGAGTGGGCGGTGCGCAGCTCAGCCAGGACGATTAACGGTCCTACAAAAAATTAAGCTCATGCCATGAACGACTTGCCATTGATTGACATTGCTGTCATTATAGTTTACCTGGCAGCCATGATTTTTATCGGGTTTTATTTTTCACGCCGCAACAAAAATCCCGAACAATTTACTATTGCCTCCGGCAAAATACCGGGCTGGGCGATCGGTCTCTCTATTTATGCCACTTTTCTCAGCAGCAATACTTTTTTAGGTGTACCGGGCAAAGCTTTTGGCTCCAACTGGAATGCTTTTGTATTCAGTCTTTCCATGCCTTTAGCTGCATGGGTCGCTGCTAAATATTTTGTTCCTTTTTACCGCAGAACCGGCGGTGTATCGGCCTATTCCAATCTCGAACAAAGATTTGGTCCTTGGGCAAGAACCTATGCGGTCATCTGTTTTTTACTGACGCAGTTTGCGCGCATTGGTTCCATTTTTTTAGGGATGGCCTTGAGCCTGCAGGCGCTGACGGGTTTTTCCATGCACATGATCATGGTCGTAATGGGCATCTGTATTATCCTCTACACCGTATTGGGTGGGATCGAAGCGGTGATCTGGACGGAAGTGGTACAGGGAGTGATTAAAACACTCGGCGCCATTCTCATCTTGGTGCTCATCATCCGCGAGATACCGGGTGGTATTTCAAAAGTGGCAGACATCGCAGCGGCAGATAATAAATTCAGTTTGGGGAGTGCATCGTTTGATTTTACCACATCCACCTTCTGGATGGTCTTGTTATACGGGTTCTTTATCAACCTGAATAATTTCGGCATGGATCAGAATTATGTACAACGTTATCATACCGCGAGTTCGCCCAAACAGGCGGCGCGTTCCGTATGGCTTTGTGTGTGGATGTACGTACCCGCTTCATTGTTGTTTTTTGTAATCGGAACAGCGCTGTATGCCTATTATCAGGTTTCTCCTGAGTTCATTGAACCGGTGAGATTACAGGTTGCGGCCGAACGATTGGGAACAGGAGCCACACCTGAACAAATACAGCAACTCGCTGCCTCGTTGAAACCCGGCGATTTCGGCGATAAAGTATTGCCGCATTTCATGGTTACGAAAGTACCGGCCGGATTGGTTGGGTTGATCGTATCGGCAATCCTCTCTGCCGCCATGAGTACGATTAGTTCCGGTATGAATGCTTCGGCGACGGTGTTTACCGTTGATATCGTTAAAAAATATTTCCGGCCCGACCTGAATGACAAACTTTACCTGCGCGTGTTGCATATAGCAACGGTCGTTTTTGGTATTACCGGGTTGTGTACCGGCCTGGCGATGATCGGCTCCAAAAGTATCCTCGATATCTGGTGGGAACTCTCCGGCATTTTCGCGGGTGGTATGCTCGGACTTTTCTTATTGGGATTGATCAGTCGTCAAACCCGTAACCGTGAAGCTTTTACGGCAGTGCTCATAGGCATCGCGGTCATTTTATGGATGACTTTTTCCGACCGTCTCTCCGGCAATTATGCCTTTCTCCGCAGTCCGCTGCATAAGAATATGATTATCGTGGTAGGCACGCTTACCATCTTTTTGACCGGAATGTTGCTGACCCGGATCCGGCAAGCACAGAGCAGGATTGTTGAGTGATATTTTGATAATAGGTTTGAGAAATCCGGACGATTATGCCATACAAAATCTACCGCGTTGGCGGTGCTATTTTAATAGAAGACGGGGGACAACTGTATGTTTCTCCGCAAAATGACTGGGATGTGTTCATCAACAGGGATGATTTGCATGCCCGGATAACCCGCGACTTGCCTACACTTTCGCCTGCAGCGAACCCCGACTGGTCAACCTTGCAGGCACCCATCGGTACACAGGAAGTCTGGGCCGCCGGTGTTACTTACCTCCGCAGCAAGAATGCACGCATGGAAGAAAGCAAAGAAAGTGGCGGCGCTGATTTTTATGATAAAGTGTATGATGCCGAACGCCCGGAGATCTTTTTCAAATCCGTCGCTTCACGGGTAATTCCTTCCAATGGATATGTGCGTATAAGAAAGGACAGCAACTGGAATGTGCCCGAGCCTGAATTGGTTTTGGTGATCACTTCTTCGGGAACGATCGTTGGTTATTCCATCGGAAATGATATGAGCAGCCGCAGTATTGAGGGAGAAAATCCATTGTACCTGCCCCAGGCAAAAGTATATAATGGGAGCGCGGCCATCGGCCCTTGTATTCTGGTGACACCTGAACCGCCATCCATGCAAACGGCAATCGCCATGCGGATTTTCAGAAATGGTCAATTGGCTTTTGAAGGAGCAACAACCACCGGACAGATGAAACGCCGGTATACCGAACTCGTGGAGTTCCTGTACCGGGAACTTAGTTTTCCGGCAGGAGCCTGCCTGATGACGGGAACCTGCGTGGTGCCCGATGCTGATTTTACCTTGATGTCCGGAGATGTGATACGGATTACGATTGAAGGAATAGGAGAACTGGTGAACACTGTTGCCTGAATAATAGATAAAACAACGACAATGAGTGATGTTAAAAAATTTGTCCCGGTGATGATCACGCCTTTCGATAGCAAAGGCCGGATCGATATGGACGCCGTATTTGCATTGGTGGATTTTTATCTGAATGCCGGCGTCAAAGGACTTTTTGCCAACTGTCTCAGCAGCGAGATGTTCAGCCTCACCGAGGATGAACGTCTCGAACTCACACGCCGTATTGTGCAATATGTGGATGGACGCGTACCGGTAGTAGCAACAGGCTCGTTCGGGCAAACGATCGAAGACAAGGCCCGTTTTACACGACAGATATATGATACTGGCGTGAATGCCGTGATCATGATCACGGCACATTTCGCGGATATTGAAGACGCCGATACAACCTTGCTTGGGAACTTTTTCAGGCTTTTGCAGTTGACGGAAAATATACCGCTTGGTCTCTACGAATGTCCGGCACCTTATAAAAGAATTTTAGGACCGGATGTGTTCCGGCAATTGATCGAAACCGGGCGTTTTATTTATCACAAGGATACGTCCATAAAAAAAGAATGGGTGGAAGAAAAACTGGCGATCTGCCGTGAGCAGCGGGTGCTGGAGTTTTACGATGCCCATACGCCCAATACACTTACATCTGTGCGTGGGGGAGCGCGTGGCATGTCGTCTATCTCGGGAAATTTCTATCCTGAGTTAATGGTGTGGTTATGCGATCATGCTGATGATCCGGCTTATCAGGCTGAAACTGCCTGGCTGCAAGCTGAATTGACGGCCGCCGATCCTTTAATACATGAAGCCTATCCGCTCAGCGCGAAATACTTTTTGCAGAAAAGGGGATTACCGTTGCAGCAAAGCAGCCGTACGCAGGTAGTGCAGCTTACGCCTTTACAACAACAGCACCTTGATGAGCTGTTGAATAAATTCTATTCCTGGTGCGGTCGGTTGAACATCAGACCGGTTACAGCCTCCGAAACCGCCCTGGTAAAATAACTATTCATGCAATCCACACTTCAGCTATTTTTTCCCGGTAAATTAATTATTGGCAATGGTTGTTTACAGCAATTGCAGGAGGAGGTGATTGATAAAAACTATCGCCGTGTATTCCTGATGACCATCGATCCGCTGAAAGTTGCGCTGGCCGCAACCTTGGACGAGTGGCAGCAGAAGGGCATCGATGTTGAAGTGCACACGTCCATCGTACAGGAGCCCTCATTCGCAGATTTTGCCACCGTCATGAAAACGGCAACGCCCTTCGATCCGGATGTCGTGATCGGTATTGGTGGTGGTAGTGTGCTGGATGTTGCGAAGCTGGTGGCCGCTCAATTGCACAATGAACAAACGTTGTCTGAGTACGTCGGTATTGGTTTGTTGAAAGGACGCAAAGTGCCTTTGATCTGTGCGCCTGCAACAGCGGGCACAGGCAGCGAGGTATCGCCCAATGCCATCCTGGTTGATCCAGGCAATCAGAAAAAAGGGATTATCAGTCCCTGGCTGGTACCCGATCAGGTTTACGTCGACCCATTACTCACAATCAGCGTTCCGCCGGCTATTACTGCAGCAACCGGCATCGATGCGCTGACGCATTGCCTGGAAGCTTATACCAATAAGTTCTCTCAACCTTTTATTGACATGTTTGCGGCGGAAGGTATGCGCCGTATTTCGGCGAATATTGTCAAAGCTGTTCAGCAGGGCCACGATGTGTATGCGCGCGGAGAAGTGGCAATGGGAAGTTTGCTGGGAGGTTTTTGCCTCGGTCCGGTGAATACTGCCGGCGTACACGCATTATCCTATCCGCTTGGCAGCAAGTTCCATTTGCCTCACGGCTTGTCCAATGCCTTGTTATTGCCCTACGTCATGGAGTACAATATTCCCTCGGCAGTGGATCGCTATGCCGATGTAGCCATTGCATTGGGATGTGAGCGTCAGTCGTCTCCTGAGGAGACGGCAAAGGCAGGTGTGGCGCGTATCCGGCAGATGATCCGGGATTGCGGACTGCCGGCAACACTCGCAGATGTTAACGTACCCGAAGAAGCCATTCCCGCGATGGCGGCGGAAGCCCTTACGATACAACGTTTACTTAAAAACAATCCGCGTGTTATCAGCGAAGCTGATGCGATCGCGATTTACAAGGCAGCTTTTCACGCATGAAAAAAAATAAGAAATATAGCGGGATCGTCATTCCCGCAGTAACACCGCTTACCGCTTCATTGCAATTGGATATCGCCGGTGTTGACAGATTAATGCAGTATTTCGCAGCAGCCGGGGTTCATCCCTTTATTGCCGGTACTACCGGGGAAGCCAGTTCGCTTTCTACATCACTGCGAAAAAAATACGCGGAGACGGCAGGGCAACTTAAAACACCGGGTACGCAACTCTATGTGGGCATTTCTTCGCTGGTATTCCAGGAAGCGGTTGATTTCGCCAATCATGCTTTTGATCATGGTGCAGATGTGGCCGTGGCGACATTGCCTTCTTATTATGCATTGACGGAGTCTGAAATGGTTCATTATTTTGAACGCCTGGCAGATGCGGTAAAGGGACCGCTCATGATCTACAACATCCCGGCCACCACACACATGTCTATTCCGTTGGAGCTGATAGAAAAATTAAGTCATCACGAAAAAATAGTGGGCGTAAAAGATTCGGAAAGAAGCGACGAGCGCTTGCATGAATCATTGCAACGCTGGTCGGCCCGCGAAGATTTCAGCCACCTGCTGGGTTGGGCCGCCCGGTCTGCCGAGGCGTTGAAACACGGTGGTGATGGCCTTGTTCCAAGTACCGGTAATCTTCATCCGGCATTGTATACGCAATTGCTGAAGGCGGTCGGAGAAAACCATGATGCAGATACCGAATTCTGGCAGAAGGGTTCTGATGAACTTGGCAACCTTTACCAGGCAGGCCGCACACTCGGGCAATCGCTTGGAGCGCTGAAATTATTGCTGGAAGCGGAACATATCTGCGGCGCTACGGTGATGCCGCCATTACACAATACACCGGAGCTGGAAAAGCCTGCTTTATTGGAAGCATGGAATACATTAAAAGAAACGTACGCAATAAAATAACTGAAGAACATGAACAATAAGCCTGTTATAGCGATCACCATGGGAGATCCCGCCAGCATCGGCCCCGAGATCGCGTTGAAAGCATTGATGAATGATTCGATTTATGATGGATGCCGTCCGCTGCTCGTTGGTGATGCCGGTGTGTTTCATGATATACGTGAAAGACTGGACTTGCCGTTAAAAGTAAAAGCCATCGCTTCCGTCAGCCAGGCCGCGTTTCAACAGGGAACCGTGGAAGTGCTTGACCTTAACAACGTGAATCTTGGTGAATTAAAGTTTGGCGAGGTGAGTGCGATGGCCGGCAATGCGGGTTTCGAAGCAGTGAAAAAAGTGATCGAACTGGCATTGGCAGGTGAAGTAGACGCCACCGTAACCGGACCGATCAATAAAAAATCGATCAACGAAGCCGGGCATCATTTCGCCGGCCACACCGAGATCTATGCGCACTATACCGGCACACACAAGTACGCCATGCTGCTGGTAGAAGATAAAATGAAAGTGATTCACGTGAGCACGCACGTTTCCCTGCGCCAGGCCTGCGATCTGGTAAAGAAGGAACGTATTCTGGAGGTAACAGAGTTGTTACACAACGGCATGAAGCAATTGGGAGAAACCAATCTGCGCATCGGCATAGCCGGACTGAATCCGCATGCAGGTGACAGCGGATTGTTTGGTACCGAAGACGATGAAGAGATTTTACCTGCCGTACTCGAAGCACGTGAGTTGGGATATGAGGTGGAAGGTCCCGTTCCGCCCGATACGCTATTTGCCAAAGCAGCTACCGGTTACTACGGCGGTGTGGTAGCCATGTACCACGACCAGGGACATATTCCATTCAAACTCGCCGGCTTCAAATGGAATGCGGAGAAAAACCGCATGGACAGTGTGAAAGGGGTAAACATTACGATGGGACTGCCGATTATCCGGACTTCTGTTGATCATGGTACTGCATTCGAAATTGCAGGAAAAGGTATTGCCAGTCCTGATGCAATGGTGCTGGCTATTGAAAGTGCCATTCAGTTGAGTGTATATAAAACAACCAATGCATGATCGCGGTCATTGCAGATGATCTCACAGGTGCAGCTGAGCTGGCCGGTATCGGTCATCGCTTTGGCCTGGCTACAATATTGACAAGGGGAGATGATATTGCACCGGATGCCGGTCTTTGGGTGGCCTGTACGGATAGCCGGTCATTGCCGGAGGCGGAAGCACGTTTACGTACACGAAAGATTGCGGAAAATGTAATTGCCGCAAAGCCCGATTGGCTTTTTCAAAAAACAGACTCGGTGCTGCGCGGACACGTATTGATGGAATTGCGTACGCTGATGGAAATGACCGGGAGCAAACAAGCAATCTTGTCACCCGCCAATCCATCACTGGGTCGTACGATCCGCAATGGAAAATATTTCGTCAATGGTATTCCGGTTCACGAGGCTGGCTTTGCAACCGATCCGGAATTTCCGATAACAAGCGCGGACGTTTTTTCCATGTTGCGGGCCGGACCGGAAGAGATGAGCGGTATCACGATAGCGGAAGCCGGTAGCCTGCATGATGTAACACAGTTGACGCAGAAGGTAAGTCCGGGTACGCTACCGGCTGGTGGCAGTGATTTCTTCAGGGTATTACTGGCAAAACAATACCAGGAGCGTTCGCAACAAGAAGAGGAATGGGGCAGTCCATTATTGCTTATCAGTGGCACGCGCTATCCTGAGCGCAGAAACGAATGGAAACAATGGAATGCGGAGGTGATTGAACTTTCGTTGCATGCAGACGATACGCAGTTGGCAATGACGGGTGAAAGAATGATCATAACTTTTGAAAAAGGCGACACAACCCAAACCGCTGCAGCGTTGCGGAAATACATGGCAACAAAAGTATCCATGTTGATGGCAGCACTGCAGCAACCTGAATTGATAATTGAAGGTGGCGCTACCGCCGCCGCTATTCTCGACGAGCTGAACGAAACGCAATTACAACCAGTCGGGGAGTTGGCGCAGGGTGTGGTACGCCTCCGTGGTCGCAATGCCTGTTTTACATTGAAACCCGGTAGCTATGCATGGCCACAAATGGTGAAAGCAAGATTGCTATAAACTTTTTATCAACGATCGCCCATATGAATCAATTGCATTTTATCGATTACGTCATTATCCTGTTGGTATTGGGCGTTACCCTCTATCTCGGTTTCCGTTTTTCCGGACGGCAACGTACTACCGAAAACTTTTTTCTTTCCAAAGGAAATTTTCCTTCCTGGGCTCTGGGATTGTCATTGCTCTCCACGCTGATCAGCAGTGTCACTTTTCTCGGTTATCCCGCACAAGGGTTCACCAGCAACTGGATATTACTGGTGCAGGGGTTGATGGTGCCGGTAGTGTTGTTGGGTACTATCTGGTTCATCGTGCCGTTGTATCGGCGCGTTATCGGATTGAGTACGTATGAGTATTTTGAGCGCCGGTTCGGTGTATTGGCGCGTTATTACAGCTCATCGTCTTTTATTCTCCGGCAGTTCGCAGGCATGGGCACGGTGTTATTCCTGATCGCCGTGGCCATTCGTGAACTCACCGGCATCGATGCTTATATCATTTTGATCGTGGTAAGCGCCATACTGGTTGTTATCAACCTCAAAGGTGGCATTCAGGCGGTGATCTGGCTTGATGTGTTCCAGGGGTTCATGTTATTTGCCAGCGGTGTTATTTGTCTCGGCATTTTATTGTTCTCTATCAAAGGCGGTGTGCCCGAGGCGTGGCGTGTTGCGAGCGAAGGCGGCCGTACGGGTTTCGGACCTTACAGCACAGATCTTACACAACTCACGTTGTTTGTGATGGTGGTCAACGGCGCTTTTTATGCGATCCAGAAATACGGAACGGACCAGACCGTGGTGCAACGTTATCTTACTGCGCGTACAGATAAATCGGCTATCCGCGCTTCGCTGATGGGTATTACGCTCACCATTCCGATCTGGACGATGTTCATGTTTATCGGTACCGCGTTGTACGTTTTTTATCAACAACAGGGAATGCCCGAGGGAATGAAAGCGGAAGCGGCATTCCCGCATTTTATGATGACCCAATTGCCGACAGGTGTTGTTGGTTTTATTGTTGCCGCATTGATTTCGGCTGCAATTTGTAGTCTCAGCGCGGACCTGAACTCGATGGCGGCCGTAGGTGTGGAAGATTATTACAAGAAAATAAAACGTAACCGTCCCGATAGCGAATACCTGAAAGCGAGCAAAATAATGGTGGTGGTAGCGGGTGTCATATCCGCTTTGATCGGTGCCTTGTACGTTCGTGCAGGCAACGAAGGTGTGCTGGGTGTCGTCTTCACGTTGTATGCGATTTTTTCGGGTGGCATTGTTGGTATTTTTCTGTTAGGCTTTTTATCATCACGCGCCAACCGCCAGGGTGTGAACATCGGCATCATCGTTTGTATTTTGTTTACCGCCTATGCGGTATTGACATCTACGCCCGTGGGCGTACACGAAAAAAAGGTGCTGCTTGATCTCGGACCGTATAACTTTACACATCACAAACTGATGCTGGGGGTGTATAGTCACCTGATCGTGATCATCGTCGGATATGTGGCCAGTCTTTTCTTTCCCAAACCTGTACTGGATCCGGCATTGCTCTACAGCCGTCACCGCAAAAAAAATGTCGAAGAAAGATGAAGTGCTATAAAAAAATAATTCAACAGGTTGCAATACTATTGTGTGGTTGCCTGATGACTTTGCAGTCCGGTGCACAGCAAAATTCAGACGAAGCCTACCGCCGCCCCTTGCGCGAAGTGCTCGATAGCATGCAGGTACGCTTCGGGGTCACCATCAGGTATCCCGATTCGATGGTGAACAATAAATGGGTCAGTTATGCAGACTGGCGTTTCCGTCCCGGATTTGAGGAGACAGCAGATAATATTTTGAAACCGCTCGATCTGAAATTAAAGAAAGACAAGGAGCGTGTTTATAAGCTGAGTGTATATGAATATTACCGCTGGACACCGGAAGAGGGTTGGGCCGAACTCGATCGTATTGCGGCATTGTATCATGACAAAACATCCTGGGAAGCGCGCAAAGCCGCTTTGCGCCCCTGTTTGATGGATGCCTTGCAGCTAAGTCCCCTGCCGGTCTCTCCCGGAAGCAAGCCCATCATCACAACCGAACGGAAATACAAAGATTATACAGTGCAGAATATTGCCCTGGAAATATTTCCCGGTGTTTACGTCAGCGGATCGCTGTATCGTCCTTTGCGCTATAAAGGAAAAATTCCGGTGATCCTCAATCCGGACGGGCACTGGCCGAAGCAACGTTACCGCGCCGATTGCCAATACCGTTGTGCCATGCTGGCGCGCATGGGAGCGATGACATTCAGCTATGATCTTTTTGCCTGGGGAGAATCGTTGTTGCAATTCAACACAGATGATCACCGGCGAAGTCTTTCCATGACGATGCAGGTGCTGGCCACGCTGCGCATCATGGATTATTTACTGGCACGTCCGGATGCCGACACTAACCGTGTGGCCATAACCGGCGGTTCCGGTGCCGGTTCTCACACCGTGTTGCTGACGGCAATCGACGATCGCATTAAAGTGAGCGCGCCGGTCGTTTCCCTGTCTTCTTGTTTCTACGGCGGTTGCCCCTGCGAAAGCGGTATGCCCATTCATGCATGTGGTGGCAGGACAGATAACATGGAAATAGCGGCCATGGCGGCGCCGCGTCCGCAGTTGGTAGTCAGCGATGGCCGCGACTGGACAGACAGGATGCCTGAACATGATTTTCCTTATTTAAAAAAAATGTACGGTTATTATGGTGCGGCGGAGAAAGTAGAGAACGTGCATCTTCCCGATGAAGGACATGATTTTGGTATCAACAAAAGGAAGGCCGTGTATGATTTTCTGCAGCGTCAATTAAACCTCAAATCTTTTCCGACACTCGCCGACGGGCAACCAGATGAGTCAGGCGTGGTAATTGAAGACGAAAAACTGTTGTATGTTTTTGGTGATAAAGGGGAGCGATTACCCGCGAATGCGGTTCATGGTTTTGCGGAGCTGGAAATGCGTTGGAAAGGCAGAAGGTAAAAGGCAGGAGATGAAAGGTATAAGGCCCGATACTTCGGGCTAAGGCATAGGGGAATTTCTTCGCGTCTTTGCTCCTTATGCGCCTTTGCGTGATCCTGCCTCACTTTCACGCAGAGGCGCAAAGTAATTAAGGCGCAGAAAAAAATGACTGTTAACAATTGACAATTATGATTCGCATATTTATTTTAATAACCCTCATTATTCCTCATCTGTTGATTGCGCAAAGCAATCAGCGTTATAAAATCGGTGTCATCGATCTGATGCTGTTGAAACGCCAAAAACTGGGTGCCATCGAATTGTCGAAACAGATCGGTGCGGATGGATTGGAAATTGATATGGGCGGGTTGGGCAACCGCCCCACATTTGAAAACCAATTGCTCACGGATTCGATCAGGCAGAAGTTTATCGACAAGGCAAAAGAGCAGCAGATCGAATTTTCTTCAGTGGCAATGACAGGTTATTATGCACAATCATTTTGTAACCGCCAGGAATATATTCAATCGATACAAGACTGTATAACCACAATGAAGTTAATGGGCGTGAAAACGGCCTTCCTGCCACTCGGCGTACAATGCGATCTGAAAAAAAATCCGGAGGTTCGCGATTCTGTGGTAGCCAGGCTGCGGGTGGCGGGACGCATGGCGCAGGAAGCCGGGGTAATCATTGCCATCGAAACGGCCTTGTCGGCAACGGAAGAAGTAGCATTGCTGAAAGAAATCAATTCGGACGCGATCCGTATCTATTTCAATTTTTCCAACCCGCTTCGTGAAGGGCGGGATTTGTACAAAGAACTGAAAATCCTGGGTGCCAAAAGAATTGCGATGATCCATGCCAGCAACAAGGACAGCGTGTGGCTGGAAAACGATCCGGAGATCGACATGAAAAAAGTAAAAAAGACCCTGGATAAAATGAAATGGCGTGGCTGGCTCGTAATCGAAAGAAGCCGCGATGCCCGCAAACCCCGCGACGTTAAAGGAAACTACGGCGCCAACGTGGCTTATCTGCGCCGGATTTTCCAAACCGGAAACTGAGGCCGGTATAGGAAAATTCTCCATCATTATACCCAATTCTTACATTTTTTAAGGTAAGGTCTGGCGGTAAATTTATTGCTTAATTGCCTGCTACTTAAGCACATTTATCGCATTAACGGTCAAATGATGAAACGATTGCCTCTATGCCTTACGGTAGTATTCCTGCTTATATTTATCCTCTCTGCTCATTCAAGTGATATTTATGTATCACCTGCAGGTGCCGATAACCAGGACGGAACCATCTCGCGTCCGTTGGCTACGGTCGATGCTGCACTGCGTATGGCCCGTGAATGGCGCCGGTTGAATGATCCACGCATTCAGGGCGGCATTCGCATCGTTGTTAAAGGCGGCACTTATTTTCTCCATGAACCTGTTTTCATAAGACCCGAAGATGCCGGCACGGCCGATAGCCCGACAACCATCGAAGCCGCTCCGGGTGAAACACCTGTGATCAGCGGCGGCCGCCACATCACCGGATGGAAAAAAGCCGGTAGCGTACCCGGACTTCCCGCTGCGGCTAAAGGAAAACTATGGGTGGCCGACGTTCCACTTGATGGCGGACGGCCTGCCGAGTTCCGCCAGCTTTGGATCAACGGGCAAAAAGCCATCCGTGCCCGCGACCGCAACGCCGACAGTATGAACCGGATTCTCAGTTGGAATAAAACCGGTCAAACCTGCCGCATTCCCTGGCCCGCAATAAAAGGATTGAGCAATGCTTCTTCATTGGAAATGGTCATCCATCAATGGTGGGCCATCGCCATTCTTCGTGTTAAAGAAATCAAAGTACAAGGCGACAGCGCACAGGTTTTTTTTCATCAACCTGAAAGCCGCATCCAGAGCGAGCATCCGTGGCCGGCACCATGGATCTCCAAAGAAACCGGCAACTCCGCCTTCTTCCTTTCCAATGCTATTCAATTGCTGGATCAACCCGGTGAATGGTTCCTCGATATCGGTGCAGGTAAAGTTTACTATTGGCCACGCATCGGAGAAGAGATGCTAACAGCCAGCGTCATTGCCCCTTACCAGGAAACACTGCTGCGCCTCGAAGGCACGATCGATCATCCGGTAAAATATGTCAGCATCAAAGGCCTTCGTTTTCAACATACCGGTTGGTTGCGTCCATCCCGCCAGGGACATGTACCGCACCAGGCTGGACTTTATATGCTGGATGCGTACAAACTCAAAGTGCCGGGCACACCTGACAAAAAATCATTGGAAAACCAGGCCTGGGTTGGCCGGCCGGCTGCTGCCGTCGATATCCGTTTTGCTCATAACATCGGCATAGAAAATTGTTTGTTTGAACATCTTGCAGCCACCGCACTCGATTTTGGGAAAGGCACACAGCAATCGATGATTCGTGGAAACCTGTTCGATGATATCGGCGGTACGGCCATTCTCGCCGGAATTTTTTCTGAAGAAGCGGTAGAAGTTCACCTGCCCTACGACCCCGCTGATCAACGTGAATGGTGCCGCGCAATAGAAATCACCAATAACCTGATCACCAACGCTACCAATGAAGATTGGGGTTGTGTGGGCATCGGTGCAGGCTTTGTCCGCGACATACTGATTGCACACAATGAATTGGCTGAACTTTCCTACACCGGCATCAGTGTTGGCTGGGGCTGGACGCGCACGCTCAACGTGATGCGCAACAACCGTATTCTTTCGAATAAAATTCATCATTACGGCAAACACATGTACGATGTAGCGGCGATCTATACCTTATCTGCACAACCCGGTGCTGTAATCAGCGGCAATTATATCGACAGCATTTACAAAGCGCCCTATGCGCATTTACCTGATCACTGGTTTTATCTCTATACGGACGAAGGTTCCTCTTTTTTTAATGTAAAAGACAACTGGACACCGTCTGAAAAATATTTACAAAACGCAAATGGCCCGGGTAATATATGGACGAATAACGGTCCTGCAGTGAAGGACAGTATTCGCCGGCAGGCGGGGCTGGAACCTGCGTACCGTTATCTTTTGCAGGGAAGAAAGACCGCAGATAAAAACTGGCCCATCAATCAGGAGAAAAAATGAAAAGACACAATAACTTTTTTCGTGTACGTTCCCGGCTGTTGGCAGCAATACTGCTGATAAGTATCTTTTTTCTGAATGCGTGCAAAGAAACTACCTCCCCGGAAAATGCGGCGGTCCGCCACAAAGCGGCATCGGCACATCCTTCCGTAATAGAACTCGTGGTTACACAACAGGACAATACCACAGCGACACAGATAAAAAAGATCGCGGCGGAAGCGGGTATACCCGAAGGTTCGCTCTATCGCTGGAAAGATCATTATTTCATTTTTGCAGTGCATCCCGAATCTTTCAAAAATGCCATTAGAAAAATAGAGAACATAACCATTCGTGAATACCCGGATTATTTCTATGCTTTTGATCGTAGCCGTTGCACAACAACCGACACCATCGGTGATGCCGGTGAATGGCAGCATATTCTGCTCACGGCCGCCCTGGTGCCGGACACTTCCCTGCAACGCGAATACATGAACGCGCACGCCACGCAGTTTGAGCAATGGCCGGAAGTGGCACAGGGATTTTGCCGGGCACAGTTCCGGCAGTTATTACTTTACCGAAAAGATAATCAACTGGTTTTAGTGATCAGTATCCCCGCTGGCAAAACACTCGATGAACTGAATCCGCTTACCACGAAAGATAATCCGCGTGTAGAGGAATGGAACCGGCAAATGAAAAAATACCAGACAGGCATACCGGGCACTGATTCATCCGAAGTGTGGGTGTTTCCCGAAGTTTTAAACTAAATAAACAGCATAGCATGTTACGATTAGGCATATTAGGTCTTGGCGAAGGAAGAAGTACAATATCGGCGGCGTTGCAAAGCAGGAAGGTTGAACTCAAAACAATCTGCGATGTCAACGAAACGCTTTGTAAACAGCGTGCCTTTGAATTCGGCTTCGATAGCTATACCACACGTTATGAAGACATGCTCGGAGATGCCGGAATAGATGCCATCGCAATTTATACACCAGATCATCTGCATGCTGATCATGTAACGAAAGCATTGCAACATGATAAACATGTTATCTGTACCAAGCCTTTTATCGACGACCTGCGCGATGCGAAAACCTTGCTGGACCTGCAGCAGCAGACAGGTAAAAAAGTTTTTGTAGGACAAAGCTCGCGCTTTTTCGAGCCAGCCAAACGCCAGCGCCAGGATTTTGAGGCAGGCGAAATAGGCGAACTGATCACCATCGAAAGCAGCTACCATGCAGACCACCGTTGGTTCCTGGATAAAAAATGGGCGCTTGAAAAAAGCTTTAAATGGTTATATGGCGGCCTGAGCCATCCGGTAGATTTTATCCGTTGGTACCTGCCTGCTATCGAGGAAGTGATGGGCTATGGCATGATCAGCCCGAATGCCCGGAAAGCAGGACTGAAGAACGAGGATACCATGCATTTTATTTTTAAAGCAGATGATGGCAGGATTGCACGTGTGAGTGGTGTTTATACTTCACCGATTCAGCCAGCCTATCGCGAGAGCGGCATGACGACCGTGCTGCGCGGAACCGATGGTGCCAGCCAGGCAGATTACCACGAACTCCGTTATGCCATCACCGACAAAACCGGTGAAGAAAAAACGGTCACCTGGGGCGATAGTACGATCAAGTATTATTTCAGATTCGAAGGACAAAGCCATCACGCGGGAGAATACCAGAATTACTTAGAGTACTTCGCGGATGCGGTCAGCGAAGGATTTACGGCTTTTCCTGATATGCGCGAAGGAATAGGTACGGTTGCTTTATTACAGGCAATGGATAAAAGCCTGCAGACAGGACAGCCCGTGAAAATCGCGGATATTCTTGCCGAATACGGATTACCATCATTGGGAGCGTTGACCTCCCGCAAATAAGAAAGCTGCTGCATGAATAACATACTTTCCAAATTACAAACGGTTGACTACGCCATCGTAATTGCGTACTTGGTGATCCTGCTCTACATCGGGTATCGTGCGAGTTTTGGCCGAAAGAAAAAAGAAGGAGAGACCTTGTTTCTCGCCGGTAACTCACTCAACTGGCACAGCATCGGCTTTAATATGTGGGGCACCAATGTCGGCCCTTCGATGTTGCTGGCCTTTGCCAGTATTGGTTACAGTACGGGCATTGTAGCGGGTAATTTTGAATGGTATGCTTTCGTGTTTTTGTTTTTATTGGCCATGGTCTTTGCGCCGCGTTACCTCGCAAGCAAAGTAACGACCATGCCCGAATTCATGGGGAAGAAGTACGGCGACGATACACGTAATATTCTTGCGTGGTATGCACTGATAAAAATATTGATCTCCTGGCTTTCACTGGGATTGTTTGCCGGAGGTTTCCTTGTCCGGCAGGTACTCGGTATCCCGATGTGGCAGTCGGTGATCGTGCTGGTGTTGTTTGCCGGCCTTTTCGCTTTTGCCGGAGGATTGCGCGCCATTGCCCGCGTGAATGTTTTTCAGATGATCCTGCTAATAGCCGTTTCCCTGTTGCTCACCATCCTCGGCATTCAGAAAGTCGGCGGCATCTCCGAACTTTTTCATAAAGCCCCTTCCGAATACTGGAACCTGTTGCGTCCCGCCAGCGATCCCAAGTATCCCTGGTATGCGATTTTATTGGGCTACCCGGTAGCTGCAATCGCTTTCTTTTGTACGGATCAGGCCATGGTGCAATCGGTACTCGGCGCACGTAATCTCGAACAGGGACAACTGGGTGTGAGTTTTATCGGCTGGCTGAAAATTTTATCCCTGCCGCTATTTATCATTCCGGGCATCATCTGTTTTGAACTTTTTCCCAATTTGTCAAACCCCGACGAAGCTTACATGACACTTGTCACCAACCTGTTTCCTCCGGGATTAAACGGGTTAGTGATCGTGGTATTGATAGCGGTGTTGGTGGGTACGATAGGTTCTTCCCTGAATGCTTTGAGTACAGTGTTCACCACAGATCTGTATGTAAAGAAGATCAATCCTGCTGCTACTTCGAAGCAGATCATCCGCATGGGGCGCATCACGGTAATCGCTGGTTGCTTGTTTGCAGTAGGCATGGCCATTGCAATCGACAGCATTCGCGGGTTGAATTTATTCGATGTATTCCAGGCAGTACTTGGCTTTATTGCGCCACCACTTTCCGTGGTGTTCCTGATCGCTGTATTCTGGAAAAGGACTACACGTCTAGCGGTGAACTTTACTTTGTCGATCGGTTCTGCGATCAGCCTGGGTATCGGTGTTTTGTATCTGTGGGTTTTTCCCGCGGATCAATATACTTTCTGGCCACACTATATGATGTTGTCTTTTTACATTTTTGCGGGCCTGTTGTTCCTGGCGGTTGTTATTTCACTGGTCGGTAAAACATCCGCCACTGCTATCGTCAGCAACGACGTATTGCCAAAAGCAACGCCGCTGGTATGGCGTGTATGGATCGCGCTGATCATCGTCATGATTTCCTTATACATTTTCTTTAATGGTTTTTAATATGCATACTTGCCAACAATTGATGAAGAAATTTCGCCGTCACGCCCTGCTTACTGTCACGGCATTGCTGTTTGTGGTTTCTGCAGAAGCGCAACAGGCAACATGGATCTGGTATCCCGGTGATTTCGAGATCGTACTCTCCAATAAAGTGCAGAATCGCCGTACCGAACGCGGCACTTTTTTTCCTGTGTTCTGGAAAATTGATAACCATTACGTATTGATGGATTTTCATAAAGTGGTAGAACTGGCATCACCGGAAGAGGTGGAAATTTTTGCGGAAGGTCAATACAATGTAAAACTTGACGGTAAACCGTTTGAAGGAAGTCCTTCGAAAATTACGGTGCCCGCTGGCAAACACAAGATCAATATCAAAGTGTTCAACCAGGCCGAAGTGCCGGCTGTTTTTATCCAAGGAAAAACAGTTGTTTCCGATGCTTCCTGGCTCGTAACATTTGAAGACAAGGAATGGATCGACGAAACGGGCAAGACATCAGACATCTCTGCTACCAACTGGCTGCAGGCCGGTAGCTGGAATTTCAATACACCGGCGCAACGTCCTTCACAGTTCCGTTTGCCGGTGCGGCCGCTCTCTGCTAAATCGGTGGAGAAGGTTTCCGGCGGACAGGTGGTCGATTTCGGTCGCGAGACTTTTGGTTTTGTACGGTTGCACGGCGTAAAAGGAAAAGGGAATCTTTCACTTTACTATGGTGAGTCCCGCGAAGAGGCATTGTCCACCACGCATTGCGAAACGCTCGATCGTTTTTATTTCGATGCGCCGCAATCCATCGATACCATACCTGCATTGTCAAAGGCCTTCCGTTATGTATTCATACAGGGTGATCCCGGCGTTACACTTGATTCCGTTTCCCTATTATACGAATACGCCGATGTGAAGGAGCGGGGAAATTTTCGTTGCAATGATGAAGAAATCAATCGCATTTATGACGTAGCCCGTTACACATTCGAACTCAATACCAGGGAGTTTTTCATCGATGGCATCAAACGCGACCGCTGGGTGTGGAGCGGGGACGCTTACCAGAGCTACCTGATGAATTATTATTCGTATTTCGATCAGCCGACGGTTGAGCGTACCATGATGGCGCTGCGTGGTAAAGATCCCGTTACCTCGCACATCAACACCATCATGGATTACACGTTTTACTGGTTTCTCGGTATCTATGATTATTACCTGTACACCGGTGATCAGACATTTATCAAACAATTTTATCCGCGCATGAAGAGCCTGATGGATTACTGTCTCGGACGCCGCGATAAAAACGGCTGGATGTCGGGACTGGCAGGTGATTGGGTATTCATTGACTGGGCAACTGGTTTGAGTAAAAAAGGAGCCGTCAGTTTTGAGCAACTGTTGTTATGCCGCAGCCTCGAGACCATGGCGATCTGTGCCGGTATTGCAGGCGACAACGCCGCGGGAGCCGACTACAACCAGCAGGCCGCTTCGCTTCGCCGGAAATTCTTTGACACTTACTGGAATCCTTCCAAACAGGCACTCGTACACAGCCTGGTAGATGGGAAGCAAACAGATAACGTCACCCGTTACGCTAATATGTTCTCCATTTTCTTTGACTACTTCAATGCCGAACAAAAACAAGCGGTGAAAAATTCCGTATTGCTCAACCCGGACGTACAAAAGATCACTACGCCATATATGCGCTTTTACGAGCTGGAAGCTTTGTGTGCCATGGGAGAGCAGGATTTCGTTAGAAAAGAAATGAAAAGCTATTGGGGCGGTATGCTGCGGTTGGGCGCTACCTCTTTCTGGGAAGAATATGATCCTTCCAAAAAAGAAGGTGAACATTATGCGATGTATGGTCGCCCGTTCGGCAAAAGCCTGTGTCATGCCTGGGGTGCCAGCCCTATTTATTTATTAGGGAAATATTATCTCGGCATTAAACCTCTGACGGCCGGCTACGCCACCTATGAAGTGGCTCCCGTACTCGGCGGACTGCAGTGGATGGAAGGGAAAGTGCCTACTCCGCAGGGCGATATTGAGTTGTACTGCAATTCCAAACAAGTCAAAGTAAAATCGCCTGCCGGTGAGGGTGTACTGAAACTGAAAAGCAAAAATAAACCTTCCGGTAAAAACATCGAGCTGACACAAACAGCTCCAAATTCATATGAAATAAAAATAATGCCCGGTGTGCAATATGATATACGTTACCAGGCTTTGTAAGAACAGTTGTAAAAAATAATGCAATGAAAAAGCTGATCGTAGGAATGATGCTGGCGTTGCCGGTGATGACAATGGCGCAGAACAGCCTGGTGAACACACAGGCCAGCCGTTATGCAAAGCTGACAGGTGTTGGTGTGAATGAGGTGCAATGGACCAAAGGGTTCTGGGCAGAGCGGTTCGCCGTCTGCCGCGATTCGATGGTGCCTTTGTTGTGGAAAACCTACAACGATGCTTCGTTAAGCCATTCGTTTAAAAACTTCGAGATTGCTGCGGGACTGGATACCGGCCGTTTTAAAGGGCCTTCCTTTCATGATGGTGATTTTTATAAAACCCTCGAAGCCGTTGCCAGTATGTATGCGCTCACCAAAGATCCAAAACTGGATCGTTGGATGGACGGAGCTATTGCCGTAATCGGTAAGGCACAAAAAGACGATGGGTATATTTATACCAAGTCCATCATAGAGCAACGCAAAACAGGGGCGGCAAAAATGTTCGACGATAAACTCAGTTTTGAAGCCTACAACTTCGGGCACCTGATGACCGCGGCCTGCGTGCACTACAGGGTAACGGGTAAAAAAACGTTACTGGAGATCGCGCGGAAAGCCACGGATTTTCTGATTGGTTTTTATGATTCGGCGTCGCCCGAACAGGCCCGCAATGCAATCTGTCCTTCGCATTACATGGGCATCATTGAAATGTATCGTACGCTTGGTGATCAACGATACCTGCAACTCGCGCGCAAACTCATTGATATCCGCGGCAGGACCGAAGGTACAGACGACAACTCCGACCGCGCACCTTTCCGCGATATGAAAAAGGTAGTCGGACACGCCGTAAGAGCCAATTACCTTTTCGCAGGCGTGGCCGATGTGTACGCCGAAACAGGGGACACTTCACTATTGACCACACTGAACCGTTTATGGGATAATGTGATCAATACCAAAATGTATGTCACGGGTGGCTGCGGCGCTTTGTATGATGGTGTGTCGGTGGATGGCACTTCTTATAAACCCGATACCGTTCAGAAAGTGCACCAGGCCTATGGTCGCGATTTTCAATTACCCAATCACAGCGCGCACAACGAAACCTGCGCCAATATCGGCAATGTGTTGTGGAACTGGCGCATGTTGCAATTGACAGGAGATGCGAAATATGCCGACATCGTTGAATTAACCTTGTACAATAGTGTGCTGAGTGGTGTAAGCATGGACGGCGCTAAGTTTTTTTACACCAATCCTCTTTCGGCATCGGCCAACTATCCTTACCACCTGCGTTGGGAAGGCGGTCGTCAGCGTTACATTAAATTATCGAATTGCTGTCCGCCAAATACCGTGCGTACCGTGGCGGAAGTAAACAATTATCTCTACGGTATCAGCGAAGACGGACTCTATATTCACTTATATGGTGGAAGTAAATTGTCAACGGAACTTCACAATGGTGCGCGTTTATCGCTGGAGCAGCAAACAGACTATCCGTGGAATGGTGCGGTAGCTATTTTGATCAATGAAGCGCCGTCGACAGCCGTGCCGGTATACCTGCGCATTCCGGGATGGTGTAATAAAGCATCGATTAAAATCAATGGAAAGCTTGTTGCGGCTAATATCAAAGGCGGACAATACCAGAAGCTGGCACAGGCCTGGAAAAAAGGCGACCGTATAGAATTGGTCATGGATATGCCGGCCACTTTGATTGAATCAAATCCTTTAGTGGAAGAAACCAACAACCAGGTAGCGGTAAAACGCGGGCCTGTTGTGTATTGCCTGGAATCTGCCGATCTGCCTGCGGGCATTGCGGTAAACGATATCATCATCCCTTCCAACGGTCGCTTCAAACCGGTGAACAAACAGATTTCCGGCGGACGCGTGAATGCATTGGAGGGACAGGTACTCCGATTAAATAACAACAACTGGAACAATCAACTGTACCGGACACTGAACACATCCGCCAAACCGGTTACCGTTCAGCTAATACCTTACTATGCCTGGGCCAACAGGGGCCAGACAGATATGCGGGTATGGTTGCCGGTGGCAAGGACAAATCCCTGATCAATGGAAAGAATTACTGCTACCTATTATGTGGAAACACCGCTCGATCCTGAGAAGGCAGCGGCGGTGCTCGCGGGAGAACAATCTTCCGGAACCTTCGTTGCCGTACCCGGAGAAACGGAAGATCTCAAACAGCGGTTTGCTGCGCGTGTGGAAAATGTGAAATACCTCGAAACCGTTAACGTACCCGCCATTCCCGGACTTGATACAGGTTCTTCCCAATATCATCGGGCGGAGCTGCGTGTGTCCTGGAGTATAGAAAATTTCGGATACAACCTTCCCGTAATGATTTCTACGTTGCAGGGCAACCTGTATGAGATAAAACAGTTCACCGGTCTCAAGTTGATGGATATTGAATTGCCTGAATCCTATACAACACATTATAAAGGGCCGGCCTTCGGTATTCCCGGTTGCCGTGAACTCACCCAGGTAGAGGGGCGCCCCTTGATCGGCACCATCATCAAACCAAGCGTTGGCATGAGCCCCGCAGATACGGCCGCTATCGTTGAAAAACTGGCCGCGGCCGGAATCGATTTTGTAAAAGATGATGAGCTGATGTCTGCCACCGCCAACTCACCCTTCGACGAACGGGTGGATGCGATCATGCAGGTGATCAATCGGCACGCAGACAAAACAGGCAAGAAGATCATGTATGCTTTCAATATCTCCGGCGAAATAGATGAGATGTTGTATCGCTATGAAAAAATAATCAAGAGCGGTGGCACCTGCGCGATGTTGAGCATCAACAGCGTGGGTGTGTCCGGTGTGAGGAAAATAACCGACCAGGGCCAACTCGCCATTCATGGTCACCGGAATGGATGGGGGATGTTGAACCGCCACCCCTTGCTTGGTATCGAATTTCCTGCCTACCAGAAAATATGGAGATTAGCCGGTGTAGATCAGTTACACGTAAATGGCATACAGAATAAATTCTGGGAAACGGACGATTCGGTTGTCCGCTCGATCGGGTCTTGTCTTACGCCATTGGGTAACCAAAAACTGGTGATGCCGGTGGTGTCGTCAGGACAATGGGGAGGACAGGCGCCGGAGACCTATCGCAGAACGAAGACAACCGATCTGCTGTACATGGCCGGTGGTGGTATTCTGGCCCATCCGATGGGGCCCGCAGCAGGCGTAGTCGCTTTGCACCAGGCCTGGCAGGCGGCAGTAGATGGTTTATCGGTGGAAGAAGCCGCCGCGCAATACAAGGAATTTGCTTCATCGGTTGAAAAATTTGGTAAAGCTTGAGTAACGCACCCGCAATAAAAATTGCCTTTTATGGCGACGACTTCACCGGTTCTACGGATGCGTTGGAATTCTTGTGCCGCGCGGGGTTGAAAACACGCCTGTTCCTTAATCCGCCTGCCACGGAGCAATTAAAAGCTTATCCGGATCTGCAGGCTTATGGTGTGGCGGGGCTCACCCGCAGCATGTTGCCCGAAGCGATGGAAGCCACACTGCATCCGGCATTCATGCAAATGCAGGCAACCGGTGCGCGGCATATTCACTATAAAGTTTGTTCTACTTTCGATTCATCACCTGCTATCGGCAGCATAGGCCGCGCGATGGATACGGCGACAAAAATATTCAACCAGCCCTCCATTCCCTTATTGGTGGCAGCGCCCGCGCTGGGGCGTTATTGTGTTTTTGGAAATCTTTTTGCACGGATGGGTATTGGTAGTGCAGGCGAGATATACCGCCTCGATCGTCATCCTTCGATGAGCAACCATCCTGTAACACCCGCGGATGAAAGCGATCTGCGCTTGCATTTGGCCAAACAAACAAAACTTCCCATCCGGTTGCTGTCGATTTTACAACTGGAACAATCACTCAGCGAAAAGAAAACTTATCTGCAGCAACCTGGTGTTGTATTAATAGATGCGCTTTATGCTTCACAATTGTCCGGCATAGGAGAATTGCTGGATGAATTGGCGGGCGACGAACAGCTTTTTTCGGTTGGTTCTTCTGGTATTGAAATGGCATTGGGCCAATACTGGCGCGAGACGGGTGCGTTACCGGCATCTCCGCAATGGACCGATCCCGGAGCTGCATCGCCTTTGCTGGTACTGGCCGGTAGCTGTTCCCCTGTCACTGCTGCGCAGATCAATCATGCGGAAAAAGCAGGCTTCGCTCTTTTTCATGTAAATGAAAAAAAGGATGCTGCCTGCGATGCACTGAGCAATGGGCGAAGTGTGATCATTCACACCGGTGGCCATGAAAGAACGACTGCTGAATTAATACCTGCGGAACAAATAGGTACTGCACTCGGTCACACGGGACGTGAATTGGTCGCAAAAACTTCTGTTAAGCGAATAGCTGTTGCGGGTGGTGACACAAGCAGTTATGCTGCCCGTGCCATGGGTATCGAGGCGGTAGAAATGATCGCACCACTGGTAATGGGGGCGCCGCTTTGCCGCGCCACCGCACCCGGATCGCCATTGGATGGAAAAGAAGTAAACTTCAAAGGCGGACAGGTCGGCGATGAAAACTATTTTATCATTTTGGAAAAAGGAAAATTATAATCATGCAAAAGAAAACACTCGGACTGATCCATACTTCAGCCACATTGGTACCGGTATTCCAGGAACTCTGTGCCGCGCATTTGCCCAATGTAAATGTGTTCAACATTGTGGATGACAGCCTGATCAAACAGGTGATCGCTCATGGTGAGTTAACACCCGGCATTGCCCGTCGCGTAGTAAATCATGTAGGTGCTGCAGAAGCTGCAGGCGCAGATCATATACTCGTTACCTGCTCTTCTATCGGTGCCGCAGTAGAGCAGGCAGCCTTGCTGACAGGCGTACCCGTATGGCGCGTAGATCAACCCATGGCAGACCGGGCCGTGCGGGAAGGAACACGTATAGGTGTCGTTGCCACCTTGCCAACTACTTTGCAACCGACAAGCGATCTCGTCCGCAGGAGAGCCGTGGCCGCAGGTAAAACAATCGAACTGGAGTCCGTGCTTTGCGAAGGAGCTTTCGAAGCGCTGATGGGTGGCGATCCGGCCACACACGATAAGAAAGTGGCGGATGCTTTGACGAGCCTTGCCTCACGTGTTGACATCATTGTGCTGGCACAGGCATCGATGGCGCGCGTAGTGGAAACTTTAGACCCATCGGTAAAAAAGATTGCTATTCTTTCAAGCCCGGCTATTGCCATCCAACAGTTAGCTACCGTTCTTTAATCTGCCAACGATTGCTGTATGAAAAAGATCAACCGCTTTTTTTTATTTCTTCTACCTGCAGCCGTGCTGGCGCTTATCGTTACCGCCTTTACCGGCAACACTGATCTGGCGAAGGCTTTTGGCTTATTGTCAGCTATTAGTCTCGCTATTGGCCTGGGGTCTGTGCCGGCATTAAAAGGATACCGGTATACTGCCTGGATCATCGTGGCAGTGGTTGCCGGTATGTGTTTTCCCGATGCTTTTACGCACTGGGGTTCCGTGGACCTGCGCAACAAGTGGTTGATATTAGTGATCATTCAACTGGTGATGTTCGGCATGGGTATACAAATGAGTTTAAGAGATTTTACCGGTCTTGCACAAACCGGCAAAGGAGTGGCGATCGGATTGCTCTGCCATTTTTCCATCATGCCATTGATGGGATTATTACTGACAAAAATATTTGATTTTGAGCCGGAGATTGCGGCGGGTATTATCCTGATCGGCTCTTGTTCGAGCGGGTTGGCTTCCAATGTAATGGTTTATCTCGCCCGTGCCAACCTGGTATTGTCTGTGATCGTTACCGCGATGGCCACGATTGCCGCACCTTTTCTCACACCTCTATTGATGAAGTTGCTGGCGGGCACGCTGATCAAAGTGCATTTCGTGGATATGATGATCGAGATTATCAAGATCGTGATCGTACCGATCGGAGCGGCTTTGCTGCATGATTATTTGAAAACAGCAACGACGCGGGGTAAAAAAGTGGTCATGGGTATCGTGGTGTTTGCGGTGTTGTGGCTGACAGCGCTGCCCTTAGGATTGTATGCTTTATTAAGGGAAAATATAAGTTCAACTGAGTTATTGCAGTCTTTCGAAATTTTTGCTTTCCTGCTTGGTGCGGTGATTGCCGGTGTTTTGTATCATCAATTGGCAAGCCGTTATCCGAAGCTCGACAGCCTGATGCCTTATTTTTCTATGTTCGGTATTATCTATTTCACCACGGTTACTACGGCGGCAGGTCACGAAAACCTGATGCGTGTAGGCTTCCTTTTATTCATCAGTTCCGTCATTCATAACGCAGCGGGTTACTTTTTCGGTTACTGGCTCAGCCGTTTGTTCCGGCTCGATAAAAATTCTGCCCGTACGGTAGCCTTTGAAGTGGGATTGCAAAATGGCGGCATGGCATCCGGGCTGGCCGGTAGTATGGGAAAGCTGGGTACGGTAGGACTTCCCGCGGCTGTATTCAGTCCCTGGATGAATATTTCGGGTTCCATACTCGCTAATTACTGGCGTCGTCATCCGGTGGACGATGAACCGGAGCAAACAGAAGAAACCGCGCAGACTCCATGACCCTACGGGATGGATATCTTCGCAGGAACCGGAACTTTGATCAAACCTGTCAACGATTGTATGCTGAAGAACTGTTATATACGTTATGGCCTGCTGAATTTATCGCTGTTCAGTGCTCTGCTGACAACGGCGCAGCTTGTTGATAAAACGCCTGCGGCCATTCCCAATAAACCGGAAATATTTGCTACCGAACCATACGAAGACCCAACCGTAAGCGGCATCAACCGCGAGGCGTCACGGGCCACGGCCTACTCGTTCGGCAATCTAACCGATGCGTTGAATGGCGACCGTGAAAAGAGCGGACGTTATCTTTCATTGAACGGGGATTGGGATTTTTCCTTTGCGCTCAAACCTGCCGATGCACCGGCTGATTTTTATAAAACAAAAGCGCAGGGCTGGAAAAAAATACCCGTGCCTTCCAGTTGGGAAATGCAGGGCTACGATAAACCCATTTATAAAAGCGCCGTTTACCCTTTCCGTCCGGTTAATCCTCCACACGTGCCAAAGGATTACAATGGCACAGGTTGTTACCAACGCTCGTTTACGTTACCGGCTAATTGGACAGGAATGAATATTACACTGCATTTCGGTGGTGTCAGCTCTGCGTACAAGGTTTGGGTAAACGGAAAATTTGTGGGTTATGCCGAAGACAGTTTCCTTTCTTCGGAGTTTAATATCACGCCCTATTTAAAAGCGGGAGAGAACATTATTTCCGTTTGGGTGATCCGCTGGAGTGACGGATCCTTTCTCGAAGACCAGGATCAGTGGCGCCTCAGCGGTATTCATCGCGAAGTATTCCTCATGGCGGAACCTTCTTTGCGTATTGCCGATTTTTTTTACCAGACCACATTGGATAGCAATTATACGGATGCCATGCTTAGCATTCGTCCGCGCATGGAGAACCTGACAGGAGAGCAAGTGCCGGGTTATAAATTGAAAGCACAGCTTTACGATGCAGCACAACGCCCGGTATTGAATGCTCCTTTAGAGAGGCCTGTCGAGTCCATTATCAACGAAATCTATCCGCGGTTGGATAATGTGAAATTTGGTTTGCTGGAAAGTAAAATTTCCAATCCGCTCAAATGGAGTCCGGAGCAGCCAAACCTTTATACGCTGGTACTGTCGTTGGAAGATTCAACAGGCCGCTTGCTCGAAACGAAAAGCTGCAAAGTCGGATTCAGGTCCGTGGAATTTTCTAAAGAAAACAGCAAGCTGCTGATCAACGGTAAGCTTACCTATTTATATGGTGTGAACCGCCCCGACCATCATCCGGAAAAAGGAAAAGCGCTTTCACGTGAAGACATCCGCCGCGATGTGCAGACGATCAAACAATTTAATTTCAATTGCATCCGCCTCAGTCACTATCCCTCCGATCCGTATCTGCTGGACCTTTGCGATGAGTATGGCATTCTCGTAATCGATGAAGCGAATCTTGAAACGCACGGCCTTGGCGGCAAACTCAGCAATGATGCGGCCTGGACAGGGGCTTATCTCGAACGCAGTAATCGCATGGCCTTGCGCGACAAAAATCATCCTTCAATTATCTTCTGGAGTCTGGGCAATGAAGCAGGCCGTGGTCCCAATCATGCGGCAATGGCGGCATGGCTCCGTGATTTCGATATTACACGCCCGATCCATTATGAACCGGCCATGGGAAGTCCGCGGGAAAAAGGATATATGCATCCGTCCGATCCGCGTTACCTCAAACCCAATGACCACTCGCACCGTACGCAGAATCCACTCGATCAATATTATGTTGATGTGATCAGCCGGATGTATCCGGCCTTGTATACGGCTCCGTTGCTGGTGAACCAGCCGAACGGTGATAAGCGTCCCATTTTCTTTTGTGAATATGCACATGCTATGGGTAACAGCGCCGGTAATATCAAAGAGCTATGGGATCAATGGCGCAGCCTGCCCCGCGTGATCGGTGGCTGCATCTGGGAATACAAAGACCAGGGATTGACCAAACTGGACAGTGCCGGAAGACCCTACTATGCCTACGGCGGTGATTTCGGAGAAAAATATTTCGACAATTTTACCATCAAAGGAATTGTTGCAGCCGATGGCCGCCCCAAAGCGGCGATGTACGAATGCAAACGCGTGTTTCAACCGATCGTACTGGAATGGGAAAACAAAGAAGCCTATAATGTAAGGTTGACGAATCGCGGTCCCGTGAACAATGCAGCAGTGTACGTACCCGTGTGGATCGTGAAAGCAGACGGCGTGGAAGTGCTAAGAAAGACTTTATCGCCGATAAACCTGGAGGCCGAACGCGATACCGTCTTTAGTATTCAACAATGGTTACCGCGTTTGCAAAGCGGGAAAGAATATTTCGCTACACTTGAGTTTCAGTTGAAAGAGGCAACGGCATGGGCGCCGAAAGGACACGTGATCGCTTCTGATCAACTCGCGCTCACGGCATTGGTTCGTCCAGTTATAACAACGGAAAAAGCATTGAAGGCAGAAGCCACCGCAGCGTCGTGGCAGGTGAAGGGGAAAAATTTTGTGTTGCTGTTTGATAAGAACGGGGCATTGACTTCGTACAAGTGGAAAGGAAAGGAACAGTTGAAAGCGCCACTGATGCCCCATTTCACCCGTGCATTGACCGACAACGACAAACGCGGATGGAAAGCGGATAAGAAGCTGCGTCAATGGTTTGAACAAACACCCCAAATTGCATACATTAAAATAAATGAAGGGAATGCTACGGTTTCCAGTTATTATACATTGATCAACGACAGTGCGAAAGTAAGAATTGATTATACGGTGCAGCCAACTGGTGTGGTACAGGTGGATTACTCCCTGGAAGTGAAGTCTGGTCTCCCTGATATTCCGCGCGTGGGCATGCAACTCGGTATTGATCGCAGTTATGACCAGGTACAATGGTATGGAAAAGGGCTGTATGAAAATTATACTGACCGCCGCTGGGGCTTCGACGCAGGTCTGTACAATCAGCCGATCGAAGAATTTATGGAGCCCTACGTGGTGCCACAGGAAAATGGCAACCGCACGGATGTGCGCTGGATGTATCTCCATAATAAAAACGGAAATGGGCTATTAGTCGTGGCGGACAGCCTGCTCAGCATGAGTGCCTGGCCTTATACCGAAGCAAATATCCGCGCAGCCCGGCACACATACCGGTTGCGCGATGCCGGTTATGTGACGCTGAATATCGATCTTGTGCAAATGGGCGTTGGCGGAAACGACAGTTGGAGTGATGTAGCTGCGCCACTTGAGCAATACCGCGTTCCCGCGAAGAATTACCAGTACCGTTTTTTCCTGCTTCCATTGGACGCAGCCAAACCAGCGCCGGGAACAAAAGCCCGCGCAGTGAAAAGAATTAAGTAAACGTATGCGAAGAACCGTAATGATCCTGTTGTGTCAGTTGATGATGATGAGTGCATGGGCGCAGGGGAAAGAAGTGCCGGCCCGCATCATGGAACAGGTATACCAGGAAGTAAAAACGCCTTATAAATACGGGCTGGTGATCGTGCCCGAAAATAAAGACCGCAAGATTGATTGTCCCAATGTGTACCGGAAAGGGAAATGGTGGTACATGACCTACGTGGTGTTTGACGGCCGCGGTTACGAAACCTGGATGTCGCGCAGCAAAGACCTGCTCGATTGGAAAGTGATGGGCCGCGTGCTTTCATTCTCCGATGCCACGCAGTGGGACACACACCAGAAAGCCGGATACATCGCCTTACAGAATACTAAATGGGGTGGCGATTACAAATTGCAGCAATACAATGGCAGATACTGGATGTCTTATTTCGGTGGAAAGGACCGTGGTTATGAAGCGGGTCCGCTTGCGATCGGCATAGCACACACAACCGGCCCGATCGATAAGGCACAGGAATGGCAGCGCGAGCCGGCACCGGTACTCACCGCAAGCGATCCGGATGTACGTTGGTGGGAAAATAAAAAGCTGTTCAAGAGTTCCGTGATCTGGGATAAAAGTAAAACTACCGGTTATCCTTTTGTGATGTATTACAACGCCAATGGCGATACGAGCAACAATACACCGAAGTGGCGCTGGTTCGAGCGCATCGGCATGGCCGTATCCAACGACATGATTAGCTGGAAGCGTTATGGTATTGATCCCGTGATGCATCATCGTATCGGCATTACGGGCGACGCCGTTATTCAAAAGAAGGGCGATCTTTGGATCATGTTTTATTTCGGCGCATTCTGGGAAGGTCGAAAAGATGCCTTCAACCGGTTTGCCTGTTCTTATGATCTGGTGAACTGGACAGACTGGAAAGGCGACGACCTGATTAAATCATCAGAGCCGTACGATGAACGCTTTGCACACAAATCGTTTGTGGTAAAACATAAAGGTGTCGTATATCATTTTTATTGTGCCGTTAATAACAAGGATCAGCGTGGGATAGCGGTGGCTACCTCGGTTGACAAAGGTAAAAGTGCACTCCATTTTCCGGTGATCGATGCGGCGAAATAAACAACATGAAGAGATTTTGTACAACGATATTGAGTCTGCTGCTGCTGGTGAACTTTTTGTTTGCGCAGTCACGCAGTGCCGTTGATTATTTCCATAATCCTCCTGCTTCCGCTAAGCCCTGGGTGATCTGGTATTGGATGCACGGAGCTTTTTCAAGGGCAGGCATTACCGCTGATCTGGAAGCCATGAAAGCGGCTGGTATCGGTGGTGCTTATCTCATGCCGATCAAGGATACGGTAACGCCACCGATCTATGAGCCCACCGCGCGTCAGTTGTCACCCGAATGGTGGCAGCTTGTTCATTTTGCCATGCAGGAAGCCAAACGCCTCGATCTGCAACTGGGCATGCACCTGAGCGATGGATTTTCATTGGCAGGCGGCCCCTGGATTACGCCGGAGCTCTCCATGCAGAAACTGGTATGGACTAAGCAATTTGTCAAAGCAGATTTCAAAGGCGCCATTCAATTGCCACAACCGCAAGCTGTGAAAGGTTATTATAAAGACGTGGCCACGTATGCTTATCCGGTTCGCCAGCGCGATTGGGAACTGCAGTTTGTGCAGCCCGAAATTGCAACGAGTAATAATAGCAACGCTTCTTTTTTAACAAAGCCTGATAGCAAAGAAAGTTTCCGTGGCGACAATGGCACCTGGATTCAATATACTTATCCGCAACCGGTAACGGTCCGTTCATTGCGCATCAAAACAGGATCGAATAATTATCAGTCGCACAGGTTGATCGTGCAGGTAAGTAAGGATGGGAAAAATTTCACCACGATCACCAGGCTTTCACCACCGCGGCATGGATGGCAGGATACGGATGAAGATGTAACCCATGCATTGCCCGAAACGACGTCGCAATATTTCCGTTTTGTGTATGATAAAGAAGGCACCGAGCCCGGAGCCGAAGACCTGGATGCGGCTAAATGGAAACCTTCTTTGAAACTGATGCAACTTGTGTTGTCAGGTGAAGCCGTGATTAATCAATACGAAAGTAAGAATGGCTCCATGTGGCGGCTGAGTTTGCCTGCCACCCCACAAACGGTTCCCGCGACTACTGCGATTTCTTTGGACAACATAATTGATCTGACTGCGTCAATGGATAAAGAGGGGACCGTAAATTTTTCAGACGCACCGATGCCTGAAGGATATGATGGTTGGGTCATCGTTCGCATCGGTCATACTTCTACCGGTCATGAAAATGCGACAGCCGGTGCAGGAAAAGGATTGGAGTGTGATAAGTTCAATCCCGAAGCGATCACCTTGCAGTTTAATAGCTGGTTTGGCCAGGCATTTGCACAAACCGATCCAAAGCTTGCGGGCGAAGTGTTGAAGCTGTTTCACATGGACAGTTGGGAAGCCGGCAGCCAGAACTGGAGCAAAGATTTTGCAGAGCAGTTCCGAAACCGCCGCGGTTATGCTATCCAACCCTGGTTACTGGCGATGACAGGCGTGCCGCTACGCGATGCGGTCAGTACTGAAAAATTCCTGCATGATGTCCGGCAGACGATAGCAGAAATGTTGCACGATATTTTTTATGGAACGATAAAAGGGTTGGTTGGTGAGAAAGGATGTACCTGGTCGGCGGAAACAGTAGCACCTACCATGATGAGCGATGGATTGCTGCATTACAGCCAGGTTGATATACCGATGGGTGAATTCTGGCTCAACAGTCCCACACACGACAAACCCAATGATATGCTCGATGCCATCAGTGCCGCGCATATCTATGGAAAGAAAATTATACAGGCAGAAGCATTCACCACTTTGCGGATGAACTGGTCGGAGCATCCGGGTATGCTGAAAACGCTTGGTGACAGGAATTTTGCGTTGGGCATGAATAAAATGGTGATTCACGTGTTCGTACACAACCCGTGGATGGATCGCCGCCCGGGCATGACGCTGGATGGAGTAGGACTTTATTACCAGCGCGATCAAACCTGGTTCAGGCCAGGATATGCATGGATGGAATACCTCACGCGTTGTCATGCTTTGTTGCAACTCGGCGATCCGGTAGCAGACATTGCGGTCTTTACCGGCGAAGAATTGCCGAGGCGTTCCTTATTACCGGATCGTTTGGTCAGTACCCTGCCCGGAATTTATGGGCCTGCCATTGTTCAAAGGGAAAAAGAACGCCTGGCTAATAAAAATCAACCCACGCGCGTGATTCCCGATGGTGTTACGCATTCGGCGAATATGGCTGATCCGGAGAAATGGATCGATCCGTTGGGTGGTTATGCCTATGACTCCTTCAATCCGGATGCATTGCTCAAAGCGACGGTGAAAAATGGGCGCGTGGTATTTCCGGGCGGCATGAGTTATGCAATACTTGTCTTGCCAACTCATCATCAACTACTGCCTGCTTCCAACCTGATGTCGGTGCCGGTTGCGCGTAAATTGCTCGGGCTGTTACAACAAGGCGCAACGATTGTAATGGGAAGGTCGTATGATCAGACGAATAGCCTGCACGATGATGCGGATACACTGAGAAATATTTTGCTGAAAATATACAAAGGCGGCTACAAAGGAAAGCTGGTGGATGCGCCGTATGTTTCTTCCGACTTCGGGCAATACGGATTGACACGTGACTTGCAGGTATTGGGGGCACAACGCCAACTGGCCTGGACGCACCGCCGCACGGATAAAGAAGATATTTACTTTATCAGCAACCAGGCCGGAAAGGCGGGTACGTATCTCATTTCCCTGCGGGAAAAAGGAACTACCGTGCTCATAGCCGATCCTGTTTCGGGTAAGGTATACCAGGACAAAGCCTGGAAGCTGGCCGGAGGCCGCACACAGCTCTCTCTTAAACTCGATAAAGACCAATCGCTGTTTGTTATTGTAACCAAACAAAAAGCAACAGAAAAACCGGCGGTGAACTTCCGTGCGTTGTCTGTAAAAAAACTATCGGCCTCCTGGAATGTACAGTTCGATCCGGAAAATGGCGGACCTGTAAATCCGGTGGTGTTTGATACATTGACCAGCTGGTCGCAGCATGCCGATCCGGCTGTTCGTTTTTATTCTGGTACGGCCATTTATAAAAATTCGTTTAGCTGGACGGCAACCGATGCCGGTAAAAAAATCTGGCTCGAACTCGATAGCCTGGCCAACATCGCATCGGTCCGCGTCAACGGGCAGGAATGTGGTATCTTGTGGACCCGGCCCTACTGGCTCGATCTGACGGCGGCAATGCACACAGGACAGAATACGATCGAGATCTCGGTAACCAATACCTGGGCCAACCGGTTGATCGGCGACCAGGCATTACCGGAGGAAAAAAGAATTACCCGCACCACCGCACCTTTCCGCCTGAAAGACAAACCCCTGTTGCCGGCCGGTTTATTAGGCGAAGTGAAGCTGGTGCTGACCAATGCAAAATGATCCGATACATTTCTTCCATAATACTCTTTTGTGTGTTGCTGCTTTCGCTTCCGGCGTTGGCGCAGAACCTGCAGTGGAATAGTCCCTCCGAAAATGCAGCGGGCTCCATGCCTTGCGGCGGCGGTGATATCGGCATGAATGTTTGGGTGGAGAAAAATGAACTCTTGGTTTACATTGCCCGCTCCGGCAGTTTCGATGAAAATAATACGCTGCTCAAATCCGGTCGCGTGCGGATGAAATTTGATCCCGATCCGTTCGGAGGTGAACTCTTCTTGCAGGAATTGCATCTCGATGAAGGGTACGTTACCGTATCCGCCAACCGCGGATCATTAAAATTAAAAGTTACCATCGAAGCAGATGTGTGGCATCCGGTTGTTCGTTTTTCGGTGAATGCGAATAAGCCGGTCAAGGTAAGCGCGGTATATGAAAACTGGCGCTACGAAGATCGCCAGTTGCCAATGCGCGAAAACTTCGGCAACTCGTGGAAGTGGGCGGGACCCAAACAAACCATTGCCCATCGCGATTCGGTAAGCTTCCGGGATAATGGCGTATTGTTTTACCATCACAACGGTGTGCGCACCATCTTCGATTCAACGGTTGCGCAGCAGGGACTGAATGCTGTTAAAGATTCTCTTTACAATCCGCTGGCTTACCTCGTATCGGGCGGATATTTTACAGGAAAAGGATTTGTGGCGGGTACGCACACATCGGGCAGGTATCAACAGACGACCTTCAAAGGATGGGAATTGAAAAGCCGGCGTGCGCAACGCAGTCATCAACTCGCGATCTATTTTCATACGGCACAAACACCAGACATTGCGCAATGGCAACGGTCGCTCGATTCTCTGCAGCAAGCGTATAAACCAATGGCCGCAGGTCTCAGCAAACGCAGCCGCAGCTGGTGGCAGCAATTCTGGCAACGGAGTTATATCGACATCGATCCGGGCAATGAACAATCAACTGCGTATGCTGCCGGTCGCAATGCCAGGTTGTTCCGGTACATGATGGGCTGCAATGCCACCAGTAGCTGGCCCACCAAATTCAATGGCGGATTATTTACGGTGGATCCGGTATTTACCGATACCGCGCGTGCATTTGGTCCCGACTTCCGCAATTGGGGAGGGGGATTGCACACGATGCAAAACCAGCGGCTCGTTTATTTTCCGTTAATCAAAAATGGCGACTTCGATTTGCTGCAGGCGCAATTGCAGTTTTATATGCGCATTTTGAAAAATGCTGAGCTACGTACCCGTACTTATTGGGGACATGGTGGCGCGAGTTTCACCGAACAGATGGAAAGCTTTGGCTTGCCGAACTATGCGGAATATGGACAGAAGCGTCCCGCGAATTTTGATCCCGGTGTAGAATACAATGCCTGGCTGGAATACCAGTGGGATACGGTACTGGAATTTTGTCTGATGGTACTGGATCAGCAGCAGTACACCGGAATGGATATAAGCGGCTATATACCTTTCATTGAAAGTTGTCTTCGCTTTTTCGACGAACATTACCAGTATCTCGCCTTGCAACGGGGAAGAAAAGCATTGGACGAAAAGGGGCATTTGGTATTGTATCCCGGCTCTGCTGCGGAGACGTATAAAATGGCTTATAACGCTACGTCTACAGTTGCTGCCCTGCAGATTGTAACACAGCGCTTATTGGAATTGCCATTGTCTGCGGAACAACGCGAGCATTGGCAGGGATTTCTCCGGCGTATACCGCCAATGAGCTATACATCCTTCAACGGCCACACGACTATTGCGCCGGCTAAATTGTGGGAGCGTATCAATAATACCGAATCGCCGCAATTGTACCCGGTGTATCCATGGGGGATATTCGGTGTCGGCAAACCCGGTCTGGATACGGCTTTGAACACCTGGCGTTACGATACGAACGTGATCAGATTCCGGAGTCACGTTGGTTGGAAGCAGGACAATATATGGGCAGCGCGTTTGGGTTTGAGTGCCGAGGCCTGGCAACTGACTTCGCAGAAATTAGCTGATGGTGGTCGCCGTTTCCCTGCATTCTGGGGCCCGGGATTTGACTGGGTTCCCGATCATAACTGGGGCGGCAGCGCCTGGATTGGTTTGCAGGAGATGTTGCTGCAAACGGATGGCAAACGCATCTTGTTATTTCCTGCCTGGCCGAAAGACATAGATGTACGTTTTAAGTTACACGCACCTTATAATACAATTGTTGAAGCGGAGTTGAAGGATGGAAAAGTGACGAACCTGAAAGTAATGCCGGAGGCAAGGAAAGCGGATGTGGAAATTCAAAAGTAAAAAGTCAAAATTCAAAAGTCAAAAGGTTCTTGGCAGCTTTGCTTCTTATGCATCTTCGCGTGAAATCGACGTTTCTTTTCACGCAAAGGCGCAAAGAAATTAAGTCGCAGAGTTTCAGCCGGATATTTTTTACTTTTGAATTTTGATTTTTGACTTAACTACCAGTCGTCTGTTCTGAAAGAACTCACCGGCAATCCTGCTGTATTAAACAACTCTCCAATTACAAAGTCCTTGAACGCATAACGTACCGCCACGGGATCTTTTATTTCCGGTGACGAAATATGCAGTTCGCCTTTCGAGATCACTGCACGGGCAGGGCGCCAGTATTTATCGGCGCCGGCAATTTCAAAATTGACCAATGGCTTACCGAAACTCGTTAGTCCAACCGGTGCATTTTTAAAACGGATGACCACGGTGCCGTTCTGAATTCTTATAGAATCCGGCAAAGGCGATTTATAGGCAAATCCTTTTTTACCATAGGTGTCGCCGAGCGCGAGATAAGCGAACCTTTGTCCGCCGACAGCTTTCTGTGAGGGGTGAATGCAGTTTTCTTCGCCAACATCCATCAATACGATCATACCGCTGTTCGGAATTTTATCCAGTGCTTTTCTTTGGGCATCACGGACATAGGCGGAGTTGTATTTGCCTCCTGTATTGTAAGGAGGCAGTTGGGAATAGTTGTAAGGAGCGATCTGGGCATAGTAAAAAGGGAAGTCGCCCTGGCCAAATTCTTTCCTCCATAAACTGACCATCGCGGGGAATAAGGTTTCGTATTCCTCGGGGCGTTCGTAATTACTCTCGCCCTGGTACCAGATGCAACCGCGGATGGCATAACCGATAAACGGTCTGAGCATGCCGTTGTACAATGACATCGGCGAGCGTTGGCTGATCTTTGCCGAATCTGCCGCCGGCAATTTTTTAATACCGGGGAAGGCATTCAGCGCTTCTTCGTTCATCCACGCTTCCGCCGATGAGCCGCCGTAACTGATTTGCATCAGTCCAATAGGCACGTTCAGCGTTTGCTGCATTTGTCTGCCGAAAAAATAAGCTGTGGCACTGAAGTCTGCCACTGTTTCGGGACTCGCTTTTTTCCAGTTGCTGGCCTTGACGGTATCCTGCGGTTGCATGCGCAGTGCACGGGGCACCGTAAAGAAGCGGAGCTGCGGATTATTGGCTGTAAAGATGGCTTCGTTGGAACCAATGATGGGTTGATCGCGGTAGCCCTTCATGGGCATTTCCATATTCGACTGTCCGCTGCAAAGCCATACCTCGCCGATTAATACATCACGGAGGCGGATGGTCTGTCCGTCAGTGATGGAAATCTCGTACGGACCGCCCGCTTGCGGGGTACGTACCCGGATTTTCCACCGTCCCTGGTCATCAGCCTTGGCTGTGTAGCTCCTGCGATCCCATGAAGTAGTCAATTTCACCGTTTTGCCAGGGGCGGACTTGCCCCAGATGGCAGCATCGGTTTGCTGCTGCAATACCATGCCATCCGAGAAGAAAGCCGGCAACTGTGGCTGAGTGAAAGCCACTACGGAAAAAGAAAATAGTACTAAAAACGTAGCAGACAGACGGAAAACGGTTGATTGTTTCATACAAGGCGCTTAAAAATCGTTGGAGCTACGAAAATAACGGAATCTGACCCGTAAATCCGAGTTTTGTCTATCGGTACAGTGCAGGAAGGTCAGCCGGAATGCAATCATTAATTTACCCATTCGTTTTGCCATTATGAAAGAAACCAATAAGGAAGGCTCCCGTAAAAACATCTGGTACGGAACAGGGCGGCAACGCATCGAAATTCCGCGCACGATCCTCAAGACGAGGGTGCAGAGCAACCTGCTGCTGCGCAGTCTTCATATTTGTTCCATCGGCTATTATCCCAAAGCAAAAGATCATTATACCTATCGCAAGAAGGGGCTGCCGGAGAACTTTCTTTTTTATTGTGTAGACGGACATGGCTGGTACAAGATCGGCAACCAACGCTACGAAGTGGGGCCCAACGAATTTTTCATTCTTCCGCAAAACGCAGAGCATGCTTACGGCAGCAGTGAGGAACATCCCTGGAGTATTTACTGGATCCATTTTGGCGGAGATGCCCTGCCGGAGCTGAATGAAGTACATGCCATCCAGCAGCACTTCAAGCCACACCGTATCAAGAATAACGGTGATGTGATTCCGCTGTTCACCAAAATATACAAGACATTGGAGCTGGGCTATAGTATCGACAACCTGTTATTTGCCAACATGTGTCTTTCGCATTTCCTGGCTTTGTTTGTTTATAACTCCCGCCACTATGCCGAAACGGGCAGTGATAAAATGGATTGTGTGGACAATGCCATTCTGTATATGCAGGATCATATCAACGAAAATATTTCGCTGAATGAACTGAGTGCACTCTATAACTATTCAGTATCGCGTTTTTCCAATTTGTTTAAACAAAAAACCGGGTACGCACCCATTGATTATTTCGTGCAAATGAAAATGCAGAAAGCTTGCCAGCAATTAAACTTTACCGACCGATCGGTGAAAGACATTGCCTTCAGTATGGGCTTCGACGACCCTTATTATTTTTCCAAGCGCTTCCGCACCATCATCGGGATGTCGCCCAAAAAATACCGGACACTCAACAACTAACCCAACTATTATATGACCTTACAAAAAGCAGGAAAGACATACGGGTTCGCAATCGTGCTGATCACTTCGTTGTTTTTTCTCTGGGGCTTTGCGCTCAATCTGAATCCTATTCTTATTCCGCATTTGAAAAAAGCCTGTCAATTATCGGACGCCCAGTCTGCGTTTATCGATTCGGCTTCCTACTTCGCTTATTTCCTGCTGGCGATTCCGGCGGGTCAATTCATGAAGCGGTTTGGGTACAAAAGCGGCATATTGATAGGACTGATGTTGTTTGCCGTTGGCGCTTTCCTGTTTTATCCCGCCTCCATCATCCGCTCGTATGGATTCTTCCTGGTGGCGTCCTTCATTATCGCATCAGGGCTGACCTTTCTCGAAACGGCGGCCAATCCCTACATCACCGTACTCGGCTCGCCTGATACGGCCACGCAGCGATTGAATTTTGCGCAATCCTTCAATGGCCTCGCACAATCTATTGCACCGAAGATTGGCGGTGTGTTTATACTTTCCGGCGTTACGTTGACCGCCGAGCAGGAGAGCCGGATGAGCGCAACGGAACTGAATGCTTATCTCAACCAGGAAGCGGCTTCCGTGCAGGTGCCTTATATCATTATTGCATCAGTGGTGTTGGTCGTGGCCTTGCTTATCTGGCGCACCAAATTACCGGAAATCAAAGAAGAAGAGACAACGGGCGGGCAGAGCAGCGGTTCGCTGCTTAAGCAGAAGAACCTGCTATGGGGTGTGCTCGCACAATTTTTTTATGTCGGTGCCCAGGTATGCGTGAGCAGTTTCTTTATCCGCTTCGCGGAAAGGGTGGCCGGCATCGAAGAAAAAGCAGCAGCCGGATTTTTATCCATCGCTTTGTTAGGATTTATGATCGGCCGGTTCGTAGGAACCTTCCTGATGAAATATATTTCACCGGCGCGATTACTAGCAGTATACAGCATCGTAAATATAGTATTGGCAACGGCGGCGGTGCTTACCAGTGGTAAGACAGCCGTGTATTGCCTGTTTGGCGTGGAATTCTTCATGTCCATCATGTTTCCGACCATCTTTGCGCTGGGCATACGCGGGCTGGGATCACGCACCAAAGACGGGTCGGCACTCATCATCATGTCGATCGTGGGTGGCGCTTTGTTTCCCGTTATCATGGGAGCGGTATCGGATATGACGGATATTCAAACGTCTTATCTCGTGCCGGCCGCCTGTTTTATTGTTACCTTTTATTTTGCGCTGCGCAACTTCAATACCGATAAAGTAAAGATCACCACAGCTCATTAATACTATGCAGTCCATTCCCCAAATAGACGCCCATCAGCATTTCTGGCAATTTGACCCCGTTCGCGACAGCTGGATCACGGAGGAGATGCGTGTGATACAAAGAGACTTTTTACCCGTCGATCTGCAACCGGTGTTGGAGGCAAATGGTTTCGAGGGGTGCGTTACCGTACAATCGGATCAATCGCTGGCGGAAAATGAATTTCAGTTAAAAAATGCTGAAGCAAATGCCTTCATCCGTGGTGTAGTTGGCTGGGTTGATCTCCGGGATGAAAGCGTGGAAGAAAAGCTGATTGAATACAAAGTCTATCCGAAATTAAAAGGATTCCGGCATGTATTGCAGGGAGAAGCAGATCGTGCATTGATGTTACAACCGGCATTCAAAAGAGGGATTTCATTGCTGGCGAAATACGATTATACCTACGATATACTCATCTTTCCCGACCAATTGAAATACGCGCGGACATTGGCAGAAACATTCCCGGAACAAAAATTTATCCTGGACCATATTGCGAAGCCTGGCATCAAAGGAGGAGTGATGGGCGACTGGGAAAAAGATATCCGCGAACTGGCATCCCTGCAAAATGTATGGTGCAAGGTCAGCGGCATGGTTACCGAAGCAGACTGGCGCAACTGGCAACCCGATGATTTTAAACCTTATCTCGATGTGGTAACGGAAGCATTCGGGATGAAAAGACTGGTATATGGCAGTGACTGGCCGGTATGCCTGGTAGCGGCATCGTATGAACGGATGCTGGCCCTTGTAAAAGAATACTATTCGGTATTTGCTGAAGAAGAGCAGGCCGCTTTTTTCGGGGGCAATGCCGTATCATTTTATCATTTATAAAATAAAAAAAATGAACCTGCAGTTAACGGATAAAGTGATCATCGTAACCGGTGGCGCCAAAGGAATCGGTGAAGGGATCAGTCATGCGTTGGCCAATGAAGGCGCCATACCTGTGATCATCGGACGCAATGAAAAAGATAATGCAGCCATTGTTGAGGCGATTGAAAAGAACGGTGGAAAAGCCGGACAGGTAGCGGCCGAACTGGCCGAGCCCAAAGCCTGCGCGGAAGCGGTAGAAAAAGTATTGGCGGAGTATGGCCGAATCGATGGCGTGGTGAACAATGCCGGTGTGAACGATGGCGTGGGACTGGAGAACGGCAACTACGAAGATTTTATGGCCAGCCTGCACCGCAACCTGGTACATTATTACCTGATCGTGCATCATGCATTGCCGGCGTTGAAACAGTCAAAAGGTTCAATAGTAAATATTACATCCAAAACTGCCGAGACCGGGCAGGGTAATACTTCGGCCTATGCCGCTGCCAATGGCGGACGCAATGCACTCACACGTGAATGGGCCGTGGAGTTGTTGAAATACGGCATACGGGTAAATGCGGTAGTCGTGGCGGAATGTTATACGCCCGCTTATGATAAATGGATCAAAACATTAAAAAATCCGGAAGAGAAATTGAAAGAAATCACGGCACGTATTCCTTTGGAGAACCGCATGACCACGCCGGACGAGATTGCGAACATGACAGTGTTCTTATTGAGTAATGTTTCTTCACATACCACCGGGCAGATCATTCACGTGGATGGCGGTTATGTGCACCTGGACCGGGCTTTGGCGAATGCATGATAATTCAAAAGTCAAAAGTCAAAATTCAAAAATTGATGACAAACCGTGGAAGACTGTACCCGGTATACGAAAGCTGTTTTTTTAATTTTGACTTTTGACTTTTTACTTAAATCGATACCATGGCTTTGATCACTCCATTTTTCGGATCAAGCCAACCGGCAAACTGATCTGCTACTTCTTCAAACTTTACGCGGTGTGTGATATATGTGGAAGGGTTCACCGTTCCCGCTTTCATACTGCTGATCACGTGTTCGAAATCTTCACGTGTCGCGTTGCGACTGCTCATTAAAGTTGCTTCGCGTTTGTGAAACTCGGGATGGCTAAAGGAAATGTTTTCTTTTTGCAAACCAACCATCACATAGCGCCCGCCATGCGCCAGATAACCAAAGCCACCTTCAATAGCGCGCAGGTTGCCGGTAGCATCGATCACCACGGTTGGCCTATCATGATTGGTAATGGCCGCTATTTGTTCTTTTGCGTCCGGTTGTGTGGCGTCAACCGTGTGCTCAATTTTTAATTGGTCTTTGCAGAATTGCAAACGCCGCTCATTTACATCCATCGCAATCACATTAGCGCCGGCGATTCTGGCAAATTCAATGATGCCCAATCCGATCGGTCCGGCACCGATCACCAATACCCATTCACCCGGCTCTACGGCTGCGCGGCGGATGGAGTGTGCCCCAATCGCCAGCGGTTCCACAAGGGCCAGTTCATCAAATCCCAATCCCTGTCCTTTGATCAATGCATGAGATGGTACGGACAGGTATTCGCGCATACCGCCATCCACGTGTACACCACAGACCTGCATCTGTACGCAGCAATTGAATTTACCGCGGCGGCAGGCAATGCAGGTGCCGCAATGGAAATACGGGATAAAGGTTACCGCTTCACCTTTTTCAAATCCTTCGGCATCTCCCGGATCTTCTATGGTCGCGGCCAGTTCATGACCGAGGATGCGCGGATATTGAAAATAAGGTTGCGTTCCCTCAAAGGCGTGCAGGTCGGTACCGCAGATGCCGATGCGTTGTATTTTTAACAGGCTGTGCCCGGCAGTGATCGTGGGCACGGCCGTATCCTGGTATTCGAATTGTCCGGGTGTTGTGCAAACCAATGTTTTCATGGCAACTATAAGTTAACGGTAAGCCGCTTCGCTCCAGCGCAGTTCATTACGCAGGCGACGAATTTCAGTTTGGTTATCGATCGCTACAAATTCAATGCCTGCCATGGCTGCAAAATCTTCCAGGTGTTCGCTGGTAAGGTTTTGACTATAGCAGGTATGGTGCGCACCACCGGCATAGATCCATGCTGCCAGCGCATCCTGCATATTCGGATGTGGTTTCCACAATACACGTGCAACGGGCAGTTTCGGTAGATCGCGTTGGGGCGATACCGCGGTTACATCATTGACCAGTAAACGGAAACGGTTGCCCATGTCGATGAGTGAGGCATTGAGTGCGGCACCGCCACCTACATTAAATACGAGGCGTACCGGATCGGCTTTGCCGCCGATACCCAGCGGATGAATTTCGCAGGAAGGTTTGGCAGATGCAATGCTGGGACAAATTTCCAGCATATGTGAACCCAATACCATTTCATTGTTCGGCTCAAAGTGATAAGTATAATCTTCCATAAAGGAATTGCCTCCCGCAAGTCCGTGACCCATGACTTTCATGGCGCGCACAAGTGCGGCCGTTTTCCAATCACCCTCACCGGCAAAGCCGTAACCTGCCGCCATCAGTCGTTGTACCGCAATGCCCGGCAATTGTTCCATACCATGCAGGTCTTCGAATGTATCGGAGAAGCCGATATAATTACCTGCCTCCAGGAATTGTTTCATGCCCAGTTCAATCCTTGCAGCTTCGCGTAACGAAGCATGTTGTGCACCACCCGGACGGAGGCTTTCCGTTACATTGTAGCTGTCCTGGTATTCGGTGATCAATTCATCGATCGATTTGTCACTTATTTCTTTGATGACGCTCACGAGATCGCCTATACCATGTGTATTAACGGAGAAACCGAATTTCAGTTCGGCTTCTACCTTATCGCCATCGGTGACGGCCACGTAGCGCATGTTGTCGCCAAAGCGAACAATCTTGCCGCCCTGCCAGTCGTGCCAGGCAGCGGCTACGCGCGTCCATGCGCCGATTTGGCGGATCACTTTTTCATCCTGCCAATGGCCTACCACTACTTTGCGTTCCATGCGCAGACGTGAAACGATGAAACCAAACTCACGGTCGCCATGTGCAGATTGGTTCAGGTTCATAAAATCCATATCGATCTCGCTCCAGGGAATGTCGCGGTTGAATTGCGTGTGCAGGTGGAGCAAAGGTTTGCTGAGGATATGCAGACCACCGATCCACATTTTGGCAGGAGAGAAAGTATGCATCCATGCCACGATGCCGATACAGTTTTTTGTATTGTTGGCTTCCTGGCAGATGCTGCGGATCTCTTCGGTACTTTTTACGGTTGGTTTAAATACAATTTTTACAGGGATATCTCCTGCATCATTGAGCGAACGCGCAATCTCTTCGGAATGTGCCGCCACCTGCCTCAGGGTTTCTTCACCATATAAATGCTGGCTGCCGGTGATAAACCATACTTCCAGTGCTTTCAAATTTTTCATGTAACGTTATTTTTCCTGTGTTAAACAGATCAGTGTTGAATACCGAATTTATATACCGTAGTCGTGCGGTATGTTTCACCCGGACGAAGAATGGTAGTGGGGAAAGAGGGTTGGTTAGGACTGTCAGGGAAGTGTTGCGTTTCCAGACAGAGAGCGGCATGTTTTACATAACGTGCACCGTTCAATGTGTGCGTTAACGTACCGTCGAGGAAGTTGCCGGAATAAAATTGCAGACCGGGCTCCGTCGTCCATACTTCCATGGTGCGCCCGCTTGCCGGATGCTGTAACATCGCTACTTTCTGTAATTGATTGTTGCTGCGATCAAGTACCCAGTTGTGGTCGTAGCCGCCTTTCACTTGTGCAATGTCGCGGCCAACAGGCTTAGCCGTATTGAAATCCATTGGTGAACCTTTTACTTCCGGTAACGCACCCGTCGGGATCAGTTGATCGTTCACTGCCGTGTATTTTGCTGCGGCAATTTGTAAGGTGTGGTCGAGTATGGTGCTGTCGCTTCCACCGGAGAGGTTGAAGTACGCATGGTTGGTCAGGTTCACGGGTGTTGCTTTGTCTGTTGTGGCGGTGTAGTCTATACGTACAGCGTTGTCAGCCGTAAGTGTATAGACTACTTTGATAGCGAGATTGCCGGGGTAACCTTCTTCTCCATCCGCGCTGCGGTAAGTGAGTTCAAGACTGCTGTCGCCGGGAAGGGGAGCGGCGGTCCATACTACTTTATCATATCCTTTTTTGCCACCGTGCAGACTGTTGCCATTGTCGTTGGCAGAAAGTTTATAGGTCGTTCCGTCGAGTGTGAACTTTGCGCCGCCGATCCGGTTACCATAACGGCCGATCAGCGCGCCGAAGAAAGGATTGCCTTGTTGTGTATAACCCGCAAGCGAATCGAAGCCAAGCACCACATTTTGCAATTTTCCATTTTTATCCTGCACACGCAGACTGGTAATGGTGCCGCCGTAGTTGATGATACTTAGTTCTGCACCCGCCGCATTGCGCAGCGTATATTCCGTAATGGCCTTGCCTTCCAACTCTGCATAGGGGCGTTGCGTCAACGATGCCCTGCCCGCACTGTCCTGCGTGGAAGGCGTGGTTTGTTTCGGATCGTTGTTGCACGAAGCGGCGATCAGACTTAGTGCGATAATGGAGGGGAATAGTTTTTTCATATGCTTTTTAATTCAAAATTTATAAGTCAAAATTCAAAAGCTATGCATTGGTCATTTTTTGACTTTTGAATTTTTAATTTTGACTTTTTACGCCTGTCCGTAATACGAATCCGGTCCGTGTTTACGTTCAAAGTGTTTGCGGATCAATGCTTCTTTTAATCTCGGTGCGCCGGGATTTACCTGTAAGGTCAGCATCGCCAATTGTGCAATGCTTTCCAATACGCCGCTGTTGTAAACGGCTTTGGCGGCCGTCTTTCCCCAGGTAAAGGGCGCATGGTTGCCGACCAGGATCATTTCTACTTCCTGGTAATCGTATCCTTTTTCTTTCAGGCAATTGATGATCTGGTTGCCCGTTTCGTATTCATAGTTGCCCAGAATCATTTCATCGTTCATCGGTGGTGCGCAGGGAATATCGACTGTATTGTGGTCGGCATGTGTGGTGCCGAAGATCGGAATATCCTGCTGCGCCTGCGCCCAGGCAGTGGCATAAGTAGAATGTGTATGTGAAATACCACCGATGGTGTCCCAGGTTTTATAAAGCAATGCATGCGTGAGTGTATCGGAAGAAGGACGCATATTGCCCTCCACCGTTTTCCCGTCAAAATCCACGATCACCATGTTGGCGGGACTAAGTTCTTCGTACGGCACACCGCTTGGTTTGATGGCAAATACGCCGGCCGCGCGGTCGGCGGCGCTCACGTTTCCGAAGGTGAACATCACCAATCCTAATTTCGGTAACTGCATGTTGGCGGCATAGGCTTCTTCGCGAATATGTTGATAGTTGCTCATGATAAAAAGTTTCCGAGTTGCTGATAGCTTTGATAACGCGTGTCATAAATAGCGGCACGCCTGGCATCGGGTTCATAAAAAAGATCGAAGCCCTGTCCCATTGCCTGCATGGCTTCTTCCACGCGCGGGTAAAGGCCGGCGGCTGTGGCAGCAAACATGGCGGCACCAGCGGCACAGGTCTGGTCGCTTTTATGAATACGGATCGGGCGGTTCATCACGTCGGCCATCATTTGCATGATGAAGGGTGATTTGCGTGCTACGCCGCCCATGCCGATCAATCCTTTTACAGGGATGCCTTCCGATACAAAACGATCGGCAATGGCCCGCGCACCGAAACAGGTGGCTTCCACCAATGCGCGGAACAACCTGGGTGCGTCCGTACCGAGACTGATACCGGTGAAGGCACCTTTCAATAATTGATTGGCGTCGGGTGTTCGCCGGCCATTGAGCCAGTCGAGTGCGAGTTCGGATGATTCGGTCGGTTGTAATGCTGATGCTTCTGCAGAAAGACCTGTGAGAATGCGGTCGCTTATTTGTTGGCGAAGTGCGGCATCGTCGATCCATTGCAAAGGCCAGGAAAGGGTTTGTTTCAGCCAGGCATAAGCATCTCCGAAAGCGGATTGTCCGGCTTCCATGCCGATCATACCGGGAATAATGGAGCCGTCGACCTGCCCGCAAATACCTCTGACGAGAATGCCTTCCACTTCGTGCTTCGGCGCTACCAGCATATCGCAGGTGGAAGTGCCCATTACCTTGCTGAGATAATAAGGTTCGATCTGTCCGCCGACTGCACCCATGTGGCAATCGAATGCGCCGATGCCCACGATCACATCAGTGCTCAGGCCAAGGCGTTCGGCCCATTCTTTTGACAAATACCCCGCTGCTTCTGCCGACGTATATGTGCGAGTAAAAAGTTTATGCGTAAATCCGCCGAGCAGCGGATCGAGTTGCGAGAAAAATGAATCGGGAGGCAGTCCGCCAAATTCATCCGCCCACAGTGCTTTGTGACCTGCGCTGCAAATGCCGCGTTTCAACTGTGCCGCATCATTGCCGCCGGTGAGGAGAAAAGGAATCCAGTCGCAATGCTCAACAAAAGAATGAATGTTTGAACGGATCGATTCATCCTCCCGGAGAATGTGGAGCAACTTGGCCCAGAACCATTCACTGCTGTAAATGCCACCGACATATTTCAGGTAAGGGGTTCCTTCGCCGTGTGCATTGATCTCGGCCGCTTCTTTGGTGGCGGTATGATCTTTCCATAACACGAACATGGCATTGGGATTTTCTGCGAAATCGGCGCGCAGGCTGAGGGGCGTACCCGTTTTGTCGACTGCGATGGGAGTGGAGCCGGTTGTGTCAACGGAAATGCCTTTGACCAAAGGGGCAATACCAGGGCCCGCTTGCTGCAAACACTCGCGGATGGTGTATTGCAGGCCTTCGATGTAATCCAGCGGATGTTGTCTGAATTGGTTGATGCGGGCGTTGCAATAAAGGCCATCACGCCAGCGGGGATAGGTGAAAACAGCCGCCGCCACTTCCTGTCCGGAACCGGCTGCTACGAGGACAGACCGTACCGAATCGGTACCGAAGTCTACCCCAATTACATATGCATTATCCATAAAGCAAACAATTAGTGTCAAAATAACACTTATTTTGTTAGAATTCAAAATTCAAAAGGCAAAATTCAAAAAAGTGGTAATGATGAATGAGTGAATTGGTGGCAGAGGCTCCCGAAGTCAATTTTTGAAGCCTTGCCTGGAAGATGCAGGTATCACGCAAAGCGTCATAAGGAGCAAAGGCGCAGAGAGAATTTCTCATGGCCGACACCTTATGCCTTACATCTTCCACCTTCCACCTTTTCAGTACCTTCCGCCTTTCCTTAAAACCTATTACTTACTACTTACCACTCATATGTATAAAGCATTTCTTTTCGACCTCAACGGTACTATGATCGATGACATGGACTATCATATCCGCGCCTGGCACCGCATTTTGCATGAACTGGGTGCTGATCTGACGATGGAACAAACCAAGAAAGAATGTTACGGTAAAAATCATGAGTTGCTCGAGCGCGTTTTCCCGGGGCGTTTTACGCAAGAAGAAAAAGATCATCTGAGTATCGAAAAAGAGAAACAGTACCAATCGGAGTTTCGTCCTCATCTCCGGCTCATCGACGGACTGGATGAGGTATTGAAAATTTATCATGCGGCGGGTGTAAAAATGGCGATCGGCTCTGCGGCTATCCGTTTCAATATTGATTTTGTGCTTGACGGCCTGAACATCCGCCATTATTTTGATGCCATTATCAGTGCTGATGATGTGGTTGTGAGCAACCTGATCCGGAAACTTATCTGCGTTGCGCTGAAGTACTCGGCATAGAACCCGCGTCCTGCCTGGTGTTGGAAGATGCTCCTAAAGGAGTGGAGTCAGCCTTGCATGCTAAAATGGATGCTGCTGTTTTTACCACGATGCATGTGGCGGAAGAGTTTGCGGAGTATCCGAATGTGATTGGTTACTACGCCGATTACCGTGCGTTCCGTCCTTAAGAGTTGGTAAAACCATTTTCTTGCGGTTATCTTTGTTGCCCATGACACGTTATCAGAAACAATCGCGGGTACTCGCAGCCGTGGACTGTATCATCTTCGGTTTCGACGGGCAGCAATTAAAATTATTGCTGATCAAACGCGGCTTCGAGCCGGAGAAAGGTAACTGGAGTCTTATGGGTGGGTTTATCCAGGCCGCGGAGAGCCCTGACGAAGCGGCGAGCAGGATTTTGAAAAGCCTGACCGGGCTCGATGGCGTATATCTCGAGCAACTCGCCACATTCGGCTCGCCCGACCGCGATCCGATCGAGCGCACTATCTCTATCGCTTATTTTGCACTCATCGATATATTGAAATACGAAAAGCAACTCACGGACGAATACCATGCAGAATGGTTTCCGCTGAACAAGCTGCCACGGCTGATCTTCGACCATGAACAAATGGTGGTGTCAGCACGGGAGAAACTCCGCTACAAAGCCGCCCTCCATCCGATCCTGTTCGAATTGTTGCCGGAGAAATTTACGCTTCCGCAATTGCAGATTCTTTACGAATCCATGTATGATACAAAGTTTGACAAGCGCAACTTCGCCCGTAAAGTGCTTTCTACAAAATTACTGATCAAGCAAGCCGATAAGGATAAAAGCGGATCGAAGCGCGGAGCCTTTTATTATAAATTAGATCTTAAGAATTACGAGGCAGATTTTCAGGCCTTCCTGAATATTATTCCCAATGCCCACCTGTTGCGGTGAGCACCGGGAATAGATGTCAGGCACTTCTTAACAAAAGCTGCTTGTTGCCGGTATGCCTGGCATTCAGTCTTTTGAATTTTTACTTTTTACTTTTGAATTTGATAGTTTCCCGGCTCCGGCCCCATCGAGCGGACAAAACGGTTCCATGCATTGATCTGGATAATGGCCAGCGTCAGGTAAGCTATTTCCTGTTTGCTGAAAAATGGTTTTAATCCATCATGGATATGATCACTGTTTTCATCGGGCCGCATATAGGTGAGTGCTTCGGCAAAAGCCAGTACGGCCTGCTCGCGTGGCGTATAGTAATTGGTTTCGCGCCACACCCCAACTGATATGAGCCGGAGTGGTGTTTCCCCCGCATGGATGGCCTCTTTGTAATGCATGTCTATGCAGTAGGCGCAACTGTTGATCAGCGACACGCGCATTTTGATCAGTTTGACTAATACCGGATCGATGCCCGATCCATGAAGATAATTTTCACCATTCAATAATACCTGGTAGAAGCCTGCAGGCAGGTCCTTCGCTGAAATTCTTTCCATAAAAATTGTATTTATTACAAAGACTGGAAAGGAGTATCTGTTGTGACAGCTCCGGAGATATTTTTTTGCAGACCCGTTAGTTTATCGGGGTTACGGACAACATAAATAGATGCCAGTTGATCTTGTTCAAAAATGCAGATCTGGCAGGTTGTTACCTGGCCGTTTTCATAATAGAGTATAGCCGGACAATGATTGATCATTGCCATTTCAATAGGCGTGCCGGAATAGAATTTCCGGAAGATGCCGTTGAGGAAAGCTGCCACCGCCATACGTCCTTCCATCGGATTGAGAGCTGCTGACGCTTTGCCTCCGCCGTCTGCTACGAGGCGGATGTCTTCGGTCAGTAGTTGTTCGAGGCCCTTCGTATCGGCATTACGGATAAGCGTCAGGTATCGTTGGGTCAGTTGCTGCGCTTGAATGGTGGGCGCTATTTTGCCGGTGGCCAGTTTTTTGCGGGCCCTGCTCAATAGCTGTCGCGAAAGATCGGTGCTGATAGACAGGATTTCAGCAATTTCTTCATAGGAATAATCGAAAGCTTCCCGTAGAATAAAAACCGCCCGCTGGCGTGCATCAAGTTGCTCCAGCAACACCAGCAACGAATACGATAATACTTCTGTTTTTAAGATACCCGCGTCGGCTGTTTCCGTGGCGATGGGCTCCGGCAACCAGTTGCCGGGATAAGCCGCTTTTTCTTTTTGCCGTTTTTCTTTCAGGTCGAGCGAACGGTTGATGACCATGCGGACCAGGTAAGCTTTGGTATCATGAATGTGGGCATGACTGGCTTCTTCGTATTTGAGAAATACGTCCTGTACGGCATCTTCCGCATCCTCGCGGATACCGAGGATATTGTAAGCATAGGAAGTAAGAAGCGGCTTCAGTTCGTGCATGCGGCAAAGATACGACATGAGGCATAAGGTGGAAGGTATAAGGCGGAAGGTATAAGGCGTAAGGCGGAAGGTATAAGGCGTAGGGCCCGACGCTTCGAGCATAAGTAGTAAGTAATAAGTATAAGGTACATTGACGATTGACCATTCACGATTGACCATTCCGCTGTTTACAAATTAGCCTATTTTCGTTTTGCCTTATAAAAGAATGACCAGTGAGATTGTTGAACCGATTTATAAAATTACACCATGATACCAGAAAGAGTTATCGCCTCCGAAACAAGATTGTTCAAAGCCGTTTTTCCGAATACCACCAATCACTACGATACGTTATTTGGCGGCACCGCCATGCATTGGATGGATGAAGTGGCCTTTATTACGGCCACGCGTTACAGCCGTCAACGTATGGTTACGGTAAGCAGCGATCGTATTGATTTTACCCACGCCATCCCGGCCGGTACTATCGTGGAACTCGTGGGCCAGGTTGTTAAAGTGGGACGTACCAGTTTGCGGGTACGGGTGGATGTGTTTGTGGAACAGATGTATGCCGATCATCGGATCAAAGCCATTAGTGGTGAGTTTGCCATGGTGGCAATAGATGAAGAGAAGAAACCAATTCCGGTAGAGCACCGGAATGGGAATGGATAAGTGTGTCCGGGGCTTCAGACTTTTCTTACGAAAGGGGCCTGTGGAAGTATGATGATTTTATAAATGTCATAATGCGAAACATATCACCTTTTCGGGGGATTGACCTGCGTACCGGCAGCAGGTAAATTTGATTTAAAGTCCGAAGGAGATTCATTCCTGAACACATCCTGTTAAGGCTTTGTTTTGCGTTTATTTGTCCGACTGCCGGTGCTATTTGGTGCCGGTAGTTTTTTAATAGGACGTAATAAGTGAATGAGTGAATAAGTGAATCGTTATACCGGGTTTAGCTATTTAACTCAGTACTTACTACTTACCACTTATTACTTAATACCTTTTAACTTGCATTCAAAATGCAATCATGAAACACCTGACTATCCTGGTGCCGGTGGGAGAGAACAATCTTAGCAGCATTGTTGGTACTTATAAAATATTCACGCGTGCAAATCAATACCGGCAGCAACGCGGACAACAGGCATTGTTTAAAATCGAACTGGCTGGTCTTGTACAGGAAGTGGAATTCTACGGAGGATTGTTTTCTGTAAAGCCCGATACAGTTATTTCTTCGATTGCAAAGACTGATCTCATTATTATTCCGTCCCTGAATCATAACTATCAGCAGTCGGTGAAAGACAATGGAGAAATGATAACATGGATCCGGGAGCAATACGTGAGCGGGGCGGAGGTGGCGAGTATTTGTACCGGCGCATTCCTGCTGGCGTCGGCCGGTTTGCTGAACGGGAAATTATGTTCAACCCATTGGTCGGCGGCAGATGATTTCCGTGCATTGTTCCCGGAAGTGGAGCTGCAGGCAGACCGGTTGATTACGGATGAATATGGCATCTATACCAATGGAGGCGCTTATTCATTTCTCAACCTGATGATTTACCTGGTGGAGAAATATTATGACAGGGAAACGGCGATCTTCTGCGCGAAGGTTTTCCAGATCGACATCGAACGGCAGTCGCAATCGGCGTTCACCATTTTTACCGGGCAGAAACATCACGATGATGAAGTGATCAGGCAGGCGCAACAATACATAGAAAATAATGTGCAGGAGAAGATCAGCGCGGAAGACCTGTCGCAGCAGTTTGCTGTGAGCCGCCGCAACTTCGACCGGCGTTTTGTAAAAGCTACAGGTAATACACCGGTGGAATATGCGCAACGGGTAAAAATAGAATTAGCGAAGCGTACGTTTGAAAGTACGCGCAAAACCATCAATGAGGTGATGTATGAAGTTGGTTATTCTGATGTGAAAGCTTTTCGCGAAGTGTTCAGGAAAATTACAGGTATGTCGCCCCTTGCGTACAAAAGCCGGTATAGTAAGTATTAAGTAATAGGTAATAAGTAGTAAGTATTAAGTAAACAAGTTCTGATACCTTGGTTCGTGTCCTCATCACAACTGTTCAAGAGTCGCTTTTCGCAATGGCGGCGTGAGGAATAAATTAGCTTCTTGTTGGCCTCCCGACCAACAAGCAAGCGTCAGGTTTCTTTGATAAATCAGGGTCAACCAGGTACATAACTCAAGGAAGAGCAGGTCCGTTGGTCCGTAGACCAACGGTGGCGTGATGTCGGATTGACAGGGTTTAAAATTCAAGCTTGTTTGTATTTATCCAGTCAGCTATTCCGCAAGCTCACGGATATGTTGCCACCAGTGCATAGTTAAAAATTTTAATGTGAGTGACTTGTCACCTGTTAATTACAAAAATTTGTACATTGTGCTCTCTCCCCGTCATTTTACAGTATAAACCTGATCTGCTTTGAAGAGTGCGGACAGGTAAAGCTTTAAATAGACAGCGTTAATGCCTTCAACCGAAACAAAACAACTGCCTGCACGCTCAGGTGCCCTTACTTATCAACCCTTTGGAACTACTCCGGTATCTGCTTCCGGAGTACTAACTGCCTTATTCATGAGAAAGTACATTTTTTTCCTGCCATTCATCCTGGTATTTCTTTTTTCTGTCGTTACGCGTGCGCAAGTGGTCGTTACTGCCACAGCAGGCACCCCCGGGCCTACGAATTATACCACGTTGAGTGGCGCATTTGGAGCCGTCAATGCAGGTACACACCGGGGAGCGATCACCATCCGCATCAACGCCAATACTACAGAAGCGGCAATCGCCGTCCTGAATGCCAATGGGAGCGGAGCCGCTGTTTATACTTCAGTGGATATCCGTCCTGCCGCAGGCACCAATCCGGTGGTTAGCGGTAATATCAACAACGGTCCGGTTGTGCGTCTGAACGGCGCTGGTAATGTAACGATAGACGGGTCCAACAATGCCACGACCACCCGTAATCTGAGTATCGTCAATACAAGTACTACCGGGCCAAACGTACTGCATGTCGGGTCGGCCGGGTCCACGGCAATCAATAATGTGATGATCAGGAATACCGTTCTCAGCAACGGCACCAATACTTCTACCGCGGTATTGGTAGGAGACGCTGCTGTTGCCGGCAACCCGGGATATTTTTCCAACATTACTTTACGTAACAACGATATACGCCGTGCTTATATCGGCATTTATCTGTATGCAACCGTCAGTGCGCTCGTTAACAATACAGTTGTAGAGAATAATATCCTTGATAATTCCGGAGCCGATGCCCTTCGCCTGGTGGGTATCTACGGGCAGGGTGTGAACGGACTCACCATTCGCAACAACCAGATCGGAAATTTCGAAACAACCAGTCCTGAATTCGACCGGGGCATCTGGCTGGCAACAGCCACCACCAATGCTACAGTTTCTGGTAATAATGTACATGATATAGCCTACACAGGTACTTCATCGTATGCACCGATCGGCATTAATATCTCACCAGGCGTAACCAATGCCAATGTCCGCGTAACAGGAAATACCGTGTCGGGCCTGAGGTCAGGCGGCAGCGGTACTACAATGGGCATGTTCATTTATAGTGCGATGTCCGGCGTAACGATCGATGCCAACCAGATTTATGACATTAAGAATACCAGCACGTCAGGGTACGGCAGTACCGGTATAGTAATGGCGGCCACCATCAACAACGCCAACCTGAATGTAAGAAACAATTTTGTATGGGATATTGCCAGTTATGGGTTTAACGGCTATAGTTCCGGCGATAATGGTAACGGCATAGTCGTCGACGGTGGCGGTGGATACAATATCGATTTTAATACGGTGCACCTGAATACCGATCAGACGCTTACCGGTGCACACAGAGCCTCGTGTTTATTAGTAACCGCTAACGTTACATCCAGTGGCACCATTAATGTCCGCAATAATATTTTTGCCAATTCTCAGACTGTCGGCAATGCCACCAGCCGCTTATGTCTTTCCAACCTTGCTACCAGCGGCGCCGGTGTGTTCAACACTATTAATTATAACAATTATTACTCAACCAGTACTAACCTCACCAGTGCCGGTACCAACGCCAGCATCACCAACAGCCTGGCACAGGTTCAGGCAAACACCGGTGATGAAGCCGGGGGGCGAAACATTCAGCCCGTATTCGTAGGTGCTAATGACCTGCATCTCAATCCGGGTGCCAACGCTGCCCTCAACAATCTCGGGTCGCCACTGGCCGGCATTACTGTCGACATCGACGGCGATACAAGAAACGCCGCTACACCCGACATGGGTGCAGATGAGTTCACGCCCTGCAATCCCATTACAATCACGACACAGCCTGTCAATGCCGGCATCTGCGCCGGACGCGATACCTTGTTCCGCGTAGCCGCCACGGGTGCCGCCACTTACCAGTGGCAGGTAGATCAGGGGGCAGGATTTGTTGACGTGACCAACAACGCAGTCTACGGAGGAGCAGCTACCGCAACACTTACAATAATTAACCCTCCCGCTTCTTATTCAGGCTATATTTATCGTTGCCGCATGCAGAACGGCACTCCAGGTTGTCCGTTCGTCTATACACAAGCGCGAACACTTACTGTCAATCCGAATCCCGTAGCCGTAATTACGCCGGCTTCTTCCACTACTTTCTGCCAGGGAGGAGCTGTTATCCTCGATGCGCAATCAGGCTTCAGCTACATATGGCTTACAGGTAATGTACCCGTTTCGCCATCTGTCACTACTGCATTTTATTCGGCAACCACGCCGGGCAATTATTCGGTTGTATTGGTAAATACTACTACCGGTTGCCGCGATACGTCCGCCGCAGTGCCCGTGGTAGTAAATCCATTGATCACTTCGACCGAAACCATCGTAGTCTGCGCCAACCAATTGCCCTACACCTGGAATGGCCAGCTGGTCAGCGCAGGAGGAACTGCTGCCGCTACTTTCACCACTCCTTCGCTGGTAACCGGCTGCGACAGCACCGTTACGCTTAACTTAACCGTTAATCCTTTACCCGCGGCGGATGATGATATTACTATTTGCGCGAACCAGTTGCCGTATACCTGGAATGGTCAAACGATCACGGCGGGTGGTAATGCCGTGGCAACTTTCGTTAGCCCATCGCTGCTTACCGGTTGTGATAGTACCACTACGCTGAACCTTACCGTTAACCCGGCGATCACGGCAACAGAAAATCTGACGATATGCAGCAGCCAATTACCCTATACCTGGAATGGACAAACCATCACCGCTGCGGGTAATGCCGTGGCAACATTCACCATGCCTTCCGTTGTCACCGGTTGCGATAGCACTACTACATTGAACCTTGCCTTATACCCCGATGCGATTGCAACGGTCACGCCAACTGCCGATGCTGTCTGTAGTGGAGCCACCACCGCTTTTGCACTTTCATCTTCAACACCCGGTACAACTTTTACCTGGACCGTTACGCCAACCAATGTCAGCGGTGCGTCTGCCGGCAGTGGTACTAGCATTGCACAAGTACTGACGGCAACCACAGCAACACCCGGCACCGTTGTTTATGCCATTACTCCCGAAGCCAATGGCTGTGCCGGTCCGCAGGCAACGGCAACCATCACCGTGAATCCATTACCCAATACAATTATTTCCCCTGCGAATGATATTCTTTGTTCGGGCGTCTCAACAGGTTTCGCCTTATCGTCAGATGTGAGCGACGCTACTTATAACTGGACGGTTGCAACAACTAATGTGGGTGGTGCAGCAGCCGGTAGTGGCAATAACATTGCACAAACATTGACCACCACATCTGCCATGCAGGGAACGGCGGTGTATACGGTAACCGCAATGGCCAATGGCTGTCCCGGTCCTTCAACAACAGCTACGGTTGCCGTTAATCCGCGACCGGTAGCTACGGCTACACCTGCGGTGCAAACGATTTGTTCCGGCGCTGCAACAGGCATCAATCTTTCTGCCGATGTAACTGGCTCCACGTTCAGCTGGACAGTCGTGCAAAACGGCGTAAGCGGTGCGTCTGCCGGATCAGGAAACCAGATTGCCCAGTTACTCAACACAACCGGAACCGCACAGGGCACGGCTGTGTATACGATCACGCCTTCCGCGAATGGTTGTGATGGCACACCGGTTACTGTTACCATCACGGTTAATCCATTGCCTGTTGCCACCGTCACTCCTGGTGCCCAGTCAATTTGCTCCGGAGGCTCTACCTCGCTTTCTTTAAACGCTGATCAGCCGGTCACCACCTTTACCTGGACGGTCGCCGCTCCCGGAGTAACGGGCGCAACGGCGGGCAGTGGTAACAGTATTACACAGACATTATCCGTAGCAACTCCAACGGCCGCCACCGCTACTTATACCATCGTGCCTACGGCCGCTGCTTGTCCCGGCGCACCGGTACAGGCTGTTGTAACGGTGAACCCGTTACCCAATGCAATAGCAACGCCTTCTGCTGAAACCATCTGCTCGGGCAATACAACCGGCATCGCACTTAGTGCTGACGTAACAGGTACCACCTATACCTGGACGGTGACACAGTCAGGTGTAAGTGGTGCAACGCCTGCATCAGGTAATGCCATTACACAAAATCTTACAGCTACTACCACTACAACGGGGACGGCAACCTATACCATTACACCTTCCGCTAATTCCTGTCCGGGTGCATCCATCACCGCTATTGCAACCGTGAAACCGGCGCCACATGCAACGGTAACACCTAATGGTGAGGCAATCTGTTCCGGTGAAACAACCTCGCTTGCACTGGGATCGGACCTGGCAGGAACGACTTTCAGTTGGACGGTAACAGCTAATGGTGCCACAGGAGCAACTGCCGGTACAGGCAACAGTATTGCACAAACACTGACTGCAGGTGCTGGCGGCGGTATGGCAGACTATCATATTGCACCGGTAGCGGATGGTTGCCCGGGCGCTGTTGTGAACGCAACAGTCGTGGTCAATGCATTGCCGAATATCTTTGTTACAAAAACAAACGACCTCGACTGTAACTACAGTGATACAAAGCTTACAGCCAGTGGTGCCGCAACTTATACCTGGTCTCCCGCAACGGGGTTGGATAATCCAAACATTGCAGGCCCGGTTGCTTCACCACAACAGAATACGACTTATACGGTTACCGGCGAGGATGCCAATGGTTGTGTGAATACGGCAACTGTATTAGTTGAGATCACCACGGACAGACAGGGCCCCAACCTGGTGGCGAATGGTTTTACGCCTAACGGTGATGGTGTGAATGATTGTTTCGGTATCAAATACTGGGGTGTGATCAGCAAGATGGAAATGACGGTCTATAACCGCGGAGGACAGCGCGTATTCTACAGCACACAACCCACTGCCTGCTGGGATGGCCGTTTCCAGGGACAACCGCAACCAGGTGGTGTATATGTTTATTACATCCGCGCCACTACACAATGTGGTGTGATCGAAAGAAAAGGAACCGTAACACTGATCAGATAACCGGCTTATCAATATGAAAGACACATATCAGCGGCTGGCCCATATTGCGCTTGTGGTACGTGAGTACGATGAGGCGATTGATTTTTATGTAAATAAATTGGGGTTCACGTTGCTGGAAGATACCAGGCTGACGGAAGAAAAACGGTGGGTGATGGTAGCGCCGGCAGGTGCAAAAGAATGTTGCCTGTTATTGGCGCGTGCGGCGAATGAGGAACAACGCAAAGCGATCGGCAACCAGACCGGTGGCCGTGTATTCCTGTTTTTATTTACCGATAATTTTCAACGCGACTATAACCGGTACGTCAATCAAGGTGTTGACTTTGTACGACAGCCGGAAGATCAACCGCATGGCAGGGTAGCCGTATTCGCAGATCTGTACGGCAACCTCTGGGACCTGATAGAACCCGCGGCAGGAAAAGAATAAATCTTATTGCAGCAACTGCATTACCGGAGTGGAAGCCCAATCTTCTTTCGGTTGAATCCAGGGGCACTGATGATCGCGGATCGTCTGGATCACTTCCCATGCCTGCATCCGGATGGCGTTTTCATCGAAATGATCTTTGGCCGGCTGTGAGCCGATCTCTGCCACGATCTGTCCGTCTACCGTATAAAAAGTCTGATCGAATAATTTGCCCGCCACTTTTCCCGATTTGCTGAATACGCAATGGCCCAGCACTACGCCGGCTACGTCGAAGTTTTCGGGTAACAAAATAATGTTGTTATGAAGATATCCTATCGCTTCGCCGGATTGATCAATCAATGGGTTCATGCCGCAAATTGAACGAAAACTATTCATTTTGCTTTGTTACCAAATTGTTAAGCGGACATTTATCTAAGTCTGCAAATGATTCTTTTCGGTCGATAAGCCCTTTCACTGGTTGCAGCACTGGATTTTATTTTCTCTTACTCCATTTACACATCTGCATATTTTCACGTTCCCACATTGCTATTTCGCATTAATGTTGAATGGCTTTCAACCCGACAAAAGGTCCCGCCAGTACAGTTCCTGCTGCGCCGATGCCTGTATGGAAAGCTTCATGTCAGCGTCTTCGGAGGATGAACAGACACGCAGTTTTTGCCGGCTTACAGAAAAGGCCGTTTGGCGTTGACCTGAATTAATCATCTTGATTAACTTTGGTCCATGCTCTCCGAAAAACAAAAAGCCGCTGGCGGCCAGCTATATGATGCCAATTACGACCGGGAACTAATCGAAGAACGGATCATTTGCAAAGACCTTTGTTTTGAGTACAACTCACTGCGCCCTTCCGATACGGACGCACGTACGGCTTTGCTGAAAAAGTTGTTGGGAAAAACAGGCCAATCGCTGCTGATCGAGCAACCTTTCTATTGCGACTATGGCTATAATATTGAAATGGGAGAGAACTTTTATGCCAATGTCAATTGTACCATTCTCGACGGCGCGAAAGTGAAGTTTGGAGATAATGTTTTCGTTGCCCCGAATTGTGGTTTTTATACGGCCGGTCATCCGCTGGAGGCGGAGCAACGCAACAAAGGACTGGAATATGCTTATCCGATTACGGTGGGCAACAACGTCTGGATCGGTGCGCATTGTATCGTGCTGCCGGGTGTGACCATCGGCGATAATACGGTAATCGGCGCAGGTAGCGTGGTGACAAAAGACATTCCGGCCAATGTGGTAGCCGTTGGCAATCCCTGCAGGGTAATTGAAAATATCAATTGATATATATAGGCTCAGTACTTGCAAAAGTCAGGGCAACTAATAATAGTATATGAAAACTCCTTTCTTTCTTAAAAGCACGAAGGAACTCGATGGTACTTTTTTTGAAAATGCCACTCTTCTCATCACGGAAACCAACGACAAAGGTGCAACAGGCTTTGTGATAAACATGTTATTTCCACGCAAACTGAACGACCTGGCCGAGTTTAGTCATGCTCAACCTTTTCCGCTGAACGAAGGCGGTCCGGTAGACCGTGAACATTTATTTGTGCTGCATCGACGCCCCGATCTGATAGCAGGCGGCGAGCCTGTTGGTGATGGCATCTATCTGGGAGGAGATATGAATACGATCATTGAAGCGATCAATAGTAACACGCTCACAATAGCGGACATCCGCCTCTTCATCGGTTATTGTGGTTGGGACGGTGACGAATTGCAAAACGAAATCAACGAAGGAAGCTGGGAAATCAGTTCCGGCGAAAAATTATTCTAAACCTCCGGCCGCCTGGAGATCCAGCGGAAGTTGGATGGCCACTTCAAAGCCACCGCCATCTTCTTCGTAAAACGTAGCTTCCACCGTTCCATTCAGAATATTTGCCCGGTTGGAGATATTGGCTTCGTGTAAATGGATTTCGTGCGAGTCTTTCTCTTTTGGGTTGACGTAATCAATGATAATATTTGTTGCTTCCCCTGCCTGCATTTTGAATACAATAGATTCAGGATGCAAAACTTTTGCCAGGCACAAGGCGTCCTGCACGATCCGGAATACCATTAATCCGTATTCACCGTTGAGCTGCAGTTGCTGGTCCAACTGATATTCGATGGGCATTGTTTCCTGTACATCGCATTCGTCGAGTAGTTTGGCGATATGCGCCGCATAGTTGTCGTTCAGGAATGTAGTAGGGATGATGTCTTTTGAAAGCCGCTTGACAGAGTTGATCAGGTTATTGAGTTCGAAAATGCTGTAATCCAGGAATTCGCTGGACACCTGCTCTACGTTCTTAACGTGATTGATATACAGCTTCACCGCCGCGGAGGTTTGTGCAATCTCTTCGTGCAACTGATACGCAGTATTGAATTGATTTTTTTCAGTGGTTTTAATATTTAGCTGTGCAATTTGCTGTTCGGCCTGTAACAACAATTGTGTTACTTCCAGTATCTGCCGGTTCTTTAACCGCAGCTCCAGCAGGCGGCTGATCTGCCGGGCTATTCGTTGCAATGCCACCAACTGCTGACCCGTGAGCTTCCTCGGTACCTTGTCAATGGCGCAAACGCTGCCAAGCGCGTAACCATTGGGACTGACGATGGGAGCACCTGCATAAAAAGCCACTTTCAATCCGCCGGTCACATTCGGGTTGTCAAAAAAACGTTCGTCTTTGGAAGCGTCTTCTACAATCAGTACTTCTTTTTCCAGGATGGCATGTCCGCAAAAAGAATCACCACGATTGCCTTCCGGGAAATCGATATTTTTTGTGGCTTTGAACCACTGCCGGTCTTTGTCGATGAAAGTAATACTTGCCATCGGGCAATTGCAGATATCGGACACGAGATGAACGAGATCTTCGTAATCCTCTTCCTGTTGCGAGTCGAGAATATTGAACGAATAAAGATCTTTTAAACGCTGTTGTTCATTGTAGGGGATCGGAGCCTTCTTCATAGTAGGATAGTATCAAAAACTTAAGTAAAACTATGAAAAAGGCAATGAATAAAAAGTTCTCCCGCTCCCTAAAATGCGGTATTAAGGGTTAGTTATAGCAGTTAGAAATTACGAAACGGCAATTCAGCGAATATATTTGCTTAAAACGTAACCTGTTTTGTTGCTACTGATCACGCGTACTTTCGACCATGCGCCGCGCTGGCTGAGTTTTACCAATTTTGCTCCCTTAGGGATCTTTTCCACGATGCGGAAATTTTCGCCCGGACCCGAACGCAGGTTGACTTCAGCAATAGCTTCGAATTGCGCAGGCGCGTTTATGGCTGTCCCGTCATTTTGAGCGGTGTTAGGACGGGCCTTGTTACCAGTTTGACCGGAGGAAGGGCTGTTCTTATTCCTCGTACGGGGTTTCTTCGGTTCTTCCGGTTCTGCAACAGTGGCGCACACGCCGCAGGTTCCGCCGGAGCCGCAATGGGCGCAGCGGCTGCAGTTTTTGCAGGCAGTACAATAAGCGGAGCCTGTACACCGGCCTTCATCTTTGGGCGAAGTGCAGCAACTGGCGATGTCCTGTGAAAAACATAAGTTGGCGGAGAAAAGAAAAACAAAAATAAGGAGCGACTTTTTCATAATTGAGGGTTGTATAAGGTTGTAATTGTAAACCTACGGTAAAGCATTAACAGGTGCCGCCGCGGCGGGGAGGGGATTTTTCCCGTTTCTTTATCATTTGTTAAATGGACTGCACAGGAAAATATTTTACCTTGCCACCAAACAGTTTTTTCGACAATGCAATCCATCCATCTCAGTCCGGCTTCTGCGCAACATATCAACGAACTCCAATCCATCGCCCGGGAAACTTTTTACGAGACGTTTGCAGGAGACAATACCGAAGCAGACATGCAGCAATACCTGGATGAAAAATTTAATCTTTCCGTGTTGCAAGCGGAACTCGACAACCCGGATTCTTTCTTTTTTATTGCCTGGCAAAATGAAACGGCCATCGGCTACATGAAGCTAAATATGGGTGCCGCACAAACCGAATTGCAGGAAACAACTTCGCTGGAGATCGAACGCATCTATGTTAAAAATGCCTATCACGGTAAGAAAATCGGGCAGTTGCTCTATAATAAAGCTTTTGAAGTGGCGAAGGAAAAGAATACAACCAGTCTCTGGCTTGGGGTATGGGAAGAGAATCACAAGGCCATCCGTTTTTATGAAAAAAATGGATTTATACCTTTTGATAAACATGTATTCCGTCTTGGCGGGGATGAGCAGATAGATCTGATGATGCGGAAGAGTATTAAGTAGTAAGTATTAAATTATAAGTAGTGCTTTGCTCCTTAGGCGTCTTTGCGTGAAACCGGCCAATAATTAGGGTGCTGAATCAAAATCGCTGCCGGTACAGCGAAACAGCGCACCGGCAACGATCAGGGTATTAAGCTATCTCTGTAATGAATTGTTCTTTGGGTGTGCGTACCTTCTTCATGTTCACCAACCAGTCGCCTTCTTCAGCGCGATAGCCGAGTGGAAGGATCACCACACTTTTCAATCCTAACTTATCGAGTCCCAGCAGTTCGTCCATCTTTGCCGGTTCAAAACCTTCCATGGGAGTAGCATCTACTTTTTGTTCTGCCGCGGCGGCGATTGCCAGTCCGAAGGAAATATAGGCCTGGCGTGCGGAGTGGCTTTTGTGCCAATCTTCTCCCAGCGGTTCGTACATACCCCAAAGCATTTGTTTATAATCGTTCATGGCATCATCGGGCAGGCCACGTTCTTTGATGGTATGCGTGAATACATCATCGATGCGCTGATATGAATAGCCATCCCACGCAGCCCAGACCAGCAGGTGCGAACAATCGGTGATCTGGCTTTGATTAAAGGAAAAAGTCTTGATTTTGTCCAGCAATTCTTTGTTGCTGATCACAAAAAGGCGGTAGGGTTGGAGGCCGGAGGAAGAGGGCGCCAGGCGCGCGGCTTCCAGGATGTAGTTGAGTTTATCCGCAGGAACGGACTGGCCGTTCATTTTTTTAGTGGCATATCGCCATTGCAGATCGTCTAGTAAAGCCATGGAGTTATTTTTTAATGAATGGCAAAATTACCCAGACTTTGTATACTTTTGTAACAAGGTAATCAAAAGTAATGGTTACCTGCAGGTAACCAGGTAACATATGACAGACGAAAAACATTCCCACGAAGACTGTAAAAAGAACATACTGGCCGTGCACGATGCCATGGATGTGCTCAACGGAAAGTGGACGATATCCATTATCGCCGTACTCTGTTTTCACCACCAGCGCCGCTTTTCCGATATTCTCGCGGACGTAAAAGGTATTTCCAACCGCATGTTGAGCAAAGAATTAAAGGAAATGGAAATGCACAAGCTGGTGAAACGTACCGTGCAGGATACGCAGCCGATAACGGTGCTGTATGAGTTAACGGAATATGGCCGCAAGCTGCAGTCGGTGATCAATAATCTTTCCGACTGGGGACACGAGCACCGGAAGAAAGTAATGGGTAAGTGAGGCTTAAGGCGTGAGGCATAAGGCCCGACACTTCGGGCCGAAGCTTCGGCCTAAGGCGTAAGGTCACAACAGCCGTTACAGGGAAATAATAGCAGCTGAAGCCGGCGACTTTTCACGCGATGTCTCCGCTGCTTATAAACTATTGTAATCGTTTTCTGATGAGTAACGACATCACATACCAACTTATAAAACCGGACGATTCATTGGCGGATTACGTCGAAAGCTTCTGGTTATTGCAAAACAAATCAACTATAGCGAAAGACGTTGTGATCCTGCCCGACGGCCGCATCGATTTATTTTTTTCCAGATCGGCATCAGAACCTTTTCATGTAACCTTATTAGGCATAAGTACCCATCCGGAGCAGGCGGAAATTGCATCCGGAACAATCATTTTTGCCATCAGTCTCAAACCGTTGGGAGCGGAGTTGTTGTCTGGTGAGCCGGTAGCCGGTATCATCAATAGCGGGAAACGAATGCCGGATGGATTCTGGGAATTTGAGGAAAAAGATCTGGAGGACTTTGAGCTGTTTTGTGAGAAAGCCTCTTCACGGATAAAGCAATTATTGCCGGAAAAGATTGACGAACGAAAAAAGAATTTGTTTGATCGGATATATGCGTCCAACGGAGCTGTAACCATAAAGGAATTATCGGATAAACTATTCTGGACCAATCGTCAGCTCAACAGGTGGTTCTCGCCGCAGTTTGGCTTGCCGCTAAAAGCGTACTGTACTATCATCCGCTTCCGGGCATCCTTTCACCACATTAAAGAGGGGAAGCTGTATCCGCAGCAGGACTATGCGGATCAGTCGCATTTTATCAAAGAAATAAAAAAGTTATCGGGTGTATTGCCGAAGGAGTTGAATAAAAATAAAAACGGCAGGTTTATACAGCTGGCTTTGTTAAGTCAAAAGTAAAAATTCAAAAGTCAAAATGAATGCTGAACAGTGAACCGGTGGCTGAGGCTCTCGAAGCCCCGGGTGCACGCAAAGAAGCAAATCACTACCTAATACCTACTACTCAATAATTAATACCCTCTCATGGTAAAATTTGCCTATACCATTCTCTACGTAACGGACGTAGAAAAGACAATAACATTTTATGAAAATGTATTTGGCCTGCAGCGCCGGTTTATATCACCTGACAATGATTATGGGGAACTGGAAACAGGAGCTACCACTTTATCATTTGCTTCCAGCACATTAGCCGGAAGCAACCTGAAAGAAGGATTTGTGAAAGCCGATACATCGGCAAAACCATTTGGCATAGAAATCGGGTTTGTAACAGCGGATGTGGATGCATTGGTAAAAAAAGCTGTCGGGAACGGTGCAACGCTCTATGAAGAGCCTAAGCAAAAACCATGGGGACAAACGGTAGCGTATGTGCGGGACCTGGATGGATTCCTGGTGGAGATATGCACGGAGGTAAATTAAGTCAAAAGTAAAAATTCAAAAGTCAAAAAAAGATGGCTGAGGTCCCCGAAGCCCAGGTTCTCACAAAGAAGTAAAGCACTACCTAATATTTACTACTCACTACTCCGAAAACGACCGAAAAGTACAATTCCCCGCCATGCCCCGATGATAATTTTGTACCGTAAACAAACGGTATGATAAAAGATAAAAAGATAGCCATCATCGGTGGCGGCCCCGGCGGACTTGTGCTGGCAAGACTGCTGCAATTAAAAGGGGTGGACATTAAAGTCTACGAGCGCGACAACCACAAAGAAGCCCGATCGCAGGGAGCAACGCTGGACCTGCACGAAGAATCGGGGCTCGAAGCATTGCGCCGCGCGGGTTTGCTGGAAGAATTCTATAAGTATCACCGGCCGGATGCGGGCAGATTGCGTGTGATGGATGAAAACATGCATATCTTGTACGACGAGCATACCGGCGAAAAAGGTGCGGCCGAAGAGCGCCCTGAAATTGATCGCGCGGATCTGCGCATGATTTTACTTGAATCATTGAAGGCTGGAACCATCGTATGGGAAAGCCAGTTTATCTCGATGAGCCCGCAGGGCGAAGGATGGCAGATACAATTCAAAAAGGGGACAACAGCATATGCCGATATAGTGATAGCCGCCGATGGGGCCAATTCAAAAATCCGGTCTTATATAACGGATATCCAACCTGTTTATTCCGGCGTAACAATCATAGAAGGAAATATCTATCACGCAGAAAAGAATGCGCCAAAGCTCTGGAAATTGGTGAAAGGAGGGAAGGTGTTTGCCTTAGGAAAAAGTCAATCGCTTATACTAAGTGCCAAAGGAGACGGGAGTTTATCGTTTTATACCGGCTGCAACGTAGAAGAGAACCGGGTGCAAAACGCAGGCATCGACTTTACAAAAAAGCAACAGGTACTTGACTGGTTTAAAGAAGCCTTTGGCGAGTGGCATGAAGAATGGCAGGAATTATTTGCCGGGGAAGAAATTTGGTTTGTCGCCCGCCCGCAATATCATTGTCCGCTTGATCAGGAATGGAAATCTTTACCCAATTTAACGATGCTCGGAGATGCAGCACACAGAATGCCGCCGTATGCCGGCGAAGGTGTGAACATGGCAATGCAGGATGCGTATGAGCTGGCGGAGGCGCTGGTTTGTGGTGAAGGCATTGCAGCTTATGAAAAAAAGATGCTTTCACGCGCATCAGACGTGACCGCAATGACGTTGGAATCAACGGAGCGATTGCATTCGGAAGGTGCGGCTCAGTGGTTGTTGGGAGTGTTTGCCGGGGATTGATATGCCAACTCTCTTTTTACACCCTCACATAGTGCAGTCCCACCACACCACTTTTTAACAAAGTCGATTTGATGAGGCGGAGATTTGTTTTGTTCTTTATATGTTCAAATGCAGGGATACCCTTGCCCAGCAATACCGGATTTAGTGTGAGCTGGTATTCATCGATCAGGTCAAGCTCCATAAGCGAGTGCGCGAGTCCCGGACTACCGAATATTACCAGATCCTTTCCCGGCTGTTGTTTCAACTTGTTTATTTCCACAGCGATGTTGTCATGTATGACCACAGTGTTATTCCAATCGGCTTTTTTCATGGTTTTTGAAAAAACAACTTTAGGTACATCTTCTACCCAGCGCGCATGCGCTTTGTCGTGTGCATTTGCTTCTTTATTTTCCAGCACGGCAGGCCAATAACCAGCCATCAATTCATAGGTATTGCGGCCGTATACCGGCGACCCGACAGTTGCCACAATCGCATCGGCATATTGCTGCAATTCTCCGTCATAGGCAATCCATCCCAGCCCGCTGTTCGCATCCGCGGCAAATCCATCAAGCGATACGTGCATAAATAAAACCAGCTTTCTCATATATCTTTTTATGATAGTTGTTTGATTGTTTAACGCGGTTAAAATTAGGTATAATTAAGCTTGTCCGGTAAAACGCAAGTGGCAGGCGACGAAGAACAACGAACGCTTTGATGGCCTTATAAACAAACCATATTCGGCCTTTACAACAAAGTCGCCTGCTCAGCAGCGTGGTAGATTTGTGTCAACAAAACGAAAAAATGATGACAAAAAGCAACTACCAGGGCGTACGTCAAAACCCGCTCCATTCGGGCTTCAGCGCTCAGACAACTACTTCAGAAGTGATTAAAGGAATCGATCTTACCGGCAGCATTGCCATTGTAACGGGCGGCAATACAGGCATTGGCCTGGAAACCACCCGCACGCTCGCAGCGGCTGGTGCAACCGTCATCGTGCCAGCCAGAGATGTTGATAAAGCCAGAAAAAACCTGGATCAGGTCAGCAATGTCGAGATCGAAAAAATGGACATTATGGACCCTGCTTCCATCGATGCTTTTGCCGGAAAATTTCTTGCATCGGGCAGGGCATTGCATCTCCTGATCAACAACGCCGGCATTATGTGGGTGCCGCTCCGCAGAGATGCCCGCGGCATCGAGTCGCAGTTTGCTACCAATTACATCGGACAGTTTCACCTCACGGCCCGGCTCTGGCCTGCACTGAAGAAAGCGAACGGTGCCCGCGTGGTAAATGTCTCTTCCCTCGGACATCACATGGGCAGCGTGGACTTCGATGATCCGAATTTTAATAACCGCGAATACGAAACACTGCTGGCCTATGGCCAGTCAAAAACAGCGAGTAATTTATTCGCGCTCGAATTGGACAACCGTGCGAGTGACTACAATGTGAGGGCATACTCGGTACATCCCGGATCCATTGGCGGAACAGAATTAGGACGCGAAGCACCGATGGAACTTTTTCAGAAAATGGGTTTCCTGGATGAAAAAGGTAACATGCGTGCGGAAGTGCTGGCAGCACTCAAAACTGTTCCGCAAGGTGCTGCCACATCCGTGTGGGCCGCAACCAGCCCACTCCTGAATGATCTTGGCGGTGTGTATTGTGAGGATTGCGATGTAGCCGGGCTGCTCACCGATGCCGCAAAAATCCATCAAAATGGCGTAATGGCCTATTCGCTGGACGAATCCAATGCGAAACGGCTTTGGCAAATGACAGAGGACATGACAGGAATCCGGTTCACGATCGGCTGAACACCAGCAGTCCGATACCCGCAACGGGTAAACCATTTCTCTAAAAATCAAACAAACAAGACATGAATAAGTTAACGAACAAAAAAGCCGTTATTACCGGCGGAAACAGCGGTCTGGGATATTTCACCGCTAAAGAACTCATCGGACAAGGAGCGCAGGTGATGATCACCGGCAGAAGAAAAGAGGCGGTCGAAAAGGCCGCTGCCGAATTGAGCGCAACGGCATTTGTGGCCGATCAGACAAAAGTATCCGACATCGAAATGTTGGTAAAAGAGACAGCACGGACTTTTGGTAAAATTGATATACTGATGATCAATGCAGGCGCAACCAAACTGACAACTATTGAGGCGGCAACCGAAGAAGTGTACGATGAAGTGATGAACCTCAACCTGCGCGGCGCCTATTTTACGTTGAGCAGATTTATACCCATCCTGAACGATGGTGCGTCGGTCATCTTTATTTCATCTTCTTCCGCTTCGAAATGTACGCCGCAAACATCTGTATACATGTCGGGTAAAGCGGCTATTAATGCCGTAGTAAAAGTGGCAGCGCTGGAATTAGCGCCGCGTGGTATCCGGGTGAATGCGGTTAGCCCCGGTCCTTTTGCTACCGCGATCATGGAAAAATCCGGTATTGCCGATCCTGAAACACAGGCTTATATTATCGCCAATGTACCCCTGGGCAGACTGGGAGTGCCGGCAGAAGTAGGGAAAATGGTAAGTTTCCTGGCAAGTGATGACGCTGCGTACATCACCGGGGGAGAATACCTGATCGATGGCGGGCAATCACTCAATAAATAATTACAACCTCAGGCAGAAAGAATGGGCTTATGAACAAAGCCCGAATCGGGCAGAGGGTTAACTTTGTCATGAAATTTCAGTACATGAAATACGAGGCCAGATACATAACCGAAGACATTAAATTATCTCGTTACGACGATAAATTTTTCAAATCGGATATTATGTTTGAACACCACATGCTCATCTGGTTTATATCCGGCGAAACGAAAATCGTACAGGCTGAAGGTACGCACCTGTTTCAGCGGGGAGATATCTTTCTGATCCCGCGGAATCAACTGGCCACCATCATCAATTATCCCAAAGACGGACAGTCGCATCAAACAGTAGTAATGCACCTGACGACGGAGTGGCTGCGCAATTACTATGAAAAGAACAAAGTGAAATCGAAGGCAGTAAGCGAAGCAGGTATCCGCCGTTATCATAACCATCCATTATTGCAGAGTTGTATGGCATCGCTGATCCCGTATTTCGAGATGGACAAATTACCTGCAAACCTGGCCGATCTCAAAATTACGGAGGCAGTGAGTATACTGAGGGCCATCGATCCCGGAATCGACAGCATGCTGGCCAACTTTGAAGAACCCGGCAAGATTGATCTGGCGGACTACATGGAAAAAAACTTCATGTTCAACATGCCGATGGAAAGATTTGGCTACCTGACCGGCAGAAGCCTGACCACTTTTAAACGGGACTTCAAAAAAGCCTTTACCCTGACTCCGCAAAAATGGCTGACGAAAAAAAGGCTGGAACTGGCGCATTACCAATTAATGGAAAAAAGGAGAAAACCGTTAGATGTTTGTTATGAAGTGGGATTTGAAAACCTGTCACACTTTTCTTTTGCTTTCAAAAAACAATTTGGATACGCGCCAAGCGAAGTGGCCGGAAAAAATTGAGCCATGGTTTCCGTGCGCACCATGGCTCAACTATCAGGGATTACTGCTGAAAATCGAAGCGTTTGCAATCAATGCTCTTCTGTTGAATCGCAGGATATCAACGATCAATTCTGCAAAATCTTCCGGTTGCAAAACCTTTTCCGGGTTGCCGTCGGTAATCTTCAGATCTGTTATCGTCATATCCGTAGCAACCGTGCTGGGCGTGAGGGTTACCACACGGATATTCTCTTTCCGCATTTCCAGCATTAAAGATTCGGAGAAACGCATGACGGCAGCTTTGGAAGCGCTGTAGGCAGAATAATTGGCACTGCCTTTCAAACCCGCTGTTGAAGCCACGTTGATGATGTCGCCACCGCCATTCGCTTTCAGCAAAGGGATGACGGCCTTAGCTACATAATAAACGCCTAAAACATTTACCTGGATAATTTCTTCCCATTTGGCCGTCGGCATTTCTTCTACTGATCCAAGACCGGCAATCCCCGCGTTGTTGACCAGTATATCTATTTGCGGAAATTCCGTCGCGATCTTTGCGATGCCCGCCTTTACTGCCTCCTGGCTGGCTACATCAAACGCTGCATACGTGACCTTAACACCTAACGCTTTTAATTCAGTAGCGGTTTCTTCCAGTTTTTTGGTATCCCTGCCTGTGATTGCGATGTTGACACCCTCTTTGGCCAATGCGATAGCCGTGGCTTTACCCAAACTGCGGCTGCCGCCGGTGATAAGGGCCGTTTTACCTTTTAAATCTATCATGTTTTTATTTTAAAATTATGATCGCCGTTGTTGGTATCCTACCAACAACACGAAAAACATCATCTGGTTCAGGGATTTTCCTTAACTAATGCCTTTAGGATTTTATTTGCTAAATAAATTAGTATATTTGATTTGAAAAAGGAGCCGGTTATGTTATTGAGTGAACGGGTGACAGAAAAGCTGGAGATACTGGCGGATGCGGCCAAATATGATGTTTCCTGTGCTTCGGGGCAAAGCAAGCGGGAAAACAAAAACAAAGGCATTGGTAATTCATCGGGATTCGGGATATGTCATGCTTATACGGAGGACGGGCGTTGTGTATCGCTGTTAAAAATATTGCTCACCAATCATTGCATTTTTGACTGCGCGTACTGTGTCAGCCGGAAAACTAATGATATCAAGCGGGCGGCATTTACCGTAGAAGAAGTGGTAGATATTACGATCAGTTTCTACCGCAGGAACTATATAGAAGGACTATTTCTGAGTTCGGGTATTTTCAGCAATCCTGATTATACGATGGAGCGATTGGTGCGCATAGCTAAAAAACTGCGCAAGGAAGAGAACTTCAACGGATATATTCATCTGAAAGCTATTCCCGGTGCGAGTGATGATTTAATCAGGGAAGCAGGTCTCTACGCCGATCGCCTGAGTGTAAATGTAGAAATGCCTACAGAACATAGTCTGAAACTGCTGGCTCCGGATAAAAATCATAAAGATGTCATTAAGCCCATGACATTTTTAAAGGAGGAGATTGCCGGACGTAAAGAGGAAAGGAAGATCATTAAAAAAGCGCCGCTCTTTGCTCCGGCAGGGCAGAGCACACAAATGGTGATCGGGGCTACAAAGGAAACCGACCTCGAGATCCTCGCGATGACGGACTATTTCTATGGCAAAATGAACCTTCGTCGCGTTTATTACTCGGGCTATGTGCCGATCAGTACGGATAACCGGTTGCCTGCATTGGGTACGCCGGTTCCGATCATCCGCGAGAACCGGCTCTACCAGGCAGACTGGTTATTGCGGTTTTATGGATTTAAGGTAAATGAGCTGGTCGGCTGGGACCAGCCCGATCTGGATCTCGACATCGATCCTAAACTGGCCTGGGCTTTGCGCAATCCGGAGCAATTTCCGGTAGACATCAATACGGCCGACCTGGAAATGATCAAACGTATACCGGGAATAGGCGTGAAGAGTGCACAACGAATTGTACAATCAAGACGGTACCGACGATTGCAGCCAGAACATTTGCAAACGATGGGTATCGCCTATAACCGTGCGAAATACTTCCTGGCATTCAGTACGCCGTTTTCGCTGCACAAAGATCTTACGCAGGAACAGATCAAACAGCAGATACTCAAACTGCAACAAAGTAAATACGAAAAGAATTTCTCTTCACAACTAACGATGTTCTGATGACCACGCTTGCATACGACGGAACATTTGAGGGCTGGCTGACGGCCGTATTCGAGATCTACGAATATAAATTCGACGACGTGGAATTTTCCGCCGAAGGCGTGTCGTCCAATATGTTTTCGATGGATCGTGAAGTGATCACTGATCCCCGGAAAGCGGGAAGGGTAAAACAGGGTTTACAACAACGGTTGTCGCCGCAGGGATATCAGCAACTATACCAGGCATTCTATTCCGAAGAAGAAAAAATAGAGCGGCAGATGTGGTTATATGCGCGATATGCATTTGCCAGTAAAATAAATATAGAAGGAGACCAGCGCAACCCGGTCGTATGGAACATTTACAAAGCGGCTCAAAAAGTGAGAAGGGAGTCTCACCGCATGAAGGCGTTCGTTAGATTTCAACTGACAAGGGATCAACTATACTATGCGATGGTAGAGCCGGACTGTGACGTGCTGACGCTGATCGCCAGACATTTCAGCGACCGTTACGCTGATCAGCGCTGGCTGATCTATGATGGCAAAAGAAAATATGGCATCTACTACAACCTGGAAAAACTGTCCGTAGTGGAAATGACTTTCCATACGTCAACCCCGGGCGTGGAAGTATGGGATGAAAAGGAACTATTCTTTCAAAAACTCTGGCAGCGTTATTTCGGCAGTGTGAATATACAGGCCCGGAAAAACATGAAACTGCACTTGCAGCACATGCCGAAAAGGTATTGGCGGCATTTGACGGAGAAGAGGGTGGAGTTATAAGTGTTCCTGGTTCGTGCCGTCAAGAATCAGCGGGTTATGTAATGCTGCCGGTTCAGGCATCTGGTTTAAAATCTGACTTTAAGTGATTAACTTAAGCGAGGAGATTTCATGACCTCACCAAACCATCCATCTGCGTATGAAAAAAATAATCTTATCAGTTATAACGCTTTTCCTGTTTGCGATAGCTCACGCCCAAGGATTTATCAATCTAAATAAAACCGGCTCAAAAAACTATCTGGCGAAATTCAGTGCCAAAGAAAAACTTCAAACCGTCACTACCGAAACAGATTCAACGCTGACATTTTCGATAAGAGGTTCCGCAAAACAAAATTTAGACCTGGTGTTGCATTTTGATGCATCGGGTAAATGTTATCGGGAAACGCGGGTACTGAGCTGCGATTCCTGTTATCGAAAAATCGTAAATAGTACGCTGTCCAATAAAACTTATCAGTGGAAAAAAGTGGATGACAAAACCTATGTGTCCAAATATTCAAAGGGCCTGGTATTGACGATGCTCGCTGATGGCGCTTTTTCTTTTGTGATTCAGCGGAGTGGCTTGGGGCGGAAGGAGTATAGGCAGCGGTATCAATGATGCTCTCCCTATGTAAAAACGGACTGGCAGATTGGGTCTTCCCGGTTTTTTTGGGCGTGCCCCTTCACTTCGTTCCGGGTCGCGCTTTCCACTGTATCCCGGCTTCGCCGGGGATGCCGTTCCAATCGCTCACGCGTTGGCGGGAGTGTGGGCTTAATAAAAAAACTATCTGCATGAATATTATTTGGGAGATAGCCGGCAATGATGTCGCCTTTTTTAGCCGCTGCAACTGATTCATCGACGATCGAATTCATTGAACATATAACCAATCCGTCTATTTCACTTCCATTTTCTCCTGGAATAGCTGTATAAATTGATCGACGTGCAATCCGTCTACCAATCCGTGATGCACATGTACAGATATAGGCAATAGTACTCGTCCATTCACCTCAGATAGTTTGCCAAAAACAATTTTCGGAACAGAGTCCACCACGCCAAGACGCTGCGCATGTTGCACGCTCGTAAACCGGATCCCGGTCAGCACAGAATAATGAATGATCGAGTCCAGGGCAGGTGCCGGGCGAAGGCCGGAGTTCATTTTTTCTTGTCGCAGCGCTTCGCCGGCCTCCGCTGCAAATTCCTTGAATTCGGAATGATAGTCAAAATAGGCAAATCCGAAAGTCTGGTCGGTTCGGGATACGGTCACTGATCCGGATATGGATGAATATTCGACCGGGCCATCCCGCTCGATCCGCTGCCGGAATTGTTGGACCGAGTTGGCTGCGTAAAGGGATTTATGCAGGTAATATAGAAAAAAATTAACGCCTGCCATCTTGCAATAATTATAGGCACTTGTGCAATTGATCTCAGTAGTAATTCCCCAAAACGGTTGCTCGAATTGGCCGAAGAATGCATAATGGTCTTTTCGTTTCCAGGTGGAGAGGTTTATTTTATATTTGTCATCTGTCAGCATGCCGGCAAATTGCCACTAATGCCGGAGACGGGATGTGCATAAAAGGATTTTTAATATACCTGGACGGATTATGTTCCATATACAAGGCAAAGAATTTATTGAACTCATTCCCCGCTCGTTTGGCGGTAACCTGGCTATCTGCGAGTCAACGTCCCATCATCCGGGTTATTTCAGTTCCTCCACCTGCACGACCAGGAATGAATATTTTGATATTCTTTATTTCACTTGCCGGTTTTATCAGGATATTCATGTCAATGCATTAGAAGACATAACGCATGTCAGTCTTCACTTTCAGCTTCGCGGCCATTCCGGTGCGCGTATCTCGGGGCTAAATCAGCCGCTTGACATGAAACCAAACGTTCATAACCTTTTAAATTGCGTAGCGCCTGTAAGCGACTTTATCTTTCCCCGACAGGATCACTATGAATACGTTTGCGTCGGTCTCAAACCCTCATTCTTTCAATCCATACTCGAGGGCTGCGGGGAGATGGGTGATGAACTGCTGAGAATTTCTGCTCATCAAAAGCCTTTCGGTCTTTTTAACAAAAGCATGCCTATCGATTTCCACCAATTACAGGTACTGCGGCAATTAAAAGACGCACCCATCGCCGACTCGCTAAAACCTGCGTTCCTTCTTTCCAAAGTTCGCGAGCTTACCTTGTTAACGCTGGGAAGATCTTCGACCCCGGACGCTATAAGCGGGTTAAACAACGAAGACATAACCCGATTACATGCTGTACGGGAATACCTTTCGCTGAATTTCCTGCAGGCGCATAGCCTGGAAAAGATAAGTCGCACCTTTCTCCTGAATGAATTTAAACTCAAGGCGGGTTTTCGTAAACTGTTCAATACAACCGTTTTTGGGTTCATCCATGAGCTGCGGATGAGTCATGGGCTGGAGCTGATACAGGCAGGCGGGCACTCGATTGCCGATATCTCCACCAAGCTGGGCTACGAAAGCGAATCTTCGTTCAGACGTGCTTTCAAATTATTCTTCGGAACAAGTCCTGCAGCGGTTAAAAAAAGATGATAGTTGTGTAATATAGCAGCAGCGTGGTCCTGAGACTCGGTGGGATTTACAGGCAATGAAAATATGCCAACTTTCGGTTCAACAGCATGGATTATAAATGACATGCGTCCGAAGGCTTCACCTAAGCCATAAATAAAAAAATCCCCCGATAATTCGGGGGATTCCAGTGAAGTGCCCAGGACTGGATTCGAACCAGCACACCTCGCGGCGCTGCCACCTGAAGACAGTGCGTCTACCAATTTCGCCACCTGGGCGGTTTCGAAAGGGGATGCAAAAATAAGGGGAAATGAATTTATTTCCACTCTTTTATAGCAAAAATTTCTTCCTCTCCGCCCAAGCCCGCCACCAGCCTGAGTCACCGCCTTTTCACCCTCCGCCAACACGCAGTCTTCCGCATCCCCACCGCATTTTTAGCACCCCGCAAAATCACGCAAAAGTACCTAACAACTGTTCGCATAGCCGCAGTACATTCGGATCGACGTTCACATACACACACACACACACACATCAAATCAACCAACTGTATGAAAAGATCATTACTCCTGCTCAGCCTCGGGCTGATTACGGCAGGCGCAGCCTTTGCCCAGCAATCCGGCTGGAGACGCGCCACAACGCCCACCAACGAGTCCGCACTTTTCAACAACCGCTACCGCCCCGCCAGCTACAGTCTGCTGCAGCTCGACGAACAGCAATGGCAGTCGCAAATCCGGCAGGCACCTTCAGAGTCCACCGTCAGCGCCCGGCAGTCTTCCTTCATTATTTCCCTGCCCGATGAAAACGGACAACTGCTTTCCTTCCGTGTTGTCGAGGCTCCCGTGATGGACCCGGCCCTCGCCGCACGCTATCCGGGGATTCAGTCTTATGCCGGTACCGGCCTCACCGATCCGTCACAAACCGTGCGCTTCAGCACCGGCACCGACGGTTTTCACGGTATGATCCTCCGGCCCGGACAGTCTACCGTCTACATTGATCCGGTAGGCGAGAGCGAACGCTTTTACATCAGTTTCGCCCGCAGTGCCGCCCTTGGCGACCGCCATTTTTCCTGCGAAACACCGGAGTCCGCTATTGCCGATAATCCGCCATTAACAGCAGGCAGGGCAGCCGATGACGGCCGTCTTCGTTCATACCGGCTCGCATTGGCTTCCACCGGCGAGTATTCACAGTATTTTCTCAACGGCACCGAAACCACCGACGCCCAACGCAAGGCCAAAGTACTCACGGCTATGAACACGGCCATGACACGCGCCAATGCCATCTACGAACGCGACATGGGCATCCGCATGGTACTCATTGCCAACAACGATGCGATCATCTACCTCACCGCATCCACCGATCCATGGACCAGCGAGTACAATATCAAAACACAACAGACCATTGATGCCGTGATCGGCAATGCCAATTACGATATCGGTCACCTCGTACACCGTGGCAGTAATAATGGTAATGCCGGTTGTATCGCCTGCGTTTGTAAAACACACAACGGCAGCACGAATCCCAATACGTTTGTTGGCAAAGGCGGTGCGTTCACTTCGCACACAGCACCGGTCGGCGATCCGTTTGTGGTGGATTATCTCACGCACGAAATGGGACACCAGTTTGGCGCCAATCATACTTTTACTTTCAGTAACGAAAGCGGCACGGCCAGCCAGTTTGAACCGGGAAGCGGTTCTACCATCATGGGTTATGCCGGTATCACCGGCGCTACCGACGTGCAGCCGCACAGCGATGATTATTTCCATTCCCGCAGCATCGAACAAATCTCGGATTATATTAAAAGCAGTACCGGCGGCGGTGCCTGTCCCACCGTCACCATCACGGGTAATACAGCCCCGGTAGCCAATGCAGGCGCTGATTATGTGATTCCGCGCGCAACTCCTTTTACATTAACGGGCTCGGCTACGGATGTAAATGCCGGCAATGTGCTCACCTATACCTGGGAACAAATGAATGCGGGTACGTCGTCGACCACAAATCCAAGCACAACGGCAACCTCCGGTCCGCTGTTCCGTTCGCGTACCGGCACTACCGATCCTTCCCGCACCTTTCCCATCCTGAGTTCTATCCTCGATGGAACGAATGGCAACCAGTGGGAACGTCTTCCCGGCGTGGCACGTACACTCAACTTCCGGTTGATGGTGCGTGATAATAACGCAGGCGGGGGCAATACCAAAGACGATGATATGATCGTAACTGTCAACGGAAGTGCAGGACCTTTTGCCGTTACGGCACCCAATACAGCGGTTACCTGGTCTGCGGGCTCCAGTCAGACCGTTACCTGGAGTGTCAACAACACCAACGTTTCACCCATCAGTTGCGCCAACGTAAAGATCAGTCTGAGCACAGACGGAGGTCTTACGTTCCCGGTTGTGTTAGCTGCCAGCACACCTAACGACGGCTCGGAGGCGATCACGGTGCCAGCCAATACTACCAGTACGGCGCGTATCAAAGTAGAAGCCGTTGGTAATATTTTCTTCGATATTTCCAATGTAAACTTCACCATCACCGGAGGATCTGCCTGTGCAACACCGGGCAGTCTGGCTTCTTCGTCCATCACCGGCAGCAGTGCTACGGTTTCATGGGCAGCCGTGAGTGGCGCCGTGAATTATACGGTGGAATATAAATCAACAGCGGCCAGCACCTGGACAACCGCCGCGGCGGCTACCACTTCAACGTCGGTGTCTATTGGTAGTCTTACTGCCGCCACTACCTACGACTGGCGTGTGCGTACCAATTGCAGCAGCGGCAGCAGTTCTTATGCTGCGGCGCAATTCACCACTACCGGTTCGCCAGGATGTGTAGCTGCGTATGAGTCGAATGAAACGATCGGCGCAGCGGCTTCCATTCCCGTTAATACGGTAATATCAGCAGCCATTGGCAGCAGCACGGATGTTGATTATTATAGTTTCACGATCAGCAGTGTCAGCAACCTCGCTGTTACATTGAGCAACCTGCCGGGCGACTATGATCTTTACCTGTACAATTCAGCAGGTACGCAGATCGGAAGTTCAATGGCAAGCAGCACCAGCAATGAATCTATCAGCCTTAGCAGCCAGGCCGCAGGTACATACTATATCCGTGTAATCGGTTACAGTGGTGCATTCAGCACATCGGTTTGTTACAACCTGAATGCAGGTGTAACGGCTGTTTCCAGCAGTTGTCCGGGTACATACGATGTAAGTACCAACGGTACCACATCCGGTGCAGCTACTATTCCGTTGAATACGGATATTAAAGGACTGATCAATCCTGCAGGGGATGTTGACTATTATCGTTTTGTAATCACCACCGGTGGCACAGCTACTGTTACGTTGAGTACACTGCCAGCGGATTATGACCTGCGTCTTTACAGCAGCAATGGCACAACGCAACTGGCGATTTCACAAAATGGAGGAACGACCAGCGAAACCATCAGCCGCACCTTTACAGCAGGTACATATTTCTTACAAGTGTATGGCTACAGCAATGCGTCGAATGCAACCAATTGTTATACGCTGCGTGTGCAAACAGGCACGGCATCACGTCCTGGTGAAATGATCGCAGGCGAACAGCGTGCGGAAGTGTATCCGAATCCTGTTGTGCGCAATACCTCCGTTAATTTGAAAGGATTAAAAGGTAGCGCCGAACTGAGTGTGGTGGATGCCCAGGGCAAACAACTCTGGCAGGCTTCAACCAGTCAGTCGCTCACAGAGATAGATATGCAGAAATGGCCGGCCGGTCTTTATCTGCTGCGGGTGAGATATAATGGAAAAGAAGAGACGTTTAAGTTGCTTAAACAATAGTCTTAAAAATAAAGGGCTGCCATGGCAGCCCTTTATTTTTAATGTGTAAATGTGTAAATGTGAAGATGGGAAATTAGGTGAACGGGGTGGATCGTCATCCCGAAGCCTCGGGAGTCAATCGTGAATCGTCAATAATAATTTATCCTGAAACCGTATTCCTTACACCCTACACCTCACACCTTACTCCTTAGCCGGAAGTGTCGGGTCTTACACCTACACTGACACATTAAACTCACGCAACGCATCATTCAGGCTTGTCTTCAGATCAGTGCTGGGCTTGCGCTGGCCGATGATCAGCGCGCAGCTTACACCGTATTCGCCTGCGGGGAATTTTTTGTTATACGTACCCGGAATTACCACACTGCGGGCAGGCACGCGGCCTTTCATTTCCACGGGCTCGCTGCCGCTTACATCAATGATCTTGGTTGACTGGGTGAGTACCACGTTGGCGCCGAGTACGGCTTCTTTTTCCACCACAACGCCTTCCACCACAATACAGCGGCTGCCGATAAAGCAACCGTCTTCAATGATCACCGGTGAAGCCTGCAATGGTTCCAGCACGCCGCCGATTCCCACACCGCCACTCAGGTGAACGCCTTTGCCGATCTGCGCACAACTGCCTACCGTAGCCCAGGTGTCCACCATTGTGCCTTCGTCAACATAAGCGCCGATGTTGACGTACGATGGCATCAGCACCACGTTGCGGCCCACAAAGGCGCCGTAGCGGGCAATGGCATGTGGCACGGCACGTACACCGAGGTCTTTGTAATTATCCTTCAGCAGCATTTTATCGTAAAATTCAAACGGACCTACTTCCCAGGTTTGCATGGGCTGGATGCTGAAGTATAACAGGATGGCCTGCTTTACCCATTCATTCACTACCCAGCCGTTACCGGTGGGAGAGGCTACACGGATGCGGCCCTTATCGAGATCTTCCATTACGGTATGTACAGCTTCGGTATATTGATTTTCCTTGAGTAACTCGCGGTTGGCCCAGGCCTGGCTGATCAATTCCTGCATAGTGTAAATTTTTTGCAAAGTTAAGGATGCTGCCGGAAAGGCGGGTTGATTTCCTCCCTGTACCTACCTGTGGTCAATCGGCAAATTATCTGCAACTTTGCAGCTATGCAGATCGGATTTGATGCCAAAAGAGCTTACCACAATACCACGGGACTCGGTTATTTCAGCCGCACGCTGATCAACCTGCTCGCTCATTATTATCCTGAGCACCATTACTATTTATACAATCCAAAACCCTCCGATAAATTCCAACCAGGTTCACCCGCCGTACACGAAGTACAGCCTACAGCTTTTTTGGATAAATTATTCCGCTCGGCATGGCGGAGCAGTTGGGTAAAAAAAGACTTGCTCAAACAGGGGATCGATCTGTATCATGGTCTCAGTCATGAACTGCCCATGGGTATTGAAAAGACCGGCATCCGCACGGTTGTTGCCATGCATGATCTCATTCCCGAGCGGTTTCCCGAACAGTTCAAACCGATCGACGTTGCGATTTATAAAAAAAAATACCGCCATGCGTGCAGGATAGCTGATCATATAATGGCGATCAGCGAGCAAACCAAGCAGGATATTATCGACTACTATGAAATTCCTGCGGAGCGTATTACGGTCTGTTATCAAAGTGTTGATCCGGCGTTTGCACAACGGGCGACTGAGCAACAAAAAGCTGCGGTCCGGGTACGGTATGGTTTGCCTGAAAGTTTTTTCCTGTATGTAGGAACCGTTATTGAAAGAAAAAATCTGCTCAACATCTGCAAAGCGCTGTTCCTGCTTCGCGGCCGGTTGGATATTCCGTTGGTAGTAGTAGGGAAAGGTGGCAAGTACCTGGAGCAGGTAAAAGATTATATCCGTCAGCAAAACCTTGAGCGGCAGATCATTTTTGTTTCCGAGACGGCTGGTTATGTGGCACAGGAAGATTTCCCTGCGATTTACCAGATGAGCACGGCCATGTTGTATCCTTCTTTCTTTGAAGGGTTTGGTATCCCTGTGCTGGAAGCTCATTGGAGTCAGGTGCCGGTTATTACCTCCAACGTTTCCTGCCTGCCCGAAGTGGGTGGCCCCGGAGCTTATTATGTAAATCCTAACAGTTCGGAAGAAATTGCCGAAGGTCTGTTCCGCCTGGCTACGGATAGCGCATTGGTGCAGCAGTTGATTCAGTTGAGCGGCCCGCATATTCAGCGCTTTGCACCGGAGGTGTACGCGGCGTCGGTGATGGCTATTTATGAGAGAGTGATGGCAATGCAATGAGTGAATCAGTCAATGAGTGAATCAGTGAATATTCTTTGCGCCTTTATTCTCTCGTTGCAAAATTCACGCAAAGGAGCAGAGGCGCAAAGGTGTTTTCAAAGGAAAACAATCATTCACTTATTCACTCATTGCTTCACTCCCTTATCACCGTAATATCATTCTCCCCATTCCATTTAATGATCGAGGAAGGTTGTGCCGGCTTCGTCTCTTCCTGCCGGTGATGTACAATATAGTCCACCTGATTTTTTATTTCATCAGAAATGGCGGCGAACGAAGGAGCCGTCGGCTGGCCTGAAATGTTGGCGGAAGTGGATACGATCGGTTTCCCGAATCTCTTGATCAGGTGTTTGCAGAACATATCGTTACAGATGCGGATAGCAATACTTCCGTCTGCACCTGTGAGGTTATCTGCAAGACCCAGTGCGCCGGGATAAATAACCGTAGTGGGTTTGGGGCGTTGCGCCAGATAATCAAAAAGTGAAAGATCGGGACTGGCCACATGTTGCAGTATATCCCGCTCATCAGCGACCAGGATAATCATCGCTTTTTCATCCGCTCTTTTTTTTATCTCATATATACGTTTTACCGCAGCGGCATTTGTGGCATCACATCCTAACCCCCAAACAGTGTCGGTGGGATAGAGTATTACGCCTCCTTCGCGCAAAACGCGGAGGCAGTGGTTGATGTCTTCTTCGAAATTCATTGGTCAATCAGTGAATAAGTCAATAGGTGAATAGGCAATCCTTCGTGTCTCTGCCCCTTATGCTCCTTTGCGTGAATTTTCCACGCAGAGACGCAAAGTAATTAAGCCGCAAAGAGGGACTTAAGTCTTTATTCCCAACTCTCTCGCTTTTTCTTCTAAAAAAATCTTCGCCGCTTCATAATCATTGGGCACGATACCATCCAGTATCGCATCTTTCAATGAATCTTTCAACAGGCCCACCTCACGTGATGGCCGCAGGTTGAACATCGTCATGATCTCTTCGCCGCCGATTGGCGGCTGCCAGCTGCGGATCTGGTCTTTTTCTTCCACCTCGCGGCAACGCTCACGCACCAGGCGAAAGTTCTCCTGGAAGCGTTTTACTTTTTGTTTGTTTTTTGACGTAATGTCGGCATCGCAAAGTGTCATCAACGCTTCGAGGTCTTCGCCGGCATCAAACAGCAATCGCCTTATGGCAGAATCGGTAATATTCTCTTTCGTTAAACTGATCGGACGCAGGTGCAGTTCCACCAGTTTTTTTACAAACCGCATTTTTTCATTTTGCGGCAGTTTGAGTTTCGCAAATATTTTAGGTACCATGCGGCCGCCCACCACTTCATGCCCGTGAAAGGTCCAGCCATGGCCTTCTTCAAATCGTTTGGTCGCCGGCTTGGCAATGTCATGCAGGATCGCTGCCCAGCGCAGCCACAGGTCGTTCGACTCGCGGGCTACATTGTCCAGCACCTGCAGCGTATGATAAAAATTATCCTTGTGCCCGTATCCATCTACATATTCGGCACCAGCCAGCTCCACCATTTTAGGGAAGATCAGTTGCAGCAGCCCGCTCTTGTAAAGCAGGTCGAACCCTATCGATGGTTTGGGAGAGGCGATGATTTTGTTCAGTTCATCGGTGATCCGTTCCTGCGAGATGATTTCGATGCGATGCGCGGTTTCTACAATACCCTGGAAGGTGGTGTCATCGATGTCGAACCGCAGTTGCGCGGCAAAACGGATCGCACGCATCATACGTAGGGGATCATCGCTGAAAGTGCGTGCAGGTTCCAGCGGTGTGCGGATGATCCTGGCACGCATATCTGCGATGCCGTTGAACGGATCGATCAGTTGGCCATAGCTGGCTTCATTCAGGCTTACGGCCAATGCATTGATGGTAAAATCACGGCGGTTCTGGTCGTCCTGCAGGGAACCGGGCGTTACAAAGGGTTTACGGGAATCCGATTGGTAACTTTCCTTGCGGGCGCCTACAAATTCTATTTCAAAATCGTCGACACGAATCTGGGCGGTGCCGAAATTTTTAAAAAAATTGACGTTGGGAACCGGTTTGAAACGGTTGGCCACCGCATGCGCCAGTGCAATGCCATCACCCAGGCATACTACATCGGCGTCCTTGGTAGGGCGGTCGAGGAGTTTGTCGCGCACAAAACCGCCAACCAGGTAAGTTTCTATACCCAGTTCGGCAGCCGCTGCGGCAATTTTTTTCAGGTAAAATAATTCCTTATCGGTACACCGGATATCCATGATCGGCGCAAAGATAACCTTCAGCAGGTAAAAAAGCAGGGGCTGCACATACCTGCCATTTAACGGCATGATAATGGTGGCCTGAGCGCTATAAATTGGGCTATTTCGTCATTCATTCCTTAAATTCGCAGTATGGCTATTTTAAAATTCCGTGTTTATTTTGAAGAGGATGAAAGTATTTACCGTGATATCGCCATCCGTCACACACAAAAGTTTTCCGAACTGCATGAGACCATCCTGAAGGCATACGAGTTCGACAGCAAGCACAAGGCTACTTTTTACCGCAGTAATGACAACTGGCAGCAGGGCCGGGAGATTACACTGGAAGTATATGATAAACCATACAAAGCGCCACCGTTGGTAATGGCGGAAACCACCATCGGTTCCGAGATCAAGATCCCTAATCAGAAATTCCTTTATCTCTACGATTTCAATAAAAACTGGTCTTTTCTTATCGAGTTGATCAACGTGTCAAAAGAAGAAAATCCAAAACTCAGTTATCCGGCCATTGTGCGCACGGAGGGCATCGGCCCCAGCCAGTACGGTACCAAAGGATTGCTGGGAGAAAAATTTGCAGAAGTGGAAGAAAAGTATGACCTCTCGCAGGGTGCCGACGGCTTCGGGGAAAAAGATGCTGACGGCGAAGACTACGGAACAGAGGAAGCGGGAACCGACGACAGTAACGAAGAACTTTAACCTGTTTACTAATAACATATTCGGCCCCGGAGTAATTCGGGGTTTTTTATAGCTATGGAACAAAAGCCATCCAGGACAGTGATCGTATTGGCCGGAGCTACCGCTTCCGGAAAAACGGCCGCTGCCATACGTCTTGCAAAAGAATTAGGTACGGAAATCATTTCTGCGGACAGCCGGCAGTGTTACCGCGAACTCAATATCGGTGTGGCCCGGCCCTCTGAAGAGGAGTTGGCGGAGGTTCCGCATCATTTCATCGCTTCCCATTCTATCCACGACCAGGTGACCGCTTCCGATTTTGAAACGTATGCGTTAGGCAAAGCCGAAGAAATTTTTAAGAAAAATGATACGCTGGTCATGGTCGGCGGCACCGGGTTGTATATCCGCGCCTTCTGCGAGGGCCTCGACAATATTCCCCGCATCGAGACGGCCATCCGCGAAAAGATCGTTGCGGATTACGACCGTTTTGGGCTTGGCTGGCTGCAGGAGCAGGTACAGAAAAAAGATCCTTTGTATTATGAAACCGGGGAAATCCGCAACCCGCAGCGGCTCATGCGCGCACTGGAAGTACTGGAAGCGACGGGCCAGTCGATCCGCAGTTTTCAGAAAGGTGCCACCACGCAGCGAAACTTTAACGTGATCCGTGTAGCCATCGAATTTTCGAGGGAAGAACTGGATAAACGGATTTATCAACGCGTTGATAAAATGATCGGGGATGGGCTGGAAGAAGAAGCGCGCGGATTGATCGCTCACCGGCACCTGAATGCTTTGCAAACGGTAGGGTATGAGGAAATGTTTGATTATTTCGATGGGCTTTATTCCCGCGACGTAGCCATTGAAAAAATAAAAGTGCATACCCGTCAGTATGCACGCCGCCAGTTTACCTGGTTTAAAAAAGATAAGGAGATCCGATGGCTTACCACCAATCAGATCTCCCTGCGAGGGCTGGAGTTATCCTAGTCCTGTCTATATTTTGAATCCAAAAGTCAGGTAGATATTGCTGCCGGTGCCGCGCACATTGGCAAATGTGTTCGCCTTATCAGGAAGACGGTAAGGGAAACTGACGTCTTTACTGATCGCGTGTACATAGGTGAGATCGATGAAGATACCGTTGTTGCGGTAACCAAGACCACCGCTCAGGAACATGCGGCTTGCTTTCAGGGCCGCATCTGCATAAGGATTGCCGTAATAAGCGAAGCCCAGACGCGTCATGATTGTGGTGAACTTTAATTCACCGCCCACACGGAAATTGAACGCATTTTTATAATAAGATTTCACCACACTGTTCAGCGAAGAATAATACCCATCGTCCTCAACTGTTTCATCCGCATTGGAGAAACGGTTTGACTTATGGGTCACGTATTCGATATCGGCGCTGATGAATCCTTTTTGCTTGCTTACATCTTCCACTTCACGCAGTACATAAGCACCGCTCATCATGAAACGCCAGGGGGTTGAAAGGCCGTACTGATAGCTTGCACGCATACCATTATTAAGAAAGCCGGAGGTAACGGGCACACCATTATCGATCACACCATAGTTTTCGGTATTGGTGGTCATGGTGGCTTCGTAAGTGTCGGTGAGTGTATACCAGGAAGGCGTATGGATGGTAGCGCCGAGACGTACCGACTCGGTAGGCTTATAGATCGCACCCAGTTTCAGATTGAAACCGATGCCCTTGGTGGTAGAACGCTCGCGCATCTCAGAGAAAGAAAAATAATTGGCTGCGTTACCGGTGGCATCTGATTCGCGCAGCACACTGATGCGCTCATAGTTCACAATGGGAATACCAATCGCACCGCCGAGATAGAATTTATCCTCCCGGTTGCCCGCATAGCCCAGCGCAATATCGGTAACGCCCCCGGATGTTTCAATAAGATGCTCCTGATTAACCAGGAAGTCGCCGTTGTTCTTCAGTTTGTCGTACATCGCCATACTCACAAACTCGGGGCCGCCTCCGGGACGGATAGTAGCCGTATCGATGAGGTAACTGTAGAGTGCCATGCGCGTACCAAATGATACGGAATTACTATTGATCATTTCTTCGATGGACATACCTGTCTGCTGGCTTACCTGTGCGGCTTCTGCCGCGTATTGTTCACCAAAAGAAGAAAAATCATTCTGGCCTTTGTAATAAATTTTATTGGCAAAACTGGCGCTTCTGTTTACGGCAAAACTTAACGCCTGTGAGCGCCATTTACCGGAAGTTGGCCATCCGAATACCACGCCGGTGGGGCCTAACTGAAAACGATTATTTTGTTGGGTGGTATCTGTACCGCGGAAGGAGCCTTTGTTGCGGTTGAATTGAAATCCCGGCGACAATACGATATCTGTTGATTTGTAAAAACCGATACCTGCGGGGTTCACATATAAGGCGCTGATGTCTCCGCCCAAAGCACCGGTAGCGCCGCCGACTGCGTTGATCCTTGCTGATCCGTTGACCGGACCCCACGAATATTTGAGAACATCTTCGGGCACCTGCGCCATAACAGCCTGGCCGATGAGGGTGGCGGAAATCAGGATGATGATTTTTTTCATAATCGTTTTGATATAAATCCGTTCAGTAAGCTGTGAATGTGGACTGTGCAGCAAATAACCGGCCAGGAACAGTGCCGTTTAAGCCTGTCACACGTATAATTCAATGATAGATTAAGCAGGTTGTGTTGGTGCTGTTATCTTCTGCCTGGTCTGCTCACACCGCCGCCGCTGCCGCTTGATCCGCTACCGCTGCTCCGTCCTCCTGAATTGGAAGAAGAGGGGGTGTAACTGCGCGAAGGTTGAGAGTTGTTGTTGTTATTGTAGCTATTGCTGTTGGAACTGCGCCCGTTGTTGCGATAATTTCCGCTGTTGGTATTGTTATACCCCTGGAAATTGCTGCCACGGTAAGAGTTCATCATGCGGTTGTTATTGTTGCTGTTCGCATTGTAGAAACGTCCGCTGTTACCACCACCTGTAGAATAGCTGTTAGGTGTGAAAGCGATCGGACGGCTTGGAGAAACACGGGGAACCTTGCTGCCGCCGATTACGATTACGCCGGGACCATAACCACCCCAGCCCCAGCCACCACCACCGTAAAAGCCGGGATGGAATCCGCCGTAGTAGGGATTGTAATAGTAGTTCCAGCTCCAGTAATTATTCCAGGGACTGTTCCAACCCCAGGGATCGGAATAGCGGAATGCATTATAGCCATAAGGTGAAGAGAAATAATAATCGTCGAGGTAAGACCAGCGGTAAGGATTGCCGGCACGCATACGCAGGAAACGGTCTTCATAATACTCATCGCTTCCCTGGTACAACCGGTCATTCTGACGCGGGGTACTCACGTATTCGTCCTGCACAGCAGCTTTGGCAGGAGAGAAATACAGATCGTCCGGCGTCTGACCTGTTTTATAAGCTGAACTACAGCTACTGAGAGCAACCACAGTTGCTATTGCGAGGGTAAAAAGGGAGGGTTTCATTCGGCTTAGTTTTAAAGTTTAGGCGGTCGGTGGAAATCCTGCAGCAAAAACTTCATTTCCACCAGCAGGCACAAGATTTCGGCTTTTAACAGCTATTTTTGCGCCTCACCCGATAAAGTTACGACAAAAACACACGGAGTTTGCTTTAAAACTGAGAATGGGTTGTTAAAAAAGTGAACGCCCGTTAGTTATGGCAGTACAGAGACGGTTTTATTAAAAAAATAGCATATAGCTTCTTATGAGCAAAGAAATCACTTCCAGGGAGCAGGACTACTCCCAATGGTATAATGACATTGTGGTGAAGGCCGATCTGGCCGATCATTCAGCCGTACGCGGATGTATGGTCATTAAACCGTATGGATTTGCCCTGTGGGAAAACATGCGCGACGTACTGGACCGCATGTTCAAAGACACCGGTCACGTAAATGCCTACTTCCCGCTGTTCGTTCCCAAAAGCCTTTTTGAAGCCGAAGAGAAAAATGCCGAGGGCTTTGCCAAGGAGTGCGCCATCGTTACGCACTACCGTCTCAAAACCGATCCCGATAACAAAGGCAAACTGATCGTTGACCCTGAAGCCAAACTGGAAGAGGAACTGGTGGTAAGACCAACCAGCGAAGCCATTATCTGGAATACGTATAAAGGCTGGATACAGTCGCACCGCGACCTGCCGATCCTCGTAAACCAGTGGGCCAACGTGGTGCGCTGGGAAATGCGTACACGTCTTTTCCTCCGCACGGCGGAATTCCTGTGGCAGGAAGGGCATACGGCACACGCTACCAAAGACGAAGCCATTGAAGAAACACGCCAGATGCTGAAAGTGTACGCCACTTTCGTAGAGGAATACATGGCACTGCCCGTTATACGTGGCGTTAAAACGCCGGGTGAACGTTTCGCCGGTGCGGAGGATACGTACTGTATCGAAGCGCTGATGCAGGACGGCAAAGCCCTGCAGGCCGGCACCTCGCATTTTCTCGGACAGAATTTTGCCAAAGCATTCGACGTTAAATTTGCCAACCGTGAAAATCAACTCGAGTATGTATGGGCCACCAGTTGGGGCGTAAGCACGCGCCTGATCGGTGCGCTGGTAATGGCGCACAGCGATGATGAAGGACTGGTACTGCCTCCGCGCATTGCTCCGCTGCAGGTGGTGATCGTGCCGATCTACAAAGGAGATGAGCAGAAAGCCCTGATCGACGCAAAAGCCGATGAAATTGTGGCCGATCTGAAACGCCTCGGTGTGCGGGTGAAATACGACAACAACGACAACAACCGTCCCGGTTGGAAATTCGCCGAATACGAGAAGAAAGGTGTGCCGGTCCGGCTGGCACTCGGTGCCCGCGACCTGGAAAAAAATATGGTGGAGATCGCCCGCCGCGATACCCGCGAAAAACAAACCGTCAGCCTGGAAGGCATTGCCCAACACGTAGACAGTATGCTGCTGGATATTCAGCATGCGATGTTCCGCAAAGCGAAAGCCTACCAGGAAGAACATATCACGCCGGCAAATTCTATGGAAGAATTTGTAAAATTGCTGGACGAAAAAGGCGGATTCATCGCCGCGCATTGGGATGGAACCGACGAAACCGAACAAGCCATCAAGGAAAAAACAAAAGCAACGATCCGCTGTATTCCGCTGGACAATCCGCAGGAAGAAGGGGTGTGCATCCTGACCGGCAAACCATCCACGCAGCGTGTGCTTTTTGCAAGAGCGTATTGAGAGTGAATGAGTGAATGAGGCACTAATTATTCACTTATTCACTTATTGACTTATTGACTGATTGCCGGATTTACAACTTTTAAATGTATAACCTCAACATGGCAGACGAACTATTCAACAACGAAAAAGACAGCCCTTCGCTGTTTGATGTACAACTCGATCCGGTAGCGCAGCAACATATTGCCGCCATTATTCAATGGTCACGGATCATTGCTTTCCTTATCCTGGGCATGCTGGGTATAGCCGTGCTTATTGTCGTGGCCGGCCATGGTGCGGCTTCACAGGAGACGATCATTCCGGGGTTTAGCGCCAGCGAAGGATGGGGAATGATCATTACCCTGGTACTGGTGGCCGTGCTCATCATGGGCGTATGGCTTTACTTTTTACTGCGGGGAGCAAGATTGCTGAAAGACGGACTTGCCGCCAGCGACAGCAATGCGCTGGCCAACGGTTTCCGCTTTATGCGCATATTTTTTTCCATCAGTATTACCCTGGGCGTGTTGTCCATTCTCGGTTCAATCATCAACATATTTTAAACCTTTGCCATGAATAGCATTTTTGATATATCCGATAAACCGCTCGACGACAAAGTGCGTGTGTCGCTTCGTTCCTTAGCCGTAGTAACGGGAACGGCCGCCGTCGTAATGGGGATTAATGTACTTTTTTCCCTGATCGCAAGTTTTGTTACCTACAACAAAGCTTCGGAATTGAGAAGCGAAATGGAAGGGTTTGGTGCCAGTGCATTCCGGGTGCCGGAGCCTTCTATGGGAGGATTGATTTTGCAAACAGTAATTACACTTGCTATATGGGGCGTGCTGATTTATTTCCTGTCCGGATTTGCCCGCAAAACAAAACAGGGTATCGATTCCAATAACCAGGCGTTGATCACTACGGGACTCGGCAATCTTGCTTCCTATTTCAAAGTCATCGGTGTATTGCTATGTATTTTTGTGGGCTTTATGTTGCTGGCTTTGCTGGTAGCCCTCGGATAAAATTATCTTGTAGACAAGTAATTGTAATCTTTCAATAAAATTTCCAGGAAATCGAACGGCGACATCGACGTTTCGATCTTCAAATGGGTTTTGATCCGGTCGGCTGCATTGGCGGCCAGATCAAAATCATTTTTCCTTCTGGCGGAGGTGAGAATGCTTTTGATGGCGTTGATGTCGCGGTCACTGAGCTGCATGATCTGCGGATAAGCAGGCTGATAAGTTGACTCTACTTCCTGGAATACGGTGTCCTCAATGTTTCCACGTGCATTTGTTTGCACAATGATGGTGTGTGCCAGCATATCTCCCAGTCGCTGGCCTTTGGCGGAGGCGGCCACAAATACCACGTCGGCAATAAAATAAATGATGGACGCGATGAGGATAAAATAGCCGATCGCTTTGAAGTCACCCTGGCCGATGCTGAAGGCGAAAAACAACAGCAACACAAACCAGATATCACGCAGGAGCCAGCGGATCATAAACTGACCGATATTGGGCTTCCCGCCGTTTTCGTTGATCACCCGCAAATGCATAATGGCTTTACCGGCACTGCGCCCGTTGGTGGTAATTTCCATTAAGGGGAAATAGAGCAGTGGTGGCACCATAGCCGCGGTCCAGAGTGCCTGCAGGGTGAAGTATTTCTCGTCATCAAACATTGCTTCCCTGGCATAATCACTGAGCAGATAGCCCGCCAGGATCATAAACAGAATGATCAGTGCCCAATCAATTAAAAGAGCTATCAGCCGGCGATAGAATTCCGGAATTTCAAATTCAACGTCGATGTTGAAACTGGTGGGGACTTTGATGACAGCCATGGCCAAATTTAGGCAATAAGTCAATAGGTCAATGGGGCAATACAGTAGCCTTATTCACTCATTCACTTATTGACTTATTCACCATTCCCGCAAAAAGCATTATTTTACAAACCAAAACCGAGCCGCCCGTGCGTGAAGCATTATTTATCAAAAAAAACAAGGACCGCTGGCTCCGCAACCAGCACATGCCATCGGATAACCCCGATGAAATGGCCAGCGATTTCACCCAACTCGTTGAAGACCTTGCTTACGCAAAAACTTTTTACCCTTCGGGAAAAGTAACCGGCTATCTCAATAAACAGGCCTCCCGCATTTACCTGGATATTTATCACAACCGGAAAGAAGAAGGCAATCGGCTGTGGCGTTTCTGGAAATATGATGTACCGCTGACCATCGCCAAACATCATCGCTACCTGTTATTTTCTTTTATCTTCTCGCTAGTATTCTTCAGTATCGGTTATTTTATTTCCGGGCAGGATACACAGGTAGCCCGCGATTTCTTCGGCGACGGATATGTGGAAGAAACGCTGGACAATATTTATTCTGGCAATCCTTTCGGTATTTATGAAGGCGGCAATCCATTCATGATGTTCATTTACTTCATGAGTCACAATTATAAGATTGCGCTGGTGATGTTTATCTCGGGATTATTTTTTGGATTACCGACGCTGTTTTTCCTCGCACAGAACACCGTTATGCTGGGTATTTTCGATCAGTTTTTTGCCGCACACGGTTATGGTACCGATTTCTGGATGGTCGTTTTTGTCCACGGCACGCTGGAAATGACAGGCATCGTGGTGGCCGGTGCAGCGGGCCTTGTAATGGGAACGAGTTTTCTTTTTCCTGGTACACTCACCCGCATGCAGGCATTCAGGCGAGGGGCCAAAGACGGTATGAAGATCATGATCGGGCTGATGCCCGTGTTCGCCGGAGCAGCCTTGTTTGAAAGTACGTTCACAAGACTTTATCAGAAATATTCGTATCTCACTACCGGCATCACCATTGCTTCGGCCATATTCGTAGTGTGGTATTTTATCATCTACCCCATTTTGCTTCGCCGCAGACTCGGGATCAAACGGGAGGAGATCTAAGTGAAGGTTTCACATTCATCTATTTTCAGTGCTGCCTGCCTGCGGACGATTTTTGTTGCAGCGCTGATAGCCGGCTTTTCTCAAAAAGGTGAGGCGCAGGATTATGAAATTGATACCATCGTAAAGGAAGAAGTCACTGTGGAAGAGATTGCTGATCCCGAAGAAGCTGAAGAATCCGGTTTTACCTATCGCTGGCAGCAACCACACGGCGGTGGTCCGGACACGCGTGACCTGCGCAAGGTTTCACCTACTGCATTAAACAAACTGAAAGGTGACAAAAGTTTCTGGTATATCGACGTTGCTCCGGATTCGGCAGACCGGAAAGAAGAACAAAAGAAAGAAAAAACAGCATCCGATAAATCATCTTCCCGCTCAGGTCGCTCCAGCAACCGTTCAAGTGATTCCGGTAGTTCCGGAGGAGGGATGAACGCATTGCTATGGTTGCTGATCATTGGCGGCTTTGGTGCACTTGTGATATGGTACCTCGGCAACAGCAACATCCGGCTGTTCCAGCGCAACCGCAGCATGAAAAATACCGATGCGCCGGAGATGGACGAGATGCCCGAGGATATTTTCAAAATCCCTTATCAGCGTGAACTGGATAAAGCCATCGCCGCAGGCAATTACCGCCTGGCTGTTCGCCTGCTTTATCTCAGCCTGCTGAAGCAACTGGCCGACAAGGGACGGATACATTACCGCCAGGAAAGTACCAACTCCGATTATCTCGCACAGCTTTATAAAACGCCGCTGTACAGCGATTTTTTCAGAGTGACACGCCACTACGAATATAGCTGGTATGGACAGTTTCCTGTAAGCGAACAGGTATTCACAACCATCCGTAATGAATTTGAAAAGCTGGGGGCGAGAATTTAAAAAATGAAACGAGCATTACCGTTCATATTTGGTTTAGTGCTGATCGTTGCGATCGGGTTACTGCTGGTTTCGCCCGGCAGTCCGGGCGGCAGTGGTAAATCTTCCGGTGGAGGAAAGAAATGGTCGAAGGCCGACAACCAGGTTACGCTGCGCAAAAACGACAAAAAGCCTTACGGCCTGTTCGTTGCTTATGAAAGATTAGCGGATCTTTTCCCCAGAGCCAATATCACCACTTCCGATGACCAGCCCGGTCAGTGGGATTCGATTGCTTTCTTTGGATCGGATCAGGCAGTTATTATTTTCGCTCCACGTGTTATGGCTTCGCAATATGAATTCAGAAACCTGGTACGCTTCGCGGAAAATGGCAACGATGTATTCATCAGTACACTGGCCATTTCTTCATCGGTTTCTTCTTATGCACGACTTGATGTGGACTATACCGATATCTCCTGGTTCAACAACAGCAATCTGGCGGCCGATGGCATGACCGAATCGCTGGTAACACCCTGGTCAGGACAATACAGTTATAAGGGGAAAAGAATGGAGGGTTATTTTGATCCCGTTGATACCACCCTGGCCACGCCACTTGGCCGCGGTCACGAGGGTAAGGTGAATTTCATTCACCTGAAAGCCGGTAAAGGCAACCTGTACATCCATCTTTCACCACTGTCTTTTTCCAATTATTTCCTGTTGCAGCCAGGCAACATTAATTATTACGAAAAAGCATTGTCCGTTATCAATCCCAACGTAACACATGTGGTATGGGATGAATATTTTCTCAACAACCGTCCGAAAGATCAGAACGAATCGAAAAGCAATAACTGGTTTTCCAGCATGGCGAAAAACCGCGAGTTGCTCGCGGCATTGCTGATCGCCGCCGGCTTTTTACTGTTATATGTGATACTCGGTATGCGCCGCCGCCAGCGCTCGATTCCCGCCCAGCCGCCGCTCCGCAACGATTCGCTTGATTTTGTGAAAACGGTCGGACGTCTTTATTTTGAAAAGGGCGACCATACCAACCTGGCCCGCAAGATGACGGTTTATTTCCTGGAACACCTGCGCAGCCGTTACCAACTGGCCACCGGATTGCTGAATGATGAATTTATACAACAGGTAGTGGAGCGTACCGGTGTGGCAGAAGAAGAGGTGCGCCCGATCATCGACACCGCGGCAAGACTGCAATCGAACGTGTCGGTAAACGATAAACAATTGGAAACCTATTACCGCCGGCTGGAGAAATTTTACCAGCAGGCTTAATACTGAATAAGCAAACTACGTTTATGGAAGAACAACATCAAGACCAACAGCAGGAGCAGCCTCAGCTAGAGGATCGGCTTTTTGAGAACCGTACCGACCTGAGTGAGCTCAACGGTGCTGTTATGGCCATCCGCAGTGAAGTGCAAAAAATAATTGTGGGGCAGGATGATATGGTGAAACTGATCCTTGCGGCATTGCTGGCCGATGGTCACGTATTGATCGAGGGGGTACCCGGTGTGGCAAAAACATTGGCGGCAAAACTCGTTGCACGTAGTGTGGACGCGCGATTTGCCCGCGTGCAATTTACACCGGACCTGATGCCTTCCGACGTTATCGGCACACCCGTGTTCAACCCGCGTGAAGCATCTTTTGAATTCAAGAGAGGTCCTGTATTTGGCAACATCGTGCTGGTAGACGAGATCAACCGCGCCCCGGCAAAAACACAGGCGGCCCTGCTGGAGATCATGGAAGAAAGGCAGGCAACCGTCGATGGCCGTTCTTATCCGATGGAAGCACCCTTCATGGTACTGGCCACGCAAAACCCGGTTGAACAGGAAGGGACTTATCGTCTTCCCGAAGCGCAACTCGACCGTTTTCTTTTCAAGATTGTGGTGCCTTATCCTACCGAACAGGAGGAAATCAGTATTCTTACACGCTTTCATCACATGGGTAATACGATGGTGGACGAGATGGTGAAACCCGTACTGCACGGCAGCAAGATCGTTGCGTTGCGCAAACAAATCAAAGAGATACTGATCGAAGAAAAGCTGCTGATCTTTATCGCAAAGCTTATTCATCAGACAAGAAACCATAAGTCCATTTATCTCGGAGCTTCCCCACGGGCATCACTCGCGATCATGAATGCTTCCAAAGCAATAGCCGCGATGGCGGGCCGCGATTTCGTAACGCCGGAAGATATTCTTGAAGTAGCGGTGCCCGTTTTGCGCCATCGCATTATCCTGGCTCCGGATAAAGAAATGGAAGGAGTAACAGAGGAAGAAGTGATCCGGCAGATTATTAATGGATTGGATATTCCGAGATAAGGTATAAGGTATAAGGTGTAAGGTGTAAGGTAGTAGGTGATAAGTAAACATCTATTCACTTATTGACTTATTCACTTATTAACGTTTCACGTTTTTGACTTTTTAATTTTGAATTTTGACTAAGTCATTTTATCTCAAAAATCTTGTTTACTACATCGGGGGACTATCCGCTGTCCTCTGCGTGGTCAGCTATTTCTGGGAAAATCTTTTTACGCTGGCCTGGTTGCTGCTGATCTTTCTGTTGGTGCTGGTGCTGATCGACACGCTGCTGCTTTACAGCCGTAAAGGCATCACTGCATCGAGAGAAGCCGGAGATCGTATGAGCCTGGGAGATGACAACCCCGTCTCGATCATTATTCAGAATAATTATTCCTTCGATGTGCGTGTGGAAGTAGTAGACGAACTCCCTTTTCAGTTTGAAGAACGCCGCTGGAAACGCCACCTGCTGATCAAAGGCGATTCGCAGGGCGCGATTAAGTATACCCTTCGCCCGGTGGTCAGAGGCGAATACGATTTCGGAAATATATATTGTTATGCCGAAGGTCCGCTTAAACTCGTGAGCAGGCGTTATGCCATCGATGCACACCGTGTCATCAAAGTGTACCCTTCGTATATGCAGATGCGCCGCTATCAATTACTCGCCGCCAGCAACAAGCTGCAGGAAGCCGGTGTGAAACGTGTGAGAAGAATAGGGCATAGCATGGAGTACGAACAGATCAAAGAGTACGTACGCGGTGACGATTACCGCACCATCAACTGGAAAGCCACCGGTCGCAAAGGCGATCTGATGGTCAACAGTTATGAAGACGAACGCAGCCAGCAAATCTATTGCCTCATCAACAAAGGCCGCGTGATGAAGATGCCTTTCGAAAACATGAGCCTGCTCGATTATGCAGTGAATGCGAGCCTGGTATTGTCAAATGTAGCGCTCGTTCGCCAGGACAAAGCTGGACTCGTCACTTTTGCCGAAAACCTCGATGCCTGGGTGGCGGCTGACAGGAAGCCCACGCAGATGAACCGTATCCTGGAAGTATTGTACCGCCAGCAGACCAAATTTCTCGAAGCCGACTACGAAAAATTATATTCGGTTATCCGCCATCGCATCACCAACCGCAGCCTGCTGGTATTGTTCACCAATTTCGAATCGCCCGAAAGCCTGCAACGCGCCTTACCCGCCTTGCGCAAGATTGCCCACTACCACCTGCTTCTCGTGGTGTTTTTTGAAAACACGGAACTTACCGCCGTCAGCGAAAGCAAAGCAAAAACGATCGAAGATATTTATATTAAAACCATCGCTGATAAGTTTGCCTACGAAAAAAGACTGATGGTGAAAGAACTGCGCAACAATGGCATCCTTGCCATCCTCACTACGCCGGAAAACCTGACCATCGACGCCATTAACAAATATGTGGAACTGAAAAACAGGTCATCCATCTGAATGGCGGATTCACGATCTTTGCGGCATGAATGATTTTGAATCAGGTAAAGTTTTATTGATCAATAAACCGCTTCGCTGGACTTCTTTTGATGCGGTACGCAAAATCCGCGGACAGATAGGGATTAAGAAAGTCGGTCACGCGGGCACGCTGGATCCCCTGGCAACAGGCCTGCTGATTATCTGTACAGGAAAATTTACCAAGCGCATCAACGAATACATGGCGCAGGAAAAAGAATACACCGGCACCATCACACTCGGTGCCATTACCCCAACGTATGACCTCGAGTCAGCGCCACAGGATTTTAAAGACATATCAGCCATTACTCCCGAACAGATAAACGAAGCGGTTGCCCGCCTTACCGGTCCGATCGATCAGGTTCCTCCGGCTCACTCGGCTATTAAGGTGGATGGTAAACGCGTATATGAACTGGCCCGTCAGGGCAAGGAAGTAAAACTCGATCCGCGCCGGGTTACGATTTATGCTTTTGAAGTAAAACCCGCGGGTCCCGGTGAACTTGATTTTAGAGTGGTGTGTTCTACAGGTACGTATATCAGGAGCCTGGCCAATGATCTCGGACAATTGCTCGGCTGCGGCGCCTATTTAAGCAAACTCTGCCGCACACGCATTGGTGAGTTCCGCGTGGAAGATGCTATTACGCCCGAAGAATTTGCGGAGCAATTACAGGCTTCCCGTGAAAAAGAAATTCCCGGAAATCCGGATCAGAATATAAAAGGATAGTTGATGCCCAGTTGAAACTGGTCGCCTTTGAAGAAGGGATAAGCAAAGAATTTATTCTGGTAAGAGGCATTACGCGCATCAGGACTGGGGTCCTTCACTTTGTAGGCATAATCGAACCGGATTACAAAGAAGCTGAGGTCGATGCGCAGACCTGCACCCACGCCAATGGCAATGTCCTGCGGCAGCCGGCTTACTTTGAATACCTGCTCCTCAGTGCCCGCCGCTTTTTTCAGGAACCATACGTTACCGATATCGGTAAACAAAGCTCCGTTGACCGGTATGCCCAGTGGTTTTGCCACAGGAAAACGGTATTCTGCATTCACTTCTATCTGCACATCGCCATAACGGTCGGGTATGCTGTTGGCACCTGTAAAAGGCTGCACCGTTGATCCCGGGCCTAATCGCCGGAGCTGCCAGGCGCGCATACTGTTCGGACCTCCTGAGAAGTATTGTTTGAAAAATGGCAGGTTGTTTCGCTTTGCCGGATCGCGGGTAAATTCAAATTCATATCCCACGCCCGCAAACGCGCGCAAGGCAATGGACGATTTGGTAAACTTGATCAGCCGGGCCACTTCCACATCTACCTTAATAAAACGGTAAAGATGTTTATCTAAAAATGAATTGCGGATCATGCCGGTCAGCAAACCCGATTCTTCCACGTTGGCACGAAGCACATTCAGCGCACGGTTGTTACCACCTGTCAGTGTATAGTTGGCAACAACAGAAGAAATGAATCCGTCCGTGAAAATATTACGCAGCGAAGGGTTCTGCTCGATCAGCCGCGTAAGACTGTCTCGTTGCTGGAGATAAGAATATTCGATGTTGGGCAACCGCACGGTCAGCAACCAGCGGCGACGCTGGAATTCATAGCCCCAGCCACCGTTGATCGTGGTGAGGTTGTACAACAGACGCCGCTCCGTATTGGCCGCATTGAAGGAGAAGAGCGAGCGGATATTTCCCCGGAAACGTTCCTTGAATTTTTCTACAAAACCAAATTCGGGAAAGAGAAAACGTGGTATGGAAATGTTGTGGCTGAGACTGATCTGTTGCGTCTGGATAAACTGGCTTATTTCGTTTGCACCCAATTCCACGCCGTAGCGGATATTGGTATTGGCAAGGTTGGCTGCGCGGGAAAAATTTCTGTTTTGTATACCGGCATTGATACCGATACCCAGCAGGTTGCCGGAAATGGGGCTTTGGTTCACACTACCTTCCAGGTTGGTGGTGAACGAATATTTTTTGGCAGGCGTAAGACGGATCACGAAGTCAACGGTGTCCTGTCCTTTGCGCGGTATCTGGTCGATATTTACCACCCGCCATGTACCGAGATTATTAAAACGGTTCAAGGTACGCAGGTAGCGTCGCTGGTTGTAGAGGTCGCCGCGTTTAAGATAGATATTGGACGGAAAGATTTTTGATTTGAATTCATGACCATGTTGAATGATCTGTACATCTTTCACCGTTTCCTCATGCCGTTCCCCATTGAGCGTATCGATGGTATAGTTAGGATATACCGTTACATTTCCCACGTAATATTTCCAGAGTTTGCTGCTGTCGGTCAAAGGCTTCAGCCGCATTTCAAGGTTGGCGGTTGGATTTTCACGGCGCTTGCGCAATTCCTGCCACACTTCGAGTTGTTCAAACGGATCGAGCCGTGGTTGCAACAGGGAAATATCCAGCGTATCCCAAAGACCGTAAATTTCATCTGAACTGAAACGCAGGTAGCCGTTGTTGCGAAAGAGTTCGGTGATGCGGTCACGTTCCGCGGCGATCACTGCTTGCGCAAACGGATCACCTTTTTTGATCAGTGCCTGATCAAGATGTGCATTGTTAAGCGCCTGGAGCGCGCTGTCCTTCATCGTGTAACTGATGGAGTCAAGGCGCACGATTTTGCCGGGTTTTACGTCGAAGGTTACATAAGTTCTGTACTGGTCGCCTTTAGGTTTTATTTCCCTCGAATAAGTTATCGAGTCCTGGAAATAGCCGAGTGAGTTGAGGTAGTAACGCATGAACTCCACGGTTTTGTCGGCACTGGCGCTGTCAAAGACCGGGGGATGGCGTAATACCGACACCACCAGCCGGTCGAGCTTGCGGGCCTGCATGCTGTCGTCCAGTTGATTGGTGAGGCCGGCTTCCAGTTCCTTTCGATGTTCATTGGTAAAGTTGCCTATAACATTGATATTTGTTTTATAGACAAATGGTCGCTGTTCGGGGTATTTTCGCACAACCGTACAGGAGTCCATCAGGAATATCAGCCATGCTGCTACCAGGAATTTCCAAAAAAGGGTATGTGGTGACCGATGGCTGGTTGACATAAAAACTAATACAAACCGGATGCTTACTAAATTGAAGATCAAATATATTCAAAGTTTGGGCCATAAAAAATTCAGGGATGAATACGGTGTATTTATCGCCGAAGGTCCCAAGCTGGTGGCCGAACTCCTGCAGGCGTGCCCGGACCGCATCACGGAGCTTTATGCCTTGCCGGATTGGATGGCCCAAAAGCCGGCTGGCGGCCCTGATGCGGTGGCCATTCAACCGCAGGAACTGGAAAGAATATCACAATTAGCCACGCCCAACCAGGTGCTGGCTATCGTAAAACAATTCGAAATGCCTGATACGGCACCTGTGCGCGGGCAGTTGGTGTTGGCGCTCGATACCATCCAGGACCCGGGCAATCTCGGCACCATCATCCGGATCGCGGACTGGTTCGGCATCAGCCGGATTGTATGCAGCCATGATTCCGCCGATTGTTACAATCCCAAAGTGGTGCAGTCGACCATGGGGAGCATCAGCCGTGTGAGCATTTTATATACCGATCTGGAAAAATGGCTCTCGGAAAAAGGTCAGCCCGTGATCTATGCGGCTGCACTGGAGGGACATGCCGTAAATACTACCGGGAAAATAAAAGAAGGGGTGCTGGTGATCGGAAATGAATCAAAGGGAATAAGCCCGGCAGTATTTGAAAAAGTTACGCAACGTATTACCATACCCAGAATAGGACAGGCTGAATCGCTGAATGCAGCAGTGGCCACAGGCATCCTGCTTTCGCACATGTGCGGTTAGCGGAACTGTATCGCTTTTACGGGTTGGATCTTGCGCACGATCAGCGAAGGAATCATCAATACGAGCAGGCAAATCAGTAAAGTGCCGCCGCAGACCAATCCTACCTGGCTCCATACAATTTTAACGGCAGCTTTATCCATGTAATAAGCATCTTCCGGCAAGGTGATAAAACCGGTGGCTTCCTGCAAATAGAGTATACCTAACCCAACGGCTGCCCCAAGAAGAATACCCGACATTGTGATCAATAAGGAATGACGAAGGAAGATCTTTTGCACGGTCCAGTCTGTGGCACCTAAAGCTTTCAGCACGCCGATCATCCGCACGCGTTCCAGCACGAGAATGATCAGGCAGGTGATGAGGTTGATGATGGCTACGGCCACCATGAAACCGATCAGTACATTGCGGGTCGTGTCCTGCATGTTGAGCCAGTCGAAGATATTGGGAGATACTGACCGCACGCTTTGCGCATCCCAGGTGGGAGGAAAATTTTCCCGGCTGTAAATAGCATCGGCTACGTCATCGATTGCTTTTCTGTCGTGCAGAAACAACTCATAACCGCCGATCTGCGTGCTGTCCCAATCATTGAGACGTTGCAGCAAACGGATATCGCCGATGGCGAATGTATGATCGTATTCTTCGATACCGGTTTTGTAAATACCGCTTACGGTAAGCCGGTCGGGCCGGAGGCGGCCATCGGGGCGGATAAAATAGATCAGGATGCGGTCATTGGCTTTCAGTTTTAATTGCGAAGCCATATAAGCAGACAGCATGATCTCGCGGCTGTAGGTGCTGTCGTTGAATTGTATCGGCCGTCCTTCCTGGATAAAATCTTCCATCTGGTGGAAATTGTAGCCGGCATCTACACCTTTCAGCAATACACCATCGATCTCGTCTTTTGTTTTAAGGATCGCATACTTGGTGGCAAAAGCGGCGATGCTTTTGATCTGCGGATCACGCATGATATCTTTCTCCAGCTCGGGATCACGGGTAATCGGAATTTCTTCCGCGATCAACGCTTTGAAAGGTTGTTTTTCCTGGATGCGGATATGCCCCCAGAAGCTGAAAACTTTCTCACTTACTTTTTCCTGGAAACCATTGGCGAAAGCCAATGTAACGATCATAACCGCCACACTGATAACGGTTGCCACGATGGAAAGCCGGATGATAAACCGGGAAAGGGAACGTTGCTGATTAAAAGCAACACGATGAGCGATGAAACGGGCAACCTTCAAGTCGATTAATTTGTCTTAGTGTCAAAATTAAGCGGTTTAAAGTCTTAATTTCACTTTTTCATGCCGTTGTCTGCCCGGCTGCGGTTCATTTAACGCTGATCCTCATGAAACGAATTCTTTTTTTTCTGCTGCTGCTTGGTTTAACGACAGGTCTGCGTGCGCAATGGGAAGAACGTATTTATCAACCTTCCATTCATTCTGTTAAATTATTCAAGGCGGGAGACATATACAGCTATCCGGTCCTGCAACTCAATGGTGCGGATCAGTTGGAACTGCATTTCGATGACATGGACGGCGACATCAAGAACTTCTATTTCAGTTTTATCCTTTGCAATGCCGACTGGACGCAGAGCAGCCTGATGGGATTTGATTATATACAGGGCTTTCAAAGCACCCGGATCGGCACATACAGGAACTCATCTATATCCGAAACACGTTACACTCATTACCAGGCACGTTTTCCCGAGCGCAACTCGGTACCATCCAGATCGGGGAATTACATCCTGAAAGTATTTCTGAACAATGACACCTCGAAAACGGTGCTGACGAAAAGATTCCTGGTAGTAGACAACAAAGTGCAGATAGGAGCGCAGATCCGTCAGCCCTACAATGGTCAACTCTTTCAAACGCATCAGCGTGTGCAGGCCGTGATCAATACGGCCAACTCACGGATCAACATACTATCGCCGCAGGACATTCGCCTGCGCATACTGCAAAACTATAACTGGAACACATCTGTGATGGTGGACAAACCGACCATCTTCCGCGGAAACTATTTTGAATTCAGTGATGACGGCACCACATTTCCCGGCGGCATAGAATGGCGCTGGATCGACCTGCGGAGCCTGCGGCTTATGAGTGACCGCATGGTGAAAATATATGACAGTGTACCCGGCAGAGTAGATGTGGTAGTAAAGCCTGACGTAGACCGCAAAGGCCAGGTATATTTCTTTTATACCGATATCAATGGCCTTTACACATTGGAGAACACGGATGGTAACAACCCATATTGGCAGAGTGATTATGCCTATACACACTTTACGTTTGTGCCACCCAACAAACAGGCGATTCCAGGCAAAGACATTTATCTATATGGTGAAGTAACGGGGTACAAAACCAATGATGCCTCGCGTATGGAGTTCAATGAAGAGAAGGGGGTGTACGAAAAGACGCTTTTCTTAAAGCAGGGTTATTACAACTATTCTTATGTGGCGCAGTCAGCCGGGGCTTCACGCAATGCGGTGCCTGAGAATATAGAAGGCAATTACTGGGGTGCTGAAAATAATTACATGGTGCTCGTCTACTTCCGTCCGTTCGGTGGCCGGGCTGATGAATTGGTAGGATTTACGCAGTTGAATTCTGTGGGAGGAACGAGGTAGGAATGTGAAAATGTGCCCGCTTTGCGGGGCCATGTGTAAATGTGAAAATGAGTGTGCAGGGAAGCTTTCATTTTCACATTTACACATCGACTCCGGCGAAGCCGGACGGCCACATTTCCACATTAAAAAACCGCCTGAAGGCGGTTTTTTGTATTCAAAGTTTCTTTGCGTCTTCGAGGAATTTCGCCAGACCGATATCGGTAAGCGGATGTTTGAGCAGTGCCAGGATCGAATCGAGGGGGCAGGTGCACACATCGGCACCGGCTTCTGCGCAGCGGATGATGTGGTTGGCATTGCGGATAGAAGCTGCCAGTACCTGCGTTTTGAATCCCTGAACCGCATAAATATTGGCGATCTGTTGTACGAGTTGTACGCCATCCCAGCCGCTGTCGTCTACACGGCCGATGAAGGGAGATACATATTTGGCACCGGCTTTGGCACAAAGGATGGCCTGTCCGGCAGAAAATACGAGGGTACAGTTGGTAGCGATGCCATTGTCGGTAAACCATTTGATCGCTTTCACACCGTCTTTGATCATCGGTACTTTCACGATGATATTGGGGTGAATAGCGGCCAGTTTCTTGCCTTCTTCAATGATGCCGTCGAAATCTGTGCTCACTACTTCAGCACTGATGTCACCGTCTACGAGGTCGCAGATAGCGCGGTAGTGGTTGAAAATAGCTTCCTGTCCTTTGATGCCTTCTTTGGCCATCAGTGAAGGATTGGTGGTAACGCCGTCGAGGATACCTAATTCGTGAGCTTCTTTGATCTGAGCGAGGTTGGCAGTGTCAATGAAAAATTTCATAGCAAGAGGAAATTTGTTGATTGAAGATCTGTTGGCAGTGGGAAAGTTCCGGGCTAATGGTCTTCCGGAAAAAAGAAAAAAAAAGGCAGGCTACTCACATCGCACCGCTACAACCGCGTATCCTTGCTGCCTTCCGGCCCTGGGGAGATTCAGCAGGAGCTGGTCGTGTAAGACCTGCCGGCCGCGAAGATAAGCAAACGCGGGTTAATTTGATGATTTGATGATTTGAAAATTTGAAAATAAGTGCGGCGGGAGAAATGGGGCAATAAGTCAATAAGTGAATAAGTCAATAGGTGAATCGTCAATCGTGAATGGAACAGCCAGGGAGCGAACCAGCAGCCGGGAATACATGAATCGTGAATCGTCAATCGTCAATGGAACAGCCGCCTGGTTACAGTACGCCCGAAACTTCGGGCAGGCTCGGGGACAGTCTAAAAACTTATTACTTACTACTTAAAACTTAAAACGGCTGCATATACTCCTTACGCCTTAAGCCTTATGCCTTCTCCCTTTCACCTCCTCTTCGGTAGTACATCCTCTTTGGACGGGAGTACGTCCGGATTGGGAATGGTCTTGATCCAGATCTTTTGTTCCAGGCGGAGTGTGGGATCGCTGATCAGCTCGGCCTTTACGGTTACAAAGGTTACCGTGGCATTTTCGGGAAGCACGAGCTCATTGCCTTCAAAACGGCCGTAGTCGGTGGTGAAGCGGATATCTTTTGCCGTCAGCGGCAGCCAATGGCCATTGGAAAGTTTGCCGTCGACATTGATATAATTATGGGTGCCTTTTTTCAGGCTGTCGGTATACAAATGAAAATGAATGCTCTCTACCTTCTGAGCATGGGCAGTTGCCGTAAAAACAATCAGCAGAAATAAGGGTAGAAGATATTTCATCGGCTTTTTTTATTACAGACGAATACGGCGGCGCAGAAGTGGCCCGGTACCTGCGGCTTTAACATTTCTGTCAGGTCAGCAGCGAAAAATAAAGCAGTACAAAAAGTACAAACAGAAAAAAGCGTAGGGCGGTATTCATATCATTGGTTTAAAGAGTGATATTTCTACAGCTTCAGCAGCTATGCTCATACCAGTGTCAACTGGCGTTTGTACAATTGGATCGTATTTTCCAATCCTAAATACAAAGCGTCGCAGATCAGTGCGTGACCAATACTTACTTCCGCCAGTCCCGGCACACGCTGATTGAAAAAGGCGAGGTTATGCATGTCGAGGTCATGTCCCGCATTCAATCCAAGCTCCAATTCCACTGCTCTTGCGGCCGCTAAGGTATAAGGCGCTACTGCTGCGTCTTCGTCACCGGCAGCAAATTGACGCGCATATCCTTCGGTGTACAATTCGATGCGGTCGGTGCCCGTTTCGGCAGCGCCTTCCACCATTTCGATTACGGGATCTACAAAAATGCTGACACGGATGCCGGCTTTCCTGAATACACTGATGATATCACGCAGGTATTGTTTATGCTTAATCGTGTCCCAACCGTGGTCGGAGGTGAGTTGCCCCAGGGCATCCGGTACAAGTGTTACCTGGTCGGGTTTTACTTCCAGCACCAGGTCTACAAACTTCTGTTCGGTGCAATTACCTTCAATATTGAATTCGGTTGTAATAAGCGGGCGGATATCCCGTACATCCTGGTAGCGGATATGCCGTTCATCGGGTCGGGGATGTACGGTCACTCCATCTGCGCCGAAGAGCTGGATATCGCGCGTTACTTTCAGCAGATCGGGATTATTTCCTCCCCGCGAATTGCGCAGCGTGGCAATTTTATTGATGTTGACGGAGAGTTTGGTCATAGTGTTGCCAAAGGTAACAATTTTAGAAAAGGCTTAGGGACGTTTGAGCACCGACCGGATGGCAGAATCTTTCTGCGCAGGGGTCAGATCGTACCGGTTGCCGTAAACGGCATCTTCCCAGCCGCCATAGTTGGTGTTGGGCAATACGATATAGCGTTTACCGAAATAATCTGCCAGTTGCTGTACCGACGCATTACGCTCGGCAACGGACTTTTTATCGAATAAAGCGTTGAAATCGGAAAGGTTATCACCGAGCAGCAACACGATCTCGTGCGTGGCAGCCACCTGGTTGCGACGGCCTTCTTTGCTGGAAACATTCTGACGAAGGATCAGGTGTTTGTTATCGGCGTAGGGAAAAGAAAAGCGCTGAAGATTACGGAGTGTGCCCTCGCGTTCGCGCTCATCCCGGTTGGTGATGTAATAGACTTCCACCCCTTTGGATGCTGCATAATTGAAAAAGGCGAGTCCGCCGGTAAGCGTATCGGCTATTCCACGTGCGGTCCAGGCATTCCAGGAAGCGGCGTCGTAGTCTTTTCCCTTAAATGCCTGGTCAACGGCATAAGGGCTGTTATCGAGGAAGGTTTCGTCAATATCCGTAACAATCGCCAGTGGTTTGCTGTGTGGAGCTTTCAATGCCTCATCCAGTCGGAGACGCGCGATATTGAACGCTTGTAAACAAAGCGCACGGTATTCGCCGGCTGATTGCTGGAAAAATGATGACCATATCTTGCCATCTGCCACCAGGTTGGCTGCGCCGGTTGATCCGGTGCCGGTCTGGCGGGAGGTTGAACAGGCGGAGAACGCTGCAAGCAGTACGAGAATGGATAATCGACGCATAGTTGTAAGTAAACCTGCAAATTAACACACCAGCGGTAAAGCAAAAAATCAGTTGTTGATTACACCCTGATCCAGCTCATCGCCAAGAAGTGATACATTGTCTGCAATCCATTGAGGAAGGGGCTGCTCGGAAGAAACGCTCCAGCTTCCGTCGCGTTTATGCATCCGGAAAAGAATCCGGTTGCCGCGGTCGTCTACCGTGTCCACATTAAACAACTCTTCTCCTTCAGCCTTCAGTTTACGGAAGTTGAACTCCCGGAGGCGACCTCCAGTCTTAACAAGACGGGTAAAATGAACGATCTTCGAAAAATTCACGTGCATATCTGATTTATTGCGCAAATAATCATTGTTGCAATTTCTATGCTAATCATCAGAGAGAAACCTTAAAATTTTGGTAACAGCCATAATTGCGCTGAAAACAGCTTCAGATGCCTGCGAAAATGTATAGAATGGCAGATAATGCCATAAATCCATCCAAAATAAAGTAATACAATAAGTCAGAAACGTGACGCTTTGCGTAGTCGTAGAGACAGGCTGTCAGCACCGGTGGTAATAAAAGAGAGGAAGCCGCAGCCCATCCGGTAACAGTACCTGCCAGGAGCAGTGTGCACAGCACACTTGCCAGTAAAGATCCCCAAAAGATATAGCCGGCCTGTTTTATGCTCAGGATCGTTATCAGGCTGCGGATGCCCGTTTTTTTATCATAATCCCTGTCGCGTATGTCAAACAGGATACAGATCGGATATAAAAGAAAAAAACGGCTGAGTATAAACCAAAGCCATCCTTCCGGAGCTGGTTCATCGGAAAGCAGTACGGGCAGAACCGCCGTGGCATAGGTCCACATGAATGCGAGAAATAATGTTTTGCCAATGGCAATGGTCCGCAGCCACGCGAAAAAACGATAAGGTAGTTTGGGGGCTGAATAGAGAAATGTTGCCAGTGCACCACCCATCATCCAGAACCAATAAGCTGATAACGGCACAAAGAAGTAAATCGTTCCTGCAAGACCCGCCACGAAAAAAGCCAGGTGCACAGGACGGAAATGCTGCAACCATCGCACCCTCGATGAATTACCTGTATAAGCAGGAGTCAGGTACCAATGAAAACTATAGCTGAGCAAAGTGGAAAAAAAGAGAAAGCCCGCGAGCGACCCGATGGGTATATCCGTGTGCAATCTTCTGCAGGTTTCCCAGGCCATCAGCACAGCGCAGGCGGCAATAAACAGGTTGCTGTAAACAAAAAAGTAAAGTAGCCTTCTCAGCACAATGACAGGCCGGGTTTACTAACGTAAAATGACAATTTGTTCCGTAGTAATGGTGTCGCTGGTATTATTGGCACGATCTGTAACGGCGAAACGGAATTGTAACGTGTCCTGTACAAGCAGGTTGTCCTTCAGATCATCATAACGGAGACGGAAGATGATTTCTCCCTGGTCTTTGTTGGTAAAAGCGGGGATCGGCTGTGTATAGGAATCAGGGCGGCCATTGCCTGGCTGCGGCTGACCAATCGTGTTCAAACGTTTACGTTCTGCATACAAAGTACCTTCTCCGATATCACCCTGTTTGTCGAAAAAGTTGAGTGTAACCACGAGTTCGGTATCGAAGCCGGGAGGCGGCTCAGGGATTTCCCTTGAATTATATCCTTTGATCTCAATGCGGGGAGTAGTCTCAAACTTATCTTTGCTGCACGCAACCAGTACAAAACTAAGTGAGAGAATATAAAACAGGGATAATGTTTTCATATTAAACATTGTAGGTAAACAAATATACTTCTTTTTCCCATAAACAGGCTGATGACTACACAAGCATGGATAGAAAAAATTTTTAATGCAGGCGTCGCTGATCAGCCTGAACTTGCCCTGGAGTTGTTTCACTATCAATACAGCCAAAACAGTCTTTACCGCGATTATACGGATGCGTTGAAAGTAAAGCCTGCGCAAGTCCGGCAACCGGAACAGATTCCGTTCTTACCCATCCGTTTCTTTAAAACACAACCGGTAATAACAACGCAGTTTGAGCCCGCTTTAGTATTTGAAAGCAGCGGCACAACAGGGATGACCAACAGCCGTCACCTGGTAAAAGATGCCGCTATCTACGAAGCCAGTTTCAATAAAGCGTTTGAACAATTCTACGGCAATGCCGGCGATTGGTGCATCATCGGCTTATTACCAGCCTATCTTGAGCGCCGGCATTCGTCGCTGGTATACATGGTTGACCGCCTGATTCAGCAAAGCGTCCATCCGGCGAGCGGATTTTATTTATACGAATACGACCGGCTGGCGGCACTGCTGAAAGAACTGGAAGCGGCCGGACAAAAAGTGTGGTTGATCGGAGTAACGTTTGCACTGCTGGACTTTGCCGAACAATATCCACAACCGTTAAAGCATACCGTGATACTGGAAACAGGAGGAATGAAGGGCAGGAGGGAAGAATGGATAAGACCGGCGGTACATGAAAAACTGCAACAGGCATTTGGCCTGTCGTCTGTGCATGCGGAATACGGCATGACCGAGTTATTGTCGCAGGCTTATTCCACTGGAAAAGGGTTGTTCAATTGTCCTCCGTGGATGCAGGTGGCCGTGCGGGAGGAAGAAGATCCGCTGGCGGTCAGCTTCCGGGGAAACAAAGCAGTCAGCGGCGCTATTAATGTCATTGATCTGGCCAATCTGTATTCCTGCGGATTTATCGCCACCGATGATGCCGGCAGAATTTATCCGGATGGAAGTTTTGAAGTGCTCGGCCGGCTCGATAACAGCGATCTGCGCGGATGCAGTTTGCTGGTGGTTTGAAGTGAATCGTCAATTGTGAATAAGTCAATAGGTGAATAAGTGAATGCTGGATGACGCTTCTGAAACCAGTCGTGAATCGGGAATCGTCAATCGTGAATAAAACAGCCGTTATACGGCTGTTTACTTATCACTTAATACTTATTACTTAATACGCCTGTCTCACCCTACTCCCTGGACCTTAAGCCTTTCACCTTCCTCAAGCGTTATACATCCACTCGCGGAACTGCGGCGCCATTTCCTGGCTTACAATAATAAAATGATTAAGCTCTGGAATGGTAAGATCGATCAGCAGTTTCACTTTCTCATACGTTTTAAATCCGCGGACAAAATTGATATTGATGATATACTGCCGGTTGGCGCGGAAGAAAATGCCCCGGTCGAGTTCTAATTCAAGTTCGGAGAGATTGCGGTCGGCAATATATTTTTTACCCCAGCGGTCTATTACATAAACAATCTTATTCTCTGTATAGAAAAGCGCAATGTCTTCCAGTTTAAGGGCTATATTCTCGACACCCTTTTTTACAATCAGGCGCTGTTTTTTCGGAGCGCCGATATGTTGCAATAGGTGCTCGAGCGAATGTTGATTGGTAAAATGTTTCTCCAGCATCCGGTATTTGACCAACGCTTTGCGGATATCTTCCTGCTGCACGGGTTTCAGTAAGTAATCGATTCCGTTCGACTCGAATGCGTCGAGCATGAATTCGTCGTAGCCGGTTATAAAAATGGCGGGAGTGCGGATATTGCAGGCATTAAAGATTTCAAAGGACAAGCCGTCTGTCAGTTGCACATCGCTGAAGATGAGGTCTACCTCATGGCGTTTGGTGAAGAAATCAACTCCTTCTGCTACGCTGCCCAGCCTGGCCGTAACGCGTACATCGTCTGCCACAGTCGCAAGTGCTTCCACCAGGTTTTCCTGAGCCGCTTTTTCATCTTCAATAATAATCGTGTTTAACATGCTATCTGGTTTTGAGTAATGAGTGGGAGCGTGACGATAAAATGGTCACTTGTTTGTTCTACCTGTATGTTCTTATGGCAGATAATGCGGTATCGCGACCGCAGGTTTTTTAGCCCCACACCCGTGGAGTAAGATTTATATTTCCTGGGCGAACTGGAGTTGCGCACTTTGAGCAACAGCCCGCTGACGGTGATATTGATCTCCAGCGGATGTTCTTCAGAGAAATCGTTGTGTTTAATGGAGTTTTCGACTAATAGTTGCAGGGCACAGGGGGGAATAAAAAAACTATCGGTATCAACCTGCATGTCTTTCACCATGGTGAGTTTGTTCTCATGCCGGATCTGCAGCAGGAAGAAATAGTTGTCTATGAATTCGATTTCGTCGGTAAGGGACACAAGTTCTTTGTTCCGGTTGACAAGGATGTATTTGTAAACCTGGGCCAGGCGGTTGTTGAAGAGCAGGGCCTGCGGGGCATCGTGCGCGATCAGGTAATTGAGGGTGTTCAGGGAATTGAAAATGAAATGCGGATCGAGTTCGCTGCGGAGTGCCTGCAGGGTAGCTTGTGAACGTTCCTGGTCCATGATCTGCACGATCTTACTGTCGAGCTCGCGCTCTTTGGTAAGGAAGAGGATTTCGTAAGCGAGGGTAAATAGAATGACCACGAATACACAAACGGCCACAAAATTATAGATGGGTGTCCAACTGAAGGTTTCGTAGGAGAGGTTCATCCAGCCAATAACCGACAGTCCGCCGATGCTGGCCGCATAAAGGGCGGAAACGGCGCAAACGGTCAGTAGCTTATAGGCCGGTTTGTGCTGGTCGGTGTACAACACACGTAGTTTGCTGTGGAGCCAGAGGCATCCGGCCCAGATCATAAACGACGTAAGGATGAAAAAACAATGAGCCACTATAAGTTCGAAAGTTGTATAATAGGCATAGCTGATAATACCGGCCGTAAGCGGCAGTACTATTCCAAGCAGCGGAATGAAAATCAGTTTCAGAAGGAAGTCCTTGATCATGGATTCCAGGATTGGTTTGGTTTTTTGCGGCTTTGTCCGCGGAATGGTCAGTCCCGCGCAGTTAAAAGTTTAAAACGGAAATCCGCCATAAAACTATTTGCATGCCTTGTTAAGCAAGTACAAAATTTTTTTCATGGGCGTATTTCATTACAAGTGGTAAAAGGAATAACAACCCGGTTATTCCGTCAGTTGGAGGTGTGTAGTGTCATCCCTCTGATCGCTCCCGACCGGAAAACGCTGCATGGAGGCCTGCCGGATTCCGCAGAAAGCTGATTTTTAGGGTTTGACGGCCAAAAATAAGATATTTGAGGGAGGAATCCGTTATTTCATGTTTAAGTTTTGTATTTTCACGACTCGGTAAAACAAAAAAGTTATGTTAAAAGTATATGAAGAAATTGCCGCCCGCCGGTTTTATCCCCGGTCCCAGACATGAACCATAGTTATGATGTGCAAAAACCAACGGTCAACTGCTTTCCAAACCAATTTAACTCAACCTGTTGTAATCACGTCTCGGTGTTTCTTATTCATGTCTGACGTAAAATAAGACTTGCCAGTGAAGCAACATGGATAACCGGATTGTCTTCATCAAACTGCTTATCCCGCCCCATGTCCCTTTTGTATTCACATATATACTGCTTAAGACAGTAACAAACCAAAATTCATTTACATGAAAAAAGCACTAGTATTCTTTGCACTGATGTTGCCTGTTTTTCTCTGGGCACAGACACAGGTGTCAGGTATTGTGACAGATGCGAGCGACGCGCCCCTTCCGGGTGTGAGCGTATCTGTTAAAGGTACCCGTACTGGCACAACCACCGGCGCTGATGGCCGGTATTCGATTTCCGTTCCCGCCAATGCTACCCTGGTATTCTCCATTGTTGGTTATACCAACCAGGAGGTTTCCGTTGCCAGTGGTCAATTCAACGTTCAATTGAAAGAAGCTGAAGCAAATGATCTCCGTGAGGTGGTTATCACCGGTTACACTGTACAAAACAAAAGAACATATACTGGCTCTACGGCTAAAGTTGCCGGCGCAGAGGTTAACCTCCAACCCATCGCTTCGCTTGAGCAATTGCTCCAGGGTAAGGCTCCCGGCCTGCTGATCCAGTCTCAGAGCGGTCAGCCCGGCTCTGCCTCCAGCGTTACCATCCGTGGTAAAGGTTCTGTGCTGGGTGGCACTCAACCTTTGTATATCGTTGACGGTATCCAGGTTACAGCCAATGACTTTTCTTCTATCAACCCCACTGATATCGAAACCTACAACGTCCTGAAAGACGCGGTTTCCACTTCTCAGTACGGTTCCCGTGGTGCGAACGGTGTAATCGTTGTTACCACCAAACGTGGCCGCAACGCTAAAACCGTTATCAACTACGACTACCAATATGGTGTGCAGCAAATGCCCGAAAGCAAGCTGAAACTGATGAACAGCCGTGAGAAACTGGATTATGAACTGAATTATGACCGTCCGGATGGTGTGAACCCCTTCGGCTGGACACAAGCCGAGGCCGACAGCCTTGCCAACGTAAACCCCGACTGGCAGGACCTGGTTTTCCGCAAATCAGTTACCCAGCAGCACATTCTGAGTGCTACCGGTGGTAACGACAAAACCCGTTTCTTCCTCTCCGGTTCTATTTTCGATCAGCAGGGTCTGGTCAGAACAACCGGTCTGAAGCGTTATACGGGTCGTATTAACCTCGATCACACTGCAGGCAATCTGAAAGTAGGGTTGTCTACAACACTTGGTTATTCTAAAAGATCAGGCACTCCTGAAAACGATAACGTAGTAAATACTCCGCTCAACGCTTATCGTTGGATTCTGCCTTATTTTACTCCATATGCTGCTGACGGCTCGCTTCAACTGGCCGATCCGGGTGGTAACTACAGCCCGCTGCCCGACCTGCTGCGTAACTACAACACACGCCGTCAGATCAAGGGTGTGGGTGCAGTCAGCCTCGATTACAAGATCGCTGCCGTTAAAGGTCTGAGCGTTCGTACACAATGGGGTATCGACTTCACCGATACACAGAACGACATTTATACCGACCGCAATACGCAGTCAAACACAGTTGTACCCGGACGTAACGGTGCGTTTCAGTTCGCTACTGCCCGTACTTTCCGTTTTACCGGTACCTCTTCTCTGAACTACGAGCGTAAGTCTGGCGACCACACTTTCGGTGCAGGTCTGTTCCATGAAATTGTTAACCGCCGCGCAACATCTGCCGGTTATACAGGCTTTGGCCTTGTAGGACCGTTCAAGAATGCTGCAGGTATCACACCTGGTACCCCTACCAACAGCTTTATCCCTACGGTTAACGGCAACCAGGTTAACGACGCGATCCTGTCTTACTTCTTTATCGGTAGCTACGACTACAAGAACAAATACTTCGTAAACCTTACCGGTCGTCGCGACGGAAGCTCCCGTCTGGCGGAAGGCAAGAAATTTGTAAACTACGGTGGTATTGGTCTGGGCTGGGCACTGACTTCAGAAGAATTCATGGCTAACCAGAACATCTTCGATAACATCAAAGTAAAGGCGAGCTACGGTTCTGCGGGTAACGCAGATATCGGAGGCGCTTACGAAGCGATCGAGCAATTCAGCTCTGTTACCTACAATGGTATCGGTGGGCTGGCGATCAGCAACCTCAGAAAAGATCAGTTGAGCTGGGAAACACGTACCACGCTCAACGCAGGTGTTGACTTCACCCTGCTGAAAAATGCACTGACCGTAGGCTTCGAGATCTATAGCAGTGAAACAAAAGGTCTGTACCTCGACCGTCAACTGTCTTCTACCAATGGTGTGTCAAGCATCCTGACCAACATGGGACGCCTGCGCAATTCCGGTATTGAACTTTCTGCTGCTTATACGGTGTTCCAGAACAAAGACTGGAATGTTAGTGTAAACGGTAACTGGACTACCAACCGTTCCAAAATACTGGAACTTGATGGAAGCAACGAAATCATCAACGGTATTTCTGTTAACCGTATAGGCGAGCGTGCCAACAGCATCTACCTCGTACGTTATGCAGGTGTTGACCCTGACAATGGTGATGCGCTGTACTACAAGGCTGATGGTAAAACTATCACCAACGAATACGATCCTAACGATGCCGTAATTGTTGGTTCTTTCGATCCTAAAGGATTCGGTGGTTTTGGTGCCGACGTTAGCTACAAAGGTATCGCGCTGTCTGCCCAGTTTGTGTATACTTATGGCTATAAGATCTACAACCAGGCGCGCGTAGACATCGAGAACCCTCAGTACTATACTTCTAACCTGCACCGTGCATTGCTGCGTGAGTGGCAGCAGCCAGGCGATATCACTGATATCCCATCTTCTTTCAATGACTTCTTCGAAAACACAACCCGTTTCGTTGAAAAAGGTGATTATATCCGCCTCCGCAACGTTATGCTGAGCTACACACTTCCCAAAACAACATTAGGCAGATGGAAGATCAGCAACCTGCGTGTATTTGCACAAGGTCAGAACCTCGTTACCTGGACCAAATTCCTGGGCTACGACCCTGAAGTAAGCACAGGCGTACTTACAGGTGCAGTATACCCTGCACTGAAAGCTGTGACTATCGGTGCAAGCATCGGGCTCTAATCTAACGCTAACAACAAGAAAAAAATGAACATGAAAAAGACGATATTATATACAGCGCTTTTTATTACAGCAGGTGCTTTATTCACTTCCTGTAAAAAGTCGGTGGAGCTCGAGCCCACCCATACGATAAGTGGCGATGAACTTACAACTCTTGAAGACCACGACCGTATTATGACAGGTGCTTACGCTGCCATGAGGAATAACGCCCTCTATGCCGGTGTGAACGGTGGCAGTGTGTGGCTCGCCGGTCCCGATCTTGCGGCCGACAACTTTGCCGGCGGCCCTCAAAATCTTGGGAACCTGAACACGTTGTTCCGTTGGAACTATGCTGCGGATAATACCGTAACCGAGGCAGCATGGCAGGGCGCTTACCAGGTCATCCGTCAGACAAATCTGGTTACACGCGGCATCGACAAATACCGTGCAGCCGAGGCAACCAAAGTAAACCGCATCGAAGGACAGGCTAGAGCACTCCGTGCTTTCATGCATTTCGAACTGCTGCGTTGGTGGGCGAATGATTACGATCGTAATGCTACCTCACTGGGTGTTCCTTATGTAGACGTATTCGATATCGAGCAGAAGCCCGCACGTGGTACTGTTAAGCAGACTTACGATAAAATTGAAAGCGATCTGAAGACTGCGAAAACAATGCTGTCCAATACTGATCGTTCTATTCAGTCCGTAACGTCTATCCTTGCTACTAACAGGGCTTATATTGATACCCTGGTGATTAACGCCATGCTGGCCCGTGTATATATTTACGCCAATCAACTTGACAGCGCTATCAAATATTCAACACTGGCTATCAATGCACGCCCGCTGGCTACCGCAGCACAATTCCCGCAGATTTGGGAAGATGCTACATCAGCCGAGCTGATCTGGTCATTCAAAATGTTCGCAGGTAACGCAGCCCTGGGCCGCGAGATCTACGACGTTTCTGCGGACCGCGCATCCTGGCTGCCAGCAACGGCCCTTACCAGCCTTTATACAGGAACTGATATCCGTGGCGGCATCTACTTCCGCACCAGAACCAGCCGTGTTGTATTAGGTAAATACTGGGCAAAATCTACCGCCGCCGGGAACCCTGATGGTGTGGTCGATATCAAATTATTCCGTACAGCCGAAATGTACCTGATCCGCGCTGAAGCTTATGCCCGCAAAGGCGGTCTGGATGTGCCTGCGCTCGCTGATCTGAACACGCTTCGTGCAATACGTGGTGCTGCTGTAGGAGTCGAAACCGGCACTGCACTGCAAACAGCTATCCAGACAGAGCGTCGCAAGGAACTGGTTGCCGAAGGACACCGCTTCTTCGACATCAAACGTACTGTACGCACTATAAGCCGTAGCAATTGTACCAATTTCTGTACACTAGCGTCTACTAACCGTGCATGGGCGTTCCCGATTCCGCAGTCTGAGATTCTTGCCAATGACAACATTGATCAGAATCCCGGCTACTAATTAAACCGACTAAACCTCCAACAAGACCAACATGAAAATAAGTTTAAGTAAATCCCTGCTGGGTCTTGCAGCACTGACTGCCGTCGTATTTTATTCCTGTAAAAAGGATGACGTGTTCGGCGACATCAATGAGAATACCAAGCGCCCCGTAGTAGAATTTACCGACGGTGCGGCAGGCAGAAACGTAAACATGGAATACAGCGATCAGATCGTGGAAATCGATCTGGCGGAGCTGCGTTTCATGACACGTTCTTACATCACTTCTAATGCCACGGTGAAACTCGTCGATATGCCGGGTGTGGTATATGATTACAATGATGTGAACGGTACGAGCCTGCAGGCTTTGTCTCCTGCAAACTATGCACTGGTGCCGGGCAACGAAGTAACACTCACTCCCGATCAGCGTAAGCTGATGCTGCGTGTGAAACTTCGCCCTTCACAGATCGCACAGGGTAGCTGGGCCATCGGCCTCGCCATCTCTTCGATCAATGGTGCAGAGATCAGTGGTATCAAACCTTCCATCGTAGTGCGTGTGGCCGTGAAGAACAAATATGACGGCGTGTACCGGTTGAAAGGATATTTTACCTACAGCCCTACACCTGCCTATACCGGCGCTTTCGATGAAGAAGTAGAAATGATTACCACGGGACCAAGCTCCGTTGCTATGTACTGGCCTTTTGCCGATGGCTTTTTTCAGCCCTTCAGCAATGCTGGTTCTCCGGGCGGATTTACCAACGTAGCTCCTGAAGTAGTGTTTGGTTCTTCTGATCAGGTTACTGCCGTTAATAACTATACAGGCGGAGCCGCTTTACCTTTCACACCCGTTCCCGGCGCCAACAGCCGTTACGACGAGAGTGGAAGTACTCCGGTGATCTACCTGAAATATTATTTCGGAACAGTACCTACGGATCGTGTATTCGCTGACACACTGATTTATATCGGACCTCGTTAAGAGATCTTTCTATAATCTATCTGTAAAAGGAGCCGGTTTTTCCGGCTCCTTTTTGTTTCCGGTAAACGGTATTATGCAACCGGTCCATAAAATTCATGCTTGGGACGGCCTTAACATTTTGCGCACAAACAGCAACGATATCTTTATTTCGTTCATTTGTAACAATCTGATAATAACGCTTCGCCAATAACGATTTCAAGAATTTCTCATGTGAACGGTCAACGAAGACCAACGCAGGTGGCTGTCTAGCCAGCCTGCTTTTTTTTTAATTCAAAAGTCAAAACGGGCTATTGCCTGTATGATTCGTTATATTTAGTAGGCATAATTCAAAAGTCGGACTAGTTACGACTGTAGATTAACTATTTACATTTTTGAATTTTGACTTTTGTAGTTCACATTTATGAGCAAATCTTTACCAAACTCCGACGAGCAGGGCAAAGGAGCTTCACGCCGCGACTTTTTGAAATGGTCCGGCGCGGCAGTAGCCGTATCCCTCACACCTTCCGTGGTTACCCGGGCTGCGGGTGAAAGAGCCGACGAAACCATCGCCGGTTTTTTTGAAAAAATGCCACTCAGGCTGGAGGTCAACGGCCAACTCCACCAGCTCCAGGTCGAACCCCGCACCACCTTAATCGATCTCCTGCGCGAACAGCTCGGTCTTACAGGCACCAAGAAAGGTTGCGATCACGGACAATGCGGTGCATGCACCGTGCATGTCAACGGCCGTCGCATCAATTCGTGTCTCAGCCTCGCCGTGATGAACGAAGGACAAAAGATCACCACCATCGAGGGGCTGGCAAAAGGAGATGACCTGCATCCGTTGCAGGAAGCCTTTATCAAACACGATGCTTTTCAATGCGGATATTGCACACCCGGACAAATCATGAGTGGTGTAGCCTGCATCAATGAGGGACATGCCGGATCAGCAGACGAGATACGCGAATTCATGAGCGGCAACCTCTGCCGATGCGGTGCCTACCCGCATATTGTCGACGCCATTCTTGAAACAAAAAAAGGAGGGAACAATCCATGATCAATTTCGATTACCTCCGTACAGCTTCTGTCAGCGCTACACTCGATGCCATCAAACGTGAACCTCGTGCCGCCTTTATTGCCGGTGGTACCAACCTGGTGGATCTGATGAAACGTGGCGTTACCAGTCCTCCGCGACTGATCGACATCAACAACCTGCCGCTTAAAAATATTGAACGTACGCCTTCCGGTATTTCCATCGGTGCGTTGGCCACCAACAGCGCCGTTGCCATCAACGAAATGATCCGCAATGATTTTCCTCTGCTGAGCCAGGCACTTCATGCAGGCGCCTCACCACAGTTGCGCAACATGGCAACAGTGGGAGGCAATATGCTGCAACGTACGCGCTGCACTTATTTTTACGATACCACCATGCCCTGCAACAAACGAGAAGCCGGCTCGGGATGCAGTGCCATCGGTGGCTACAATCGCATGCATGCTATTTTCGGTACTTCCGATAAATGCATTGCCGTGCACCCAAGCGATATGTGCGTGGCGCTGGTTGCATTAAATGCAACAGTTGTTGTACGCGGTATCAAAGGCGAACGTCGTATTCCGTTTGGTGATTTTCATCGCCTGCCCGGCGACACACCGCAAACCGATAATCAATTGAAGGCAGGTGAACTCATTACCGCAGTGGAAATTCCTTCCAATAAATTTCAGCAACATTCTTTTTACCTGAAGATCCGCGACCGCTCTTCTTATGCATTTGCGCTGGTGTCGGTAGCCGCTGCTTTGTCGATCGAAAACAATCGTATCAGCGATGCACGCATTGCCGCAGGCGGAGTGGCCCACAAACCGTGGCGCCTGCTCAACGTTGAGAAAGCATTGATCGGTCAAAAAGCATCGGTTGATACTTTTGAAAAAGCGGCCTCGCTCGCTACACAGGGAGCAAAAGGATACGGACAGAATAATTTTAAATTGAAACTACTGCCACAGGCAATCATACAGGCTCTCGAAACGGCCGCCTTATAAAACCTGACCAATGGGAAATTATTTTTTTAATACAGATGGACCGATCGACCGGGTTGATGGTAAACAGAAAGTAACCGGTCAGGCTTTGTATGCGGCTGAATATCCGTTGGAGAAAATGTGTTATGGCGTGCTTGTTGGCAGCTCCATAGCGCGCGGCAGCATTACTGCCATAGCTACGAAGGAAGCGGAGAACGCTGCCGGTGTACTCGCTGTTATCACCCACCTCAACCGCCCGGCTATTCCCGGTTATACAGGCGAGGGCGATAGCGGTCCGGCGGGCATGAAACTGATGCCCGGCCCTGCTATCTATTTTGCGGGGCAACCTGTTGCGCTCGTAATAGCCGACACGTTTGAACGCGCGCAACACGCCGCTTCGCTGGTAAAAGTTGCGTATAAAACATCGGAACCGGCAACCGATCTGTCCGCACAATTATCCAAAGCTATCGCGCCGCGGCGCGGCAAAAGCGAGTACAGCCGGGGTGAAAAAAAGGCATTTAAAAAAGCAGCCGTCAGTGTTGAAGAGGAGTATGTTATTCCGCATGAGGTACACAACCCGATGGAACCCGGCAGCATCACTGCAGTTTGGAACGGCGACCAATTGACCGTTTATGATAAAACACAAGGCGTAAAGGCATCACAGCGTTCGTATGCACAGTTGTTTGGAGTACCACAGGATAATGTCCGCGTGGTGGCACCGTTTGTTGGCGGCGGTTTTGGTATGGCTTTGCGTACCTGGCCGTATGAAGTGGCGGCGGTGATGGGCGCGCGCAAGGTCGCACGGCCTTTGAAGCTGATGCTTTCAAGAAGCCAGATGTTTACACTGGTTGGTTACCGTCCGCATACGATTCAACAGGTAGGCATCGGTGCTACGCGCGATGGCATACTCACCGGTATCAGTCACGAGGCTACTGCTGCTACGGCTTCTTATGAAGAGTTTACCGAAGGTGTTGTGCGCATGACGCAGTTCATGTACAGTTGTGCAAACGTCGATACGCGTTACCGCCTCGTACCGCTGGACGTAAGCGTACCAACCTGGATGCGCGGCCCCGGTGAAGCTACGGGCGCATTTGCTTTGGAGTCGGCCATCGATGAGCTGGCCTATAAACTGGATATGGATGCACTGGACCTGCGTAAAAAAAATTATGCGTATACGGATCCTGAAAGCGGGCTGCCTTATTCGAGTAAGTTCCTGATGGATTGTTATGATCAGGGCGCTGAAAAAATCGGCTGGTATAAAAGAAACCGGCAGCCCCGTTCGATGAAAAACGGGGAGTGGCTCGAAGGCTACGGTATGAGCAGTGGCGTATTCGGTGCACACCGTCCTGCGGCAACTGCCAGAGCGGTGCTTGCCGCCGATGGCACTTTACTTGTGCAAAGTGCGGCCAGCGATATCGGTCCGGGTACGGGCACGGCCATGGTGAAAATTGCGGCCGATGTACTCGGGCTTCCCTACGACAAGGTTCGCTTTGAACTGGGTGATTCGCGTTTGCCACCGGCACCCACGCAAGGCGGATCGGGTACCAACTCCGGTGTGGGCGCTGCCGTGCATGATGTGTGTACCGCCGTAAAAGAAAAACTCATCGAGGCGATGAATGAAGGCAAAGCCGGTTTTTCCAAACAATCACCGCAGGAATGGCTGTTTGATAAAGGGCGTATAAGTAATGGTGCCGAATCTATTTCCTTCGGTGACCTGTTAAAAAAGATGGAGCAGCCCGCAATCGATCTTACCCGTGATTCAAAAAGTGGGGAAGAGCGGCAGAAGTATGCGTTCTATTCTTTCTCTGTACATTTTACGCGCTTGTGGGTGCATGCGCGCACAGGCGTTGTCCGCATCAAACAGATCGTTACCGTTGCCGATGCCGGAAAGATCGTGAGTGAAAAGACGGCCCGCAGCCAGATGGTCGGCGGCGCTATCGGCGGCATCGGGATGGCTTTGATGGAAGAAGCCGTTTTTGATCACCGCTTCGGAAGAATGGTGAATAACAATTTTGCCGATTATCACATACCGGTTAATGCCGATGTGCCGGATATCGATACCATTTTCATCAACAAACCCGATCCGTACATCAATCCGATGGGCGCAAAGGGAATGGGGGAGATAGCGCTGATTGGTTATGCCGCCTCCGTTACCAATGCTATTTACCACGCCACGGGCAAACGCATCCGCGAGTTGCCGGTAACTCCCGACAAATTATTATAAGCCCTCCGCTTCTTTGATGACAATACAATGACGGAAGGGATTTTTATTGCGGCAAACGTCCATGTCGGCTATATTTGCGAACTATGGCGGACGATTTTATCCTGACCGTGACATACCGGGGCATCGCTTCGGACTATGCTGCAGAGTTACAGGTTCGAGGTTTCAGCTATCATATTGCCGTATTGGTGGACCAGACAGCCGTCATATTTGAGCCGGATGAAGAACGAAATTTCCGCGCTATCGTACCACATAACGTTAACGTACCCGTTGATTTATTACAGGCCATCGCCGAAGAACTGGAAAAACAATTTAAAGCATGAGTTTACTCACCAAAGAAGAATTGCGCGTAAAGAAATCATCATTGCCGGATTCAGGTAAAGGGTTATTCACCCGCGTATTTATTCCGAAAGGAACACGCATCGTTGAATACACAGGCACCGTTACCACCTGGAAAGAAGTGGAGGACGATGCCGACAACGGATACATTTATTTCTACAACAGTAAACATGTGATCGATGCTGCTCCGCACAAAGATGCGTTGGCCCGCTATGCCAACGATGCCGCCGGGCTCAGCCGTGTGAAAGGCATCTCCAACAACAGCGTTTACGAAAAGTCTAAAGGACGCGTATACATTAAAGCGGAAAAAGACATTCCTGCCGGTGCCGAAATATTGGTGAGCTATGGCAAAGATTATTGGGACCAGGTACGGAAGAATATAAAGATCGAAGCCCGGAAAAAACGTAAATCATCCTGAGGCTGGCTGGTATGCTATGAGATTATTTCTGTCATCTGCCATTGCATTTCTCCTGGTATGCATGCAGCCCTTGCAGGCAGCAGATACATTGCGCTTTTTCCGTAATTATTACACAGATGAACATGGACTGCCGCAAAACAGCGTCAAGGCGATCGCAAAAGATACTTACGGCTATATATGGATGACCACCGAAGACGGACTGGTTCGCTTCGACGGTGAACGGTTTGTCCGCATTGGCAAGGCCGACATCGCCATATCCTCCAACCGCTTTGTCTATTTTTTCCGCGGCCCCGACCGGAAGTCGATCTATGCATTCAATGACATGAATGAAATTGTGCGGATAAAAGACGGCCGCGCCTACACCGATACGCAGACATTGACACCGGAAGGACAATGGAAGAAAATCCATCCCTCCTTCACCGGTGAAAATTCCGTCAACTATTCCACCGGTCTTCCCAATAAGGCCGATCATTTCATCATGCCGGATCATGTCATCATTTCCGCAGATGATGAGCAGTATTTTCATTGTTCGGCCAAAGAAGTATTACGTTACCGTTCGGCCTCTTTGCAACAACGCACATCATTCAATGCCAAAGATCTCTGGAGTTTTTTCCTCATCGGCAATAATCTTTTTTATTTTGACAATGCCACCAAAAATTTTTCATCCTTTACCACAAAAGGTAATATCGTCAACTGCCGGCTGGAAGGAGATTTACTTAGCGACCCGGCTTTTGTGAAAAGCAGTGAACCTGTCCGTTTGTTCTGGAATCTTTTTTCTCCCGGTTTTGTTCTTTGCTATATCAAAGGTTCTTTTTATCAGCTTGAACAAAAAGGAGAGGGACGGTTGCAAAGCCGGTTTATTCTGTCGGGAATAGAACTCGAACGCAACATCAACTATACGGCTTTCTATGATGAGAAAATGCAACGGTTTTTCCTGGGAAATGACACCAAAGGCTTACATGTCTACGCGGCGCAACCATTCGTTACGCTCACTGCAGGCCAATATGATGATGTTTATTACGGTCAGATGTCCTACGATGAAGAAACGGTGCTAACCGCACAGGGAAATCTGCTCAGTCTCTCGTCGCCTCCAGGTGTTGTGCCCTTCATCAAGAAATTTATGCAGACAGATTTCTACAGCATTCTTGGTGACATGCGGGGGCGCATTTGGGTCAAGCAACAAAACCGGCTCTACCGGTTCAGGAAAAACGATGGCACACTCGAACAAAAATGGGAATTCAAAGCGGATGTCAAAGTGCTCTACTGGGGACAGGACAGCACTTTGTGGATCGCCACAGACGGCGACGGGATTTTCCGTTTATCCAGTGACAAACAGGACCAGCAACCCGAAAAAGTCATAAACGACATAACGGGAGTAAGTTACCTGTTGCAGACTTCGCCCGATTTTCTTTGGTTGGGAACGGCGAAAGGGCTGATGCGTTATTATCTTAAAGACAAACGCCGCGACTCCATTACCGGTTTGAACGGACAATATATCCGGAGTCTTTATGCTGAAAACAACAGGCTCTGGATCACGACTTATGAGCGGGGCTTCTTTTTATATGAGACCGGTAAACTCATTAATTTTCCGCTGGACCGTGGCAATTTTCTGACAGCATCTCATTGCATCCTGGAAGATAAAAAAGGATATTTCTGGGTCACCACCAACAAAGGACTGTTTCAAATAGCGAAAGCCGATCTGCTGCGTTACGCTGAAGGCAAACAGGAAGAGGTGTTTTATTTCTATTATGATAAGAAGTCAGGCTTTCTCACCAATGAGTTCAATGGCGGGTGCGAACCCTGCGGACTTCAATTGGAAAACGGCTATTTTTCCTTTCCCTCTCTTAATGGCCTGGTGCTTTTTCATCCGGAAAAAATTCGTCCGCTATTGCCGGACGGCACTATTCTCATCGATCATATTCTCCTCGATCAGCGAAAAATAAGCGACTCGCAACATATTCACCTGCCCCGTCGGTTCGGTCGCTTGTCGGTTCAGCTCAGTACTTCGTATTATGGCAATCGCCGTAATGTGCAGATATTTTATGCATTGGTGCGTGGAAAGGATGCACCCGTATGGTTGCCGCTTGGTGATGACGGGTTGGTATCCTTCTCTACTTTGCCTTCAGGTGAGTATGCCCTGCATATCCGCAAGCCGAACGGATTCGGTCAAAACAACTATACCGAGCGCGTACTCTATCTGCATGTGGCGGCTGCCTGGTTTCAGCAGACCTGGTTTTATCTTCTATGCATAGCGGCTATAGGCGGACTGTTCTGGTTGTTCATGTGGCTGCGGTTGCGTTTTATCAAACGCCATAACCGCTTCCTGGCAGAAGGTATTCAGCGCAAGACGAGTGAACTTACGCATCGCAACGATATACAGGAAAAGATCATCCGTTCGGTAAGCCATGACATCCGGACACCTTTGCAATACCAATGGCTGCTCGCGAAAAAGATGTACGAGAACATGGAGAAGGATGGTAATGTATTATTCATACAACAGGCACGGACATTAAGTGACAACAGCTCGCGGATGTATCACATGGTCGATAACCTGTTGCGTTACCTCAAAAGCCAGGTGAGTGGAAAAATGCAAAATGCTGAACGGGTTAGTCTGCACGACCTGGTAGAAGATAAGATCCAGGTATTCCGGGAAATAGCGCAGGCACGCGGAACACAGATTGTCAATGAACTTACTGCCGATAGTTATTTTGCCGGTGATGCGCAACTACTGGCAGTGATCCTGCATAATATTATTGATAACGCGGTTAAGTTTTCCCGTAAAGGCACCATTACTATTTCATCCGATAAAGAAGATAACCGTATCGGACTTCGTGTCTGCGATACAGGTCCCGGACTGGAGCCGGCTTACCAGCATTGGCTGAATGATCCGCATTCCACTGAAGTGCCTTCCGAACAGGCAGGATTGGGTCTGCTGATGGTGAAAGAATTGACGAGCCTGCTTCAGATCAGGCTGAAAGTAACTGCCGCAGCCGGTAAGGGTACGTGTTTTCACTTGTTACTTCCCATTGAAACACCTGCCTGATTCGAAAAAATTCGAGCCGCCTTTCTGAAAAATTACGAGCATTACTGAGAGGTTACAATCCTAGTTTTGCTACATCATTCTTTCAGCCCCCTAGACATTTATTGCTAAACCATTCTCTGACGGTTGATAACCGGCTGGGATACTATTGCCTTAACATGAACGCAAAGCAAAAATGCCTGGCCCTTGCGGCCACGGTGGGACTGCACCTTTGTGCAGCCGCACAGGAATTACGCCCTTTTACTCCACGTTACAGTACGGATCTTAAAGGACGGCTGGTATTCGTTTCCAACAACATCATTACAACGAAGCAACGTTCCGGAGGATCGGCTGTGGCCTATAACCAGGCTCCACCCGCATGTCCGACCGGCAGCGTATTGTGCAAAAATGACAACGAATATCCGACGAATATTGATATCGATGGAGACGCGTCTACGTACAACAGTTCCAGCTCACAACTGACATTGCCCGATTGCAGCGGCGTGGCTTTCGCAGGACTCTACTGGGGTGCGGGCATCGCAATCAGCCAGGGAAGTAACGGAGCTGAACCCATGAGTCCCGGCAACTGGAACACGGTGCGTTTCCGTACACCCAATGGCGCTTATCAGACCATCACAGCCAACAATGTCGATACCGTTAATACCGTCTTTCACGGTTACCAGTCTTATGCCGATGTGACCAATCTTGTGCGCAGTGGCGGAAGCGGCTACTACACAGTAGCGAATGTAAAATGCGATACGGTCAACGCAGGCAATACCCCCATGGTGAATGCCTACGGCGGATGGACGATGGTCGTCATCTACCGCGATTCCACACAACCGATGCGCAACCTTACCGTGTTCGACGGCATGGCCGTTGTAGGTACAAGTGGCGGGGCCTCTACCAGTACACGGGATATCGGTGTATCCGGTTTCAGTTGTCCTCCTACAGGCGATGTTAATGCACGTTTAGGGGTGATCGTATATGACGGTGACCGTGGTGCCATCGACGGATTTCAGATGCGCCGCAACAGCGATGGCGTCTTCGCCGATCAGACCGCTGCAGGTGAAAGCGCGGCTACAACCAGCGGCACACGCGATGCATGGAACAGTTCCATTACGGACACCGGTTCACTCGTTACCTCACGTATACCCGCGCATCAGAACACATACGGATATGATGCCCATTTGTTTAAATTGAACAATACAGGATTTCAGTATCTGCGCAACAATGATCAATCGACTGTTATCCGTATCAGCACAACTTCGGAAGGATATGTACTGGGTGTGGTAACAGCGGAAATTGATACCTACGAGCCGGAAATGATCATGGAGAACAGCCTCACGAATACACGAGGCAGCGGTACATTGGCAAAAGGCGATACATTACTTCTTACCACGCGTGTACGTAACACCGGCACAGATGTAGCGGAAGGCGTACGTGCGGAAGACAAATTGCCTCCTTATTTTAAATACGTTGAAAATTCATTGCTTATAGATGGCGCCGCACAAACAGACGCGTTGAACGACGACCGCGCCGGTTACAATGCGGCAACAAGAACGGTTGTTGCCTACATGGGCCAGGGAAGCGCAGCCGGAACAGGAGGAGACGTGGCACCGGCCGGTGCAGGTTATGAATTGCAATACAAGATCACCATCAGCGATAATTGCGCAGACATAGGAGTTACACCGCTGGCACTGCTGCAACAAAGCAGGCTTTTCTACCAGGGACAGGCAGGCGGAACCAGTGATTCCACTGGATCACGCCCATTGAGCAGCACACAATGTCTCAGTCCTGTTTCACCCGATACATTATTCCTGCTTACCGGATGCGAGCAGACCCTGCCAGTACGTTTGCTGTCCTTCACCGGGCAGGCGGTTGGCAACGGAGCATTGCTGCAATGGCAGGCGCAGGAGCAGGGTGACGGACGTGGATATATATTGGAAGCATCCGCCGATGGTGCACAGTATACACCGGTATACCAATTGCAACCGGGTGCCAACTTCGGTGTAATGAAATATGAATACCTAGATGCATCTTTTGATGCACGTGCGGGAAGATATTACAGGTTGCTGGTAAAAAGCATTGACGGCGCTCCGTATTACAGTCATGTAGTGCGCATAAGAGAAGCCGGTGCCCCCGCTTCGTTCTCACTCGGGCCGGTGCCTGCAGGAGAAACGGTCATCTTCCGTACCACTACAAAAGTGGAAAAACTCGAAGCCTATACGGCGGCGGGACAGCAGGTACGTGTATGGAATAAACCTGTTAACGGACAAAACTTATCGCTGGGCGGAATGGGCACAGGTGTATACTTCATCAAAGCCTATACGGCAAACGGCACCTTGTTACAAAAACTGATTAAGCAGTAGTTACTCAGAGCCAACGTTAGCAACGATCCCTGGGGTTAAGGACGAAGCCTCAACGGGGTGTTTCTCAAGAAAGGTTGACTGTCGCGGGATTTTCCTGCCGGCAGCAACCTTTTCTTTTTTATAAAATTACCGCAAAAGAAAAACCTGGGTTATAAACCATCGTTCATATGAAGTAAATACTGCAGGCAACGATTAATAGCAGGGCGCGCATCAGCTATTTTTTGTACTTTTGCCGCCCAAAAATAAAGCCCTGCCGGGAGAATAGGCTAGCCCGGTTGACTCACAAAAAATCAATAACAGAATTTACAGTAAGATGAAGAAGCAGCTATTTTCAATCCTGATCGTTTTAATTTCAACCGGTGTATTTGCACAGGAAAAAGTAAACTTTTCAGAGAAATTTAAAAAGGAAAATCAGGGAAAGTATAAAATTGAGATCAATGAAGTAAAGGAATTGCTGCACATTATGATTGCTATTACCAATTCGGGTAAGGAAAACGACGATATGATTCAACAGGAGGGGCAGTATTATAAGGACATACTTGCTCATTTTAAAGCCTACGAGAATGAAAAAATCATTAAAACGTTTGATTCATTAATGGTTTTTTCTCCTTACAATTATATTTTTCTTACAGGGAATGCCATATCGTATAATTTCAAAGGGAATAAACTGGTAAAAAGTGCTGTATTTGACTTTCCGGCTACTGGAGTTGCCAATTTTAAAATCACAGAAAATCCAATTACCAGGTATAAAAGGGACATAGAAGATTTTGCGAAAAAATCCAGGTTTAGAAAATTCTATACTGATCACAAGCAATTCTACGCCCGGATTATTTCTGACTATGAAAAAAGTGCTAATCTCGGAAGACAGTGGAAGTGGTTGGAAAAGAATTTCGAAACAAAAAAAGACAGCTATATTATTTTATGTTCCCCTTTAATTAATGGTTTGAACTATACGGGGCAGTTTCTCAATAACAACTTTTCGCTGATTCATATGAGTCTTCCACCGGTTGATCATTATCCCCATCTTACTCCACTTGAAAACGAATTGGCCAATACAAGAGTAATGTTTACGGAAATTGACCATAATTATGTATCAGCTCCCACGCAGGCCAATAAAGAACTTATTAACCAGGTTTTTGCTCAACGAAAAATATGGGTAAATGAAGAAGCTGACGGAATATTTGCTTATCCTAATCCTGAAAAAGTATTTAATGAATATATGACCTTTGGTGTTTTCCTGCTGTACTGCCAAGACCATTATGACCAGGCTACATCGGATAAGGTGACAAATGATGTTGTTGTTTTGATGACGCAGCGGGGTTTTCCGAAAATGAAAATATTCGTCGAGAACCTGATGAAAACCCGTTCGGCGCATCCTGAAGAAAAAATTGACCAATGGTACCCTGAGTTTCTGCAAAAATTTTCGGATGAAAAATAACGATCAGGACTCCTGGTTCATCAGGTAAATAAGATGCGGAAAGCTGCTGATGTTATTTTTTTGCAGCATGCGGCGGCGGTGTGTTTTCACCGTTTCGATACTGATCCCGAGTTTGGGGCCAATCTGTTTGGATGAAAGCCCCATGCCTACCATTTCTGCAATTTCTTTTTCACGTTCGGTCAATTCCAGCCGGCCGGGATTGGTATTTTTTTCTTTATTGAAAAGTTTGAAGAAGGCCATTTGCACAGCCACGAGTAATTGTGTATCGCTATAAGGTTTTACCACGTACATTACGGGGTCTTTGCTGAACGCGTCCTGTAAGGTGCGGTTATCGGTGTAAGCGGTGAGGAAAATGATTTCGCAGCCGTAGAGACTTTTGAGTTGTGCGGCCAGTTCGGTGCCATTTACATCGCCTTTAATCGTAATGTCACAGACTACAACAGCCGGCACGGGCTCCGCCTGGCTGCACAGGCGTAAGGCGGTAGCCGCACTGGATGCGATGCCGGTGACCCGGTAATCTTCTTCCTCCAGCAGTTCCTGGATACTGGTAGCGGTGATCAGTTCATCTTCCACGATCAATATGGACGCACGTTCCTTCATTTTCAGGGTCGTATTTCAATTGTAAAGATAGTGCCATTACGTTGTTCTGCATATAAGGTTCCGTTCAGTTGATCAACCAGTGTTTGTACCAGCTTCAACCCGAGGGAGTCTGGCCTGTTCATACCGGGAACGGTGTCGAAGCCTGAACCGTTATCCATTACCTGTATCCTTATATGGCCAGGTTCCGTTTCAAAGACGGATACCGTAATAAGTGGTTGCATCGTATGATGAAATGCATGTTTGAAGGCATTGGTGACCAGTTCATTTATAATCAGACCTAAAGGGATGGCCTTGTCAATATTCATTGCAGACGAAGACAACTCAACCGCTGTCTGCACATTTTCGTTTTTGTAACCAAAGCTGCGGCTCAGGTATATGCTCAGATCTGTGAGATAGTCCGGCAGGTTTACGGAAGAATGTTCGTTATTAAGAAAAAGCTTCTGGTGAACCAGTGCCATGGCTTCTACCCGTGTACGGCCGTCTTCCAGCGCACGACGCGCGGTTTCATCCTGCAACCGGTTAGATTGCAGGGCCAGCAGACTGGAAACAACCTGCAAATTATTTTTTACCCGGTGATGTAATTCACGGATCAACGCTTCGATGTAAAGATTTTTTTCACGGGCCAGCAGGTAAGATTCCTCCAGCTCTTTTTTCTGCCGGATAATCGTAGCCTGCTCCCGGTCATAACTTCTCCGGAAAAGCCGGATCACGATCATCGTAATAAAGGATGAATAGCATAACACTGTCAGGTGATCGATCATGCGCTCGTTCCTGGAACGGTAGGAATATACCAATGCAGGAAAAAAATATTCAATCAGCAACAGACAGATTATGCCGCTGCCTAACAGCAGGTAGATCCCGGGCTGATATTTTTGTGCGGCAATCAGCAGGAAAATATTCAGCAACATAATAAGCAGATAAATGATGGTACCAGAAGAGGCTCCATTGAAGAAATGCATGGGACCAAGAATGGCTAATGCTGCAATCGTGAAAGTGTAAATAAGGCGTTGATTAAATCTGCCTTTGACCCGCGCCGTGTAGAAAAGAAATGCCGATATAATGGTACCTGCTATCGATAACCACACTGTAGCAATGTGCAAACCAATCGAATAGTTGATGATGGTACCGAGTATGCAAAACAGGATAAGCACAAAACTGGTGAGATTAAATATTCTGTGCTCGAAGCTGAATTGGTTTTCGCTACCGGCTATTTTCCCATAGAGTTGGTTAAACCATGTCATTCCTTTCAAAAATAAGGAATTTGCCGGGGACGTGCCCGGTCAGACAACGGGCCGTCCTTCGAGCCAGCTTTTAAAGGCGGTTACCCGGTCGCGGCTGATGAGCACATCCGTTTCCGCCGCCGGTTCCAGTTGCAGGATGAGCCGGCTGTTGTAGTAGGTTGTTATTTTTTTGATGGCATCCACGTGTACGATAAACTGGCGGTTGATGCGGAAGAAGGAGTGGCGGTCCAGTATAACATTATACTAGTATTCATGAAAAGTCCCCCGATCGGGTTTATTGAATAGTCCACATTTTAAAATAACTACCTATTTTATTCACACAAAAAAAATGCAGACCTTACGATCTGCATCAATCACTTGGAGTATTGGCTTAAAAAACGGGCGCACCACTATCACACTATTTTACGAAAAGTTTGCGGGAAAAAGAAAAGATACGTTACAAAAGCAAAATATTCTAAAAGAACTATCGAAATTTTTCTATAATTCTCCAAGCGGGATAAACAACGACCTTCTGGGTTCCTGATGGATATTCCTCGTGCGATGACCCTTGCCGGTCACGTCTTCCAGCAGCAACACTTCGCCGGCCTTGAATATTCTTTTTTCTCCCAACGAGGTTTCTATCCCGATCTCGCCATCCAGCAATACCAGGAATTGCCGCTGCGGCGCATTATGAAAATCATAGTCGTATGCGGCTTCCACTTCGCGGAAGATGATTCCCTTTACCGGGAACATTTCGGAAAGAAAGCCGATCGTTCCCGCCGATTTCATGGGAATCGTTTTGTCTTCGAAACGGCTCTCTCCGTGCGAATCGGCATACAGTCTTGTATAATGAAATTCCATATTAAAGGTTTTTTAGCGCCTTTGCTCCTTACGCCGCTTTGCGTGAATTTTTCACGCAGAGGCGCAAAGTAATGAAGGCGCAAAGATTGGCTATTCACTTATTGACCTATTCACTCATTCACGCAGACGCCTGACGCTGCTATTTAAACACGATTTCATTCGCTTCATCGATCTCTTCTTTCGTTATCGTATGCCCCATACCAGGATAAATCCGCTCCGTCACTTTCGCCCCCATTTTTTCCAATAAGGATGTTGTAAATTTCACCCTTTCCACCGGTACATGCGGGTCGGGGTCGCTGGTGCCTATATAAATGGGCATGCCTTCGAAGCTTCCTTTATAAGCCGATTGATCCGGCGTTTCACCAATCAGTCCGCCTGTAAATGCGGCTGCCCCTCCATATCCATCCGCATTTCTCGCCAGGTATTCCAGCATCAGGCAAGCGCCTTGTGAAAAGCCCGCGAAGCAGATGTTCTTTTTTTCTACACCAGCTTTTTCTACTTCATCCACTACTGCCGCTATATTTTCCAGGGCACTGCTCAACCACGGCTCATTGGCCTTATGCGGCATCATAAACGAATATGGATACCATGTGTGATTGGTTGCCTGCGGTGCCAGCAATGTAAAACCCTCAACAGATAAATGCTTTGCCAGTCCTAAAATATCTTCCGCCGATCCGCCACGGCCGTGCAGCAGGATCAATACCCGCGAAGTACCGTCCAATGGACGGCCGCTTCGGCGGATATTTAATGTATGTTGTTGTATGTTGCTCATGCCTGTGTGAGTTTAGGTAAGATTTTTTCGATTTGCTCACGCGCCTGCTCATATTGTTTGGGCAGACGCAGACTTGATCCAAGGTTCTCTACCGTTTCATCTGTCGCGAATCCGGGATTGTCTGTGGCCAGTTCAAATAATACGCCGCCGGGTTCTCTGAAATAAAGTGAGAAGAAGTAGTCACGGTTGATCTTGGGCGTGATATTGAATCCTGCAGATAATATTTTTTCCCTGAAATGCATCAATACTTCTTCATCACTCACCCTGAAGGCAACGTGGTGGTTGGTGCCTGCGGCATTGATTCCATGACCAGCCTCCGGATCGAGTATCAGATCGACAACATTAGCCGTTTCAATTACATCGGTTTTATAACGAAAGTGGTTGTTTTCCTGTTTATCGAAACTGTAACCAAAGATGTCGGTGAGTATTTTGGCCGTGTCATCGGTGTTTTTTAAACTAAGTGCCACATTGTGAAAGCCGCGTGTGGCGCTGTTTTCATTCACCTCGTTGGTTGTCCAGGGCTTGCGTGGGTCGGCCGTTGCAGGCACCACCAGTTTCAGTTGCAGTCCATCAGGATCGGAAAACGGTAATACCGTGTCGCCGAATTCTTCGCGGACAGGACCGTGTGACACATTCATTTCTTTAAAACGCTGTTGCCAGAAGTCAAGACTATCGGCAGGCACCGCATAACCGATTTCGGTAGCCATGCCGGTACCGGGTTTGCCGGCGCGGGCATGTGTCCAGGGAAAGAAAGTGAGAATGGTACCTGGCGTGCCCTGTTCGTCACCAAAATAGAAGTGATAGGTTTGCGGATCGTCGAAGTTGACGGTCTTTTTCACCATGCGCAAACCCAGTATGCGTGTATAAAAATCATAGTTGCGTTGTGCGTCAGAGGCGATGGCCGTAATGTGATGCAGGCCTTTTATTTGATTGTTCATGATCTGTGGTTTTATAGAGCAAATATCCGGTTTGTAGTAGCGGCAAACATTGAACCAGGACAAGAAACGGTAATTTGAAAATTTGAAGATTTGAAAATGTTTTTTTATTACCTGATTTTCAAATTCTCAAATTTTCAAATTGGCAGCTCTGATTTCTCCAAACAACAATCCGCTGCCGCCGCCGTAATGTTCGATGAGGCGGGCCCGGGGATGTTGTTGCTGTAATTTTTCGCAAAGAATTTTATCGGCAGCAAGAGAAAAGCCGCTGCCGAGCAGGATGATATCATAATTGCCTTTCGCCTTTAATGCTTCTTCGGTATTGTTGGCGGCTTCGGCTGTCCAGTCGGCTTCTCCCGACAACAGGCGCAGGATGGTGTCTTTTATTTCGGGGTGACTGCACAATACCAGGATGTTCAGTTTCATAACAGGTTATTCAGCGTTAAGGAGAAATTCATTTAATGATTTGCGGGTTCTGGGTGCCAGTTCACGCGTGCGGTAAGGCTCCTCCAGTTTTTCGTGCGAATCGGGATAGCCCATTGCCAGCATGATCACCGGTTGTAACCCTTCAGGTAAAAATGATTCTGCTGCAGTTTTGTCAAATCCCGCCATCGGATGAACGCCGATGCCCATGCTTCCAGCCTGTAAGGTCAGCAACATATTGGCAGCGCCCGCATCATGCAATGCGTCCGGGTAAGGACGGCCACCGGCAAACGAAGTAACGGTGCTGCTCAACACGAGCACCGCTGCATGCTTTGCCCAAGGCTGATTGCCCGCAGCCAGCCAGGATGAAAAGGTATCGAAGAGGGCCGTACCGCGATAAGCAACGGCATATCGCCAGGGTTGTTCATTCATGGCGCTGAACGACCAGGATGCCGCTTCGAGGATCGTATGCATATCGTCTTTTGATATGCTTTTATCCGAAAAACTGCGCGGACTCCAGCGTTGACGAATGAGGTCGATAACAGGGTATTGTGTGCTGGCTGTTTTATTGATTGACATGATTATTTTTTTTATGAGATGGTCATCGGAATTTCCATGATTAATATTTCTGTTTCATCACTCAGCGACTGAATGGAAAGGCCGGAGATATTCCAAATGCCCAGGCCATCGCGTTTATCAAGTGTAACATCGTCGATCTGCACGCTGCCATTTATCACAAATACATAAACCCCGTTGTCTTTTTTCTTCAGTGAATAGTCAACAGATATATCCTTGTCAAACCGTCCCATATGGAACCACGCATCCTGGTGAATCCACACACCTTCATCATCCGGATTGGGGGAAAGGATTTGCTGCAGTTTATTCTGGCGGGCAGTTACGTCCAGCGTCAGTTGATCATAACGCGGCTCTACGTTGCGTTGACGCGGGAATACCCAGATTTGTAAAAAACGTGCTTCGCGATCGTCGTTCTTATTGTATTCGCTGTGGAATACGCCGGTGCCGGCGCTCATCACCTGTATGTCACCGGCGCGGATCACTGCGGTATTGCCGAGGCTGTCTTTGTGTTCGAGGTCTCCTTCCAGTGGTATGGAAATAATTTCCATGTTGTCGTGCGGATGACGACCAAAACCTTTTGACGCATCTATGCGGTCATCGTTCAGCACGCGCAGCACACCGAAATGCATCCGATCGGGATTATAATAGTTGGCAAAGCTGAAGGTCTGGTGGCTGTCGAGCCACCCGTGTGCGGCATGACCGCGGGTATCGGCGCGGTGTAATACGGCAAAAGGTCCCTGCCAGGTCTCCGGGTTGGGCAAATGATTTAAACCCATGACTTCCAACTCTTTTAGTTCATCGATGTCGTTGCGGAGTACGCCGCCCAATGCGGCATTGGTTACCAGCATGCCGGTACCCAGTAAACCTTTTTTCAGAAAATCTTTTCTTTCCATACTGCGTGATTTTGTAAAATCAAAATTCACACAACTGAAAGGGAAAAACATTGAACCAGGACAAGAAATACTAATTAGTCAATTTGATGATTTGAAAATGTGTTTTTATTGGCAAATTTTCAAATCTTCAAATTGACTTCCTGGCCATTCTCGTTCGCACCTTACTTAAAAATTCAGGGGAGATGCCGAGGTAAGAAGCTATATAATGTTGGGGCACGCGTTGCGGGATGGTGGGATATTTTTCGAGGAAGTCGAGGTATTTGTCCTGTGCAGAGGTGGCTATTGTTTTAAACAAACGCGATTGCAGGGAAGAGAGATTTCTTTGCACCATCAGCCGGAAATACCGTTCGAGCGAGGGGATCTGCTGCAATAGAGATTCCTTGGTGGCAGGATTGAGGACTAACAATTCACAATCTTCCAATGCTTCGATAAACAAGTGACTGGGTTTCTGTTCATGGAAACTCGCGATGTCGCTGACCCACCAATCCTCTATGGCAAACTGCAGGGTCACTTCAAATCCGTTTTCATCCAGGTAATAAGAACGGATGCATCCCTGGTTTACGAACGCTTCGAAGTGGCACACTTCGCCTTCCTGCAGCAACATGGTTTTGCGTTTTACGATACGCTTTTCCAATAAACCGTCCACGATATCGAGATCGGCATCGGAGAGGCGGCAACTGCGGTTGACATGTGCGTGAATGCGTTCAAACAAATCCATATCCGCAAAAGTAAGGAATCAGAGCGCATGCAGGCTACCCAGCGCCATGGTAAGGTGGATCACATCACCTTTGTTGTAACGGGGCTCCAGCACCCGCACCCGAAGCGAGCGGTTGGCGATCCGCACTTCCAGCTCTGTAAAACTGCCATAAAACAATACTTCTTTGACGATACCGGACACGATGGCTTCGGATTGATCAGTTGGAATAAATTGTTCGGGACGGATCATGATCTGCGCACCGGCGGATAATCGCGGGAAGAGCTCGGAGGGTAGCAGGTTATAGGTGCCAAACAGTCCGGCAACGTATTCGTTTTCGGGCTGGTGATAAATGTTAAGCGGATTATCCCGTTGTATGAGTTTGCCATCGCGCAGCACCAGGAGTTCATCGGCCCATGAAAGGCTGTCCAGCGGATCGTGCGACACCAGTATGCCGGTAATACTCAGTTGCTCACCGATGTCGCGGATCACTTCTTTGAGCCGTTGTTTGTGCAGCATGTCTGCATTGGAAAAAGGTTCATCCAGCAACAACAGATCCGGCAGTGTAGTCAACATCCTGGCCAGTGCGATACGTTGTTTTTCACCTCCGGAAAGCTGGTCGGTCTTACGCTTCAGTAAATGCGATATCTGGCAGATTTCATACAATTGTTCCGCGGTATGCTCCGGCATTTTACTGGCGTATTCCAGAATATTTTCTACGGTATAATGGTTGGGAAGTTCGTAGTGCTGGGATAAATAAGCAATGCGTTCATGGCCGGGAATGAGTTTTTCCATCGGGCCTTTCACTTTTTTTCCTTCCAATCTCACTTCGCCGGAATCGGGCTGAATGAGTCCGCCGATGATGCGCAGGAGCGTTGTTTTACCCGAACCCGTTTCGCCCGCCAATGCGATCTTGCGCAAAGCGGGTACTTCGAAACTGATAGGAGCGAGGGTGAAACCGCCGGGAAGCTGTTTGCCGATATCCGTTACTGTTAATAGATCCATTGATGGTAAAACAAAGATTTAAAGCTGACGGCGCAAAAATACAATAAGCCAATGCTAACCCGGCCGAAAACTACCGGTGATGGTGATATTTTCTCCGCAGCAACAACACCTGGTAACGCAAGGTGTCGTAGGTCAGCGCTGTGGCAAGCAATATTGCTGCCAGCAACAATACTTTCATGTGCAGGTGGCTAAAAAGAATGCCGCCGGTTATGCATCCGGTCATGAAGCAAGCCACGATTACGACACGCAGTTTTATCGAAGTCCGGAGCTTTTTACGTTCATCAGGCAACCGGTAATACGACCATTGGGCCAGTTCGATGCCGAGGTCGGTGAATAAACCGGTGAGGTGGGTGGTCCGGACGATGGCGTTGGACACGGATGTGACGAGCGCGTTCTGCAAGCCCATGGCGAATAACAGCAGGCAGGCGATCAGGTAGGTCCATCGTTCGGCGGTAAATAGTGGCAGTAATGAAAGGGCGATGAGGATCAGCCCTTCAAGCAGCACGGGCACCATGTATCTGAACCGGTCATTGCGTCGCGAAAAGAATTCAGTCAGCCAGCCGGAAACAAAAGCGCCTGCCAGGAAGGATAGTACGAAGAGCAGCAATATGCCTGCCCGGTAATAATTTCCGTGGGATAAATCTTCTGCAAAATAGGCAAAGTGTCCGGTTACATTGGTGGTCAGCTGGCCGATAGCCAGGTAGCCGGTAACGTTGACCATACCTGCAACAGCAGATAAGATCGAGGCCAGCCGGAGGTTGTGCAATGGTGTTCGGGTTTTGCCTTTATGACGAAACACAGCAGATGATTTGCACAAATTTACGATTTGTGGCAGGCATCTGGCTTACAAAACCAATTGTTCGAAAAGACGGTTGAGTGTGGTGCCTGCATCGGTGGTAAGTCCGGGATGTACGCGCGAGGTTTGCACGATGGTGCTGCGCCAGGCCGTTAGCCAGCGGAAGCGGAGTGCCGGCTCCAGTAAAGCAATCGGACCCGCATCTTTTTTTCCGGCGCAGATGGAGGCAAAAGCGGTGAGATGTTCCTTCAGTTCGTTGCAGTCAATATCCGGGGCAAATGCGTGCAGTTTTTCGTGGTTGACTATGTATTTCATATCGAGAAAACGGAGTGATTTGCAATAGACGATCACTCCCGCATTCAGGAACTCTTCGCGTTCGACGCGGGGAACAATGCGGATCACCGCATACTCAAACAAGTGACGCTCTTGCATGCAGTGCTTCGTTTAAAAAGAGGTGAGAAGATTGAAGACGGGTTGTGAGAAAGCTCGTATAAACATCCCGGCCTTCATCCGGTGAATTTATTTCTGCATTCAATGTCAGCCATTCGTCGGGGATCAGCGAAACAATAGCGCGGATACGATCGGTTGTGATCACGGCGTGTGCTTCTTTGTCTGCCTTTTCCAGTCCGGAGGCCTGGTTGAGCAGCACATGATCTTTGATCTGGGCAAAAGGTTTGACAGCCTGTTGCTGCCAGTCGGGCCAGTTATGGTGAAAATAGAGCGAGGCGCCGTGGTCGATCAGCCAGAGTTCTTTGTTCCAGCTGAGCATATTGGTGTTGCGGGCGGTGCGGTCTACGTTCATGAGAAAGGCGTCCAGCCAAACCACTTTCGATGCCAGTTCTGCGGGTAATGGTGTAACGGCAGGATCGTAGGTGATAGAGCCGGAGAGATAATGTAAGCCGAGATTGAGACCGGTGCTTTTGCGCAGCAGTTCCTGGATTTCTTCATCGGGTTCTGTGCGTCCGAATGCGGCGTCTAACTGAACGAAAACGAGTTCGGGTACTTTAAAACCGAGCAGGCGTGCGAGTTCAGCTCCGATGAGGTCGGCAATAAGTGCTTTAACGCCCTGACCGGCTCCTCTGAATTTGAGTACATACAGAAAACCGTCATCCGCTTCAGCGATGGCGGGCAGGGAGCCGCCTTCGCGGAGGGGTGTTACGTACCGTACGGCGTGTACGGTGCGTAGGGGTGTGATTTCGTTAACAGGTGTTGCAGACATGTGTTGCAAAAATATTAAAGCAGAGCCACATAGCCATCAACGGATATAGACGGCGGTTGCGGGACCTAAAGCATCACTGAGCCAGTTGGGGTGCAACTGAGCGAGTTCGTCTGCGGGTATTTGATCGGGATGAAAGAATTGAAGCGCCAGTGTTTCTTCGTTGGTGAAATTTTCGGTGAACTCATTTTGTAAACGTGCCTCAAAATAAGTGGTAATGTACTGAACCGTTTTGTCAGAATAATGGTATGTCTGGGACAGGGGAGAAGAATACACGCCGATCAGGCGTACGAGTTGTGCCTGAGTACCTGTTTCTTCGCTGATTTCTCGCAGCATGGCTTCTTCTACGCTTTCTCCGAACTCGACATGACCGGAGATCGGTCCCCAACGATTGACGTCTTTTCTTTTTTGAAGCAGGATCTGGCCTTTGTCGTTGAAAACGGCAGCGGCAACGGCCGGCCGGATTTGTTTTTCTGTCATGATACTTAATTTAACGAAGGCCAATCTACTTCAAGTCTTGGAATAAAAAAGTATAAATGATGGGTTAACAGTAAGGTCGTTGATACTTCTGATGCCTGATTCATGCCGTAAGTGCCTTTGTTGGTGTCAACACCAACAAAGGCGAGATGTAGCTGTTCGGTCATGATAACTCGTTTATAAGCGGCCATTCCACTTCAAGTCTGGGAATAAAAAACGCTTTTATACAGTTGGGGTTGCGAATGCAGAGTTGGATATGATCTTTTTCTCTGAAACCTGCGCCGGGATACAGTTCGGGGCCCTCGGTGAAAGCGCCGCGGATCGATTCGAACGGAGGCTGGTTTAATGATTGCCGCATGTTGTGAAGGTTTTCGATGACCCGATAGTCGAGCGTTCGCAAATCCCTTTTATTGTGGATGCCTGATAAGTATTGTCTGTAAGTAGAATAGGAATTCAATATAAGTCGTCTATCCATCGTATTCACTAAATTCAGGCAGTCGCCAGGGTCAATTACGGCACCCAGGACCGTTGGTTGCCGGATCGTTTTTGCAGGATGATTTTTTGCAAAATCCAACGCGCGTTCATAATCATTTTCCCAAAAATAAATTCCAGATCCCAACCAGTCATATTTGTTGCGGCTGTAGTTTAGCATTTTAGTGCCATTAACAACAGCATCGCGAATGCTTTCATCGCATCCGTGAAATCCGAGGGTAAGCCCGGGGGTAAATCGATACATGGTTTAATTTTCTCAGGAGGTAAACAAAAGAAATACATTATCGCATGGAAGGATTTTTGCCGGGTATTGATCCGTCTATTCGAAAAAGCCACAACTCCTTGCCAAACGGCTATGCTGGAAAACGGCTGTTTCGTATTGTCTTTTTCTCTCGCTGTCACAGAACTTGCAGCTACAGGGGATGAAATTATCAGCATCCTTTATCTCTCCTTCAGATCCGTCACAATAATTTCCAAATCCTATTCTAACAAGGGATTTTCGTCTGACTTCCGGTGAGTTCTCAAGTTGTTCACGTTGCTTCTTAAATGCCGCCATCAATTCATCATGATGCCGTTGTGATATACTTGTCATTTTAGTAAATTTAAAAGGTGAACAATGACCCGAAATAAACTCAATTATACGCGTTAGCCGTATAAGAAACGGGTAAGTTTAAGATATTGCCAAGATGTTTCCCAGGTCTGTAATGTTGGCGCAATGTATTTCTCATGGTGACTTATTTACAGGAGGCCATTCCACTTCAAGTCTGGGAACGAAAAATGCTTTTATGCAATTGGGGTTGCGAATGCAGAGTTGGATATGAGTTTTATCTTGGAAACTAGCGCCGGGGTATAATTCACTTCCTTCTGTGAATGCGTTACGGACGGACTCGAAGGGAGGTTGGTTTAATGATTGCTGCATATCATGAAGATTTTCGATGACAAGGCAATCCAAATCGTGCAAACCATTATTGTTCCTGTAGTTTGGAAATGACTTTATTTCAAAATAATCAATACGATTTTTGATCGTTTCGTGAGATTTCTTAACTAACTCTCTGTCTTTGGTATTTAGCAGGTTTAAACAATATCCAAGATCGATAACCGCTCCCAGGACAGAGGGTGATTTGATTTTCCTTCCGGGATGATTTATTGCAAAATTCAGGGCCCGGTCGTAATCGTTTTCCCAAAAATAAATTCCAGATCCCAACCAGTCATATCTGTTTCGACTGTATTTTAACGTTTGCTGATCGTTCACGACTGCATCACGAAGAGACTTGTCGCATCCGTGAAATCCGAGTGTAAGACAGGGGGTAAATCGATACATGATTCAGGCTTCTTAAATGCTTAAAAAGAATGTACTTTTACATGGAAGGATTTTCTGTCGTTATAGAATGTTTTACCAGCAATTTAATTCCGCGCAGAACTAAAAAGGCGGCTATGTTGCAAGGCAACATAGTATTGCCGTATCCTTTCGCTGTCGCAAAACTCACAATCACAAGGGTTGACGTCATCGCCACCATTGATCTCACCCCCTGAACTGGTACAGTAATTCCCGAATCCTACTTTCACCAGGAATTTTCTTGTCGCCTGTTCTGACGCAGAGGCTTCCTGAAGTTGTTTATCGAATGCATTCATCAGTTCATCATGATGCCGCTGTGATATACTTGTCATTTTAGTAAATTTAAAAGGTGAAGAATAATCCAAAACTAACTTCACCAATACCTCATAGCCGTATAAAAAACGGGTAAGTTTAAAACTGTCGTATTTAACCGCCTATTCGCCGCATTCACACCCCATCGAAGCGCATTTTTACAGCTAGGTTTGTGTCTCATTTAAATACTTCTCTTATGCAAATACAAACACTCCGTCAACAATTACAGCAAACACCCGATACACTTACCGGTATCATCAGCGCATTCAACTCCCGTACTTTCAATCAACCCATCGAAGCCTCCGGCTGGACCGCCGGGCAGGTAACCGATCATATCACTAAAGCCTCCGATATCGCCGCTCTGCTGGAAGGCAACGTTAAACCTGCCGACCGCGATCCCGACGCGCTTTCTGAAGGCATCGCCCAAATGTTTCTCGATTTTACCATCAAAATGGAGTCACCCGATTTTATCATACCCGGCAATGGTCCCTTCGATCCGCAACAAAGCATCAATACCCTCAGCCAAATCTGGCCAACCCTGCAACAGAAAGCAGCCAAACTCGATCTTTCCCTGCTTTGCCTCGATTTTGAGATGCCCGTTAACGGCGCACTCACCCGGCAGGAATGGCTCAGCTTTATCATTGTCCATACCCAACGGCATATCCATCAGTTGCGGAAAATTGCAGCCGAACTCAACATTTCACTGCCTGCTGCTGCTGAATGACGCGCATTTAACCGGGCAGCCAATTTTTTTTAGATATTCTTACGGTGGCATTCTCCGTCAGTGCCGCTTTTTGCGTTCTTTTTTCCGGCAAAAACATCGAACGATCCTATAACTTTATTGGCATTAATACCGATTGTTATGTTTATGAATTGGCCCATCGTTACTTTCTGCCTCGCACTTTTCAGTTTCAATACACCCATGGTTAATGAACCTGTCCATGATCCCGCCAAAACGATCATCACAGGTGCCGATCAAACCGAAAAGTATGTACCGTATCTCAAAGGAAAGAGAGTAGCCGTGCTCGCCAATCCTACCACCATCATCGGCAAGCGCCACCTGGTAGACAGCCTGCTCAGCCGGGGCATCAATATCGTAAAGGCATTTGGTCCCGAACATGGCTTTCGCGGTAATGCGAGCAATGGTGCAAAGGTCGCCGATGAAAAAGATGCTGCTACCGGCATTCCTGTTATTTCCCTGTATGGAAATAAACGCAAACCTACCAAAGCCGACCTCACCGATGTAGACGTTTTTATTTTCGATATCCAGGATGTAGGCTGTCGCTTTTATACTTATATCAATGTACTCCGCGATATAATGGAGGCTTGCGCCGATAATGACAAAGAATTGATGATCCTCGACCGGCCTAATCCCAACGGTTACCTGATCGACGGACCTATTCTTGATATGGAATACAAATCAGGTATCGGGCAGTTTCCGATTCCTATCGCACACGGCATGACCATAGCAGAGTTTGCACAGATGATCAACGGCGAAGGCTGGATTCCGGGTAAGAAGAAATGCCGCCTGCGCATTGTGCCGGTAGCCAATTACCAACACGATATGCCTTATACGTTGCCCGTTCCTCCATCACCCAACCTCAATACACAAGAGAGTATTATTTTATATCCCACATTGTGTCTCTTCGAAGGAACGATCCTCAGCCAGGGCAGGGGTACCTATTTCCCTTTTACTGTTTTGGGCGCGCCCGCATTCAAAGGTCAATACGAGTTTTCTTTTACACCCGTCAGCATCAAAGGAATGAGCGAAACGCCGCTCCACATGAATGAAACCTGCTACGGCCGCGATTTCAGAAATTATGATCTGGAAAAACTGAAAAAGCTGAAACGTATACAGATCGAATGGATGCTGGAACTTTATCAGCAATATCCTGATAAGGCAGGGTTCTTCGACAGATCGGTCAGCAAACAGATCGGCCGCATTGAAGTGCTCGCCGGCAACGGTGTTTTTAAAGAGCAGGTAATAGCCGGAAAATCTGCCGACGAGATCCGCAGCACCTGGGAACCCGGTCTCAGTAATTATAAAAAAATGCGCCTCAAATACGTGCTGTATCCCTGACAGATGCCGGCACGCCGTATTTTTGCCGGATGGAGTATTTCAAGAAGCTGGAAGACCTGCTGAAACTAGAGCGTGATGAAGATAAGCGCATGTATGCCGCGATGGCCGCCAATGCCTCCGTAGCTGAACGCCGCGACAACGGTCTTTGCTGGTATCCCGTTGCCATCCGTGATAAAGAATTTGGTAAAGGTGATTACCTGACGGTAGAACTCGAACGTACCACTCACCAGGATCTTCCGCATCAGTTGCGCTCAGGCGTACCCGCCGCTTTTTTCTCCAATCATGCCCCGCGCGAAAACAGGACCGAAGGCATTGTAGCGTGGGTTGGGGGTAATAAACTCCGGCTCTCACTCCGTACCGACGAACTGCCGGATTGGGCACGCGATGGCAAGCTCGGCGTTGACCTGCTTTTCGATGATAATAGTTACGATGAAATGCAAAGCGCGTTGCAGCGTGCCGCAAAGCTTGAGGAAAACGCGGTTGACGGACGACTGGTCCGCGTACTCACCGGTGCTGCACAACCGGTTTTCAGCAATGAAGCGTTTGAAACAAGCATTCCTTCACTCAATCCTTCGCAACAACAAGCTGTTCAGAAAATCATGCAGGCCGAAGACCTGGCAATTGTGCACGGCCCTCCCGGTACGGGTAAAACAACTACGCTGGTACAGGCGATAAAAATGTTGGTAAAAAATGGCAACCCGCGCATACTGGTTACCGCACCCAGCAATGCAGCCGTTGATTTGTTAAGTGAACGAATGGCTGCGCAGGGATTGAATGTACTGCGTATTGGTAATCCCGCACGAGTTTCTGAACGGCTTTCTTCGCTCACATTGGATGAAAAGATGTCGGCCCATCCTTCCATGAAAGAGATCAGCCGCCTGAAAAAGCAAGCGAATGAGTTCCGCAACATGGCGCATAAATACAAAAGACAGTTTGGGAAAGCCGAACGTGAACAACGTAAAGCGTTATTTGATGAAGCCTATGCATTGCTGAAACAGGTTGACCAGACGGAACAATATATCCTGAAGGATCTGCTGGATAAAGCACAGGTGATTACAGCTACTCTTGTCGGAGCCGCAAATCCGGCTATCCGTTCATTGCGGTATGATACCGTGGTGATCGACGAAGCCGGGCAAGCGTTGGAACCTGCCTGCTGGATTCCTGTCGTTAAAACGCGCAGGCTGGTGCTGGCCGGTGATCATTGCCAGTTGCCGCCAACCGTTAAAGCTACTGTGGCCAATGGATTGGAAAAAACATTGATGGAAAAACTGGTGACCATTCATCCGTCTGCGGTGGTGATGCTGAACGAACAATACCGGATGCATGAACAAATCATGCATTACTCGTCAGCCCATTTTTACCACAATGCATTACAGGCGCACCAAAGTGTGAAGGATCACCGTCTTTTTCCCGACGATCAACCTTTGTTATTTGTGGATACGGCCGGTTGCGGTTTCGATGAAAAGCAGGACGGTACGGCCACCAGCAATCCCGAAGAAGGTGCTTTTCTTTACCGCCACCTGAATCAACTGGTGAAATCATTGTCTTCGTATGATGCGGACAATTTTCCTTCTATCGGTATTATCTCCCCTTATCGCCGGCAGGTGGAGTGGTTGCAGGATGCATTGAATCACCAGCCTGCACTTGCACCTTATCGTTCGTCGGTCACCGTTAATACCATCGACAGTTTCCAGGGCCAGGAGCGGGATATTATTTATATCAGTCTTACCCGCAGCAATACGGAAAACCGCATAGGCTTCCTTACGGATACACGCCGTATGAACGTGGCGATGACGCGGGCACGCAAAAAACTAGTGGTGATCGGCGACAGTGCCACGCTCTCACAATATCCTTTTTATGCAGGCTTTATCAATTACGCAGAAGAGCAAAACGCCTATCAGAGCGCATGGGAATTAGCAGAAGACTAATCGCTTTGCTTGTTTCCCAACTCTTCCAGGGCTATTTTTTCCAGATCGCGGTCGGCAGGTCCGGTGAGCACTTTGCCATCCATTGAATAACGGGCACCGTGACAGGGACAATCCCAGGATTGTTCGGCATTGTTCCAGTTTACATCACAATGTAAATGCGTGCAGGACGGATTGACGCCATGCAATATTCCTTTTTCATCTTTGTACAGCGCAATTTTCTGTCCTTCTTCTTTAATGAGTTTTGCCTCATCGCGGGCGAGTGCTGCCCATCCGCTTATTTTTTCACCAGAGAAAATTTTTCCGGCGAATTGTTTTACCACATCGGCATTGTGCTGAATGAAACTGACAAAACCTGCCACGGGTTTAAGTCTGTTGGGGTTGAATAATTTTGCGTAGCGATCGTCTCTACCGGTCAATAAACCCGTTAAGGTGATCGCGGCCACATTACTATAAGTCATACCGTTTCCGCCAAAGCCTGTGGCCACATAAATATTTTGCGGGTGCCCGGGAAGATGACCGATATAAGGTAGTCCGTCCGGCGATTCATAATACTGGGATGACCAGCGGTAAGTAATTTCTTTTACATTGAAATAGCGATGTACAAGGGCTTCCAGCGTTTCAAATAAATGCCGTGTATTTTCCTCGTGACCGGTTTTATGGTCTTTACCGCCCGCAATAAGGTAATGTTTTCCGTTTATTTCCTGGCACCTGAAATAATGATAGGGGTCGACCATGTCATAGCTTAAGCCGTCGGGGTAGTCCTCATCCTGTAACGTAACGGCCATTGCATAACTGCGGTAGGGTATGCACCGGAGATGAAGCAGGTTCACACCCGGCGGAATATGCGTGGCATATATCAAATCCCGGGCTTTGAAGGTGCCTGTATCTGTCGTGATCTTTAAAGGTGCTGTTTCTTCAACTCCGGTTACCCGGCAGTGTTGAACGATTGTACCGCCGGCTTTTTCAAAAGCTGCAGCTATGCCATATAAATAATCCAGGGGACTGAAGCTCGCCTGGCCGTTGACCTGTATAGCTTTTGTAAACGGAATTGGGAAAGGTATTTTAGATGTATATGTGAGATCGAGTCCTGCTGCCGCCGATGCTTTGGCGATCTCCTCCAGTTCATCTTCCTGTTCTTCATTCTGCGCATAAAGAAACGCCTGTTGTTCTTTGTAAGCGCAGGGAATGGCGAAACGATTAACACGTTCATGTATCAGCCGCAACGCTTCCTGTGCGGCTGTGGCGGTTAGTTTTGCATCTTCTTTACTGAAATTTTTCTGAATGGTGGTATAAGGTGTATCGAGTAATGTATTGAGGTGGGCAGTGGTGCCGCCGGTTGTGCCAAAACCCGGTATTTCCTTTTCCAATACGAGGCATTTTTTACCGGCTTCCTGCAGGGAAAGCGCAGTGGAAAAGCCGGTGATGCCACCGCCGACAATGATTACATCATAAATAGCCTCGGGATCAGCTTTGCTTTGAGGTGTAAAGGCGGATATATTTCCCTGCCACAAGCTGACCATCGCACCGTCGCGTGGTATCATAAATAAATGGTTGAAATGAATAGATGTAATTGACGAATCAAACGCTGTACCTTTTACCTGGCAAGAGATACCGGGTTTGCTATATCCCCAATACGTGCCGGTACTGCTTAACGACGGTTTTCCGGCTCCATGGGAAAATGATGGCTTGCCTTCAGCAGATCGGAATGTTGTTGTGAGAGTAAAGTGCTTACCACCCCTGGCAATAAGGCCGCTTTATCCAGCACGCGACGGTAAATATTGCCGGTTGTTTCATTGATCTGGTTGATGGCCTCTTTCAGCGGCACTTCATTTTTTTTAGTATAAAGAAGTTCTCTTATGTGGAACATCGGGTGCCAGCATTCGGCATTCAGCAGCTCAAATGAAGGGCGTATGGAGGTCTTGAGCAGGCTCACGATCTCTTTCCGGCAATGACGGGCCTGCACGGCCAGGTTATCCATAAAGCGGGCGAGAGCAGGATTGCTCTCACCCGTCTTTTGCTGCAACTCACGTAATCTTATCTCACGAAATCCCTGCAGCAATTGAAGTTTATATAAATCGCAAAAGGAAGTCTGATTGAGTGTCATCTTTTTAAATTAAGGTTTAGGTTGTTGATGTTGCAAATGCATCGGCGTTGAGTCCGTGCGATTGTACGGTGTGTCGGTCGACGGAATGTTTGCCGTGTCCATACGTGGACCGCTGGCTGGGTTATTGCCGGGGATGATGGAGTCCTGCGCTACTTCGTTTGAATCCCTGTTGCTGTTAGGGTTATTGTTACAGGCCCAAAGCAGGGACAGGGTGAATGCGGCCAAAAACATTTTTTTCATAAATACATGTTTTAAAAAATTATACAATCAGGCGTTGATTACTGTACCACCATTTGGGTGCAATGTTTGTCCTGTGATAAAAGCACTTTCTTCGGAGGCGAGAAATACATAGCAGGGGGCTATCTCCACCGGTTCTGCGGGTCGCCCCATCGGTACATCATCGCCGAATTCGGCCACTTTTTCTTCGTCAAAAGAGGCAGGGATCAGCGGCGTCCATACGGGTCCCGGTGCCACGGCATTGACGCGGATGCCCTGCGAAACGAGGGATTGCGACAGGCTCCTGGTAAAACCGATAATAGCGGCTTTGGTGGCGCTGTAATCCATCAGATCGGGATTGCCACGGAAGGCTGTAATAGAGGCGGTATTGATAATGGAACTGCCTTCTTTTAAATAAGGCACGGCATATTTCGCCAGGTAAAATTGTGAAAATATATTAGTGCGGAAGGTGAGTTCGAGTTGCTCTGCCGTGATGTTGGTGATATCTTTTTGCTGGAATTGCACGGCGGCATTGTTAACCAGGATATCCAGTTTTCCGAAGTGGGAAAGGGTTTGTTGTACCAGGTTTTTGCAGGCCTCTTCATTGGTGATATCGGCCGCCAGCAGCAGTGATTTGCTGCCGTACCGGTCAACGATCCCGGCTGTATGACGGGCATCTTCATGTTCATCCAGATAGGCAATGGCCACAGAGGCACCCTCCTTAGCGAAGGCAATGGCCACCGCCCGGCCAATTCCGCTGTCGCCTCCGGTGATGAGCGCTACCTTGTCTTTAAGGCGTCCCAGGCCCGGTTTATCATTGGTGTAAATGGGCTCAGGGGTCATCTTTTTTTCCGATCCTGGCTGGCGATTTTGATGTTGCGGTGGTATGACACGTTTGTCGGGCATAGATCTTTTTATTTGGTAAGCAGTTACAAAAGTCCCGCCACTCCTGCATTTCAGGGGTGCCAGCGGTTTAAGGCTTTGTGTTTTAGGAGATAAGAAAAGAGAGGAGTGCGGTACGATGACGGACTTGCCGGAGTTTTGTGGCGACCTGTTTTCCCGTACGTGTTACCGTATGCCCTCAACTACCGGGGATGAAATTTTTTAAGAAAAGTGGCGGATATTAGGTGAAAATAATACCTTTAATTTCACAGTGATGGCAGAGGTAAAATCAGGAGGTAAAACACCCCGGAAAACGCTGCTGAAAAAAAGGTGGATTGAATGTGGGAAAATTATGCATCCATCTATACCAAAAGCTGTAAATTTAGTCATTAACCCATTAATTTAATATTAATAACCATGGCAACAGTAAAGAAAGCTGCGAAAAAAGCAGCTCCAAAAAAAGCAGTAAAAAAGGCCGCTCCTAAGAAAGCCGCCAAAAAAGCAGCCGCTCCTAAAAAGGCAGCTCCTAAAAAAGCAGCCGCTCCTAAAAAAGCAGCTAAGAAAAAATCAGCCCGCAAACCAAATGCAGCTTTCATGGCTCCGCTGACTCCAAGTGCAACACTGGGAGAAGTAATCGGAACAAAAGCTCTTCCCCGTACAGAGATCATCAAAAAGATCTGGGACTACATCAAGAAAAATAATCTCCAGGACAAGAAGAACAGACGTATGATCAACGCCGATGCCAAACTGAAAGGTTTGTTCGGTAAAGACCAGGTGTCTATGTTTGACCTGGCTAAGATTGTAAGCAAGCACGTGAAATAAGCGAATAGCTTTTCAACTGATTCAAGGGTACAATACTAAGTGTTGTACCCTTTTTTTATGCTTGAATCGTCATCCCGAAGCCTCGGGAGTGAATAGGTGAATAAGTGAATAATAGCCTGTTTACTTAAAACTTACTACCTAAAAAATCACAACATAAAAAGGGAAAGCAACCAGACAACAAAAAAGGTGGTTAACCCCATAATGATGGTGGCCACGGAGTAAACCTTCAGCATTGGCCGCATATCGATAGCAGAGAATTTGCTGATCACCCAGAAATAAGCATCATTGCCATGCGACACCATCATGGAGCCGCCGCCCATGGCAAGCAGGCAAAGCAGTTTCCCATTTTCACTATCCAATCCCAATGCGCCCATCAATGGAGCCACGATCGAAGCTGCGGTAATGATGGCCACAGTAGAAGAACCCTGCGCGGTCTTCAACACAAAGGTCAGGAGAAAGGGGAACAGCAAGCCAAGACTGCTTAAGGGCAATGCTTGTTGTAAATGTTCACCGATATTGGTTGTGGCTAGTATGGCGCCAAAAGCGCCGCCTGCGCCAATGATGACGAGAATGCCGCCGGCTTTTTCTGCAGCCTCACTCATCAGCCGTCCCATTGCATGGCGGCGGCCGGTGCTGGTAGCCAGGGCTAGAGTTACGCCAATGGCTAACGCAATGACGGGTTCACCAAGTATTTTCAATACGGCATTCCCACCTTCCAATCCACTGAAAGCGCCGGCACCGATCAAAGCGATCGGTACGATGATCGGCAGAAAAGCTTTCCATGGCGCCATCGCCGGTAATTCTTCCTGTTGTTCGTCGGCAAAACTTTCTTCGTTGGCCGGCGTTTTTTTTCCCATGTAACGCGCCCATGCGCATCCGGCAACTGCTGCGGGAATAGCTACGAGTGCGCCTATAAGAATATGCATGCCCATGCTGCCGCCGATAATGCTTCCTGCTGCTGTGGCGCCCGGATGCGGGGGTATAAGACAATGGACAGCATACAGTCCCGATGCAAGGCTCACAGATAGCACGACGATGGAAACGCCGCTTCTGCGCGCGACGGAACGGTTCAGGCCACTTAATACAATATATCCGGAATCGCAGAAGATAGGCAGGCCAACAATAAAGCCGGTAATGCCCATGGCTGTTGCTGCACGTTTTTCGCCAATCAACCGGAGAATGGCCGCGGCCATCACGCGTGTGCTGCCATTGTGTTCCATAACCGAACCAAGAAGAGTGCCGAGCACAATCACCAGGCCAAGGCTTTGCATAATGTGGCCAAAACCTTTTTTCATGGTCTGGATAATATCCATCGGAGCCATTTCCACGCCGAGACCTACAACGAGACAGGCTAAAAAAAGTGCAGGGAATGCATGTACACGATAACGTACGGTCAGTACAATGATCAGGCCGATACCGGCCAGCAGGGCAAGCAATAGCTGGGCAAATGAGGCGGTCATGCCACAAGATAACGATCTGAGAGCAACTCAGACGGCCGGAAAGCCATTTTTTTGGGTACGTACCCGGAAAAATGGGATCTGGCTAAAATATTTTTCTGAAACGTTCGAAATAAGCGCGCTCCAGCATGTCGCGCTGATCGGGATGGGCAATGCTGATGAGCAGCCTGGCCCGTTGCTCCATGTTCTTGCCGTAGAGGTTTACCACGCCGTATTCGGTAACGATATAATGTACATGGCCGCGTGTGGTGACCACGCCTGCACCTGGTTTAAGTAAGGGTACGATACGTGAAATGCCTTTGCTGGTAACGGAGGGCAACGCAATAACGGGTTTGCCGCCTTCGGACAAAGAAGCGCCGCGCATGAAATCCATTTGTCCGCCGATGCCGGAGTATTGATAAATGCCGATCGAATCGGCACAGACCTGGCCGGTAAGATCTACTTCAATGGCGCTGTTGATAGCCACCGCTTTCGGATTGCGGCGTATCACGGAAGTATCGTTGACAAAAGAAACATCCATGAAAGCCACGGCCGGATTGTCGTGGACAAAATCATACACTTTGCGTGTGCCGGCGATGAAGCTTGTTACGATCTTTCCCGGATGCACTTTTTTATGTTCGTTGGTGATTACACCTTTTTCCACCAATGGCACAATTCCATCGGAAAACATTTCGGTATGAATGCCCAGACCTTTGTGATTGCCAAGCTGTGCCAGCACCGCATCGGGAATAGCACCAATGCCTGTCTGCAACGTAGAGCCGCCTTCGATTAGTCCCGCTACATGTTCGCCGATCCGCAGTGAAGCGGTATCTGCTTTTTCGGCGTAGTTCACTTCAGGAAGTGGTGATTCATCCCAGATCATCGAAGCAAACCTGGATACATGTACCTGGCCGTCGCCGTGTGTGCGCGGCATGTTGGGATTAACTTGAGCGATTACTTTTTGGGCTACCTGCACAGCACAGCGCGCCGCGTCGATAGAGGTACCCAGGGAACAATAACCATGTATATCCGGTGGCGACACCTGCACCAGCGCAACATCAAGGGGCAGGTATCCGTTGCGGAAGAGATTGGGGATTTCGCTGAGGAAAACAGGCACATAATCACCCGATTCGCTATTGACCCATTCGCGTACATTACCGGAAACAAAGAGTGAATTGAGGTAGAAGTTTTTCCGGATATGCGGATGATCCCAGTCGATATGCCCGAACGTGCTGATAGCCACGAGTTCCACATTTGTTATTTCGCCACCCCGTGCCAATAGTGCCTGCACAAGTGTAAGCGGTGTAGCGGCACTACCATGGATAAAAACGCGGTCATTGCTTTTTATATGTTGTACGGCTTCTGCGGGAGAGGAATAAACAACTGCCATGTTTCTTGTATTTGAAACGGCGAAGGTACTGTTATGAAAAAGGAGCGAAGATGATGCTTTTCAGGAAGCCGGATGATCCTGGTAAGGTAAAAGGCAAAAGGTGTAAGGCTTAAGGTATAGGATAATGTTTTACGCGAACAGCCATTTCTTTATTCATCGCTTATTTATGATGGCTTTCGGCCCTAGGGAGCTATTGACGATTGACGATTCACGATTGACGATTCACGTCCTCAATCGAAATCAAAAAGATCGCCGAGAAAGCCGCCTCTTTTTTTCTTTTGCGGATAATCTTGTTTTTTATAATCCTTTTCATGGTATCCCTGGTCTGCAGGAAAGGAGCTGGAAGAATCAGGCGCACCGGAATTATATTGAGCTGACCGTTCGATGATTTTATCAAGCTCACCTTTATCGAGCCATACACCTCTGCACTGCGGGCAGTAATCGATTTCTACGCCCTGTCTGTCGGACATTACCAGCGTTTCATTACAATTCGGACATTTCATGTGGAGATCGTTTAGAGCACGAAGTTAGTAAGGTTGTAAGTAATAAGTGTTAAGTATTAAGTAATAAGTATTAGGTAATAAGTGTTAAGCATAAAGTATAGTAGATAACAAGTGTGTAAGACCTTGGCTGTTTATTCACGATTCACTCCCGAGGCTTCGGGATGACCATTCACTATTTCACGATTTCACATTTCGTTCACGATTACTTTTAGCGTGGTTATCCTCTCCCGGGCTGTTTTTATTTTTTATTGATCGGGCGCAAGCAGGACTGGCATTGTTATTGACTTTTGGCGCTCAAACAATATTTTATGAACACCGCTAACAGAAAAACAACAGGGCTTTTTATGCCCATCCTCGCCGTCTTGTGCGTATTTACTCTTATTGCTGCCTGTTCCAAAGAAGCTGAAAATGCTGCGCAGGCAGTAGATGAAGCAACGGATTCAGCAGGCAGAATTTCACGATCGTTTGCCGTATCTGCCGGAGCAGATCAAACGATTACACTTCCCACCAATTCAGTTACGTTGAGAGCAGCCGTTACAGCCGGTACGGCAAGAACATTCAAGTGGAGCCAGGAAACCGGAGCCACCGCCACTATCAGTTCTCCCAATAGTTCTTCTACTAACGTAACAGCGTTGACAGCAGGTGAATATCGTTTTCGTCTGCAGGCAACCGACAGCCGTGGCCGCAGCGCAACGGACACGGTACATGTGAGTGTAAAAGGAACCGGTACCGCAAATGCAGCTCCGACAGTCAACGCCGGTACAGATCAAACTATTACTCTTCCCGTTAGTACCGCCACGCTCACCGGTACGGCTACTGACCGGGATGGTACTATTGCATCGTGGGCCTGGAGCCAGGCTTCGGGACCTGCCGCCACTATTCAGTCTCCTTCATCCGCTACCACAGCGATCAGCGGACTGACAACAGCAGGCACGTACGTGTTTACACTCAAAGTAACCGACAATGGCGGTGCTACTGCCAGTGCCAACACTACGGTGACAGTAAAAAGCGCCTCGGCTAGTGGAGGTGCTACCGGTAACTATGGTACGCTGCTTTACAGCACCGGTTACAACAGCACATCGGATATCATCAATGGTGCCGGTCAGCAGGGGAATGGCGGTTTGTCAACCACTGTTTACAAAGATGGTCCCGGATCTTTCCGGTCGGTTCCTGCTAATGTGTCTTCCGGCATCCGGTCTGAAGTACAGTACAGCGAATCACTGACGCCATTGGAAGGAGCAATTGAGTATGATGTGATGTATGAAAAACTTTTCCAGAACAGCGGACACAGTTTGCAGTTCCACCCCGTAACATCCGGTGGTTCTGCTTCACCAGGCCTTTGGCATGTGGATGGAAAATTCTGGCTGGTAAACTGGAAAGGTGGCAGCAATGCTTACTATCCGACCACGTTTACCATTCCCACCAACAAATGGCTGCACATGGTATTTCAATACAAGATCGGCAGTGCGGGATACATGAAATTGACGATTGATGGGGTAGTGGTGTTTGACAAAACAAACATCCAGGTAGGTGATGGTTCAGGACAATACCTGAAGGTAGGTGTGAATATGTGGCAGAACCAGGAAAGTGTTGTTTATTACGACAACCTGAAAATCTGGAAGAAATAAGCCGGTCGTTATTGGGAGCGAGCGGGGACCGTAAGGTTCCCGCTTTTTTATTCTTTAATTTCGGTTAAAATATATGTTTGGGGCGGGGTTGTTTTTTTTAGGTCTTTAAAAAAAACTATGACAATTCGTAAAGGGTTTTCTTCTACCATACTTAAATAAAGAGTAACGCTTGCTGTCTTTTCTTCAGCTTGTATAAAATACGTCACACTAGAAGTCGAAAGTTTATTTTCAAATTTAAATTCTGTCACCATTCCATCTTTCAAATAAAAAATATCCGGTAAGTCAATAGTGATGTTTTCAATATTGCCATCAAACCCAGAGAATGATACCTTACAATCCTTGTAGATTTTTTCACCGATTTGTTTTACTTGAGAATTTAGTTTTTGTATAATAGCTGTTTTAAAAGCGAACCTATCCTTGTCCCATCGAGGTTTATAAAATGTTTGCGCATTAAGACGGGAATGGATACAATTAACAATTAGACAAAAAAAAAGGATCCGAAAAATATTTACGGTTGGAAAAGGAAAAGCTGAATTGCAGAGCATAAAATAAGGCTTATATACGCCAAATTACACCATCTATTCCAAAAAAATAAGGCCCCAATAATGGAGCCTTCTTTTTTTGTGCCCGGGGTCGGACTCGAACCGACACACCTCGCGGCGGCAGATTTTGAGTCTGCTGCGTCTACCGATTTCGCCACCCGGGCTTCGGGGTTGCAATATTACGCCATTCCCTTCAATTTTCTGCACAACTATTTCTTTTCACTGGAGATTTTACCGGTCCGGGTAATAAGTGGCGGCCGTCCCGCGCAAAAGTCAGTACTTATAACTTTGTACTTACAACTTACCACTCGCAATGGTTACCCTTCGAGGATCTCAGGACCCGCAACTCGAGCCTTACACCCTAAGCCTTATGCCTTTTACCTTCCCCCTTTTACCTACCTTTGCGTCACCAAGGCTATTTTTTTGATAAAATATGCCGGTTTCATGCTTGCAAATACCAGATTTATGATCAAGATCGGACTTATTCGGGAAGGAAAAATTCCAGCGGACAACCGCGTGGCACTGACACCAGCCCAATGCAAATGGATTCTCAAAAACGCACCGGACGTAACGGTAATTGCACAATCTTCTCCCGACCGCTGCTTCAGCGACCGCGAATACGAAGCTGCCGGCGTTGAAGTACGCGATGAAGTGAGCGATTGCGATATCCTGCTTGGCATCAAAGAAGTGCCGGTAGAGAAACTGATCGCCGGTAAAACCTATCTTTTTTTCTCGCATACCCGCAAAAAACAACCGCATAATAAAAAGCTGCTGCGCACCATCCTCGATCAACGCATCCGCCTCATCGATTACGAATGCCTCGAGCACGAAGACGGGCAGCGGATTATCGGCTTCGGTTTTTTTGCCGGGGTTGTTGGCGCGCACAATGGCATGATGGCTTACGGTAACCGCACCGGTCTCTATCAACTCGAACGTGTGTACAAGCAACGCAGCTTCCGCGAACTCATCCACAGTTATTTTGGCGTACGACTACCGAATGTAAAAATTGCCGTAACCGGCTCCGGACGTGTGGCACATGGCATACTGGAAGTGATGAACCTGATGGGCATTCACGAAGTGGAACCGGACGATTACCTGAATCGCCGCTTTTCTTACCCGGTTTATACACAACTGAAGGGAGCTGATCTCTATATGCATCGCCAGACCGGCAAGTACAGCCGTGAGGCTTTCCATCATAATCCTGAACAATTCGTTTGCAAGTTCCTGCCTTACGCCGCGCAGACAGATATCCTGATGAACGGTGTGTACTGGGATAAAAATGTACCACGTCTTTTTGAGAAAACGGATGTCAATACCGATGATTTTATCATCCAGACTATCGCAGACATTACAGATGATGAAAATGGTTCGGTGCCGATCAACGCCGGTGATCAGACGATTGAAGATCCTGTATATGGTATCGATCGCGACACCTTGCAGAAAGTGCCGGCTTATACGAAAGGTTCCATCGACGTGATGGCCGTAGGCAATTTGCCCAACGAACTGCCGCGTGATGCATCGCGTTATTTCGGTGAGCAGTTGATTAAGTTTATCCTCGATGATCTGGTGAAAGGAGGTTCTCCAACGATTGATCGCGCTACAATCGCCCTCGATGGAAAATTGACGGAGACATTCAGCTACCTGAGAGATTATGCAGGAGAAGCCTGAGCCGTTTAAAGATTCAGGTAGTAAGGCCGCAGCAGGTGAATAAACTCCTGCGTATAATTGTTCGCTTCGTCACGGATCGAAAACAGTTCCTCTTGTTTGCCTGTTGAGTGCGTTGGTGAAAGCACCGCCATCAGACGAAACAGGGGATGACGTGGGCTGTTGCGAACGTGGCATTGATGAATAATATGCAGTCCGCCGGCCTTTGCGAGCTGGTATAAGTCTTCTCTTCTTTTATGGGGTAACAACACAAAAAATTTTCCCTGTTCAGTGAGTAGTGTACGTACCCGTTCTATCAGGTCTTTCAATGAAAGTTCTGCGCTATGATGTGCGAGCTGCCGCCCTTCCACTGGAGAACTTAAATCGTTCTCATAAAAAGGAGGGTTGCTGACAATGACGTCGAACAATTGGTTAAAGGGAAATGAACGCACATCATTTTCGATTACATTCATACGTTCCCGCCATGGAGAAGCAACAAAATTCTGCCGGCATTGCTCAGCCGCATTTTTGTCCAGTTCAATAGCATCGATGCGACCGCCGTGTTGTTGCGCCAGCATAAGACTTAGTAGTCCTGTGCCGGCACCAATATCCAATATGTTTTTGGGTGAAACATCGTTTTTAATATAATGGCTTGCCCAGGCGCCAAACAGGCATGCCTCGGTGGTAACCTTCATAGCGCATTGTTCCTGGTGAACGGTAAATTCTTTAAAATGGAAATAAGTGTTGGGCATGAACGTGAATGGTGAATCGTCATCCCGAAGCCTCGGGAGTGAATAGGTGAATGGGTCAATAAGTCAATGGCTACATACTTATTACCTTTTCTGAATTTTGACTTTTTACTTTTGAATTTTTACTCCCATTCCGCTCTGGCGGATGCTGCTACCGAGAGGTCGGCAAATTGCCCGGCCTGGTATTTATAATAACCCGTGATGGCAATCATGGCTGCGTTGTCGGTGCAATATTCGAACGGCGGGATATACGTTTTCCAACCCAGTTTATCACCTGTTTCCTTTAAGGCCTGGCGCAATCCGCTGTTAGCGGAAACACCACCGGCGATACACACTTCACGGATACCTGTTTCTTCAACAGCCTTTTTCATTTTATTTAATAAAATGCTGATGATGCGGTGTTGTATCGAGGCACAAAGATCGGCCAGGTTGTTTTGAATGAAAGCGGCACGCTCTTCATCCGTGGCTTTGAATTCCTCCTTGTAGAGCAGACTGGTGCCGGCATTGCGGAGAAAATAAAGAATGGATGTTTTCAATCCGCTGAAGCTGAAATTGAGTCCGGGAATGCGTGGTTCGGGAAAACTGAAGCGTTCCGGATTTCCTTCGCGTGCATATTTGTCAACCAGTGGTCCGCCAGGATAAGGCAGCCCTAGTAGTTTAGCTGATTTATCGAAAGCTTCTCCTGCCGCATCGTCAATCGTTTCCCCGATAACCTGCATGTCGAGTGGTGAATTGCAACGCACAATTTGTGTGTGGCCACCGCTCACCGTCAGGCAAAGAAAAGGGAAGGAGGGTCTTTCTTCCGGTATCAGGTTGGCCAGTACATGCGCCTGCATATGATGTACGGGTATGAGGGGAATGTTTAGCGATAAAGCCAATGATTTTGCAAATTGCGCACCTACCAGCAATGATCCGATCAACCCGGGTGCCTGTGTAAAGGCGATAGCATCGAGTTGGGAAGGTGTGCAGCCGGCTTTCTCCAGCGCCTGGTGTACTACGGGCACAATATGTTGCATGTGCGCGCGCGATGCCAGTTCGGGTACCACACCGCCATACATTTCATGCACTTTTTGTGTAGCGATGAAATTGGAAAGTATTTTACCGTCGGCACAAACGGCAGCGGCAGTTTCGTCACACGAAGATTCTATAGCCAGGAGATACATGTGGCAAAGGTACTAATTTGAAGATTTGATAATTTGAAAATGTGCTAATGAAAAGCCCATTCCCCCATCATCAAATTTTCAAATCATCAAATTAACTACTTGCTCCTGATCGCCACTACCGGGTCCATGCGGGCGGCTTGTGAGGCGGGAATAATGCCCGCCACAATGCCGACTACAACGCAGATCACGAATGTCCAGATCATGTTGTCGACGGAAATGAAAACCGGGAAATCGAGCGCTTGTGAAAGAATCTGAGCCAACACAAATACCAGGGTAAGTCCGATGAGACCGCCGATGATACAGAGAAAGGCTGATTCCAGCAGGAACTCGGTAAGGATGATGCCTTTTTTTGCACCGATCGCTTTTTTCAAACCGATCTGTGAAGTGCGCTCGCGTACCGTCACAAACATAATATTGGCGACGCCAAACAAACCAACGATCAGGCTGATGCCGCCGATAATGGCACCGCCGATATTGAGGCCCACAAAGGCTTCGCTTACGCTTTGGCTGAGATCATTGATATCGTTCAACGCGAAGTCTGCTTCCTGCGTGGGGCTTAATTTATGAATAGCACGCATAGCGCCGGTGAGCTCGTCTTTCAATGCACGGCTCGGTACATTGTCTTTGCCCTGCACAAGAATAACGGGATCGGCTTTTAATTCGTTCATGATGTTGCGCGCAAAGCGATAGGGAATGATAACGCTCTGGTCAAAATCCCATCCGCCGATCATCTGTTTACCTTGTTTCTTTATAACACCTGCTACCAGTAATTTTTTCCCACGAATGGTTACCTCACGGCCTACGGCGTAATCGGCAGCGCCAATTAATTTTTCTGCTACATCATGACCTAATACCACCACGGCACTTCCGTAATTGAATTCGGGATCGGAGAGATAGCGGCCCCAGGGAATTTCCAGTGGCTGGATATTTTCGAAATCGTCACTGACACCATAGATATTTATGTTGTTGAGCAGGGTGCCGCGGTATTCAACGTTGTCCGTTACCTGGATACGGAAAGCCACATACTTTGCATAGGAAGTCCTGTTCTTGATCTGTTGAATTTCGCCATACTTCGGAACGGGCCGGTTCACAAATTTCCACCAGGGATAATCGGGGCCACCACCCGCGGTGTAATCCCATTTATCTACATAAATAGTATTGGAACCAAGTGAATTGATTTCGTTCTGAATATTTTGTTGCAGGCTGTTAACGGTGGCAAGTACCCCAATGATGCAGAAGATACCGATTGTAATGCCGAAAAGCGACAGGAAGGTGCGCAGCTTGTTTTTCCAAAGCTCCTGGAGCGCCATGCGAAGACTGCTGGCCATAATCTCAAAGCTGCGCCTGATCATGTAACGAAATTACCGTTTGCGGCGGGAGCGCCGAAAACAAATTTTGCCGGAGGTCGTTGAGGCGGATTACCGGAAAAGAAACTTTGTTTTACCGATAACGGCATGCTTATCTGCTACGCGAATGATATAAGCACCGCGGGCAAGCGTACCCGAAGGCAGATTGAATAGGGCACGGCCAGCTCCTTTGCTCAATTGCCACTGTGCCATCTGGCGCCCTTTCATGTCGAAAATGGCCACATTAAGCTGGGAAATGGCGCCGGGAGTTTCCACTACGAGGTCTATATGATCGCCGGTAGCGGGATTGGGCTGCACGAGAATACGTGTGTCTGTTATTTCCGGATCAGGATTGACCGGTACGCATGATTGTGTAAGTGTTGCGCTGGCCGTATCGACATACACGGCGGTAAAACCTGCCGCACTGGTATCAATGATCTGGCGGATCCGGTAGCTGATAACGGCGCCTGACTGTTGCTGGTTAATTGTCTCCTGGAATTGATAAGTATGATTGGCAAGTACGGTGCCTGCGTCGGGTTGCCGTTCTGCTATTTTGGTAAAAGAATTTTCTCCGGGCAATTTCCGTTCGATCTCGTACTTCATGGCACTCACATCCTTGCTGCGCCAGTTAAGCGTGGCAGTGCAATTGCTGAAGCTCAGATCTGAATTTGCATAATCTGTAACCAATGAACCGAAAGCCTGTTTCAGATTGGGAATGCCGTAACCTGTGCGGTCGTCAGGAGAAGAAGAGCGATGACCGGATTTACGGAGCGCGTTCACAATTTTCATGTTATTGAATTCGGGAAAGCCCTGCCAGAGACAGGTGCCCATGCCGGCCATATTCGGTGCGGCGAAGGAGGTGCCGTTTCCGATCCCAACTGTATTTGACGTGGTCTGGATCATTGCCTGCCAGCCAACGGAAGCTACATCGGGTTTCACGCGGCCATCGGCAGCAGGACCATAACTCGAGCTGGGCCAGACTGCGCTGTTGGTATTAACGGCGCCTACGGCAATAACGCTGTCGCCGTCTGCGGGCGTGGCGATATAATGCCAGGAGTTGGTGCCTTCGTTGCCGGCAGAATTAAATACCAGCAGACCTTTGCGTACTGCAGTGGCGGCGCCTTTTACGATAATTGAATTACGGCCGTTCATATCGGCGTAGGTATAATTGAATTGGGCGCGGTCGAAGTCATAATAACCGAGAGAAGAAGAAATCACATCAGCGCCTACGCTGTCTGCACGCTCTGCCGCACAAACCCAGTTAAACTCTTCGATCGGATATTCGGAAGCGGCATCTTCGGTACGATACAGATGAAAAGAAGCTTTTGGTGCTTTGCCGATAAATTGCCCCGGGATGTTGGCTGCAATAGTTGACAGGCATTGCATGCCATGCACATGATCTTCCACTACGCTGGTTTCGCGGGCAACAAAATCCCAGGTGCTTAAAACCTGTCCGTTGATCCGGATGCTGTCGAAAGATCTTAAGGTTGTGTAGTTGAGAAAGCCGGCATCCAGCATAGCGATCTGCATGCCCTGACCTCTCAGGCCGATGTTGTGCAGGAACTCACCATTGTGAAGATGTATCTCGTTATAAGAACCGGTACCGTAGTCAAAATAATCTGCCTGCACGCCTTGTGTACCGAACTCGCGGCCGGCAACGGGTGTATAAGGTTGAACAGTTTCATTACGATCGACCTGTCTCATTTGTTGCCTGGCGGCAATACCCGAAACAGACTGTACAAAACTGAAACCTTGTATAGTGCTGATGGCGGCGGCATCTGTTGTTTGTATAGTTACCTGGTTCAGCCAGCGGGAAGCATTGAGCACTGTGACGTTGCTTACATTGCGGATCTGCGTAAGATAAGCCGGCGTAACAGGAAGATCGGCGCTGTCTATGGCAATACCGTAGCGTTGGCGTCTGGCAATTGCTCTGGGCGAAAGATATTGCGAAGGATTGGCCAGCGTAAAAGACGCGTTGCCCTTATTTTTTAATTGAATGGTATAACGGGTAAGCTGTGCCTTGCCGGCAGTACTGAAAAGTAAAATGAACAGCGGGCATAGCAGGAATCTGATCTTCATGATGAAGCAGGTTAGTTGTGATCGATCATCCACATTGTAACGCCAAAGCCGGTGTAAGTGGGGTTGGCCGAGCTGGAATTGTTCTGGTATTCCCAGAGATGGTATTCTCTGTAGACCAATCCGATATCGCGTGAATAGCGTTCAACGGAACGTTCTTTCGAGGCAATGCTGTAATTGGGTTGTATCGGAAGGTTATGGCTTTCGTTGATCTGTTCAACGCTCAGCACATCGGTATAAGTACGGTTGTCGTAGCTGAAATCCTGGAACGTATCGTAATAGAAATCCCAGTTTTTCATATCGTCGTCGACGCTGAAAGAATAATAACCACCATAAGGATTGGTGGGAAGATAGCGGTTGCCTTTCCAGCTGAAACCTTCGCGGAGTGGCACGTGCAGCTTGATCACGCGCTGGTTGTCGTCGGTGATTTCGGTCTGATCGCCAAGTGTGGTCACCATAAAAGAACCGTTGGGGGTCCAGGGTTGTGTACCGTTCTTATCGCGTATATAGCGGAATACGCGGTAGGAAGGGCGGCCAAGGTTATCGGTGATCTGTGCATCCACAACTTGTTTTACCTGGTAGCTGTGGATTTCCACGTCGCGGTTGAGATTGGTAAAAACGGTAGAGTCGAGCCGGTAAATGATATAACGACCTGGTTCCAGCGGAAGATATTCGCTCATAGCGGGTGCGGTAAAATCTTCGTCCTTATTGGAGCAGGCGCTGAATCCGATGGTCAGGAGCAGCGCAAAGGTGGCGATAAGTGTTTGCAGTAGTCTGCGAAAGGGTGAATTTGTCACGGATCGAACTTTTTTAATAAGACAACCGGAAGGACCAAATTGTGGCCTGCCGCGATAAAACTACAAACAAAAACCCGTACGTGGAAGCGGTGGCGGTCAGATGGTTCTGCGGCCGGCATGAATGTGTCCGCCTGCGATTACGTCGTCGCCTTCATAGAAAACCGCGCTTTGTCCGGGAGCAATGCCTTTGGCCGCTTCGTAAAAGCGTACGTTGACGGTATTGTTTTCCCCGGGATAAAGGTTGGACAGACCGCCTTTGTCTTTGTAGCGGATCTTGGTAACAGCTTCCATGCCAGGCGTTAGGGTATCGTATTTAATCAGGTTGAGTTTGCCGACGGTCATTTCATCCTGCTCGAGATCGGTTTCGTCGCCGAGTACTACTGTATTGGTATCGGGGTCGATACGTGTTACGAAAACAGGACGGCCGAGCGCGATATCGAGACCTTTGCGTTGTCCGATGGTATAGAACGGGTAACCTTTGTGCTGTCCCAGGATTTTGCCGGTTTTGTCGACAAAGTTGCCGCCGTTTACGCGGTCTTCGAGCCCGTCCACGCGACGTTTGAGGAAACCGCGGTAATCGTTATCGGGTACGAAACAAATTTCGTAGCTCTCACTTTTTTTGGCGAGTTCAGGATAGCCATAATCCAGCGCCATCTGGCGGATCTCGGTTTTCTGGTAGGGGCCGAGGGGCAGGAGGGTGCGGCTGAGCAGGTCCTGCTGCAGACCCCAGAGAACGTAACTTTGATCTTTGGTATCGTCAACAGCTTTGCTGATAACAAAGCGGCCGTTGTCGTGCTGGCGGATTTTGGCGTAATGGCCGGTGGCGATGAAATCGCAACCGAGGGCGTCAGCTCTTTTGAGGAGTGCGCGCCACTTGATATGGGTGTTGCAGAGAACGCAGGGGTTGGGAGTGCGGCCTGCCATGTATTCATCTACGAAATTTTCCACAACAAAGCCTCCGAATTCCTCCCGGATATCGAAAATATAATGGGCAAAGCCGTGCTCCACGGCGGCCTGTCTGGCGTCGTTGAAACTGTCAACGTTGCAGCAGCCGGTTTCTTTTTTGCCGCCGCCGCTGCCGGTATAATCCCAGGTTTTCATGGTGATGCCGACTACTTCATAGCCCTGGTCGTTGAGCATGAGTGCGGTGACGGTGCTATCGATACCGCCGCTCATGGCTACCAGTACTTTTCCCTTTCTGCTCATGATTGAAAAATTTGCAAGCCGCAAAGATACGATGAAAAAGGAGATGTGGTCAGCGGAAGTTTAAGGGTTGATAAGGAATACAATGAAAGAAAAATACTTCATTCCGAGCGTTTTTTACCCTTGGAATCGGCCTCCCGGATGTGCGATATTGCACTAAGAAACGGCGGTTGGCCCCTGTATCTGCTGATCTCTGTCGTGGAAGGTGGCTTGTAAGCAGAATATAAGTACTAACTTGCCGTTTCTTTTCTAGTTTAGCAATATAATAACACGACATTAAAATACTGAGTACTATGATTAAGTTACAGATTATCGGAAATCTCGGAAGAGATTGCGTGGTAAACACGGTTAATGGCAAGAATGTGATCAATTTTACCGTAGCGCATACGGAGAAATATAAAGATGGCCAGGGCAATAACCAGGAACGTACGACCTGGGTAGACTGTGCCTGGTGGACGGACAGAACGGCGGTGGCGCAGTACCTGACTAAGGGCAAGCAGGTATATGCTGAGGGGCAGCCGGAAGTACGTACGTTCACGAAGAATGACGGAACGAACGGTGCGTCTCTTACGATGCGTGTAAGAGAAGTGCAATTGTTGGGCGGGCGTGGTGAAGGTGGTCCTGCTCCTTCATCGGGAGGTTACAACAGCAGCGGTAATCAGACGGCAGCCTCAGGTGCGGGTACTATGTCGGCGAATGATGTGACAGAGCCGATGGATGATCTTCCATTCTGATAAGAATGTATAAAACATAAGATAGTAATAGAACGCCCCCTTCCTCCGTGAGGGGCTTTTCTATGCCTGGAAGTGAAGAAGCGGAAAACAGAAAAACCAGCTGATAGACGAAGGCTGCGTATGCTGACTGTGATCGGGGCGGCGATCATGGAAAGGGGAAGCAGAAGAGGGTGGATGGTTTTTCTGAAAATAGCTCCCGTTGTGGTAACACTGGCAGACGTGCCGGCGAAGAAGAAGGGGATGTAAATCCTTGGGGGCATAAAGGGGTATGGGGGAGAACTGGGGAAATACTGGTAAAGGGGATACGCTTTTACTGATGACCGGTTAAATAAAAAGATGAAGGATTTGAGAAAATCCAGGGAAATGTCGTGCCCTGCACTCAAAAAAAACATCTGCTCCCGGCTATTGTTGCGGCGAAAAGAATGGCGCTGCGACAACCAAACCGGTAACCAAGCACTGCCCGCATCTCGTTCACCACCGCTCACCCTGATCGTTTCTCGCCTTCCGCTTATATTTGCGGCATGCCTGAACAAGTTTTCGTCTACGAACAGTTACTTGCCTTTACCAAAAATGTGTTCCTTAAGATCGGATGCCCGTCCGCACAAGCCGACACCGCCGCCCGCGTTCTCCTGTCCGCCGACATGCGTGGCGTGGATTCCCACGGAGTCGCCCGCCTGAGCGGATACGTAAGACTATGGGAAGTGAAACGGGTAAATGCCATTCCCGATATCAAGATCATCCACGAGTCTCCCTCCACAGCAGTCGTCGATGGCGACAGCGGACTCGGACTGGTTGTAGCACCGTATGCCATGAACGTAGCCATCGAAAAAGCAAAACAGGCAGGCACCGGCTGGGTAAGCGTACAAAACAGCAATCACTTTGGTATCGCCGCCTGCCACGCCATGATGGCGCTGGACAACGACATGATTGGTATCGCCATGACCAATGCAAGCCCACTCGTAGCACCAACTTTTTCGATAGACAAAATGCTTGGCACCAACCCGATTTGCGTAGCAGTGCCCGCCGGCACCGAACCTCCCTTCGTTGCCGATCTCGCCACTACCACCGCAGCAAACGGTAAACTCGAAATATTGCAACGCAAAAGCCAGCCCACACCTTCCGGATGGGTGCAGGATAAAGACGGCCAGCCTTCAACCGATCCGCATATCCTGAAACAGGGCGGCGCATTACTCCCCCTCGGCGGTGATCGCGAACACGGCAGTCATAAAGGATATGCGCTGGGTGCTGTCGTCGATATCTTCTCTGCTTTATTGAGCGGCGCTAATTACGCACCCTGGGTGCCCCCGTTCCCCGCATACGTTCCCATGCCGGCTCAACAACCCGGTAAAGGCATCGGCCACTTTTTCGGCGCTATGCGCATCGACGCCTTCCGCACGGCAGAAGATTTCAAACAACACATGGATAACTGGATCAAAGGTTTCAGAAACGCCCGCACCTCCGATCCTACGCTCAACGTACTCATCCCCGGCGATCCCGAACGTGAAATGGAAGCACACCGCGTTCAACACGGAATTCCCCTGTTGGAATCCGTTGTGGAGGATCTCGACAAACTTGCCGGTAATATGGGACTTACTCGTCTGAGTAATTCTTAAATACTTACGCTCGTGCGGTATAGAAAAAGGTTGCGCCAAAAAATGCAGCATCCTTATCTTTGCAACCACATTTTTTTTATTCCAGTTAAAATCAAGGGAGGGGGGAACAAATGAAAGTAATGAAGTTTGGTGGCACCAGTGTGGGCAGACCTGAACGTATGCACCATATAGCATCGCTGGTGACCAAAGAAACAGAACCAACTATCGTCGTATTATCTGCGCTATCCGGCACTACCAACGCACTGGTGGAAATCGGAAACAACATCGCACGCGGTGACCGCGAGGGCGCTCGTGAAACGATCGCTAAACTTGAAGCACATTACCGCTCTTTCGTAAGCGAACTCGTAAAGTCGGATGACGCTGTTGCCAAGGCGCAGCAGATCATCAATGATCATTTCGAATTCCTTACCATCATTCTGCGCATCTCATTCAGCGAAGCACTTAGCAAAGACATTCTCGCACAAGGTGAACTGCTTTCTACTAAACTTTTTTCCGTTTATCTCGAAGAGCAGGGTATTCCCCATACGCTGCTGCCTGCACTCGAGTTCATGACCATTGACAGTTACGACGAACCACAGATCGGTAGCATCAAAGTCAAACTGAGCCAGCAACTGGAGCAACATAAAGACAAAAAACTTTTCATTACGCAAGGTTATATCTGCCGCAATGCAAAAGGAGAAGTGGACAATCTTAAACGCGGAGGCAGTGATTACTCCGCATCACTCATCGCCGCAGCTATCAATGCTTCTGCCTGTGAAATATGGACAGATATCGATGGTATGCACAACAACGATCCCCGTATTGTAAAAAAGACAGTACCCGTTGAGCAACTCAGTTTTGAAGAAGCGGCCGAGCTGGCTTATTTCGGAGCAAAAATTTTACACCCCGCATCTATCTGGCCGGCACAGCAGTACAGCATTCCCGTGAAACTGCTCAACACGATGCAGCCCGATGCAAAAGGCACACTGATTACCGCCAATGCTGCAAGCGTAGGGGTTAAAGCCGTTGCCGCGAAAGATAATATCATCGCCATCCGCATCAAGAGCAGCCGGATGTTACTCGCTTACGGTTTCCTGCGGAAAATTTTTGAAGTATTTGAAAAATACCGCACACCCATCGATATGATCACCACATCGGAAGTGGCCGTTTCCGTTACCATCGACAGTTCAGCCTTCCTGAAGGATATCATCAAAGAACTCGAACCTTTCGGATCGGTAGAGGTCGACGAAGGACAATCGATCATTTCAGTGGTAGGTAATGAGATTTCTCAAACAGCTGATATTGTTAAACGGCTTTTCGGCTCCATCCTCAACATACCGATCCGTATGGTGTCTTACGGCGGAAGCCCGCACAATATTTCATTACTGGTGCCCGCAGCTCAAAAAGACCAGATATTGCAACAGCTGAATAAGGGAATGTTTGGACTGGAGTGAGTCAATAAGTGAATGGTCAATCGGTGAACAAGTCATCCCCGCAGTTCCGGGCTGTTCACTTAAAAACTTATAACTCAATAAATGTCGAATGTTATTTACTGCATAAGTGGGTTGGGGGCCGATGAGAAAATTTTCTCACGGCTCGAACTTAGCGGGTACCAACTCGTACATATTCCGTGGCTGAAACCTCAAAGCCACGAATCCCTGGAAAATTATGCAGGCCGCATGAAACAGATTATCGATGATCCCTCACCGGTCCTTATGGGCGTATCTTTTGGCGGAATGATGGCTATCGAAATTTCCAGGCAGCTACCCGAGTGCCGCCTAGTACTCGTTTCCAGTGTCAAAACAAGACCCGAACTTCCCCTGTGGATGCGCGTATCGGGCCGTCTGCGCCTGAACAGGCTGATGCCACTGGGCTCCTGGACCAAATCTAGCCTCGCTGAAAAAATGAACAACAACCGTCTGGGCGTTTCTTCACCCGAAGAAGCCGCGCTGGCCAGAGATTATAGAAAAAAAGCCGATCCGGCTTATGTAAATTGGGCTATCGATCGCATCGTTAACTGGCGATCCGGTATTTTGCCGCCTCACAGGTTCCTTCATGTCCATGGAGATGCCGATAAAATCTTTCCTGTCAGCAGGATAAAGAGTGTGGAGGTCGTACCGGGAGCTACGCACATGATGATCTATAACCGGGCCGCCGAAGTATCGGCATTGATACAAGGATGGCTCCAAACCAACTGCTGATGCGAATTATTTTGCTGGTGATTACCTGCTCGGTCCTGCATTTTATGGCCGGAGCGCAGTCCGTTATTAAAGGACATGTTGTCAATGCTGAAACCGGCGTTCCTGTACCCGGAAGCAGTGTGTTTATTTCCAACACCGCCAGGGGAACGGTAAGCTCCAGTGACGGTTCTTTTTACCTTGATAAAATTCCAGAAAGCTCCCAACTCCAACTCGTTATCTCTTCCATCGGATACCATACCAGAGTGTATAATGTCAACAGCAACCAGCTACCGATGGATATCAAAGCTGAATTGTTGCCGAAAGTGGACGAACTGGATAATGTTATTATCGAAGCATACGAAGCCGAAACCTGGGATAAATGGGGGAAGCTTTTTCTGGAAAATTTCCTCGGATACTCCATCAATGCGCGCTATTGCCGCATCATGAATACGGAAGATATCCGTTTCCGGTATTATAAGAAAACGAAGCGCCTGGAGGCGATCGCCGATAAACCACTGATCATCGAAAACCGGGCATTGGGCTATCGGATTCAATACCAAATGGAACAATTTGAAGTAAAGTTCGATGAGAAGTCTTCCTTTTTCGCCGGCTACACATTGTTCCAGGAACTGAGTACCAAAACAAAAAAACGTTGGATCAATGCCCGCGAAAAAGCGTATTACGGCTCAATGAAACATTTCCTGCAGGCATTGTATAATAATAGCCTGGAGGAAGCAGGTTTCCAGGTACGCCGGATGAGAAGAGTGCCTAACAAAGAGAAGGAACGCGTGAGAGCTTTGTGGCGTAAGGGGGCTATAACTGGCAATATCTTCGAAGGCGCAACGGTGAGAATTACAACTGTTAAACAGGGTGCAGGCGTTGCAGATACGCTTCAGGTAAACGATGTCAATCACCCCGATTCATTAGCCTATTACCGCGGTGTATTACGCCAGAATGATTTTATGGATGAATACGAACGTCACACACTTACTGCGGATAGTTTAATCCTTTCAAACACACCGCCTCATAAAACTTTCTGGTTTCCCGATTACATCGAAGTGACTTATAAATACGGACTGGAATCACAGGCCTACCTGGATTTTTACCGGGAAACCCGGAAACCTTATTATCAACGGTCTCTTGTCTTCCTGGCCGATAAAAAGTCACCCATGTATTTTGATCGCAGCGGTAACTACTGGCCTGTACAGAATATTTATACCAGCGCCTGGTGGGGATTTATGGAGAGAATCTGCAATATGCTGCCTATAGAATATGTTCCCGAATCGAAGAACACGAAGTGAGAATTTAAGGCGTAAGGTATAAGGCCCGACACTTCGGGCTAAGGTATAAGGCCCGACACTTCGGGCTAAGGTTAAACAGCCGTTATAAGTTTAAGTATTAAGTCAAACAGCGTAGCTCCCTGAGGCCGATACTTCGGCCTCTCGAAGGGGAAATCACAAGGCCACTTATTGACGATTCAAGATTCACGATTGACGATTCACTCCTCACTATCCGAGTTAATCGTGTAAATTGCTACAGCTCCACCCGTAGCTGAACCTGCACCTCCGGCAAACGGACCACGGATCACTTTGATCATTGCTACGTCCGTAATCGGAATACCTGTAAGCATACCCGGATTTATGGGGATCTCATTTAAAAATATAGAAGCTCTGGCGCCACGTATGTACGGCACGCGTAGAAAGTCATCTCCTTTCTTGAGCGTGAGGTTGGGTACCCTGCCCTCCAGGAAGTCCAGGATATTTATAAATCCCTGACTGCCTGCCGATACTTTCGGATCCATCATATCGAAAAAAGTACCGTCTGCACTGGCAAATAAACCACGGCAATAAGCCCGGTTTAATTCCTCACTTCTGGTAAGCGCCCGCTCCTGTTTCTGCGCTTCAGCAGTCATAAACAGACCGCAGGCCATCACAATAAGTAACGCTCTTTTCATGTGTTGAGATTTAGTATCAATTTACAAAATTTTGTCTTAGCAGGGTGTTAAACCCCAACACAGGATGCGTGGGGAGCAGGGTTTACACAAACAGGCAAAAAAAAGCCCGTTTCTAAGAAACGGGCTTGATAATCAGATAACAAGGAGCGCATCGCCATAACTGAAGAAGCGATATTTATCCTTGATGGCTTTTTTATAGGCTTCCATCGCCAACTCATAACCGGCAAATGCACAGGTCATGATCAGCAGGCTCGTCTTTGGCAGGTGAAAGTTAGTCACCAGCGAATCCGCGATGTTGAATTCGTAAGGCGGATGAATAAACATATTGGTCCATCCTTCAGAAGGCTTCAACAATTTCTGCGCCGTAAAAGAGGACTCCATTGCACGCATGGTAGTTGTGCCGATCGAGCAGATACGATGACCATATTCTTTCGCACGGTTAACGATCTTGCACGAAGCCTCATCGATGCGGTAATATTCCGCATCCATTTTATGCTTGCTCAGGTCTTCCACTTCAATGGGACGGAACGTACCCAGACCCGTATGCAATGTTACTTCCGCAAAACGCACACCTTTGATCTCGAGACGCTTGATCAGCTCGCGGCTGAAGTGCAGACCGGCAGTAGGAGCCGCTACCGCACCTTCATGCTTCGCATATACAGTTTGATAGCGCTCTTTATCTTCCTCGTCGGGTTTGCGCTTGATGTATTTGGGCAGGGGCGTTTCACCCAGTTTTTCCAGTTGTGCGCGGAACTCTTCCTCACTGCCGTCCCACAGGAAACGGATAGTACGTCCACGGCTGGTGGTGTTGTCGATTACTTCTGCCACCAGGTCTTCCTGGTCGCCAAAATAAAGCTTGTTGCCAACGCGTATTTTACGGGCCGGGTCAACAATGACATCCCACAGGCGGTTGGGCTTGTTCAGCTCGCGCAGCAGGAATACTTCGATCTTAGCACCTGTTTTTTCCTTACGGCCATACATACGCGCAGGAAACACTTTGGTGTTGTTTACCACAAATACATCCTTGTCATCGAAATAATCAAGGATATCCCGGAAGTGCTTGTTTTCGATCTGGCCGGTATGACGGTGAACAACCATCATACGGGCGTCCTCACGTTTTTTAGCCGGATTTTGCGCAATAAGGTTTAAAGGAAGGTCAAAACGAAATTGTGAAAGCTTCATGCGTTAATAAGTGTATTTAGGTGTCTGACGACGCAGACCGGCGCAGGCAGGGAATGGACTTCACAATGACCGCTACCCAACGGTAGCCGGGACAGAAAGGCAATCCCCGGTCTTACGGCACCGGGCCTTGTCTGAGTATACCGTTAACGGGATATACCGAAAGTGTGCAAAGTTACTAAATTTAGCGACTAAAGAAGCCAGTTTTTTTCCGGTAACATTTTTGCCCTCAATTTGTTGATTATTAAAGAATGGTATAAAACTGCCAGTCAGCCCGTTGCCTCATGCCCTGGCTTTTTTTATGTCTTTTTTCTCGAAACGCATCTTACTTTTACGATCTACCAAAAGCCTCCGTATGTATTTGAAACGAGCCTTGTTTTGTCTGTTGTTGTGTTTTATTGGTACCCTTGGTTTTTCTCAAACAGTAAAGCCCGATAAATATCCCAGCCTCCTGTGGGAGATCAGTGGTAACGGAATGAAGAAAACATCTTACCTCTTTGGTACGATGCACGTCAGCAGCAAACTGGCTTTCAATCTTTCCGACTCTTTTTATCTCGGCATCCGTAATGCCGATGTGGTGGCCCTCGAAACCAATCCCGAGTCCTGGCAGGAAGACATGAGCCGCTACGATCTCAGCCAGTCCGATTATCTCGGTATGATGGGCAGCAGCAGCGGCAGTGGCTTCAACGATTATCTCCGGCAGAGCTCACTGAGTTTTGAGAAATACGAAAAATCTATTCAACAGATACTTTCCAGCTCACCCTCCGTGATCAATAACCTGCTCTACCGTTCCTATGGCGATCGCTCCAGTGATTTTGAAGAGGATACTTACCTCGATATGCATATCTACCAGTGCGGTAAGAAATGGGGAAAAAGAGTAGCCGGCGTTGAATCCTACGCCGAAAGCATGCGCCTCATGATGGAAGCTTACAAGGACGCCGCAAAAGAGAAAAATAATCGCAAGTCACGCAGCTACGATTACGATGACGCGTTTTCTTCCGGCAAATTGCAGGATGCCTACAGAAGCGGCAATCTCGATCTCCTCGATACCATCAATAAAGTCAACAGCCAGTCCGAAGCATTCGATGAAAAATTCCTGTACCGCCGCAACGAGATACAGGCCGATAATATCGATTCCATTTTACGTACCAACGCTTCATTGTTTGTAGGTGTAGGTGCAGCACATCTTCCGGGTCAGCGAGGCGTTATCGAATTACTCCGCCGCAAAGGCTATACACTCCGGCCCGTTAAGATGGGCGCACGCAACAGCGACTTCAAAGCCAGCGTGGAAAAGATCCGCGTACCCGTTACCTTCACTACACAGTTTGCACCCGACAGCTTCTACCGCGTAGACGTACCCGGTAAGTTATACGAAGCCGAGACCAGCCGTGGCGACAATTTCCGCCAGTTCGCTGATATGGCCAATGGCAGTTACTATGTAGTTACACGTGTTCCCTACAGCCCGTGGCTTTGGGGCCATTCCCTGGAAACCGTACAGCAGAAGATCGACAGCATGTTGTATGAAAATATTCCCGGCCGCATCCTGGAACGATCCTCCGGCCGGCTCAATGGTTACAGGCATATCGACGTTTCCAACAAAACACGCCGCGGTGATGTACAACGCTACCGCATTTTCATTACACCGTTTGAGCTCGTGTTCTTCAAAATGAGCGGCAACGCCGATTATGTGCAGAAGGGTACAGAAGCCGATCGTTTCTTCAACAGCATTCAATTCCGTAACTACAAATCCGCTAATAATAGCTGGGTGCAATACACGCCTCCAACCGGTGGTTTTACCGCCACATTTCCGCATACGCCACATGTAAAGCCAAACGCCACATGGTTCTTCGACGCGGAAGATTCTGCTACACAAACGAATTACCGCGTTATCCGGATGGATATCCATAACCTCAATTTCGCGGAACAGGATACTTTTGATCTTGGGTTGATGGAAGAAAGCTTTGCCACCTCCAAATTCATCGACAGCCAGGTCAATCGCCGGCAGTTTAACTACCAGGGATACCCCGCACTTGATGTGCAATACCGCGATATGCAAGGCGGCGTACTGAAAACACGTTACCTGATCAAAGGCCCGCATTATTATATGATCCTTGCAAGGGGCAAAAAGGATCATCCGCGCCTGCAGCAGTTCCTCGAGTCGTTCCAGATCAAACCATTGTTATACACAGCCGCTACCGAACGCGTCGACACTAATCTGTATTATCGCGTGAAGTCGCCCGTTTTCCCCGAGCAGAAAAAAGAAAAACTGGAATTGATCAATGTGCTCAAAAATTATGCGCGCGAGGTGGACGAGTCGGAAGAGAATCAATTGGAGGAAGGCATGTCGAGAGTGAACACCATCGCCAGCGACAGCACGGGCGAAAAGATCCTCGTTATTTTTTCCAAAACACAGCGCTATTATTATACACCGGATAGCAGCCGCCTCGAAGACGAATACGATCTGAGCAAAGGACTCGACAGCAGCTGGATCGTCCGTTACAAACAACAACAGAAGCTTGCCAATGGCATGAAGTCGCTCGAGATACATCTTTCTGATTCCGGCAGCAGCCGCATGCTGCGCCGTAAAGCTTTTATCGGCAATGGTGTTTCTTTTGTCCTTGCTGCCGAAACGGATACCTTACAGGCAAGCTCATTTATCCGCAGCTTCTTCGATACATTTACGCCCGCCGATACACTCAAAGGATTCAATCCTTATGAGAAAAAAGGAAAATATTTTTTCGAAGATTTTTTCAGCGAGGACAGTATCCGCCGCAAACGCGCATTGAAAAAAGTGGATGAGGTGAAATTGTTTGAAGAAGATATTCCCAACATCCGCCGCGCGCTGGCCGGCCTCAACTGGAAAGACAAAAGGTACCTCGATACCAAAAAATCCTTCATCGGTTCGCTGGGTAATATCCAGACCAGACCGGCTACGGATTTCCTGGTCGAATTGTATATGGCAGCAGGCGATACACTCGACTTGCAACAGGCCATACTTTCCGCCATGGTCGATCAGAAAACAACTTATTCGTTTAAAAAATTCAGGGATATTATCGTAGCCGATCCTCCCGTATTGATGGCCTCCGCCAACGAAGATTATAGTCCATATATGAACTATGACGTTCGCCGGAATTTGTCAAAATACAGCCGTTTGTCTGACGCATTGGTAAAAAAATACCTGCGGGGTGATTCGGGGTCCTTTCTCAGCGATGTCACCGACTCCATTCAACTGGCCAGAACCATTCTTCCCGATCTGCTGCCCTTGCTCAATCTTGATGATTACGAGAAACCCGTTATGTCAATCCTCCGTGAAATGGTTGACAGCAACATGGTGAAGGCAAAGGAGTATAAAGAATATATGCCCAAGTTTTTGCTCAAGGCCCGCCAGGAAGTTAAACGCCAGGCTATACAGGATCAGCAGAAAGCCATCCGCCAGGTGGAACAGGGAAAAGAGGAAGCTGCAATCGAAGAAACCGGTCTCGCTGCACGCGTCAACGTCGATTATGGCAACGAGAAACTCGAACTCTACGCCACTTTGCTGCTGCCGTATTGGGATAAAAATGCGCAAGTACCCAAGCTGTTCGATCAGATGCTGCGGTCTTCCAATTCACGCGTGCGTTATAATACTTTGCTGCAATTGATCCGCAACAACAAACCTTACCCGGATTCATTGGTGAAAAAGTTTGCAGACGATGAATTGTTTGCTTATGAATTCTACAGGGATCTCCGTGAGATAAAAAAAGAAGCCGCTGTGTTCCCGGCAACATCTTTCGATAAAGTAAAACTCGCAAAAAGCAGACTGATCATGGACAACAGTTCGGAGCTGCCGGATTCCATCGCTTACATCGATAAACTGCCCATGAAAATCAGTGGCCGGGAAACCGAGGTTTATTTCTTCCGCTACAGGGCCAAGAAAGATGATTTCGGCTGGAAGCTGGCGATTGTTGGTCCGATGATCAAAGACAGCCTTCATTTCGATGAGTACACCATTCAAAAAGAGACCGACGATTGGGCCGACTTTACGGAAATGACCGCTACCAAGTTGAAGAATGAATCGGAAGAACCCGTGGCGGCACAATTGAAAAAACAATTACGCAAACTGGAATATTCGCTTCGCAAAAGCGCAGAATTTTTCTATGGACGTTCAGATCTGGACATGGGGTATTTGCGCTCGATGATGCCGGAAGATGATTGATCAGATAGCAGGCAGGCCTTTGGGGATGGAAGCGATCAGTTGACGCGTATACGGAGATTGCGGTGAAAGATAAACCTCATCCGCCTGACCGATCTCTTCTATTCTTCCACGGTTCATGACCAGTATCCGGTCGCTGATATAACGCACCACCGACAGATCATGTGAGATGAAGATCACGGTGAAACCATATTCTTTTTTCAGATCGTTGAGGAGGTTCAATACCTGCGCTTGTACACTCACGTCGAGTGCCGAAACGGATTCATCACAAATAATAAAAGAAGGATTCAATCCCAACGCACGCGCGATCACGATGCGTTGACGTTGCCCGCCGGAAAATTCATGCGGATAGCGGTTGTAATGTTCAGCTTTCAGGTTCACCTTTTCCAGCAGATCGATCACTTTGTCGCGCCGGTCTTTATCATTTTTACCAATGCCGTGCACACGCATCGGTTCGGCAATGGCACTGCCGATCGTCAGGCGTGGATTGAGAGAAGAGTACGGGTCCTGGAAAATGATCTGGATATCGCGTCGCATACTTTGCAGGGATTTACCGGAACGCGCGGTGAGTTCTTCACCGTTGTAAAATATTTTGCCGGAAGTAGGTTCTATCAACCGCAGCAGCGTGCGACCCAATGTTGTTTTGCCGCAGCCGCTTTCGCCAACCAGTCCCAGCGTTTCTCCCTTGTATACATCAAAGCTTACTTCATCCACTGCGCGGGTAAACTGCAATGGTTTGCCCCAGAATGATTTCTTGATGGTAAACCAGACGGAAAGGTCTTCTACTTTCAGTAAAGGTTCTTGTGCAGCAGCTTTTTTTTCGGGTAAATTATCAATGGCTACTGGTTGCGGCTGTTTTTCAGTTCCCATAAAATCACTCACCACCGGCAATCGTTTGCCTCGGGGATGGTTCACCGGACGGCAGGCCAGCAATGCCTTTGTATAAGGATGGGAGGGGTTGGTAAACAATTCGCGCACCGGACCACTCTCTACAATTTCTCCGCGATACATCACGGCTGCACGATCAGCCACTTCTGCCACCACGCCAAGATCGTGGGTGATGAAAATAACGCCCATGCCCGATTCCTGTTGCAATTCGCGGATCAGCTGCAGGATCGTTTTCTGAACGGTCACATCCAGCGCTGTAGTAGGCTCATCGCAGATCAGCAGTGAAGGGTGACAACACATCGCCATTGCGATCATCACCCGTTGTTTTTGCCCGCCGCTGAGCTGGTGCGGATAACGGTCGTAGATAGCCGCGGGATTCGGAAGTTTCACCCGCCCGAACCAGTAAAGTGTTTGGTCGCGCGCTTCCTGTGCGGAAAGTTTTTTATGTAAACACAATGCTTCAGCTACCTGTTGCCCACAGGTATACACCGGATTGAGCGAACTCATCGGTTCCTGGAAGATCATGCTGATATGGTTTCCGCGTAATTGCTGCATGGCAGCGGGAGATTCTTTCAGCAGATCCGTTTGTTTTTCTCCATCAGGCGAATAAAATATCTGACCCTGTTTAAAGAGGGCAGGAGGAGTGGGCAACAAACGAAGAATGGAAAGCGAGGTGACCGATTTGCCGGATCCTGATTCGCCCACCAATGCGAGGATTTCACCGCGGTTAACTGTCAGCGATACCTGCCGCAATGCCGGTATTTCTCCCTGCTCGCCGGAAAAATGTATGGTCAGATCCTGTATATCGAGCAAGGGCTTCATGCAATGATCAGGGCGTAACGATTTTTATGTTCACCCGCTTTTGCGGAACGGGATAGTACGCCATGCAAACAGCACAATCCTGTTGTTTGGCAGTGTCTATTTTGAAGTAAAATTCTTTTGCGCCATCGGTTGCAGCATTGGCTTTGTTAAATCCGCAGGGATTGCCAAGGGCAAATACGTTGGTGTAGGATTTGCCGGTGGTCTCGTCTGTCCAGTTGGCCTGGAACAGCGCAGTATCTACTTTTTCATCCAGTACCTTAATGGTAATGTTGGAACAAATGCCCGCTACTTCCACGCGGCCTTTGTAAACTTTATCAGCACCGGCCTTTTTTTTACCGCAGCCATTCTGGGCTGAAGCGATTGCCAGGGTTGCTGACAGTACGAGGAGGAGTTTCATGGTATGTGTTTTTTGAAGTGTTACGGTCAAAAACGCAAATGTCGTACCGTAAGCCCGTCGTTGATCAGTTGTTTCAATGAATCGATGCCAACTTTCAGATGGGTCTCTACGTAACTACCGGTTACTTTTTTGTCACTTTCTTCTGTTTTTACCCCTTCCGGTACCATTGGCTGATCACTTACCAGCAGCAGTGCTCCGGTAGGAATTTTGTTGTAAAAACCAACGGTGAAAATAGTGGCAGTTTCCATGTCGATCGCATAGGCACGGATTTGCTGCAGGTATTCTTTGAATTCCTCATCATGCTCCCATACACGGCGGTTGGTGGTATACACGGTGCCTGTCCAGTAATCTACGGAGTAATCGCGGATGGTGGTCGACACGGCTTTCTGCAAGGCGAAGGCCGGCATGGCAGGCACTTCGGCAGGGAAGTAGTCATTCGAGGTACCTTCACCGCGGATAGCTGCGATCGGCAAAATGAGATCACCGATCTTGTTGCGTTTTTTCAACCCACCGCATTTACCTAAGAATAATACAGCACTGGGCTCGATAGCACTCAGCAGGTCCATGATTGTTGCGGCACCGGGACTACCCATGCCAAAATTGATGATCGTGATATTGTCGGCCGTAGCGCACTGCATGGGACGGCCTTCTCCGATAACTTCCACCCCGTTCCAATCGGCAAACATTTTTACATAGTTACTGAAGTTGGTCAGGAGAATATATTTTCCAAAGTTCTCCAACTTCTCGCCGGTATAGCGAGGAAGCCAGTTATTGACGATCTCTTCTTTTGTCTTCATACTATGAAAATTAAATTCGGCTAATATAATGTTTTATTTTTGGACTGATGATAAAACTGAGCTACCCGGAACCTGATTTTAGCATACGGCATGAGAATGACCGTCCGATGATCTTCGACAGGATCCGCAAGCGCTGGTTGCTGCTGACGGAAGAGGAATGGGTGCGTCAGAATTTTGTCCGTGTACTGATCGAACAATTACATTATCCCGTTGCCCTGATCGCCCTGGAGAAAGAAATACGTGTTGGTGAACTCCGCAAGCGTTTCGATATCCTGGTGTATGATCAGCAACATCAACCATGGATGCTGGTCGAGTGCAAGGCACCCGATATTCACCCGGGAGAGAAAGCTTACTACCAGGTCTTACGTTATCATATAACGCTTCCTGTCACGTTCCTGGTGATTACTAATGGCACGTCCACCCAAGCCTGGGAAAAAGCCAACGGCACTTTGCAGGAACTGAATGCATTGCCGGCATGGGAGGGATAATTCAAAAGTCAAAAGTCAAAATTCAAAAGTCAAAAAGGTAATAAGTAAAACAGCTGTATTAAGTTTTAAGTAATCCACATGCTTCTTGTATACACGAACCATTTGGATTACTAGTCTATTCACTGAGCCATGGCTGTTTATTGACGATTCACTCCGAGGCTTCGGGATGCCATTCACTTATTGACTTATTCACTTATTCGCCATTCACCTATTTGCCAAAGCGCGGACTAACCACCAGGTCTTTGCTGCCCGCGGAATACACATAAAATCCTTCTCCGGATTTCACGCCGAGTTTGCGTGCGGTAACCATGTTTACCAGGAGGGGACATGGTGCATATTTCGGATTACCAAACCCGTTGTGCAATACCTGCAGAATAGAAAGGCATACATCCAGCCCGATAAAATCGGCCAGTTGCAATGGTCCCATCGGATGTGCCATGCCAAGTTTCATTACCGTATCGATTTCTTCCACGCCGGCCACACCTTCGTACAGGCTGTAAATGGCTTCATTGATCATCGGCATCAGGATGCGGTTGGCAATAAATCCGGGATAGTCGTTTACCACACAGGGCACCTTGCCCAGCTTTTTGCTGAGCTCTGTGACGGTGGCCGTCACTTTTGCATCGGTTGCGTAGCCGTTGATAATCTCAACGAGTTTCATCACCGGTACGGGGTTCATAAAATGCATACCGATCACCAGTTCGGGACGGGAAGTAACGGCGGCTATTTTAGTAATGGAAATCGACGAAGTATTGGAAGCCAGAATGCATCCTTCAGGAGCAATCTCATCGAGTTGTTTGAAAATGGATAATTTGACGGCTTCATTTTCGGTAGCGGCTTCTACTACCAGTTGCGAATGCGAAATGGCGCCGAGACTGCTGTGAGAGCTGATGTTTTGCAGCGTCGACTGTTTGATCTCTTCGGTTATGGAACCTTTGCTTAACTGGCGGTCGAGGTTGCGGGTAATGGTGGCAATGGCTTTTTCCAAAGCGGGTTCCGATACGTCGATCAGGTTTACTTTATAACCGTTTTGGGCAAATACGTGCGCAATGCCGTTACCCATGGTGCCGGCGCCAATAACAGAAACGTTCATATGTTCGCAATGTTTTCAGGTGAAAAATAACTGCAACAGCTTCAGCCGCGCAGATGGCGGCAAAAATAAGCATCTCGGCGTAAACGGTTATTTGCGTTTAAAATCGCCTCTTTTCCAGGATTGAATGAAGTCGGCCCAGGCAGCCGGGTTGAAGATATTCATCGGAGGTACCTGTCCCTGGTAGCGGGCGCGTTGTGCCACACGGTTGAACTGCTGGTTGATGGCAGCCGCGCCATCGCCCGGCGTATTGTTCATGCGGGCACGCAGCTCAGCGGCATTGGTGTTGCGTCGCGCAATTTCAATGTCATCGTCCGGTACAGGTGTATTGACAAAATCCCGTGCGAATTGCTCGGGGGTAGGTCTCGGTTTGATGATGGTAGCAGGCAGGTAAACGGTATCGTTCACCATCAATTGCACCATACTGTATTGATTGCCCTTTATATTCCGGGGCACTTCAACGAGTTTGGTCTTATAACTTACGTGGGAAAATTCCACCATGTCTCCTTTCAGCACAACGATCGAGAATACACCATCCGCATTGGTAATGGTGCCACGGTTCTGCCCCTTAACGGAAACGCTTACAGCGGGAATGCCTTCCAGGCTGTCGGCCGTCATTACAACGCCATAGAGCTGGACCACGGAGTCACGAACAGTTTCGAACTGGGCTTTGGCGGCAACCGGAAGCAGGAGAGCAGCAGTGAGCAGGTATTGTAAAAGTTTCTTCACAGAGTAAAAATAAGTACAAGTTGTTGAAAAGAGCCAACAAAATAGACGATTGTGTGTTTACCTTTGCAGTCTTATTTCTTTTTTAACATAGGTTTTAATATAGCTGCTTCAGCGGCAATTTTTTAAAGAATACTTACATGGCGGAGATTACCCGGGACCAGATACTTGATGCGCTCAGCAATGTGCAGGACCCCACAGAAGGAAAAGATATCGTATCGCTTAATAAGGTAGGGGATATCGTTGTTGAAAAATATTATATTTCGTTCACTCTCGATTATCCCACCAATGCCGGCACCGTAAGAGATGAAGTGAAAATGGCCTGCATCAGCACACTGCGCCGCCTGATCGATAAGAACGTGGTGGTACGGGTGAACTTTTCAGGTAAACCGGCCGCGGCAGCCAAACCATTACAGGATGCCCCTCCGCGCGTGCTGGGCGGCGTTCGCAATACCATCGCCGTTTTCAGCGGCAAAGGTGGTGTGGGAAAAAGCACGGTTGCCGCCAACCTCGCACTTGCCCTGGCCGAAACAGGGGCTTCAGTCGGATTGATGGACGCTGATATTTATGGTCCCAGCGTCCCCATCATGTTTGGCGTACGCGGCGAGCGCCCCATGATGAAAGACATAAATGGGAAAGGAATGATCGTTCCCCTCGAAAAATATGGTATCCGTCTCATGAGTATCGGTTTGCTCGTGGATGAAAAAAACGCGGTTGTATGGCGGGGCCCTATGGCCAGCAGTGCCATCAAACAATTCATCACCGATGTAGACTGGGGCGATCTTGACTACCTTGTGATAGACATGCCACCAGGTACCGGCGATATTCACCTGACGTTGCTGCAAACCGTGCCTGTAACCGGAGCGGTGATTGTATCCACGCCGCAGGACGTGGCCCTGGCTGATGCCAAAAAAGGTATCGCGATGTTCGGCCAGGCCCAGCTCAATGTAAAAGTTCTGGGATTGGTAGAGAACATGAGTTACTTCACGCCAGCCGAGCTCCCGGAAAACAAATATTATATTTTCGGCAAAGAAGGCGGCAAACGCCTGGCCGACGAATACGATCTCCCCTTCCTCGGACAGATCCCGCTGGTACAGGGCATCCGCGAAGGCGGCGACCGTGGCAAACCCATTATGATCAGTGAGGATGAAGTGACGAAAGGAGCATTCAGGTCTTTTGCCGGCGAGGTGGTGAAACAACTGATTTGAAAATTTGAAGATTGGATAATGCGTCAGTCAAACAGCCGTTATCAAATCGTCAAATTATACATAGCATCCTCCGGTCTGCGAAAATGTATATAATTTTCCGGCCTGAAAGATTCAAACGCAGATAATTTGACCCGAAGTTCCGTGGTTTGAGAATTTGCTGATTGAAAAGCCGTTTGACTGTATTTATTGTCAGATTTTCAAATCATCAGATTATCACATTAACCCTTATGAAACGCAAAACAGTTTTTAATTATAGCCTCGTAGTGGTTGCGTTTTTCGCAGCCTGTCACATAAGCCGCAAAAACGTGCCTCCCACAGCACCCCAACCCGAGACATTTGACACCGAAGGCCACCGTGGCGCACGCGGACTGGCACCCGAGAACACATGGCCGGCTTTCCGCACGGCCCTCGACCTAGGCGTTACCACACTCGAAATGGACGCCGTTATCACCGCTGATAAAAAAGTGGTGCTCTCACACGAACCGTTTTTCAACCACGAGATCAGCACACATCCCGACGGCAAACCGGTTACCGAAGCCGAAGAGAAGCAACTGAATATTTCCAAAATGCCTTACGCTGAAGTGGCGCGCTTTGATGTGGGTATGCGCCCGCATCCCCGTTTCCCCCGCCAGGCAAAAATGAAAGCGGCCAAGCCGCTGCTTGCCGATATAATAGACAGCGTGCGGCAATACATGATGGTCAGCCGCCGGCCATTTCCTTATTATAATATCGAAACTAAAACGCAACCTTCCACCGATAATATTTATCACCCTGCGCCCGCAGAATTTGTAGAGTTGCTGATGAAAGTGGTAAAGGAAAAGCAGATCGAAGAGCAGGTGATCATTCAATCGTTTGATTTCCGCACCTTGCAATACCTGCACAAACATTATCCCGCGATCAAAACGGCCATGCTGATCGAAGACAACGATCCGCGCGACCTCACCGCTCAATTGAAAGCACTTGGATTTACCCCCTATATTTACAGCCCCGCTTATAAACGTGTAACAAAAGAATTGGTAGAAGAATGCCAGGCCCTACAGATGCGCATAGTCCCCTGGACGGTTAATACCCGCGAGGAGATCAGCCGATTAAAAGCTTTGGGGGTATCGGGCATTATCAGCGATTACCCCGATCTGTTCTGATCAGCGGCCCAGCCATTTCAACGCATTAGCGGAATAAATTTTTTCCTTCAGTACCGGATCGGAGATCAATTCATTCACGAGTTGTCCGGGTACTGCTTCACCAAGCGGAAAAGGATAGTCACTGCCTACACAAATTGTTTCATGGCCCATCAGGTCGAGCAGGAAACGGAAAGCCGCGGCATCGTGCACGAGGCTGTCAACCCAGAAATGTCCCAGGTAATTCACCGGGTCCACGGCATTGTCGATGGCCACCAGATCCGGGCGCACTTCAAATCCATGACGGATGCGGCCGAGCGTAAAGGGAAATGATCCGCCACCATGCGCAAAAGCTACTCGCAGTTTGGGAAAGGCTGCAAATACGCCTCCGAAAATAAAGGAACAGATGGCTCTCGACGTTTCGGCAGGCATACCCACCAGCCAGGGCAGCCAGTAGCGCTGTATTTGTTGCTCACCCATCATCTCCCAGGGATGTACAAACAAGGCGCAACCCAGTTTCTCCGCAGCTTCGTAAAAGGGAAAGAATTTTTTATCGGAAAGATTTTCTCCGTTGATATTGGAACCGATCTCCAGTCCGGGCATGCCCAGCTCCTTGACACATCGTTCCATTTCGCGGATAGCAAGATCCACATCTTGTAAGGGCACCGTACCGAGACCGATAAAACGTTGCGGCGCTTTGCTCACCGTTTCACCAATATGATCGTTGAAAAACCGGGAGGTTTCGAGGCCATCAGCAGGTTTTGCCCAATAGTTGAACAACACGGGAATCGTTGACAAAACCTGTATCTGCACATCCGTTTCGTCCATCTCTTTCAGCCGCACTTTTTCATCGAAGCAATTGGGTTCCACTTCACGGAAAAGTTTGTCGCCTTTCATCATGCAGGCGCGGCAATTGCGGTGTTCGAGATGAATAAAATCTCCATAACCAAAACGTTGGACCCAGTTGGGCATATGTTCCGGCATGATGTGCGTGTGAATATCAACCTTCATAAAGTCAAAAGTAAAAATTCAAAAGGCAAAACGAGTAATAAGTTTTGAGTAGTAAGTAATAAGTAGTAAGTTTTAAGTAATAGGTAGTGAGGTAAATCGGCCTCCGAAACCAGCGATTCACCTATTCACTTATTGACTTATTCACTCCCGAGGCTTCGGGATGACCATTTACGATTCACGCCTTTTGAATTTTTACTTTTGAATTTTAACTGGTGGTTCCATCACCGTGCCGCATTTGCTGCAGGTACGCAATGATTCGGAGGAATAAAATTTCTCCATGATCGGAGGTAATTGTTTCACGATATCTTTTACAAATACAAATTCTTCGTAGAGCTTATTGCCGCAGCTTTCGCAATACCACATGAAAGCATCTTTTTCATCTTCCGCCTCTTCACGCACTTTTTCAATTACCAGTCCCACGGTATTCGGACCTCTCTGCGGCGAATGCGGCGTGCGGGGAGGAAGCAGGAACATGTCGCCTTCATTGATGGGAATTGTGCGCAGTTGTCCGTCGTCGATGATCTTTAATTCGATATTGCCTTCTACCTGGTAGTAGAGTTCTTCGCTTTCATTGAAGTGATAATCCTTGCGCGCGTTGGGGCCTCCAACCACCATCACGATGAAGTTTTCCGCTTCTTTGTAAATACACTGATTACCCACGGGCGGCTTCAGCAAATCGCGGTGTTCGTCGATCCATTTTTTCAGGTTGAAAGGTGCAAGCACGGCCATAGTTGTCTGTTTTAAATGAAGCAATAAAGCGAAACGATCGTTCGTGAAAATTACAACTTTTTGACGTAGGTTTGACGGTATGAATCTCTCTCTGAAAGGAAAATACGCACTGATAGGCGGCAGCACGCAGGGAATCGGATTGGCAACGGCACGCGAACTGGCATTGATGGGCGCCAATTGCATCCTCCTTGCCCGCAACGAGACATCGCTGCGACAGGCCGTGGATACCCTCGATACACAACAGGGGCAGCAGCACAGTTATGTGGTGGCAGATTTTATGCAGCCGGATACACTTCGTGAAAAAATTCAGGCACTCGCAGCCTTGCAGCCCGTTCATATTCTCATCAATAATACCGGCGGACCTGCGGGCGGACCGATTACCGAAGCAAAAGAAGAAGCCTTTCTCGATACATTCAACCAGCACCTGATCTGCAATCATATCCTGGCTAAAGCGGTTATTCCCGGTATGCGGGAAGCAGGCTTTGGCCGCATCGTGAATATCATTTCCACATCGGTAAAAATTCCGTTGAAAAACCTGGGCGTATCCAATACCATCCGCGGTGCAGTGGCCAGTTGGGCCAAAACAATGGCGAATGAGTTGGGAGCCGATAATATTACCGTTAACAATGTATTGCCCGGCTTCACGCGCACAGCAAGACTCGAAGGACTGATCGACAACATAGCCGGTAAAACCGGCCGCGATATCGACGCAATTGAAAAAGACATGCAGGCCGAAGTACCGATGAAGCGTTTTGGTGAAGCGGAAGAAATTGCAGCCGTAGCAGCGTTTCTCGCAAGCCCCGCTGCCAGTTATGTCAACGGTGTAAGCATTCCGGTCGATGGTGGAAGAACGGGAAGTATCTGAAAGGCAATAAGTGAATAAGGCAATAAGTGAATAGTGAATTGTCAATTGTGAATACTGGGATAGGCTTTCAAAGCCTACCTTAGCGCCTTTGCCTCTTTGCTTCTTTGCGTGAAAAAGCCTCAGCCATATTACGGCTGTTCCCTTTTGACTTTTGACTTTTGAATTTTGAATTAAAATGGTAGTACCCGCTCAACTCTCCAACTATATCAATGGCAGGCTGCAGGCGCCGCTCAGCGGTAATTACCTGGAGCATATCAATCCTGCAACCGGCGAAGTGGCCGGGCAGTTGCCGGATTCGGGACACCGAGATATACAGGAAGCAGTGAAAGCTGCGAAAGACGCTTTTCCTGCATGGAGTAATACGTCGCCCGAACAAAGATTTACCTTGCTCAACCGCATCGCCGATCTTATCACACAATACCAGGAAGTACTGGCCCTGGCCGAAACAAACGATAACGGCAAACCGATCACACTCAGCCGTACCATCGATATTCCGAGAGCAGCCGCGAATTTCCGTTTCTTCGCCACCGCCATCCAGCACTTCGCCAGCGAAGCACACGGCATGGAAGAACGCGGCATCAACTACACCCTTCGTCAGCCGATTGGCGTAGTCGGTTGCATCTCTCCGTGGAACCTGCCTTTATATTTATTTACATGGAAAATAGCACCGGCACTCGCGGCCGGCAATTGCGTTATCGCTAAACCCTCCGAGGTTACACCCGTTACTTCTTACCTGCTCAGCCTTATTTGCCAGGAAGCAGGATTACCACCCGGTGTGTTGAACATTGTGCACGGTACAGGTCCCGCTGCAGGTGAAGCCATCGTCACCCATCCCGATGTGAAAGCCGTTTCTTTTACCGGCAGTACACGCGCCGGCGAACGCATTGCATCGCTGGCCGCTCCGAAATTCAAAAAACTTTCACTCGAACTCGGAGGCAAAAATCCTGCAATCGTTTTTGCTGATTGCGATTGGGATAAAATGATGAAGGAAACTTTGCGCTCCGCTTTCGCCAACCAGGGCGAGATATGTCTTTGCACCAGCAGAATATTGATCGAGGCTTCGGTATATGATCGCTTCCGGAATGAGTTTGTTGAAAAGGTTGCACAAATGCTTCCCGGCGATCCGCTGGATAACGAACGCAGACAAGGTGCGATAGTAAGTAAAGTTCACCAGGATAAAATTCTCCGTTGCATCGATACTGCCAGGCAGGAGGGAGGGCGCATTCTTTGTGGCGGAAGATCCGTGCAGCCCGTTGGGCGCTGCGCCAACGGCTATTTTGTACAACCAACAGTAATTGAAGGGCTCGGTCCCGACAGCCAGACCAACCAGGAAGAAATATTTGGTCCCGTTGTTACATTGCAATCTTTTTCTTCAGAAGAGGAAGCATTGCGGTTGGCCAATGCAAGTACTTACGGACTGGCCGCTACTATCTGGACACAAGATGTATCGCGGGCCGGGCGCCTCGCTGCCAAAGTGGAAGCAGGGATTATCTGGGTCAACTGCTGGTTACTCCGTGATCTGCGTACACCCTTCGGGGGTGTCAAGAACAGCGGCGTGGGACGCGAAGGCGGATGGGAAGCGCTCCGCTTTTTTACAGAACCAAGAAATGTTTGTATTTCTTTTTGAAGTTAATTTATGAGTGACATTATCCATACATCCAATGCCGCTGTGCCTTTAGGCGCATACCCACACGCACGCAAAGCCGGTAATCTGCTGTTTCTGTCAGGCATCGGCCCGCGTAATGCAGCCGATAACAGTATTCCGGGTCTTCAACTGGCAGATGACGGTTCCATTCTTCAATACGATATCGAAGCGGAATGCCATGCTGTTTTTGCCAATGTAAAAAGTGTACTCGAAGCAAGCGGCAGCAGCTGGGATAAAATCGTAGACGTGACCGTCTTCCTCACCAACATGAAAAAAGATTTTCCTATTTATAATAAGGTCTACGGTGAATATTTCCGCGATGTACAGGCCTGCCGCACCACCGTTGAAATTAAAAGCCTTCCAACCCCTATCGCCATCGAGTTAAAAGTGATTGCACTGCTCGATTAAACATGATTACCAGCATGGAAAATACATTAGCATTTGCCCGCGGACTCGATGCAAAAGATCCCCTGAACCAGTTCCGTTCTCGTTTCTATATTCCGCAACACAACGGCTCCGATGCCGTGTACCTCACCGGCAATTCACTGGGGTTGCAACCGCGTTCTGCAGAAACTTATATCAAACAGGAACTGGAAGACTGGGCAAGGCTCGGGGTCGAAGGTCATTTCGATGCACGCAAACCCTGGATGCCTTATCACGAACAGTTCGCACAACAACTGGCCTCCATCACCGGTAGTCTTCCAGATGAAGTGGTGGCCATGAACCAACTCACGGTGAATCTTCACTTGCTGATGGTGAGTTTTTATCGTCCCACGAAAGAACGTTTCAAGATCATTTGCGAAGCGAAGGCTTTTCCTTCGGATCAGTACGCTATCGAGTCGCAGGTGAAATTTCATGGTCTCGATCCGGCCGAAGCAATCGTTGAAGTGGCGCCGCGCGCGGGCGAACATACACTCCGGCAGGAAGATATTTTTGCCGCTATCAGCCAACACGGCGCCCAAACAGCATTGGTGTTATTTGGCGGCGTTAATTATTATACCGGCCAGGTATTGGATATGCAAAGTATTACCGTTGCAGCGCATGAGGCCGGAGCCCTCGCAGGTTTCGATCTGGCCCATGCGGCGGGCAATATCACTCTTCGCTTGCATGATTGGAAGGTAGACTTTGCCTGCTGGTGTTCCTATAAATACCTTAACAGCGGTCCAGGTGGTGTGGCCGGTGCATTTGTGCATGAAAAACATATCACCGATACATCGGTACCGCGTTTTGCCGGATGGTGGGGATATAAAAAAGAAACCCGCTTCAAAATGGAAAAAGGATTTGATCCGATTCCCACGGCGGAAGGATGGCAGCTGAGCAACGCTCCTGTATTATCAATGGCTGCACACAAAGCTGCACTGGATATTTTTGAAGAAGCCGGTTGGGAAAAACTGGAAGCAAAACGTTTGCAGCAAAACATTTTCCTCGACCATGTGTTGCAGGAGGCAGGCGCAAAATTCCACGGACAACTCGAAATCATCACCCCGACAGCAACGGCACAACGCGGATGCCAGGTGTCGATGCTGGTACATAAAAATGGCAGACCTGTATTTGACAAGCTTACGAAAGCAGGAGTGATCGCCGACTGGCGCGAACCCGATGTGATACGTATTGCTCCCGTACCCTTGTATAACAGTTTTGAAGATATCTGGAAATTCGGACACCTGCTGCAGGAAGCAGCCGGTTAATAAAACTATATGGAAAAAGATAAACACGTACTGATTGCCGGGGCCGGACTTGTGGGCTCGCTGCTTTCCATTTATCTGTCGCGCCGCGGCTATCGCGTTACGTTGTATGAACGTCGTGGTGATATGCGCAGCGAAGAAGTACAGGCCGGTCGTTCCATTAACCTGGCTTTGAGTGACCGTGGCATCCGGGCTTTGCAGGAAGTAGGTATTGCGGAAGCTGTTCAGACCATCGCCATTCCGATGCATGGGCGCGATATTCATACTGCCGATGGCAAACGCGCCTTTCAGCCCTATGGACGCGAAGGACAATACATCAATTCCGTTTCGCGTGGCGAACTGAATAAAAAACTGATGGACCTGGCGGAGGCCGAAGGCGTTGAACTGTATTTCAATCACCGCTGTCAGGAAGTGGACTGGGAAAATAAACTCGTGCATTTTGAGCGGGAAGATGAATCGATAGAGATCGCTTCTTTTGATATTTTTTTAGGAGCCGACGGCGCTTATTCTGCTGCGCGCATGCAACACATGACGCAACATCACCTGTTCGATTACCAGCAGTTTTACATCGATTGCGGTTACAAGGAAATAGCGATACCGGCCGGAGCGGGGGGCACATTTTTACTGGAAAAAAATGCGCTGCATATCTGGCCACGCAAAGACTATATGCTGATCGCACTACCCAACCTGGATGGCAGTTTTACCGGCACCTTGTTTTTCCCATTTGCGGGTGATACGTCCTTCGAGCAACTAAAAACGCCGGAAGCAGTTGCGCAGTTTTTCGGAGAGAAATTTCCGGAAGTGGTGCAATTGGTGCCTGATCTCACGGAGCAATTTTTTCACAACCCCACTTCTTCGCTGGTGACGGTAAAATGTTTTCCCTGGATACGTGAAGATTATTTTTCGCTGATCGGGGATGCCGCGCATGCGATCGTGCCCTTCTTCGGGCAGGGTATGAATTGTGGCTTTGAGGATTGCGTGGTGCTGAATCAGTTACTCGATCAGTATGATGATGATTGGGAGCAGGTCTTGCCCGCATTTCAACTGTCTCGCAAGATCGACGCCGATGCCATTGCGGAACTTGCACTCAATAATTTTATAGAAATGCGTGAGCGGACAGCCGATCCGAAGTTTTTATTACAGAAAAAAATCGAAGCACGCCTGCATGAAAAATATCCGGAGAAATGGGTGCCTGCCTATACGCAAGTAACCTTCAGTCCCGGTATCCGCTATTCCGATGCGCTCCGCAATGCCCAAAGACAAGAGGCTATTATGCAGGAGGTGATGCGTATGCCGGGGATAGAGACTTCCTGGGAGTCGGAGGAGGTGGAGGCGAAGATACTGGCTGCGATCCGTTAATGTGAAAATGTGTAAATATGTAAATGTGCAAATGAAATACACATTTTCACATTTCCACATCCCGGCGAAGCCGCACATTTCCACATTCCAAGATAATTGTTGCGCTTAGCGCAAACAATTATCTTTGGCCCATGAACAGGCAGCAACTCGTAGAGCTTATCCGCCAACGCCGCTCGTATCTCTGTGTCGGACTTGATACGGATCTTTCTAAAATACCCACTCATCTTCTTACAGATCCCGATCCTTTTTTTGCTTTCAACAAAGCGATCATCGATGCCACGCGCGATCTCTGTGTGTCTTACAAGATCAACACGGCTTTCTATGAAGCTGCAGGCGTTAAAGGTTGGGAAGCCATGGAGAAAACAGTCCGTTACATCGGCAACGAACATTTCTGCATCGCAGATGCCAAACGCGGCGACATCGGCAATACCGCCGATCAATATGCCCGCGCATTTTTCGAAACGCTGCCTTTCGACGCCGTAACCATCGCTCCTTACATGGGAGAAGACAGCGTGAAACCATTTTTACAATACGAAGGGAAATGGGGCATTGTGTTGGGGTTGACTTCTAACAAAGGCGCTGCCGATTTTGAATTGCAAAAACTCGACACGGCAGGAGAGAAGACGATGTTGTATGAAAAAGTGCTGACAACCGTTTCCACATGGGGCACGCCCGAAAACCTGATGTTTGTAGTAGGCGCCACACAAGCCGAAGAATTCACTAATATACGTCGTCTGACGCCTGGTCATTTTTATCTCGTTCCCGGTGTGGGGGCACAAGGCGGAAGCCTGGAATTGATTTCTGCCAAGGCCATGAACGAAGACGTAGGTCTGCTCGTGAATGCCAGCCGCGCCATTATCTACGCCTCGTCCGGCGAAGACTTTGCGGAGAAAGCAAGGGAGGTGGCAGCGGGTTATCAGGAAGAAATGTCCCGCTATTTGGGTGAATAAGTCAATAAGGCAATAAGTCAATAATATCATTCACTTATTCACCTATTGACTTATTCACGCATCACACAAGTTCTTCACTCGCTACCAATTGTCCGATTGATTCATTCAAAAAGTTGGGTAAAATATGCGCATAGGTCCAGCGGATCTTATCGGGATCGTTGAGCTGTTCCAGCATGCTATTCAGTTTCTCTTCGCCGTGGTTTTCGATTACTACCTGGCGGCGGTCATCTTTTTGTAAATGCAGGCTCATACCTTCCGCATCTGCTTCCGGATGAAACTGTGTACCGATCATGTACTCGTTGAAACGGATAGCCATGATAGCGCGTTCGTAAGGCACATGTGGACGATTCTTTTCAATACAAAGGATCTCTGCACCAAGGTTGCGGAGAATAGCGTGATTGGGTTGAATCACCTGATAATCGCGGCTGTCAACCGCATAGAAAGGATCACGCAATCCATTGAATACCGGTTCGTCGTAGGCTTCGCGCAGCATGTGCACGGGAAATACGCCAAAGGAAGTGGAACGGCGGCGCGTAACGATCGCCGTTTCAAAATGACGACAGGCTAATTGGAAGGAATGGCAGATCAGGAACACACGTTTCTTCTGCACATTAGCGGGATTCTCATTCCAGCGGACCATATCACTCAACCAGCGGTTCCAGGCAATGTCCCAGTCGTCGAAGCGGCTGGAAAGGGGGTCGCCGGGACCACCACTTGAAATGAAAATATCGAAAGACGTATCAGGTAGTTCGTTTTTCTGACGCACATCAAATTCTACAACCTCGGGGTTGAGCTCATTCTCCTCACTCCATTGGCGGATGATCTGGCGGATACAACGCATACCCTGGTTGGCATGACCGTCGTTAAGATCGAGGATGGCGATGCGGACAGACTTGTTTTCGTTCCAGGCCATAGCCGCAAAAATATGCATTTTTTGCCTTTTTAGCAGGGGCGTATGCACGTTACCCACATTTGTGGAAACAAAGTATCTAGCGGCTATACAACTTCTTACCTCCGAGAAATGTGTGGCGGACCTGAATTTTTAACAATTCGTTCTCCGGCGCCTGCATCAGGTCTTTATCCAGCACTACAAAATCAGCCCATTTGCCTTTTTCCAGGCTGCCTTTTTCTTTCTCCTCGAAATTGGCTTTGGCGGCCCAGATAGTCATACCCCGGAGCGCCTGTTCGCGCGTGAGCGCATTTTCCCGCTGAAATCCGCCTTCCGGCCAGCCTTTGGCATCCTGGCGCACCACGGCTGCGTAAAAGGTTTTAAATGGCGAAATGTCTTCTACCGGAAAATCGGTGCCCAATGGCATCCATCCGTTTTCCTCCAGCAATTGTTTATAAGCATAAGCGCCTTTCAACCGGTCTGCTCCCAGGCGGTCACCAGCCCAATACATATCGCTCGTGGCATGTGTGGGCTGTACGGAAGGAATGATGCTGTATTTGCCAAAAAGAGAAAAATCCTGTTGGTTCACCACCTGCGCGTGCTCGATGCGCCAGCGCTGATCATTTTTGCCGACAAGATAACGGCCATAGATATTGAGAATCGTGCGGTTGCCGGAGTCACCGATCGCATGCGTACACAATTGAAATCCGTCGAGCTGTGCCTGTGCCGCCACCGAATCAAAATGTGCGGGATTACTCAATAGAAATCCAACATGCCCGGGCTGATCGCTGTAGGGATGCAGCAGGCAGGCTCCACGCGAACCCAATGCACCGTCTCCATATAATTTGAATCCACGTACATGCATGCGGTCTGTTTTGATGATACCGCGGCTGCGCAGATAGGTATAATTTTCTTTACTGTCGCTCAGCAGTACATACAACCGCATCCGGAGTAGTTCATCGTCCTGCATTTTTTTCAGTGCTTCCATTTGCACAATGGAAAGGCCGCAGTCATCGATCGTAGTAAGCCCGACCGCCAGGCAATTCTTTTCCGCCTGCTGCACCAGTTCGCGGAAATAGTCAGGGGAAATTTCCGGGATTTTTGCCGATACCAGGTCCACGGCGTTATCGATCAGCAATCCTGTAAGCACACCATTTTTCACGACTACGTCTCCGCCGGTCAATGTCTGACCTGGTTTAATCCCGGCCAGTTCAAGCGCTTTACTGTTGGCAACGGCGGCATGTCCGTCGATCCGGCTGAGCAATACGGGCTGGTCGGGAAAATATCGATCCAGTAATTCTTTGGTAGGAAATTGATGGCCGGGCCAGTTGTTCTGATCCCATCCGCGACCGGTGATCCAATCGCTGCCCGTTCTTTGCGATGCAAATTGACGGGTACGTTCCACCGTTTCTTCCCAGGTAGACGTACCAACGAGATTGACCGTACCGAGACTCTGCGCATAACCGGCAAAATGCGCATGTGCATCGATGAAGCCGGGATATACAAATCCTCCCTGCAGGTCGAGACTGCTGTCGGCTTTATAATTCTTTTTTAATTCATCGGCGGAGCCTGTTGCTATGATCCGTCCGTCGCGGATGACCATGGCATCCTGCCGGCTGAAGGAGGAGTCGACGGTATAAATAACACCATTGTAAACAAGCAGGTCGGCTTTGGTGTCGGTGTTGCATGCGCTCAATACGATCCAGCACAGCAAAGAAACGACAGGAAGTTTTTTGATCATAATAAAGGTGATTAACGGAAGTGGCCGGTAAAGGCATAACATACGCGGTCATTGATCCGGTAGAAAATTTCGCCGTTGATGCTGCGCAGGTTTTTCTTGTCAGCACGATCGAGCAGTCGCCTGCGGTCATCGAATAATTGCGGCCTGTCGAAGAACACCAGCGTAAAATATTTTTCCGCTTTAAAACGCGACTCGAGATCACTGTGCCGGACCGACATAAATACGAATTGTTTTTTCTGCCGCAGTTCGTAGTAGTCCACATTACTGATCCAGGTGCATTGGGCCACCCGCATGCTGCTGATCAGTTGATGGAATGCTTTTTCATTGAAACCATATCGCTTCAGGGTGTCGGACAGGTTGGACTGATCTGTATTGAAACTGTAAATGTATTTGATGCTGTCCGTCATGATCTCGAAGCCGATCTGCTTGAAATCCTTGTCGCGGAATTCCAGCGCAAAGGGTTTTTCTTCGTAGAGCTTTTTGTATTGATGACGGATATCCTGCAACAATACATCATTGTCGCGGTAATAATTCGCGGTGAACTTACGTGTAGGCGAGCAACTCACCAGCAAGGAGAGCAGGCACAGCGTAAGTGCAAGCGTGGTTATTTTGTTTTTTTGATGGTACACCATGTTATCCCGAAAATGATCTTTTTAAGAAATGCAGGCGTTACCTGTTGCAGACTTTTTCTGCCATAATCCCAATACACGATATTCAGTTTGCCATTGTCGGCCTCATAAATATCCATAAGTAATACATAGTGTGTGGGAATGCCGAAGCGCGCCACCACATGTGCTTTTTTGTAGAGCAGCCGGTTGTTCAGGTAGAGGAATACCGGTCCTTCCTCGAGCTTTTCCCGGAGATATGTATAAATTTTGTTTTTGGAAATAGCGGGACGTATAATATCTGCGCCGCGTGCATGTACCTTGAAAGGAAATAATCTTCTCAGCATGCGGTTGAACTTCGCAAAGTTGGTAGAAGCCCACAATGTATTTTCATCACCCTTATGAAAGCGGTGATTGAAGATGTTGAGATAACCTTTGAAATGATCGGCCAGCACGAGGAACCACATCTGGCCGGCAGGGCTGATGTCCAGGGCACCTTTATAACGGATAAGTCCCGCTTCGGTGCGCACGGCTTTTCCGGGGTGAAAGTTTACTTTTCCCATAGTGGCTTTGCCATCGCGGTAGAGTTTGACCATGAAACGTGAAAAGCCTTCGGGGTCATAGTTAAGGGGAATATAGGTAAGGGCGGAATAAGCGCAGAAATTGGTCACTTTTCCTTCATAGAAACGAAGGGGAGTAGTGGCGAAAACGCGCAGGTTTTCGAGGAAAAGACCCGGGTCCACATTAGGCCAGTAACCACTGGTATCGAGGTGCCCCAGGCTGTCCAGGAACTGAAGCGCTGCCACCTGGCTGGCCGGCAGTTGCACGCTGCTGTTGTTGGGTTTTTTGCCCGATTGCGCATACAAAGCACTGAACCAAAACACTACGGTTAGCAGACAAACAAAATATTTTGCGGATTTTTTTCGCAACATCTTACCGCTAAAATAGTGAAACGCGTTCATTTTACCGTTCCGCCAAGCGAATGATATTCATTAAATTCCGAATGCGTTCCGGTGTTAACACTTATGGATTGTACTGGAAATCATTACACGTTGTAGTTGCGAAACCACATACTAATGACACGCTGAACTATTGATGTGGCCTGCGATTTGATGTTTCTTTGTAAGACAATATCCTTTGAAAGTTATACGATCCTTATCCAAAGAAAATCCTTGAATCCTGTACCCTTTGAAAAATTCGTAGAAACCAATATCCTTTTTGAAGATCCCATCCTGTGAAAAACCACTGGCTTCATCCATCTGCGGAAGGAAGGCCAATCTTGAAGAATCGATGTATCCTTTGAAAACCAAGTCCAAAAATCCGCAAGACTATGACTAACTATCCCGTCCCGCGGCGACAGCTTTTTTGCAAGGTGTCGCTGAAAGGAATGATCGATCACCTGGTAAGCGGTTTCCTGGTTAACAGCCAAGGTGCCCTGAACAATCTTATTAATGAAATGCCCGAAGAACCACTGATTTTGGTAGACGAGAAAAGAACCGGACATGTCATCAGGGAATTGCTTACAGCGGTCGTCACCAACGCCCGCAACGGTGATATCCACATCCGTGCCGATCTGTACCCCAACGAAGTTTGTTTCCAGGTGGAGGAGCGCAACAATTACAATGGTTGTGCGCTGGCGTCGAGGATCTGCTACATTCAAACTGTAGCGGCACCAGCCGGCGGTTACATTTCACACCGGGGAGACAGGCAACTGGTCACTACAATCAGTTACCATTTTCCGCTGAGCTGAGTAAACTCACTGAACAAAAGAAAGCCCCGCTTCATGGCGGGGCTTTCTTATAACGTTATAGTCGTTTCGATTAATAACGGTAGTGCTCAGGCTTGTAAGGACCTTCTTTGGCTATGCCAAGGTAGTCTGACTGGGCAGTAGTGAGTTCATCCAGTACCACACCGATTTTAGCGAGGTGCAGACGGGCTACTTTCTCGTCGAGGTGTTTAGGCAGTACATACACTTTGTTCTCATAGCTCTTGTGGTTGGTCCACAGTTCGATCTGAGCAAGTGTCTGGTTGGTGAATGAGTTACTCATTACGAATGAAGGGTGACCGGTAGCGCAACCGAGGTTCACCAGGCGGCCTTCCGCCAGTACGATGATGTCTTTACCATCGATGTTGTACAGGTCAACCTGTGGCTTGATGGTGTCTTTGGTATCGCCGTAGTTGTCGTTCAGCCAGGCAATGTCGATTTCGATATCGAAGTGACCGATATTACAAACGATCGCTTTATCCTTCATTGCTTTGAAGTGTTCGCCTGTGATAAGGTCGCGACAACCGGAAGCGGTAACAACGATGTCGGCTTCTTTAACGGCGTCGATCATTTTCTTCACTTCGTAACCGTCCATGGCAGCCTGCAATGCGCAGATAGGGTCGATTTCGGTAACGATTACGCGGCAACCTGCACCAGACAGGGAAGCAGCAGAACCTTTACCTACGTCGCCATAACCACCCACAACAGCTACTTTACCAGCCAGCATTACATCGGTAGCGCGGCGGATAGAGTCAACCAGTGATTCTTTACATCCGTATTTGTTGTCGAATTTAGATTTGGTAACAGAGTCGTTCACGTTGATAGCGGGCATTGGCAGGGTGCCTTTGGCTACACGCTCGTACAAACGGTGAACCCCGGTAGTTGTTTCTTCAGAAATACCTTGTACGTGTTGGATCAGTTCGGGGTAGATATCCAGCACCATGTTGGTGAGGTCACCACCGTCATCGAGGATCATGTTCAGGGGGCGGTCGGCGCCGCCGAAGAACAAGGTCTGCTCGATACACCAGTCCGCTTCGGCTTGTGTCTGACCTTTCCAGGCAAACACACCGATGCCTGCAGCAGCGATAGCCGCAGCCGCATGATCCTGTGTAGAGAAGATGTTGCAGGAGCTCCATTTTACTTCAGCACCGAGGGCTACAAGCGTCTCGATCAGCACGGCAGTCTGGATGGTCATGTGCAGACAGCCGGCCACACGCGCACCTTTCAACGGCTGCGAAGGGCCGTATTCGGCACGGAGGCTCATCAGACCGGGCATTTCAGCTTCAGCCAGACGAATTTCTTTGCGGCCCCATTCGGCCAGGCTGATATCAGCCACTTTGTACTTCAGCGAAAAATCAATCGCCGTTTTTGTTACGGTAGACATATTTTGTTTTTTAAGTAGTAAAACGAAAAGCGGCCGGGCTCCGGCAACGCCGGCGCAAAGTTACTTAACCAGGATAAAATATAATCGTTTGTGCTTTATTTTAGTATTAAATGCCAGTTTGGCTTAAATTAGTAGTGGAAATAACTATAAAACGATGCTCAAACCTCCTCAAAAAGTAGAAAGACCCGCTGCGGCCGGTGAACTGGATGAAAAAGACCGCGCCATCCTTCGCCTGTTGCAGCAAAATGCCCGCATGACGGTTAAGGAAATTGCCGAAGCTGTGCATCTCAGCCCCACGCCCGTACACGAGCGGATAAGGAGGCTGGAAAACTCCGGCGTTATCCGGCAATATGCCGCGTTGCTCGACCCGGCACAGTTAGGTAAACGGCTGATGGTGATCTGCTATGTATCGCTCAAGCAGCACAACAAAAATGCAGGTAGCCGTTTCATTAAAGCCATCAACGAACTCGATGAAGTGATAGAATGTTACAACATCTCAGGCCAGTTCGATTTCATGCTCAAAGTGATGGCCGCCGATATGGACGATTATTATCATTTTCATGTGGACAAACTCAGTCAGGTGGAGAACATGGGGCAGGTGCAGAGTGTGTTTGTGATGGGCGTGATCAAGCAGACGCATCAACTGCTTTAATAATTCAAAAGTCAAAAGTCAAAATTCAAAAGGGGGGACGTACTAAGTATTAGGTAATAAGTAGTAAGTAATAATTTCACGATTGACGAGTCACCTATTACCTAATTATAAAATCCCGAAGCCTCGGGATCAAATCATCAAATTGAATTTTTATCTTTAAGGATAATTAATCTCTATGCATCCAGTATACGATACAGTCTCTGCTGCTACCAATGGCCTTCGCCAGCGTGGCTATACGCTCGATTTCAACGCTTCGGAAAATTGCCTGATATGCGAAGGCGAAAAATACAAGGCAGAAGAATTTGAAGTGACAGAAGTGCATCGCTTCGAAGGCAACAGTGATCCGGCGGATGAAGCGGTGGTGTATGCCATTGAAGGCAACAGGGGCCACAAAGGCGTGCTCGTTACAGGGTACGGCATTTCCGCCGAAGGCATGAGTGCGGAGATCGCGAGCAAACTGGAAATACAAAACCGTTAGCTTCGGGAGCCTCAGCTACCAGCTTCGGGAGCCTCAGCTATCAGCTTCGAGAACTTCAGCTATCAGCTTAGGAGTAAAAATCCCGATGACTAATTATCAATTCCCGAAGCCTCAGGATCAAATCATCAAATTAACTTCCTCTCCATAACATAGTCATTCATAAAGAAGCCGTTTCCTATGTCGATGTCTTCTTCCTGGATAACACTGAAACCTATCTTTTCATAAAATCCTTTCGCAGGGTTGTGGCGGTTTACATTCAGTTGCAGGCTGTGGCCGCCGCCTTTGACAACGGCTGCGCTGATGCGTTCGATGGTTTGTTTACCAAATCCTTTTCCCTGCACCTGCGGCAGAAAATAGATCCGGTGAAGTTTGGTGACGCCGGGAGCCGTCCATCCATAAGAAGCAAAACCCACTACTTCCACACCGTCATAGATAAGAATGTATTCTTTTCCCTCTTTCATATCGTGCTCCAAGGCTTCCTCACTGTACATTTTTTCCATCATGTAATTACTCTGTTCGATGCTGAGGATGGAGGAGTAGGTAGCCGGCCATATTTTATGCGCAAGGCTATGTATCAAACGAATGTCTGCGGGATAAGCTTTGCGGATGTGCATTTGTTCGGTGGGTGCAAAGGTCTTCTGCGAGAGAATACGGTGCTGGCGGATAAAACGTCTGCTCAGCCGCACCGCCAGGAAGAATGATAATACGGCGCCGGCAAACAGCAATACATCAGATACATAGTCTTTCACATAGGGATTGCCCTGCAGGAAAAGAAAGAAATCATAAAGGCCGTGCAAAATTGTTGCAGCCAGTATACCGGTCACCAATAATCCGACGGAACCTTTGTTGCCGAATTTCGCTTTGCCGGCGAAGTATCCCATCACAATGCCGAAAGTGGCATGCGCGGGCACAGCGAGCAGCATACGCATAAACGCCACCTGGTAGCCCATCCCCATCGAAGCATATTTGCTTACGTAAAGAATATTTTCCACGGTCGCAAAACCCATACTCGCCATTACACCGTATACGATGCCGTCGAGCGGTTCGTCGAAACTCTTTTTAGGATAACTGTAAAAACGCAGTACCGAAAATTTACAGAGTTCTTCTGTCAAAGCCACTACGAAGAAAGCCTGGACGGCCACCGCGGAGATGGTATTATCGTTTACACTCAGCGCCGTTTCAATAAAAACCGCCGGAAGAATACTCAGCGCACCGAGAACAAACGTCAGCAGCAGGTTGAGTTTTGGCTCACGGTTATAAGCATCGCGGTGAAAGATAAACAGGCAGATAGCCAATCCGGGAGCTATGGCGAGTGCGATGAGGTTCATGGGTTAATTTGAAAATTTGATTATTTGAAAGTTTGACAATTAATCCCGCGGTAGCAGGGGTTTCATCGCTAATTCATTTCCAAATTATCAAATTTTCAAATCAACACATTAAAAAAATCCCCGCTTCGGCGGGGATTTTTTTTAGAGGCTCATTTTCTTTTTCAGGTTGCTGTCGATTGCATCCAGGAACTCTTCGGTGTACAGGTAGTGTTCACCGTGGCTTACTTTGTTGCCGTGGATACAAACCGCGAGGTCTTTGGTCATCTTGCCTTCTTCAACTGTTTCGATACAAACAGCTTCAAGTGCGTTGGCAAAATCGATCAGCGGCTGATTGTTGTCCAGTTTTCCGCGGAAGGCCAGACCACGTGTCCAGGCAAAGATAGACGCGATAGGGTTGGTGCTGGTAGGCTTGCCCTTCTGGTGATCGCGGTAGTGACGGGTAACGGTGCCGTGGGCAGCTTCTGCTTCCATGGTCTTGCCGTCAGGCGTAATCAGCACGGAAGTCATCAGACCCAGTGAACCGAAGCCCTGGGCAACGGTATCGCTTTGCACGTCGCCGTCGTAGTTTTTACAAGCCCATACAAAATTGCCGTTCCATTTCAGTGCGCTGGCAACCATGTCGTCGATCAGACGGTGCTCATAGGTGATACCCGCCGCGTCGAACTGTGCTTTGAATTCCTGCTGATAGATCTCTTCAAAAATATCTTTGAAGCGGCCATCGTATTTTTTCAGGATGGTATTTTTTGTGGAAAGGTACAGGGGCCATTTTTTGCTGAGCGCCATATTGAAACAACTGCGGGCAAAACCTCTGATGCTTTCTTCGGTATTGTACATAGCCATGGCTACGCCATCGCCTTTAAAATTGTATACTTCAAAAACCTGGGGTTCGCCGCCATCTTCCGGAGTGAAAGTCATGGTCAGTTTGCCTTTGCCTTTGATAACGGTGTCTGTAGCGCGGTACTGATCGCCGAATGCGTGACGGCCTACGATGATCGGTGCGTCCCAGTTGGTCACGAGGCGGGGAATATTGCGGATCACGATGGGCTCGCGGAATACGGTGCCATCGAGAATATTGCGGATAGTGCCGTTGGGGCTCTTCCACATTTGCTTGAGGTTGAATTCGGTTACGCGTGCCTCATCAGGTGTGATGGTAGCGCACTTGATACCCACGCCGTGCTCTTTGATCGCGTTAGCCGCATCAATCGTAACCTGGTCGTTTGTCGCGTCGCGATGCTCAACACCAAGGTCGAAGTATTTGATATCAACGTCTATATAGGGAAGGATCAGCTTGTCCTTGATGAATTTCCAGATGATCCGGGTCATTTCATCCCCGTCCAATTCAACCACCGGGTTGGCTACTTTGATCTTTTGCGACATAAGCTTTGATTTAGGAGTTTAAATTCAAGAGTTTGCAAAAGTAACGTTTTTTAAGAGCCAAATGACCGCTTAATAACCCGGGATTTATTTTTCCTCAAACATTTCCAGTTATCAAAATATTAGTTGTATCTTATATATTCCTTATCTGCTTTATGGAGAATGTACAACCATTTGTAAGTTTCCTCCGACGGTTCACGCCCCTGACCGATGAGGAATTGTACAGGGTTTTGCTGCCGGTTATTAACATCAGGCAGTTCCGTAAAAAAGAGATCGTTACCCGCGAAAACGAGGTAGAGAACTATTTCAACTTCATTTCAAAAGGGTTGGTAAGAAAATACTATCGCAAAGACAGTGAAGAAATCAACACACAAATCTCGATGGAAGGCCATCTCATTCTCAGCCAGGAATCTTTTCACAGCCGCACACCCTCCGAATATGTGATTGAAACAATCGAACCTTCGACACTTGTATCCATCACTTACGACGACCTGGAAAAAGTGTATTCTTCGTCCCCGGCCATGGAGCGCCTGGGCCGTATGGTCATTACCTATTCGATGATCATCAAAGACCGCTGGCAAATGCAGATGGTAAAAATGACACCCCGCGAACGATTCCTGACCTTTGTGTCGAGAAATCCCGAATTGATGCAACGGGTGCCGCAGAAGTTCCTGGCTTCCTATCTCAACATCAAACCGGAAACATTCAGCCGGTTCAAACACCTGCTCAAAACAAAACGGGATCTATGATTGATCGCGGGTCCGGATCACGAGTACCGGTATGTGCAGCCCATGCCGTACGGTGTTGATCGTTTCTCCATACAACAAATCCTTGATGCCGCTGTGACCATGTGCACCGATCACCAGCATGGAAGCACCGCTTTCATTCACCAATCGCACGATCTCTTTTGCCCGCTCTCCAAACCCGATCAGTGCATCGGCCGTATAACCTTTCTCCTGCAACTGCAGAGCGTAAAAATTAATATGCTCGCGGTCTTTCTGTGTTTCACTGTCATCACTCTGGTGTTCATACAAACGTGCAGGCACACTTTCCACCACATGTATCAATACATATTTTGTGGATGGATGTCCCTGCCCTAATGCATGTGAAATCAGCAACTGATCGTGATTACTGAAGTCCAGCGCTACGGCAATGATGGGATAGGGCTGAATGGCTTCGATCTCCAGGGGTTTTGCTTCGCGGTGTAATTGCGCATCGGTGCGTAACTGCCGCTTTTTCTTCAACGGATAAATGATGGCAATAGCTAATAATCCGATAAACAGGAGTGTGGCCATAATGATGGCGATTTTAATTCCCCACTGGCCCGGATCGCGGAAATAGGAGAGGGCACTTTCACCCACCATAGCAAGATTCAATACCACTAATATTATGGTGATCAGCCAGGCCGCTACCTGCGTAATTCGTTTGATGGCAAACTCGCCCATGGTCTTTTTATCACTCACAAAATGGATAAGCGGTATGATGGCAAACCCTAATTGCATACTGAGGATTACCTGGCTGAAGATGAGCAGGTCTTCCACTTCTTCCTCCCCACTGATCAGTATCACCAGCACGGCCGGAACGATGGCGATCATTCTCGTAAGCAAACGCCGCATCATCGGGTTGATCCGTAAATGCAGGTAACCTTCCATCACGATCTGTCCCGCAAGCGTACCCGTTACAGTAGAGCTTTGACCGGCAGCAATAAGCGCTATCGCAAAAAGACTTGCCGCGAATTCACTTCCCAACCCTGCAGGCAATAGTTTGTAGGCATTACGTATATCGCCTACGTCGGTTTGTCCTGTTTTATAAAAAACGGCAGCGGCGAGGATAAGAATACCGGCATTGACAAAAAAAGCAAGATTGAGCGCAATGGCCGTGTCGGCAAAATTCAGACGCAGGGCTTTTTTGATGCCTTCGCGTGTGCGTTTGATCTTTCGTGTTTGTACGAGCGCCGAATGCAGGTAAAGATTGTGTGGCATTACAGTAGCGCCGATGATGCCGATGGCAATATACAATGCGGCGTAGTCGGGAATACGGGGCACAAATCCTGTGGCGATTTCTCCGAGATCGGGCCTGGCCATCACCAGTTGCACCAAAAAGGAAATGCCGATCACGCAAACGAGTCCCACAATAAAAGCTTCCATTTTGCGCATGCCCAGACGTTGCAAAATAAGAATGAGGAAAGTATCGAGTACGGTAATGGTAACGCCCCAGATCAATGGCAGTCCGGTAAGTAATTGTATACCGATGGCCATGCCCAATACTTCCGCCAGGTCCGTTGCGGCAATAGCTACTTCGGCAAGAATGTATAAAGCAAAATTGACGGGACGCGGATAGGTTTCCCTGTTGGCCTGCGCCAGATCGCGGCGGCGCACGATACCAAGCCTGGCAGACATACTTTGCAATAAAAGCGCCATCAGGTTACTCATCAGCAACACCCAGATCAGGGTGTAACCAAAACGGCTGCCGCCTGCGAGATCCGTGGCCCAGTTGCCGGGGTCCATATAACCAACGCTTACGAGATAAGCCGGTCCGAAGAAAGCAAATATTCTCCGCCATACCGGCTTGTTGGTCGAGGTGGTGTCTACGGATTCATGTACCTCGCTCAGGGATACATCCTGGTGCTGTTTAGCCATCGTACTTTACATAAATATTTTGAGCCAGTTGTTTACTGATATTGACCGTTTGCTGGCGGCCGACGCGTACGTCCATGGAGCCATCGAAATCAAATTGTTTTTTAAGTTCCACACGTGTGCCGATCGCGATCTTTTTATGACCGAGCAATTCAAGCATGGAAGAGGATTGGTCGCTTACATGACAAACAGTAGCGGATTTATTGAGCGGCAGGGCGGTGAGTGCCACCTGTCTGCTCGCTTCTATTTTTCCATTGGCATCGGGAATCGGATCGCCATGTGGATCGTATCGCGGAAAACCGAGAAACTCATCCAATTTGTCGATCAGTTTTTTACTGCTTACATGTTCAAGCTCTTCTGCCAGTTCATGCACTTCGTCCCAGGAGAATTTTAATTTTTCTGAAAGAAAAAACTCCCACAGGCGATGGCGGCGGATGATCATCAACCCGGCCTTCCTGCCTTCAGTGGTAAGCCGGAAACCTTTGTAGGCTTCGTAATGCACCAGTTTTTTGGTGCGGAGTTTTTTCATCATATCGGTGATGGACGCCGGTTTGGCGCGCAATTCAGCGGAAAGTTCGTTCGTCGTTACCGTGTTGTCGCCATGCTGGAGGCGGAAGATCGCCTTGATATAGTTTTCCTCACTCACCGAGAAATTCAACATATCTAAAATTTAATTTAGGTAAACCTAAATATTTATTTGCTGATTTCAAAATAATTCAGTTGCCCGTGGCCCCGGAAAACGTTATTTTGTCTCTTCAAATTCAATACCGGTATGCGAAGATTTCAGGTTTATTGGCTGGCTTTACTGACCTGTTGCCTTATAGGGGCGGCATGCGGAGAAAAAAAGAAGAAAACATTATCGGGCGATGATCCGGTGACCGTGCAGGACTTCCTGGAGTTTTATCCTGAAAAAGATCTTCCTTTTGCCTACGGCGATACCATTTTCAACAAACGTCCGGGGGATTCTTTGCTGATCAGTTACAAAGTAATCAGTCAGTTTATACCCGACAGTGTATTGTCGAAAATCGTCGCAAAGGGACAGCAGAAATCTCCTGCAAAATATTACCCGCTCGCACGCATCAAAGGCCGCAACAAAGACGTGTATCTTTTTACCAATGCATTCATCGGCACAAAAAAAATATCTTTTGTATCCGCATTCGGCACCGATGGAAAATTTATTGCAGCCATGACGGCCCTTGCTCCGGATGCGCTGACCAATACGCAGCAGCAGGTGAGCATGGACCGGAGTAATTCGGTAGCCAAACTGGTGACCCGCAAAAATGCCGATGAAACGGTAAGCCAGGGCCAGGATGTATTTGTACTCGATCGTTCGGTGAATCAATTTGCCCTGGTAATGACGGACCCCCTGGATGAGAAAGTTGGTGAACTGCTCAACCCCATCGATTCATTTTCCCGTAAGCAAAAATATACGGCCGACTACACGGCGGGTAAAAGAAATCTCGTATCTGTCCGTGATGGCCGCCGCAGCGATCGCATTACCTTCTTTATCCATTTTGAAAAAGATGGCGGAGAATGTACCGGCGACCTGAAGGGGGAAGCAACCATGATCAATGCCAATACGGCCGAATACCGCGTGGGAGGCGATCCCTGTGTACTGCAATTCAAATTCACCAATACTTCCGTTACCCTGCACGAAGTAGAAGGTTGCGGGTCCCGCCGCGGGCTGCGTTGCTCGTTCGACGGCAGCTATGCGCGGAAAAAAGAAGCCGCGAAACCCAAGACAAAAAAGAACTGACAACCCCGGTTTTTTTATTTTCCTTTATCTTGCACTTTTGTGTCCAAATTACACATTATGAGTTTTACCAACTTTACAGTCCCTTACCCGGTTGAACAGGCCTATGCTAAACGTGTTGCTTATTTCTCGATGGAGTTTGCCGTGCACCAGCCGCTTAAGATCTACAGCGGTGGTCTGGGATTCCTGGCCGGTTCACATCTTCGCAGCGCCTATGAACTCCGGCAGAATATGATCGGCATCGGTATTCTGTGGAAATACGGTTATTATGACCAGGAGCGTAACCAGGATCAGACACTGGAAGCTACCTGGAATGAAAAACAATACAGTTTCCTGGAAGACACCGGTATCCGCTTCCAGATCAACGTGCACGAGCATCCGGTATGGATCAAAGTGCTTTACCTCAATCCTGAAACATTCAAGACCGCTCCGCTTTTTTTACTCAGCACCGATGTGCCGGAGAATGATTACGTTTCCCAAACCATTTGTCACCGTTTGTACGATGCCAACGTCGCTACCAAAGTAGCACAGTTCATCCTGCTGGGTGTAGGTGGCGCCAAACTGCTCGATATCCTGGGTTTCAATCCAGAGCTGTATCACCTCAATGAAGCACACGGCATTTCTGCCGGTTTTTATCTGTATAAAAAATTCGGCAACAACCTCGACGAAGTAAGAAAACGCCTGGTGTTTACCACGCACACACCGGAAGAAGCGGGCAACGAAAAACACGATATCTATCTCTGTCACAAGATGAGTTATTTCTGTGGCCTCAGTGTGGAAGAAGTAAAACAACTGAACGGGGACAGCAGCGATCAGTTTAATCACTCGCTTACCGCCTTGCGTTTTGCACACCTTGCCAATGGCGTATCGCGCCTGCACGGTGAAGTATCGCGGCATATGTGGAGCAAGTATGAAAATATTTGTCCGATCATTCATATTACCAATGCACAGAACTGGCGTTATTGGGCCGATAAACAATTGTATCGTTTCTCCGATGCCAGCGATCATTACGGGTTTGACGACCGCAAAAAATACCTGAAGAAAAGAGCGTTTGATATTGTTGCCGATCAGACAGGCAAACTTTTTAATCCCGATGTATTTACCATTGTATGGGCGCGCCGTTTTGCGGGTTACAAAAGAGCTAGTTTGATCACCACCGATGAAGAACGTTTCGAACGTTTGCTTTCCAATGCAAAATATCCGGTGCAGATCATCTGGGCTGGCAAGCCTTACCCGATGGACCATCCGGCCATCAGTGAATTCAACCAACTCGTTTACCTGAGCAAGAAACACCGCAATATGGCCGTGCTGATCGGTTATGAATTAACGTTGTCGAAGCGGCTGAAACAGGCAGCAGATTGCTGGCTCAACAATCCCCGTGTTCCGCGCGAAGCATCGGGTACCAGTGGTATGACCGCAGCCATGAACGGCGCTGTTAACTTCTCCACAGACGATGGATGGATTCCGGAATTCATCAACCACGGACACAATGGTTTTGTGATTCCCAAAGCGGATTATGCGCACATGGCTACGCACGAACAGGACCAGTACGACCTGCATAAGTTGTACGAGATTCTCGAGCAGGAGGTGTTGCCGCTGTATTACAATGATTATCCGACCTGGCGTCAGATCATGCGCAATGGTATGCAGGATGTGCGATTGCAGTTTGATAGCAATCGTATGGCGCATGAGTATTATGATCAGCTTTATAAGTGAGGTGTAAGGCGTGAGGCCCGATACTTCGGGCCGAAGCTTCGGCCTAAGGCGTAAGGTATAAGGTGTGAGGTGTAAGGCCCGATACTTCGGCCCGACACTTCGGGCCGAAGGTTGTAGTAAGTAATAAGTTTTAAGTTATAAGTATTTTCCCATGGTTCGTGTATACACGAACCATGGCTTTTTATTCACCATTCACTTATTGACTTATTGACGATTCACGAAAACTGCCCGCTGATCTCGTCAAACGAAAGCGCTTCCGGAAAAAATCCCGCTATCTTCTGAATGATGGATTCAACAATGGCATCGGGGCAGGAGGCGCCGCTGGTCATAAGGATCTTCACCGGACGGTGTGCCGGAAGATACCCGTGCGTGAGCCTTTCTTCTTTTTGGTGGAAGTTATAATGCAGTATTTCGTTGGCAGACAAAATCTTCTCATTGCTGTTGATATAGTAGGTCGGCAATTTCTCTTCACAAAGTTCAACGAGATGCGATGTATTGGAAGAGTTGTAACCGCCGGCCACGATGGCGAGGTCTGCAGGTGTTTCCAGTAAACCCGTTACAGCACTCTGGTTGTCGTTGGTGGCATAACAAAGTGTGTCGCGTGTATCGGCCACTCGCTCCCCGACATTGGCTTCCGTAAGACCGAAGTGCTGCACCATGGTTTGTTTTAAAAAATCGGCGATGGCCTGTGTGTCGCTGGCCAGCATAGTGGTCTGGTTCACCACACCGATGCGTTGCAGGTCGCGTTCAACATCGAACCCTTCGCTGTATTGGCCTTTGAATACTTCGTAGAATTTTTCTGCCGGTTCTTCCCCGGTGATGTATCTGGCCAGTTTTTGTGCTTCGGCCATGTCTTCCACTACTACAGACGGTGCATTGGCGGCTGCATGTGAGAAAGTGGCGCGTGTTTCTTCGTGCTTGGGTTTGCCGTGAATGATGATGGTGTAATTCTTTTTAGCGATCATCTCACTGCGGTTCCATACTTTTTCTACAAACGGACAAGTGGTGTCATATTGCGTGGTGGGAATACCGATGGTTTGTAGTTTGCGTTCGATAGCGAGTGTGGTGCCGAATGCGGGAATGATCACCACATCGTCGGCAGTGAGCGTATCGAAAGAGATCAGTTCGCGTCCATAGGTGTCCTGCAGGAAACGCACTCCTCTTTCCTGCAGGTCGTGGTTGACCTGTGGATTGTGGATCATTTCACTGAGCAGAAAGATTCGTTTACCCGGATTTTCATCTACGGTGCGGAAAGCTATTTCTATGGCGTTCTCTACACCGTAGCAGAAGCCGAAATGACGGGCCAGGTAAAACTGCACCGGACCAAAGTCGAGCAAAGTGGGAGAGAAGTCCTTTTTCATCTTGTCGGCTTCCCGGCGTTTTTTCTTGATCGCTGAGATCAGCGGGCTGCGGTACACGATGGGGACATCGAATTGTTTCATACGGCAAAAATAGCTCAAAAACTGCAGATGCTATCCGGCGGGTCCGGAGCTTAATGCTTATCTTCCGGCAAAGTTTTGGAATGAGATATTTGTTGCCTGCCTGTATTCTCGGGCTGTTCCTTACATCCTGCATCCTGATGCCGAAAAAGGACACCGAACCCACTGAAAAAATAAAAACCATGCAAAACGGGATCCGCCGCGTAGACTGGAGACATCATGCGAATATTTACGAAGTCAATATCAGGCAATACACGCCCGAAGGCACGTTCAGGGCTTTTGCGGCCCACATGCCACGGTTAAAGGAAATGGGGGTGCAGGTATTATGGTTTATGCCCATTACGCCCATTGCGCAGCAAAACAGGAAAGGGCCGCTTGGCAGTCCGTATGCCTGCTCCGATTATACCGCCATCAATTCCGAATTTGGCACGCTGGAAGACTTTAAACAACTGGTAAAACAGGCCCACGATATGGGGTTTAAAGTCATCATCGACTGGGTGGCCAACCACACCGGCTGGGATCACCGCTGGACCCGTGAACATCCAGGTTACTACCTGCGTGATTCTTCAGGACAATTCCAGATAGCTTCGGGGATGGATGATATCATCGAACTCGACTATGCCAACCCGGCCATGCGCGACGACATGATCAAAGCCATGCAATACTGGGTGAAAGAATGTGATATCGATGGTTTCCGTTGCGACCTCGCCGCCTGGGTGGAAGTGGATTTCTGGGAACAGGCCCGGCCACGCGTGGATTCGCTCAAACCACTTTTCTGGCTCGGTGAATTCGACGAACTGGAAAACCCGGCTTATGGAAAAGTATTCGACGCCAGTTATTGCTGGAAGTGGATGCACCTCACCAAAAACTATTACGAGAAACAACCGTCACTCGATACACTGATAAACTTATTAAAGGATTACAGCCAGCTCGGCGATAGTTCGATGCGGGCATGGTTTACTTCAAACCACGATGAGAACACCTGGAACGGCACGGAGTATGAGAAGTATGGCGACATGGCACCAGCGCTTGCGGTGTTCAGTGCCACCTGGAATGGCGTGCCGCTGATCTACAGCGGACAGGAACTGCCGTTGAAGACCAAACGCCTTGAGTTCTTCCAAAAAGATGATATTCCCTGGACTTCGGAGAAACCGGCATTGCATGATTTCTATAAAACATTACTGCAATTGCATGCCACGCATCCTGCATTGGCCGGTGGCGATCCTTCGGTGCAGACATTTATTATCCCCGTAAAAGACAACGATAAAGCATTTGTGTATCTCCGTAAAAAAGGCGACCGCGAAGTATTGGTTATACTACAGCTGGATGGACGTAAAAATGCCGTCGTGCATCTCGATGATGCGCGTTTGCAGGGCAGCTTCAAAGACGCCTTCTCCAATGAAACCATCTCCATCGATCAGCATCGTCAGTTGAAGATTGGTGCGTGGGGATATCGAATTTGGGTGAAATAACAATCGCAGCTAAAGCCGCGATTGTTATTTCACAATTTGAGGATTTGAAAATTTGATAATCGAATACATTCCGTTGTGGTGCCGGCTGCTAATTGCCAAATTTTCAAATCATCAAATTACCACATTAAAAAAGCCCCGCATCGCGGGGCTTTTTTCTTATTCTTCATCAAGATTTAAAGGATACCTGTACATGCCTGAGCCGGGATAAAACCCTTCCAGTTGCACGGTGCCGGTGGTTGAACCGAGCAGGTTGGCGAGTTCATTCATGTTCTTCACCTCGGTGCGGTTAACGGAGATGATGATGAAACCGTCGTCCATACGGGTCTTGCTCAGCAGACCATTTTCTTTGATCTTCTTTACAACGATGCCACCGTTGACCTCGTATTGTGCAGCTTTTTTGCTGTCGAGGTTTTCCATGTCGGCACCCAGTTTGTCGCCAAGAATTTCAGCGCTGGCAATTTCCACTTTGCTTACTTCACCTTTCAATATTACGTCGGTATTATATTCTTTGCCTTCGCGGATATAGCTGATGCGTACTTTGTCGCCGGGCTTGAAGCTGGCGATGCGTCCGCTCATTTCAAGACCGGAGCTTACCACAGAACCGTTGATCTTGGTGATCACGTCGCCTTTTTTCAATCCTGCTTTTGCCGCAGCACCATCTGAAGGAACGGCCAGGGCGTATACACCACCACCTTCTTTTACACCGGCTCTTTTCAGCCAGCCTTCATTGTCGGTGGTAGGATACGAAATGCCGAGGTAACCACGTTTCACATCGCCGTATTGGATAAGATCATTCACGATCTTTTTCACGATGTTTACAGGAATGGCGAATGAGTAACCGGCATAGGTACCGCTCGGAGCCAGGATAGCGGAGTTGATGCCGATCAGTTTGCCATCGGTGTTGATCAATGCGCCACCGCTGTTGCCCTGGTTTACCGCAGCATCCGTCTGGATGAACGATTCAACAGGTGAATTGCTCTGGCGGCTGTTGATACCGATGGTACGGCCCTGCGCACTGATGATGCCTGCTGTTACCGTTGCTTCCAATGTAAGCGGATAACCCACGGCAAGTACCCATTGTCCCAGTTTGGCATCATCGGAATTGCCATACACCATAAAGGGAAGTCCCGATGCGTCGATCTTAAGTACGGCTATATCCGAACTGGGATCGCGGCCGATCACGCGGGCTTTGTAATTCTTTTTGTTTTCATTCAGGGTAACGGTGATCTCGTCTGCCACACCATTGCCGCCATCGGAGATAACGTGGTTGTTGGTAACGATATAACCGTCTTCGCTGATGATCACACCGCTGCCGGAAGCACGCTGCTCGGGCTGTACGCGGGGACCATAATTGAAGAACTGATCAAAGAAGTCGTCCATTTCATTGCCACGGCTGCGGGGCAGGTCGTTGCTGACCTTACGCGCGGGAATTTTTGTTTTGATGTGCACTACGGCAGGTACGGCTGCCGAAGCGGCTTTTGTAAAGTCGGTGAGTTCGGGAGACTGGGCGGCGTTTTCATAAAAACCGGCATAATTTGCCGGCAGTTTGCCATCAGAGGTGGATTGTACAAATCCCGCATTCCGGGAGGTTACTTTGCCATACAACCAAACACTGCCCACGGCTGAAGCGGAGCTTACAGCTACGACCAGAAGGAGTTGTTTCAATTTCATATTCTTTGCTGATTTTTTATGTGAAATCGGTCAGGCTTCAATCGTTCAAATTGTGTGCCTTTGCTATACAAAATAACAAACTGTCAGAACGATTTCTTCGCCGCCCGTTTAGTTTAACATATTTTTACTAAGACCTTCGTAGATCAGACAAATTTACAATGCCGGAGCACCGGGCTCAAATTAACCCATAAAAAATACCGGTCAGTTGATCAGGTCAGATTTTTCAGGAATGCCAAAGTGTCTTCACCATCGGCATAATCGGCAATACCCGGTTGCTGTGCCTGACCAAAAGGAATATTGGTTTTGCCCACCACGCATTGTACCTGTGCGTTCTCCGTTAATTGTGCTGCCAGCGCTGCCGGTTCACCGGAATAATAACCGAAGTTTAACTGGCTGATGGGAGAGAAGATTGCTTCTTCTTCCACCAACAATAAAGCCTCATTGCTCATGTAGGGTTTTTTATTGAGCAGGTGCAGCGCCAGGTTATAGTCGTAATTGTTTTTGTATTTGTGGTGATCTGCGAGGTAATTGTATTTATCGAACCGGCGGAGCAGGGGTTCGAAATTATAACCGTCCGGTACATATAATTTGGTCACGTTGCGGCAGCCCAGGCCGAAGTACAGGAAAACATCGTCGGCCAGCCGGTCGAGTTCTTCGGGCGTTTCGTGGCCGGTAAGAATGGCTACCGATGTACGGTTGCGGCGGATAAGGTGCGGATATTTTCCAAAATAATAATCGAAATAACCCGCAGAGTTGTTGCTGCCGGTGGCAATGTAGGCATCGCAGCCTTTGAGCAATTCGGCAAAGCTGATCAGATCGCCCGCACGCGGTTCCCAACTGATGAGCTTACCGGCAAGATGACGGATCAGCACTTCATCGCGGGACGAAGGTTTGATCACGGCGTGGTGGCCACTGATGAAAACACAGAGCAGGTCGTGGAAGCCAACCAGGGGAATATTGCCTGCCATGACGATGCCGGTCTTGCGCACAACCGGCGGCGCGTCGGGAAGATGATAAGGAGCCGTCCATCGTTCCAGGATATCTTTGGTCAGAAATCCGCCGGCGATGGCGCCGGTTGCCAATTGTATAAATTCGGGTGTAAACCAGTTATTGGCCTGGGCGGCACGCTCGCGGGCAGCTTCCCATTCCGGCTCATTTCCTCTCATATAATCGCCCAGGCGGGCCATCAACTCAATACGTTCTTGTAAATTCATTTCCAAATATTTAATTTTGCCCCAGACAGACAACAAAAGACAAAAATAACTTCAACCTGTTAAACATAGCGATATGGCGATCAAGATAACTGACGAATGTATAAACTGCGGTGCATGTGAACCTGAATGTCCTAATAATGCCATTTATGAAGGTGGCGTGGAATGGGCGATCAGCGACGGTACTTCCGTGAAAGGCACTTTTACCCTGATGGACGGTTCCCAGGTGGATGCCGACCAGAAAAATGCCCCGATAAGTGTAGATACCTATTACATAACTCCGAATAAATGTACTGAGTGTCAGGGCTTTCACGAAGAACCGCAATGTGCGGCAGTATGCCCGGTAGACTGTTGCGTACCGGATGAGATGTACGAGGAAACCGTAGAAGGCCTGATGGAGAAGAAAGCGCGGCTGCATATCTGATCAGGATGTGCATAAAATCCTGCGACCGGTTGGTCATCGGACCAGAAATTATCCTAACTTGAAGGTATATTCAGTTATTGAATAAGCAGTCCAAAGCTGCTAATAATGCAGGCGGGTGATATTTCCCGTCGTAAAAAGGTGAAGGGCCAAACGGACTTCACCTTTCTTATTTTAACATTTCTCTGTAAGCCTTTCCCGGTCAGCGCGCAATAAAAAAGTGAATTTTACTTTTATTCTTTCTGCTTACCTTTTTTTCCGCAATATTTGCGTTCTAAAAAACCAACGGAATCAATGAAAAAGAACATAGCCCTCGTAACGGGCGGTTTTTCCTCGGAAGCAGTTATCTCTTACCGGAGCGCGGCAACGATCGAGAAACATCTCGACAAAAATCTTTTCAATGTTTACAAGATCGATGTAAAAACGGACAGTTGGAGTTATGAGCTGGCCGATGGCCGTAAGGTGCAGGTGGATAAAAATGATTTCTCGCTTCAACTGGACAGCCAGCATATCCGTTTTGATGCGGTGTTCATCGGTATGCACGGCACGCCGGGTGAGGATGGCAAACTGCAGGGCTATTTCGATACGCTCGGTATTCCCTACACGGGTTGCGATGCTACCTGTTCGGCCATCACCTTCAACAAGCGTTATGCCGTAGCCGTGGCGCGCATGGGAGGCATTGCGGTCGCCAATTCCGTACACATGTTCAAACATACTCCCCTCACGGGTAGCCAGGTGCTGGAGCAACTGCGTCTTCCGGTATTTGTAAAACCAGCCAATGGCGGATCGAGCATCGGTATGAGTAAAGTAAGTGATGCCGCCCAGCTTGATGCGGCTATCGCAAAGGCATTTGCGGAAGACACGCAGGTGTTGGTGGAAGAAATGATCCACGGACGCGAATTCACGGTAGGCGTTTTTAAAACGGAAGGTAACATTACAGTGCTGCCGCTGACGGAAGTGAAGGCGGATGACGACAAGGAATTTTTTGATTTCGAAGCAAAATATGAAGGCAAGTCAACGGAAGTGACCCCGGCGGTAGTGGACGAGTCGATTGCCAATAAGATCCGCGCCGCGGCCAGGCGTATTTATGAAGTGTTCAATTGCCGCGGTGTGGTTCGTATCGATTTTATTTACCACGAAGAAACTGGTAAACCACATATGCTGGAAGTAAACACGATTCCGGGGCAAAGTGATGCGAGCGTAGTGCCGCAACAGGTACGTGAAATGGGCTGGAGCCTTACGGAATTTTATGCTAAATTAGTCAATGAGTGTTTCGTGAAATAAGCTGTCATTTGGCTCTCAAGAATCATTTACATGTTTAAATTTATCACCCATCGCCCGTTGTGGCTGAACATTATTACAGGCATTGCATTGGCTATCGCCCTTTTCTGCCTGATCGTTTTGTCGCTTAACTGGTTTACCAATCATTCAGCATCCAAGACAGTGCCTTATGTATTGGGTAAGTCTTATGAGGATGCGGAAAAGCTGCTGACCAAAGCAGGTTTTGAAGTGGTGATCCAGGACTCCGTTTATACGGATACCACCAAGCCGCTGACTGTACTCAAACAGGTGCCTGATGCTGATGAAGTGGTAAAAGTGAACCGTACCGTTTATCTGACCATCAACAGGGCCGTTCCGCCGATGGTGGAAATGCCGAATATTGTCGGGTACAGTTACCGCAGTGCGGAAATGGTATTGATGAATGCGGGTCTTAAACCCGGCGACACTACCTTCAAACCCGACTTTGCCAAAAACTCCATATTAGAGCAACGTTTCAATGGTCAGTTGATTGCCGCCGGCACGCAGGTGCGGATGGGAAGCCGCATTGATATGGTACTGGGAGATGGGGTAGGCAATCAACAGATCGTGGTGCCTAATCTTATCGGCAAAACTTATGAAGAGGCACGTGTGTTGCTCGAAGCGTATGGAATATCCTTTGCTTCGGTGATGGCATCCGGCGTAAGCGATACGGCCAATGCATTTATTTATAAACAAACACCGGAACGGATGCGCGAAGATCATCGCTACAACTATATCCGTCCCGGACAAACCGTCGATATATGGCTGCAGACAGATCGTCCTGTTTTGGACAGCCTGATGCCCATGCCCGATGTATCAAATCCGGAATAAAACAGACGCAATATGCAAACAATAACTGCAGAAGAATTAAAAAGCCGGCTGGATGCTGGTGAAAAAATCAATATTGTAGATGTGCGTGAGCCGAATGAGCATGCTGATTTTAATATCGGTGGTGTGCTGGTGCCGTTGGGCCGCGTGCAGGCGATGGATGTGGATGAACTTGAAGCGTTCAAAGAAGAAGAGCTGGTAGTGTATTGCCGCAGTGGCAACCGCAGTGGACAAGCTTGTCTGTTGCTTGAGACCATGGGTTTCAAAAATGCCAAGAACCTGACGGGCGGCATGCTTAACTGGCAGGAGAAATTTGGCCGGTAGGCATGATGATCAATCGTCATCCCGAAGTCTCGGGAGTGAATAGGTCAATAAGTCAATAGTTTCCCCAATGCACTCCGTGGTTCGTGTCCTCACGGACCACCATTTCGACGGCCAATCCTCAATGAGTGAATAGGTGAATACTTCTGCTGTCTAACTTACTACTTTAAAATACCCCAACCGGGGTATTTTTTTGTGCTGTTTATGCTGCATTTTGTGAAAAAAAAGATGAAACGTTTTTTACTGAGCTTAGTTGTTTTGATTTCTATCGGAGCTTTTGGTCAGGCGAGGGAAGTCAACTTCAAGCTGACCAAATTGACCTTCAGTATCAATAAAGAAGCCATTGTTACCGGTTGGCCGCTGGAGTCGTTTACCTCGGCCATAGGCGCCGGTGCCCGTACCAGGGAAGGTTACAACCGGACACACTCTTATGACGATTTGGGTATAGTGTTGTTTGAACCAAATGGCAAAGAAGGATATTCGGGACAGGTATCAGAGGTACAGCTATACTTTCAGCCAATGGAGCGCAAGGAGGTAACACCGAAGGGTTTATTTACAGGCAGCTTTACTGTTGACAGGTTGTCTGTCAATGCGCAAACAACGCTGGCGATGATCCGCGAAGCATTGAAAGGTTTCGATGAAACGAAAGGTTATGAAGACACAATAGTAAGGATGGCCCGTGGTGATTATTATCTCTATTTCCATTTTAAAGAAGACGGAACGCTCGGAAAGATGAGCCTGGGACCGGTGAAGAAATAATGCGAGAAGGTAAAAGGTGTAAGGTGTAAGGCGTAAGGCCCGATACTTCGGGCTAAGGTGTAAGGTGTAAGATATAACCTTTTAAGCACGGCCTAAATTCCTGAAACGAATTAGTAACCGAAGTAGTATGGTCATCAAGGTCTTTCTCCTGCCTTAAACCTTACACCTTCTGCCTTCCGCCTTTTTAAAACCGCACATTCACACCTGCCATAAAATTCGTTCCCGCCATCGGCATATAAAAATTATCCGCAGTGATGCTGCCGTCGAAAACATAACTATAAGTATAACCGTTGGGCTCGTAGCGGCGATTAAAAACGTTATTGACCTGACCGATAAATGTCCATTCGCCTAAGCGCTTGCTGCGCAAGGTGTAGAGAACACGGACATCCTGCGTGAAGAAATCGTTGAGTGAACGCTCTTTGTTCTGGGTATTGTCCATGTACTGACGACCCACATATTTTTCGAGCAGACTGACTTCTAGATTTTTTACCGGCAGGATGTTGATGCTGCCGCCCGCAATAAGGGCAGGAGAGAAGGCGATATCGGTATTGCGATGCTGCACCGTCTGCTGACCGATCCATTCAAAATCTGCATCGTAGTCGTCGAGAAATTCTGTGAAGGCTTTGATCTTGTTGCGGCTGAGTGTAAGGTTGGCTGTTGCGTTCAGCCATTTGTTGATGATCACACCGCCTTGTAATTCAATCCCCGCTCTGTAACTGTTGGGCACGTTGATACGTGTGTAAGCACCTACGTCATTGATCATGCCTGTTTGTACCAGCTGGTCTTTGTACAACATGTAGTACAGATTGACGCCTGCGCTGAAGCGTGAAGTGCGTTTTTCAATACCTGCTTCAAAATCATGCAGGGTTTCTTTTTTCGGTTGATTGTTCAGGCTCGCCTGGAAATCATCGCGGTTGGGTTCTTTGCCGGCATGTGCGTAGCTGACAAAAGCCTGCCATCCGTTCCGGCGATAAGTGATGCCGGCTTTGGGGTTAAAGAAATTAAAAGACCGGTCGATGGTAAGTGCAGGGTTTTCTTCAAAGCCGTTCATGCGGTGTTGCACCCGGCGGTATTGCAGATCAGTAAACAGGCTGAAAGCTGGTGTTAACTGGTATTGCCATTTGGTATAAACATTTACATCTGTTTTCCACGCATCGTTGTCGTAATACCGGTAGCCTTCATCAAAGCCATATTTCGCCCAGATCACTTTGCCGAAATGGTCACCCTGGTAACGGCTCCATCCGCCACCGATTACCCATTCGTGGCGATCCTTGCGGTATTGCAGGGAAAGAATTTGTCCATAAAAATAATTGTCGAGCCATTTTTGGCGAACCAGGTCGGTGCGTGCAATTGTCGTGTCACCCAATACCAGATCGGGAAGGCCGTACTTGCTCAGTTTTTCATTGCCTTTGTAATTTTCATAGTAGCCTTTGCCACGCGTGAGGTATAAGGCCGTGTTGAATTGCCAGGAGGTATTCAACTTCTGATCAAAGAAAAGCTGGTAATGTGTCTGTGTATAATTGTCTGTTTCGTTGTCGTACGGAGCACCCGGCCGGTCGGTGCCGGCAGAGTTGTAGGTACGGTTGGTTTCCTTGAGATTTTCGGGTACGCCGTTCCAGGCCTGGTAGGTTTTTTCCTTACCGGAAAAAATATTCAGTCTTACCGTACTTCCTTTGTTGAGGTAAGCGCCGGATAAATAAAAAGACTGCAGATCACTTGAAGCACGGTCGATGTAGCCACTGCTGCTGATACGGCTGAGGCGGGCATCGACGGTAAAATGATCATTGATAAGTCCTGTACCGGCTTTAACCGTGTTTTTCCAGGTGTCGAAAGAACCGTACGCGTTGTTGAATTCAGCGTAAGGTTTGGTGTTGACTTCATTGGTAGAAAGGCTGACGGTAGCACCAAACGCACCGGTGCCATTGGAAGAAGTGCCTACGCCACGCTGGATCTGGATAGAGTTAACGGACGAAGTGAAATCGGGAAGATTCACGAAAAACGTTCCCTGGCTTTCGGCATCGTTGTAAGGAATGCCATTAAGCGTAATGTTGATGCGGGTGGCATCGGTACCACGGATGCGCAGCCCTGTGTAACCGATACCCGTACCGGCATCGGAATTCACCACTACGGAAGGCGTGAGGTTGAGGACAAAAGGGATGTCCTGCCCGAGGTTGCGTTTGGCAATTTCGGATTTTGACAAATTGGATTTTGCGAACGGGGCCTTTTCGCCGGCGCGTACTGCGCGGACTTCCACAGGCGATAGCAAATCGAAGCTGTCGCGTTGTGCTGTTGTCTGGCCAAAGGATAACATGGCTGCCGATAGCAGGCAGCCGGTCATAATCATCCTCTTCATTTTTTTTAATGTTTTAGCTGTTAAAAAATAATGAGAGGGAAATGCTGTAGTAGAAGAAAGGGACAGTAGTCAAACCTCCTCCCTGCGCAGGCATTACCCTGATCAGGTCTTACGGGTATTATCTCAGCCCCTCCGATGATTCATCGGGGGACACCCCGGGATCTGTGACCGCGAAGGTAGGGTTAATTTGATAATTTGATGATTTGAAAAGTAGGCAATGTGGTGGAAGGAGCAAAGTGCCTGTGAGGATTTAATAAGTTGTAAGTAATATAGCCGCGTTTCTGTCCTGTTTTGTTATCCGTGGGAGGGGTAGCCGAGTGACAACTTTCCTCTACCAATCCCTTTCTGCGAAAGCCCTGATTATCAAATCATCAAATTTTCAAATCAGCACTGTAACTTTTCCTGCCCCGATCCGTTACACAAAAAAACAAGCACGGAAAATGAAACATTTTTTATCACTGCTGCTGGCTATGGTGCTGATTTCCAGCGCTGCACTGGCCCAACAAACGATCAACGACCCCAACGCTGAAATAAGAACGGCAAAAGGTTTTCATGCCATTGAAGTATCCAACGCTTTCGATGTATACCTGACCCAAAGCAATGAGGAAGGTGTAGCGGTAAGTACAACCGATCAGCGCTATAAAGAAAATATCCAGGTAGAAGTAAAAGGCGGTGTGCTGGTGATCCGTTATAATCACAAAGGGAAATGGGTAAACCAAAAACTCAAAGCCTATATCTCATTTAAGAGTCTTGACCGGCTCACGATCAGTGGTGCCTGCGACGTATATGTGCTGGGCACCTGGAAGCAGGACAATGTGAAAATAGACCTCAGTGGTGCTGCCAACCTGAAAGGTAAAGTGGACCTTGGGAAAGTGAAAATAAACCTGTCCGGTGCATCCGACATGAATCTTACGGGAGCTGCGGGTACACTTGCGGTAGAAGCAAGCGGCGCCAGCAACTTCAAAGGATATGAATTGAGCAGTGATTTCTGCAATGTGAATGCGAGCGGAGCAAGTGATGTAAAAATCACGGTGAATAAAGAATTTACAGCGGAAGCAAGCGGTGCAAGCGATATCCGTTACCGCGGTAATGCGGAAGTACGTGAAATCCGCTCCAGTGGCGCCAGCAGCGTGCGCAGAAAAGATGGTTAAACAAGGAAATACGATCCTTATAGCAAACCGGGAAGTTGAAAAACTTCCCGGTTTTTTTTATAATCTTTTGGCTGATAACATAAAAGCCCCTACATTTGCCATCCAAATCGCGAGGTAGAGCAGCGGTAGCTCGTCGGGCTCATAACCCGAAGGTCGGGAGTTCGATCCTCCCCCTCGCAACAAACAAAGAGGCTGCACTGCAGCCTTTTTCCTTTTAAAGCCGCTATTTTATTATAATGAACTGTCAGCCAGCGACTTTTCTGGTCGCGTACACATGAAAGCAGGATTCGTCAACATATTCGGCCGTCCCAACGCGGGAAAAAGCACCTTGCTCAACGCACTGATAGGCGAGAAGCTGGCGATCGTATCCCACAAGGTGCAAACCACCCGTCACCGCATTAAAGCGATCATGACGGAGGAAAATTACCAGGTCATTTTTTCCGATACCCCCGGCATTATCGAACCCAAGTATAAACTGCATGAGAAGATGATGCAGGCGGTAAAGGGAGCTTTGGAAGATGCCGATGTGGCGCTGCTGATCGCCGATGTGAACGAAGACCCTGCCTTGTCGCACGCCATATTTTCCGCATTGCGCCTGCGTGTGCCGGCCATCGTGGTGTTGAACAAAACCGATAAAACGAATGCAGCACGCGTGAAAGAGATAACAGATTTCTACACGCAACAGTCTTATTGCCGTTCGGTGGTAGCCATCAGTGCGGCAAAAGGGTTTGATGCCAATGCATTCCTGGCACCGATCCTTGAATTGTTGCCGGAAGGCGACCCGTTTTATACGGAAGACGATATCAGCGATCTGCCGACCCGTTTTTTTGTAAGTGAAATGATCCGGGAAAAAGTGTACGAGCTTTTCTCCGATGAGCTGCCTTATCATACAGCGGTGCTTATCCGCGAGTTCAAAGAAAAGCAGACACTGGTAAAAATTGTAGCAGATATTATTGTACACCGTGAGACGCAGAAAGCGATCATCATCGGTGATAAAGGAAGCATGATTAAAAAGCTGGGTACGGAAGCGCGGAAAGATATCGAAGCGTTTATTCAGCAAAAGGTATTTCTGGAGTTGTTTGTAAAAGTAAAACCAAAGTGGCGGGAGAATGACCTGCAACTGAAAGAATATGGTTACTAAACAGGCATTCCGTTTTTAAATTAAACAGGTATTATGAGTTTTACAGTAGCGATCGTCGGACGACCCAATGTGGGTAAGAGCACTTTCTTCAATCGTTTGATTGAACAACGGAAGGCCATTGTGGACGATGTAAGCGGAGTTACCCGCGATCGCCAATACGGCGTGGCCGATTGGAACGGCAAACAATTCAACGTAATCGATACGGGCGGTTTTGTATCCGGAAGCGAAGATATTTTTGAAAAAGAAATTGCCAAGCAGGTATTGGTTGCCGTTGACGAAGCGAGTGCCATTATTTTTATGGTGGATGCACACACCGGTCTTACCGACCTCGACGAATCCATGGCCCACGTACTCCGCCGCAGCACTAAACCGATCTATCTTACCGTTAATAAAGTAGACAACACGGACCGTTTGTTTGAGGCATCTGAATTTTATTCGCTTGGCTTTGAACATGTATATTTTGTAGCGGCCGCCAGCGGCAGCGGCAGTGGGGAACTTCTCGATGCGCTCACCGAACTGATGCCCGATGTGCCCGCAATACCGGACGAAGAAATGCCTGTTGAATTTGACGAAGAAGGCAATCCCGTCGACGCAAAGGAAGAAGTAAAAGAGCCGGAGATCCCGCGTTTTGCCATCATCGGTCAGCCCAACGTAGGTAAATCCTCTTTGCTGAATGCCTTGATCGGAGAGGAGCGCACAATCGTAAGTGATATCGCCGGCACAACCCGCGATACCATTCACACCCACTACAAACTTTTTCAAAAGGAATTTATCCTGATCGACACGGCAGGTATCCGCCGCAAAAACAAAGTTCACGAAGACCTTGAATTCTATTCTGTTATCCGCGCCATCAAAGCGCTGGATGAAGCCGACGTGTGCCTGTTGCTGCTCGACGCGGAAAAGGGGATTACCGCCCAGGACCTGAATATCTTCAGCCTGGCCGCCCGGAAAGGCAAAGGTGTAGTAGTGTTGGTAAATAAATGGGACCTGGTGGCCAACAAAGAAACCAACACCGCCCGTGATTATGAACGTGTGTTAAAAGAAAAGCTGGCCCCGTTCACCGACGTGCCCATTCTGTTTATTTCCGCCAAAGAAAAAACACGCATATTTAAAGCGGTGGAAGTGGCGCTGGATGTAGTGGAAAAACGTCGTCGCAGACTGTCGACTTCCAAGCTTAATGATGTGATGCTCAAGGCTGTGCAGAATTATCATGCGCCGGTTGTAAGAGGACATGCGATCAAGATAAAGTTCGTGACGCAACTGCCTACTGCCGTGCCTTCATTTGCTTTTTTCTGCAACTTCCCGGACGATATCAAACAGCCTTATAAGAACTACCTGGAGAACCAATTGCGCCAGCAATTTGACTTTACAGGGGTGCCGGTCAGGTTATTTTTCCGGAAAAAATAAGCTTTGGGGGAAAGAGATATTTGCAGAAATCAAAACGGCGACTATTTTTGCATCCTCAAAAATTAAAACCACAAATGAAAAAAGTATTTGCTATCGCGTTCATCGCAGTTGCTTTCGCAGCTTGCAACAACGAAGCTGAAAACAAAGTAAGCGCCGAAGATTCAATTCGTATCGCTGATTCTGTAGCACGCGTACAAGCAGACAGCATTGCTGCTGCTCAGAAAATGGCTGCTGATACCCTGAACAATAAGGTTGACAGCGCTAATCAAAAACTTGACTCTCTGACAATGAAAGTCGACAGCGCAAAAGGCAAGTGATTTTTGCTACATCATTTACGAATCCCTCACAGTAATGTGGGGGATTTTTTGTGAATCGTCATCCCGAAGCCTCGGGAGTGAATGGGTGAATAAGTGAATAAGTGAATGGATATCCCTGGTTTGTTTACACACGAACCAGGGGGAATTTACTCTTTTGAGTTAGCGCCCTTGTCGGTTTCCCGACCAATAAGCAAGCGTGATGTTCCTTTGACAGGTTAAGGTCAACTTCGTACCTGACTCAAGGATGAGCAGGTCCGTTGGTCTGGAGACCAACGGTGGCGTGATGCCGGATTGAGCGGTTTTAAAATCTTGCGAACAGTTGTGGTGCCTACACGAACCAGGGAGAATTTACTCTTTTAGTTAGCGCCCTTGTTGGTCTCCCGACCAACAAGCAAGCGTGAGGTTTCTTTTAGAGATTAAGGTCGATTTTGTACCTGACTCAGGGATGAGCAGGTCCGTTAGTCTGGAGACCAACGATGGCGTGATGCCGAATTGAAAGGGTTTAAAATCTTGCGAACATCTGTGGTATGTACACGAACCAGGGAGAATTTACTCTTTTTAGTTAGCGCCCTTGTTGGTCTCCCGACCAACAAGCAAGCGTGAGGTTTCTTTGACAGCTTAAGGTCAACTTCGTAAATAACTCCAAGGATGAGCAGGTCCGTTGGTCTGGAGACCAACGATGGCGTGATGCCGGATTGAAAGGGTTTAAAATCTTGCGAACATCTGTGGTATGTACACGAACCAGGGAGAATTTACTCTTTTTAGTTAGCGCCCTTGTTGGTCTCCCGACCAACAAGCAAGCGTGAGGTTTCTTTTAGAGATTAAGGTCGATTTTGTACCTGACTCAGGGATGAGCAGGTCCGTTGGTCTGGAGACCAACGGTGGGGTGATGCCGGATTAAACGGTTTTAAAATCTTGCGAACAGTTGTGGTGCATACACGAACCAGGGAGAATTTATTTTTTTTAGTTGGCGCCCTTGTTGGCCTCCCGACCAACAAGCAAGCGTGAGGTTTCTTTAAGAGATTAAGGTCGATTTCGTACCTGACTCAGGGATGAGCAGGTCCGTTGGTCTGGAGACCAACGGTGGGGTGATGCCGGATTGAACGGTTTTAAAATCTTGCGAACAGTTGTGGTGCCTACACGAACCAGGGAGAATTTACTCTTTTAGCTAGCGCCCTTGTTGGTCTCCCGACCAACAAGCAAGCGTGAGGTTTCTTTGACAGGTTAAGGTCGATTTCTTACCTGGGGCCCGTTGGTCTGGAAACCAACGGTGGGGTGATGCCGGATTGAAAGGTTTTACAATCTTGCGAACATCTGTGGTATGTACACGAACCAGGGAGAGTTTACTCAGTCCTTATAACTTAATACTTAAAACTCATCACTCTTTTTTGATTTTTTAACTATATTAGCAGGCGCAATACCAAAATAAACGTTTTTTCTATCCATACGCCACATGCTAATTGCTTACTGACCCCTCCTTACGGAGGGTTTTTTTATGCCCTTTTGTTTTGACAGGGGCATACAGTTGCTGCAATTGCGCAATCTCTTTGCGGAATTTTTCCTGCTCCTCTTGTTGCTGGAGAATAAAACTATTGTCCTTCAGCGCGCCGATCACTTTATCCATTTCCTTTTCGGTTTCATACACCATTTTACGGAAGGGATTGGCGTAGTCTTTCGCCCGGGAAGTGTAAATGTTCTCCGTCATCCATTCGCGTGTCTGCAATGCCTGTGAAAGCAGGTTACTAAACACCGCCGGTGTAAAGGTTGAAGAAGAAAGCGACAATAGCTCCCGCAGGCCGGCAAATGCATGCCCGCGTTTATCATGAATATACCGGTCGCCTTCGAGCCGGTAAAACTCATGGATCTCGCTCCATTGGTCCACTTCTCCGGTTTTGATGTTTTCGATCAGTTGCTGCACCGCCGAACGCGCGATCAGTTGTCCACCGACATTGAGCCATGGTTCGCGGTCAGGTGATGTGAAGAAGTAATCACGCACAGTATTAAAGTCTGCCGGTTTTTCTTCGCGGATATAACCCATCAGTTGCGACACACCGTGATAGATGATGAGCTGTTTAAAAATACGATAGGCTTCGGCTACTTTCAGTAATACGACCGGACGTTTGGTGTTTTCAAATCCGTCCGCCAATATTTCGAGGCCCGCTACTTTTTCAGGTGCTTCTTCAAGCAGTTCCCTGCCTTTGCGCCGGCATTGTTCTGCTGTCGCTTTCTTTTCTTTCTGCCGGAAAAATGCTTTGCCCGTTGCTTCGCAGAAAATGGTCAGGGCGTCGAACAGTTCATTAACGCTGTCGGGGGCCAGGAAATCATATTCGAGGTGCTGCGTTTTCTGAATGCGGTTGTCGCGGGAAAGGTATTTTCCCTCATTCCGCGCCAGCGCATACATGTTGTACATAAACCAATAGGCGGGCATGATCGTGAGCCGGTCGCGGCTTATATCGTTGCTGATAAGCGAGAAAGGAATGGGGATAGAAAGTTCAGCAGGAAAATCGCCTTTGGCGATCAGGGTAAAACAAGCAAAACGTGAATTGTGCTTGAGGCTCACACAGAGACCGGGCCAGAAGCCGCGGCCGGCAATAATCTCGCCGTCTGCTCCTCTTGAGTTGTGATTGGAACCGATCGTGGCGCCGGCGGCCATATTGCTTTGTCCGCCCAATAAAGCGGCACAAAGAAAGGAGTTGTTGTGGTGTTGCTCATGCGCCGGGAAAATCAGTGAGTTCAGCACCTCACAGCAGGAGATCGTAGAGTTGTCACCCAGGAAGGAGTTGATCAGCCGCGCACCGTATTTAAGCTGGGAAAATGATCCCATGATAAAACGTACGGCTTTTACACCGTAGAACGCCCGGCATCCATAACCGATGATACCGTTGACCAGTTCGCAGCCTTCGCCGATTTGTGAGCGTGCTTCCGCAGACGAATTGATCGTCAGGTTTTTGAGTTTGTTGGCGCCTTTGATATAGGCATCGCTGCCGATGAGTACGTCTTTGATGATGCGCGTATTTTTTATCACGGTGCGGTCGCCGATGGTGGCATAGCGCCCGCGTACATCATCGAAGCGTTTTTCAGTCAGTTCCTTGAATCGCTGCATTAAGGTCTCATCATCGCGGTGACGTGTCCACAGCCAGGCATCTCCGGCTTCCATTCCATCGAAGGGTAATACACTGCGGCCTGCATTTTCATTGCAGAGCTCGAGCCATATACGGATGTTTTCTTTTTCTCCTTTTTTGAGAATACCGTTGCCGTATTTACTGTGCGAAGTGCAGGCGAGTTCGTTGATGTTAACGAGTATGACGTCGTTGCCTATGATATAGTGACTGAGAAAGTTCACATTGTCGATAGCGGCATAGTCACCGATATCACTGCTGATGATAGTGCTGTTGTACAACCCTACAGGTAGCTTCAGACTATGGTATTCTACGGAATAAGGTTCCAGTTTGCCAATGCGCACCAGCCCGAAGAATTTGCAATTGCGGATGAGTGATACATCGGTGCCGGGTGTGATCAATACCTGCTCCCAATTGTCGGAACTGTTACCCGCCGCTGTCAGTTGACTGATCTGTTTTGCTGTAAGGGCTTTATAATCTTTCCGTGGATTCTGTTTAAAGCGCAGATAATATTCATCTTTTCCCTTGGGAATATATTCCGCAGGAATAAAGTTGTAGCCGAGCTCAGCGAGCGGTTTTCTGATAATTGTGTTCATAGATAAGATGACGACAGCACTTGGCTGCGGTGTTATTCTACCGTTACAGACTTGGCAAGGTTGCGGGGTTTGTCTACATCCAGTCCTTTGGAAACTCCGATATAATAAGCCAGCAATTGCAGGGGAATAACACTGAGAATAGGCGCCACGATCTCGTCTGCTTCGGGAATGATCATCACGTCCTGCGACAAGGAAGCAGAATGTTCGTCTCCTTCCGTGATTACGGAGATTACCTGTCCTTTGCGCGCGCGGATCTCCTGCATGTTGCTCACCACTTTTTCGTGATAGGGATCTTTGGTGGCAATGAATACAACGGGCAGTTTTTCATCTACCAGTGCAATAGGCCCGTGCTTCATTTCTGCAGCAGGATATCCTTCGGCATGGATATAAGATATCTCTTTCAGTTTGAGTGCGCCCTCAAGTGCCACGGCAAAGTTGTATCCTCTGCCCAGGTACAGGAAGTCGCGGGCGTCTTTGTATTTTTCTGCAATCGCTTTTATTTTCTCGTGTTGCTGCAGTACCCACGCGGCTTTCTCCGGCAGTTCGTTGAGTTCGTTCAGCAACCGCAGGTAGCGTTGTTGGGGAATGGTGCCTTTCATATACCCGACCTTCAGCGCAATCATGGTAAGCACGCTTAGTTGTGCGGTAAAAGCCTTTGTGCTTGCCACACCGATCTCGGGGCCCGCGTGCGTATAAGCGCCGCCATGTGATGTGCGGGCAATGGAGGAGCCTACCACGTTTACCACACCAAGAATAATAGCGCCTTTTTCTTTGGCGGTTTCGATCGCCACGAGGGTGTCTGCTGTTTCACCGCTTTGCGAAATGGCAATGATCACATCACCGGGATTGATCACGGGATTGCGGTAGCGGAATTCAGAGGCGTATTCCACTTCCACATTGATGCGGCAGAGTTCTTCGAAAATATATTCTGCTACCAGTCCGGCATGCCAACTGGTGCCGCAGGCTACCATAATGATGCGGTTGGTTTGCATGATTTGTTCGGCATATTGCTGAATGCCGCTCATGGTAATGGTGCCGGCTGTGGCGTCGAGTCTTCCGCGGAGACAGTCGTTGATAGTCTGTGGTTGTTCAAATATTTCTTTGAGCATGAAATGTTCATAGCCGCCTTTTTCAATGGAGGCCAGTTCCAGGTCAAGCTTCTGTACGTAGGGAGTGAGTTTTTCGTTGCCCAGGTTTTTCAGGATCAGTTCGTCGGGCTTGATGATGGCCAGCTCATAATCGTTTACATACACCACTTCTTTGGTGTATTCGAGCATGGGTGATGCATCGGAACCCAGGAAGTGTTCGCCTTTGCCGACGCCGATCACGAGCGGGCTGCCTTTACGTGCCGCGATGATGGTATCGGGGTTTTCTGCATCGAGCAGCAGGATCACATAAGCGCCTACCACACGTTTGAGGGCGATGCGGATGGCTTCTTCCAGTGAACAATCATTCTTTACCAGGATTTCCTCGATGAAGTTGAGCAGTACTTCGGTATCGGTATCGCTTTTAAACTCGTAGCCTTTTTTTACGAGCTCGCTTTTGAGTTGTGCGTAGTTTTCGATGATGCCGTTGTGGATCATGGCCAGGCGACCGCTGGCCGACTGATGCGGGTGAGCGTTGCGGTCGTTGGGCTCGCCGTGCGTGGCCCAGCGGGTATGTCCGATGCCAACATGGGCATGCACATTTTTCCCTGCAATGGAATCTTCGAGATCGGCTACTTTGCCTTTTTTCTTGTAAACGTGTAATCCGCCGTTTTGCAACGCCACGCCGGCGCTGTCATAACCACGGTATTCCAATCGTTTGAGTCCTTTTACAATTATGGGGTAAGCTTCTCTTGGTCCTGTATATCCAACAATTCCACACATATAAGGGTGTTTAGATCATGCGTTTAAAGTGAGCAAAGATAAGTATTTCCCCGCGGTTGCGGATTTATGCGGCTGCCTCGTGGAAAACCCGTGTAAATATTGCGGCCGGGCGCAAATAAACGGGTGATCAGAGGAGGCTGCCGGTCAGTAAAAGGTACGCTACGGAAAAATAAATTACAAGTCCGGTGACGTCAACCAGGGTGGCGACAAAAGGTGCCGAGCTCACGGCGGGGTCGGCACCAAGGCGTTTCAGGAGCATCGGCAGCATGCTGCCCGACAGGGTGCCCCATAATACCACGCCCAGCAGGGTGATGCCCACGGTAAGGCCGATTGCCAGCCAATGCTCGCCATAAAGATTGGGGGCAAAAGAGTGCCAGAGGAAAATACGGACGAACCCGATGATACCCAGCAGGGTTCCGAGCAGCAGTCCCGACACGATCTCGCGGCGCAATACCCGCCACCATTCTTTGATGGTGATCTCACCAACGGCCATTGCCTGGATAATAAGCGTGGAAGCCTGTGAGCCGCTGTTGCCACCGCTGGAAATGATCAGTGGTACGAAGAGTGCGAGTACAACGGCTTTCTGGATTTCTTCTTCAAAATAGGCCATGGCGGTTGCGGTGAGCATTTCACCCAGGAAAAGGATCACGAGCCAGATAGCGCGTTTGCGGAACAACTGGAAGATCGGCATTTCGAGATAAGGTTGTTCGAGCGCCGCTGTACCGCCCATTTTCTGCATATCCTCGCTGAACTCTTCACTGGCTACCCAGAGCATATCATCGATTGTAACGATGCCCAGCAATTTATTGCTGCTGCTGACCACGGGCAGTGCCACGCGGTTATTCATTTTAAACACTTCACTGGCTGTTTCCTGGTCGTCGTCGGGGCGCAGTGCCACAAAACGGCCGTCCATCAGTTCGGATACTTTTTTATCCGGACTGTTGAGGATGAACTCCTGGATGCGGATATCATCCAGCAGTTCGCCCTTTTTATTGATCACGTAAATAACGTTGATGGTTTCGCTGTCTTTGCCGTATTTGCGGATGGTGGCAAATACTTCTTCAATGGTGTTATCGGAGTACACGTATACATAATCGGGCGTCATCAGGCGGCCGATACTGTTTTCCGGGTAGCCAAGCAGCGACAGGGTGATCTTTCTTTCCTGGGGATCGAGCAGTTTGATGAGCTCGCGCACGGCATTGCTGGGTAGTTCCTCCAGGAAGTCGGTGCGGTCATCCGCGGGCAGTTCGTTGAGCAGGGAGGCGATGGTATTGGGCGGCAGGTTCTGGATAATCCGTTTCTGCGTGGGAAATTCCAGTATCTTGAATACGCTGGCCGCCCGGTGCGTGAGCATATTGGCGATGATACTGCTCTCGTAGTCCGGAAATTCGTACACGAGGTCAGCCACATCGCTGATGTTCTGGTGATTCAGAAAATCCCTGATCTGCAACTTGTCTTCCGTTTGTATAACGGCTTCAAATTGTTCCTGCAGGGTACTGTGCATTGTCTGATCTTCTCCCATACGTCAAATTTACAAAGATCAGGCAAGCGTGCAGATGAAGAATTCGTGACTGCTACTTTTTATTTTTGCCTGATAACCGTTTACCATGGTCTTACCTTTTTTATATATCGCTGAATCGCCTGGCCGGGGCAGAGGTGTGTACACGCGTGAAGCTATTTCCGCGGGAACGCTTATTGAATCTTCACCGGTGATCGTGATGAGCGCACGCGAACGGGAGTTACTTGATCAGACGCTCTTGCATGATTATATTTTTGAATGGGAAGGCGATAACGGCGCGTGCTGCATGGCACTGGGCTGGCTGGCCGTTTATAATCATGCTTATCAGGCCAATTGCGAGTATGAAATGAATTACGAAAATGATACCATGTCTATACGCACGGTGCGGGATATAGAAGAAGGGGAAGAATTGTTTACCAATTATAACGGCGACTGGAACGATGAAAAGCCGGTGTGGTTTGATGTGAGTTAGGCACAAAAAAAAAGCGTCCAGCCCGGAGGTTGAACGCTTATATAAAGTTGCAAATATCGGGATTAATTTATTTTCAACTGTGCGCGGATTTCGCCGTACCAGCGGTAAAACAGGTTGGCAGGTGCTGTTCCGGGCAGAATTGTTTTGGAGTGAATAGTGATGAAGTACAGACCATTCATCAGGTCCACTTCCTTGAATTTAACACCGTCGATCAGGATAGAGCCGGTGTAAGAACCCGTGGCAGGCAGTTTTTTGGTAGAAATGAACTGGCTGGTATTGGCAGAGTTCAGCAGTGTGCCGGTAACTTGCTGCAATACGTTGTAGGGAGTGGTGGTGTCGGCGGTGGCAGCAGCAGGGGCATAGCCTGCGCGGAATGCACCATAACCAACAGGAGCAGGACCGCTGACACGGATGGCCATTACACTATCAGACAATCCGGACCAGGTGAGTGTGTAGGTCAGCAGTTTTGTACGTTTGCTATACTTTGCCGTCAGTTTGCCGGTACCGCTTGAAGGCGAAGCCTGGGGAGATACCTGGGCGCCCGTCACCGGCAGGTCGTTTTTAACGTATTCGGTTCCATTCTCGTTATAATCTTTTTCGCAGGAAGAAGCCAGTACGCAGCAGAAAAGAAGGGGTAAAGCAGATAGTTTAATAAGCTTCATGTTAACTTGGTTTGAAGTAAAAATAAGAACTTTTTGCATTGGACCTAATCCGGGTGGCTGATTTTCATTTTTCAGCGCTATTTTATCCGTTCCCTGATCTCCTGCAGTTTCAGCAGTGCTTCCACCGGTGTTAACCGGTTGATGTCGATATTCTGCAGTAAATCCCTGATCTCCTCAAAGGTCTGGCTGTGTGCATCGAAGATCGATAGCTGCATTTTAGGCGTATTCAGTTGTTTCACTTTGTCTTCGAGCGAGCCGCCTGCTGTTTCATCGCCATCATTTACGTGCTGACTTTCCAGTTGTACCAGTATTTCATTTGCCCGCCGGATCAGCGACGGCGGCATGCCGGCCATTTTAGCCACATGAATACCGAAACTGTGCGTGCTGCCTCCGCGGGCCAGTTTGCGCAGGAAAATGATCTTGTTACCCGATTCTTTATTGGTGATATGGTAATTCTTTACGCGTCCCAGCTTTTCTTCCAGCTCATTGAGCTCATGGTAGTGTGTGGCAAAAAGCGTTTTGGGCTGGTGCGGGGAATTGTGCAGGTGTTCGGCAATGCTCCAGGCGATTGAAATACCATCATAGGTGGAGGTGCCCCGGCCGATCTCATCAAGCAGGATGAGGCTGCGCCCGGTCATATTATTAATGATGCTTGCCGTTTCGTTCATTTCCACCATAAACGTCGATTCGCCGCCACTGAGATTATCGGAGGCGCCTACGCGGGTAAATATTTTATCCGTCAGGGAAATATGGGCTTCCGAGGCGGGTACAAACGATCCCATGTGTGCCATCAGGGTCACCAGGGCCGCCTGTCGCAGTAAAGCAGATTTACCGCTCATGTTGGGGCCGGTGAGGATAATGATCTGCTGGTCTGTTTTGTCGAGTGTGATGTCGTTGCTGATATAACTCTCACCCGGAGGCAGGTGCCGTTCGATTACGGGGTGGCGGCATTCTTTCAATTGCCAGTCGTCGCCCTCGTGCAGTAAAGGTTTTTTGTATTGAAATTGAATGGCGTTGCCGGCAAAACAGCAAAGACAATCGAGGATGGCCGCCAGTTGGCCGTTGGTCTGGATGGGTGCTAGGTAATCAAACAATTCGGTCACCAGTTGTTCATAACGCTGCAACTCCAGTTGAAGGATTTTTTCTTCGGCGCCGGTGATCGTTTCTTCGTATTCCTTCAATTCGGGGGTGATGTAGCGCTCTGCGTTGGCGAGTGTTTGCTTGCGCATCCATTCGGCCGGCACTTTGGATTTATGGGAATTGGTTACTTCGAGGTAATAACCGAATACGTTATTAAATCCGATTTTGAGGGAATGGATGCCGGTGCGGTCCGCTTCCTTTTGTTGCAACTGCGCGAGGTATTCCTTTCCGTTTTGCGAGATTTGCCGGAGTTTATCAAGTTCGGGATCTACGCCATTATTAATAAAACCGCCTTTAATGGCCAGTGCCGGCGGGTTTTCCATAATCTCGGTAACAATCTTTCCGGCGATGGCGGGGCAGGGATCGAGTGAAGCGGCAATCCTGAGCAGGTACTCCTGGTTGCTGGCTTCGCATTTTTCTTTAATTGCTTTTACCTGCTGCAATCCCCTGGCGAGTTGCAATACCTCGCGTGGATTGATCTTGCGTAAGGGGATTTTAGCAACGAGCCTTTCGATGTCGCCGCACTGGCGGATGGCCTGCTGCAGTTCATTTCGGAGATCCGTTTCCTTAATAAAAAATTCCACCAGATCCAGGCGTTGATTGATCTTTTGCAGGTCTTTCAACGGAAACACGATCCAGCGGCGGAGCAGCCGTGCGCCCATAGGCGATACGGTGTTGTCCAATACGCCCAATAAAGTATGTCCCGCGTCGGGGCCGCTGCCGATCAGCTCGAGGTTGCGGATCGTGAACCGGTCCATCCACAGAAAATCCTCGCGGCTGAGTTGCTGAAGCGAAGTGATATGTTGCAGGTTGGGATGTTCGGTGTCGCGGAGGTAGTGAATGATGGCGCCGGCGGCAATGATGCCATCGGGCAGATTGTCTACGCCAAAACCTTTGAGTGAATGTGTCTGGAAATGCCTGAGCAGGGTATCCGTGGCGTAGGTATGATCAAAAATCCATTCATCGAGCGTGTAAGTGTACATTTTTCCACCAAAAAATTCCCGGAATTTCTTCTGGTGCTGACGTTGATAAACGATCTCCGCGGGTTTGAAACTCTGCAATAATTTATCGGCGTATTCCCGGTTGCCTTCGGCGAGAAAGAATTCACCGGTGGAAATATCCAGGAAAGCGAGACCGAAACGGTCGTCCTGTGCCATGTGCAGTGCGGCGAGGAAGTTGTTGCTGTTATGTTCGAGCAATTTATCATTTACCGCCGTGCCGGGCGTGATCATGTCGGTTACGCCTCTTTTAACAACTCCTTTAGCTGTTTTAGGATCTTCCAGCTGGTCGCAGATGGCTACGCGGTAGCCGGCCTTGACCAGTTTATGTAAATAAGTATCGAGTGCATGGTGCGGAAAACCGGCCAGTTCCAGCGAGGAGGCAGCGCCATTGTTCCGTTTGGTAAGGGTAATGCCCAGTACGCCGGACGCTATAACGGCGTCCTGTCCGAAGGTTTCATAAAAATCACCCACGCGGAAAAGCAGCACGGCATCCGGGTATTTCTGCTTGATTGCCCGGTGCTGCTGCATCATGGGAGTTTCTTCTGTCTTGCTTTTGGCCATGGCGGCAAAAATAAGGAATGGCCTTTATGTAAGATGAGCCGCGGGTGCATCTGGGTATAAAATGGATTAATATGCGGAAAATTTTGTTTTTGATGGGATTGGTAGCCGGCACTGTCGCTAACGCCCAGGATACAGCACGCGCAGAAGCCGCTGTATCAAGTGCAACGGTATATTTTGGTTACGGTGCGGAACTGACGCATCAGTCGAAGGTGACGATAACTGCCAACACGCGGACCATCGTGATCGGCCAACTGGCCACCAGCATCGATATAAACAGTTTGCAGATCAGTTGCCCGGAAGACGTCGCCCTTTTATCACATAAATATTCAGTGTATACCCCGGAATTACCTCCGATGGTCAAAACACCGGAATACCGGAAGATAGAAGACAGTATAACGGCGATTCAACAGGACAACAGCCGTATTCAAAACCAGATCAGCATTCAGCGGGAGATACTCGAAAAAACCGGCAAACTGATCGAAACCACGGTAAGTGTGGGTGGCAACAAACCCGTGACCAGTGAGGATGTGCTGAAGCTTGTGGAATACTACAATGCAAAAATTGAAAAAGCGAAGAACAGCATTTATCAATACGAACAGACTATAATAGCTTCCAACCGCCGTGTGAGTGAGTTGCAGGTTCGGTTGAATGAATTGCAGCAACTGGCTCCGAAACGTGCTCCTTCTTACGGACAAATCATCCTGCAGGTGATTAGCAAAAGATCCGGGGAAATACCGGTGGCGCTTTCTTACTATACCAACAATGCGGGATGGACGCCGGTATATGACATTCGTGTGAACTCGAAGACCAACAAAGTGAAACTGGTATACAAGGCTGCGCTTACACAAACGACCGGTATATTCTGGAAAAAAACAAAACTCACGCTGAGTACCGGCACGCCGAGCTTTGGCACCAATGCACCGGTGCTGGCTCCCTGGTTCCTGCAGATCTATGTACCGGGTATTTACACAGACCTGCAGCGTCGTGCGGCGGTGGGCAATGCCACGCGGAATGTGGTGCAATCCTATGGTGATGATAAAGCCTTGTCGGAAGTAGTTGTTACCGGGTATGCACAGCAATATAAACTGGAAAAATCGGCCCAAACGATTGATCCCAGCACCCTGCAATCCTATACAACGCTGAGCGAAGGACAACTCAATACCAATTTCGAAATCGATCTGCCTTATGATATCGAAAGCGATGGCCAGTTGCACAGCGTGTCGATCAAAGACGAAGAGATCACCTGTCTGCTGAAAAACTATGCGGTGCCCCGTGCGGACAAAGAGGCTTACCTGATGGCGGAGATCGCGAACTGGCAGAACCTTGATCTGCTGCCCGGCGATGCCAACATCATCATGGATGAAACTTATGTAGGCAAATCGGTAATCGACCCCAACACAACGGCGGACACCTTAAATCTGTCATTGGGCAAAGACAAACGTATAGCGGTGAAGCGGTCATTGGTAAAAGAATTGAGCAGTCTGAAAACAAGTGGCCGCGATACGAAGCAGACTTTTACCTATGAGATCATCGTGAAGAATAACAAACTCACGGATGTGAACCTCCTGCTGAAAGATCAATATCCTTTAAGTACGATCAAGGAAGTGGAAGTGAAACTGGAGGATGATGGTAATGCGGCGGTGAACGAGGAAACAGGTGTGCTCACCTGGAAAATCGATCTGAAACCGGGAGAAAGTAAACGTGTAAGGTTTACGTACACAGTGAAATATCCGAAGGATAAGAAGATAGTTAATTTAAAATAAGAAAACAAACCCGTGCCTATGGCCGGGTTTGTTTTTATGTGAAAATGTGCACACCTCTGGTGTGGTGTGAAAATGTGAAAATGGCGGAACTACTCTCGTCATTTTCACATTTTCATATTTGCACATTTACACATTCTGTATTTTCGCGGGATGCGAAAATTGTCCATGGACGAATTGGGCCGGATGACGCCGGAAGAATTCAGGCAGGCTTCGAAAATTCCGGTAGTGGTTGTACTGGAAAATATCCGGAGTGCTTACAATGTGGGAAGTGTATTCAGAACCTGCGATGCCTTCCTGATTGAAGCCATTTACCTGATCGGTTATACCGGTTGTCCGCCTCATAAAGAAATACGAAAAACGGCGCTGGGAGCCGAGGAAACCGTAACCTGGAAACATTTTCCCAAAACATCCGATGCCATTGCGGAATTAAAAGCGAACGGATACCGCGTATTTGCCGTAGAGCAGGCCGAAAACAGCATAGCCCTTCATAACACGGCGTCATTGACAGAAGCGCCGCTGGCGGTGGTATTCGGCAACGAGGTGACCGGCGTAGAGCAGGCTACCATCGGCGAATGTGAAGGATGCATTGAAATTCCGCAATTGGGCATGAAACATTCCCTCAATATTGCCACGGCCGCCGGGGTGGTATTATGGGAACTGGTCCGCAGCCGTCTCCACTAAATCGCATTATCAAATAGCGCTAACTTTGCCGCATGTCCACAACGAGCCGTTATCTCAGTCTGATTAAATTTTCCCATACCATTTTTGCCATGCCCTTTGCGCTGATCGGGTTTTTTCTGGGCATCAGTCTCACGGGCAGGGAGGTGTTTACGGATTCGGGCGGATTGTTGTACACGCAGGATTCATTGCTGGGGCAATTGGAGGCGGGCGCGGCGCCCTGGCTGGTGGCAAAATACCTGGGATTGGTGATTTTATGCATGGTATTCGCACGCAGCGCAGCCATGGCTTTTAACCGCTACCTCGATCGTGAATTTGATGCCAAAAATCCGCGTACGGCAATACGTGAAATACCAGCCGGCGCATTGAAGGCATCGCATGTGGGATGGTTTACCCTGATCAGCAGCTTGCTGTTTATCGCCTGTACATTTTTTATTAACCGGTTATGCTTTTTTCTCTCACCCGTAGCACTGGCCGTAATACTGGGATATAGTTATACAAAACGGTTCACGCCGCTCTGCCACCTGATACTCGGCATCGGTTTGTCGCTGGCACCGATCGGGGCTTACCTGGCGGTAACCGGGCAATTTGCCCTGCTGCCCTTGTTGTTTTCCTTTGCCGTGATCTGTTGGGTAAGTGGATTTGATATTATTTACGCTTTGCAGGATGAAGAATTCGATCGTTCCCAGCAACTGTATTCCATTCCTTCCTGGCTGGGCAAAGCAAGGGCCTTACGTGTATCGGAACTGTTGCACGGCATTAGTGCGGGTTGTGTGATTGCGGCGGGCTTTTATGGTCATTTCGGATGGCTGTACTGGACGGGATTTGTGGTGTTTGCCGGCATGCTCGTGTACCAGCATTCCATCGTTAAACCGACCGATCTGCGTCGTGTTAACCTGGCATTCATGACGGCGAATGGCATTGCGTCGGTAGTGTTTGCCGTGTTTGTGATTGCGGATTTATGGTTTCGCTGGTGAATAAGTCAATAAGTCAATCAGTCAATCAGTCAATAAGTCAATAGGTGAATTTCCCGGTGATAGCTTATTCACTTATTCACCGATTGACTTATTATACAGCTTCAATTTAAAAACTATACCAATCATGGCTCGCATAATGGCATTGGACTATGGAATGAAACGCACCGGTATTGCCGTTACGGACCCATTGAAGATCATTGCCACGGGATTGACAACGGTGGACACACCGAAGTTGATGGACTACCTGAAAGATTACCTGCAACGCGAACAGGTGGAACGCGTGCTCATCGGCTATCCGCTCAACCTCGACGATACGCATACGCATGCCACACCGCTGGTAGAGAAATTTATAGAAACGTTTACGAAATTATATCCGGCCATGCCCGTTGAGAAAGTAGACGAACGGTTTACTTCCAAAATGGCTAAAAATGCCATGCTGGAAATGGGCTTGCGTAAAAAACAACGCCGCGACAAGGCACTGGTAGATGAGATAGCAGCTACCATCATGCTGCAGGATTATCTCCGCAATCACTACTGACCTTTGCCGGTAAGCCCGGAATCTTTACCTTTGCAGCTTCGCAAAGAAGCAAACAATCCATGATTTTATCCATCGTAGCATACGGGCATCCCGTTCTGAGAAAAGTGGCCAACGACATCAACGCCGATTATCCCGGTCTCGATAAACTGATCGAAGACATGTGGGAAACCATGTATGCCAGCAATGGGGTAGGACTCGCTGCACCGCAGATCAATCGCGATATCCGCCTCTTTGTGGTGGACACCGCGCAGATGTTCGATAACATGGATGAAGATGAAAAAGCTGAATACCCCGGCGATACGGGCCTCAAAGCGGTATTCATTAATGCTCACATTGTGGAACTGACCGGGGATAAATGGTCTTACAACGAAGGGTGTCTCAGCATTCCTAAAATCCGCGAAGATGTAAACCGCGAAGAATCCGTGACCCTCGATTACCTCGACGAACAGTTTCAACCTCATCAAAAAACATTCACCGGACTCACCGCCCGCGTGATCCTGCATGAATATGATCATATCGATGGCAAATTATTCATCGATCACCTGTCTCCGCTCAAACGCAAACTCATGAAGGGCAAGCTCACCGACATCTCCAAAGGCAAGGTCCGCGTGGATTACAAGATGACGTTTCCGGGCTGATATTGATTTGACAATTTGATGATTTGATAATCTCTGCAGATCAATTTTCAAATTTTCAAATCATCAAATTCTCCAATTAGCATTTTTACCGCTTCGTAGTATTTTTTCTTTAAAAAATAAGTGAAAAATCACATAAATGGGGTATTGCTGCACCCTTAAGACCCCGTATTTTTGCTCCAGCCATCACCTCGTAGCCATGCCTGTTCACAGGCAGGAATTAACCATACCATTTAACCAATAAACCCGTCTCGATGAGGAAACCTCTACTTTCCTTTCTGGCAACCTTTCTTGCCATTTCCTTTTGTCGTGCACAATCAGTTACTCCCGCTACGTTCAACGTTGCCGGAGGCAGTTACGACAACCCTTCATCTTATCACCGTTTCGAATGGAGTTTTGGAGAAATGCTGGCGATCTCTACGATCAAACCAGCCGACAGCGCCGTGATT